>ENA-OWPB01000003-OWPB01000003.1-human-gut-metagenome-genome-assembly--contig:-NODE-3-length-423405-cov-49.789635_pt1 | contig 423405 bp, 367 predicted proteins | sample MGYA00248260_ERZ651838 | MGnify/ENA primary metagenome ERZ651838 (study PRJEB26924, sample SAMEA4378304) | human gut metagenome | biome: human gut; feature: human-associated habitat; material: faeces... | reverse complement strand
AATCCGGATACTTCTTCAGCATGTGAAACACAAAGTTACTACCAATAAAACCAGCGCCACCGGTAACAATAATATTCATGATTTAATCTCCTCTACACTTATCTATGTATCTTGTTCTCGTTTTCTAATTAATACAAATGTTCTTGATACTTGCCGTCCATAACATCTTTCAGATACTGACCATACTGGTTCTTCTTCATAACCTCATAGACCTCCATCAACTCATCCTTGCTGATCCAGCCGTTCAAGTATGCAATTTCTTCCAGGCAAGCAATCTTACGATGCTGATGCTGTTCCACGGTCTTTATGAAGTTAGTAGCATCAACAAGGCTCTCGTGTGTACCGGTATCCAGCCAAGTAAAACCTTGTCCCAGCAGCTCTACATTCAGGGAGTCATCCTTCAGATAAATGCGATTCAAATCGGTAATCTCCAGTTCACCACGAGCAGACAGTTTCAAATTCTTGGCAAACTCGACCACACGGTTATCATAGAAGTACAGGCCAGTGACGCAGTAATTGCTCTTCGGGTGCTCTGGTTTTTCTTCGATTGAAACAGCCTTCCCATTCTTATCAAACTCCACGATGCCGAAACGCTCCGGGTCATCCACATAGTATCCAAATACCGTTGCACCCTTGCCGCTTTCTGCCTTTTCCACTGCTGCGTTTAATCTCTTCTTCAGTCCGTGACCTGCAAAAATGTTATCGCCCAACACCATAGCCACAGAATCATTGCCAATGAAATCTGCACCAATGATAAAAGCCTGTGCCAGTCCATCCGGAGACGGCTGAACCGCATAAGTCAAATTCACACCAAACTGGTGACCATCGCCCAACAGGTTCTCAAAGCGAGGCGTATCCTGAGGTGTAGAAATAATCAAAATGTCACGGATGCCTGCGTTCATCAGAACAGACATCGGATAATAAATCATCGGTTTATCAAAAATAGGTAAGAGCTGCTTGCTCGTTACTTTCGTTAATGGGTACAGACGTGTGCCTGAGCCTCCTGCTAAAATAATTCCTTTCATTCGTTTCTTCACTCCTTCTACTACAAGTCTAATAAGTGAAAATCATTGTTGCTTGCCTATCATTTTCCAGCATACCTCATATATTACACTTTCTAAACATCCCCCCAATGTGTTATAAAAGATATCTGATAACTGAAATGTGCCCAATCTCAAAAACAATTGAAGAAATCCTATGGATACAGAAAGACAAAAAGTTATCTTTATGCCTTTCCAAATCATCCTCTGCCTTTCTCCAAATGTCCATATCAACGTAGCGCTAAATGGCATCGTCATAATCACATTCTGTTGTGAGCTTACTTTTTCCATTCACTGTCTCCCAAATGCTCCAACCTCCCATAACGTTGGATAACGGGTTCATCCATAGATCTCTATTTAAGAGAGTCTTAAATAAAATGAGCGAAGTAACAAAACACAAAAGAAACAATTTACGGAACAACACTGATTCCTTAAAAGTATCGTGCCACACAATAATTGCAGCCTTCCAACCCTTTCCAACATTAATTGGTCGATACGCATATAAGTAAAAAACATAGAAAAAAAGACAAAAGAAGTGAAAAACAACATGTTCTGTATAGTGCAGTCAGTACGTTAGTTATAATATTATTGAATATCTTAATTACTTCTGTCATCTTATTCTCATCTCTTACAATCCCATTTTTTGTCTGCAAAAAAGCAGCTAAAGTACTATACAACAGAAAGACATTTATATATTCAGTAGTTATGTATGTTTATCTTTCCAACTTAACGTTTCAAACCACTGATACGAATCTTCAACTTAGTTGAAAACTCACGTACTTCTCTCGGAAATGAAACATAAGATACTACTGCGATTTCAAAAATATAGATTAAAAATCCAGGAACTGCACTAAAACAAAATCCACACAACAAAAAGGCACATGTTTGAATAAAAGGATACAATTTCTCTTTGGTATTGTATTCCATCCATTTAAAATCAGGCAGACATAGAAAATACCAACAAATTGCTGATAACAGTGTCCCTACTGCAAAACTTTCCTTAACATTATAGATTCCGTAACAGACAATGTTAAATACAAATCCTACAACAATAATCATCGTTAGTTTTATGAAATAAATATTTTGTTTTTTCTGTGCTTTATACAAATTAACATATACACTTTTTATGACAATATAAAAAATCTGAGCCGCAAAAAGCAGAAACATAACCTTAGCTGAATCAATATATTTCGTCAAAAATATCTCTAAAATAAACCTTGCAGGAAAAGCACACGAAACAATTGCAGCTGCAAAAACCATTACATAATTTCTTGTTTTTCGTATCTGTGATTTATCAGTGGCCTTACAGAAATAATTATATAATGTTGTAGTCACTGGCGTAACTGCAACATTCATAAAGTTCTCCATACTAACAGCAAACGAATACTGTGCAAATGCCAACGTAGTCATCAAAGCCTTAACAAACCATCGATCCATACTCGTAAGCACAACAGATGACAAATTTCCGACTGTCAGCAAAATGCCATCTTTAATATTATTTACTAACTCATTTAAAGAGAAAGAAGTTCCTCTATGCTCGCCTGCAACAAGTCTTTTGCAATTCAATTCCAAGGCAATCCACACGATAAAATACACAATGACGTTACTAAATAGAAAACATTGTGCATTATCTGTTTTAATTAAGTATACCCACATCATGTTTGCAACAAAGATTAAAATCGTATTTACATTCATGATTTTTCCGTAAAGCGAAAACTCTCCTGTTGCCTGATAAAGCTGTTTAAAATAATTTGCCAAATTTAGTGGAAGAATTGAAAGTGCAAAAAATGCTAAAACCTCTTGTTTTAGAAAGAGTGCAACAATAGTGCAAATTAAAGTAATTAAGATTTCAAAAATTCTCAATGTCGATAGATTTGTCTTTAAATCATCCCTGCATATTTCCTTGACATTTTTTCCTCCGTATTTCAAATACATTCCATCGACAAAGCCAAAGTGGAACAGACCTGCATAGCTTACATAAAGCTGAAACGTCTTTATTGTCGCATAGCTTTCAACGCTTAACTCTTTCGGAAGGACAAAATTTGTTATTAAATTAAATCCCAAATTAATTAAATTGGCTATCAGAACATACAGCAGTCCTTTTTTTATTGATGTTTGCATTTTATCTTAACAATTCCCTCCATCTTCGGTTTTCAAAGTGACCGAAATAAAATCCTGAGCTTTGCCTTTTGCAATTCTCTTGCAGAAAAGATTCCCCTCGTTGATTGTCTCCAAAAATATTTTTTTGATTTTAAAGACTTAGGATAACTTGCAAATTTTTTATAATGTATTAAATATTCTTTCTTCATATCAAAACTATAAAGCCTTATAATTTCCGCTATCATTTGCGCTCTCGGCGAGTTATTCTTTTTGCAAATCATTTGAATTTTTTTCTTCAATGTAATTCTACTAGCGCCAATTGCATTATTTCCATGCTGCCTATACTTTATATATGCTTTACAGTCTGAAATGATTTGGCCACCAATTCCCAAACATATATAGTACATCCAGCAGTCATGCATTGTTATCAAATCAAATCTCGGTATTTTTTTCTGAACTATTTCTAATAAACAATTATTAAACACCATGGTACATCCAGGAATATAAAAAACCATCAATGTCTGATCTATATATTCCGTTTTCTTGCTGTTATGTGTTGTTCTAATATAATTCAAATCTTCATCTACAATTTCAAGTTCACAATGATACAATGCCGGCCTTGCGTAATAATTTTCAAGCTGAGTAACCGCGTTATAAAGTTTTTCCTCCATCCAGTAATCATCTTGATCACAAAAAGCATAATAGTCGTATCCTAAAGGTGCATTATATATCAAATCCAAGAATGATCCTGCCGGTCCCATATTTTTACCAGAATACCACTCCAAGGCATTTCTTTTTTTATATTCATTAAGTATAGAAATTGTTCCATCAGTCGATCCATCATCGCGAACCACTATGCTTACATTCACATTTTTTTGAGCCAGTAACGAATCTATCTGTGTTTTAAGATACTTTTCACCATTATATGTAGACATCAATATCAAAACACTTTTCATTTATTCTCTCTCCAATAATATTCAATTATTTTATCAATTCCATCTTCCTTTTCAGGTGCACCTTCTGTATTGAGTATTCTCTTTTTTGCAAAATCATCAAAACTTCCTATTATCTTAGCTGGAACTCCTGCTACTACTACACCTTCTGGTATATCCTTAGTTACAACACTTCCCGCAGCAACAATTACATTGGGGCCAATTTTTATGTTTGGCAATATCATACTGTTTGCGCCAATCATAACGTGGTCAAATATTTCAATAGTTCCCATATAATAGTGTGCTTTCCCAATTTTCTCATATTTTCCCATTCCATTTATCATATATGATGCAATATCGTGTGTAATCAGTCGAACACCAGCTGCTATCCGCACATCATTATGTAGTTTAACAAGAAATGGTTCTGCAGGAAGATCCCTTGTATGATAATAGCAATTATCACCCATTTCAAAAAAAATCTTATTCTTTTTTAGATATTTTGCTCTTTTCCAACCGCTAGAACTGAATAAGAGCCTAATCTTAGCCCACCGAATATCTTTACTTTTATAAATCATAAGCATTCCCTCCACCTTCTATTTCACAATAATTATAAATTATATATAGAGCTATTATCACCCAAAATAATTGTGACACGTCTGCAACAGACAGCATTACTGTCGCATAGGACACAAAGCAGAGAAAAAAGCTGTTATTCATGTTTCTAGAATTTTTGAATGTTGCTCTTTTCCAAGAAGATTTAAGAAGCGAGTAGAACAAACTAAAACATGCAAGTCCTCCTAACAAACCTTCCTCTACAAAATAAGCAACATATCCGTTGTCAATGGTATCTCTTACCTGCCATACTTCATTTATACGATAACTTAATTCCCCCCTTGTATGGCAACTTGCTCCCAGTCCAAATACTGCATTATGTATCAGCATCCAAAAAATACCCGATAACTGTATCATTCTTGACGAAAGCCCTGTCGAAGAATTTCCGCCAAAATTTTCAATTGTTTCTCCACTATCTCCAAACGCAATGATTACTGATTTAATTATGTTTGTAAATTGTTGTGAAACAGTCGGCACCGCAAAAGAAACAAAAACCGCCAAACAAGCAATTACACAACCTGCACCAAGAATTTTATTTCTTGTTTTTTTATCTGTAATAAGAATAAATACCAAAAGCAACGCAAGCAGTACAACAATCGTTCCTCTTGACTCTGTTAAGAATGCTGCGACAATATTTAACCCAAGAACACACCCATTCCGCATTCTTCTTTCATTTTGCCACATATACAATGCTAAGGGGATAATAAGCGCACAATACATTGCATAGTATACCGGATGCCCAAAAGTAGCTTCTGCACGAATGATGCCCATTCTTACCGTAGACACCATTAAAACGTTTCGAGATACCGTATTCAAAGAATAAAACAAATTCGATCCAATCAAAACATTGATAATGCTGATAACTGCTATTATTCCACTTGCATCTACGATTGTTTTCACGCACAGATACACATCTTCTTGATCCTGTATAATTTGACAAATCAAGACAATCAGTATCAGTTGCTCAACAATGACTGTAAACTCTGTATTGATTGCAGCGGATAAACTTGAAACATAATATCCATTTGCCAAAATTCTTGCTGCAAAATAAATAATCAACGGCCAATATAGACCAGCTGCTTTCAATGGTTTCCTAATTAGTTTTATTTCTTTGTTTCGGAAACATACACATAGAAGAAGTATCAGCAACAAAATTCTGCTGGCTTTCAGAAGAGGCATACCTCCACCTAGTTCAATTGAAAAATAGTCTGGCAATATCGGGTAAAACGCCATGAAAAATATAATAAATTTTTTATTTCCTTTTGCTGCGATTAAGATTGCAATCAATATAAATGCCACTAAAATTATCATTGCTTCACTCTGCCTATCACTTTCTTTACTGCCCGCTTCAGCCCTTTAGGCACCATTCCAGAAATAGTGTACTTTACAATATCCTTCTTACAATATTTCTGGAAATACTGATCCACGGCCTCATAACCTTTTTCCTTGTACAGTTTCAAGATTTCCTCACGCTTAGGGCTATATTTACTCGGAGAAAGCAACTGATCATTATGTTTCGCAACTTTTTCAAAATCCGAAGTCATCAGCACAAACTGATCTTCACACTGTTCCAGAGCATTATTGCCTTTATCAGTATTGACCAATACACAAGAGATTCCTTTTCCATTGGAAAGTCCCTGCTTTACATCATAGGAAGGATATTCCTCATGGAACCCCCAGAAATCGCCGACAGTCAAATCACCTACACGCTCTTCTGATGCAAATGGGCAGGAATAACAATTCTCCCGATATGTATAGGACTTAGAGAAAAAATGAATGTATGCAGTGCATCCGCCCATCAACACTTTTTCCTTAAATCCATGTCCTTCACCCACATAGACGCTCCGCGTAATCATTCCCTGTCCTTTGGTCTTATCTCTGAAATAGAACTCAGTAATTTTACCACCAAGTTTTTTTCCATGAAATTCTATAAAATCTTGAAACAATCTCTTACTAGGAACACCATGACAAATGATATCTATTGTAATCAGGTTGTTATATCCTTTTTTCAAGTATTTTTTTAACCCAGCAATCTGACAGGGTGTTCCAGAGAATAAAACTACTTTCCCCTGAATCAAATCCCGCTTTGCCTGCGAATAAGTATCTCCAATTTCGCTCTGAACATACTTTGAACCCTGTAATAAGATCAGCTTATCCAGTGAATCAACACGAATATGTTTCGGTTCCAGTATTCCATTTTCCATGGTGAGTGCTGCACCGTATACTATACCCTCGTTCTTCAAAACAGCTTCTGCAATCACTGCAAAAGCACCACCAGATGCGGACTTCAGTAACAAAACACTATTTTTAGAGGCAGCTGCATAAACCTTTTTAGGTTCTTCCGTTTTGGGTTTGTTCTGATACCCACAAACCGTCATACATGCTCCACATTGAACACATAAGTCCTGCTGAATTACAGGATAGATAAATCCATATTCATCCGCCTGCATTTTAATTGCCGATTTCGGGCAAATATTCATACAAGCTCCGCATCCACAACATTCTTTTTTATCCTTGTATAGAATAATCTCGCTCATCTTTTTTCTCCCACCAGAAATTCATCCGCCTCCTGAACCTTTCTAGCGATGTATTCCTGTGTATGCATATAGTTCATCGGCTTATTCAGCATATTGATCAGTTCTTTTTCTCTTCCAACTTCAAGAAGTCTTGATGGAATTTTCATATCTTCCAACAGGGAACGAATTTTATTGATTCGATTTTTTTCAGTCGGATAACATACAACCGGCTTTTCATACTTGATAGAAAATACCGTTCCATGAAATGTTCCAGTAATTATTTTTTCCGCATTTCGGAACAAATCAACCCATTCGTAAGGACTCAGATTAATAAATCGTTCATCATAATATGTTTTATAATCACCCGCACCGATGATCTTCAAGCTGTTATTCTGTGCATACTGTATCAGTTCCTCCACCATAGAAGATGTCAGTTTACAATCATAAATCAATATATATTTGTATGGTTTCGGCTGAATATTATCTTTCTTAATATCAATATCAAAGTTATAGAGGAATGTCGGATCAAGCATCTTTTCTGCGTTTCTTCCGGAAACCCTTTCAATAAACTTTACAGTTTCTGTATCACGTCCTGAGATGCGGTCGATATTCTTCAATCCAGAGGCAACCTCTGGTGGAACCTCTGTATCCTCCGTTACAGACCCAACACTTGGTGCATAAGCAATTGTCTGTTGTTTTTCAAGACCTGTTCCGAATTTTAATGGATGATATCCAGAACCACACAAATTCCAGATTTCATCACTTCCCAACACGATTAGATCTAGTTTTAACATTGCAATTTCTTCTGCACTTTTTACAGAGTGCGTACGAGGAATGGTATGTTCGTATTTTGTGAACGTCTGCAATTGCTGAATTTTTTTTATATATGTAGCAGGTGTGTCAATTCCAAATCTGAAATGAAGAATGTGAATGATGTTCTTCCGCCAATGCCTTGGATTTACGTAGTTTACAACTACGATTTCCGCTTTCGGGTACAATCTCCGAAGTGTTTCGTACATCGCCTTCATCTGAAGGAATGCACCATAATTTTTTACGTAATGATGTGTTAAAATTCCTATTCTCATTTTTTTGCCATTCCTATCGCATCTTTTAAATACTGCTTGCTGCTCTGCCGATTCTGTTCTATGACATCATACACTTTTTCATAATTGATTTCTGACTTCATACTTTCTAAATCGAAGCAAAAATCCTCTTTGATAGGGCGGTCTGCAATCTGAAGTTCACTCAGCAAGGCTGTTACTTTTTTGATTCGGCTTTCATTTGTCAGATATACCTTAAACTGCCTGCGATTCAGAATAGAGAATACTGCACCGTGAAAAGTTCCAGTAAACACAAACTCCGCATTCCGGAACATTTCCACCCACTCAAATGGTGTCAGGTTTACAGTCACTTCTGAATATCGTTTGTCGCATTCACCCGCGCCATAAACCGCCAAACCATACTCTTTTGCATAAGAAAAAATTTGATTTAAAATATTTTCCGGTAGATTTTCGCAGTAGTAAAACAGAATATATGGCTTTCTTTTTGCTTTCAATTCTACCCGTGGAAATTCGGCCAAAAAAGTAGGATCTAAAACTCGTTTCGGTGCGTTCCCTGTTACCTGTTCTACCAGCTGCTCTGTCAGGTCATCTCGCGCAGAAATCCGCTTAAACTTTCTGATACCATCAATAACATACTGTGGAATTGCTTCATCCGCTGCCGTCTTTCCTACACTCGGCGCATATGCAATCAGATTTTTACACGTTAATCCTACACCCAATTTAAGTTCAGCATTTCCCTTTGTATCTCTGTAGTTCCACACTTCATCACTGCCAACAACAATGCAGTCAAATGCTAATTCATTGATCTGTCGAGCATTAAAACATCTTTTTGAAAGGACCATTTCTTGATTTCTTGCTTTCGCAAAAGTGTTCGGAAGATGAATCTTAGAAAACCATTCTTTCAGCGTTTCTCTATTTTTATAAAATCGAAACCACCCCCCGGCATTGATGATATAATGTTTTATGTTTACATAATCTATAATCTGTACTTCATGTTCAGGGAATAGTTCTGAAATTGCTTCTCTTAGTGCCCACGCTTGTAAAAAAGCACCATAATTGTTGATATATTGATGTGTTAAAATTCCTATTTTCATTCCACTTCTCCAGCCAACTGTAAATACTGCTCCTGCAATTTTTTAGCCTCAATTTCAATGTTGTAGTGATGTTCCGTTATCAACTTTGTGTTATCGTTACGTTCATTCTGCTGTAAGGCATTACATATTTCAGTTGCCCAAGTCGAAATTTCTGCTGTAAGCGGGATAAATTTTGCACGATCTGACAAACCAACCTCACGTGTTACAGCAGAAGAAAAAATGCATGGCAAGTCTGCCGCCTGAGCCTCAACGCCAACAACAGGGAGTCCCTCCCATACCGATGGCAGTACAAAGCAGTCAAATGCCTGATACCACTCGTTCGCATTGCCTACATTTCCAACAAATGTCACTCGATCTTTTATTCCAAGATTACTTGCTTTTTCTTTCATGGCATCCATCAGCTCACCGTCACCCAGCAGCACAAGATGTGCTAACGAATCCCTTTTGGAAACCTCAGCAAAAACATCCAGTAATAATGTGTGATTCTTCTGAGACATAAAGCGTCCGACGTGACCAATGATATGTTTATTTTCCAAATGATTGTCATGTCGGATTCTGTTTCTTATCGTTGGGTCGAAAACAAACCGGCTCACCTCGATTGCATTTGGAATCAATTCATAATCGTTTCTTTCTACAATCTTTTCTCCGAAATAGCATCTGGCTGCTTCGATTCCGCAAGAAAAGTGCTGATTCATATTGGACGGCAGCAACGCTTTGCAAACAAGTTTGATTGGCAATTTCCAGTCTTTTGTAATGCTTGCGCCATGCGCGTGAAAAATACGCACTGGGATGTGATTAACTTTTGCAGCATGAAGTGCATATACTCCAAGAGCTCCGTTGTGCGCTTCTACAATTTTGTATTCCGGATGCTCTTCAAAAATCTTCTTCATACATTTTAGATACGAAGAATACTTCGCCGGATTCAAGCCAGGTGTATGATAGATGTTACCGCCCATTTCCTTTATTTCGGCATCATATGCACCAGGTTTTTTCTTATTGCATAAAAAGTCAAATTGTATTTTTGATCTGTCAATATGGCGATAATAATTCATCAGCATTGTTTCGATGCCGGCACGATCCATATTGCTGACAGAATGAAGGATTCTTATCATTTTTCTTCTCCTATATATTCTTTTGCTTACAATACAGAACTCCGCATTGCCACGTCTACTACACATTTTATCTGCCAACTTAAATTGCGAATTTGTGACGTTAATACTTGAATATGTTATTTCTTTAATCTTGGCGTATCAAATTCTTTGCATTCAACTATTCACTAATATAAAAAATTGGGTTTTACCCCTGAATCAATGCGTTTTCTCATAACGCAGGTATCGTTGTTTTTCTCCGTGTTCCTCGCTCTGTTTCCCATCCTGCGTTCGTATGATATAGTCATAGTCGTTTCCGAATCTTAATGATTACCGAGGTGCTATATCATAATGCAGGGTGTGATACTCAAAAAGACTGATGATAACATCATCTGCTCTATACAAAGTCAGGTAGTAATACTGCAAAGAGGCATCACTCAGTTTGGAAAGCACTGTTTTTATCGTATTATCGCCATTTTTCCGGTATTTTCACTATGTACATCTCACTACCTGCGTTCGGTTAGAGGAGATTATATATTATCATTACTCTCATTTATTATTTCTCCTGTACAGTTCCATCGTTTCATTTATAGCAGAATCCCAGTTGTATTTTTTGCAGATAAAGTCAGTTGCCTGTGCCTTCATCTCCATAACTTTTTCTGGATGATCACAAGCATCTTGTAACTTTTCTCTAAGTTCATCCACATCCGATTTTTTGAAAATCAACGCCTTATTTTCCACGACCTCAGTGCACTCTGAAATATCAGAAACCAAACAGCAATTGCCATAACTCATAGCTTCCAGCAAGCTCAACGGCATTCCCTCCAGATCAGAAGGTAATGTGTAGATATACGCATTGCTATATAATTCATCAAGCATCTGCCCCTGAACAAATCCGGTAAAAATGATTCTATCATCATCCTTTGCCAGCTCTTTCAGTTCCACCATAAAAGAATCCGTATCGCTAGAGCCACCGGCAATAACCAATTTTTTATCTGTTTTGACATTCTTGAACGCTTCAACCAAATACCTGATACCTTTTTCTGGTACCAGTCGACCAAGAAATAATATGTAGGAATCTTTCGTCAGTCCAAATTTTTCTGTTATTAAACCGGCTTCTCGGGTTTCCGGTCTGTTCACACCATTCGGGATGAAATGTGTCTCCCTACCATAGGTATCTTTGAAGTAATCCTGAACACCTTTACTCAGAACGATGATTTCATCTGCATACTTTACTGCATTCTTTTCACCCTGCCGGATGAATTTAGAACCAAATCCTGACTTCCATTTTTCCCGTTGCCAGTCTATACCATGAATGGTAACCACAACCCTCTTCCTAAACATCTTTGGAAGCCATGAAAAAAAAGCCGGACCTTCTGCATGAATATGAACCACATCATATTTTCCAAAAGCACTGTACAGAGCCGCAAAAAAAGAGGAGCTAACCGCTGCAAGACCTTTTCTTTCAATGGTTGGAACAAATTTCTGTCGGATTCCATCATATTCAATTTTATTGTCATACTCTGCACCACTCACGTGATGACCGGATCTGTTGTAGCAGGTAACCTGACATCCATCTCTTGCCATTCTGGTGCATAATTCTTTTACAACAATCTCTATCCCGCCCTCACGGGACAGTCGTTTTTGTCCGAACATGGACACTGCAAATCTATCAACCAATATCGTTCCCTCTGCTCCTTTATATCTATGCACACAACAGCTATTCGCAGATAGTATTTCTCTCTAATTTCAGCTGTGTAATAACCGCACGCGGCTAAGTGTTTCCTTATGCTGTCGTATCCAATTACCCCGACAATCATATTGTCCTTGTTTTCTACTCCATAAAATATCAGTTAAGTACACTCGCATCTACAATAACCGAAGTGCTGTTTTATACAGTCGAACCCTGTATACCCTGCAATGATGTTTTTTCTAAGTGTTGGATTGTTGAATCGAACACTGTCAGTGTATGAATCTTGTTAAAACTGTATATATCATTCAATCCGGTTTTACAACTTCTTCGAAATCGGTAATATTACTTTGTCGGCTTACATGCCACATGGCGGATAAATTCGGGTACCCAACCCGCCTGCTAAAATTATGCCTTTCATATGTACCTCCCAAATCATCTTCCTTGTTTAGTAAGAACTACGATAATTGTTTTAAATATGATTTTCCAATCCACAAGAAAACTGCGTTCACGGATGTACTGTATATCCATCTCGACCCATTCATCAAAAGAAATATCATTTCTGTTTGGCTGAATTTGCCAATAACACGTAAGACCAGGTGTAATAAACAATCGCTGGGCTTGATAAGCAGAATATTGCTCAACCTCTCTGGGCAAAGCTGGACGAGGCCCCACAATGCTCATATCTCCTCTTAGAATATTAAAAAGCTGTGGAAGCTCATCAATACTTGTTTTTCTTATAAATTTTCCGACTCTTGTAATTCTCGGATCGTCGGCAATTTTAAAAACAGGTCCATCCATTTCATTTTCTTCCAGCAGTTCCTTAAGCCTGTCTTCCGCATCAACAACCATTGAGCGAAATTTATACATTTTAAACTCTTTACCGTTTTTTCCCACTCTTATCTGTGAAAAAACAGGACATCCTTTGGGATCATCAATAATGATAGAAATAACTGTAATCAGCATAACGGGAGAAAGAATAATAATAGCTATCAGAGAGAATAAAATATCCTGAAATCTTCTTAGCCACCGGTAACCGTGTCTTGTTTTTAAGGTTGCATAATAAATATTATTTTCAGGCATAACCTTTTTTTCGAAAATATTGTTTTTTCTTTCATTTGCATACATTCTTTTCGCCAAAACTACACCCCTCTAGCAAAAAAATTAATAGCCGTATTCGCCGTAGTAACCGTATTTGTATCCTCCGCCGTATTTGCGTTTACCGACAGGCTCAACATCATTAAATATAACACCGATAATATTAGCTTCGGAGCGTTTGAGAATATCAATTGTTTTTTTGTAGTCCCTGATGTCGGTAACATTATCTCTGACTATAACAACAACACCGTCAGTTTGCTTTATTATAGGTAAAGCGTCAATTACTACGCCAATTGGCGGAGTATCAAATATAATATAATCATATTGTTTTGAAAGCTCTTTGATTAATTCTTTCATATTGTCACTTGATAAAAGCTCCGACGGGTTCGGAGGAATAGTACCGCAACAGATAGCGTCAAGATTGTCCAATTTAGAAGTGTAAACTATATCAGATACCTCACATTCAAAATTAAGGTAATTTGTAATTCCCTTGTCAACAGGTATTTCAAGCACCGATTGAATTCGAGGTCTTCTCAAATCACAATCAATAATCAGTACCCTGGTATCAACCTGCTGTGCAAGTGCAATAGCTATATTAACTGCAGTAATAGTCTTTCCTTCGGATTTTGAAGAGCTTGTGACAGACACCATTTTACAGCCTTTTTTTACAATTGAATAAGCAATATTTGTTCTTGCTTTTTTATAAGACTCTTTAATCTGAAAGCCGACAGCTTCTGCATTGAGTTTTACATCTTGAAAAGAGCCTCTTTTTGGATATTTTTTCATACTGACTCCCTCTTATCTTTTTTTTTGTTAGATTTATTTACTGCGTCAAATTTTGGAATAGCTGCAAGAATTGGAATATCTCCAATCATAGTCATTTCCTCGTTGTATCTCATCTTTTTATCAAGGAACGCTCTGAGCAATGAAATTCCGACAGATATAACAAGTCCTACTATCATTGCAATTATTACATTCTTTATTTCATTCGGAGATGAAGGAGCAGTAGGCAACTGAGCATAATCAACTATCTTTAGCGTTGCTTTGGATTTAAGTCTTGAAATAGCCTCAGGTGCAACCTTTCCAACCGCATCAGCTATAAGCTTTGAATCATTTGGAGAAGGAGTAGTAACCTTAGCATCAAATATCTCCGTCTTTTCGTCACTGCTGAAAGAAACCATTTCGCTAAGCTGTTTAGCGGTATATTTGTTGTTTATACGCTCGGAAAGCTCTGTGTAAAAAGTATTTGTGTTCAACATTTTAATATATGTAGCAACAAGATTCTGTGCATAGGTTTGCTCAGAAAGTATATTGAGGTTGTTTTTATTTTCATCATCATTTGACGTATCAACATATAACTGAATTGAAGACGTGTATGACTTTGGAATAAAATATCTTGTTATGAAAAAGCTTCCGATAGCACAAATAAGCGTAACTACGATAATAAAAGCTGCATTTTTCTTAATAATATTCCATACATCTGACAATGAAATAATAATTTCATCCTTTTCTTCCATAGAACTACCTCCGTTTTACATATTCATTCGTTTTCTGCATTATTGGTTATTATTATAATCCAATATCCAATTTATTTCAACAACAATATTTTATTTTTTTCCACTATTGACAAAGTTTGTGTGACTAATTTATTATTGTACACTAAGATATCAAGAAATTAGTAATTATCACCATAAACACATATAGGCTTTTCGGAGAGAAAGTTATGTAAGTAAAGTTGCCTTGCTTTTTGTATTTATATTCCGTTATACCCTTCCGATTTTATTCAAAAAGTGCATAAAAACACCGACAAGTATTAGCATAGAACACCATTACTTGTCGGTAATAATTTTAATATTAGATTCCTTGTTCAAAAATATAGCGGCAATACCGTCAAGTCCGTTTGAAGTATCGATAACACCGATTACTTTGCTGCCAATTCTGTTTACAACAGGTGTAACAGCCTCTGCGACCGCATAGATAATTACCATCTGCATTGCCCGTGCCATAAGCTGAAATTGCGTCTGAATAAACAGAAAAAAACCGTTGTCCTTGTAGTAGCCCATATCATTAAAAGTCTGCATAAGATAAAGTGTCGGCATATCAAACACGGCAACTTTTAAGGTTTTATCTGACGAAGTACTGCCTTTTGTTGCAACTGACGATGTTGAATCCTATGAATCGGAATTTCCTGAACAACCTGCAAATAATGTTGCTGCCATTGCAAGTGCGAGGAACGCACATAGATTTTTTGTCCGGGCATTGTCAATAAAAGTTTGTAAGTTTTAAAGAAGATTGAACTTTTTATTGTTCAATCCTCTTTGTTGTTTATTACAGACTGCATATCTTCAGGAATTTCGGCAGTAACCGTAATGTATTCATTTTTTATCGGGTGATAAAATTCAAGTCTTGCACAATGAAGTGCCTGCCTTGATATTTTATCAAGCTTTCCGCCGTACAAGTCATCTCCCATAAGCGGATGCCCTAAATAAGCCATATGACAGCGAATTTGATGTGTTCTGCCGGTTTCAAGCCACAATTCAAGCAATGTAAAATCTTTTGTTGCAACAAGCGGTTTGTAGTGCGTAACTGCTTTCATTCCGTCATCACGGACAATTCGCACCATTTTGGAATCATCACGCAAATCCATTGGCTTATCAACTACACCTTCAATATTTATTTCACCCTCGCATAAAGCGTAATAGACTTTATGCGTTTTATTTTTTACGGCATTGGCTGTAAAACGGTTTTTGGCTATGAGAACAAGTCCTGAGGTATCCTTGTCAAGTCGATTAATTGCCCGAAATACAAACGGCTTGCCGTTTTGACTGCAATAGTACGAAACAATATTTGCAAGCGTATCGCTTTGGTGCTGCTTTACAGGATGAACAGGCATGGAATGCGGTTTGTTTACCACAAGAAAATGTTCATCCTCATATCTTATATCAAGTGTCCCCTTTGTCGGTTCAATTTCACATTTTTCATCGGGAATTGCAATTGAAACGGTTTTACCGCTTTGCACACAGTCAATTGTTCTTAAAATTTTCCCGTCCATCAAAATACCGTCTTTTTCTCTTTTCAGTAGTGTTATTATTCTTGCAGAAAGCCCGCATTTATCACGCAGAAATCTTTGAGCAAGCATATTGTCACATTCGTCAGGTACGGAAAAATACAGTCTGTCAGACATAAATCATCCTCCAAACAAAAAACAGAATTATCAGCTGAATAATAAATATTATCGGTATGCCGAGCATAAATTTAATGTGTCTTGTTTTGTGTCTGATTAATTGCATTGTAATGTACATTGCAACACTTCCTCCAAGTGCTGAGAGAATCAGCAATGTGCTTTCTCGTACTCTCCATTTGCGGTGAATTGCAAAGTATTTGTCACAGACTGTTACAATAATTGATATCAGGCTGATGATGCAAATGTATATGATGAAAATTTCCATGAGAACTCCAAAGGATGATTTGATTGAAAAACAAAAAGATTGTTCCGATTATTGTATCTGTAATAGCTATGTTAACCGTTATCTGCATAAGCTCATTTGCAAGAGAAAAACCGCCGAAAAAGCAGGATGATATCAACAATATTGCAGCCTTATCATCAAAGGCAACTGCCGACACACCCGAAAGTGATGAAGAAATGCGTGGTGTGTGGGTATCGTATATGGAGCTTTCTATGGAAAATGAAAGCTCAAAAACACAAAAAGCGTTTGAAGATAAATTTACCGAAATAGCACAAAAATGCAGTGAAAGCGGTTTCAACACGCTTATTGTACAGGTACGCCCCTTTTGTGACGCATTATATAAGTCAAGCTATTTTCCGTGGTCACATATTCTCACGGGTACGCAGGGTGAAAATCCTCAATATGACGCACTGCAAATTATGTGTGATATATGCAAAGAAAACAATTTGAAAATTCATGCGTGGATTAATCCATACAGAGTCAGTTCAAATGAAACTCCGAAAAAACTTTCAGACAACAATCCTTACATAAAGAATTCCGAAATAGGCATAAAAACCGATAACGGAATTTTTCTTGATCCGTCAAATGAAACTGCACAACAGCTGATTTGTGACGGTGTAAAGGAAATTGCGGAAAATTATGATGTTGACGGGATACAATTTGACGACTACTTCTACCCTACTGAGGATGAGAGTTTTGATAAAAAGCAGTATGAGGCTTATATTGAAAAATACGGTACAGAAAACTGTATGAGTCTTGATAATTGGCGAATGCAAAATGTAAATACGCTGATTTGTAAGGTTTACAGAACAATAAAAAGTGTGGATTCGTCAGTTGAGTTCGGCATATCACCGCAAGGCAATATAGGTAACAATGACGGATTGTATGCCGATGTAAAATCGTGGTGTACCTGTAAAGGCTTTGCAGATTACATCTGTCCGCAAATTTACTTTAGCCTTGAAAACCCAGCTCTGACTTTTGAAGACTGCCTTGACAGCTGGACATCTCTTGATTTTGACGAAAATGTAAAACTGTATGTCGGTCTTGGCGGTTATAAGGCAGGAAACGGCGAATATGACGAAGAAACATGGCTTTTAAGTGACAGTATCCTTGCCGATGAATACGATATTTTGCGTAACAACAAATCTGTCAGGGGCTTTATGCTTTACAGCTATAGTTGCCTTGAGGATGATACTGCAAAAAAGGAGATTAATAATCTGATTAACGCTTTAAACTAATTCAGCATCGCAGTAGTCATCAAATGATTTTGTAATTTTCACATCAATAATTTTACCGCAAAGACTTGTATCTTCGGAATTAATATGAACAGGCGTGTAGTTCTTTGTGTAACCCTCAAGATAACCGTGACGAAGTCTTTCAACGAGAACAGATTCACAAAGACCAACCTGATCTTTAAGAAATTCCCTTCTGGTTTCATCGCAGACCTGCTCCATAATTTTGGCTCTCTGCTCTTTGATTTGGGGATCAATTTGATTGGGGGCTTTATCGGCAACAGTACCTTTACGGCGTGAATACGGGAAGATATGCACCTTTGCAAAGCCGATTGACTTTACAAAATTAAGAGATGCGTTGAAATCTTCCTCTGTTTCACCGGCAAATCCAACCATTACATCGGTTGTCATAGAACTGTTTTCAAAAGCGTTTCTGAGATTTGTAACAATTTCAGCGTATTCTGCGCAATTGTAGTGACGGTTCATTGCTTTGAGTGTGTTATCGCAACCGCTCTGCAGTGAAAGATGAAACTGCGGACAGAACTTTGGCTGTGCGGCAAGACGGGCAATCATTTCTTTATCCATTCTTTCCGGTTCGATTGACCCGAGTCTTACACGGTCGATTCCATCAATGGAACAAGCACATTCTACAGCATCAGCAAGATCAAAATCTTCGTCAAGTCCGTAGGCGGAAAGGTTAATACCAACAAGAACAACCTCACGGTAACCGTTTGCGGCAACCTGAATAAGCTCTGCCTTTAAATCTTCAAGAGATTTTGAACGCACTCTGCCCCTTGCATACGGAATAATGCAGTAAGAACAGAATCTGTTGCAACCGTCCTCAATTTTAATGAAAGCTCTTGTATGCTCTCCGAGTGACGATACGGAAAGGTTTTCGTATTTTTCGCCTTTTCCGATATGCTCTGTTATATGAACAAATTTCTGTTTTTCTTCGAGAAACTTGTAAATTGAAGGAACGAGTTCGGCTCTCTTTGCGTTGCCGAGTACGATATCGCAATTTGAAAAGTTCTCGCTTTCTTCGGGGAAAGCCTGTGGCATACAGCCGGTGAGAATAACAATTCCGTCAGGATTTTCACGGCGGACACGGTTGAGAATCTTGCGGTTTTTTGCGTCACTTACGGATGTTACCGTACAGCTGTTAACGATTGTTATGTCTGCCCTGTCCCTGTCATCCGAGAGAAGAAATCCGTTCTTCAGCATATCTTCACGCATTGCCTGTGATTCATACTGATTAACCTTGCAGCCGAGTGTAATTATATTAAAATTCATTCACTAACCATCCTTTTTTGGGTAAATAGTTGAAATTGCAAAAATTCATTAATTCATTGTTGATTTAGACAAAAATTAATGATAAAATATAAACAAGATGAACAATGGAGGTGAGATTTTGTTTTCTGTACCGGTTTCCGTTAAAAATAAAAAAGAAATGATCGATATGTTTGAAACTCTTGCTCACTTTCCGGATACAGTAATGATGCTAAGAAACGGCGATAATACTGTTGATGCTCATTCGTTGATGGGATTTTTTGCAATTGACGAAAAAATTCCGATTGAACTTCTTCTTGAATCAGAACCTGATGATAATCTCAAGCAGGCGATTTCTAAATTTGCTTTTGTTAATGCATAAAAATAATATATACATACTGTTAAGCCCTATGACCAAAGTCATAGGGCCTTTTTGTTTGTGCTTTTAGTTATGAATTTTTGTCAACAACATGGAACTTTTTAAGGTTTCCTGTCTTTTCGCTTCTCTTGTCAAGTTCGGCAAGAACATCTTCAAGCGGAATGCCGAGCTTTACCATCATTACAGTAAGATGATAGATAAGGTCTGCAATTTCATAAACAGTTTCGCTGTTATCATCATTTTTTGCCGCAATGATTGTTTCACTGCACTCCTCGCCTACTTTTTTAAGAATCTTGTCAATTCCTTTATCAAGGAGGTAGCAAGTGTATGAACCCTCTTTTGGATTATCTCGTCTGTTTTCTACTGTAGCATAAAGTGCTTCAAGAACTTCTCTGTCGTTCATATTAAAATTCTCCTCATTTTAATTTTTTAAAAAAGCAGGAATGATTTCCCGTGTGGCAGGCCGCACCTGTCTGTTCAACTGTGATGAGCAATGTATCGTCGTCGCAGTCGGCATATATATCAATTACCTTTTGTAAATGACCTGATGTTGCACCCTTATTCCAAAGCTCCTGACGGCTTCTTGACCAGAACCATGTGTAACCGGTTTCAAAAGTTTTTTGCATACTTTCACGGTTCATATATGCAAGCATAAGTACCTCACCCGTTGACTTTTCCTGAATAATTGCGGGAATAAGTTCGGATTTTACAAAATATTTATCAAGATCCATAATTACCTCAGATTTTATTTGTTACTTCGATCGCCTGTTTCAAATCGAGCGAACCTGTGTAGATAGCCTTACCGCAGATTGCACCGTAGACATCGAGTTCTGCAAGATTAATGATATCTTTGAGAACTGCAACACCGCCGCTTGCGATAATATTACAGCTGACTTCGTGAGCAAGATCATTAAGCTGTTTAAGGTTAGGACCTGCAAGAGTACCGTCCTGATCAATGTCTGTGAACACAATAGTCTTTACTCCGACATCTTCCATACGCTTTGCAAGCTCAATATAGTTGATTTCCGAATTGTCAATCCAACCTTCTGCACGAACCATGCCGTCCTTTGCATCAATGCCAACTACAATTCTCTCACCGTATTCTTTTACGGCATCAATAACAAGCTGCTGGTTTTTAACTGCGGCTGAACCGAGAATAACACGATTTATTCCTCTTGAAAGATAATATTCAACCGCTTTCATATCACGGATTCCTCCGCCAACCTCAACAGAAAGTCCCGAGGATTTTGCAACATCTGCAATAAGATCGGCATTAACAAGCTTTGCGTCTTTTGCACCGTCAAGGTCAACCATATGCATCCACTCTGCACCTGCGTCAGCAAAGCCCTGAGCGGCAATATACGGGGACTCTGCTACCTTCTGAACGGTTGCATAATCACCCTTGAAAAGACGGACACAATTGCCGTCTTTTATGTCAATAGCGGGTAAAATAATCATTATAACACTCCTTTAGTAGAAAGAAGTACATTTGAAGAATTTTGCTTTACTGCAAGACGGAGTGCGTGTGCGAAAGCCTTGTACAAAGCCTCTGTGATATGGTGAGAGTTGTCACCGTAAACAGATTTGAGGTGAAGTGTGATTTGTGCGTTAAATGCAAATGCACGCATAAATTCTACTGTCATTGAACAGTCATAGCCGCCGCATCTTTCCTGCGGAAAATCAGCATCGAATACAAGATAAGGTCTGCCGCTGATGTCAACAGATGCAAACGCAAGCGCTTCGTCCATAGGAACATAAAAACTGCCGAATCTCTCAATTGACTCTTTGGTTGAAAGAGCCTCTGCAAATGCTTTGCCGAGAACTATACCTGTGTCTTCAACGGTGTGGTGTTCGTCAACATAGAGGTCGCCTTTTACCGAAACCTCAAGTCCGAATCTGCCGTGAGTGGCAAACGAATTGAGCATATGGTCAAAAAAGCCTATGCCTGTATCAATTTTAATATCGCCGCCGTCAAGATTTAGTTTTAGCTTTATGTCGGTTTCCTTAGTTTTACGCTCAACATATGCACTGCGCATATAATCACCTCGATAAATAAGTTTTAATGCAACTTATCAGTTCTTCGTTTTCTTCTTCTGTGCCAACGGAAATTCTGATGTAATCGCCCATAAAACGGATTACAATTGAATTGTCCTTGAGATAGTTCCACAAGTCTTTGCCGAATGATGTTTTAACAAAAACAAAGTTTGCACAACTGTTGTAAACCTTAAAATCATCGGAAAGAGCGGACAACTCCAATAAGTCATTATACAGCTTTTCTCTGTTCCTGACAATTGTTTTTTGTCTGTTTTTGAGATAATCTTTATTTTTATATATTATACTGCCGACAACCTGAGAAAATGTGTTCACATTGTACGGAGATTTTACCGCTTTTAAAGCTCTTGAAATTGTTTCATTTGCAACGGCAAAACCGAGTCTGAGTGCCGCTGAACCTACTGCCTTTGATGCGGTTCTGAAAATAATGAGATTTGAATACTTCTCAACCTCATTTATAAGACTCTGATCCCAGAAATCCATATATGCTTCGTCAAGAATTACAAGTGCATTTACGCTTGTAACAAGTCTGCGTGCATCTTCGGCGGTCATACCCTGCCCTGTCGGATTGCATGGGTTTGAAAAGAGTAGAAGTTTGATATTGTCACGATTTACCTTTTCAATAAGTGCGTCCGTATCAATTGAAAGGTCGTCGGATTTGATAAATGTGTCACATTCAACCTCACAGATTGATGAATAGAATTTGTACATTGAAAAATCAGGAGCAACGCAAAGCATCCTGTCCCCTTTTTCCATAAATGCAGCTTCAATCAAAAAGATAAGTTCATCTGAGCCGTTACCTGCGGTTACATATTTTGGATTGATTCCGTAATAATCCGCAAAATCCGTAACAACTGTTTCCGCAAGCGGATCGGGATAGCGATTGAAATCAATTGTATCAATTGCATTTTTGATTTCTTCTTTGATGAAATCAGGATAATTTTCGGGACATTCGTTTGCATCAAGTCGAATTTTATATGTACCGCTGATTGGTTCATACGGTTCAAGTTCACGAATTTTTTTGTTTAATTCATAAGACATTGCATAACTTCCATTCTTATTTCATATCAAAACGCACTTTAATTGAATTTGCGTGTGCTGTAAGTCCTTCTGTTTCTGCAAAGCGAACTACATCTTCGGCATCTTTTCTCAAAGCGTCTTCCGTATAGTAAATAAAGCTTGATTTTTTTACAAAGCTGTCTACCGAAAGAGGTGAGAAAAATCTTGCCGTGCCGCTTGTCGGAAGAACATGGTTAGGACCGGCAAAATAGTCGCCCAGAGGTTCGGGACTGTAGTTGCCGAGAAATACAGAGCCGGCATTATCAAGCTTGCCGACATACTCCATTGGGTTTTCACAACAAACCTCAAGATGTTCGGGAGCAAGCTCGTTAGCAAATTCAATTGCCTGTGACATATCACTGCATACAATAACTGCACCGAAATTGTCAACCGATGAACGGATAATATCTTTTCTTGAAAGAGCGGTCATCTGCTTTTCAAGCTCTGTTTCAGTTTCTTTGGCAAGCTCTTCGCAGTCGGTAAGCAGAATTGCAGATGCAAGCCTGTCATGCTCTGCCTGACTCATAAGGTCTGCGGCAAGGAATTTTGGATTTGCAGACTTATCGGCAATGATGAGTATTTCACTCGGGCCGGCAATCATATCAATGTCAACTGTTCCGTAAAGAAGTTTTTTTGCTGTTGCAACAAAGATGTTGCCAGGTCCTACGATTTTGTCAACCTTTGGTACGGATTCTGTACCGTATGCAAGTGCGGCTACTGCCTGTGCACCGCCCATAAGGAAGATTCTGTCAACACCTGCTACCTTTGCGGCGGCGATGATATTCGGATTTGGTGTACCGTCCTTCTGAGGAGGTGTACACATAATAATTTCCTCAACACCTGCAATTTTAGCGGGAACTGCGTTCATAAGAACTGATGAGGGATATGCTGCAGTGCCGCCCGGAACATAGATACCTACTCTTTTAAGGCCTCTGATTCTCTGCCCCATCATTACGCCGTTATTCTTTGTTGTGAGCCAGCTTTGCTGAACCTGTCTTTTATGGAAGTCTGCAATATTTGCGGCTGCCTTTTTGATTGTTTCGAGATAATCCTTATCGCATTTTTCAATAAGGCTGTCGATTTCATCGGAAGTAATTTCTACCTTTTCAGGTGCTTTTCCGTCAAATTTAACGGTATATTCCTTTACGGCTTTATCACCGTTTTCTGCAACATTTTCGATGATTTCCGAAACAATCGGAACTACATTTTTATCTGAATTCTGCGCTCTCTTTTTGAGCAAATCAATAAATTCATATTCGTTTTTTCCGTCTGCTACAACAGTTGTAATCATTTTGTGACAGCCTCCAGTTTCTTCTGCAATTCTTCAATTTCAGCCTTGCGCAGTTTAAGACTTGCTGTATTGGCAATAAGTCTTGCTGAAATATCACATACCCATTCAATTACTTCAAGTCCGTTAGCCTTGAGCGTTGAACCTGTTTCTACTATATCTACAATACCGTCTGCAAGACCTACAAGAGGAGCGAGTTCAACAGAACCCTCAATCTTAATGATTCTTACATCCATATTTTTATCGTCAAAAAATGCTCTGGTTACATTGGGATACTTTGACGCAATTGTCTTTGTTTTGTAACCGCCGTAAAAATCGGAGTCCTTTTTTGTAGCAAGAGCAAAACGGCACTTACCGAATCCTAAGTCGAGAAGTTCATAAAAAGATGAACCGTTTTCAAGAATTGTATCCTTGCCAACGACACCAAGGTCACACACACCGTGCTCAACATATGTAATTACATCTGCGGCTTTCGCAAGCACAACTTCAAAATCATTGTTGCCGATCGGAAGAATAAGCCTTCTTCCCTTGTTTTTTACTTCATCACAATTATATCCAATTTTTTCAAGAAGTTCAATTGTGGTCTTTTCAAGTCTGCCCTTTGTCAGAGCAATTCTTAATGGTTTCATATTTAATCCTTTCCGACAGCTTGATTATATACTTTCAACTTTTGCAATTCCTCTTGATTTTGCAAACTGTTCTGTTTCTTCAAGAGTTTCAAGTACGCTGAACTGTGCATTTATTCCCTTTTCGTTAAGCTCGTCAACATATCTGAGAGCCTTCATTTCATGTCCGTTTTCTGCAAAAACGAGAACATCGGGATTATCTGAATAATTTACATCATCATCGGAAAGATGTTTCATTGTAATTGCGTCTGTATCAATCGCAAAGCCTGCCGCACCCATAGGAGCGTCAAATTCGCTGAGAAGATCGTCATATCTTCCTCCCGAAATAACAGCGTCACCGATTCCGTTAATATACCCTGAAAATACGATTCCCGTATAGTAATCATTTCTCTGAACAAGTCCGAGGTCAATGATAAGCTTGTTGCCGAGTTCAAGCACGGAAAGTTCTTTATAGATTGTATGGAGATAATCAAGAGCGTTTTCGGCACCTGTACCTTTGCAGATGTCATATGCCTCATCAAACACTTCTTCACCGCCGAAAAGTGACGGGAGCGAACGGATTGCAGAAACAGTCTTACAAGGCTTGAGTTTGTCAAGAAGATTGTTAAGTGCCGAGTAGTTTTTACTTTCAATTGATACCCTGATTTTTTCTTTGTAATCGTTATCAATATCGAGTTCTTTTGACAGAGCATTGAATACTTCGGCGTGTCCGAGTTCAATTCTGAAATCATCGGCAACAGCTGAAATGCTTTTTATTGCCGAAGTGAGAATTTCAAGGTCGGCTCTTTTTCCTTTTGCCCCGAGAAGTTCAACACCCATCTGAAGAAATTCGTTTCTTCTTCCTGCAAGTGACGGATTGTTGCGATATACTGCCTGCTTGTAGTAAAGTCGAACAGGAAGTGTATTGTTTTTAAGTCTTGTAGAAACCATTCTTGCAATCGGCAGAGTGGAGTCAGGACGGGCAACAAGAAGCCTGCCTTTGTTATCGGTTGTTTTGAACATTGATTCCTGCGAGATTCCGCTTGACGGAATTGAGAACACATCATAAAATTCAAGAGCAGGAGTTATTACCCGTTTAAATCCGCCTTTGACAAATACCTTTTCAATGCTTGTGCAGATATAATCCATAGCGGAACATTCAGCGAACAGAAAGTCCTTTGTTCCCTCGGGAGTCATTTTTAAATTCTTTTTCATAATTACCTCTCAACGCTTTAGTGTGTTAATACGGTAATATATTAACACACTAAACTCGATTTGTCAACACTATTAAGATGAAACGAAAATTATACAATTATTCATTTACATTTTCTGAGGATTCGTCTTCATCATTTGTTTTGTTACGGTTGATGAATTTCATAAATTTTTCTCTTTGCTGCATTTCTTTTTCTTCACGAAGTTTTTTCTGCTCTGCGGCAATTTTAGTATAGTTAAGCACTTCAAAATCAAGAGCCTCCTGAGCAATTCTACCCTTTGAGTCAATTTTGTTTTTAACTCTCTTGCCGACAAGAGCATAGATTACGGCATAGATTGGTGTTCCAAGAATAAGACCGAGCACACCGAACATTCCTCCGCCGACAATTACGCTGAACAGTACCCAGAAGCTTGAAAGACCGACCTGACTGCCGATAATCTTCGGCTTGAAAAGATTACCGTCAAGCTGCTGAATTATAACTATAATGATTATGAAAATAATCATGTAAATCGGATCAATAAGCAAGAGGATAAAAGCACTCGGAATTGCTCCGATGAACGGACCAAAGAACGGAATAATATTCGTTACACCGATAAGAACCGCAATAAGCGGTGCGTACGGTAATTGACAAATTGACATTGTAATGAATGTGAGAACACCGAGAAAAGCCGCATCAATGATATCGCCAACGAGAAAACGACCGCATTTTGTATCTGTAATATCAACAATTTCATAAATCTTAGGAAGATACTTTATCGGAATAAAAGCAACAGCAAGCTTTTTTATCTGACGGCAAAGTGTTTCCTTTGCGGCAAGGAAGTAAACTGAAATAACGATTCCGAGCAGGAAGTTATACACACCGTTACACGTAGACATAATTGCGCTGAATACGGCATTTGTAGAGTTGCCGAGAAAACTGGTGATATTGCCTGCCGAAATAAAGTTTGTAATATACTTGAAGAAGTTGTTTATTACTTCACTTGCGTCAATTTCCATACTGAAGGTATGGTTAATCCAATGTACTACTGTTTTTGTCATGTCAGAAAGTACGCCTGCATACTGCGGCAGGCTGTTAATAAGACTGAACAGGCTGGCTGCAATCTGCGGAACTACAATTGAGATTATAACAACAAAAATTGCTACTACAATTGCATAGGTTATAATAAGTGCAAGGGGTTTTCTGAAGTTAGCAAGGAATTTTCGCTTTCGCCCCATTCTGCCGAAAACTTTGGAGTAGAAAAATTTGTACGGATAGTTAAGGATGTAAGCAAAAAGGAACCCGATTGCAAACGGAGTGATTATGCCTGTTATCCAACCGATTGCCGACCACACAACATTCATATTATCTTTTACAAGTAAAAGAAATACTGTAAATGAAATGCAAATCAGCAAAGTTTTTAGCGAAAGCAGTTTTTTCATTTAGACAACTCCTTAAAATAATGACATCTGTGAGCTTTCAGGCAAATCCTTGAGAACTCCGACATCTTTCAGTGTTTCAATAACAGCCTTAGTAACCTTTGTTTTTATCTGCATATCTTCAATTGAAAGATATTCTGTGTGCTTGCCCGTTTCTGCGAGTGAATCTGCGGCGGCGCCGCCTACACCGGGTAAGGATGAAAACGGAAGTCTGATTTTTCCGTCCTCTACCTTGAACATTTTAGCCTCGGATTTGTAGATATCAACAGGAAGAAATTCAATTTTTCTTGCCATCATTTCGTTGACAATCTGCAAGGTCTGGAACTCTGCTTCATCCTTGGCTGTGGCTTCGTGAACACTCTGTTTTTGTTTTATGTTGTTCATCTTGTCACGGACAGCCTGATGTCCCTGCATGGCAATTGCACCGTCAAGATTTTCACTTCGCACGGTAAAGTATGCCGCATAATATTCAACAGCCTTGTGAACCTTGTACCAGCCGAGTCTGAGCGTTGCAATCATATAGGCTGCGGCATGGGCTTTCGGGAACATATACTTTATTTTCATACATGAATCAATATACCATTCGGGAACATTGTGTTCACGCATAGCCTTGAAGTGTTCTTCCGTAAGAAGTTTTGTTGCGTTACCTTTACGGACAATCTCCATTATTTTGAACGCCATGCCCGGTTCAAGACCTTTGTGCATAAGATAAGTCATAATCGAGTCACGAGTACCGATTACTTCCGAAATTGTACAGGTTCCGTTATGAATAAGTTCCTGAGCGTTTCCGAGCCATACATCGGTACCGTGCGAAAGACCTGCAATCTGCAAAAGGTCGGTAAATGTCTTTGGCTGTGCCTCAATGAGCATTCCTCTTACGAAAGCCGTGCCGCATTCAGGAAGGCTGAATGTACCTGTTTTTGAGTCGATATCCTCCTCAGTAACTCCGAGTGCTTTCGGAGAAGTAAACAGCGACATAACCTCGGGATCGCTCATTGAAACTTTCATTACAGGGATACCTGTGTAGAGTTCAAGATAATGATAGATTGTCGGAACATCGTGTCCGAGCTCATCAAGTTTTGTGATTGTATCATGAATTGAATGGAAGTCGAAGTGGGTTGTAATGTTATCTGAGTTCACATCATTTGCAGGATGCTGAACAGGGCAGAAATCGTAAACATCGTTTGTTCTCGGCACAACAACCATACCGCCCGGGTGCTGACCTGTGGTTCTCTTAACACCCGTACAGCCGATTGCAAGACGCTTTTCCTCAGCCTTGTGCATTACAAGACCTCGCTCCTGTGCAAACTTTTTAACGAAGCCGAGTGCTGTTTTTTCGGCTACTGTAGAAATTGTTCCCGCTTTGAACACATTATTCTTACCGAAGAGCTCTTCCGTGTAACGGTGAGATTTTGATTGATACTCACCGCTGAAGTTAAGGTCGATATCAGGCACTTTGTCGCCCTTGAAGCCAAGAAATGTTTCAAACGGAATTTCGTGACCGTCCTGATCCATAAGAGTACCGCATTCGGGACAGTTTTTTGGCGGCATATCAAAGCCTGAGCCGTAACTGCCGTCTGTTATAAACTCACTGTGTTTGCAATTTGGACATACATAGTGCGGACAAAGCGGATTAACCTCCGAAATACCGGACATAGTAGCTACGAAAGACGAACCTACCGATCCTCGTGAACCGACAAGATATCCGTGTGCCTCACTGTCTGCAACAAGCTTTTGCGCAGTCATATAAAGCACCGAGAATCCGTAGGTTGTGATTGAATTAAGTTCCTTGTCAAGTCTTGCCTTTACGATTTCAGGCAACGGATCACCGTATTTCTCTTTTGCTCTTTTCCATGTAATGTCAATAAGCTGTTCCTGTGCGCCCTCAATGTTAGGCGGGAATGTACCCTTTGGAATAGGTCTGATATATTCGCACATATCGGCGATTTTATTGGGATTTTCTACTACATACTCATAGGCTTTATCCTTGCCGAGCCATTCAAATTCCTTGAGCATTTCAGCAGTTGTTCTGAAATAAAGCGGAGCCTGCTGTTCGGCATCTTTAAAGCCCTGACCTGCCATAAGAATTTTTCTGAATTCGGAATCTGTCGGATCCATAAAGTGTACATCGCAGGTTGCGCATACAGGCTTGCCGAGTTCTTTTGCAAGCTTAATTATTGTACGGTCAATTTCATGAAGTTCGTCAACAGAATTAAATCTGCCGTCACGAATCATAAAGCTGTTATTGCCTGCAGGCTGAATTTCAAGATAATCATAGAATGACGCAATCTGTTTGAGTTCGCCCCACGGCTTACCCTCGAGAATTGCCATATAAAGCTGACCTGCACAACAAGCTGAACCGATTATGAGTCCCTCTCTGTACTTCACAAGCTCGCTTTTGGGAATTCTCGGCTTTTTGTAGAAATAATTAAGATGACTGTAAGAAATAAGTCTGTAAAGATTTTTAAGACCTGTTTTATTCTTTACGAGAATAATCTGATGATAGGTCGGAAGCTTTTTAAAATCTCCGCCTGCTATCTTTGTATTAATGTCGTTTGTTTTTGTTATACCGTAATCATCTGTAAGTCGCTGACAGAGATTTATAAAAATTCTCGCAAGCATTTCGGCATCATCGGTTGCTCTGTGGTGATTAAAGTCGCCGAGCCTTAAAAATTTTGCAACCGTATCAAGCTTGCAGTTCTTGATATCTGTAAGAATCGCTCTTGAAATTGCAACCGTGTCGATTGAAGTATAGTTATATTCCCTGCCCATATCTTCACAGGCTTTTGCTATGAAGGATGTATCAAATGGAGCATTGTGAGCAACAAGCACATTGTCACCGGCAAATTCAAGAAATGCGCCAACCGCCTCGCTCTGTGACGGAGAATCCTTTACCATATCATCGGTAATGCCTGTAAGCTGAGTGATTTTCTGCGGAATCGGCATTTCGGGATTTGCAAAGGTTGAAAAAGTATCGGTGATGACACCGTTTTCAACCTTGACTGCGCCGATTTCGGTAATCTTGTCACGGGCGGCTGAAAGGCCTGTTGTTTCTATATCAAAGCAGATGAATGTGCCGTCAAAACCTGTGTCGGCATCACCTTTTACGGACTCTACAAGGTCATCCATAAAGTATGCCTCAACACCGTAGATGATTTTAATTTTTTCTTCGTCTTTGTTGATTTTATCTGCGGCTTTCATTGCATCGGGAAAAGCCTGTGCGACACCGTGGTCAGTAATTGCAACAGCTTTGTGTCCCCACTGATAAGCACGGTTTACAAGGTCACCTGCCGATGTTACGGCATCCATCTGTGACATATTTGTATGCATATGGAGTTCAACACGCTTTTTCTCGGCATTATCAACTACTTTTACTTTTTGAGCCGTACCGATTGAACGGGCATTTACAACAAGTTCGCCTGCATATTTATCGTACTCAACATCACCCTGAACAACGATTGTATCGCCTTTTTTAATATTATCAATTACGGCTGATTCCTTGATTGAATTGAATACTTTAGCTGTTGTTGAACCGGTATAATCGGTTATGTCGATAGTGAAAATATTTTTGTCACCGCTTTTAGTGACTTTCTTTTCAATATCAAATACATCGCCCCATACCACAATTCTTCCCGAATCACCTGAAATTGAAGAAATGGGAATCATTTTTCCCCTGATTGAACGACCGTATAACGGACGGATTGAGGACTGGATAATCTGCGGTGTTGCAAACTTGCCCTCACGAACTTCAATTTCCACAGTAGTGTTTTCAGCGTGTTTTTCTTCTCTCTTTTCTGCTGTTTCAACCTCTTCCTGATAGAATTCAGCGGCTTTCTGAAGATTTTCTCGGTTGATTTTCTCCTGAGCATCCTGAATAGCGGCTTTGTATTCTTCACTGTTTTCTTCAACCTCAAAGGTTCCGGTATAATTAATGGAAATGTAAAGATTGAATTCTTCCGAAATGAGCTTTATAAGTGCTTTGTCAAAGCCTTTACTGTCAAGGAGAGTTTTTCCGCCGTTAAGAAGATTTATCGTAAGCGTATTGTTTTCAAACCTAACCTCAGCATTGTTGAGAGTTCCGTTAATACTCGGAATATCTCGCCTTACGGCTGCGTATAGCTGAGGAAAATAATCAGCAGAAAACAACTCCGTCGGAAAATGCGGTTTGATTACAGTATGATACGCAAGTGTCTTGGTAATCAGCTTTTCCGTGTCAAAAAGCGTATTACGCTCAACGAGCCCGTTGAATTTTACTGCTAAAGTAATCAAACGGGCTTGTTTGTTAATATTAAGTTGTGTCAGTTCTCCCTGTGAAATCTGTTGCGACAGTTTAATGCCGAATTGGGAGCCAAAGACTTCTCCTAATGTTTTCATATATGTCCTTCTGTTATATTACAGCAAATGTCTTTTGACTGCTGATAGAGTTATAATTTTTCTACTTCTTCCAAAAGTGCGTCAACGAGTTTATCTTCCGGAACTTTGCGAAGAATTTCGCCTTTTTTGAATACAAGACCGCAACCGTCACCGCCTGCGATGCCGATATCAGCTTCTCTTGCCTCTCCGGGACCGTTTACAACGCAACCCATTACCGCTACTTTGATATTCTTTTTGCAGTTTCTGAGCTTATCTTCAACCTCGTTTGCAATCTTAACAAGGTCAATTCTTGTTCTTCCACAAGTCGGACATGAAACAAATTGAACTCCGTCTTTCTCAATGTCAAGAGCCTTGAGAATATCGTGAGCGGCATAAACTTCCTTTACAGGATCGGCTGTGAGAGAAACTCTGATTGTATCACCGATACCATGGAGGAGCAATGCACCGATTCCGGCAGAAGATTTGATAATACCCATTCTTTCTGTTCCTGCCTCTGTAACACCGAGGTGAAGCGGATAGTCACACCTTTCTGCGGCAAGCTCATAGGCTTTAATCATTGTGGAAACAGTTGAACTTTTCATTGAAAGAACAATATCGTTGAAATCAAATTTTTCAAGAAGTGACGCATGGTACAAGGCGCTGTCGCAAAGTGCCTCGGGTGTGGGATGACCGTATTTTGCAAGGATTTCCTTTTCAAGAGAACCTGAATTAACACCGATTCTAATCGGAATGCCACGCTGTCGGCAAGCATCTGCCACCGCCTTTACCCTATCGTCTGATCCGATGTTACCCGGATTGATACGGATTTTGTCGATGCCTGCCGCACATGCCTCAAGCGCAAGCTTATAGTCAAAATGGATATCGGCTACAATCGGGACGCTTACAGCCTCTTTGAGGGCAGGAATAAGCTTTACTGCATCTTTATTAGGAATAGCTACACGAATAATTTCGCAACCGGCCTCTTCAAGCTCTTTTGCCTGTCTTACAGAACCCTCAATATCGGTTGAGGGAATGTTGAGCATTGACTGAACGCTTACTTTAGCACCGCCGCCGATTTTTACATTGCCGGCAGTTACCTGAATTTTACTTCCCATAAAATTTCCTCCGTTTGTCTACATTCCGGGGAATGTTCCCGTTACAAGCTGGAACACATCTTTCACCGAAATAATAAGCATAAATGCAAGTAACAGAACAAGACCGACTGTATTCACAATCTGTTCTGCCTTTCTCGGAATCGGCTTTTTGAATATCCATTCAATCAGCAAAAATAAGAATCTTCCGCCGTCAAGCGCCGGGAACGGCAGCATATTTACAATTCCGAGGTTTACCGTAATGAGTATCATTACAAAAAGAATGTTATTGACTGCATCTCCGAAGCCTGTTTGAAGTCCCATTGATGCAACCTGAGTGACAGCTGTAGCAATACCAACAGGACCTGACATATCGTTGAATGTAAATCTGCCCTGAACAAGCCACACAAGAGATGTCCACACGGTTTTTGCCATTGAACAGGTCTGTGTGAATGTTTCACCGAGAACAGTACCGACATTTTTCTCAATCGGTTCAACTGCAAAGTCAAACGCAACAGTAGGTTTGTTTTCCTTTTCGGCATTCTCATCAGCGTAATAGGTGAAAAACTGTACATTTTCAAGTGTTATTTCTTTGCCGTCACGAACAACTTTTACATCACCCATGAATCTCGGTTTTGATGTAGTTGTGTCTATTTCGGGTGTTTTATACTTTGACATATCATATGATTTGTCAAGTGCATAAATTGACTTGCAAGTTTCATCAAGAAGTTTTTTAGCCTCGTCTTTGCTTGCAGCCTTATTTATTTTTGAACAACCCTCAGAAAGAGCATTGTAGTATTTTTGAAGTTCATCCTTTGAAAGAGACTCGTCTTTTGCATACTTATTATATACACCGCAAGCGGCAGATGTTGCTCTTTCTTTGTATACCTCAAGTGTATTGCCTTCTACCGTTTCATATGGAAGAGTTGAGATTGCAAACTGCAAATCTCGTGAATTCCAAATTGAATAACCGTTCACTTCTACAATCTTATCCCCTGTTTGTAAACCTGTGTTTGCAGTAAATGCATTGGGTTGAAACTGAGATATTGTAGTTGAACTGTAGCTGTCAGCCTGAACGGTAAAGGCAAACATCATAACAAAGCCGAGAAGAATATTCATAACCGCACCTGCGATTATGATAATCATTCTCTTCCAAACTTTTGCGTTATTAAAAGCACCTTTTTCTTCACTGTCTTCATCCTCTCCTTCCATGGCACAATAACCGCCTATAGGAAAAAGACGAAGCGAGTACCTTGTTTCGCCTTTAACAAAACTGATTATTTTCGGTCCCATTCCGAGTGCAAATTCATTTACCTTTACACCCGAAAGCTTTGCGGTAATAAAATGACCGAATTCGTGAGAAAAAATTATAAGCTCAAAAAGTAATATTCCTATCACTATAAGAGCCGCAACTGTTAAAATTTGCATTAAAATAAATCAACTCCAAAATATTCATTGCCGTTGCAAAGACAGCATTGAAAAATATTACCGCAAATTATAGCTTAGAGAGTACATACTCTCTTGCAAGTTTATCTGCCTCTAACACATCATCAACGCATAAAGGCTCAAAATTGTCTATGTTATCAATTGCACCCATAACAAGGTCACCGATTTCAAGAAAAGTGATTTTACCTTCTCTGAAAAGTCGGTTAGCCTCCTCATTAGCACCGTTGGCAATTGCTGTTGCAACACCTCCGAGTGAAAGAGCTTTTTTACAGGCTCTCAAACATTTGAAAGTATCATAGTCAGGTTCAAAGAAAGTCATTTTGCCGATTTGAGCAAGACTTAATTCACCGACAGGTGACTCATATCTTTCCGGATATGTAATTGCGTACTGTATCGGAATCCTCATATCGGGAAGTCCGAGCTGTGCAATTACGGAATTATCTACATATTCTATGAGAGAATGTATGATACTTTCACGATGAACAACAACATCAATGTTTTCGGGCTGAACATCAAAAAGCCATCTCGCCTCAATGATTTCAAGACCTTTGTTCATCATTGTAGCAGAGTCGATGGTTATTTTTGCACCCATACTCCAATTTGGATGATTGAGAGCCTCATTAACTGTTACATTCTTTAAGTCTTCGACTGTTTTGCCAAAGAACGGGCCGCCGGATGCTGTAAGAATGAGCTTTTTAAGCATTTTCTTTTCAGGCATTCCCTGAAGACATTGGAAGATAGCAGAATGTTCACTGTCAACGGGAAGAAGCTTCACACCGTTTTTCTTTACCGCATCGCATACAAGCTTACCGCCTGTTACAAGCGTTTCCTTGTTTGCAAAAGCAATATCTTTTTTAGCGTTTGCCGCTGCAAGTGTAGGCTTTAAGCCTACCATTCCGACAACCGAATTGACAATAAGGTCGGCATTTTCAAGCGTTGCCGCCTCAATAAGTCCGTCCATACCGCTTAAAACACGGGTGTTTGTATCTTTTATATTATCTTTGAATTCTTTGGCTTTTCCTTCGTTAAAAACTACTGCAAGTTCAGGTTTGTATTTTCTTACCTGTTCTTCAAGCAGCTTTATATTTGTTGACGCCGTGAGCGCAGAAACTTTTAAATTAAGTTTATCTGCAACATCAAGCGTCTGAGTTCCGATTGAACCCGTCGATCCGAGAATTGAAAGTGAATTTACCATTTTAGTTTACCCCACTGTTATGAAAGGTATGAATTGATTGATTGCCACAAGAACAGGGGCAGTAAATATTATGCTGTCAAACCTGTCAAGCATTCCGCCGTGACCCGGAAAAATTGAACCGTAGTCCTTGATACCGTAATTTCTTTTGATAAGTGAAAAGCTTAAATCACCGAGAATTGAAACAGGAGCGTCAATTACACCGAGAAGAATCAATGCCCAGAAATTAATGTTAGCATCAGGCATAACACAAAAATGAAATATAAGACCTATAATTACTGCTGTCAGGTCGCAGAAAAGTATTCCGCCGATTGCTCCCTCAACAGTTTTTTTAGGGCTGATTTTGGGGCAAAGTTTGTGCTTGCCGAACGATGCTCCGATAAAAAAGCCGCCTGCGTCCGCCATCCACGGTAATGCAAAAATACATATATAGCAGAAAGTAATTGATACAGATGATGCACAGGCAATCGGTACGGCACTCATTCCAAAAGAAATTAAAAAAGTTCCGAACACCGAATATGCAACATCGGCATAGTTTGTCTTTTCGTGTTTAAAAATCATTACGGCAAAGACTGTCAGTATAAAAGCAAAAATCAAAACATACAGATACTTTGTCGTAACTAAAACCGAAAGCAGAAAAGTAAACAGCATACAAGGTATTGAAAGGTGAAATTTATAAAGCATCTTTCTTGCATGAAGGTACTCGCCTGTCATAAATGCCGAGAATGCTCCTATGACAATGCCTACAAATGGGCGCCAAAGTTCCGAAACAAACAGAACAATCAGCAGTATTGGTATTCCTATTACGGCTGTCAGCAGCCGTGGCTTGAGGGATTTCATTTTATATCAACTCTCATCAGACTCCACCGTATCTTCTGTTTCTGGAGGAGTATATTTTTAACGCTTCGTCAAGGTCTGATTTCTGAAAATCAGGCCAAAGCTTGTTCATTATAACAAATTCCGTGTAGGCTGACTGCCACAAAAGGAAATTTGAAATTCTGTATTCACCGCTCGGTCTGATAATAAGGTCGGGATCGGGCTGACCTGCGGTATAAAGATAATTTGAAAAAAGATTTTCTGTTATGTCATCGGAAGAAATTTTTCCGTTTCTGACATCTTCGGAAATGTTTCTGACGGCTCTGACAATTTCGTCACGACTGCCGTAATTCATAGCTATATTGAGAACCATACCGTCACGGTCTTTTGAACTCTCCTCGTTTTCAATCATAAGCTCACGAAGCTCGTCATTAAAACCCGACTTGTCACCGATGAATTTTACCACAATACTGTCATCCTTAAAATCTTCAAGTGCTTCATTAAGATATGATTTAAAGAGCGACATTAGTGCATCAACTTCCTCCTGCGGTCTTTTCCAATTTTCGGTTGAAAAAGCATATACGGTAAGGTACTTTATTCCGATATCGGAACAGTATCTTGTTATTGTTCTGAAAGTTTTCGCACCCTGACGGTGACCTGCTTTTCTCGGAAGTCCTCTTTTCTTTGCCCAACGACCGTTGCCGTCCATAATAATTCCGATATGTGAAGGCAGATTGAGGTCTGTAACCCCAATCTGCTCATCTTTTTTCTTTGAGAAAAAAGCCATATTACATCTCCAAAATTTCTTTCTGCTTTACTGCAGAAACGCTCTCAACTTCTTTGACATACTTATCTGTAAGATCCTGAGCTTTCTTTTCGCCCTGCTTGAGATCGTCCTCTGTAAGCTCGCCGTCCTTCTTCATAGCTTTAAGCTTGTCGATAAGTTCACGGCGGACATTACGAATCTGAATCTTTGTTTCCTCAGCAATCTTTTGAACATCTTTTACGATTTCTTTTCTTCTGTCCTCTGTGAGAGGCGGGAAAATAAGACGAATAATCTTACCGTCATTCTGTGGGTTGATGCCGATATCGGAAGTCTGGATAGCCTTTTCAATCTGTCTTAATACAGACGCATCCCATGGCTGAATGGTAAGAGTTCTTGCCTCTGTAACAGATACTGCGGCAAGCTGGTTTACGGGTGTGGGTGCGCCGTAATAGTCAACCTTTACCTTATCAAGAACTGCGGGGTTTGCTCTGCCTGCTCTGATTTCTGAAAATTCCGTGCGCATATGCTCAAGTCGTCTGTCCATACTTTCGCCGGCTTTTTTTAACTGTGTCTGCATATTTATGCCTCCTGTGTAATAATTATTGTTAAAAAGTCAGTAAAAAATTCAAATTAATTGTTGGCTGTTACGATTGTACCGATGTTTTCACCGCAAACAGCTTTGTAGATATTTTCGGGATCTTCAATACTGAATACAAGAATCGGAAGATTATTGTCCTTGCAAAGCGATGCCGCTGTGCTGTCCATAACAGCGAGATCCTTGTTGAGAACATCATGGAAAGAAATTGTATCATACTTCTTTGCATCCGGGTTTTTCTTGGGATCGCTGTCATATACACCGTCAACCATAGTAGCCTTCATTACGATATCAGCCTCAATTTCTGCCGCACGAAGAGCCGCTGCTGTGTCTGTGCTGAAGAACGGGTTGCCTGTTCCGCAACCGAATACTACTACTCTGCCCTTCTGAAGGTGAAGAACTGCTTTGTTTCTGATGTACGGCTCTGCAATCTGATGCATAGCGATAGCTGTCTGAACACGAACATTAACTCCAAGCTGTTCGAGTGCATCACAAACACCGAGTGCGTTGATTGTTGTTGCGAGCATACCCATATGGTCGGCTCTTGTTCTGTCCATTTCACCTGAGCTTCTGCCACGCCAGAAGTTACCGCCGCCTACTACGATGCCGACTTCTACGCCTGCGTCAACACATTCTTTAATAGGCTTGCAGATTTTGAGAACAGTTTCAAAATCAATTCCGTGTTTCATTTCGCCTGCAAGTGATTCGCCTGAAAGTTTTAATAATACTCTTTTATATTTTGGTTTCATACATAACACCCCATGGTAATTTATAATTACTAATATAATACAATATCTTGTAGGGTTTGTAAAGGTTTCGTGGCAGTTTTTTGAATAAATAACCGAAAGCTGAATGGTTATGTCATATGAAATGCTAAAAAATTATTAAAAATGACCGTAACTGCACTGTATGTGCTAACTCTTCACCGTAAATCCGTTGACAACAAATCTTGCCATACGATACAATTATATATATGAAAAACAACACCTTTTATTAAGAAAAACAGGTCAAAAAAATAACGCTGAACCTAAAATAAAGTTCAGCGTTTGTGGCGGAGAGAAGGGGATTCGAACCCCTGATACGGTGTTCACCGTATACATGATTTCCAATCATGCTCCTTCGGCCAGCTCGGACATCTCTCCAAACGACCTGTTTATTATATCAAATGAAATCAGAAAAATCAAGTGAGATTTTGAAATATTTTAATTTTATGTGGCGAACTATGAAAAAACTATTTTCTATTATTTTAATTTTGGCAGCTTTATTGCAAATATCTTTAACAAGTGCATTTGCAACCGCAAGCGTAAGTTTTGAAATGCAAAATGCAGATATGAAGCCGAACAGACTGTTCAGCGTTGCACTTTCCGCAAATTCCGGCAATCGACTTTCTGCCGCAACATTTGAATTTACATATGACCCCGATTATATCGAATTCAGAAAGGTTAAAGCAGTGAATAACGGCTCAAAAATTCAGGTCAACAAGAAAAGCGGCAAGGTTAAAGTTGTTTTTCTTAATTCTGAAGGACAAAATATTTCGGGCGGAAGCGATGTCTTAACGCTTGATTTCAAAACAATAAAAGAAGGTACTGCGTATATTGACTACACGGTGAATCAATGTGTTGATTCCGATGTGAACTTTATGGATGTTGGAAGTTGCACTGCATCGTGTATCAGGATATATAAAAATGCATCCGGAACGGTTAGCGGCGGAAGTTCCTCGTCAAGCAATAAAAACAGCACGCAAGCTACAGGAAATGGCGGTAAAAGTAAACACCCGACCGAGCCTACAACTGTTAATGCCTCAGATGACGAATATATTGATTACAATCCCATTAAAGATAGGCAAATAAAATTTTTCCTTGCCGGCATGGGCATAACTGCGGGATGCTTAGCTATATTAGCTGTTGCATATGCAATCGGTAAAAAATCAGCTCAGAAGAAAGCTGAAAAAGAGAAAAATCACAATGACAATACTCTTGAAAACAAGACTTCCGATGATTGATTCGGGAGTCTTTTACTTTGCCTTTCTTCCCTGCGTGATATCACGCTTTGCAAATTCACGGTTGATTGAGTTTAAAACACGCTTTTTATCGGCACTCCACATGGGTGCAATGAGCAGTTTTTTATCCCCGTCACCTGTTAAACGGTGAATTACAACATTTTCAGGCAACACTTCAACGCAATCGCAAAGAATATCAATATAATCTTCCATTGAAAGCACATCAAATTTTCCGCTTTCATAGTCATCACACAAGTCTGTGTTTTTTAAAATATGCAACAACTGCAGTTTGATTCCGTCGGTTTTACTGCCTGCATATTTTACAGATTCAAGCATCATTTCTTTAGATTCGTTCGGAAGTCCCAAAATAATGTGTGTAATTACATTGATTCCGATTTTATGAAGATTTTCTGTAGCTGAGTCATAAACGGATAGCGAATACATTCTTCTTATATAATCTGCCGATTTTTCATGGATTGTCTGCAATCCGAGTTCTACCCAGACAGGTTTTATCTTGTTCAGTTTTTCAAGAAGACCTAACACATTATTTCCCAGACAATCGGGACGGGTTGCGATTGAAAGAGCAACAATGTCGGGTTCTGAAATTGCATCTGTAAATATTTTTTCAAGATATTCAACAGGCGCATAGGTATTTGTGAACGGCTGAAAGTATGCAATAAACTTTTTACAGTCGGATTTCTTTTTTATTCGCAGTTTAGCCTGATCGATTTGTTCGTGAACAGGAAGAAGTGCATCGGAGGCAAATTCTCCGGAGCCTCCCCTGCTGCAAAAAATACAGCCCCTTGTTTCAAGGGTTCCGTCACGATTCGGACAGGTCATATTACCATTCAGCGAAATTTTGTACACCTTTTCACCGAATGTATTTTTGAGATACTTATTAAGGGAGTAGTAATTCATAATAAAACACCTGATAAATTAAAAAGGTCGGCAGAAAAGCCGACCTTTGTGTCTTTCGACATATTAGAGAGGAAATCTATGAAAAGTTCTTGTAAGCATTATCTATGTGAAGTTAAAGCGTTTTTTGTTTATCTTTAACTTACAAGCATATAATAACTGTCTTATGTGACAGAAAATTGAACGCTTGTGTAAAGTAATGTGAAAGTTTAAAAAGATTATGAGAACTTTCTGATATATTCAAGAAACTTTGCATAGAGCTTGTCCTCAAGCTCTTCAAGAGTATCATCTATACCGCCGTTAAAAAACATTTTATTGTGCTTTGAAAGTGAAAGGTATGCACCAATCATACTCTTTCTGACTTCATCCTGCAAATCCTCTCCGAGTTCATTGCCGCAGGAAAGTCCGAGAAAGATATTGCCGTCAACAAGCTGTGACGCAACAGCTGCATTTTTCAATTCAAAAGAATTGAATTTGCCAAGTCCGGTTGCAAATTCACGGAGCGAGAACTCCTCTTCACCTTTGTTGTATTCTTTTTGTTTTTCTGAAATTTCATTTTCACATACTTCAAGCGAAAAGTTTCCGCCGGTAATATATTCATGCATATAATCCGGATTTGTAGCAAGGACATAGTAAAGTCGCATTGAGTTCACGGCTGTTTCAAGGCAGGAAAATGATGCAAACTGCATATTGCTGTCATTCAGCTTGATGAAACTGTACATATTCTGAAAAACAGACTTGTTGACTACAAGCAAAACAAGTCTTTCGCTCTCACGCACATCTGACAAAAGAGGGCTTGTCAGGTATGACATGGTGAACTTATACGACTTATTTACATATTCACTCAATAAATCCAAAAACCCGTTTAAAAAATCATTTTCTCGTATTGTAAATTCAAACATATATTCACCTATCTAAACAATTCCATATCTGCGTTGTAGAGGTCATTCCTTGTGATGTCGATATCACAGGAAACCAAAAAACGGTTTTCAAAAGCCGATATAAGCAGATTCGGATTCACATTATCGGAGCTGCCTGCCGACAAAACAACATCAAGTTCTGCAAAGTCGAACTTCTCGGTTACTTCAAAGCTCTTTATGCCTTGCTTTATGTCAACGGTTTTTATGCCTTTTTTAGATTTCTTTTCAACTTCAATACTTTCGCTTGTCAGCAGTTCTTTGAGTTGTTCGCATACTGTATGGGAGTTTTCACCGTCACAGGAAATCTTGATTGTAAATGATGCAAAAGCAATCTTTCCGGCTTTCATAACGGGTTCCGTTACATCAAACACACGAAGTCCTCTGGGCAGACATCCGTTAAGCCTTGAGATGATTTCTTCAAACGGAAAGCTTTCATCCTCAAGCTTGACATCCATACATTCGTTTACACCTCTGAAACCAAGCGAAAGCGGCAACGGGAATGTTGCAAACGGATGCGGGTTAAATCCTTCTGTATGCCAGATAGGGATTTTGCTCTTGTGCAATGCACGGAGCATACATCGATTGAGATCAAGGTGCGAAATATAGCGACATTCAAAATCTTTTTTAAACCATATTCTTACGCTTTTCAAAACACACACCCTTTCCGTATTTAGCCGCACCGCAGTTATTGCATTTCAGTCTGCAATGCGGTGTTGTTGTATCTGCGTACGCTTTTTTACATTCTCTGATAAGGAAATCCTTAGTTACACCGTAGTCAATATGATCCCACGGAAGAATTTCATCAAAACTTCTGTGTCTGTTTGCATAAAATGACGGATCAACACCGCATTCATCAAAGAGTTCAAGCCACTTTTCAAGGCTGAAACAATCATTCCAGCCGTCAAAATGAAAACCTCTTTCACATGCAAGCTCCATAACTTTACAAAGTTTTCTGTCACCCCTTGCAAATACTGCTTCAAGGTAGCTTGTATCGGCATCGTGATAGTTAAACTGAATTTTTCTTGTTGTAATACTGTCCTTTATGTGCTGTTGCTTTTCATGAAGAACAGGGATTGTATCCTGCGGTTCCCATTGAAACGGGGTGAACGGTTTTGGTACAAAAGAGGATGCAGACACAGTTACACGCACCGACTTGCCCTTTGGCTTTTCGGGACATTTGTAATATGCATCAACTACAGACTGACCAAGGCCGGCAATTGCGGCGACATCGTCCATTGTTTCGGTAGGCAGACCAATCATAAAATAGAGTTTTACCGTAGTCCAACCGCCTGCAAATGCAGTTGTGCAAGTCTGCAAAAGTTCATCTTCACGAACATTTTTATTGATAACATCACGCATACGCTGACTGCCTGCCTCCGGAGCAAAGGTAAGTCCGCTCTTGCGTACGGTTTTAATCTTATTCATAATGTCATCTGTAAAGCCGTCAACACGCAGTGACGGAAGTGAAATGCTGACTTTTTCGTCTTTGCTCCACTCATTTAGCTTGTCAAGCAACGGTACAATCTGACTGTAGTCACTTGAACTGAGTGAAGATAGCGAAACTTCATCGTAACCCGTGTTATCACATAATGCTCTGCATTGTTTATTTATAGTTTCGGGAGATTTTTCACGGACGGGACGGTAAATCATACCCGCCTGACAGAAACGACAGCCTCTTATACAGCCACGGAAAATTTCCTGAACCGCTCTGTCATGAACTATCTCAACGAGCGGAACTACAAAATTATCAGGATAGAACGACTTGTCCATATCAAGCATAATACGCTTGTGGATTTTAGCGGGAGCATCTCCTTTTGGAGTGAATGACTTGATTGTGCCGTCCTCGTTATATGTTACATCATAGAGTGCAGGAACATATACACCCTCAATTTTAGATGAGAGTTCAAGAAACTCCTGTTTTGATTTACCCTCGGCTCTGCACTTTCTGAAAAGTTCAATAACCTCAAGGTCAACCTCTTCACCCTCACCGATGAAGAAAATATCGACAAAATCTGCAATCGGCTCTGGGTTGCAGGCACACGGTCCGCCTGCAACTACTATGTTTTTAAGTTCTTTTCTGTCACAGCTTTTAATCGGCACACCCGAAAGCCTGAGCATATTGAGCATATTTGTAAAGCTGAGTTCATACTGGAGAGTGAAACCGATAAAGTCAAAATCTGACACGGGATCTCCGCTTTCAAGCGCATAAAGCGGAATATTGTGTTTTATCATCTCTTCTTCCATATCAACCCATGGGGCAAAAACTCTTTCGCACCAAATGTACGGCACAGCGTTCATAAGACTGTAAAGAATTTTCATTCCGAGATGGGACATACCTACCTCATAGGTATCGGGAAAGCAGAAGGCAAATCTGCAATCTACTTTCTTTTTATCCTTGATTACTTCGTTGAGTTCACCGCCGACATATCTTCCCGGCTTTTGAACTTTCAGAAGTAATTTTTCAACTTCTTTGCTGACCATAGAAATCCTCCGTCAGTAGTACCTGTTGTTTTTACATAAAAGTGACGCAATGAGATACGCACACACAAACAACAGCGAAAAATTATATTTTGAATTTAGCAAAACCATAAAGCCGAGTACCGTCAGCGGAAAAAGAATTATAACAGCAGTTATATTTATGATTCTTTCGGCTGATTTTTCCGAGAATTTTCTGCACAGAATAACATACATAAGCTGTCCGCCGTCAAGCGATATAACCGGCAGCATATTAAAAAGTCCCGTGCAAAGGTTTGCCATGGCAATCGGCAATAAAAATTCACTGTTACATAAGTATAACAGATAAAACAGAATAAAACAAATGAAATTGACTAAAGGTCCGAAAAAAATTATAAAAATGTTCTGACGGGTTGTGTTTAACTGCCTTGAAGAGTTGGTAATCTTGATTTCAAACAGCGAAATTTTGATTTTATCAGGCGGAGATTTGCAAATGAGCATTGCAAAAAGATGACCGCACTCATGAATAATCACAGCCATAACGCAGCATAGAAATCCTAAAAATATATTCAGTATCACACATATTGCTCCAAGACAAACGAGTGAATACGAAACCGTAAAATCAATGTTCAGCAGACGAAACTTCATCGCTTGTCGCAGTAAACAGGTTTGATAAATCTATTTTATTATCGCCCGTATCAAAAACAACGGATTTTTCAAGGTTTGAATAGTACCATTCCCGTGTTGCGGCATAGACCTCACCGCCGAATAAATTAAGCAAAAAAGCCGCAAGAGCTATAAGGATACAACACACAAGCTGAATCGTTATCACAAGCTGCTTCGGAGAATTTTTCGTTTTATCGCTGTTTTCAGCCGATAAAGCGCTCACATCATTCTCATCTGAATCAAGCTCCTCCGATGCCTTAGGGTATTCCGAATATGAAACAGATTTCCAGTCATCGTCATATGTAATGGTATTTCTGTTATCATTATTTTCTGTCAAAAAAATCACCTCAATGCAATATATGCAATGAGGTGAACAAATTTAACTGCGTCATTCAATCTTTTGGTCAAGGCTTTTGAAATCGCCTTTTGTAAGGTTGACAAAAAATGCAATTGCAAGCAGTAACGAGAAAAATTCCGCAATCGGGAATGCATACCATACGGCTGTATAATCAAACACCATAGAAAGCACCCACGCAATCGGAAGAATGAGTACAAGCTGACGACAGAATGACATAATAAGACTGCGCAGTCCCTTTCCGACTGCCTGAAATAGTGTTGTAAAAATAATGCCGGCAGCGGCAGGAATAAAGCAAAGGCTGATGATTCTGAATGCAGGAACACCGATATCCATAATATCCTGTGTGCCGCCAAACATAGCAATAAGCTGTTCGGGGATTGTCCACATAAGAATTGTGCCGACCGCCATAATAATTACGGCGATAATAAGTCCTCTCTTGAGAGCGGAATACATTCTCTTTTTCTTTCTTGCACCGTAGTTATAACCGATAATCGGCATTACACCCTGATTGAGTCCGAAACAAGGCATGAACACAAAGCTCTGTAATTTATAATAGATACCGAGAACAGTAACGGCAGCCTCCGAAACAGCAAGAATGGCGTTGAGTCCGATAATCATAACAGAACCGATTGACTGCATAATTACTGAAGGAAATCCTACAACATAGATAGATTTCAATGTAGAACCGTTCAATTTGAAATTTTTGAACGAAACTTTAACTTCGTGATTCTTAAAGAAAAGAATGCAAAGGCAGAAAACCATACCGCAGAATTGACCGAATACAGTAGCAATTGCCGCACCGAGAACACCGAGCTCGGGGAAAATTCCTATACCGAAAATCAGGAGAGGGTCAAAAATAATATTTACAATTGCACCGAAAAGCTGGGATAACATCGGGAATATCATATTGCCTGTTGCCTGAAGTGTTTTTTCAATCATAAGTTGTACAATTGCAAAGAAAGAGAAGCAAAGTACAACCGTCAGATACTGGATTCCGTAATTTAGAATAGCCTCATTCTGCGTGTACATTGCCATAAACGGGCGAACCGCAAAAAGTCCGAGCAATAAAAATATTACATAGTTGAAAATACAGGTTATAAGACCGTGAGTTGCCCCGTCGTTTGCCTGAACAAAATTTTTCTCACCTAATTTTCTTGAAACAAACGAGTTTACACCGACTGCCGTACCGACTGCAAACGCAATCAAAAGCATTTGCAGAGGATACGCAAGCGAAGTTGCGGTCAGTCCGTCTGCGTCATAGTTGCCGATAAAAATGCTGTCAACAACATTATACATTGCCTGAATTGTCATTGAAAAAATTGCAGGCAGACTCATTGTCAGAATGAGCCTTGTCATTGGCATAGTTCCCATTTTATTTTCATGGGGCTTTACTGAATTTTCCATACTTTCCATACTGATTCCTTTCTTATTCGCATACAAATAGTTAGTTGATCTTTCGTATTTTCCTGTAAATCCAAAATGCAACAAGCATTACAGCCGTACCGAGCAACACACCGAAAAAGTCAATCCACATATCGCTTACCTGTCCCGATCTTCCATCTATGCCAAGCTGAATTGTTTCATCAATAAAACAGGTAAACAGTCCGATAGAAACGGTGTAGGGTACAAATTTTATCGGCTTGATTCGGTCAAATGAATAGGCACATGAACAGAGCAATGCTCCCAGAACGGTATATTCCGTAAAATGAGCAAGCTTTCTGATTATGTGGTCCGAAAGATTCGGCTCAATTCCGAATAATTTTAAAATTACTGTGACAAAATCAAGGACGCTTTCACTCTCTTGTGCCGACTCAACTGACGGCATTGAAGAATGAATAAACGCAAATGCAATCACTGACGCGGTCAAAACAAACATAATTATTCTAAATCGCATTGAACAGGAATTCGTTTTCATCAAATCACTCCACAATATATTTTACAGATTATTCAGTCAATGTCAACTTTTGAATAATTATTTATCATAATGTATAAATAAATCAAATTTTAAGGCTTTATTATGGAAGATTTTATCTTGCTCAAATATTGAAAAAAACTTTTAAATCTGTTATACTTATCAGGTATTGGCAAAATATAATTTCTAAGGAGCAAATATGTGGTATTTAATAGTATTTTTTATTTCAATGGTTCCGATAGTGGAAATCAGAGGTGCTGTGCCTGTTGCGGTTGCAAATGACTTAAATCTTTTTTGGACATATGTAGTCTGCATCTTAGGCAATATGCTTCCGGTTCCGATTATCTACCTCTTTGCAAGAAAGGTTCTTGTTTGGGGTTCTGACAAGAAGTTTATCGGCAGATTCTTTTCTTTCTGTCTTGAAAAAGGCGAAAAAGGCGGCAGAAAACTTGAGGCAAAAGCAGGCAACGGAATGTTTGTTGCACTTATGCTTTTCGTAGGCATCCCTCTTCCCGGCACAGGCGCATGGACAGGAACACTTGCGGCAAGTATTCTTGACCTCGGATTTAAGAAAAGCGTTATAGCCGTTATGTGCGGTGTTGTTATCGCAGGTATTATAATGGGTATCGGTTCGGTACTTGTTGCAAACGGAATCAACTTTATTTTTGCTCCGTAAATAATTTTGGGCAGCACATCGCTGCCCTTATTTTTTGGTGAATTTATAAAATGGAAAAGAAAAATATATATGATGCAATTATAATCGGCGGCGGTGCATCGGGACTTATGTGTGCAATCACAGCAAAGAAACATGACCGTTCAAAGAAAATTGCAATAATCGAAAAAAATGACAGATTAGGCAAAAAGCTGATGTCAACAGGCAATGGCAGATGTAACCTGACAAATCACTGTATATCTCACGATAAATATGTCGGTTCTTTCAAAAAGCAGAGTAAAAAAATTTTTGAAAGATTCAGCGGTGATGAAATGGCGAATATCTTTAAAAACTTCGGTCTTTTAAGTTTTTACGATAACGAGGGCAGATATTACCCGATAAGCAAACACGCCGCATCTGTTCTGGATGTTCTGCGCTTACAGGTTGAAACACTTGGAATAGATGTTTTCACAAAACAGAATGTCAATTCTATAAAAAAAGTTTCAAACGGTTTTAAAATTTTGTCTGATGACAGCGAAAAAAAGTACGATTTCATATGTAACAAGCTTGTGATTGCAAACGGTTCAAAAGCCGCACCTAAGCTTGGCGGAAACGCAAGTGCAATTGATTATCTTAAAAATTTCGGTCATAAGGTTGTTTCGTTCTCCCCTGCTTTATGCCCTGTTAATGTTAAAAGCGATGTTCTGAAAATATTAAAAGGTCTGAGAGTTACGGGCAAGGCACAGTTATACGGTGAACACGGTCGATTAATCAAGGAAGAAACAGGCGAAATTCAATTCACCGAGAATTCGCTGTCGGGAATTTGCGTGTTCAATCTTTCATTGTTTGCTAAACCGAACGACAAAATAGTGCTTGATTTATTGCCCGATTATTCGGAAAATGAGCTGATTAAAATAATCAGACAACATATATCATTGTTTTCTGGTTTGCCGTGTGAACAGCTTTTGACAGGAATTTTTCAGAAGAGAATCGGACAGGCAATTCTGAAAATCAGCCGAGTTGATTTGTCAAAGATTTGTTCCAAGCTTTCAAAAGACGAAGTATCAGGAATTTGCAAAACAATAAAATCGATGCCATTTACAGTAAGCGGAAAAGAAGATTTCTCACACGCACAATGTGCTTTGGGCGGTGTTTTAGGCAAAGAAATTGACGAAAACACTATGATGAGTAAAATTGTGAAAAATCTTTTTATATGCGGTGAGGCGATTGACCTTTGCGGTGAATGCGGAGGATTTAATCTTCATTTTGCATTTGCCGGCGGAATTATTGCAGGAGAAAATTTATGATCAGAGTAAACAATATACATTTAAGCCTTGACTACGATGATAAATCGGTTCGCAAGGCAGTTGCCCAACAGTTGAGGATTGAAGAAAAATCCATAAAAAGCTGTAAGATTTTTCGCAGATCGGTTGACGCAAGAAAAAAGGGCAGTATCTACTTTCTTACAACCGTTGACGCTGAACTTAATATCAACGAGGATAAAGTCTGCAAAAAGTGCGGTAACGCTCAAATTGCGAGAAAGTATGAATATAATCAGATGAAATTTGGCAATGCGCCCTCCCCCATTGTTGTCGGAGCAGGTCCGGCTGGATTGTTTTCGGCACTTATACTTGCAAGAAGCGGTGCAAATCCTATTCTTATTGAAAGAGGCCGTGATGTTGACAGGCGAACTGCTGATGTGAACAGGTTCTGGACAAGCGGTCAGCTTGACACAACTTCAAATGTTCAGTTTGGCGAAGGCGGTGCGGGAACATTTTCTGACGGCAAACTGAATTCAGGTACAAAAGATATAAGACAACGCAAGGTGCTTGAAGAATTTGTAAGCCACGGCGCACCAGATGAAATTCTCTATAACGCAAAGCCGCATATCGGAACGGATATGCTAATAGGAACAATAAAAAATATCCGCAACGAGATTATTGAACTCGGCGGAAAGGTTATGTTTGAAACGAAGCTTGTTTCAATGGCTTTTAGTGATAACAAGCTGAAATCTATAACTGTTGAAACCAAAAACGGCGATGAAATTATAGAAACAGACAATGTTATTCTTGCAATCGGTCACAGTGCAAGGGATACTTTTGAGATGCTTTATGATTTAAAATTACCGATTGAGGCAAAGCCCTTCTCGGTAGGTGCAAGAATTGAACATCTTCGTGAAAAAGTTGACAAGGCACAATACGGCAGGTTTGCGGGCAATAAAAAACTCGGCTCGGCAAATTATAAGCTGAGTACGCACCTTGATAACGGACGGGGTGTATATACATTTTGTATGTGTCCGGGAGGCAAGGTTGTCAATGCATCAAGCGAAGAAAAAAGACTTTGCACCAATGGTATGAGTGAATTTGCTCGAGATGCCGAAAATTCAAATTCAGCGTTGCTTGTAGGAATAAACCCGGATGATTATGAATCCGACCATCCGCTTGCCGGAATGTATTTACAGAGAAAACTTGAATCAAAAGCATTCGTTGCCGGCAGTGAAAATTATAATGCACCCATACAAAGAGTTGACGATTTTCTTAATAACAGAAAATCAACTCACCTTGGTGATGTAAAGCCAAGTATCGGTCCGAATTATGAATTTTCAAATCTGAACGAGATTTTGCCTGAATATGTCAGCACTTCTATGGCTCAGGGCATTGTGAAAATGGGCAGAATGTTACACGGATTTGATGACGGTGACGCTGTTTTGACCGGCGTTGAGAGCAGAAGCTCTTCCCCCGTCAGAATCATGAGAAAGACAGATACGCTCGAAAGTGTACTTATTGAAGGACTGTATCCGTGCGGTGAAGGTGCAGGCTATGCAGGCGGAATTATCTCCGCCGCAGTTGACGGCATTAAATGTGCCGAAAAAATTATAGAAAAATCGAATAAAAATTGAATAGATAATTAATGCTGTTTACCACCATACGGTGATGCAAATATTATTCAAGGAGTTTTTGGTATGAAAATTCTAATCACAGGCGGAACAACATTTGTAAGCAGATATGCAGCCGAGCATTTTGTGAGTAAAGGCGAGGAAGTTTTTGTTCTAAACAGAAACAGCAGACCTCAATCACAAGGTGTGCATCTGATTAATTGCGACAGATTAAATCTTGGCAACAAGTTTGCTAACGAACACTTTGATTTAATTCTTGATATCACAGCGTACACTGATGAGCATATAAAGGCTCTTTTAAGGTCAGATGTTTCGTTTGAAGATTACATTTTCATCAGTTCAAGTGCGGTTTATCCCGAAACTAATCCCCAGCCGTTTGCCGAAAATCAAACTTGCGGTAAAAATTCTGTCTGGGGCGATTACGGAATTAACAAACTCAATGCAGAAAAATACTTACTTGATACTGTCCAAAATGCGTATATTCTTCGTCCGCCGTATTTTTACGGTATGTATGAAAATTTGTACAGAGAAGCATTTCCCTTTGATTGTGCTATTCTAGACAGAAAATTTTACATTCCTGAAAACGGAGATATGAAATTGCAATTTTTCAATGTGACAGACCTTTGTAAATTTATTGAGATAATAATAGAAAAGCACCCAAGTAATCATATTTTTAATGTTGGAAACAAAGAAACCGTTACAATAAAAGAATGGGTTGAGCTTTGCTACAAAGTGGCAGGCAGAGAAGTTGAATTTGTAAGCGTGTCGAAAGATATTCCGCAAAGAGAATATTTTTGCTTCTACGATTACGAATATGTGCTTGATGTAAGAAAACAAAATGAATTAATGCCAAATACAGTATCTTTGTATGATGGATTGAAAGAAGAATTTGAATGGTATAAAAATCACCGAGACAGCATTTATAATCGCAAACCGTACATAGAATATATAGATACAAAATTAAAGTAATAAGTAAAAAATTAACAAAAGCAATGTTTCCGAACAAATGGAAACATTGCTTTTTTACCCTCATTACAGAAAAATGTGGGATAGTCAAAAGATGACTTCTTCTTTACCTTGATTCGCTATCTTTCTATTTCTTCTGTCCGTTCACCATCCCACAAAAAATCGTGTTGAACCAAACAAATAACAGTACCGCCCCGACAGTAAAAATCAAAACAGCAAAATGCGCTTGATTGTGCGGGGCGGCTCTTAGATAAACTTATTAAATTTTACTCGGAGTATTTACTCCACTGTCCGTTTGAGTAAATCATATTTACATCGGGGATTTTTAAGTCACCTGTCTGTGCTGAACCGTTATTGAATATAGCATATTCTGCACCATTCGGAAGTTCAAATCTGTATGTGTTATTACCTATACTTTCCATAGCCTTGCCGGGCCAGCTCATATAAGTCGAATCTGTTGAACTCCATACATAGACATTTACTGTTGACCAGTTTTCCGTATTATTGAAATAAACATAATTCTTCGTCTGAATTGAAGTCGGTTCGGTTGTTGGCTCTGTGACATTTGTTGTAGGCTGGGTGGGTGCAACATTTTCTGTGTAAGTACCGCAGTATGAGTCTTCACCAATAAGCTTAACGATATAAGCCTGAATCATAGTTGCGTCTTTTACAGAAATAACAGAATCCTTGTTTACATCTGCCGCAATGAGAGCCTCATCGCTTAAAGTCAATATGTAAACAATGTATTTTTGAACCTCTGTTGAATCATAGACTGTAATTGTTCCGTTTAAATCAACATCACCGATAAGAATTCTGTTTGAAGGCTCTGTTGCCGGCTGAGTTGTAGACGGCTGTGTTGTAGCAGGCTGTGTCGTAGCAGGCTGTGATGTGGTAGGCTGAGTTGTGGTAGGTTGAGTTGCAATTGTAGTAGGACGGACTGTCGTGGAAGGAGCTGTTGTCGGCTGAGTGGGTTTTACAGTCGAATAGTTCTGCCAAGAACCGTTGCTGTAAATTTTATTACCGTCTGCAATCCTGAGGTCATCTGTCTGACTGTCACCGTTGTTGAAGATTACATATTTTGCACCGTCAGGCACTTCAATATCAAAAATATTATTACCCTTGTCAGTCATTTTCTTGCCCGGCCACGATGTCATTTCTTTATTATCATCACTCCAGAAATATGCATTGACCTTAGACCACTTGGTTGATGAGTTATCATAAGCAACAACCTTTACGGCATTCGGATCTACCTTTGTGTATGTATATGTTTCCGGATCGGATGTTGTCTTGCCGTCGCTTGCTTTTACTGTTACTGTGGTTACAGTATCGTAAGCAAGGTTTGTACCGATTGTAATTTTCTGACCGTTTGTGTAGTTTACAAATGCACCGTCATCAATTGAATACTGAGCATTTTTTGCATTCTTGCAATTGAGCGTAAGTGTGAGCTCATCTGTATTGTAGTTTGTTGAACCCGGAGTTACTGACGCTGAAGGTCCTTCGGGTTCGGCATCATAGACTACTGCTATACCTGATGAACCTATTGTACCTGAAATGGTGCTTGATGTAATTGTAAATGTGTTGCCCGAAACAGCGTCTGTGTATGTACCCGGTTTTGCGTAACCGCCGCCGTTTTCTACCGATACCTCGCCGCTTCCGCTGCCTTTTACGATAACAGCACCGCCGTCTTTACGGGTAATTACAGAACAACCGTCTGACACTGTGTAGTAATCGGCTTTGCCGTCCATTGCATTATGGAACTTATTGATTTGGGCAACCTCACTGCTGGTAAAATGAGTTGAGCCTTTTTCTCCCATTTTGATACTGTCTTTGTTGGTTGAAGAAGGACGGGAAAAATAAAGAGCAGTAACCTTATTACGGCTTGCCGCAACCGCATAGGCACGGTCAATAACATTCTGACTCATTTCATTTGAAAAGCCCCAGTCTTTGTTGTTTGACCATGTATCATGGCTTTCACCCCAATAAAGAAGCTTATCGTTTGAAATGCCTTTTTCACTCCAGTTTCCGCTTGAAGCAGGTGCTTTGCCTGAGTTAAATGAATCACGAAGTTCTTTACCGTAGTTACTGTCTGTAACAGAAATATAATCGGTATACTCTTTCATAATGTCTTCATTGCCTGTCGAACGGTCATCAGGACCACCGAGAATTTCGCCGTAGTTATAAAGACCGTACTGTGTTACCGATTTCCAGAAATCGTCGCCTTCGCTCGGAACGCCAATGTGTTTTGCGGCATCCCAACGAAGTCCGTCAACACCTACCGACTTAAGTTCCTGAACATAGTTGCAGACTTTTTGCTGAACAAATGGATTTTCGGTTGCAATGTCCGGCATACCAATCGAGCCGTGTGTTACCTGCCAACGGTTTTTCCAGTCAATACCTCCGCCGAAGGTATGCCAATACTCGGATGGCTTTAAATCGTTGTCTATGTTGTTGTGATCGCCCCTCAAATGGTTAGCAACAACATCGACAATAACCTTAATTCCGTACTTATCTGCTTCATCGCAAAGCGACTGAAGTTCAGCCTTTGTGCCGATACCATTTGTTCCGATACTGAATGAAATTGGCTGATATAACCAATACCAAGTACCTGTTCCGTTTGGCTGTGCCGGAGAAGTCTGTATACTTGTAAATCCTGCCTTTGCAATTTTAGGCAATTCAGCCTTAATATCGTTATAAGTCCAGTCAAAACAATGCAAAATTACACCGTCCTGAATGTTATCTTTGAGCTTGTACTTATTAGCCGATACGGTTGGCGAACTTTCTGCCGCCTGAACACCGAGTGAACCGGATACAAAGGCAGATAGGCTTGCCGACAGGATGCTCACGCTCAATATTGCGCTGAGTATTTTTGATTTTGTTTTCAAATTTTTACACACCTTTCACATTAATTTCAAAACTCTGCAATGTGTCGAATCAATCGACTGAAACTAATCAATTTAAAGCAATTTCGATAGATTTCAGCATAAAGCAAAGTACATTAAACAGCAGCGTAAATGCAATGCTTTTTTAAATTAATTGCATATGTGCATAATATTTGTACAAATTGCTATGATTCAACAATAATATTAAAGCACCCACAAAAGGTGCCTTAATATGCGACTGTGTCTGTAAGCCGGGTTTTGTCGTGAACAGCCATCTATCTTGGCAGACCGTTACCGAATCTGCTCGATGCCACCTCCTAAGGACACGCCGAGCAAGCGTATAATGTCCTACCACGGTGTTGCTTCAAATAGGGTTTACACGGCAGAGCAGTCTCCTGCCCTCCGGTGAGCTCTTACCTCACCTTTCCATCCTTACCATATAATGGCGGTAATTTTCTGTTGCACTATCCCTGGAGTCGCCTCCGGCGGCCGTTAGCCGTTATTATTGCTCTGTGAAGCCCGGACTTTCCTCGCACAGTACCTTTCGGCAGCTGCTCGCAGCTGTTCAACACACTCGCACATTTATTTTATACCTTTTTTGTGCAAAAGTCAAATGAATTTTGTGATTTTTACTTGATATAACGGCTTTTTAGGGGTATAATGAAAGGGAAATTATTATAAGGAGTTACCGATATGGATATCAGAAAAGAATCACTCAAAAAACACTATGAGTGGAACGGTAAGATTGAAGTTGTTTCAAGAGTTCCGATTAACTCGGCTGAAGACCTCTCTCTTGCCTATACTCCCGGCGTTGCAGAACCGTGTCTTGAAATTCAAAAAGACTATGACAAGTCTTTTGAACTCACAAGAAGAAACAACCTTGTTGCCGTTGTAACCGACGGTACAGCTGTTCTCGGTCTTGGTGACATAGGTCCCGAGGCAGGCATGCCGGTTATGGAGGGCAAATGTGCGCTTTTTAAGGAATTCGGCGATGTTGACGCATTTCCTATTTGCGTAAGAAGTAAGGATGTTGACGAAATTGTAAACGCAATTTACCTTATCAGCGGTTCATTCGGCGGAATCAATCTTGAGGATATTGCCGCTCCGAGATGCTTTGAAATTGAAAAGAAACTCAAAGAAAAGTGCGATATTCCGATTTTTCACGATGACCAGCACGGTACTGCCGTTATTGTTGCAGCAGGTCTTATCAACTCACTCAAGCTTGTTCACAAGAAGCTTGACGAAATCAAGGTTGTTATGAACGGTGCAGGTGCGGCAGGTATTGCAATTGCAAAGCACCTTCTTAATATGGGTGTAAAGGACATTACACTTTGCGACAGTAAGGGTATTATCTGCAGGGGTGATCCGAGACTTAACGCTGTTAAACAGGAAATGGCTGAAATTACTAACCTTTCTCACCTTGAGGGTTCGCTTGCAGATGCAATGAAGGGTGCTGATGTATTCCTCGGAATTTCTGCCGCAGGTTGCGTAAGCGAAGAAATGGTTAAGTCAATGGCTAAGGATCCTATTCTTTTTGCTATGGCTAATCCTACTCCCGAGATTATGCCTGACATTGCTAAAAAGGCAGGTGCGGCTGTTGTAGGTACAGGCAGAAGTGACTTTCCTAACCAGATTAATAATGTACTTGCTTTTCCGGGTATTTTCAGAGGAGCTCTCGACTGCCGTGCAAGCGATATTAACGAAGAAATGAAAGTTGCCGCATCTTTTGCAATTGCTTCACTCGTGAGCGATGAAGAGCTTAATGCAGATTATATTCTTCCCGAGGCATTTGACAAGAGAATCGGCAAAACTGTTGCTGAGGCTGTTAAGAAGGCCGCTGTTGAGACAGGCGTTGCAAGAATCTGATAAAGATTTGCAAATAAATATTTTAAGAGAAAGAAAAAGAGGAAAACAATGAAAAAGACAGTTACTTTATTGGTACTGATTTCAATGCTGTTCTCCACTGTTTTTCTGTTCACCGGATGCGGTGATTCATCGGTTAAGGAAATTAAGACTGCCGATGATATCAAAGGAGCGTCCGTAGGTGTTCAGACAGGTACAACCGGCGATACTTTTGTATCTGACTATGAGGCTGACGGCACCAAGGTTATGCGTTACAGCAAGGGTGCCGACGCTATCGTAGCTCTTACACAGAATAAAATCGACTGTGTTGTAATTGACAGTGAACCGGCAAAGGAATTTGTAAAAGCAAATGCAGGACTAAAAATTCTTGATGAACCTTTTGCGGAAGAGCAGTATGCAATCTGCATTTCAAAGGAAAATCATGAACTCACCGAAAAAATCGACAAAGCTCTTGCAGAGCTTAAAGACGAGGGCGTTCTGGACAAAATCAAAAGCTATTACATAGAGGGTAATACCGATACCGTACCCTATGAATCACCTAAGGATATCAAGTATGACGGTGAACTTCATATGGCTACGAACGCTGCTTTTCCACCGTATGAATATGTTGAAGGCGGTAAAATTGTCGGTCTTGATCCGATGATGGCTACAGCAATCTGTGACAAGCTCGGTAAAAAACTTGTTATTGATGATATGGAATTTGATTCTGTTATCACTGCTGTTCAGACCGGCAAAGACGATTTCGGTATGGCGGGTATGACTGACACACCGGAAAGAAGAAAAAATATCGACTTTTCAACTTCATATGCAAATACAACTCAGGTTATTATCGTAAACGACAGTGCGTCGGGCAGTTTGTTCGGCAATCTTGGCGAAAGCTTTAAAAACACATTCATCACAGATAACAGATGGCAGCAGCTTTTAAGCGGTTTGCTTGTAACCCTTGAAATTACATTGTTTGCAGCTATTATCGGTGTAATTATCGGTTTTGTCATTGCTCTTGTAAGAGCTACTCACGATATTCAGCTTGACAAGAGAAAATGCAGGAGCTTCGGTGATTGTGTTCTGAAATTCTTTAATGCGATTTGCAACATCTACATTACTGTTATCAGAGGCACACCTGTTGTAGTTCAGTTGATGATTATGTATTACATTATTCTTGCATCTGTAAGAAACGGTATCTTTGCCGCAATCATTGCATTTGGCATGAACTCTGCCGCTTATGTTGCAGAAATTGTTCGTTCGGGCATTATGGCTGTTGACATCGGTCAGACTGAGGCAAGCCGTTCACTCGGTTTTAACAACAGACAGACAATGACAATGGTCGTTCTTCCGCAGGCAATTAAAAATGTTCTTCCTGCACTCGGCAATGAAATTATTACACTTCTCAAAGAAACTTCGGTTGCAGGTTATGTTGCACTTGCAGATATCACATATATTGGTAATATGATTCGTTCAAGAACTTACGAGGCATTCTTCCCGCTTATTACGGTTGCATTGATTTACCTTGTAATTGTACTTGTGCTTTCGTACATCCTCAGAAGATTTGAAAGGAGATTGAAAAAGAGTGAAAGATAACGCATTAATCTCCGTAAGAGGACTTGAAAAATCATTCGGTAAGGATATTCAGGTTCTTAAAGGTATTGATATTGACATTTTTAAAGGCGATGTAGTTGTTGTTCTCGGTCCGTCAGGCTCGGGTAAATCAACTTTTCTCCGTTGCCTTAACAGACTTGAAGAACCGACAGGCGGTCACATTTTCTTTGAGGGTACCGATATTACGGATCCAAAGGTTAATATAAATGTTCACCGTCAAAAAATGGGAATGGTGTTCCAGCAGTTTAACCTTTTCCCCCACAAGACTGTTATTGACAACCTTACAATGGCTCCTGTCAAGCTCCTTGGCAAGAGCAAAGATGAGGCTAAAAAAGACGCTATGGATCTTTTGGAGCGTGTTGGACTTGCCGAAAAGGCAAACGCATATCCGAATCAGCTTTCAGGCGGTCAAAAACAGCGTATTGCAATTGTAAGAGCGCTTGCGATGAATCCCGATGTTCTCCTCTTTGACGAGCCGACATCTGCACTTGACCCCGAAATGGTCGGCGAAGTTCTTGATGTTATGAAAGAGCTTGCCAAGGCAGGTATGACAATGGTTGTTGTTACTCACGAAATCGGCTTTGCAAAGGAAGTTGCAACTGATGTTGTATTTATTGACGACGGTGTTATCAAAGAAAAGAACAATCCGCAGGAGTTCTTCAATAATCCGCAGGACGACCGTTTAAAAGAATTTTTATCAAAGGTTCTTTAATTTTAAACAAAAATCAGAGGATTTCAGTTTTCGCTGAAATCCTCTTTTTTAATTACTTATTTATTTGATTACCGTAAATATATTCTTTGGCTTTTGATATGAGTATTGATTTTTTGTTTGGAACATTTGCATCTACTACAAGCATTAGCAGATAATCGAGAATATTTCCGACATCTCTTCCCTCTTTTACGCCAAGGTTTAAAACATCTTTACCGTTGATATCAAGCTGACTCAGCTTAAAACATTCGTTATCTTTGATTATTTCGTTAAGATGTGTTTTAGCCGTTTCAAGATATCCGAGCTTTTCTTCTCGCTGATATTCAGACTGGGCAGATATATCGGCATATTCGACCTCTAACAACTGCTTTGTAAGGTCTGTACCGAGTACATTCATAACCTTTTTCATAAGCTTTTTACTGCCGTTAAAACGGACATCATGATATTCAATAAGCAGAAGAATTTTGTTAATAAAATCAGACGGTAATCTTAGTCTGTGCAGAATTCTGTCTGCAATTTTTTTACTTTCAAGCTGATGTCCCTGAAAATGCGATTGACCGCTGTTGTCAGTAGTTTTAACAGAAGGCTTGCCGATGTCATGCAAAAGCATTGTCATACGAAGTATGGGATTCGGTTCAATTGTGCTTAGTGCAGTCAGGGTATGTTGCCACAAATCATACGAATGATGAATGTTGTTCTGATTGAAATTGAACATAACGGTAATTTCAGGGATAATAACAGCAATGGTTTCTCGGTAAGCGTCAAGAATTTTTACGGCATCCTTACCGCAGATGAGCTTTAAAAATTCCGAAATCACACGCTCTGTTGCAATGTTTTTTAGCAAGTCTGCATTTTTAAATATAGACTTTGATGTGTTCTCTTCAATTGAAAATCCGTAAACAGAGGCAAAGCGTAATGCACGCAAGATTCGCAGAGCATCCTCGTTAAAGCGTGTATCGGGATTTCCGACGCAACGGATAATTTTATCTTTAAGATCATTTTTACCGCCGTATGGATCGACAAGACCGTATTCAGCGTTATATGCCATTGCATTTACCGTAAAGTCACGGCGTTGCAAATCTTCGTTTATGTTTCGTGTAAAGCTTACGCTGTCCGGATGACGGTTATCGGAATAATCGCCGTCAATACGGTAGGTTGTGATTTCATAGACTTCACCGCCGCATACAACGGAAATTGTGCCGTGTTTGATACCTGTATCAAAAGTATGATAAGCCTCAAAGCATTTTTTTGTCTGCTCAGGCAAAGCGTTTGTGCAAATATCTGTATCATGCGGAGTCAAACCGAGAAGATAATCACGAACACAACCGCCCACTATAAAAGCCTCATAGCCTTGATTATTCAGTTGTCTGATTAATTTTTCAGCGTTTTTGTTTATTTGCATTTCTTTTTGCAGTCAGTTTAAGATGACTTTCCTTTTTGAATTTTTCTATATAGTGCTGTGCTATATTGTAGAATATATTAAATACAACAAATGTGCCTACAGCAAAAATCACAAGCAATACGATGTTTTCAAATGTAAGCGGTGCAAGTGAGAACAATCCGCCGAAGAAGATTGAACCGATTATTATTCCTGCGGAACATCCGATGACCATAACGGCTCTGAGCGGATTGAACGGGATTGATAATCTGATTACAAGCAGCATACATGAAAATGCAGTAAGATATACGCAGAGAGTTGAAAACTGTGCCTGTGGCATATCTGTCATATACTTTAAAATTGCGAGTAATATTGTATCTGCCGAAATACAAAAAGCTGTTGGGAGTGATCTTGCTATTATATTTACGGTGAAATTACCTTTTACTATATCTTTATTCGGTTGAAGTGCGAGAACAAATGATGGCAGTCCAACCGTTAATGCACCGACAAGCGTAAGCTGTATCGGTTCAAAGGGATATCCTGTGCGAAAGAATATGAAGAAAATTGAGAGTATAACCGAATAAATTGTCTTTACAAGATAGAGTGCGGAGCTTCGTTCAAGGTTATTGATTGTTCGTCTGCCCTCTGCCACAACGCTCGGCATTGCGCCAAAGTCATTATTGACAAGTACAAGCTGTGACACATTTCGTGCGGCATCACTGCCCGACGCCATAGCTACGGAGCAATCCGCCTCTTTGAGTGCGAGAACATCATTTACGCCGTCACCTGTCATAGCAACCGAATGTCCGTGCTTTTTAAGGGCAACCACAAGCTTTTTCTTTTGAGCCGGAGTTACTCTGCCAAACACATTACAACGCTCTGCCGCATCTTCAAGCTCTTTATCTGTTGTCACGGTTGACATATCAATTGCATTTTCTGCACCCTCAATTCCTGTGTCAAGTGCAATATTTTTAACAGTTTTAACGCTGTCGCCTGAAATGACCTTTAAGGTGACCCCTTGTTCCTTAAAATATTTTACCGTATCATTTACATTATCACGAAGTTTATCCTTGATAAGAATGAGTGCAAGCGGTTTTAAATCATCAGGCAATGAGTCTTTGTCCGGTTCACTATCGCTTTCGGCAAGAACAAGGATTCTGACGGTTTGATTTATCTTTTCAATCTCAGAATACACCTCGGAATACTTTTCTCTGCTTTTTAAAATACATTCAGTCGCACCGACTATGTAGGTCTTGCCGTTTTCAAATGTACCGCCCGACCATTTTGTTTCGGAGGAAAAATCGCAGAATTTACTACACTCATACGGTGAAACGGAATCCGAATAGTCACGCAGTGCATACAAAGTTGCATTTAGTTCATCAGACGCTTTTACAATTGAAGAAAGTGCTTTCTTGATTTTATTTTCATCAGCTCCAAACGGAATGACACCTGTTACCGTCATTTCGTCTGTTGTAAGCGTTCCCGTTTTATCAAGACAAAGCACATCGACTCTTGCAAGTGTTTCAATGCAATACATTTCTTGTACAAGAACCTTTTTGGATGAAAGCCTGATAATTGATACTGCAAGAACAGAGCTTGTAAGAAGAATCATTCCCTTTGGAATCATACCGACAAGCGACGCAACAGTGCTGATTACAGCAGACTGCAATGTTGCATCGGGCAGGGTAAATTGTCGAATAAAAAATGCAATGCCAATCGGAAAAAGTACAAATGTACAGATTTTGATAATGAAATTGAATGACTCCATAATCTGAGAATTTACTTTTTTAATATATTTGGCTTCGTTATTTATCTTTGCGGCATAGCAATCGGCTCCGACCTTTACAGCCTGAGCATAGCATTTTCCTGCCGCAATAAAACTGCCCGAGAGCAGTTCATCTCCGACATTTTTTTCAATGAGATTTGATTCGCCTGTAAGCAAGCTTTCATTGACTCTGCAGTTGCCGTCGCATACAATGCAGTCGGCAGGAATCTGGCTTCCTCTTGAAAGCACAAGAATATCGTCAAGAACAATCTCATCTTTACTTATTTCTGCAATTTTACCGTTTCTGAGAACATTGATTTTTTTCTCAGACAAAATAGTCAGCTTGTCAACGCTTATTTTTGAACGAATTTCCTGAACTATACCTATAATTATATTTGCGATAACAACACCGATAAAAAGCATATTCTTGTGTGAACCCACAAAAATCAATGCCGCAAGCAAAATTACATTTATAAGATTGAAAAGCGTAAAAATGTTATCACAAAATATTCTTTTGATTGATTTGGTTTTAATATTAGTTGAAATATTTACCTTTCCTTCATCTATACGCTTTTGAACTTCGGAATCGGTAAGACCGACAAGGTTAGAATTTATGTTTTCCATATATACCTCATAATAAGAAAATGATATAATTTCAGAAAATAATTTACAATGCACGGCTGTTTATCGCCTTTTCGGAAAATTCTCTGCCAGTAACATTTTTAATATTTTCATCAACGCACTAATCTATATTATAAATGCAAATCATAATAAAGGCAACGGAAAGAAGGTGAATTTTTTGCGAAAATTTAAAGAAATTATATCAGTTGCCCTGATTTTCACATTATTATTTACTGTTTCGACTTTTTCGCCTTATGCCGCTGATGATAAAAATGAGGTTTACATTGGCGGTGAGGCTTTCGGAGTTAAATTTTATGCTAACGGAGCAATGATAATCAAGCTTGAAAGCTACTACGACGGTGAAAAATATGTTTGCCCCGCAAAAGACGGCGGACTTAAAGTAAACGATATTATAAAGAAAGTAAATAATACAAAAATCAGCACAAATGAAGAATTAAAGTCTGAAATTGAAAAATCTAACGGCAATGAAATTACTGTTGAAATTGAGCGAAACGGCAAAGCCGAAAAGAAAACCGTTTTGCCGATTAAAAATACCGTGGGAGTATATCTCCTCGGTGCGTGGGTTCGTGACAGCTGCGCAGGCATCGGAACTATAACCTATTATGATGACAGCAATAATTATTTTGCCGCACTCGGTCATGGAATATGCGACTGTGACACGACTGCTTTGTTACCGTTAAAATCGGGAGAAGCGGTTCGGGCTGAAATCAGCGGCATTGAAAAAAGCGTCTGCGGTAAAGCCGGCAGTTTCTGTGGATATTTTACCGATGTAAAGTTTGGTAATTTGAGCGTCAACTCACCTTTAGGAATTTTCGGAGATTTAACAAGTGAAAATTATAAAAGAAACAAGAAATATCTGATTGCAAATGACGATGAGGTAAAAACAGGAAAGGCTGTTATGGTAACAACGCCTGACGGAGATACGCCGCAGGAATATGAAATTGAGATCAAAAGAATATGCAACCGTGATATGACATCAAATGAAAATTTTGTCATAAAAATAACCGACAGCAGATTGCTCGAAAATTGCGGCGGTATTGTACAGGGTATGAGCGGCAGTCCGATAGTTCAAAACGGCAAAATTATCGGCGCTGTTACCCATGTTTTTCTGAATAATCCTAAAGAGGGTTACGGTGTGTTTGCACAATATATGGCAAATCGCTACAATAATCAACACTAAATATATGATCGTTTGTTCATTTTTGATTTTGTAACGCAAATTATAAAACTTTTTTCTCAATTTTTCAAAAAAGTTTTATGGAAGGTATTGCCAACTTTGCCATTTTGTGGTAATATTAGTACAACAAAAATTACTGGGGGAAATCACAATGAACAACAAAATAAAACTAATCGTAACCGATGACGCTTCCGAATTTACGCAGGAAAATCTTAATATCTTACAGAGTAAGAATATTTCCGTTATTTTCTGTGCAAAAGACGGAGAAGAATTGTGCGATAAAATTAAAAGAGAAAGTCCTGATGTTGTACTGATGGATTCATTTATGACAAGGCTTGACGCAATCGGTGTTATGAGAAGCATTACACGAGAAAACACGAAAGTGCCTGTGTTTATGGTATATTCGTCATTCCACAGCACTGTTCTTGAGCGTGAAATTATGAATTCGGGCGCATCGTATTTTGTGTTGAAGCCGTATAACATTTCCGAATTAAGCACCATTATCAGCGATTTATCGGATTTGAGCAAGAAAAACAATTTTAGCAGAGGCAGAGTTATTGACGCTTTCGGAATTGAAATGAAAGTGACCGATATTCTCCATGAAATAGGAGTTCCGGCTCACATCAAAGGCTATCACTATCTGCGTGATTCAATCATTATGTCTGTTGAGCATCCTGAAATTATCAATGCCGTGACAAAACAGCTCTATCCGTCGGTTGCCAAAAAGTACGAAACAACTTCTTCACGGGTTGAAAGAGCTATAAGACACGCAATTGAGGTTGCATGGGATCGAGGTGACATTGATGTTCTGAACTCATATTTCGGATATACAATTCACAACGACAGAGGTAAGCCCACAAACAGCGAATTCATTGCCATGATTTCTGACAAATTAAGACTGCAGATTAAAAATGCAGGCTGAAAAAAGAGCCGCTCTTAATGAGTGGCTCTTAATATATTATTTAGTTTTTCCGATATCGTGTCTGTAATGAGCGCCTTCAAAGGAAATTTTTTCTACTGCGGCATATGCCTTTTCAAGTGCCTCATCAAGTGTATCCGCTGTTGCAGTAACACCGAGAACTCGACCGCCGTTTGTATAGAACTTTCCGTTTTCGTACTTTGTGCCTGCATGATAAACGATTGCGCCATCGACACCGCCGTTATCATTAAGACCGAACATCTCTATACCCTTTTTGTATGAAACAGGATATCCGCCGCTTGCCATAACAACACAAGCCGCAGCACCGTTGTCCCATTCAATGTTAAGGTCGGAAAGCTTTTCGTCAATAACAGCCTCGCAGATATCCACAAGGTCAGTTTTAAGTCTTGGAAGAACAACCTGAGCCTCAGGATCGCCGAAACGGGCATTGTATTCAATAACCTTTGGACCGTTCGGTGTAATCATAAGTCCAAAGTACAGACAGCCCTTAAAAGGTCTGCCCTCTTTATTCATCGCCTCAATTGTAGGGATAAAGATTGTATCCATACATTCTTTGGCAATCTCGTCTGTATAATACGGGTTCGGGCTGATTGTGCCCATACCGCCTGTGTTAAGACCTTCGTCATTATCAAAAGCACGCTTGTGGTCTTTTGAGCTGACCATAGGTTTTACGCACTTGCCGTCTGTAAATGCAAGAACAGAAACCTCGGGACCTGTAAGAAACTCTTCGATAACGATGTTGTTACCTGAGTCGCCAAACTTCTTGTCCTCCATAATTTCTTTGACTGCTTCAATTGCCTCATCAACAGATTGAGCAATAATTACGCCCTTGCCGAGTGCAAGACCGTCAGCCTTTACAACAACGGGAGCGGTATTTTCGTTCTTTATATAGTCAATTGCTTTCTGAGCATCATTGAATACTTCATACTTTGCAGTAGGTATGCCGTATTTCTTCATAAGATTTTTTGAAAAAACCTTTGACGCCTCAATAATAGCGGCATTTGCATTAGGACCGAATGCTCTGATTCCAGCCTCCTGCATAGCGTCAACCATACCGTCAGCAAGCGGATCATCAGGAGCTACAAAAACGAGGTCAATTGCATTGTCCTTTGCAAACTTAACCATATTTTCTTTATCCATAACTCCGATATTAACAAGCTCGGCATCTCTTGAAATACCGCCGTTGCCGGGAGCGCAATAAAGCTTTGTGCATTTAGGACTTTCAAGAAGCTTTTTAATTAAAGCGTGCTCTCTGCCGCCCGAACCAATCATTAAAATTTTCATAACCGCACCTCTATCAGTGATGGAAAAGACGAATACCCGTAAATGACATTGTCATATTGTACTTATTGCAGGTTTCAATAACATTATCATCACGAATTGAGCCGCCCGGCTGTGCAACAAACTTAACGCCTGAACGCTTTGCTCTTTCAATGTTGTCACCGAATGGGAAGAATGCGTCAGAACCGAGTGAAACACCGTCAAATGTTGCAAGCCAAGCCTTTTTCTCTTCCTTTGTAAGAGGTTCGGGCTTGGTTTTGAAGAACTGCTGCCATGTACCGTCAGCAAGCACATCCTCATAATCATCAGAGATGTAAACATCAATAGTGTTATCTCTGTCGGGACGGCGGATGTTGTCAACAAACGGAAGGTTCATAACCTTCGGATGCTGTCTGAGATACCAGATATCAGCCTTATTGCCTGCAAGTCTTGTGCAGTGAATTCTTGACTGCTGACCTGCGCCTACACCGATTGCCTGACCGCCCTTTGCGTAGCAAACCGAATTAGACTGAGTATATTTAAGAGTGATAAGAGCAACAAGAAGGTCACGCTTAGCTTCCTCTGTAAGATTCTTATTATCTGTTACAATGTTCTGAAGGAGCATTTCTTCGTCAATTTTGAGTTCATTTCTGCCCTGTTCAAATGTAATGCCGAAAACATCCTTATGCTCAATAGGAGCAGGAACATAGTTCGGGTCAATTTTTACGACATTATAGTTGCCTTTCTTTTTTGACTTGAGGACTTCAAGAGCCTCGGGAGTATAGTCAGGAGCAATAATACCGTCAGAAACCTCTCTCTTGAGGAGGATTGCAGTCTGAACATCGCAAGTATCGGAAAGAGCTACCCAGTCACCGTATGACGACATTCTGTCTGCACCTCTTGCCATTGCATATGCGCTTGCAATCGGAGAAAGTTCAAGGTCATCTACAAAATAGATTTTCTTGAGTGTGTCAGAAAGCTCTGTTGCAACTGCCGCACCGGCAGGACTTACATGCTTGAATGATGCAGCCGCAGGAAGACCTGTTGCCGCTTTGAGTTCCTTTACGAGCTGCCATGAGTTAAATGCATCAAGAAAGTTGATGTAACCGGGTTTGCCGTTGAGAACCTCAACAGGAAGATCTTTGCCGTCCTGCATGAAAATTCTCGAAGGCTTCTGATTCGGGTTACAGCCGTATTTTAAAGCAAGTTCGTTCATTGGATTCATCCTTTCCGAAAAATAAATTACTTGTTTTTATTGATAATTCTTGACTCTGCCTTATTTGAAGCAATGTCAATATAGCGTACAAAAAGTGAAACCTTGTTATCCTCATTGAGAGAATTCCAGATTTTCTCGGCAAATGTGTCAATATCATCGTTACCGATTTCTACGAGTGTAGGTTCACCCTCAAAGCTCGGAAGCGGATTGCCGTCACTCATATATGTGTGAATGAATCTGCCAAGACCGTTTATCGGCTTGTCATATGTAAATGTGTATCTTTCGCAACAATCGGGATTGCCGTCTGCACTTTTGAGAATTGACATTGCATAGTTCATCTTGCCGTTTTCACACTCAACAATACCAGAAATTCGTGGAGTGTAGTTAGGATCGTCAGGCTCAAATTCTCTTGTTGTGAGTGACTGTTCAAATGTCTGACCTTCATTCATAAGATCATAAACAGTATCTGTCTGGTCACCGTTAGTAACGATAGTTTTCTTGCCGAGAACTCTTACGGGAGAATAGATGATAAGTGACGGATCAACAAGCTTTGACGGATCAAAAGCCTGAGTTTTGATGCCGTCCTCGGTTTCTGCAAACACTCTGTTTCTGCTGTTTTCGCTTCTGCCCATAATGAAGTATGCAATAACAGCCTTTGAGCCGTCTGCACTTTTGCCGATTACAATGCCTCTGCCCGGATATGAAGTTGAAGCAATGTCATTGTAAAGTGATACAGGTTTCATATTTTTCCTCCGTTAGTCAAGAATTTCGGTTTTATTGTCTTTTACTATAATTTTATCTTCGCAGAAAAGCGAAACCGCCCTTGGAAGAATCTTCCATTCAGCCTGTTCCATAACTCTTTTCTGAAGAATTTCGGGTGTGTCACCGTTCTGAATTTCAACGGCTTTCTGAATGATAATGGGACCGCCGTCGCACACTTCGTTTACAAAATGTGCGGTAGCACCCGTTACCTTTACGCCTCTGTTAAGAGCCTCCTCATGAACTCTGAGTCCGTAATAGCCCTCGCCGCAGAATGACGGAATAAGCGACGGATGGATATTGATTATTCTGTTTTCAAAAGCAGAAATAAACTGCTTTCCGAGAATAGTCATAAAACCGGCAAGAACAACAAGGTCAACATCCTTGGATTTCAAAAGCTCGGTTATAGCAGAATCATACTCATCAAATTCGTCATAGTCTTTTCTTCTGATAACCTCAGTTGCAATCGAATTGTTTTTTGCTCTTTCAAGTGCATAAGCGTTTGGATTTGAGGACACAACAAGAGAGATTTTTCCGTTTTTAATCTCTCCCATGTTCTGAGCGTCAATAAGTGCCTGAAGATTTGTGCCGCCGCCCGACACAAGAACTGCGATATTTTTCATTATTCAAACACTACTCCGTCATTACCGCTGATTACTTCACCGAGTACAACAGCGTTTTCACCGTTAGCCGCAAGAACCTCAAGAGCCTTGTCTGCATCTTCTTTGGCAACGGCGATTATCATACCTACACCCATATTGAATGTGTTGAACATATCGTGCTCGGGGATATTACCTACTCTCTGCATAAGCTTGAAAATAGGAAGAACAGGAATATCGTCCTTTTTGATTTTGGCAGAAAGACCGTCTGTAAGCATACGGGGAATGTTTTCATAGAAACCGCCGCCCGTGATGTGTGATACAGCCTTTACATCAACCTTTTCCATAAGAGCGAGAAGAGGTTTTACATAAATTTTTGTTGGAGTGAGCAATGTTTCACCGAGAGTTTTGTCAAGCTCAGGATACTCGGCATTGATTGTTTTCTCGTTGATATCAAAGATTTTTCTGACAAGCGAAAAACCGTTTGAGTGAACACCCGAAGAACGGAGTCCTAAAAGTACATCACCCTCACAAAGCTTTGAACCGTCAATCATCTTCGGCTTGTCTGCAATACCAACGCTGAAACCTGCAACATCATATTCATCAACAGGCATAAGACCAGGATGCTCTGCAGTTTCACCGCCGATAAGAGCACAACCGGACTGAACACAGCCTTCTGCAATGCCTGATACAATTTCAGCTACCTTTTCGGGATAGTTCTTGCCGATTGCGATATAATCGAGGAAGAAAAGAGGCTTTGCTCCACAGCAAATTACATCGTTTACGCACATTGCAACTGCGTCAATACCGATTGTGTCATGCTTGTCAAGAAGAAAAGCAAGCTTGATTTTTGTACCTACACCGTCAGTACCGCTGACAAGTACAGGCTCTTCCATATCTTTGAAATCAGGGGCAAAAAGTCCGCCGAAACCGCCGATGCCTGAAATAACACCGTCAATTTTTGTGCGTGCCACATGCTTTTTCATAAGCTCTACAGACTTATAGCCTGCTGTTACATCAACACCTGCCGCTTTGTAGCTTTCGGAAAAGCTGTTGTTCATTGTAATCACTCCGTCACTTTCTGTTAATTTTTTTAGCGTATTTATCTACAAAGATTGTTCTCGGAATTTCAGCGTCGTAGCTGCCCGTGAAACAACCGTCACAGAATTCTATATTTGCACCCTCAGCAATTTTTCTGAGGCTGTTTATACTGAGATAACCAAGTGAATCTGCTCCGATATATTCACAGATTTCACTTGTTGTCAACTTGTTTGCAATAAGACTTTCTTTATCGTGAATGTCCACACCGAAGTAGCACGGACATACAAACGGAGGTGAGCTGATGAGCATATGCACCTCGGCAGCTCCTGCCTCACGCATAAGACGAACAATATGCTTTGATGTTTCACCTCTGACGATTGAGTCATCAATAATAACAACTCTCTTGCCTTTAACATTAGCCTTCAAAGCAGTAAGTCTTGTTCTGAGAAGTCTTTTCTTTTTATCTTTACCCGATCCTACTGTTCTGCCGATATATTTATTTTTGACAAAACCTGTGCTGAACGGGATGCCCGAAGCCTTTGCATAACCCTGTGCGGCAATAAGTCCCGAATCGGGAACACCGCACACCATATCTGCCTCAATCGGGAACTCGTCATAAAGAAGTTCACCGGCTTTGAATCTTGCATTATGTACACAGACACCGTTGATTACGCTGTCCGGTCTTGCGATATAGACATATTCAAAAAGGCAGAAAGATGTTTTATCGGGCAAAAGCTTTAATTTGTAGCTGTGAAAGCCTTCTTCGTCAACTACTACCATTTCACCCGGCTCAACATCACGGACAAATTCACCGCCGAGACTGTCGATAACACAGCTTTCGGAAGTGAAAATCCAGCTGTTTTTGAGTTTGCCGATACAGAGCGGACGGAATCCGTGCATATCACGAAAGCCGATAAGACGGCTCGGTGCGCAAATTACAGTTGAGTAAGCGCCTTTGAGCTTTCTCATTGAAGAAAGAACAGCATCTTCAAGCGTGTCTGTTACACATCTTTCGGTTGCGATAACATACGCCATAATTTCAGCATTAGAATTGGACTGAAAAACAGCGCCGCCCGTTTCAAGCTCCTGTCTTATTTCATTGAAGTTTGTAATTGATCCGTTGCTTGCAATACCGATTGAACCCTGAATATATCGCATAACAAGCGGCTGGTTAGATGCACGGTCGAGTGATTCCGATGAAGTATAACGGACATGACCGACTGCAATCTTACCATTTGGAAGTTTTTCAAGTGCTTTGGGTGTAAAAATCTCGGACACCATACCGAGTTCCTTGACAGTTGTAAATTCACCGTCTTTATTCACGGTGATACCTGCACTCTGTTGTCCCCTGTGCTGAAGGCTGAAGAGTGCGTCATTTGCGGCGGCAACAACATCAATATCGTCATCATTACGGTAAATACCGAACACACCGCACTCGTCATTTACTTTGTCAAGTTTTGTGTCAATATCTACATAGTTCTTAATCAAAGCTCTGCCACCTTAGCCTGCATTGCCCTATCTTTTTCGGCAACACCTTTTTCCATATCAGCTTTCATATTTTCAAGCTTCTCTGCAAGAGAATCGTCGGAAAGTGCGAGCATTTCAACAGCAAGAATTGCAGCGTTAGCCGCACCGTCAACTGCTACTGTTGCGACCGGAATGCCTGTAGGCATCATAACCGTTGCGAGAAGGGCATCCATACCGTCAAGCTGAGCCGACTTACATGGGATTCCTATCACAGGAAGGGTTGTTTTTGCCGCAAGAACACCTGCGAGATGTGCCGCCATACCTGCTGCGGCAATGATTACGCCAAAACCGTTCTTTTTAGCCTCTGCCGAAAACTTAATTGCCGCATCAGGAGTACGGTGCGCACTCATTACATGAACCTCATACTCTACGCCAAATTCTTTGAGTTTACTGACAGCCTTTGATACTACGGGAAAATCACTGTCGGAGCCCATAATAATTGCAACCTTTTTCATAATTACTCATAGCCTTTCCGCCCACTTGATAAATTGCCGCAAAAACCGTGCCGTGGGCAGACAAAGTCAGGACAAATATGCCAATTTATGCTTTGAATCGACATAAATAAAGCATTACTAATTAATTATATAAAAAAATCGGTTAAAATTCAATAGTCAGGCGAAATTATTTTTAAAATACCGCCAAAAAGCAAAAAGTGACTGTGCAAAGCATAGCCACTTCATGATATTAATTAATCTCGGAAACATCTTTTCCCTGTTCGATTTTCATGCCGTTATCGGGATCTGTAGCATCAAGATACGGTCTTTCATTGGAAATTACGCCCTCGGTTGTAACTCCCGCCTCTGCAGCCTTTTTCATACCGGGAAAAAGAAATTCCATCTTTTCATTATCGAATTTTTCATCGAGATATTCTTCAAAGCTGTTTGACGCAGGTACTCCCTCTGTTCTCTGAGTCCATCTTGCCGTAGCTGTTACGGACATAAAGCCGTTGAATGCCATGAATACAATCAGAAATGTTGTAATAATTGCACCTGCTCTTTTAGGAATCTTTTCAATAAGCTTTGCTGTCCACGGATACAGATAACGCACCCAGACAAGACCGAGAAATCCCCAGATAAGGGCATACATAAGATTGGTTCTGCCGTCAAGGTTAAACGGAGTGTCGCTGTAGTCCCATGAAACCGTGCCGAACATCTGCTCCTGCAACCACGAACAGAAATACTCAAAACCTGCTCCGACAAAAGCACTTATCACAAAAACAAGCGTATCATTAAGCTTGTAAAGCTTATACAAAGCAGCTGTCAGAAAACACGCACCGCCGCCGTAAACCGGAATAAACGGACCGTAAACCATGCCGACACGCATTTCAAAATGTCCGTCAACGCAAAAAGCCCATATTGTTTCGAGAATCGTGCCGATGAAAGAACCAATCACAAACAGATAAAAAAGCTTTGTAAAACAGAATCCGTAAGCAAACGGCTTGTCCTCTTTGCTTTCAAAGGTTTGTGTATATTCTTTCATATTATCCTGCTTAATCTCCTCAATTTTAGCATTGATTTGCTTTACATAAGCCATATGAGTGAGATCGGGATAAGCGTGTGCAAGTCTTTTTCTTAAAATATTTTCTGTAAAAAGTCGGTTATAGTTTTCTTCAAGTTCCTGAATTTCAACCTCTGTTGCACCTTTATCCATAAGCTCGGAAGAATTTTTAAGCTTTGCAATTCTTCTGAGCAGACGAACTGTTGTTATCATTGAAAAAACGTAATCAATTACAATAATTCCGCAGAAGCTAAGAACAAGAATAAGACTTACCCAGAAAGGAATTGCTTCAACGGCTGTGCGAAGCACCGGAATTATCAATCCGACAAGCAGCATACCGAGCAATCCGAGAAAAAGTGCATAAGGAAAAGTTATATAATTGCCTATACTGAATTTTGACAAAGAAAAATCCCATGGCTTGAATTTGAGAGTTTTTTCTACAAGCACACCGACCACAACCATGAGTGCAGATAATATCAGAGTTGAACCGATGAATAAAATCAGCTTGCTGTTTTCAAACAGTTTGAGTGCCGCGTAACAAATAACCGCCGAAAATCCGTACATAGGGCAAAACGGTGATGTTAAAAAACCGTTGTTACTGAATTTTTTCTCAAGAAGAAGCGAACGAAAGCTGCTCGCCACCCAGCCAAAAAACGAGAAAATTACAAAGTACCACAACAGGTCGAGTAAAAATTGCATTTCCTATCCCCCACAATTTATGTAACAAATCGGACACAGAATTCTGTGCCCGAAAAATTGCCGTAAATTTTACATCCTTTATGCCTTTGGTACATCATCTTTCCAGAGCTCTTTAATTGCGGTAACATTGCCCGCAAGTCCCTGAATGTCAGACGGAATGATAATCTTTGTAGCCTTGCCGTCAGCGGCTTTACCGAACGCCTCAAGAGATTTAAGCTGAATGATTCTATCGGTAGGAGCAGCCTCATTGAGCATTTTAAGTGCATCGGCATTAGCTTTCTGAACTGTGAGAATAGCCTCAGCTTCACCCTGTGCCTCACGGATTTTCTGCTCCTTAACAGCATCGGCTTTAAGAATTGCAGATTCCTTCATACCTTCTGCAACAAGAATCTGACTGCGTTTTTCACCCTCTGCATCAAGAATTCTTGCACGGCGCTCACGCTCTGCCTTCATCTGCTTTTCCATCGCATCCTGAATTTCACGGGGCGGAAGAATGTTTTTAAGCTCGACACGGATTACCTTAATGCCCCATGCGTCGGTTGCCTCGTCAAGAATCACTCTGATTTTACCGTTGATTGTATCACGGGACGTAAGTGTGTTATCAAGCTCAAGATCACCGATGATATTACGCAATGTTGTTGCAGTAAGATTTTCAATAGCGCTGAGCGGTCTTTCTACACCGTAAGTATAAAGCTTTGGATCGGTAATTTCAAAATACACAACCGTGTCAATCTGCATTGTAACATTATCTCTTGTGATCACGGGCTGCGGAGGAAAATCAATTACTTGCTCTTTTAGTGAAACTTTCTTTGAAATTTTGTCAATGAACGGGATTTTTACATGAAGTCCTGTTGACCATGTTACATGATATGTTCCGAGTCTTTCAATTACATATGCGTGTGCCTGCGGTACTACCTTGACATTGCTTACGATTACTATAAGCAGGATTAAAAGGATAATTCCTAAAATAATAAGTCCTAACATTATTTACCTCTCATTCTGTTACGGGTTCTACTATGAGCTTTACGCCCTCGATTGCGAGAACCTTGATTTTTGTTCCTTTTGAAAGCGGTGCTTTGTCGGACTTTACAGTCCAAGTTTCCGCACCAACTTTTGCCTGTGCTGTTTCGTCAATATCGGTTAAATCCGTGAGCATAAACCCGACTTGACCGATGTGGCGGTCTGCGTTTGTTCCCGTTGTTTTGTTACGCCTTTTAAAGCGTTTTACAAGCGGTCGTGTCACAATCAGCGATACAAGTGACACAACAAGGAACACCGTCGACTGGATTGTTATGTTGCTTGTAAATATAGTTGTTATTGCGGCGCAAACCGAGCCGAGAACGAACCATATTGATACAAGCTGTGTTGTGAAGCCTTCGCAAAGCAACATAAATATTGCAAAGCCTATCCACACTATCGGCATATATTGCTCCATAGAGCTGTCACCCCCCTTTTCGCATAATTTTAACACAATATTATATATTAGTCAAACTATTTTATGTATTATCTGTTAGATAAATTCATTTGGCTAATCGCCAAAAATGTACAATAAAAAAATCACCCCTTATGATAATAAAGAAATTATCATAGGGAGCTGTAGTCTGATGATGTACGATATTCGCTTTCAAAAAACAGCTAAATGTAAAAAACACTTGTGGAGAATACATCTAAGATTAGGAGGCTCGACTGAGCCTCCTAAATTATTGCTTATATACTTTTATAACTCCATTTAACATGATAATGAAATCAGCCAAATACTTTTTCAAGATTTTTGCCGTCTTGAGTTATTCTGTAAAGGTTAAAATACGCATTATCTGTGAAATATAGGTATTTTGAATCTACGATGTAAAGACCGTTCAACTCGATATCATCATTAAATATTTTAGTAGTTTTGTCAGTTGAAGTATCAATCGAATATATTCCCTTGTCTTTACCGTTTTCAACTGATAAAAACACCTTATCTTTGTAGCTGTTGATAACCATACCTGCATTTGATTTAAACAATGTATTTATAGTACCGTTTTTTAAATCCGCACAATAAACCGTTTCATACCCGTTATCAGAACGATTAACTATTGTACCATACACCTTGTCGTTCACAGCAGATAGACAAGTAATTTCAACAAAGTCACTACTTGGTGCATAAGGAATTTTATAAACTAACTTTCCGTTATTTTGATTATATTTACAAAGGAACAGGTCTGTAGAAGCGTCTTCTTTATCGCTTGTTCTCTTCCCTGCAACAAAATAGATATATTCATCGTAAAATCGAAGATCTGAAATATAGTCAAAATCAAGATTGTCCACCGACAATATTAACTTTGTATCATTTTTATCTTGTCGGTAAAGGTTGTAGAAACCGTAAACTACCATAGTATCGCCTATAACATTGCCTTTATATAATTCAGAATAGCTGAAATAGAGTTCATCACCTACAACAAACAATTCTTCAAGCGAAGCGTTATCATTATTAAGATCAGGCAATTTCAAATATTCCTCATAATGTTTTTGATTCAAATCATAATACTGAACAATGTCATTGTGTATATAAGGTAAAAAAATATTCTCATTGGAAACACGGTTTAAATCAAGGCATTCACTTGTAATTGCAGGACCTTTCCAATAAATTCGCTTGGTATAGTCCGAAGTGATTTCATATGTTCCGTATTTAAAAAAGTCGTTTGCCGCATTGTAATATAGTTTGTCACCAACTCTTGCCAAATTACACATTACATTTGAGCAAGTATTCATATAACTATTGTTATCCGGCTCATTTTCAATCTTAACATTATGTTCCGGAACGCTTGTAAGAGAAAAATACACCACTCCTGCAACTGCAAAGAAACAAAATATTAAAGCAATAGCAATGATTTTAAAAGTCTTTTTTCTTTTCATTTTAAAAACCTTTCTTAAAACCTTCGTGAACTATGTGAATATGTTACCCATTTTCCAAATTTTTTAAATTTGTTTATGGCAAATTTTGGAACAGTACCCACATGCATCAGTTGTAACTTGAATTGCACATCGTTATTATTTAAACTACCATACTTTAAATAATAAGCACTGGCTTGCAAACAATTATTAAACAATGTATCGTAAAAGTCATTTTTAGTTAATATATGAGAATATGGTCGGTCTTTACCTTTATATTTTTTTGATGGATATCTAAACCTAACATAAATCTTTCTTTTAATACCAAAGCTATATGAATACTGATTATTACTGATAAATTTTTTAATTTCTTTAATACTATTTTCAAAATGCCCAGAAAATTGTATAGCTTGCGTATAATTTTCGTAATAGTACAACTTACCAAATTTATTAGAATAGTTCCTGTTATAATAATTGATCTGATCTCTTACTTTACCTGTAATTTCCCTTAGGGAAGAAGTTTCTATAAATAACAACTGAACACTTCTATCTCCCCAATAGAAATACCACCAATACCCTGATTTTTCTTGCAATAAAAGTGATGTATGCCCAGCATTCCCTAAAATAAGTGGAACACTATTTGGCGACTGTATCCACCAAGCATCTTTTCCTTCATCATCAGATTTATTTATCGCATTATTCTCACAATAAGCAAACATATTTGTGCTAAGCGGTGTGCCTGATTGAGTGTCAGCATATACATCCGCATTCAAAAATCTGCCCGTGAGTGGGTCATAATAACGGCTTTGGAGATAGTACAAGCCTGTTTCTTCATCATAAACATAACTGCGATAGCGGAACGGGTTCAGTTTGCCAACTGCGAGTGTGCCGTTGTTTTCGGTGAGCATATTGCCCCACGCATCGTAGGCATACTCTGCGACTGCTTTGCCGTCTTTGTCAACGATTTCGGTAATATCACCCTGCAGGTCTTTGATATAGTAATACATAGTACCGTTGCAGGAAACAGACATTACTTCGCCCGAATTATCGTAGTAGAAGAACAGCGTATCGTTGCCCTGCGTAAGAGCAAAAAGGTTATTACTGCTGTCGTAGTAATAGTTAGTCTTAACTCCGTTAACGGTTTTCTGTGTTCTCATTCCGTTTGAGTCATAGCTCATTTGAATAGCTTTATCGGAAGTGTTTATATTCTTGAGAATTCTTCCGTTCTCCCACTCAAAAGTCATATCATCACGGTATGTCAATGGGTTGCCGTTCTTGTCATATGTGATACTGTCGCCGTCAAACTCGGTGAGCTTGTCTTTCCAGTTAGTATCACCGTATGAATAAGTTCTTGTTTCAAGCAATTTTATAGGTGCCCAGTTAGTTCCGAGTGAATACGATTCCATTCTTTGAATGTTGCCGTAGTTATCATAAACTATTCTGATATAGCGACCTGTTCGGGTATCTGCATACCATACAAGCTGATTAAGTTCATCATATGTATATACGGCTACCTTTTTACCGTTTTCATACACATTTTCTACATTGCCTGTGTCGGTGTAATTATAACTGTAGTCAAGCACCTTATCGGAACTCAACTTATAGCTGATTCCGCCAACCATATTGGTAGTAGCATTGCTTTCGCTACCGTGATAATAAGAATACTGCTTTGTAAATACGGTATCGCTCTCGTTCTGTTTTGTTGTTACAGTTGACACTCTGCCGAAATCATCGGTTGATGTTTCATTAGTTACGCCGTCATTATTTACGAATGACTTTCCGTCATCATCTGAGCCTGTTGTAATAGTCTTTGTCTGACCGTTTACAGATGTCTTTTCAACTGTATTGCCGTTTGAATCGGTTATGATGTAGTGAGTAAGACTGCCGTCAGATGATGTGCGGTATTCGCTTTCAAGCGAACCGTCAAATGTGTAATAGTAATATGAGGTTTCGCCGCTTGAATGATCAACTGCTTTTGTAACAAGACCTTGCTTGTTGTAAATCATCTCGGCAATTTTGCCTGTTTCGCCTGTGATTACAGAAATATTTCCGTAGTTATCGTAGGTATATTCAAGATAATCACCATTTGCATAAGCAGTCTTTGTAAGATTGCCATTATTGTCATATATATGGCTCGCAACCGTTACATTGCCGATTTTTGTTGAAACGAGGTTATAGAATACATCGTAGTTAAATGAATAGTTAAAAGCATTGTGCGTAATTTTCGATACAGAGCCTAAACCACTGTATGTATATGAGTTTTCTGAATCACCGCTTTTAACAGATGTAAGGTTGCCTGATGAATCATATGTGTAGCTTGTCACATTTTCATCTGCATCAGTAACCGAAGTTACATTGCCGTTGACATCATAAGCATACTTTGTCGTACTTCCCTGCTCATTTGTTTCGGAAGTTACATAATTGCCTGTGCTGTCATATTCAGAACTTGTCTGCATAAACGGTTTTGTTTTGTCAACAGATTCGGACAATACTTCATAATCAACATAATTGTCAACCTCTGTATCATTGTCTGAATCGTTACCGGCACTGACTGATGAATCATCTTGTGAATTTTCTGATTGTTTAGTCACATACCCCGTTGCTAAAATATTCAGTTCAGCGTTGGTAACCATCATTTCATTTTCATTATAACCATATACAAATGCAAATGCAACATAATCTATGGTTTCGTCACTATTTTCGGGACTTATTGACAAACTTACCTGCTGATTTTTGGAAGTACTGACATTAAATTCCTGATAGTGCATTTCGGGAGTGCTGTTATTTTTGTAGTAAATATTGAGTGCAATGCCGAAAGTTCTGTTTTCGTTTAAAAGCGGAATAGAATCAGCCTTTGCAGTACCGTTGATTTTGAATGATACTCCTGCCTTATCTACCTTTACATTCTGATAGATATACTTGTTGCCGAGTGATGGACTTGATGATGTGCTGTCATCTGTATCATCGCCGTCCTCATCGGTTGAAGTATCGGAAGATTCAACTTCGTAAGTCTTCTTTACTTCTCTGACTACAAATCCCTGTTCAGACTTGATTGCGTTGCCGTAATCGTCATATGAAGTAATGCTATCCATTGGAGCAGTTTCCGTAACTGTTTTGGTGTAGGTAGATGGTTCGGTGTTGCTTTCTGTGGTAGTTTCTTCTGTTGCCGATTCTGTATTGGAATCATCAACCGCACCTGCTGTACCGCCTATTGTTACAGTTCCGTTGTTAGCTGAAATGCTCTTGTTTTCTTCTGTGAGCCAGTTGTCATTCGAGCTGAAATCGCTGTTTTGAAGAGCGTTGAAGTTGTTGGCACAATTACCCTCTTCAAACTGGATGCAGTCAAACCACGCTGTACCCGATGCATATCTAATCAAGCCATACACACGGATTGACGCTGTTGTGCTAGGCACATTTGCTGTTACGCTGATCCTCTGCCAATCAAGTGTGCCTGTAAGTCCGATACTGTTGATTTCTTTTACAGTCTTGCCTGATGAATCAAGGCACTTAACTTTGAGGATTGCTCCGACTGAACCGCCACTGTAAATTTGCTTTACATTCTTTGTCTTTACATATGCGGAGAAAGTTACATCCTTGCCGTTGAAGGTTGTTTCTTTGAACTGATGAGCAAAGCCTGTAAAGAATGCGGAGTTATTCTCACTTGTCGGATTTTCAACCTTGAGTGAAGTTGTTCCGAGATACTGATAATAACCGTCCTCTTCTGTTGCGGCTGAATTATCGACTGTTACCTTACCGCCTGTGCTTGTTGTACTACCCTTTGCACCGTTTGATACAAAGTAATACTTACCGCCACCTACTTCTGTCTGCTGTGAGGACTCTGTAATGTAGTTTTTAGTGTATGCGTTATCACTATTGTTGATTACAAGTCCTGTGTTCTCGGACGAAGTTGCATAGCCGTTTGAATTGAGGACAGAAACAGTTGAACCGCCGTTATCAAAAATATGGGTTTCACTGTGTCCCTGCTTATCAGTAAACACGGTTGTATTGTCGGCTTTGTAGCTTATGTTAAGGTGATTTCCCTCTGTGCCGTCCGTACCGTATTCGGTGATGTTTGTTACTTTGCCGTTTGTGTAGGCAAACTTATGTGTCGGCAGGGATTTCATATAGCTGTCAGATACACCCGAAATTGAAATCAGGTTATAATCATCGTCATATTCAAATCGTGAAGTGTGACCGTCATTGAATGAAATTGAAGTAACCTTATCCTTTGCGGTTGTATAAGCAATATCAATCTCAGTACCATCAGGCTTTGTAATTCTTGATACAACCTTTTTGCCGTTAGTACTGCTCTTGTATTTTAACTGAACTTCTCTGCCTGAACCGTCTGTGATTTTGGTTAAGTCACCGTCGGTGTAGGTATATGTGATTGTATTCTTGTGTTCGTCTTTTTCAGAGAGGAGTTTGCCACCGTCTGCTGTTGATTCGTAATTTTGTGTTGTTGAACCGTTATCAATGAAGATGTTATTTTCATCTTTGGTTAGTGTAAGACCTAAACCGTCTTCATCTTCCCATTTAGCGGTTTCACCCTCTGCAAGTTTAAGGTAATGGTCTGTACCGTCAGCATCGGTATAGATATAGTTGTAGCCTGCTTTGGTAAGGTTTTTGTCAGTCACTTCTCTTACATACTGATTAAATGAGAACTGCCAACCGTAACCGCTTGCAGAACCGTTCTCAAAGGCTGTGTCCTTGTTAATGCTGTTGTATGTTGCAGTAATGCTCAATGGCATTCTTGAACCTGTTCCCTCATACAAAGTTTGGTTAATTACAAGGTTGCCGAGGTAATCCGATACAGCCGCCTGTGCGTTAGTGCCGACATTGATTGTGTGGTATGAAAGATTGCTCTCTGTGCCTGTGAAATCTTTATAGATGAGCGTTAAGGCAGGTGTTACAGATGAAGAAGAACCTTCATAAATATTAACTTGTTTTGAACCTATCGAATCAAACGCTTCAAGCACAAATCCGTTTGCCGATGTATCAGAATTTGAGTACCACTCTTTATACTGTTTAGTAAGGTCAAATGTGATATATCGGTTATCCTCATATGTTAATGAGTCATAGTCAAGAACCTTTTCATCGTAAGTACAGTTTGTTGAATTATATGTATTCAGCTTATGTGCATTGATAATTATAGGCGAATCATCTTTACTGTTAAACAAAGCATCATTGTTTGATACCTCAAACTTATACTTTGCACTGATGATTTCTTCACCGTTACCAAGAGCATACAGCTTAATTGCTCTTCCAATCATCATATTGTCTTTTGAAAGATAGTATGGACCGTGATTGATTATTCTTCCGCTTGAGCTTGCCTCGCCATAGTAAAGCTGTGAACCCGTTTTGGTTGTGATTTCAGGATCAATCGTAACAGGGAATGCTCTGCCGATTGTATGAATGAAAGCGTAGTCGGCGGTCAGCTTGACCTGAAGATTTGAGCCCTTTTGCTTTACAATCTCAATTTTCATCTGTGTGCTTGAACTGCCGTTTGCATCGTACATATACGGTGCTGAGATTGTGTATATTTCTTTTCCGTCCTTATTTGAAAGTGTGATTGTTTTATCATCCTTCTGCTTTGCTGTAAGATTCGGGATTTTATAATTTAATGTAAACTCATTCTGAGCCTTTGCACTTTTGAGAATTATGTTTTCTTTAATGCCGGTTGTAGTAACAAAATACTGCAAGTCAACATCGCTGAAAACATCCTTATACAAAGTTTCTGTTGCTATATTTTTAAGCGTAGTAAATTTATCATTACCGCTTGTTTTTTCGTTATTTTTCTTTACATCAGCATTGCTCTTGCCTGCATTGTCATAACCCCAGCTGATTTTGTAACCGTCCGACTGCAGTGAAATCATATTTTTTGACTTAGCTCTATTTGAAAGATTGACCGAAATATCACTGCTTTTGTTTGTATATGAAGAATCACCCACTTCGTCCGGAGATGCAGTCTTATCCACAGATAAAGTGTTGTTATACTCAACCCATTTGCCCTTGCTGTCCTTGTAGTGGACAGGTTCGTTGTACTGAGCAATCATCTTTGTTCCGTCTTCAAGCAAAAATTCTTTTGAATTTTCAGTTCTTTCACCTGTTAGCTCTTTAATAATTTTGCTCTCTTCGGGATTTTCTCCGACAACATTGTCGAATGATGAATATTGAGTTTCAGCCTTTGGCAGTGTCGCCGCTACAACATCAACAGGCAACGATAACCCAACCGTTGCACATAATGTTATTGAAACTGCCGATAACATTTTCTTTATTTTTCCGTTCATACTCTAGCCTCCTGTTTTTTGATTTGTTGATAAGTTTAATAAAAATTTCCCCTATGATTTCTATTTGAACTTTAAACTGTCCTCCTTTCACTTATAAATCATTTGGTAATTGTTCACTGTTTTTAACTGCTATCTTCCTACATTTTGTATGCTATTGTTATTATATATCACATCGTGCAAAGTTGTAAATATATTTTTATGAGTTATTTTATTTTTGTAAGTTTCACCAACACCAACCTCCGATATTTATATATATTACCTGTTGCAACTACCCTGCCGCCAAATTTTAGGCATAAAAAAAGAGCCCAATAGCTCAGATGTTAAAAATATTAAATAAGGAACTGTTATTGACCATTTTTAAATCTGCAATAATTCCTTGCTTTTTAAGATTAACAAGAGGGGTTCATTTTATTTACTCCATTATGTTTTAAATTTTGCTTGTATTCTAAAGAGGCCCTTTCGAGCCTCCTTACCGCAAATGTTCTGCCCCATTCTGTCTGATATTTTGTAGGAATATATCTTAAGATAGTTTTTCAACAAATTATATTACTTTTTTGACTTTTGATTTGTTTTTGCAACTTCATCCAAACCTATAAAGTACATACCTTTTCTTTTTTGTTTTTTCAAGTCTGATACTGTCTCTGTAAACAGAATAATCTATTTGTTTTTATATGTCAATACATAGAGGAGTTTAACATACATCACGCTATACATATTATATATAGAGGTGATTATGATTTACAAATATTTTGCCTAAGGACATAACTACTTCTTTTTATGTTTATGAATTGCATATGCAACTGCACCTGTTGCGGCGGCACCTGCTACTGCTCCGGCACCGGCAGAAACAACTGAATTATCTGAATTGGCTGCACTTTGAACAGCTTCGGTAGTTGCCTGAACAGCTGTGCTATTTTCAATTGTTGTGTCGGGTACAGTTGTAGGAGCGGTTGTAGGTAACGGCTTAGTGGTCGACGGAACAGTCACTTTGTGTGTAGTAGGCGGTATTGTCGGTTTGTGTGTAGTCGGAGTATCGGTTACTACATTACTGTGTGATGCGTGAGAACTATGTTCAGTTGCTATGTTAGAATGTGAGGCATGTGAAGCGTGAGAATTATGCTCAGTAGCAACATTTGAATGTGAACTGTGACTGCTATGCGAATCATGTGACGAATGGCTTTTAGCAGATGTGTGTGACACATGAGAACGATGATAAGAAGTTGATGAATGCGAAGAATGTGAACTGTGAGAAGAATGTGCGGCCTGAGCATTTATTCCTGCAATTATGCTTAACAAAATAACCATTGAACCGACTGCGAGTATCTTGTTCCTTGTTATATTACCCTCTTCATCATTGATAAAATTGATTATCTCTTTCTTAACCTTTGGGAACATATCATTTTCCATAAATTTACACCTACCATTTCTCTATTATTGATTTTTCTTTTTCGTTTTGGAGTGCGGAGAAAATTCTATCAAGAATCCCTCGATATATTTTACATCTGTAAGAATTAGGTTCTCTGTTAAATATATTTTTATTTAATGACAAATTTGTTACAGGGCAAGTTCCGCAATAGGGGCTGTAAACGCAATCGTGGCAAGTCGGAAGTGATTCAAGTACACTTGAAATACAAACAGCTTTACAATTATTGCAATTTATAAGTTCATCATATGTATTGTCATATACATTACCGAGTTTAAAGGAATCGTCTCCCATTTCAGCAAGCATTCTTCCCTCATCACAAGTATATATATTACCATCATAATAATAAGCAATCTGACCGATACCTGCTCCGCATGGAGAACGCAGCTCCATATAATTCACGGGATAACCGTGCAGGATTTTAGACAAAAAAATTGTTGCATGACCTTCACTGATTTCTGTACCATTCATGTTGAGTTGCAAAATATAATCAAAAGCTTTGTTGTAAAATTCTATAAATTCTTCGGCAGAATATCCGACAATGTTCCAATCTTTATTTGCACAACCAAGAGGAGTAAGCGGTCGGATAAAAATGCTTTTTAAGCCCATTGAAATATACTCATCAACTATTTCTTTATAAAACGGCAGACTGTTGGAGGTCGTAGTTTGAATTGCACCAAACTTTATATCATTAAGTTTTAATTGTCCAATAGATTGTTTTACATCAGAATATGAACCTTTGCCATTGCGATAGCATCTGTTCATATTATGCACAAGTTCATTACCGTCAATTGAAGTTGATATGCCTACATTGTATTTCTTAATAAAATCTATAATTTCCTGAGTTATAAGCGTGAGGTTTGTCACAATGTTGTACGTGATAGTTTTTGATTTTTTCTTTAACTCTGTATATTCCACGATATGTTTAATAACAGAAAAATTAGCAAGGGGTTCACCACCTTGAAATTCAAATGAAAGATTATCATTCGGTGAAGTTAATGCTACATCCACGGCTCTTTCTGCAATCTCTTCTGTCATAAATCCGTTAGGTATTTCATTACCGTTTTGAGCTTGACAATACACACATTTTAAATTACAGCTGTTAGTGACAACAAAAATGTGCAATCCGGTTGACGAGAAAAGATAACTTTTACTGTCACGAAAATAAGGTTTTACTTTTTCGGCAAATCCTCTCGGAGAACCATCGTAGCAAAACATATTTTCCTCTGCAGATTTTCCAAAGTCTGAATTCATATCGACTTGGTTATTTATCAGAGAGAAGAGTTCTTTTTTATAAGCAAACAAATATCGTCCTAAATCATTTGTAATAAGATATTCATTATTTAATTTTTTAAAATTAAAATAGTTAATCATATTTATATTTTCCTAATGGTATAATATCGTCTTTTGAAAGTCTTACAGTACCTGCGAACATTCCTCCGCATGCGTCTTTTTGACAGCATTTTTCGCATCGTTCTGTATATCTGATTTTATAATCACTAATGCTTTTTTCGCAAAGACTTCTGTACATTTTATCAACAGCACAGAGAGGGAAATTGTATAATCCTACATCAATGCCTGCACCAATCAGTAAATCAATTGCTTTCTTTGATGCTCTGAAAGCATCGGGGTAGCTTATCCATACTCTGTTTTTATTTTTTGCCGCATTGCCTGTCATTTCAAGTCCGATAAATTTTACGCACTCAATGCCTAAGAAGTTATCGGTAATGAGTTTAGCTATATCGGTTATGAAGTCTGCGTTCAATCTGCTTACAACTATACGAAGTTCAATTTTCGCCCCGATTGACAGCAAATTCAACAAACCGTTAAATGTTTGAATAAAACTTCCTTTAGCCTGAGTAATGCTGTCGTGAGTTTCACTGTTATACCCATGGATAGGTATGCCTAATTTAAGAGCATGAGGACAAGTTTGTTTGAATAAATTCAAGTATTCTTTATTGCTAAAAATTCTGCCATTTGTGAGTAACAAATACGAAGTATTCGGCAAATTATCTTTAAGAAAAGAAAGTAAATCAAAAATACTTTTGCCTATCAAAAACGGTTCTCCACCCGTAATTGTTATGTGACACACATCATTCGGAAAATATTTTGCTATTTTTATCAGTTCATCACCGTAATAATTCTCGCCGTTTCTTCGTATAGATTCAGCAGTCGGACACATAACGCAATTTGAATTACATCTGTTTGTTACAAATATTGCATTATCAAGTGAAGCATTATTAAAGTATTTATAGGCATTACCTCTGCTATCGACCTGAAAAACATCATAATCGCCACACAAACTAAATCTTTGTGTTTCTTCTTCTGACAGATTTAGAGTAATGTTTTCAGGGTAAATGATAATACTTCTATTGCTCAAAAGTCCCGTATTCAATTCTTTTTCCAACAAATAATCTTTTACTCTCTCACTCTTAGCAAATGAAAATATTCTTGGCTTTCCGTCATAGTCTTTAATTTTTATAATCAATTTAGCATTACTCCCACAATGATATATGTTACTATTCCAAGTGAAATAAATATAGCAAAAGGAATTTTTCGTACTATTTTAACGGTTTTGCTTCCATACTTTGACTTTTCCCATCGGTGAATACTTTCACATTCGCTTTCGGATATTCTATCGCTTACGTTTTCATGTGACATATCAGGCAGACCTTTCACTCTTGAATTCAAAAACAGCATTGAAGTTTCAGCAGAAATAATCATACCCGCCTTGACATCAGAAGTATTTATATATTCGTAGTTGTACTCACTGATAAAAAGTTTCATAAGCATAACTATAAATACAAGTCCAAAATTAACAAAATACATAGTTCCAAATGATTGTCTAAGGCACATAAATATAATTGCCAACACTAATGCTATCGGCAAAAGTATTTTTTTATTAAGATGCTTTAATGAATTCAGCAAAATAATAAAAGATATATTTATTGCTAACAGTACAAATATATAACACATAAAGAATTCAGCAAAAAAGTATAAAAGTATGTTGTCAATTGCTATTATGCAACAAACGGATGTTATATAATTTAAGGCAAACGACTTCATACCGGATTTAATTTTCGCTTTATCAGGGATTTTCTTCTGCTTAATACCGCAATATATAGAGTCAAAAATAAGGAATATGTAACTGAATACAAATGCAAGTGCAATTGCAAAAATTATAGAAAAATTCAAAAAATTAAATTTAGAGTATAATTCTACCGGTGTTAAAAGTGAAAGTACAATCAGAAGTTTACAATCGCCTGCTGCCCAAATATGTGCAATGTATAAGATAACAGATATTATCAGAGAGGTTAAAATACTAATTACAGAATCAAGTAAAGTATCAACTCCGAAAAGCAGAAACTGCAAAATGAGCAATACCATTCCGAGCAATGAAAACGGCAACAGATAAAGATTCTTTACATATCCGAATTTTATATCTGTATACGACGAGCCTATACATAAAATAATAACGAAAACAACTTTTAATATACTTAAATTGTTCATTTATATCACATTCATCAGATCAATAATATAGTTAGAAAATTCACAGGCGGTTAAATTTATGTCTGGTTTTGAGGTTAACACTCTGCAAATTATTTTGTTATCGCATTTTTCCGGAATAATTTCTGCAATATCAGAAAAATCTTCAATGGCTTTTTTTATGCACTTTTGATCATATAAATTCAAGTCAAATTCAATTGTTTTCATTATCTTCAAACCAATCTGTAAGGATTTCATCAGCGTTAAAATCGGTTGTTTGTGGCTTTACTTCTTCATCATCGATTATTGTAGATGCCATAGCTCGTGCAACCATAATTTTTCGGATATCAGCGGTTTCCAAATACACCTTATGTCGCATTGTTTGAAAGATCATTTCGTTGTCAAATTCTTTTTCTGATACGGTATTTCCCTCTTTTATGACAAAATCAACGATATATTCATTTTCAGTTTGACCAAGATGTATATATGCCTTGTCTGTAAAGTTAAATGCAGCTTTTAACAAAGCATCTTTACTATATAAATTTCGGTTATATTTTAACAACATAAAATACCTTCTTTACTTATCTTCTACATTATTCTATCATATTTTTAAGATTTGCTCAATTAAAAATTGTTCTAATTTATCACATGTTATTTTATACATTTTGCTAAAAAGTCTTCTAAACCTTGAAATAATTTAAGTTTAGATGGCTCTTAGCGTTATCAAATTCGCCGAAGAATAATGTAAAGATACAGAAAGACACATAACATCCCGTCAGGTATGTTGAAAGCTCAGAGAACATCATACAGAAATTATGGCTCATCATACATCAAAATCCGATTCCAGCAAATTGACGATCTTTCCCAAACCATTGATTTCCTGAATCTCGTTGAGAAACAGATAGGTCTTTCCATCAAGCGATATGTGTTCTTTCAGTTCCGCATCTATATATAGGTTTATAAATCATTATGACTGCATCCATATATAGATAATATACCGCAAAACATTTCAGTAATTTACTATATCGCGATTGCTTATTAAAAAAATGGTTCAAGCAATCCAAAAACTCTCACACTGTCCATTTCATCGTCCTCATCAACCATTATCGAAACACGGAAAAAAATTAGTTCACAGGAATTTTAGGCATAAAAAAAGAGCCCAATGGCTCAAAAGGTAAAAAATAAGCATCAGTAATTATTATTGATTATTTTAAAACAGGACATTATAATGGGATTATTTTTATTTATAAGAAGGTATCGTTTTATTCACTCCATGCTGCGGAGGGAAATCAATTACTTGCTCTTTTAATGAGACTTTTTTTGAAATTTTGTCGATGAACGGAATTTTTACATGCAAGCCTGTTGACCATGTTACATGATATGTTCCGAGTCTTTCAATTACATATGCGTGTGCCTGCGGTACTACCTTGACATTGCTTACGATTACTATAAGCAGGATTAAAAGGATAATTCCTAAAATAATAAGTCCTAACATTATTTACCTCTCATTCTGTTACGGGTTCTACTATGAGCTTTACGCCCTCGATTGCGAGAACCTTGATTTTTGTTCCTTTTGAAAGCGGTGCTTTGTCGGACTTTACAGTCCAAGTTTCCGCACCAACTTTTGCCTGTGCTGTTTCGTCAATATCGGTTAAATCCGTGAGCATAAACCCGACTTGACCGATGTGGCGGTCTGCGTTTGTTCCCGTTGTTTTGTTACGCCTTTTAAAGCGTTTTACAAGCGGTCGTGTCACAATCAGCGATACAAGTGACACAACAAGGAACACCGTCGACTGGATTGTTATGTTGCTTGTAAATATAGTTGTTATTGCGGCGCAAACCGAGCCGAGAACGAACCATATTGATACAAGCTGTGTTGTGAAGCCTTCGCAAAGCAACATAAATATCGCAAAGCCTATCCACACTATCGGCATATATTGCTCCATAGAGCTGTCACCCTCCTTTTCGCATAATTTTAACACAATATTATATATTAGTCAAACTATTTTATTGTTATTTTATGCGTTTTCTATCGGACATTTTCATCATTTAAAACAGTCTGTCATATATTATGTTTTGAGGTTTACTTGTATTCTATTCAAGCATTAAAAAGGAGGCTCTTTCGAGCCTCCTTACCGCAAATGTTCTACCCTACCTTATTGTAAAAAGTGTCTTAGTAAGTTAATTGATGTTATATATTTTTGCATAATATGCCTTAACTAAAGCGTCTATTATATTAATGATTAAGCAGACAGCACCAATATATTCAGTTAGTGCAATCAAATCATTAAATATCGCAGAACTTATAACACCATTTTGACCTAAGAGGCTAATAACAGGTTTTATAGCGATGGTAAGAGCAACTGCTATCATTCCTGCAGGGAACGGTTTTCCATTGTAAACTATTTCATCGATTTTCGGCAACTTTTTCTCAAACAAATATTTTACATAGATAAAATAACAAAGAACATATATTGCAATCTTAAATATAACATATATCACATTAAATGCCGTAATCTTAAACTCAATAAAACATGAAAGTAAAAGCATGGTAATTGAAACATAAAAGAATGTCACTCCCCTGTTTAGTATCACACTCCATTTAGTTTTATAGTGATAGATAAATACGGTTACAATTGACATAATGCAAGACAAAATTCCTGCAGCAATAAGAAATGGTACTACACGATCATCAAAAACCGAAAAACCTTCAAATGAGTTAACTTGCATCATAAATATCTGAAAGGTTATAATTAATACCATTAAAAAGTTGTATGCAAAATAGCTTAACATTTTAAATATTAAGTCAGGAATTCGCATTGATAAATATCTGAGATTCACAAATGTTTTAATTTTGCTATAGCTATATGTTTTAATATCAATATCCATAATCATCTATGCTACCTTTTAATACCACGATTTTATATGTTCTCTTCCTGTTTTTCCGTTCCACTCAATTCCATCAACAGCTATTGAAATCAAAGAGCCTGCAACGAAACCGAAGAAAGCACCAACAGGTCCACCTACACATGTACCAATAAGTGTTGTAACTGCAACTGGGGCTCCAGTACACAAAACATCTGTCGCTATGTCATAACCAACTTTATCCCACTGGTTTCCTGATGTTATATCAGAAGTAATCTGGCTAGACAAATTATACGCTATCTGATGAGCTGAATACACATTGGAACAATACAGTAAATCTGAAGAAATTTTTTGGGTTAAAAAATTTGTTTTGCGCGTAAAAAGCTGATTTGAGTAATCTAAACCTGAACTAATTGCTCCCTCGCCAACAGTAGTAATTATTCCATCGCTTTTAAGTTTCCAATCAGGTATATCTTCTTTATAGCCATAACCCTGCTTCATAAGTTTGGTTAAATATATTATGTCGTAATCACAGCTATGCGGATTGTTCATCATATCTTCTTGCAAATCATAAACTGATTTATCCCCATATTTATCCATATACATTATTGGGTTATTTTTACAATATGCAAAAGTATTAGCATCTAAAATGCTTCCGCCTGACTGGAAATAACCGTCGGCGTTGATAAAGCGGTGGGTTACGGCGTCGTAGTAACGGCTCATCAGGTAGTAAAGACCTGTTTCTGTGTCCTGATAATAACCTCTGTAACGGAACGGATTCAAGTTACCGATATGGTTCGGGTTTGTGATTGCATTTCCGTTGTTATCGGTTATAGAAATCACATTGCCCCAAGCGTCATATTCATAATGTGCTTTGAGTTCGCCTGCACCATTGTAAATCCCGATAATATCACCACGGGAATTGTGGGTGTAGTAGTATGAATACTCAGTGCCACCGTCAGTCAAGGTGAATCTGAAATTATACAAAATTCCGTTTGCATCGTAGGAATAATAGAACTTTGCGTCGCCACGAGTTTCATACATAAGCTGTCCGTTAAGATAAGCATATGTGTATTTTACACCATTTACGGTTTTAGTTGTACGAACACTACCGCTGTCATAGCCATAGCTTATGCTTGTATCACCATTTGTGAGTGTTGCAAGCTGTCTGCCGTTTTTCCATGTCATTGACATTCCGTCACGGTATGTAAGCGGATTGCCGATTCCATCGTATGAAATATTACTGCCGTTAACCTTTGTCAGCTTATCCTTCCAGCTTGTATCGGTGTACTCGTATGTATTACCATGCTGTGTTCCTGTAGGATAACCGTAGTTTGGATCAAGAACCTGTTCATATTTATTTTGCAGATTTCCTGCTCCGTCATAGGAATAGTTAATGTAAAATTTATTTACATAATCGTATTCTTCTTTAAGCTCGTTAAGACTGTCATAAGTGTACTTGTTTATGAGTTTGCCGTTCTGTCTAATATCGGTAATATTGCCGTTGTTATCATAGGAATAATCGTAGGATAAAACGCTGTCACCGCCATATGACTGGCTGAACTTGCTGACAAGGTTAGTTGTTGAATTTTCAGCCTTGCCGTTTGCATACTCATAGTATAAGTCAAGATAATAAAATTATATCGGTTGGAAATGAAAGATTCTCATTGACTTTTCCGCCAAGGTATTTGCCTTGAAAAGTAAATATTATATCTTTTGATTCATGAGCTTTTAAATTCACAGTTAATCTATCAGAACAATCTTTTTTTAATCCTTCAAACTGATTTTCTTCGCTATCCGCGTCATCATTTTCTACCCAATCAGATAATTCAGATTTATCGAAAATTGCATAAATAGCTACATCGCATGACGAATCAAGTCCATTTACAAAATGAATTGAGTACCGAAATTTTACCTTGTCATTTATTATTTCATAGCCGTCAAAGTAACTCTGTTCTTCAACCTGATAACAACCTTTTTGCTCAGAACGATTACTGCAAGAACATAAAGCACTTACAATAGAAATAACAACAAAAAGGCAAAAAGCGTAAATTTTAAAATTCAGCTTCATTTTATTATTCTCCTAATAATATTAACGACATTGCCAATATTTTCTTTATTAAAATAATCTGTATGTCCATTAAATTCTTGAGCATAAAACCGACTTGACCGATGTGGCATTCTGCATTTGTTCCCGTTGTTTTATTACGCTTTTAAAAGCGTTTCACAAGCGGTCGTCACCCTCCTTTTCGCATAATTTTAACACAATATTATATATTAGTCAAACTATTTTGTTGCTATTTTATGCATTCTCTGTCAGATAAATTGTATGTGTCAAGTTTAGTTACTGCTTGTCGGTGTTTTTATGTTTATGAAGTTTTAATTCTGTCAAATTTAAAAGCACGGTTATAATACTAATCAAAAATATTATTGTCAGCCACAGTGACGCTGTAAATGTTCTTGAGAACAGATTTACAAGCATTGGATTTCCTGTTAGGCTTTGTGGGTTTAGTGTTTGTGCATTATCGACAAGCACATTCAGGTAATTTGAAATGTCGAAAATGTTATCATTCGGTATATATTTTGAGGGGATAAAAATGCTGAAATCACAAATATTAAACACAATCAAAAGCACGGCAGGTATTCCTGCAAAAACAAGCACAAGTGCAACATATTTTAGAGGAATATTTTTTAGCGATTTCAGAAAGTAGTTTAATTTGAGATTTTCTTTTATCTCCTCAAAAAATTTTCTACTGAACCTATACCACAACTTCAATGCAATAATGCTAAATCCGATAAATATTGCAAGGTATAAAATATGTTCAAATGACGAGAGCGTTTGGTTTTTATCATTCAGATTAACCGAATAATACTGCGGCAAATCCATTTGCTCAACCATTGCTCCTGTATATACCGAGTTATCGTAAACAATCATATCAACCGTTCTGTCACCATAATTTTCGGATATTGTATATGGAACATACACCCTCTGTTTGTCATCAGCAGAAAACTTATTTATTAAGCTTTCGTTTTCGCATATCACACCGCAAATTGTATATTGATTTCCGTCAATGCAAATCTTTTTACCGACTGCATCTGTTGTAAAAAACAGTTTGAGAGCAAGAGAACTTCCAATTATTGCAACCTTATCTCTGTTATCTATGTTTTTGGACGAAATATTTTCGCCGTTAATTTCGGTCTTATAATCCGAAAACCAGTTTTCATTCACAAGTACCGTAGTTACGGTTTCTTCCTTAATTTTTGTTTCTTTACCCTCGGAACAAAAAGCTATGCCTTTGTCAGTAATCCGTTCAAACAGCTTTTCAAGTTCAGAAACCGTTTTGAGAGCAGTTTCGGAATTTTTATCATAAGTTAATTGAGTAACATCAGGTAATTGCCCTTTTGCATTTTCAATAATTATAATATTCGCAATAAAAACGCTCACAGTCAGCAACAGCAGTAACAGAAACGAAACAATTTTTCTTTTGCTCACACTGTTTCCTCCTCAATATAAACACTTGAACCGTTTTCTATACTCTTGGTTGTTTTATATACAACTTGACTGTCGCCAAAAAGTGAGTCCGATGTCACCTCGCAATACAGCTCGTCACTGTTACATATATCCACCGAAACCTCTTCAACTGTTGCATCACCGTTTTCGGTTTTATTTATAACAAATACTATTCCCGTATTGCCTGCCCCATCCACCGATGAAACAGGCAAAAGATAATGTGTTTTCATATCATTTGAACCTGCGGTATCGTCAATTACACCTGTTTGAACCGAAACCACTTTGACCTTTGGAAGAAGCATATTATTGATTGTTTTTGAAAAATATGTAAGTAATGCAATCACAATAAAAAATACAATTGAAAATTTCAACACTACGCTCTTTAGCTTATCTTTTTTCATAAAAGCCTCTCTCCTATCCCTTATCCGTTCCGACAAACGGCGAATCAATATCCCTGTGTCCGTAAAGATAAATAAGCAATGCAGGAATCATAAATATAACTCCGCAGGTAAATATTATGCCGTAATCCGAACTTCCGACATCAGTAAGCGATACGGAAAGCGGATACATACCCTCATTATCAAAATAAATCAGCGGTTGTTCAACTACATTCCAATTATCAATAAAGCAGAGCAACGCAAGTGTTATGAGTCCGCCCTTAATCTGCGGAAGAATAATATTAGTAAATATCTTCAAATATGACGCACCGTCAACTCTTGCCGCCTCAATTGCGGAATCTGGAATGTATTTTATACTTTGCCTCAAAAGACAAATTCCGAATGCAGAAAAAGTTCCGGGTAAAATTACCGCAAGAAAATTATTCAGCAAATTCATATTTTCAAGAATCATATAATCAGGAACAAGTGTTACCTGCAACGGCAGAATGAGCAAAATTATGTATATGAAAAACAGCTTGTCCCTGAACGGGAATTTCAATTTTGCAAAAGCAAAAGCCGCCAATGATGATACTGCAACCTGACCGATTACTGTCGGGAAAGTACAAACAACCGAATTCCAGAACTTTAACAAATACTCGGGTTTTCTGAAAAGAGTCTGATAAAACTGCTCCAAAGTTGCCATATTCGGAATCATATTGAGTTCTTTATATTTTCCGTCAGAAAAATTGAGCATCTCGCTTACCTGTGAACCTGTCATAAATGAACAAGCAAGCATATAAATGACAGGAAACAAAAACAGCACAGTTACAGCAATTAGCAAAATATATTTTAGTATTTTCATAACCGTATCTTTCATAACAAACCTCTCAAGAATAGCTGTGTTTCCTTTCAAAGCAGAAGAAAATAAACAGCACAATAATTATAAACAGCGATAATACAATTGATGCCGCCGACAATCTTGGATAGTTAAGATTGTAATAATTGTTGTTGATGAAATTCTGCAAAAAATACACATTGGTGTTTGGATAATCGCCAAACAAAGCAAATACCTCACGGAAAATTTTAAATGAATAAATAAGCTCCATCAGAAAAACAAAAAATGTAGTTGGCGCAATCATAGGTATAGTAATTTTAGTTACAAGCTGATGAGCTTTTGCACCGTCAAGCCTTGCGCTTTCGTAGAGAGATTGCGAAACATTGGCAATGCCTGCCGTAAAAAGAATCACACAAAATCCGCAGTACTTCCACACATAAATAAAAACGATCATCACCATAGACCATTCCGAATTAAAAAATTCAACAGTATTAAATCCAAGTGAATTAAGTAATCCGTTGATTGCACCGTAATCATCAAAAACTAATTGCCACACGCAAATCAGAGATGCAATCGGAACTACAACAGGAATAAGCAATGCACTTCGGAAAAAGGAAGATATTTTATTAAAAGAATTAAGAAACAACGCTATCAAAAACGAAATCACCATTAACAACGGTATCGCCGTAACTGTAAATATGCCCGTGTTTTTAAGTGCAAGCAAAAATGTGTTGTTTTGAAAAAGCTGTATGTAATTTTCTATGCCAACAAAAGTATCGCCGACATACAGGCTTTTTGTAAAACAAATTATGTACGGCACAATATAAAACACCGCTATGCCTAAAAAAGACGGTAATATAAACAGGTATGCTGCTATATGTTCTTTTTGTTTTCTTGTTAATTTAGATTTTCTCATAATTTATTCCTACTCAGTCAAATAAATTTCCGTTGCCGATGTAAGCTGACGAATAAATTTATCTTTTGATATACCTTTATTTATATAGTTGTCAACAATGTCACCGATAACATTGTCATTATAATATGAATGTGACACATCTTGATACAAAGTGCAAGCGTTTACATTATCGGAAATGTCAATGTATGCTTTCATAAAATCGTTGTCAATCCCGATAATTTTTCCGTCATCATCAGCTTGTTTTGAGGCACTATATTTTGCCTGTTCAAATGCCTTTTTGTTGACCGGAAAAGATATGTTTGCAGAATATGAAATTCCTTTTGCCCCGCACATTTTAGTTTGAACATCTTCAGAAAGTGCAAATTTAAGAAAAGCATACGCTTGCTTTTCAAAATGTGTATTGCTGTTTATTCCAAATCCAACCTGAACAAATGCGGAATAATCATTATCCGACTTAACCAATCCTCTGCAAATCACAGGTGTTTCATTCTCCGATTTATAATACGCATATTTTCTTACCATTAGTGATAATGAACGGTTTATGTAAAGGTCATCAAATATGAAGTCAGGAAAATCTTCTTTTGAAGCATTCAGCAATCTACACATTGTGTCAAGTTTACTTTTGAAATCATCGCTTTCAAAATATGTGACTTTATTTTCAAAATCAACATAGTTATTTATAAATCGGTTAAATAATTGCATAGGATAATTAAACATAGAATTTGTGTCATTGTAACCGCTTATAAAACCAAAATTTGCCTTTTCATTACTGAACGAAGAAAATTTTTCGGAAAGATTTTTATATGTCAAAACAGTATGGTTATCACAGGAAATATTGAACTTTTTCAACTTTTCCTGTGTTGAAACAAATACATCAGTCCCGTAAAACAGCGGTACAATATACCGTTTTCCGTTATAAATTCCGCACTTCATTATTGCACTGTTAAAATTATTAAAGTCTATTTTATCCGCTTGTGTGTTGTTATCGCAAAGCTTATTTACATCAAGAAATGTGCCGTTGTTTAATAGCTTTTCAAACGGAAATTTCTGATTGATTGAAATAATGTCGGGACCTTTTCCTGCCATAAGTTCAGTTGACAACTTTGTGTTTATTTCATCTTCCGAAGCAAATTTTTGAACAGCAATCTGATATGATTTATCATAATTTTGCAGGCAATAATTATTGTATATTTTTATCAGATCACAAAAATCATCACTGTCATTAGATGTGTAATAGGTCATTCTATTTTTCACATCACCAAAATTTTCGCTTTCGGTACACCCCACAAAATTCATAATCACGATTAAAACAAGCAAAAACAAACTGACAACCGATTTCTTCATCTCCACCCCACCTTTCGGCACAATCCACTCCATATACCCTCATTCATTCCGTTAAATAAATTTCCGTAGCAGCCGAGAGCTGACGAATAAATTTATCTTTCGATATACCTTTATTTATATAATCATCAACTATGTCACCGATAACATTGTCATTATAATATGAATGTGACACATCTCGATACAAGGTGCAAGCGTTTACATTATCGGCAATGTCAATGTATGCTTTCATAAAATCGTTGTCAATCCCGATAATTTTATTGTTATCATCCGTTTTTGAGCCGGCAACAAGCTTAGCATTATCGTAAACAGATATATTCACAGGAAAGCTCAAACTTCCTGATGCTGTTGCACCAATTTCTTGAATTTCATCACTAAGAGTATATTTTATAAACGCAAGTGCCTGCTCCTTTAGTTGCGTATTATTATTAATTGCATATCCAACCTGTATGTGTGCGGAATTAACATCTTTGCTTTTTGTCAATCCGCGAAAGACTACAGGTGTTTCATTTATAGATTGATAATAAGAATAACTTCCTGCCATCAACGGAAATGACCGATTTATATACAATCCGTCAAACAATTCATTTGTATTGTTTTTTTGAGAAATCGTCAACATCTGCATCATTACATCTAAATTATCTTTAAATTCATCGGTATCAAAATACACAGCTTTATTTTCAAAATCAACATAGCTGTTTAAAAATCTGCAAAAGAGTTGCATTGGATAATCAAACCACAAAAAATCCGACAACTCATTAGATACAAATGAATAGCCTTCATCATTTAAAAAAAAATTTTCAAATACATCTGAAAAATTACTGTATGTCAAAGAAAAGCCGTTATTTTCTTTGATATCGAAATTTTTCAATCTTTCTTCTGTAGATACCAATACATCAACTCCATAAAACAGCGGTACAATATATAAACCGTTATCATAAACTCCTGCGTTGAGTATGTTAACGTTATAATCATCAAGATTTATTGCATTTGAAGAATTATCATCTTTTAGCAAATCATAAATATTCATTAATGAACGGCTTTCAATTAATTTTTCAAAAGGCAATTTTTGACTAAGTGAAATAATATCAGGTCCACTTCCTGCCATAATTTCAGTTGATATCTGCGTTGACATTTCTTGTTCAGAATCAAATTTAACTATCTCAACTTGGAAAGACGGATTATTACTGTTTATGCAGTATTTATTGTATTTTTCTATAATCCAAGAAAGAGAGTCTTCATCATTTAATGTGTAATAAACAAGATGATTTTGTTCGCTGTTATTTTTTATTGCACAACTTGAAAATGAAGTAATTATTATAACACTTAAAAGTATAGCTAGTATGACTTTAGTAGATTCATGCGGTTTAAATAAAAAGCGTGTGAACATAATTACATTTTATCCTTAGTCTATTCCGTTAAATAAATTTCCGTTGCCGCTGTGAGTTGACGTATAAACTTTTCCTTTGAAATGTCCCCGTTTAAGTAATCGCTCACAATATCTCCGATAACCGAGGAGTTGTAATAAGTATTTTCAAATTCCAGATAATCATATAAAGTACAACTGCTTATACTGTTAATCATATCTAAATATTCATTAAAAAACTTAGTTTTTATTTCATCTGAATATTCTTCCTCAGATTTCTCATACTCTCCATCATCATTAATATCATATACACATTTTGACGTATGGTCAATTACATATTCAAAAGCAGCTTTATTTACAGGCAGTGCCCTTACCACTATTGATGATGATGAGCTGCTTTCACTCCATAATTTTTGAATATCATAACTTAAAACATATTGAATAAAAGCCAATGCTTTTTCTTTGTTATTTGAATTATTATTCAATGCAATACCACATTGAACAAATGCTGATACTGCATTCGCCTTTTTATTGTAGTTTGGAATAATAACCGGCGTGCTGTTATTATTATAAATATAAAAATAAGAATTTAGCGTACTCATCATAGAACCGTCGAAAGATAATTGTGAAGTACGAAACAAATAATTACCTATTATATCCCATGTAGTTCCTTCTTTTCTTGAATTATCATTCCTAATCATTTTTCCAATATAATCTAAGCTCTCGGTAAATTCATCGCTTGAAAATTCTGTAGTTTTATTATAAAAATCCACATATTCATTAACATAGGAAAGGAAGAACTTATATGTTTCATCTTTATTTCCAAAAAGCGCATAACTATGGTCTTTGTCAGATAACCGTATCTCTAACTCTTTAAATGAAAAATTAGTATTTTCCAGATTATATTTATCTAATATTTCCTGAGTTGTTATAAGTATATTGGGGCAATAAGCTATAGGTATAATATATCGCTTTCCATTGTAAATTCCGCAATCCATTATTGTTGAATTATAGTCATCAAAATCTATATCGGATTTGTATAATTCCGCAAGCTCATCTATATCCGCAAATGAACCGTTATCAATCAGCTTTTCAAAAGGTAATTTTTGATTCAATGAAATTATGTCGGGTCCTTTCCCCGCCATTATCTCCGTTGATATTTTTGTAAGCATAGTATCTTCCGAATCAAATTCCACAATTTCAATTTGATAGGACTCATCGTAATGCTTTGTACAATATTTATTATACCTTTTAATAATATCGCAAATAGCATCCTCATAGTATGCACAATATGTAAGCTTCGAGGAATTGCTTGAAGCTGTGCTTTCACCACATCCGCTGAAAACAAACACTGTAATAATAAATTGTAATGTTAAAATTATCGCAATTTTATTTTTCATAATGATTCGCCTTGTGATTTTTTATATGTCTTAACATAATTCTAAATTATTAATCTGTAGTCCATCTGAATTTTTATTATTTAAATCAACAATAACGCTCTACTTGTTAATTCATACGGATAAGTAGCGAAATTAATATGCACTGAGTTAAATTCACTTCATTAATAATTGAAAGTAACATATGAACCCTTTGCAGCATTAATACCCTGATTCTTATGGGTGTTGTAACTGCCACATTTATTTTTTCATGATTTTACCTCCGTAATCGGAATAAATTCTAATTTACCCTCTAACAGCCAGTCATAGCATTTTTATTTTAAACAACAAACTGCTCTTACCACCTTTTTCTAAGTTCACAGAGATTTTAGGCATAAAAAAGACTAGAAAAAAATAACGCCCACATTTTCTATGAGCGTTACTGTTGCAATATTGATTTCAGATACAAAATGCGGCATAGAGAGGGACGATTTTTTTGTTATCCTCAAAGCCGAAGTTTTTGGAAGAGAGCTTGATTGCATAAGCGGGCTTGTAGGTGTCCATATAGACCTTCAAGCTCTTTGCTCTGGTGTTGTCGGCAGACTTGACCTCAATAGGAATAAGCTGACCGTCACGCTGAATGATAAAATCAATTTCAGCTCCACGCTCGGACTCCCAATAGTAGGTGTGGTAGCCGTTAATGGTAAGCTGCACATTGACATAATTTTCCGCCATACCGCCCTTGAAGTCGTTAATTTCCTCTACCATATAGAGAATATCATTGGCGGTTAAATCTTTCTTGGCACAAAGCAATCCTAAGTCGGACACATAAATCTTGAACGCATCAATATCACGGTAGTTTTCAAGGGGCTTTTTGATTTGCTCCACCTTGTAGACCCGTGACACGATACCGGACAGGCAAAGCCATTCGATTGCATTTTCAAACTCAGAAGCCCGTCCGCCTTTCTTAATCAGCTTATATTGGAAACGGGTATTCTTCTTTGAGAGCTGAACGGTAATGTTATCGTAGGCAAGTCTGGTTTTCTTGATTTCATTCAAGTTGTTATACTTGCTCATATCATTGAGATAGCTTGCAAGTATCGTGTCCTGCGTATGGCGGACAAGGATATAATCCTTTGTTTCGGCAAACTGCATTACGCACTCCGGCATACCGCCGACCACAAGATACTGACGGTAAAGCTGCATTGCGGCATCGTGTAAGGCAGACGGCAGGGGCGTATCAGTTTGGAAGCACTTTTTAATCTGCTCTACCAAATCGTCCTCACCGAGAGCCAACATAAATTCCTCCATATCCATAGGATAAAGCGTTTTCATATCGACCTTTCCTACGGGAAAAGAGAATTTTGCTCTGTTGACCGCAACACCGAGCAAGCTACCTGCGACGATGATGTGATAATCCGGAGCGTTCTCGCAAAAATATTTGAGCGAAGTCAACGCCCTTTCGCAGAGCTGCACCTCATCAAAGACTATTAGAGTTTTTTCCGTTACGATGGTCTGACCTGCGATATGAGATAAAATAGGTATGAGATAATCGGGGCTGATGTTTTCCTCAAAGGTTTCGTTCAGCTTTGGATTGGTTTCAAAGTTGAAGTATGCTACATTTTCGTAGTGGGTGCGTCCGAACTCCAGAATGGAATAGGTCTTTCCGACCTGTCTTGCGCCCTGTAAAATAAGGGGCTTGCGGTGTTCGCTTTCTTTCCACGCTTCCAAGAAGCCCATAATCTTTCTATACATAAGCAGTCCTCCTTAAAGGTACTGACCATAGTATAGCAGATATTCGTGTAAAAATCAATGAAATTTCCTTGAATTTTCACACTAATCAACACGATTATTTTTAGCAACCTCTCACGATACGACACGAACACCGCAATTTCTGCATTTTATACCTCTCCGAACTTGGTCGTCATCAGCTTGTAAAGCTCGGTATTGCGAGGGAACTTGTTGACAAACGGCACAAGAGAGCTGCCGACCTTGAGAAGCCCATGTCCTGCGCGACATTCGTGATATAGCTAAGCTGAAGGTCGGTGATATAAATAGCCGTCCGTGAAAACCTCAATGGCAATGGCGATTTCCTATGTTTCTGGCTCTTCCTGTTTCAACATTCCTCGCCCAGTCTATTTCACTGTTTTTGTCAACTGTTCTTGTCACACAAAAAATAAGTTTACAGGAATTTTAGGCATAAAAAAAGAGCCCAATGGCTCAGATGTTAAAAATATTAAATAAGTAATTGTTATTGATTATCTTCAATTTTCAGATATGCACTTACTTTTTAAGATTTAAAAGAAGGTATCGTTTTATTCACTCCATGCTGGTGTGAGAGGTCGGCTACTTAACTAATGGGTAGCCTCCTACTCGATTAATTTTATTGATTTACTCAAATATTTTATTCTTGCAAACAAATTAACTTTTAAGAAATATATCTATACAATTTGATTATATTTCTTACAAATGTATAAACAGAATGCATTATAACTAATATTGAAATAACGCTATAAAACAAGTTGTTACCACAATCTGCTATGAATACAAACGATAAAATTCCCACAAACAATAAAAATAGACTCTGTGTTACGCACAATAAAAACTGATTTCTTTTATAATTACTTTTATTCAATATTTTTTTCTCATTAAGCTCAATGTCAGTTATTTCTATTTCATCATTTGATAATACCTGTGGGTAATTATAGAAATCATTTCCACCAATATAATTTTGTTTTCCCATAAAATCAAAATTCACATTCAGGAAAATATTTTCTTTTTCAATCAAATTTTCATCAAAAGTAGCATTAAAATCAAAGGATATAAAGTCGATATAATTGTCCCATGAAGTAATTCTGTAATTATTAATCTTGCCTCCGCTTTCAACCTCCTTTCTATAAAATAAGGAAAATATGGAAGCAAGTTTTTTAAATTAAAATGAAATTTATTTTTTATTTTCATAGTGTTGTAAATAATAATATTGATTTTATATGTCCCACTTTTGGTAATAGGAATACGCTTTTGATTTTTAAATATATCGATACCATTTACAATAATTTCGCATTTGCTATCATTGTAATTATTAAGATTAACTATTAAGTTTGCCATAATTTAAACCTCTTTTATACTTACTAAATGCGTATAACACCGTCAAAATGTTTATCAGTAACAATATCAAGAACTCCCGCAATAAATGCCCCGGTAGATAGAAACATACAAACCGCGTCATATAATTGACTTACTCTTTTACTGTTAAGAACACCCAAAATCTTTCCTATTCCTTTATTGATAATGTCATTTCGAATTAATTTTGTAGAGGTTCTTATAACTTTCATTAATAGCTTATTAAGTAATCTAGTAAATTTAATAAGAATTTTTTGCATTTTGATATTATTTTCTTTATTATATACTTTGCAACTTTTTTACTCCATATTTTTTGAGGTACGTTTTTACTGCAATTTTTATTGCATGGTATGCTAAGGCAACAGGTGCTGCAAACACATCGATAATCAAATCAATACCAAATGATACCCAACCACTAGATATACCTATGCTATAGCCTTTATTGTCCATATTCATTACCACATTATTCTCACAGTAAGAGGACATATTTGTACTTAGCGGAGTACCTGTGTTCGTATCGCAATATATATCCGCATTCAAAAATCTGCCTACAAATGGATCGTAGTAGCGACTTTGGATATAGTACAAGCCTGTTTCGGTGTCGTAAACATAGCTACGATAGCGAATCGGGTTCAGTTCACGGACTGTCGGGTCACCTTTGGTATCTTTTATGTTGCCCCAAGCGTCATAGACATAGCTTGCAACTTCTGTACCCGAAAGGTCGATCATTCTTGCTACATCATTAAGGCTGTTGCTATTTTCGCTTTAAATTGTATCACAAACAAAAAGCAAATACAACATAATATCTATGTTTTGGTACAATTTCAGTGACTTATGGGTGGGCTTACCTATGACAGATTTTTGTATCTGTATTTCATTATGAATTTACAATTTAATAAAAATATTGAAATTATTTTCTCATTAATCTGCATCCCCGTTATTCTCAAAATAACTATACTTTTTTAAAAATAGAACTGTGTGCAATATGACAGATTTTATTTAAAATAATGCTAATTAATATCGGTACAAACAGACCAAATATAAGATATGCAAAAGCCCACTGTTGCAAACCGTTTGGAAGATAGTAGTACCATATACTTGATTTAAATGATGCAACATTAAAGTCACCAAACAATGTGCCTGAAGTAATGCGACTTAATCCGTAGAATACAAATTTTAGGCACATAAAACCTACAAGCTGATTTACCATAATTCCGTATGTGTTGTCAGCTATAAGCCTTACAAGCTTGCTGTTTCCTATGGCAGGTACAAGCAATCTTGAAACTCTCAGCCAAAATGCAATTGCTGTGATTGACGAGATATACGGAATTATAAAACCGTTGTTAAATTTAGCAAATGACGACGGAGTGTACTCCAAATCTTTGCAAAAAGTTAAAAGTATCAGCTGTACAGCAAATATAATTGCAAAGTACGCAACATTATTGAGATTGTCTTTCTTTTCAAGCACAGCTTTATAAAAGCGACCGAATTCATAACACGGCAGAAAAAACATTGTTCTGACAAGAAGTTTCACTATACCGTTAATTGCAGTCGGATTTTCAATTGCGGTGTTAATTCCTATCATTCCAATTGCGAGATACACTATCAAAACTATAAATTCATTGTCAAGATGAATCAGTTTCAAAAATTTTCTGAACAGCACATTTATTATACAAACCAAAAACAGCGGGTACACAAACCATGACCCGAGGTTATATTGAAAAGCCTCACCGTCAACAAACGGCATAACAAAAAGATTGTATAAATCAGGCTTTGCACCTATAGTAAATCCAAACAAACCGAGAAATGCAACCATACCACCGTAAAATATATTCCACAGATACGCAGGAATAAGAAGCCGCTTTGTTCGTTTCCATATGTATTTTCCGATATTTTCTTCATAATCGGTTTTGTAAAAATATCCCGATATAAATACAAACAGTGCCAAATTATACGAATACGGCGGAAACCAGTTATAAGCAAGTTCCATTCCGCCATGATAACAATGTCCGGAAACTATAATGATAATTCCGATTGCCGACAAAAGTTTGAATTGCAAATTCACCCCTCCGTCAGTATTAACGCTACGCAAATTTCTACCCTTTTTCAAAATTCAACTCTCCTTAATTTTTGATTTATATTAAAAATGTTCACTGATTTTTTATCCTATATTTTGTTTAATCATATCTCAAAACCATACTGTAAACTTTGATTGTGCAAAAACTGTAAAAAAATCGACAAAAATTGCACTCTATAATTATTATTTACGGAAGCAGCTTCAAACCTTATTAGCTTTAAACCTTATTTGAATTTTTTGATAATAAAAGTTTCAAATTTCTGCAACACAAAGCCAAAGTATAATAACGGAATTAACGCAAATACGGCTAAAACATAAAATTCAATACAAAACAAAAATGCTATCCTTTTTCTTGGCATAACGCCTTAAAGAAAGGATAGCATTTTTTAGAATATTTGATTTTAATCAGGTAAAAATAGTGAGTTTTTAGGTAAAAATTCGGTTGTCTAAAATTACCGAAACTATAAATTCATTATTCTTATCCGAAATAATCACATCTCCCCCATACTTCTGGGCAATACTTTTTACTATAGAAATTCCTTTGCCGTGATTTTTCTTATCTGCCTTATCAGTATGCAACAAATGATTTTTAGACAATACAGAATCAATAATTTTATTTTTGCATTTAAAAAATGTAGTTTGTAAAAACAGCCGTGCAAGAGGAATGTTCCGGTTTTACGGCGCAAACAGAACAGAGCGATTTTCAGGCAGAATTGCACATAACCGCTAAAACAGAATATGTTTAAGACGGTGTAATACTGCAAAACATGAAACATCCTCATAGATTAAAAATCAAGGACCACCCAAGAAAATAGGCGGTCCTTGATTTTAGAGAGATTTTATTTTTAAAAGGAGTTAGAAATTAGCTTATTTTATTTGTTTATACCAAAAATATATTTCGTAGTTTGTGTATAGTTTTCGTTTGCTTTTAATATTGTCGTAGGAAAAGTCTTGTGATTTACAGCATCGGGAAAGCCTTGGGTTTCAAGACAAAACGCTGAATTTTCTCCGTATGTTGCTGAATCCTTTCCCATATTGGACAAAACATCGACATAATTTGCTGTATATACATGAACACCTTTTTGAGAAGTATAGCATTTTAATGTGATTCCGCTATCAATACCCTCAGCTTCGGCCGCAAGCACAAATTCTTCATCAGAATGATTTAGCACAAACATATGATCAATACCGTTTGCAAAACCAATCTGCTCGTTTTTTCTGTCAATACCATTTCCAATTAACTTGGATTCGGTAAAATCAAACGATGTATTCTTAACGGGAGTTATCTCTCCTGTGGGATTGAGGTTTGAATTTATCGGTATGAAGAAATTTGCATTTATTTTCAGCTTGTGATTTTCTGTAACTTTACCGCTTTTATGTCCGTTAAGATTAAAATATGAATGATTGGTCAGATTACATATTGTGTCTTTGTCGGAAACTGCCGACCATTTTATCGTAAGTACATTTTCATCATCAAAGGTGTAGCGTACAAAGACCTTCATATTTCCGGGATAGCCCTCATCACCATCGGGACTATCAAGCATAAATAGAACTGTATTTGGAACTTTATCATCAACTACCGCAAGCCACACTTTGCGACTAAAGCTGTTAAATCCGCCGTGTAGATGGTTACTCCCATTGTTTACAGGGAGCTGATAATCTTTTCCGTTAAGAGTAAACTTGCCGTATGCAATTCTTCCGCAACATCTTCCGACAGTAGCACCGAAGTATGTTCCGTCAAATTCATAACCGTCAATGTGCTCATAGCCGAGAACTACATCTCTAATACTACCGTTTTTGTCGGGAACTTTTATCGAAACGACACTTGCGCCTAAATCACATAATGTCACGCTTGCTCCGCTGTTATTTTCTATTGTATAAAGATGAGTGTTTTCACCTTTGGATGTAGGTTCAAAATTCACTACCCTTACCTTTGACATTTTAGCACTTCCTTTACTACAGCGTCTTTATAAATTTATCAAAAGCCTTTTGTCCTTCAGGAGTTCTTTTGAATACACCTGCATCCAAAAGAACATTAAGAAACACCTTTCCGATCTCATTTTGAATTATTGAATCAATATTATTTTCATTGATTTCATCATACTGTGAAACAAACTCATTTACCCACTCGAAATGTTTGCTGATTTCAGGAATTGCACTTATATCTCTGTGATTAAGTATAGCATCCTTTAAAACAGCCATTTCATCTTTAAGCCTTGAGGGCAATACTGCAAGTCCCATAACTTCTATAAGACCGATATTTTCTTTTTTAATATGATGCAAATTTGCGTGAGGATGAAATACTCCCAGAGGATGCTCTTCACTTGTAATATTATTTCTGAGAACGAGGTCAATAACAAATTTTCCATCCTTTGTAAAAGCAATCGGAGTAATAGTGTTGTGAATTTCACCGTCTGTTTCGGCAAAAATGCCAACATTTGCGTCCGTGTACGCTCTCCAACTCTTTAGAATATGAGAAGATAATGAAATAATGCTGTCCTTGTTTTTACCTGTCAATCTTACAACTGACATAGGCCACTTTACAACTCCGCACTCCACATCATCAAAGCCGTTAACAATAAACTTTCTTTCAACCTCTGCCCTATTAAGTGCAAAGCTGTATCTGCCACCCTGAAAATGTTCATGTGTAAGTATTGAACCGCCTACAATCGGTAAATCAGCATTCGAACCGATTATATAATGCGGAAACTGTGAAATAAAATCAAACAGTTTTCTGAATGTAGAATTATTGATTACCATTGGTGTATGCTCACCGTTAAATACAATACAATGTTCATTGTAATAAACATACGGAGAATATTGCATAAACCAGTTATCTCCGTCAATGGTGAGCGGAATAATTCTGTGATTATCTCTTGCAGGATGATTTACTCTTCCGGCATATCCTTCATTTTCCTTACAAAGCAAACATTTCGGATAGCCCGACTGTTTTTGAAGTTTTGCCGCTGCAATAGCTTTCGGATCTTTTTCAGGCTTTGAAAGATTTACAGTGATATCAATATCACCGTATTCGGTTGATGTTTTCCACTTTAAGTCTTTCTTAATACGATATCTTCTTATATAATCGGTATCGCAACTGAATTTATAGTAGCTATCGGTTGCAAGTTTAGGAGAACAGCTATAATTCTGCCAAAATTCTCTTATTACTTCTGACGGTCGCTTAACAAGTGAAGCCATAAGTTTCACATCAAATAAGTCGCGATATGTTACTGTATTTTCGGGAATGATTCCTTTTTCGTATGCATAATCAAGAAGTCCCGACAAAATTTCTTCAAGAGTATCCTCATTATCTGCTGTAAGGCAAGTACAACTGTCATCTGGTTCATCCATATGGAACAACGACAAAAGCCTATTTTGCGTGTAGATTATATCCTCTTTTTCAATAAGCCCTGTATTTATTCCGTATGAAACAAGTCTTAATATTAAGCCGTAAACGCTGTTCTTCATAAATACCGCCTCACTTACTATAGCCGTTGGGATGTGTTGAATGCCATTTCCACGCTGTTTTAATAATTGTTCCCAGATCATCATACTCAGGTTTCCAGCCAAGTACAGTTTTCGCCTTATCGCTTGACGCAATCAATACAGCAGGATCGCCGCTTCTTCTGCTTTCTTCAACAACCTTAATATCTTTCTGTGTAACCTCTTTTGCTTTTTCAATGACCTCACGAACAGAAAAGCCTACACCGTTGCCAAGATTGAATATATCGCTTTTACCGCCGTTCATAAGGTATTCAACTGCAAGAATATGAGCCTGTGCAAGGTCAGTGACATGGATATAATCACGAATACAGGTTCCGTCAGATGTGGGATAATCAGTACCGAAAATACTTATGTGGTCACGGGTACCCTGTGCCGCTTGAAGAATAATCGGAATAAGGTGGGTTTCAGGATTATGTGCCTCACCGATTTTTCCGCTGATATGTGCTCCGCATGCATTGAAATATCTGAGAGAAACATATCTTAAACCGTGTGCCTTTTCAACCCAATAGAACATTCTCTCCATGGATTTTTTTGTTTCTCCGTAGCAGTTTGTCGGATTTGTCGGATCGGTTTCAAGAATAGGAGTTCTCTCAGGCTCACCGTATGTTGCCGCTGTTGATGAAAATACAATCTTATCAATTCCGTGAGCAACCATTGACTGAAGCAAAACCTTTGTGCCGTTGAGGTTATTATCATAATATTTGAGAGGGTTGGTCATACTTTCACCGACAAGTGAATTGGCTGCAAAATGAATTACAGCATCAATACCTTTTTCTTTATCAAAAACGCTGTCAATTTCACTTCTGTTTCTGAGATCACCTTTATAAAATTTTGCTTTGGGATGAACCGCCTCAATATGACCTGTTTCAAGGTTATCGAATACAACAACCTCATTACCGCTTTCAATAAGTCTGTAAACTGTATGCGAACCGATATATCCGGCACCGCCTAAAACAAGAATTTTCATTTTGTCCTCCTTAATAAAAACAAAACCTACATAATTACATTACTTTTATTCCGCCGTATTTTCTCACTTTGAGAACATGGCATGAGTTTTCTCCGAAAATTTTATTTATAAATTCTTTGTAATTACTTACAAAATCATTTTTAACAAACGCCTGAATTGTACCTGCAAATCCACCGCCGTGAACACGGCACACGCCGTAATTGCGAAGAAGGCTTTCGCTGAGAGCAAGGGCTACCGAGATGTTCTGATGTTGAATATCTCTTGTTGTATATACATTCTGAAGATACTTAAACGATGAATTACCGGATTTTCTGATTGCGTCAAGGAATTCAATAAACTTACCGTTTTCAAGTGACGAAACGGCATTTTTAACATTATGCTCCTCATTAAAGAAATGAATTGCACGAAGTACCGGTCTGTCGCCAACAGCCTCACGAATTTCGTCAAGGCGAATATAAAATTCGTTTGAATCACAATCTCTCAGATAATCTTCTCCGAGAAAATTTGCAACCTTTTTCATTTCCGAGGGAATCATAGCATAATCATCTGTAAGATCAACATGATCACCCTTTGTGTCAACAATACAAAGACTGTAATCATATTTTTCAAATTCGGTAGGTACTTTCTTAACAATTGGCTTTGTCGGATCTTTAAAGTCAATGTTAACCATTCCTCCGACTGAACAAGCCATTTGATCCATAAGTCCGCACGGCTTTTTGAAAAATACATTTTCAGCATACTGAGAAATCTGAGCAATCTCAACTGAATTTATTTTCATATCATTATATAAACCGGAAATAATAGTTCCGACAACTACCTCAAAAGCTGCTGACGATGAAAGTCCTGCACCAACAAGTACATCACTTGTTGCATAAGCATTGAATCCGCCAATTTTGTATCCATGATCCTTAAGTCCGCGAAGAACACCTCTGATGAGGCTGACCGTTGTGCCTGCCTCATCATTATTAACTTCGAGGTCATTTATATTGAGAGTAATCATATCGTAACCGTCAGAAACAAATCTTACAACATCATTGTTATTCTTGGCCGACACAGCAATAGTATCAAGATTAATGGATGTTGCAAGCACCATTCCATGCTGGTGATCTGTATGATTACCGCAAACCTCACTTCTGCCGGGAGCACTGAATATTGCTACCTTATCAGGGCAAAAAATTGTTTCATACTGTTCAATTGCATGAACATATCTTTTTTTCTGATAATCAATCATTGATGAATCTATATATATATCAGTGAAAAGATTATCAAATTCGCCGTTTGTAATTTTTTTAATTGCTGTTTTAGTATCAATCATTTTATTTACCTGCCTTTTCCGTAACTGTAGGAAGGAACATAGAAGGCTCTGTGTTACCGCTTTCATCAAGCTGTTGTGTCATATCAATCTTGCCTTCTCTTCTTGCACTGATTGTGTTTATAACCTTCTTCATCATACCGTCATTGAGTTTATATTTCTTTCTGTAAACAACATAAGCAATAAGCATACAAACCGCAGGAACAATACACATAAGTGTACTGATTGACGCTACTGTTGCAAATGACTGTTCCTGTCCCGGAATATACTGTGTGCTTCCAAGTGCCGCACCAATACCGAGTGCTGTAAGAGCCGCTGTAAATTTTACGATAAGCGTCTGGAGTGAGAATACAACGCCTTCATTTCTTGTTCCAAGCTTAAATTCACCGTAATCAACAACATCTGCAAGGAATACTGTTGCACAACCAAGTTCAAGACCTGTACCAAGTTTTACAATAACACCTGAGATTGATGTGAGCACAACATTGTGCGGAGCAAAAATACCTACGAACAAAAGCATTACAAGACCAAATGCAGGTAAAAGACACGCAAGAAGGAACGAAGTTTTTCTTGAAAGAAATTTTGCAACCTTAGGGAATACGATAAGACCTACAACCTCTGCGATTGATGCGCTAATCATAAATGATGACATCATTCCTGCGTTTCCGCAAACATATTTGAAATAATATGTAGCAACACCCATAATGCACTGAATGCCGATGTTGTAAAGGAAGATGAGGGTTACAGCCCAACGGAGCTGATCGTTTTTGCCGATGATTGAGAAAATATCTCTGAATTTAACTTTCTTTTCCGGAACAGAATCATCTCTCTTTTTCGGAAGATTGATTACTGTAATACCGATTGTAAGAATAAATACAATTGCAATTATGATTGCAAATCTGTGATAACCTGCCTGATTTGTTGTACCGCCGCTGAGAGCCTCAATAATTTGAACACCAAAGCCTGCAATAACAAGTGACTGTCCGATACTTGCAAAGATTCTCGGAAGTACCGAAACTTTTTCTCTCTCCTCAGGATTTGAAGTGAGGTTAGGAATAATTGACCAATAAGGAATATCCATAATTGTGTAAGTCATACCCCAGAGTATGTAAGCTGCTGTTGCAAATACGCAAAGTCCAACGCCATCGAGGTGGAAGTCTGTGAATAAAACAACAAATACAATTGAATTAACCAGCGTACCTATTACAAGCCATGGAATAAATTTACCCCATCTGCTGCGTGTGTTATCAACAATCATACCCATAAACAAATCATTAAAGGCATCCCATAACTTTGCAACAAAGAACATTACGCCGATAAATACCGGGTTAACCTTGATGATGTCTGTGAAATAAATCATTGAAAATGTGGCAATCATACCATAAATCATATCTTTGCCGAGGGCACCTAAAGCAAAGGTGTATTTGATTCTGCCGGGGATTTTGCCATCAAGTCTTGGTTGTGATGATGTCTGTTTCATAATTTTTCCTCCTTTTAATTTTAAATGAAACGCCGTGACAACCTGCACAAAAGATTTCGTCATTATTTAATAATAATGTTTCTTTTGTTTTTATGTTAACTAAATTATATGTTTTGTTTCGTAAACTGTCAATAGTTTTTGGTAAACATTTTTTCTTTCTCTGTTTTTCACTAAACACAACTTGATTTTTTAGTAATATTTCACTATAATGGTAGTGAGGTGATTCAATTGGCTACAATCAGAGATGTTGCCAAAAAGGCAAATGTATCAGTAGCTACTGTTTCAAGAGTGCTTAATAATGACACTACCCTCAGCACCTCGCTTGAAACGAAGCAAAAAATATTTGCAGCAGCTAAAGAACTTAATTATGTAAAGAAAAAAAGGGTTACATCAGCACCTACATGTCGCATTGGAATTCTACAATGGTTCTCTTCCAAACAGGAAATTGAAGATAATTATTACTTTTTGATGAGACAGGGCATTGAGGACTACTGTTCAAAAAATAATATAAGTATTGTACGGACATTTAAAACAGACAATGACTATCAGAATGTACTTTCTGATGTTGATGGCATAATCTGCCTCGGAAAGTTTAGTAAACAAGAAATAAAATTACTGCATTCTTTGAATAATAAAATTGTTTTTCTTGATATGACCGTTGAGAATATTGAAATCACATCCGTATCGCTCGACTTTCGTCAGGCAGTGTCCGATGCAATTAAATATCTATATGATTTAGGCCATAGAACAGTTGGCTTTATCGGAGGCATTGAACAGCTTGAGGACGGAACGATATTTCCTGATAAACGACTCAACACTTTCACAGACATTTGCGATGAACTAAACATTAAATATGATGGGTTTATTATGCAGGACAAATTTGCAACATCATCCGGTTATAAAATGATGTCAGAAATGATCAGCAAAGGGAATCTCCCCACAGCTATTTTTGCGGCAAGTGATCATATTGCAATCGGTGCAATGAGAGCTCTGCAAGAAAACGGTTACAAAATTCCTGAGGATATTTCTGTTATGGGATTTGATAACACGGAGCTTTCGGGATATACAAACCCTCCGCTCACTACGGTAAACGCACCTGTATATGCAATGGGCATTTACGGCATTAGATTTATTTTGAATCTGATGAAACCTAAAAGCAGCGATTATTATTCTCCTATGCGTGTCTATCTGCCTTGTCCAATAAAAGTTCGCAACTCATGTGCAAAACCTAAAAGTTTATAATTATTATCGTTATCATACGATTGTATGCCATAATAAATTATAATTATAACTCCACAAATGATAGATTAAGTCGGAAGGCTATAATTCCGTTAATGAATTATAATAACTAAAAATTCATTTTGCACCCCTGGTTTGCAGTATAAAAAGAAAAACGGCTCCCCGGCTTAGCTGCCCATGCCATCCACCCAATCAGCACCGGCAAGCTCGAAGGCTTCAACAACAAGATCAAGGTCGCTAAAAGAATCGGCTACAGTTATCGTGATGATGACTTCTTCTTTACCTTAATTCGCTATCTTTCTATTCTTTCTGTCCATTCCCCATCCCACAAAAAATCGTGATGAACCAAATTTAAGGAGCTGTGAAGAAATGAAGTTTAAGACTTCGTTCTTCGCAGCTCCTTTGTTTTTTGTGAAATAATAATGCAATTGTAAAAAAGCATACGTCCCCTGAATATTGTTCAAAGCGTGCACTTGTTTCGCCCTACTCGATTAGCCCCAACATAACCGTTGAAAAATCGGGCAACAGAAATTTTTGCATTTTACAAATCTATTGCCCGACCTGAATTTAAAATTTTAAACTGTCAATTTTTATTTTGCTAAAAGCTTAAATCCCATAATAACAACACCTAACACCACGAGGACAATGCCTGTTGCACGGTTCAGGGTTTTGGGATTAGCTTTGTTTGCAAAGACGGCGGCAATTCTCGCCCATATAAGGGTGAACGCTATGCAAAGAGTGAACACAAACCAATCGGGTGTGCCACCAATCATAAAGTGCGAAGCTGCGCCTGTCAAGGCGGTGAATGTCATAATGAATACGCTTGTGCCGACAGCGGTTTTCAATTCATAGTTCAGCACGGTCGTCAAAATCAAAAGCATCATCATTCCTCCGCCCGCACCTATAAATCCGCAGATAAAGCCGATTAACATTCCGCAGATTACAGACTGGATTGCCCTCTTTTTTGCCGACACACCGAGCATAGCTTCTTTAGTTGTCATAACGGGACGAATGATAAATTTTATGCCGAGCAAAAATGTCATAAACACGGAAAATCCGCCCATTGTAGCTGATGGAACAATGCTTGCAACATAACTGCCGACAATCGTAAACGCAAGCACACTCGCCATCATAATCAAACCGTTTCTGACATCGAGATTTTTATTTTTATGGTATGTATAAGCCGAAACTGCACTCGCCAAAACATCGGACGAAAGTGCGATTCCGACTGCCATATACGGATCCATATTAAGAAAAGTTATGAGCATCGGACTTATTACAGCCGCCGCACTCATTCCCGCAAAACCTGTTCCGAGACCTGCGCCCATTCCTGCAAAAAATGTAACTAAAATTGTAATAAATATATCCATTTAATTTCCTCTATAGAATAATATAACTAAATTAAGATTATTTTAATTTTGCCGTTTCATAAACAAAAGCCGTGAAATCAGCATTATTACTGCAGTTCCGACAAGTATCTGCAACGGGTACAAAAGTACGCTTTCACTCGGAATAATCATACTCAAAATTGTCAATGCTCCGGCAGGCGGAATATACATTTTTGTGCAGTAAACAATTACAAGCATTATCGCCGTGGCTGTCAATGCGGCAACTGTCAACGGCAATCCGAGAGTCATATTCAGCACATATCTTGAAACCGCTCCGACAAATGCACAGACTGTTATCAGCAAAACCGTCTTTACCGGCTTATTGCGAGCCTTATTTTTCGGACGGGAAAATTCCGTAAACGCCACAAGCAACGGCGGTGCAATTGCAAATTTAAAGCCCGACCAAATTGCGAAGAATCCCACAACGGCAACACAGATTGTTCTTACGGCTGTGTCAATCACATCGCTCTTTGCATGCAGGTTTACCGACTGAAAATCCTCTTTATCTCTTATTTTAACTTTCAAAAGAAATCTGCGGAATAATACAACCGCAATTGTCAGCAAAAATGCGGCAATCGGGTATATAAAGCTCTCGGTCTGCATCATAACGGGCAACACAATTGCCGAAATCATCGGTGCAAATGTTGTTCCCGAAAACATAAAGAGAATTTGTGCAAATACAAATGCAATCAATATTTCAAGATAAAGCCCGACTTTTATGTATCGGACTGTCAGCACGCCCGCAACAGCGCAAATCGCAATTAACGCAATCATTCGGCTGTCATTGACTTTCCAACCTTGCCTTTGTGTAACCATATAGCCAATTGCAAGTGCCGTTATTTCAGGAAAGATTATCTCCCCCTCATCCAATATTTCCGCAACAAAAGTCATTATACCGACAAGTATAAGCGTTAATACATACGGTAATGCGTTTTTAAGTGCTTTTGTAAAATTCAGTTTCCTCATTTTTTATACTTCTATCCACTTTTCAATTCAAACTAACAGCACTATTGTATCATAAATCTGTCAGCATTAACAGACAAAATTTATTCACAGATTTTTCCTTTAACAGCGTATCTGTCATTATGCGTGGATATGCAGGTCTTGCAAAAGATGCTGTACATATTGGAGGTTCAGCATATAATAAAAACGGCGCAGAAATTAGCGGCGTTTTTTAAGTCACCTACGGTTTTGATATCAAAATATAATTATTTGTACAACAAAGCCTCCTGCAACTGCTTAAATTTTACACATTACAGGATAATGGGTGTTGCACAATAACATTTATAATTTTTTTGGTTATTTAGTGTCGGATACTTTCTGACCGCATTCCGATTTGCCCGAGCGGATATACCATTACCGTGATATATGACGGATATTCAGTTTTTGCAAACAACTTAACGCTATTTGCTTAACGATTATACTAAACATATTCCGTTATATTAAGTGGTTTTCGTAAAAACGTTAAACTTTTTTGTTTTATGTTGCTTGACATATACTAAACATATATGATATGCTGATTGCACATTACATAAGTAAGGAGTGCAATTTTATGGCAATCGGAGAAAGAATAAGATTTTTTCGTAATCTTTGCGGAATGACACAGAAATATTTAGGACATGTGGTCGGATTTCCTGAAAAGACTGCCGATATTCGTATGGCACAGTATGAGTCAGGTTCAAGAACACCTAAAGCTGATTTAACAAATACTCTTGCACAGGTATTTGAAGTATCGCCGCAGGCGTTAACCGTTCCCGACATTGACAGCTACATCGGTCTTATGCACACCTTATTTACCCTTGAAGATATTTACGGCGAGCTTTGCCTGACGCTTGATAAGCACAACAAAAGCTATGTGACTATGTTTGAAATGCTCAACGATTGGCGTAATCAAGCTGAGAAGCTAAAGAATGATGAAATCTCCGAAGATGAATATAACGATTGGAAATATAATTACCCAAAAACGAGGTAACAATTATGTATCTATATGTAGCAGAAACAAAAAAAGATAATGATAACCATTTGACCGCTGAAATTATAGAGGAGATAACTCAAGAAGAATTAGATGATTTAAATTCTGCTTTTACCTTTTGCGGAATATATCATCGCATTAATCAAATAAAAGATATTGTAATTGAAAATGGTATCGAGTTTCAGCAGTATATGAAAAGCGATAATTTATCAAGTATGAGTTTTCAAGGAGTTTCTCCAGAAAAACTCATACTAATCGCAAATAAACTCGTATTTAATTACGCTTCATCTATAAAAACCTATATTGATATGGAAACTCGACTTCTTAGAAAAAACAAAGGTGAAAATGAACTGAAACTATTCCGTTCAATTTGCAGTCAAATGTATGATAATAGCATTGAATATCGGTTTTGGGCTAATTTTAGAAACTACGTAGTACACTGTGAGTTTCCATATGCTGTATTTCACAATTCAATTGATGGTGGGTGTAAAGTGATTTGCTTAAAGGATGACTTATTAAAATTTGATAATTGGAAGCATTCAAAAAATGATATTGAGAAGATGGACAATGAAATTGATATACCTTCATTAGTTAATAATATGAGTTCAAAGATTATTGTTTTATTTTGGGATTTCTTTACTTACTTTGGGCAAGAAATTGTTGATGGAATTGAAAAATATGGTTCTTTTTGTAGACGACATAACGTGAAAGCTCCTGCTATTATGAAATCCGAAGAAAAAGATCAATTAGAGAATATGAATATGCAACCACTTCCTGTACAAAAACTTTTTGCATCATTTGAAGCATTAAAGCAAAATCCTAATGTAAATATACATTATAAATAAAATAACCCCTCTCGAATGAACTAAGCGTTCAAACGAGAGGGGTTTCCTCTTTCTTGTTTTATTGTAAAGAATAGTAAACAGTATCAAAACGGTATCAACCAGACTTTTGAAGTGTCAAAAAGTCAGTGCTTAAGCCATTTCTTTGACTTCTGTTCTTATTCCCACTCGCTCCCTGTAAATCAATCTTAAACACATTTGTTTATGAAATTTATCAGAGAGTATCTATATTATTTGAATTATCAGTAAAGCATACGCTATCTGATTTTTTGTTGCCATTTCGTTGCCACACAACAATCATATTATAATCATTTGTTAGTCAGAGATCAAGTATGATATTGAATTGATGACAAAGTTTTTTATGCAATAGGCTCGTTGTGTTCCTGAATGAATGCAAGTCTCTTTTGGTGAAGTGTTTCAATCTCACCTTCTATTGCCGTATAAGCATAGATTCTTATAGATTTCCAACCAGTGACCTTACATCCCCACTCATTAAGCGTTAATTTTTCTCCATTAAAATCAACATATTTTTCGTCTATAAGAGTTGCAATTGATTCATCGGGCTTGAGTGTGAGATAAATTTTATCTCCCTTGTTTACAAGGCCAAATTCTATCAATTTATCCATTTTAGGTAAGGATGCTTCAAGTTTTTTATTGCTTGTTTTGATTTGAGAAATATCAATATCAGGTGTAGGTAAGCATTCATCAATAACCGTGTCAATCAGTTCGGTGCCTCTATTTATTATATCACTATATGTATTAAAATCATTATATTCCGGTAAACAAATAGAACTGTTTTGCCTTCCAGAATTTTTATCTTTGTAATAAATTCTTAAGTTACCTATTTGATTTAAAACTTTACGGGCAAAAGTATCATAATCCATTCCGTTTACAATTTCATTTGGAAAATCGTGTCCAGGTTTTAAGACCAATGCATCAAACGAGTCTTTATAATACTTAAACTCACTTGAATTTATATCGGGTGTTTGTACAAGCAAATGGTCAAGGCTAAAAGCAGTACTAAACGAATTTAATAATGTATATGCTTGATCATAAGAAATTTTAATTTTGCCATTATCGTCTCTTGTCGCAGAATCATATAGGGCAAGTAGTGAGATAGTAAGTCTTTTATTCTGCTCAAATGCGTCCATTGATTTGATATCTGATTTAAGTTTTTCAGATGTTACACCCTGTTTTACAAGTTCTGCAGCTATTGAATTAACTATTAGTTCTTTTGATACTTTGTTTGCAGTATAAATATCATTCATTATGCTTGAGAACATTGTAATTACATCTTTGCTATCACGACTGCTGATAGTCAAGAACTTCATCATAAAACTAACAGTTTCAGAAACAATTTCGACCACATCAGACTTATCAATGGTCCCTTGCTTATACTCTACCAACGTGCGTAAGAAAAGTGCTTTTGGATGTTTATAAGATATTTCAGTAAACACCTTGTAGTAAAATCTGAATTTTCCATTTTTTACGAGATCGTTTGCTTTTTCGGCAGATGACAACATATTATAAAACTCAACTTTATCATACATATCATCCAAAAGCTTTTTAAGTGCTTCTGATTCTTCTGTTTCGTTAAAATATTGAAGTAATCTGCTTTGACAAATAGCTTTAAAGTTTCCAATGTTAATGTTTTGCCTATAGAAACATAAAAACGCCTTAATATAGTTGTACAGATAATCATACAAATTATCTTCAGTTTTAATAATTAATTCGCCCCACTTATCAAGGTAAGTGCCATAGGAATTTTCGTCTAGTTTTGAGAAAATATATGTTTTGATCAAATCTATTTCTTCAAGTTTTTTACCCTTGCTATTTATTGATTCGAACATTGAAAAAACCTTATTAGCTTTACAATTTGCCTCAATTACAATAAATTGAATATATTGCAAAATGTAGTCTGCAAAATCAAGTATTTTTTCCTGATCATCAGCAGAGATATCTTTTTGTATTATCGCATAAATATGTTTAAAATTTGCGATTACTCGTACTTCAAAGCTGGACTTACAATGATAGTTTTCACAGAACGTAAGAATCGTTTTCGGCTGATCAAAACAATGGTTACATAAATCTGAAAACACCTTTTTTTCTATACTGTTTAGACTAACAGCTTTATATTCTTTGTGATAATCTCGATTAACATATTTCCAAAGAGCCTCTTTAATATTGGTGAGAGTTTTGTCGGTTTCTCTTACTCCGATTGTTAATGACATAGTATATAAAGTCAATAAAATCAATGCAAAACTTGTAATTCTTTGCTGACCATCAATAATATCGTATTTGGTAATTAATCCGTTGATTTTATCGTTTTTATCAAAAACTATAATATTACCTGTATAATAACCCTCATTTCTACTATCCGATTTGTAGGCTGCTATAATATCATTCAAGAGAACGTCGATCTGCTCTTTGTCCCAAGAGTATGGTCTCTGATATACTGGAACATTGTATATAAACTTGAACAAATTTTCTAAGTTCCACAAATGTGGATCAAGAGTTTTTCCTGCCATAATTGTTTTCTCTTCCTTACTTTATTGTCACTTTATAGTTTACAGCATCAATTTGTACTTCCGTTGACAAAGAAATATCCCCTTTAAGTTCAAAATATTCAGCTATAGTCTTTTTAAAATTAAACACTCTGTATAGGCGATATTGATTTGGATTTTTCTTTGAAAACTCAATTTCACCTTCAGACATATAAAAAGGAGTCATTTTGTTTTCAGTGGTAGTTTTAACTTCAATGTATATTTTTTGCTTGGTATCAATATCGTAGGAAAGAATATCATACCCTGCAGAATCATCATCAAGCGAAACCCACTGTACAACATTATTTATCGAAGAAATTTTGCCAGTACGAACGGCTTCAATTAGTTTTTTCTTTTCCATTTCATAAACCAATTTTTCACCACGTTCACCAATATCAGTGTTTCTAATATGTTCTTTGATATAATCGTGTTTTGTTTTTCCTTTTGTCACTGATCCTTTAATATGAGATGTGGTTTTTCTACTTTTGGGCACGGCGGTTTTCTTGAGTGATGTTGCTGTTGATTTAATATTTTCAGCTTCATAAACAACAATTGAATTATCATTCACGATTGCACTCTTGGTAAATCCTTCAATAAAATCTGAAAGATAACTTTCTGGGACGGTTTTTACTACATTTTCAAGTGTACCGCAAATCGCTTTGCCATTTTGAATAAAATTATGATGTTCAATGAGATTAACGACATAATTATTGCAATTAATTCGGTTTCCTGAACGAATAGCATCTTCTATGGGTTTAATTAGTTTTTTTGCAGTAGATAATTTTCGCATTCTATAAGCATCTGCATACGAACCAGTCGATTTATTTGGTTCGTATGAAATGCTAAATGCTTTGCTGTTACAAAAAATACCTAAAGCAATATAATATTCTTTTTGATTGCCGAATTTTAATGTGCCAAAATTCAAACTAGCCATACAAATCCTCCGTTATGCTGAAAGCATTTCAATTATATGATTTTTAATATTAATTTGTCCTATAAACTCATTAATCGTGAACGTTAAAATATCGACATTATATTGGTGCTTTGAAAATGCTGCCATATACTTGGTATCTTCGTGAATTGAAGGTGCAACAAGCATAGAAAACATTGTAATCTCCGGCTGCTGTGCAATAGCTTCTTGTAAATGTCTTGTAATTGCAGGCATTTCATTTGTTGCTTGGTTACGGGCACACATCAAAGTAACCTCTACAAGTGAATTGCAATCGGTATCATAACATTCAATGTCTGCCCTACCTCCCGAAGCAGTAAATGTCGGAAGTCCTTCGTCATCCACGTGATAATTAGGTTGTACATCCAACCCAGCAAAGTTTTGCTCCAACGCAATACTTGTCAAAAATTCTAAGCGTGTAGGCTTATCTATAATTCTGAGTATTGCATTTCTGCTTTCCCCATTGCCACAAACAATATTTAATTCATTAATTATATCCTGCTTACTGTATTCATCAGCCCATTGATTCAGGGTAGCAATTCTAGCATCTGCTACGATTGTTTCATCAACAGTCGGGGTAATTGTTACAATATTTGTATCTATCGAACCAATATATTGAAAGAATTCGGCTTTTGTATTGTAATTCTCGTAATCAACATAATTGCCAAGAATATAATTGATTTTTTCCATTTCAAATGAGTTAAAATCAAGGAATCTACCATTTCCACGCAAAGAAACAACAACAGTGATACGCATTTTACGAATAAATTCGTCTACCGCTTCTCCTGTTATCTGATTGATTTTAAATCTATTCTTTTGTTCTTCTGTTGCACCAAGCAATTCCAAACAGATTTCGTAGATAACCTCATCACCATATGTAAAACGATATTGTCTTCTTAATTCCTTAATTCTCTCATAAAGAGCTTGAGCATCACGATTAGGCCAACAAATCATAAGCGATAATTCACTTCTAAAAACTCCGGCATCATTTTCGTCCGGGTCATCTTTTAACAACTTAATAACTTGTAACAGTAATACTAATGGTGAATTATCATTAGCATTTTTTCTAAATGGATTATTCGTTTGATACTTCATCAATGAATTTAAAAATACATTTTTGATTTTTTCATCGTTTACAGGGGTTTCATTATGTGCATCAATCAGCATATGCCCCGTTATCGATATTTCTATGGGTGCATTCATTTCATAATATAAAAAGCCGAACTCCATAGGCAATTTATACCACGTATCAAATCTAGAAGGCCAGCCTTTATCAAAACCGGCTTCTTTGTGATTTTGAGGACTGTTTTGTATTATTTCATTTACTTCTAAGTCGGTAAATTCTCTTTCTTCATTCAAAATGCTTCTTAATCTCGGTGTACGACCAATATACATCGGCCTATATAATTTTTTCTTTATAAGGGATGTGCAACATTCATAATGATTTCATTTGTTAAAACTTGTCCCTCATACGGAAGAATGCACTTCAAGAAATCTGCAATTCTTGAAGGATTCCTCATTGTTGTAGAAAATGACAAAGGCTTATACTCCGCATCACGTTCTCTTGCCATAATAAATCTCCCTAATAATTTTTCACAAGGACTTCAAATGTGTCCTTCTCGGTATTATCATTAAAGCTAATGTAATTGCTTTTAATTTTCACAACATTATACTTTTGTGCCCATTCGTTAAATGTTCCGTTATATCTTTTTCTATGCCATAATACATTTGAAACTGCAAATCGAACACCACGACTATTTAAAGTATCAAGATAGTCTATTAATCTCATCTCGCTGTCTTCATTCCAAAGTTTGTTATATTCGCTAAATGTAATCAAGTATGGCGGATCCAAATAAACCATATCATCCGGTGTTGGCTGGACTTTTTCGATAAAGTCTTGAAAATCCATATTAAACAATTCAATATCTTTATCACTAACATAATCGAAATATGAATTAAGCGCATTTACAACATTTTTATTAAAATCAACGTTACCTACCGGTAAATTAAAATCACCTTTTGAATTGAATCGAAGCATACGATTAAAGCCATATATCAACAACATATACAAAAGCATCATATCATCTTTATCATTGTTGAAATCACTTCTCATTTTGTAGTATGCCTCTTTGTTATATTTAGCAAAATATGTTTTCACAAACTCTTTACGATATTCTTTCGGAACATCTTTTCCGAGAAATGTAGCAGAAAGCTGATATTTATCAATATCAAGTTTTAACTCATCCCAAAAAGCATCTTGATTATTGCTAAACGAAATCAAAAACTTATGCAGTTTAATCATATAAGCATCAATATCATTTAGCAAATATTCGTTTGCATTAGTGTTAAGAAATACGCTGCCGCCTCCACAAAACGGTTCAATAAAACGATCTATTTTTTTAGGAAAATTTTCTTTTAGTTGTGGGACAAGTTTGAATTTATCTCCTACATAAAAGAACGGAGATCGCCTGCAAGCATCTGTATCTGTCATTTTATCCTCCTACTTTCGTTATGAAAACCAACTCTTTGTGATTTGGCAATTCTGTTTTGCCGGCATTAAAATACTGGTGTTCTTTTTCAAATACCGAAACAGTACCTTTATTTTCTAAAATACTTTGAATGTCTTCAAGAGCGATTTTATTTCTCGAAGAACTGCTTTTAGAATTATATGTATTATTGTATGAAGCAACGATATATTTGCAATTTAATGAAGATATCAATTCTTCAAATGTTCTTGTTGCTGAACTTCTGCAATATTCACTCATATTTTCTGCTTTAGGCTTACAAGCTGTGCCAAATAGCTCTGGTTTCTCCCACTTTGCGATATTTTCAAGAATATGGTAAAATCTACTATATTGCCTTGAATTATAAGGCGGATCAATATAAACAATATCGCAACTAATGTTTTTGGCTAACTCATTAGCATCCAGCCTCGAAATATGTATTTTTTTGTTTTCAAATTTATATGGTTCTATCAAGTCAAATAAAAATGTATCACTTATCGATTTTCCTTTAATATATGCATCATAATGACCAACTGTATTTGCTGACTTATCCAATGAATATAAAAGAGATGCAATTAATATATTCTTTTCTTTTTCATTAAGCGTTTTATCATTTTCTATTTTTTCTCTGATATAGCCGATACGAAGCGAATCATTATACGAAAAAAATTTATTCCCGAAGTTTTTTGACACATAGTTTTCAGAAATTTGAGATAAATGTGTTTCCATAAACCCATTTTTTAAAAATTCTAATTTTTTGAGATTATAGTCAGACTGTTCAAAAAAAGCCTTGTAGATTATCTCATTTGAGTAAAGAAAATCATTTATATAGATTTCATCAATGCTATCAATCATTTGTTTACTCATTATTGCGGTACCGGCAAACAAATCGCAAAATGAGTTCCCAGCACAATTATCGTGTATTAAACTGGAAATCCAATTTGATAATTTATATTTGCTACCCGTATACCTTCTATTCCAAATTTGATACGGCATACTTTTATAATCCTCCTGATTTTGGGATAATTCTTAATCAATTATTATCAGGAATCAATTCCATAATATCTTCTATATTACATTCAAGAGCTGTACATATTTTTACAAGTACTTCTACTGTAACATTTTCATTTTTACCTAACTTAGCAATTAGGGTATTACTTATCCCGGCGGCTTCTCCGAGTTCTTTTTTCTTCATGTTTTTATCTATAAGGAGTTTCCACAATTTATTATAACTGACAGCCATAGTGCACCTCTCGTATGAGTTGTTAATTCTATAGTTACAGTATATCATATATCCTCTATAAACACAACAACAAATTACACGAACGCTTAATTTGTTTTCATTTCATCAAAGTAATTCAGTCTAACAATAACGCAAAAAAATCGGCAGGGATTGCTCCCTGCCGCCGTTGTGTTTATACCTTGTAAATTATATCCGCATTTACAATTTCCGTTGCACGGTTACGGATGTTGTTCATCTTTTGCACCCACAGCATTTGGTCGGTTGCTTTGAGTTCTTCGGTTACATTTTCTTTTTCGGCGAGTCCTTTTACCAGCCGGAGAAACATAGCGGTTGCCTGTTGCTCGATGTCATCAAGGTATGTGACAAGTTTGCCTGAAGTCATTAGGTTAGCATAAAGTGCACGATGATTTTCTCGCAAAAATCGCTTGTGTCGCATAGACCATACGCCGATATTTGCTTGTTTTTCTTCTTTGGGCAGTTTCAAATCGGGGAGAAGATAATCTCCAACTTGTGTGTAAGTACCACCCATTTGTTCAAAAATTGTCTTTGCCATTATTTGTTTTCCTCCAAAAAATTATTTATCTTGAGCGTGGATCGTCACGCTTGCGACCTTTAACGTTCCTTGCTCGTTCAAGTAAATCGTCAATTTGTTTGTGTCCGAATACCTTGCGGAGCAATGAATAGTCTTTGTTTTCTGCTCTCAGCCTTGTATTCTCTTCAGTAAGTTTATCATTGATTTTTTCAAGTCTTTCATTAGCACGATACAGGTTTCCGTTTGTGATGTTCAATCTGTGGTAACTGTCCAATGCTTTGAAATATCGTGCAAATAAGGTGCTGATTAAAGACTTAAATCGAGATATGAGCGGCTCAACAAACTTTGCTTTATAAGTTCTCGCCAACATCATTGCAGGCGGTTCAGGTAACTGATATTCAGGCTCATTCATTATGCTTTCATCAAGTTTCTGCAAAGATTTTTCTCCGTTATCGAAGTTCTCAATGCGGTCAGCCATAACACGAAACTCGTCTTTTTTCTCGGCAAGTTGGTTGTCCAATACAGCAATTTCCTTTTCTCGCTCCTGTTTTTTGTAATCCAAAACAGACAAGTGTTTTTCGTGAGTACCCTTGTGTTCCCACTCAATTCCGTGGCGTTCCATAACAAACGCTAAGGCGGATTTTTCTGCGCTCACCCATTGATTCCACTCGGTATCTCCACGGGTTCCGCCCTTAAATCCTTGTGCGGCAAGCGCCTGCTTGAGTGATACTCTTGTATCAAGTCCACGGTTGCTGCCAGTTGTGAACGGAACAAAATCAATATGCAAATGGGGCGTTGCCTCATCCATATGCAGATGAGCAGAGAACACTTTTAGGTTGGGATTTCGCTCTTGAAATCCCCGATAATACTCATCTAAAACCTGCCGTGCAAGCTGTCCGTTTTCGCTTTCGGCGCTCATATTTTCCTTATCGCCAATCTGTAAAATCAGTTCGTGAAACGGCTTTTCTTGCTTTGAGTTTCTGATTTTCTCATAGTAGTTTTCTATTCTGCGGTCGGCTCTTGTCTGCTTTTCATTGTATTTTTTTAGCGCTTCGTCAAACAATTCGTGATAGATTTTCTTTATCGGCTCGTTACAGTAATCAATGTTCAAATGCGTTCTGCTACCGTCAACATTTTCCGCCTTGAACTTGCGGCTGTTATGATTGACCGAGCCTTTACCTACCATTGCACTTATCGTTCTTTGCATTATATACACCTCCAATCTCATAAACTTGCTCGTCCTCGGTTCTGTTACTCTTGTCAAGAGTAACGCAAAAGCACTTTTGACAGGCGAGCCCATCAAAAATGCAACCTGCAAGCAGGTTTTGCGTTCTCCGAAGGGCAAAGAGCCGCCTTTGAAAAGGCACTCTCTGCACACTCCGCTAAACTTTGGCTGTGACAAACCGTGACGATGATGACAATGTTTTAGGCCACATCACCGTTCTCGGAGAGTTTGTCACGGTCGTCACGCATTGACACGCTTTCTTTCCAAAGGGATATTTTTCGTCCGCTGTGCGTGCGACTCGCTTTGTAATGAATGTCGTAATCTTTAAGCAACCGCCCGGCGTTGATACTAAGTCTTAGCGACAGAACATTAGGCTTAATATCCAATCCAATAAGTTTGCTCAATTCAGAAGCCGTCCCGTCCCATCGGCTACTGTCCGAAGAAAGAACAGTCGATACCTTTTCAAGCAGCGGGTCAGGCGGCTCTGTCCAAACTTCTGTTTCGCTTTTTTCAAATTCCCATATAAGTTTTTGCGGATTGCGAACAAGGTGTATTCGCTGATCCTGCTGATCTCTGCCGGTGACGTCAAGCGTTGCGGCATTGGTTGTTCGTTTCTCTTTGCTGAGAACAAAGGCGCCGTCTGCCGCACCGAGCAATCCGTTTGTGCCGGAGATTGTATCAAATTTATCGTCAGCCTGCTGTTTGCGTGTGTGATGGACGATAAGCATTGTTACCTTGTAGCTGTCGGCAAGCGCTTTCAGCTTTGCGACTACATCGTAATCACTGCCGTAGCTGTAATCCGCACCACCTGTCTCTCGAACACGCTTTAGCGTATCTATGATAATCAGTCCGGTGTCAGGGTGTTCCTGAATAAAACCTCTTATTTGGTCTTCCAAGCCGCCGTTTACGGTTTTGCTTTCTGTTGCAAAATACAGGTTGTCCGTTCCGTCAGCGCCGAACATATGATAGAGCCTGCGCTGTAAGCGAGGGTAATCATCTTCAAGGGCAAAATAAAGAACGGTTGCATTGCGGACTCTGTAATTCCAAAGCGGAGTTCCAGTGCTGATATGGTAAGCGAGCTGTGCCATCATAAAACTCTTTCCTACTTTCGGAGAACCCACGAACAAGTAAGTTCCCTGATAAAGCAGACCGTCTATAAGTGCCGTTTGTGTTTCGAAATCGGTATCATACAGAGCCGACATTGAAACGGTTTTCAAATAAGACGGATCAATTTGCCTCAGCATTTCTCTTTGCATTTCACGAAAACTTTCGTCCAAATCCTTGATATTTTCATCGTTATCGTTTATACTAATGTCAGTACATTTTTGGATTGACTGCTCCGTATCTGCGCCAACAGATACATTCGGGGCGGTCATTTCTTTTTTATTCTCCATTGTTATCCTCTCCTTTCAATCCGCCGAGAATATCGGCAATCATTTCTATTACATCAAGCAACTCATCATTTACCTCCCCGCCGGCTTCTATTCGCTGTAATTCCGACAGCACATCGGCAAGCTGGTTTCGCAAAGCCTTAAATACTCTCGGATTGCCTTGCACAACTATATCCCTGTGCGTGAGTCGCCTTGTTATATAATCCTGCTTAGTTAGTCCTGAAAGCCGTACATAAGTTTCAATTTGTTTGTCCTCCTCCGGCGATACACGAAACGCTACGGTTTTGTTTCTCCAGCGGTTATGCTCATCTCTATTTTTAAGTGACATTTTACTCGCCCCTTTCCATATCTAACTTATCCGCCATTTCAGCCTGCTTTGATGGGAACAAATGTGCATAGTTGTAAGTTATATCAATGCTTTCATGTCCAACACGGTCTGCAATAGCCGTCGCAGAGAATCCCATATCAATCAGCAAACTAACGTGGCTGTGGCGGATATCGTGAATACGGATTCTTTTTACGCCTGCTTCTTTTGCGCCTCTGTCCATTTCTCTGTGCAGATAGCTTTTTGTAATTGGAAACACTCTGTCCTCCAACCCCACATCGTAAAGCATTTTCAGATAATCCTGCATTTCATCACAAAGGAACTTTGGCAACTGAATTGTGCGGTTACTTTTCTCTGTTTTCGGTGAAGTGATTATATCTCTGCCGTTTAAGTGCTGAAACGATTTATTAATTGTTACCGTTCGCTTTTCAAAATCGAAATCAGCAGAAGTAAGAGCTAACAGCTCGCCCTCACGAATACCCGTCCAATAGAGCATTTCAAACGCATAGTATGACATCGGCTTATCCATCATTGCATCAGCAAACTTCAAATATTCCTCTTTAGTCCAGAAAAGCATTTCACGATTTTTCTTTTTACCCATACTGCCCGCCTTTTGACAAGGGTTTTCTTTCAGGTTGTAGTACCTGACAGCATGGTTGAATATCGCAGACAGCTGATTGTGTATTGTTTTCAAATATACGGGAGAATACGGTTTGCCGTTATCGTCCTTATGATTGATAAGCTCATTTTGCCAAGTAATTATTTGTTGTGCGGTTATGTTGCACATTTTCAGCTTACCGAAATATGGAATAAGCTTTTTATCAATAATATGTTTCTTGGTTTCCCAAGTGTTTTCTTTAAGTCGAGTCTGCATATCTTCGGAGTAATGTTCAACAAAACTCTTGAAATTCATATCCAAATCTCCGCCAAGCTTATTAAGTTGTTCTCTTTCCCACGCCTGAGCCTCACGTTTTGTTTTGAATCCTCGTTTTTGTGATTGCTTTCGTTCGCCATTCCAATCGGTATAGCGATAGATAACACGCCAAGTATTTGTTTTTTCTTCCTTATAAACAGCCATTGATATCACATCCTTTCTTTTTCGGCTGTACCATAACAAACTCTTTCTAAAAAATACTGTTTGTTTACTCGTCCTGAAATTGTTATAAAGCCTTGTGCTTTTAACTCTTCGTTAAGCTGCTGCACGATTTTATAGGCATAAGATTTTGAAATACCTAATTCGTCGGCAACATCTTGTACTTTCATAAATGTTGTACTCATAATGAAACCTCCTTTCAATTCTTGTTAGTTTGTTTATTTAGTGTCGGAGAACTTTCTGACCGCATTCCGATTTGCCCGAGCGGATACACCATTACCGTGATGTATGACGGTTATTCAATTTTCGCAAACAGCTTAACGCTATTTGCTTAACGATTATACTAAACATATTCCGTTACGTCAAGTGGTTTTCGTAAAAATATTAAACTTTTTTGTTTTATGTTGCTTGACATATACTAAACATATATGATATACTGATTGCACATTACATAAGTAAGGAGCGTATTTTATGGCAATCGGAGAGAGAATAAGATTCTTTCGTAATCTTTGCGGAATGACACAGAAATATTTAGGACAGGTGGTCGGATTTCCTGAAAAGACCGCTGACATTCGTATGGCACAGTATGAATCCGGAAGTAGAACGCCTAAGGCTGATTTAACAAATAAACTTGCAGAGGTTTTCGATATATCTCCGCAGGCGCTTTCTGTTCCTGACATTGACAGTTACAACGGCTTAATGCACACACTGTTTACTCTTGAGGATTTATACGGTTTCCGTATTGATAAACTTGATGACGAGCTTTGCATACGCCTTGATAAGGGTATGGGAACAAACTATCTTACAATGTTTGATATGTTTTCAGCTTGGCAAGAGCAAGCTGAAAAACTGAAGAATGGCGAAATTACAAAAGAGGAATATGACCACTGGCGTTATAACTATCCAAAGTTCAATGTTCTTAATAGTGATAAGGAGACTGCGAATGAATGATTTACCATTTGAAACACTGCTGAAAGCTAATGATTCAAAAGACAGATGGTATCCTACACCAATTGACACTTTGAAATATTCAGTTAAGATTGACATGAGCATTGAAAACGCCAGGGCGCTGCATAGTAACATAGCATATAACTTGCAATACATTGAGTTTTTGGAAAAAGAACTTGAGGAATTGAACTTATCAAGTGTTGTATACATAATGGTTGTTAAAAACTATGTAATTACAAGTATGTCAATTATTGAAGGGTTATTTACTAATATTGTAAAATCAAATGATTGGTGGAAAACTTCAGATTTGGAAAGTTTAGGAACAACTCAAGCCAATGAAACAAAATTTGAAGATCAAAAGTATATAATAAAAACCGAACTACTCAAAAGGGTTGAGCCATATAATGTTCAAATGAATTTGGACGAATTAATCAAAATTTTGAATCGACACCATTCCGCTTTAGGAGTTGATCATCTTATTTATCCAGCACTAAAGCGATTAAAGGATTTGAGAAATAGAGTTCATCTACAGAAAACCGAAGGAAATACAGATCACGATTACAATGCGTTTGATTATTCGGTAAAAAACGAAATGAGCGAAATTCTACACGATATACTTACTTCGCCCAAAATAACAGACCGCCCCGAAACATTTAATTTTATTAAAAGCGAATAAAAAGAAAAAAGAGCTAACTGACTTCTCAAAAAATCAGTTAGCTCTTTACTTTTACAATAATTCAAATAATGTTGCCATTTTGTTGCCAAAAAGCATATACAATCGGTAAAATCCCAGTAAAATAGGGTTTTTTCACGGGTGTGAAATTATTCCCACTCCGTGACAACTCTAAAAAACTTGAATAAAAATGGCTATTTTACAGCTATTTTAGTGCTATGGATTACTCACATTCCCTTAAAAATCATAAGAGATGTTTGTAAATTGTTTGCACCACATCAGTAGGAATGCTATACCGTATAAAACTTTTTTAAAAAGCGACCTTTGGTCGGTCTTGACATTATGATTTTTCGCTATTTGTCTATGTTGCCGAGCAACTCAACGATATATAAATATTATTTAGCTACTCGGCTTTTAGCATTATATAGCGAAAAATAAGAATGTAAAGACTGCTACGCACTTTTGAAAAAACTTTGATACGGGGAAGCTAAACTTTTAACTATCCCACTCTTTCTCCTCACAATCTAACGATATATTATTACAACCGCTCTGTCTGTTTTTTACAAATTGATTAGAGATAAAGTTTCTTTTGATTGTATCATCTTTTTGAACTGAAATCAAGTTATTTAGTTTTTTAGCAACTTCTTTATTTGTGTTTGGGTACAAATGACCGTATGTGCCTAAGGTGGTTTCTACATCTTCGTGACCTAATCTATCACGAACCACTATTGCATTTTCACCTAACGAAATTAACAACGAAGCGTGGCTGTGTCTTAGTGCGTGAGTTTTTATAGTGTGAACTCCTGCTAATTTAGAGTGTCTTTCAATAATGTGCTTTGTGGTGCTTTTATTCGTAGGTAGTCCATTATACGATAATACATACTTTGAAACTACATTCCTGCCCTGTACCGACTTCCATTCAGCGAGATAGCTTATTGTAACATCATCTAATGCTATTGTTCTGTTACCTGCCCTTGTTTTCGGTTCTGTAACATAAAACTCATTAGCACTCTTATAATACATTGATTTGCTTACAGTAAGTGTTTTATCTTCAAAATTTATATCTGTCCACTCCAATGCTTGTGCTTCACCAAGTCTTAAACCAGTCATAAACAAAAGCCATATTATAATAAAAGTATAATGTTCGTAATAGTCTGAAATATCAAAAGTCGAAATCACCTTTTCAAATTCCTTTTGTGTCCAAAAATCAATTTTCTTTTTCTGCTTTTTCACATTTCCCACCTGCTTTGCTACATTTTTATTCAACAAACCTAATTTGACTGCTAAATCTAAACTCTTTTGAAACAACCCATAAATATTACGAATATAAGCATTTGAATAATTTTCAGCTAAACCATTCTGCCACTTCTTCATCATAGGTGCATTTATATCCTTTAATTTTGTATTATAAAAATACGCAAAATGAATTCGCATAGAGGATATACGGTTTTCATAAGTTCTCTTTTTAACACTTCTTTTATAATCAGGTTCAAAGTATGTATCGTAAAACTCTTTATAACTCATTGTGCTGTTAATTTTGACAGCAGACTTTGAAAAATCATTCATATAGCGGTCATATGCGTCTTTAGCTTCCTTTTGAGTTTTAAAACCTCTCTCCCAATGTTGCAAGCGTTTACCGCTTTCATCAAATCCTAAACTTGCAACAAAATACCAAGTTTTGCGTTTCTTATCTAAATAAACATTTGATATCTTAGGCATTTTTATTCACCTGACTTTCAGATAAACTAATACCCAAAATTTCTTCTACTGCTTCCATAGGAACACAACCTAATCTACGATTATTATAATAGCCGTACCCCTTTTTTACCATAAGGCATTTAGCCTTGCGGATTATATCAGAAGACTGACTCGGACCGAAACCGAGTTCTTGTAATTCATTTTTAGTTACCATTGTCATAATTATTATCCTTTCTTAATTCTAGTGTATTTCACAAAGCCATTAGAACATCTAACACCACTTTCATAATCAGGAAGTATATCATAATATTTTGGAACTTTGCGAGAATATGTTTTCGTATAAACCACATTCTCATTTGAAAAATCAAGCTGTTCTCTACTCGTTAATTTTGTTGTTTTCGGCATTTTCAAATTTCTTGATTTAAAAAATGCTTTCTGCTTATAATTTTTCATATCTATGTCTTTTGAAAAATATTTACTTACATATCTTCCTCTGTTATCCTTGCTATCTACATCAATTTTATTTATCTTTACGAAGCCGTGTCCCCATATTTTTTCTAATTCTTTTGTTTTAATAAAAGGAAAATCAAAAAAGATTATGTGATAATGAATTGCACCTCTTTTCTGATTTTCCCAAACTGCTAAATATTTTAATTTCTGCTTTTTTTCGTGATATAAATAAAAATTCAATCTTTTAATAAATTTATTAAATTCATAATTTGTATATGTAATATCCTGTATATTTTCTTTAAATGTCAAAGTCATAAATTTTGTATTATCATCAAAATTACAATCAACTATTCTCGCTACTGCCCAACGCATTTCATCATAATGTTTTTGTTTTCTCTTTAACGCATCATATTCTTTATTAGCAACATTCGTTTCAAATTCTTTATCTAATAGTTTTTCATCTTCACATTTTGATTTCGTATCTAATTTTACAGAATAGAAAACAGCTTCATCAATATATTCCCAAACTTCAATAGTAGTAGGTGTTTCTACCATTTTTACATTGTAGCTTCTGAACTCTTTTTCCAAAGCAAAAACTACCTTTCTATCAGGAATTTACCTACGAATTTGAAATAAAAATTCTCTAGATGTTGTCCTATATATCTAGTTAAGTAGCATTGAGCAAAGCTCAATGGGCATTTCAGCATTTTGTCCACCACGCTGTTCATTTTTGCAGAGCAAAAATGTGTCCTACAATGCCGAAATGCCATACATTACAACAAACTCAATTATATTTTTTTATTTCTTCTATAAAATTAATTTTTTTATAATCAAGATACGGAGCTTCAAAATATTTTGGCTTTTCCCAACCTAAGCCGTCAAGGTATATATAGCCTGCTCCCTTTTCTGAAATCGTCTGTAATCCCTCTGTTTCCCCGAAAACCATACGATAGGCTTCATTACTCATATTACCTAAAGCAAGTCTTACAGACAAATTATCACGCAATTCCGTGGGGATATTATTAGCATTAGGCTGTTGCGTGCTCAAAATAGCAAACACACCCATTTCTCGACCTTTCAAAATTATTTCGGTTAAATTTGCCATTGTCTCTGAAAATATCTTTTTATCAGCTCCTGCCCTAAATGCCCCCAATTCATCAAAAAGGATAAACACCGGTTTTAAACCATAATCAACATAAGAATTACCGTACACAAAATTCTCTGCATTTTCCTTGTATTCGGTAAAACGGTTATTCATAATATCTTTTACTTCTCTTGTAAGCCTTGCTATATTATTTGTGTCGCTTGCTACATATTCCTTACCCCAATAATGTTGTAGGCTCGAAAGGTCTGAGCGTTTAGGATCACAAACATACACATCTGCGTTCATTTTTTTAATCTCTATGATAAGATAATTTAAAAACGTTGTTTTTCCTGAGCCTGTAACACCTGCAAGTAACATATGCGGTTGCTTTAGAACATTCCAATTTAATTCAGAATTCAGAGGAATAAGTGTACTTTCATTTTTATTTGCAGTACCACATTCAACTACAATCCTCTCAAATTTTCTTGTTCTGAAAATGTAGTCTGTATATGTAATAGTGTCTTTTTTGTTATCTAAAGGGAAACCCGTTAGAGCAGAAAGCTGGTTATCTAACTCTGATAATTGCCTGTCGAATTTATCAGCGTGCTTGTATGCTCTAATAATAAACACTTCATCATTAGGTTTAGCATAACCTAGTGTGACTGATTTTGCTATAACTGTTCTGTCAAGACTATCTTTTTTAGTTTCGTACAGTTTATTCGCTTCTATAAAGTACTGCAACCCTTCTATGATTTCTTTACTGGGTTTATTGCGTGTTCCCTGCTTTTTAAATTTTCGGTATTTTTTCCATAGGAATACAAGCATAAAAACATATAGGGCAAATATCAAAACAGCAATAATGTTTGCAATAACACTACTTCCACCCGAAAAAACAATTTTATTCTGTATATCTGACATTAGCCAAACAACAGGAAAAAAACTACAAAAACTAAAAACAAGCAAGCTCCAAAACAAATAATTTCGGTGTTCAGTATTTGTAAGGCTTACCTTGTAAAAATCATTTGTATTCTTCATTCTTTCACTCCTTTATAACAAAAACGTCATCAGCCGAAGCAGTAACATTAATATTTCCATTGGAGAAATAAGATTTTACTTCTATGTTTTTAAAACCAACCTTAATGCCAGTTGGAATGGGATTTTCAGAGTTAATATCAAACAAAGGAGTATTTTTCTTCTCAAGTGGAACTTTTATAGATATTTTCTCGAACCTTAATTTTGGTAATGCTACCGAGTATTTATAACCATTGATGTTGGTTGTCCTCTCCCCGTCCTTATAATCATAAGAGGGAGAAATTTCAGCGAGTAAAAATACATCGCCGAGGCTATTAGGGTCAATTTTCAAGTCTGTTATTTTAAGCATAATATTATTCCTTTCTTTCAATAACAAAATTTCATTTAATTCTTGTGTAAGTATCAGTATATTTATCGTACTTTAAAAAACTTTGACTAATACCACCTCCGATTGAACCAGCTGTTTTAGCTAATGGATAGACTTCCTTTCCGTAAAGCAACAACAGTCGTTTTGTCAGTTCTTTTCTGCTTAAAGACATTCCAACGTTATTTAAAACCTTCTCAATCATAATTTAAAACCTTCTCAATCGTAATATTTATCCCATACCTCTTCAACTTCTTCAGGATTGTAATCCCAATCCCACTCAAAGTCTAACTCATAATATCTCATTTGCCTTTCTCCTTTTCTTTAAATTTTTTCTTATTAAATCAACTGCAAAAAATATAACAGATAAGATAATCCAAATACACAACACATAGAAAAAATATCTATAAATTTTAATTCCGTACCATTTACCAACTGTATTTGTGACACTCATTAGTTTACTTGTAAAAGTACCAGAGCGAATAGTAAATGGAAGAGGCAATGTTATAGAACTCATCAAAACAAAGTATCTATTTCTGGATAGTTTAAAACTCTTTTTCAAAGCGAATGAAAATATAATTAGCATTAAAAAATAAATAGCAATAAAAACTAATAAGCATAACTGATACATCCAATAATCATTCTGTGAGTTTACTTTATGTATGGTTTCTGTTAAAAATTCAGCGTTAGAAAACCATAGTAAAAAGAAATGTACAGATAAACACACTATAATACTTCTAACATCAAATCGAATTTTTTTCAATTTATCACCTCCATATAATAATGAATTTAATGAGAATTAAGAGAGAAATAAATATCCCTCTTAATCTCATTTCATTATGCTTTAACTTTCTGAATTTTTTAAACAATTATCAATCAAGCAATCAATTGATGGCAATGTCAGTACAGGAATTTCTACTTCTTTGCAAGCATTATCAATCGCCCTTTTTACCTCTTCAGTTTTTGCATTAGGTTTCATTTCAAGACAAAGAGTTGCAAGGAATTCTTTAAAGGAGAAATCCTCATAGATAATTACATTTACTTCTTTTGTTGTATTCATTTGAATACCTCCTATAATATATTTTAGTAATCAATATGATTACGTAGTTACTCAAAAAAATATACGTAACCAAATTGATTACGTATAGAATAACATACATTTTTAATTATGTCAAGCCCTTTTAAGTAAATTGTAATTAACCCAAATAATTAAATTAAATCATACTTATATAAATAATCGGCTTTTAATATCATTCTTACAACAAATGCTTTATGTATCCTTGAAGCACCAAAAACAGTTTTAAAATGATTTTGCAAATGTTCTATCTCCCTTACTACACTTTGTTCTAAATTCAGAGTGGTTATGTATTCCCAGTTATTTGCATTATTTATATCCACCAATTTAAGCGTAGTATTTTTTATTTTTACCCAATCAATTTCTTCAAATCTATCATATATTTTCTTAGTAATTGTATTAACAATCCAACCATATGTAACAGAAATATTTTCTTCATTTTTTATGCGTTCTTTTTCTTTTTTCAAAATAATTTCAGATTCATTACTCAATCTCATTTGAATTCTCATATAAGCCTCCAAAATTTATAACGTTACAATGAATTCAATTTGATTACTTAAATATAATAACATCAAAAAATATCCTTGTCAAAAGACACTATTGATAAGAATTTATTTGCACGTAATAAATTTATTATTATGTAGTATATATCTATTGTTTGTATTTTGTTAGCACAGTTTTAACATAAAAGCGTGAACCCCCCATAGTTACAGGCATTCACGCTCTTAATTTTATTTTTTAATTTACTCCCACTCAACAGTTCCTGGGGGTTTCGATGTTATATCGTACACAACTCTGTTTACATGTTCTACTTCATTTATGATACGGTTGGAGACTCTGCCTAGGATTTCGTAGGGGATTTTTGCCCAGTCGGCTGTCATAAAATCATCGGTTGTAACGGCACGGAGGGCGATGAGTTCGTCATATGTTCTTGCGTCACCCATAACGCCAACGGTTTTCACGCCCGGGAGAACTGCGAAAAACTGGCTCATCTTATCTGCGTAACCGCACTTATCCATTTCATCTCGGAGAATTGCGTCTGCCTCCTGAAGAATACGAACCTTTTCGGCTGTAACTTCACCGATTACACGCACACCGAGTCCCGGACCCGGGAACGGCTGACGCCATACGAGGTCGTGCGGAAGTCCAAGTTTCTCACCTACTACTCTTACCTCATCCTTGAAGAGGTCTTTAAGCGGTTCAATTACACCTGCAAAATTGATATCTTCCGGAATACCAACCTGATTGTGATGTGTTTTGATTTTTGCGGCATCGCCTTTACCGCTTTCGATACGGTCGGGATAAATTGTACCCTGTGCAAAATAACCCTCGCCGTAGCTTTCACGGATTTTGTTCCAGAACACCTTATAGAATTCTGTACCGATGATGTGGCGCTTTTCTTCGGGATCTTCAACACCTTTAAGCTTTGCAAGGAACTCTTCCTGACAATTAATGCGGACAAAGTTCATATCAAAAAGCTTTGTAAAGGTCTGCTCTACAAAGTCGCCCTCGTCTTTTCTCATAAGTCCCTGATCAACGAAAACGCAGGTAAGTTGTTTACCGACTGCCTTGCTGAGAAGTGCTGCGGCAACGGATGAATCTACACCGCCCGAAAGTCCGAGAACTACACCCTTGTCGCCTATCTGCTCTTTGAGCTGTGCGACTGTTGTGTCAATAAAGCTCTCCATCTTCCACTCACCCTTACATTCGCATACATCATAGAGGAATGAACGGAGCATATCCTTACCGTTCTCGGTATGATTTACTTCGGGGTGGAACTGAACACCGTAAAATTTCTTTTCGGGGCATGACATTGCGGCTACGGGACATACATCTGTTGCAGCTGTAATGCTGAATCCCTCAGGAACTTCATTGATATAGTCACGGTGGCTCATCCATGAAATTCCTTCACTCTTTACGGATTTAAAGAGGATATCATTGTTATTATATCTTGTAACTGTCTTACCGTACTCACTTGATGAATTGTCTGTAGCCGAAACAACATTGCCTCCGAGCGTGTATGCCATAAGCTGACAGCCGTAGCAAATGCCGAGAATCGGGATTCCAAGTTCAAAAATTTCAGGAGTATAGTGCGGTGATGACTCGTCATAAACGCTGTTAGGACCGCCTGTGAAGATAATACCTTTTGGGTTAATGTCTTTGATTTTCTGAATATCAACGGTATAAGGAAGAATTTCGCAATACACATTGCACTCACGAACTCTTCTTGCAATCAGCTGATTGTACTGACCGCCGAAATCAAGAACAATGACAGTTTCATTTGTAGCATTGCTCATAGTAAAATTCCTTTCAAATTTAAAGAATACCGCACAGAGTTTGTGCGGTATTCAATTAATATTTTAATTATCTGTAAATAATATCGTTTCTTGAAGGACCGTTTGAAACCATTGTAATCGGCACACCGATAGCCTTTTCGGCAAATTCAATGTATTCACGGCATTCCTTAGGAAGCTTGTCATATTCTGTAATACCTGAAATTGAACACTTCCAGCCCTTGAGCTTTTTGAGGATAGGTTTGCATCTTTTAAGCTTTGTTGTTGACGGGAAGTAGTCAATTTCCTTGCCGTCAAGCTCATAGCCTACACAAACAGGGATTTCATCAAGATAGCCGAGTACATCAAGAACCGTGAACGCAACCTGTGTTGCACCCTGAACCATACAGCCGTAGCGTGTTGCAACAAGGTCAAGCCAACCCATTCTTCTCGGTCTGCCTGTTGTTGCACCAAATTCTCCGCCGTCACCGCCTCTTCTGCGAAGTTCATCAGCCTCATCGCCGAAGATTTCTGAAACAAATTCGCCTGCACCTACTGCACTTGAATAAGCCTTGACAACTGTGATGATTTCTTTGATTTCATAAGGCGGAATACCTGCACCTACTGCACCGTAACCTGCGATTGTGTTAGATGAAGTAACCATAGGATAGATGCCGAAGTCAGTGTCTTTAAGGGAACCGAGCTGTCCTTCAAGAAGAATATTCTTTCCGTTTTTGAGTGCATTATGAACAAAAGTGAATGCGTCACCGACATAAGGAGCAAGAAGTTCCTTATATTCCATTAGCTTGTCAAAAACTTCCTGTTCTGTGATTTCGGGCTTGTTGTAGAGGTTTTTCAGAGTTGCATTCTTGATTTCAAGAGCGTGTCTGATTTTTTCTCTGAGTGAATCGGGATCATCATAAAGTTCATTAATCTGGAAACCGATCTTTGAATACTTGTCAGAATAGAACGGAGCGATACCGCTCTTTGTTGAACCGAAAGAATTTTTGCCGAGACGCTCTTCCTCATAGCAGTCAAATGCTACATGGTAAGGCATAACAATTTGTGCTCTGTCAGAAATAATAATGTTTGGCTCGGGAACTCCGCGATCTTTGAGGTGAGCCATTTCCTTAACGAAGTTTTCAACGCTGAAAGCAACACCGTTGCCGATTATATTGGTGATATTCTGATGGAAAACACCCGAAGGAAGCTGGTGAAGAGCAAATTTTCCGTAATCGTTGACAATTGTATGTCCTGCGTTTGCACCGCCTTGAAAACGAATTACGATGTCGCTGTCGTTTGCGAGAACATCGGTAATTTTACCCTTGCCCTCATCGCCCCAGTTGGCACCTACAATTGCTTTTACCATTTTACAAAACTCCTTTTTACAGACACATGGTCTGCTATAAATAAAATATATACTTGAACCAAAGGTTCGATTAAATCAGTCTAATTAAACATTGATTTCAGGCTTGTCAGACTCAACATCTGCGTACTTTTCAAGAACAGGCTTTATGCACTCGTTGAGGAAGTCCTCTGTCTGCTCTTTTGCTCTGCCTGTGTAGTTTTCCGGCTTGAGAATCTTTTCAAGCTCTTCAAGAGTAACACCGAATGCCTCATCTGCGGCAATTCTTTCGAGAAGATCATTTTCGCCGCCTTCAACCTTGACTACTCTTGACGCAGCCATTGAATGCTCACGGATTTTCTCGTGAAGCTGCTGTCTGTCAGCACCACGCTTTTTAACTGCATCCATCATAATATTCTCTGTTGCCATGAACGGAAGTTCTTTTCTGAGTCTTTGTTCAATTACCTTTGGATAAACAACAAGACCGTCTGCAACATTTGCATAAAGTGAAAGGATACCGTCAACTGCGAGGAATGCCTCCGGAACGCTGAGACGCTTGTTGGCTGAGTCATCAAGTGTTCTTTCAAACCACTGTGTGGCAGTTGTAAAGTAACCGTTGAGAACATCAACCATAACATATCTTGAAAGTGAACCGATACGCTCACTTCTCATTGGGTTACGCTTGTAAGCCATAGCCGATGAACCGATCTGATTCTTTTCAAACGGCTCTTCAACCTCTTTGAGGTGCTGAAGAAGTCTGATATCATTTGAGAATTTAGCGGCTGACTGAGCAATTCCCGCAAGAACATTGAGAAACTGTGAATCAAGCTTTCTTGAATATGTCTGACCTGATACAGGGAAACAAGCCTTATAACCCATTTTTTCTGCAATCTTACGGTCAAGCATTTTGCACTTTTCATGATCTCCGTCAAAGAGTTCAAGGAAACTTGCCTGTGTACCTGTTGTACCCTTTGAACCGAGAAGCTTAGCCTTTGAAAGCTGATACTCAACATCTTCAAGATCCATAAGGAGCTCCTGAAGCCAGAGAGTCGCTCTCTTGCCTACTGTTGTAGGCTGTGCAGGCTGAAAATGAGTGAATGCAAGGGTTGGAAGAGCCTTGTATTCATCGGCAAACTTTGAAAGGTTGCGGATAACGGTGATAAGCTTATTTCTAATAAGCTTGAGTCCTTCTGTCATAATGATGATATCTGTGTTATCACCGACATAGCAGGAGGTTGCTCCGAGATGAATAATGCCCTTTGCGTTCGGACACTGAACACCGTAAGCATATACATGTGACATTACATCGTGACGAACAATTTTCTCTCTTTCCTGTGCAACTTCATAGTTGATATCATCAGCATGAGCCTTGAGTTCGTCAATCTGCTCCTGTGTAATTGGGAGTCCGAGTTCTTTTTCCGATTCTGCAAGAGCAATCCAGAGTTTTCTCCATGTTCTGAATTTTTTATCCGGCGAGAAAATGTATTTCATTTCCTTGCTTGCATAACGGGCTGACAAGGGTGATTCATAAGTATCTTTTACCATTATTTACATCCTTTCAATTAGTTGTCCTTTTTATTGTTTTCATCGAAGTTCATTCCGCCACGCTCTTTGCCCTTAAAGGTTTCTTTTGTGATAGGAGCGGGGTAATTACCCGTAAAGCAACCGTCACAAAAGCCTACGGGAGCGTTGTGAATCATCTCACGAAGTGACTCAACAGGGAGATATCCGAGGGAATCAGCCTTGCTGAGCTTTGTGATTTCTTCGATTGTATGGTTGCAGGCAATAAGTTCTCCTCTTGACGGAATGTCTGTACCGTAATAACACGGCCACATAAACGGAGGTGAACTGATACGCATATGTACCTCTTTTGCGCCTGCCTCTTTGAGCATTGTAACAATTCGGTCAACGGTTGTACCACGCACAATGCTGTCATCAATAATAACAACTCTCTTGCCTTTGATTTTGTCGGCAATCGGGTTGAGTTTAATTTTTACGCTTTTCATTCGTTCCTTCTGACTTGGCTTTATGAAGGTTCTGCCGATGTAGCTGTTCTTCACAATAGCCTTTTCATAAGGAATTCCGGATTCTTCGCTGTAACCGATTGCGGCATCAATTCCCGATTCGGGAACACCGACAACCATATCAGCCTCAACAGGGTATTTCCTTGCAAGAATTCGTCCTGCCTGCTTTCTTGCCTCATAAACGCTTACTCCGTCAATAAAGGAGTCTGAACGGGCAAAATAAATATACTCAAAAATGCAAAGTGCCTTTTTCTTGTCACCAAAGTCGGGTTTCATACTGCGGACACCGTTTTGGTCTACAATTACGATTTCGCCCGGTTCAACATCACGGACAAATTCTGCACCGCAGGCATCAAGAGCCGCACTTTCACTTGCAAAAACATATGAATCGTTGTACTTGCCCATACAAAGCGGTCTGAATCCGTGAGGATCACGAGCCGCAATAAGCTTTCTCGGGCTCATAACAAGGAGCGAATAAGCGCCCTCAATTACCTGCATTGTTCTTGCAACGGCATCTTCAACAGAATGACATTTAAGTCTTTCACGGGCAATTACATAGCAGATAACCTCGCTGTCGATTGTTGTCTGAAAGATTGCGCCACGCTGTTCAAGACCTCTGCGGATTTCAAGCGCATTGGTAAGGTTGCCGTTATGGGCAATTGAAAGCGTACCCTTTACATAACGCATAACAAGCGGTTGTGCATTTTCCAGCACAGAACCGCCTGCAGTCGAGTAACGGACATGCGAAACCGCCATTTGTCCGTTGAGAGAATCAAGAATTTTGTTGTTAAAGACCTCGGTAACAAGGCCCATATCTTTGTGATAATCAATTACACCTTCGTCAGATACAGCGATGCCGCAGCTTTCCTGTCCTCTGTGCTGGAGAGCAAGCAAGCCGTTATAACAAGCGTATGCAGGGTTAATTGTGCCGTCGCTGAATATGCCGAATACTCCGCACTCTTCGTGCAGACCTTCTTTTGCAAAATTATCGAAAGAAAATTCCAAGGTGCCACCATCCGATTAATCAAAATAACTATCCAAAGTTTAATTCACATATCTTAATTCAAAAATTCACAATGTAGTTATTATGCAAGACCTACACGCTTCATCATCTCGGCATAAGCCTCTTCAACACCGCCCATATCACGACGGAAACGGTCTTTGTCGAGTTTTTCCTGAGTATCCATATCCCAGAAACGGCATGTATCGGGAGAGATTTCGTCAGCAAGGAGAATCTTGCCCTTATATCTGCCAAACTCAATCTTGAAGTCGATAAGATCAACCTTGCACTGCTTGAAGAATTCAATCATAATCTCATTAATCTTAAAAGCCATTTCTGTGATTGTGTCGATTTCTTCCTTTGTAGCAAAGCCTGCTGCGAGGATGTGATATTCATTTACCATAGGATCGCCGAGTTCATCGTTCTTATAGCAGAATTCAAGAACAGGAGTCTTCATAGGAGTGCCTTCGGGAAGACCGAGACGCTTTGAAAGACTGCCGGCAGCTTTATTTCTTAAAATTACCTCGAGAGGAACAATTTCAACCTTCTTGAGGACTGTATCTCTGTCGTTAAGCTCTTCAACAAAGTCTGTTGCAATGCCATGCTTTTCAAGAAGCTTGAACATAAAGTTTGACATACGGTTGTTTACAACACCCTTGCCAACGATTGTACCCTTTTTCTCGCCGTTGAATGCAGTTGCGTCATCCTTGTAGGAAACGATGCAGAGATCGGGATCTTCTGTAGAAAATACCTTTTTAGCTTTTCCTTCGTAAAGTAATTCTTTCTTTTCCATAATCAAATCCTCCATAAAGATGCGGCTTTGCGCCGTAATTAAAAAACAATACAAGATACATTATAATATATAAATCAAAAATAAGCAACCGTATGAGAATTAAAAATAAAAAAATTGACGAATTTTTTAAAAAATTGCCTGTATCGAAAAATTATGAAACAAAAATAATCTTAAACAGGGCATTTTTGCAAAAGGAAAAGGAACAACACGGCATGGGTTGTTCCTTAGAAATTATGATCAAAGTCCTAATAAATCTTTCTTTTTAGCATCAAACTCTTCTTGTGTTATTGCTCCCATATCAAGCAAACCTTTCAACTTTTTAACTGCATCGATTTTTTCATCATAAGACATTTCACATTTATTGTTAGGATTTAATTTTGGAACATCTTTGCCTGTTGCAATTTCGACAACATCTGCTACTGTCTCAATTATTCCTGAATTGTTAGATACCGATTCAGCATTTTGTCGACTCTTTGTTCCACCTAAAATCGACTTAACAACACCATTTTCCATTACTCCAGAAATTGTTCCTAGCGTATCTATACCAAGCGTATCATCGACCAAACCGATAGCACTCTTTATTTTTCCAGCACCACGAGCAGAAACAGTCTTTCCCGTCACAGATTCTACAGTCTTAGTTACAAATTTGCGAGCTAGAAACATAGATTCAAATGTTAATTGTAGTTCCTTATTTATAAGAGATACAAATACATCATTAGATTTTTGTTTAATTTGCGGTTGGTCATTATATAACTTAATATCAGATGTTGGATAAACTTGCAAGGAAAATTCAGGCTTTTTAAACATTTTCTTTTTTGTTGTTTCAATAACAATATTATGGTTTGTAATTAAAATTACATTTTTGTCTTTATTTTCTTTTAAAGAAACATCACTTTCAAACAAAGCAACTTCATCAGACTCTAATTTGTAGCATAGCATAAAAATACCTCCATTTTTTTATTTTTTGTTTATTTTAATATATTAATATCATAAAAAAGATGAACAAGCCTTATCAAAAGTATGTGTTCAATATAACATTTTTCAATCGTTTCGATTGGAGGTCACTGACTACCGCTACAATACGGCAATTACTTTGTGACGCATTTATAAATCTTGATTTGTCATACAGTTATCCAATCGTTTTTTGTTTATTTCTGAATATAAAAAGTATTAAAGGTCTAAAAAGTCCGAAGGTAAGGACATTTACTACTGTGAGAACATCCAAATATCTGATGTTAAGATTTTTGAATATTTTATCCGAAATAATTACATCTATCACAAATGAGGCAATGGCACAAGCTAACAGGGCAATCAAGCCGATGATACCGATTTCCAGTTCAAAGCAGAAAAACAGAACGGCAACGGTTGCGATTGAAAGGTTCAGCACGCCTTCTATTATGCCTAAAGCCTTATTCCCTGCAATTTTACCGAGGAGATATTTATTATAAAACGGAATCCAAGCTGTACCGCTGTGCTTATAGTACAAGTTCTTGCACATACCCATTGCCGCAATGCTCTCAAAAACATAGCTTACTGCAAAATAAATAATCAGCACGGCAATTACTGCTATAAAGAACATATACATAGCCGAAAGCATTCCCATTAAAAGCATAACGCTTATTCCGCCCATAATTATCGCCCTCCGAAATATACTAAAAAAGGACACTAACTCTATGAGTTAATGTCCTTTTGGTGCCGGTGACCGGACTTGAACCGGTACGGTATCGCTACCGGCGGATTTTGAGTCCGCTACGTCTGCCAATTCCATCACACCGGCAAATGCAAAACATATTATACAATACAAATCAGGAAAAATCAAGTTATATTTTTAAATTTTTTGCCTAATTACTACGCTGTAAATAGAGGTGAATCAATTTGTGTGAAAATACAAACGGTTTTTCTTCTTTGGCGTCGATTTTGGGTGAATTTAATACTGTATTTTAAAGTTACTATTTGTCGGGTTACATCATTTTAATCATGCAAATACTTTATACAGATGTTTTAATCCTTGAAAATAATATGCCTCTATGTTAGAATAGCTTTGAGGATGTGATAATTTGATAAATAACCAGTTTTCGGGTAATAATATGCCGTTTTACGGCAATAACCTTAATTATAACCGCAATTTCAAAAAAGAGTTCCAGTATGATAATCTCAAGCAAAGATCAAGCGGTTTAGGTTTTTTTGTATTTGCGTATTCGCTTACAATGACAGTAAGCGCAATGATAGTTGTAGAAGTTTTCAAGGTTTTTGGTTCGGCAAAATATATTTATTCTGACAATTATTCAATACTGACTTACTTTATGGATATATTTATTTCCGTATTTGCCGTTGTTGTTCCTGCATTTTTTTATATAAAGCTTTCAAGAAACAGTTTAAATGATATTATCAGCACAAAATATGTAAAACAAAAAAGTATGATACCCATTCTGTTTCTCGGAATGGGGGGTGCGATGATTGCAAATGTTGCCACGAGTGTTATCGCAGACAACTTCTCGCTTTTCGGAATTGAAAACACATCTTCGGGATTGACAATCGGAGATTCAAGTGTTTTGAGTATTGTTCTGAACATAATTTCAACAGCAATCGTCCCCGCTTTTGCCGAAGAATTTGCTTTCAGAGGAATAGTTATGGGTTCTCTGAGAAAGTTCGGTGACACAACAGCAGTTATAGGCTCTGCAATTTTGTTCGGTGCAATGCATCAGAATATATCACAAATTCCGTTTGCGTTTATTCTCGGACTTATTTTTGCGTATGTCGATTGCAAATTCAATTCCATTCTTCCGTCAATAGCAATCCATTTTCTTAATAACCTATATGCTGTTTCCATGAGCATTTTAAGAGATGCAAACATTGTTTCCGATTATGCGGCAACAATAATCAGTTACAGCCTGATTATTTTCTTCTGTATTGCAGGCTTTGTTTCATATATCGTACTTGCAAAAAATGATAAGAACTTTTTCAAAATGTCCGATAAGAAAGACGGAATTGTAAGTGAACTTAGCTTAAAAGAGAAAATAACTGCATTTCTTGTGAATCCCGGTATCATACTTTCACTTGTACTTTTTCTGATAACTACAATCACAAATTTAGGATTAATTAACAATGGATAAAACTTTATACTATATGCAAAAGGCTATTGAACAGGCTGAGATTGCCTCTGCAGAAAACGAAGTTCCCGTCGGTACGGTAATTGTCAGAAATGATGAAATTGTTGCCACAGGAAGAAATCGCCGTGAACAAGGCAAGAACGCTCTTCTTCATGCCGAAACCGACGCAATATACAATGCCTGTCAAAAGCTTGGCGGTTGGAGATTGTGGAACTGTGAAATTTATGTAACACTTGAACCCTGCCCTATGTGTGCCGGTGCAATAATCAACGCTCATATTCCAAAGGTATATTTCGGTGCTTACGACTTAAAAAACGGCGCTTGCGGTACAATTACGAATCTGTTCAAAATGCCGTTCAATTTCAAGCCTGAATCAGTCGGCGGTATTATGCAGGAGGAGTGTTCAAAACTTCTCACCGACTTTTTTAAAAACTTACGCAATAAAAAATCATAGCAAAAATCCCGCTTTTGTAAGCGGGATTTTTTATTTGCAGTTTTAATCAAAGCAACAAGATTATATTATTTTTCATCTCTTAAAATCTTACTTGCCGCAAGCATTACACCGAGCTTACCGCTGTGGAAGTTAAGACTTCCCTGCATCCATACTGCATACGGTTCACGCAACGGTGCGTCTGCAGAAAGTTCAATAGATGAACCGAGAGTAAATGCGCCTGCCGCCATAACTACCTGACTTTCATAACCCGGCATATCCGACGGAATCGGAGATACAAAGCTGTCAACAGCCGAACCGCTCTGAACACCCTCGCAAAAGCGGCATACCTTTTCTGCATTGCCGAGCATGATAAGCTGAATGATATCTCCTCTTGCATCATTGTACTTGGGGCTTGTTTCATAACCGAGAATTTCAAAAAGTGCCGATGCAAATACTGCGGTTTTAAGCGCTTCACCCGTAACATGAGGAGCATGGTACGCACCCATAAAAAGTTCTCTGTTAGCGTTAAGGGTAGCACCGATTTCTTTGCCTGTTCCCGGAGTAGTGAGTCTGTAGGCACACATCTCTACAAGTTCTTTCTTACCTGCAATATATCCGCCTGTAGGAGCAATACCGCCACCCGGGTTCTTGATAAGAGAACCAGCCATCATATCTACGCCCACCGACAAAGGTTCAACCTTGTCAATAAATTCACCGTAACAGTTATCGAGCATAATAATACTTTCGGGCGAATTGGCTTTTGAAATTTCACAAAGCTTTTTGATTTCTCTCCATGTGAGCGTAGGTCTTGTGCTGTAGCCTCTTGAACGCTGTATGTAAACCATTTTAGGCTTTTTCTCTGCAATATCACTTGCAATTTTGTCATAATCAAGCGTTCCGTCAGGTTTAAGCTCGGTCATTTCAAATTTTATTGAAAAGTCCTTGAGTGAGCCGGGATAGTCCCCCTCAATGCCTATGGCAGAACGGATTGTATCATACGGCATTCCTGTTACGGAAAGCATTGTATCCCCCGGTCTTAAAACGCCGAAAAGTGCAACTGTAAGGGCATGGGTACCGCTTACGAAATTATGACGGACAAGTGCGTCTTCTGCATCAAAAACATAGGCATAGACCTTGTCAAGAGCCTCTCTGCCTGCATCGTCGTATCCGTAGCCTGTAGAACCCCAAAGGTGACTTTCACGAACATCTGCAAGCTGAAAAGCCTTTATCATCTTCTGCTGGTTGTATTCCTGAATATCGTCAATCTCCGCAAGCTTGTCCTTGCAAAGCTCCATTGCCTTTTCGGATGCTTTTATAACTCTTTCATCTATATCAAAAAAACTCAAATATATCACCTTTCAAAATAATATTCCTGCCATAATCCGCACTGTTCAAAACCGAGATTATTATAAAACGACTGATTTGCATTCTTGGCTCTGTGAAGATACACGGTCTTGTTCTCGGCAATCAGTCTGTTGGATATGTACTTTACAACAGTTGAACCGTAGCCGTGCTTTCTGTAGTCGGGATGACACGATACCGCACCCAACACGGCACCGTTACTGCTTTCGGCAACGGTCATAGCCATTGCAACAAGTTTTGTACCGTCATAAACTCCGCACATTCTCGTTGCATTATGACGAAGCTTGTGATTCACATCAACATAAAAATCATCAAACGGCGGCGGAACAAAATTTTCATCGGCACAGCTTACGATGAGATTATAAACCTCTTTAATATCGGGAACAGCAAAATTTATACTTTCGTCAACATTTTCAAACGGTTCTGATTTTTTCAGAATAACACCCGAAACGGATTTACTGCCGTATAAATTAAGGTTAAAATCTCCGCTGCATATTGCACTTGACGCACCCGCAACACGCATAAATGACGAAACTTCTTCAAGATTTGTTTTATCTGTGAGAAATAAAATGAAGTTTGTTCCGCATCGGGAAATTGCACCTGTACACTCATCTGTTTTATCGTCAATTATCGTCCAGTAGTCAACGAAAGCAAGCGATGAATCGTAACTGTTGTACTGAGAAATTATTCTGCACGCAAACGGATCTTCCGCCGACAGGTTCATAATTACATTTATATAATTTTCATTGGCGGTTACTATCATTCAGACCGTCTTTCCTTTCGCTAAATTTCCGCCCGCAATATAATCGGACAATACTTTTGCAAGTTTTAAAACGCTTTCGCAATCATCAAGGTTTGCCGCAGTTGAAGGAGCATGAATATACCTTGACGGAAGTGATACCGCAAGAGTTCTCACTCCGCCCCTGCTCTGATGAATTGCACCCGAATCATTACCGCCTGCAACTGCTCTCTTATACTGAACAGCTATGTTATTCTTTTCGGCAAGTTCAAAAGCGGCACTTATCATTTCTTTATCATAAACTGTCGCCCTATCCATTACGGTAACCGTTGCGCCTTTTGACAAATTGCATACCTGATGAGATGCATCAACCTCTGCAATATCAGCGGCGGTTGTGCTTTCGATAATAAGAGCAAAATCAGGATTAACCGTAAAAGCCGCAGGTCTTGCACCACGCAATCCCACTTCTTCCTGAACAACAAATGTAAAATACATATCATATTCGGGTTCGGATTTTATAAGATTAATAAGCACATAGCAGCCGAAACGGTCATCAAGTGCCTTTGTAACAACAGTTTTGCCGTTAATCTTAAAGTCGCCCTCAAAATTAATGCCGTCACCGTAGTTTACATATTTAAGCGCATCTTCCCTGCTTTCGGCACCGATATCAATGTACATATCATTCATTTTCGGAACAGCAGTTTTTTCATCACCGTTTGTAAGATGAATCGGTTTCACACCGATTACACCGTTAAGACCGTTTTTGCCAACACATACACGCTTACCGGGGAGAACTCTTCTGTCAATTCCGCCGACCTCGTCAAATTTAAGGTAACCGTCAGATGTTATATCCGTTACCATAAGACCTACTTCATCCATATGTGCCGACACCATAAGTTTGCTTTTTGCAGACTTTTTTCCCTTTTTAAACACAATAAGGTTGCCGAGATTATCTGTTTTAATATCATCGGCACAGTCTTTAATCTCGTTAATTATAAGATTGCGAACATTCCCCTCATTACCCGAAATACCGTTGCAAAGGCAAAGCTGTTCAAGCAATTTTATATCAATCATTGAAAGCACCTCCGCATTTAATGTATTCGGCAATAAGCTTTGCCGTATTGTCAACATCAGCTACAGAAATAACTTCATTCTGTGTGTGCATATATCGCTGTGGGATTGATACAACAGCAGTTTTTACACCTTTTCCGCTGATTGAAATATGGTCGGCATTTGTACCTGTTCTGCCTGCTATCGGTTCAAGCTGATACGGTATATTTTTATTCTTTGCAACGCTTTCAAGCGATTTGCTCATTTCTTTGTTGAGAATTGAAGAAATGCAAATCATTGGTCCTTTGTCGAGTTCAACCGAAGAATAGAATCCCGAAACATCCGGCTGAGATGCAAAACTTACATCAACAACAATTGACTCGTCTGCTTCAACTGTAAAAGCACCTGTTTTAGCGCCTGTGCCAAATGTTTCTTCCTGAGAGCTTAAAAGGATAATTACTTTATAATCTGTTTCATCGTCTTTTAATAACTCCGCACACTTAACAAGTGATGCAACACCGCATCTGTTATCAAGGCAAGGCGCAACAATTCTGCCGTTCAAAAGATTTGCAGGCTTTGAGGCAAATGTCAGCATATCACCGAATGAAATGAGTTTATTAACTTCATCATACGGCAGACCGAAATCAACCCAGATTTTGTCGATTGGCATAGCCTTGTCCTCTTTTCCGTCGGAAAGATGAGGAGGCATACAGCATACAACACCTGTTACATCAGGATTGTTCTGCAGACAAATCAGAGTATCGGCAAGAGTTCTTGCGTCAATTCCTCCGCACGGAGAAACTTTTACAAATCCGTTTTCATTTATTTCGGTAACCATAAATCCTATGCGGTCAATGTGAGCGTCAAGCAATATGGTTTTATTTGAATTTTTGTTACCGCAAACAGCCGTAAGACTGCCGTTTGATATCTTTATGTCATCCGTATAATCCGATAAAAACTTTTCGGCAACAGACAAAGCGGGTTCTTCCCTGCCCGACACGCCCATTGCACAACAGAGTTCAAAAATAAGTTCTTTTGTGTTCATTGTATATATTACTTCAAAGCGTTGACAATTGACTTGAAGTGATTACCTCTTTCTTCAAAATTCTTGTAAAGTCCGAAGCTTGCACTTGCGGGTGAAAGCGAAACAATATCTCCCTTTGTTGAACGCTCACGGGCAACAGCTACAGCCTCTTCCATATTTGTTACATTGACGATTTCAATTTCATCTGCATCATAGTTTGAAGCCTCTTTAACGGCTTTTTCAATTTTCGGGGCAGTATCGCCGAGAAGAATAAGAAGTTTTACTTTATCGTTGATTACGGGTCCGAGCGGCTCATAAGGAATATGCTTGTCATATCCGCCTGCAATAATGCAGATTTTCTGCTTGTAAAGTGAAAGTGTGCCGAGTGCGGTTCTTGTAGGACTTGATGCAATTGAATCGTTGTAATACTTAACACCGTCAACCTCTCTTACAAACTCTGCACGGTGAGCAACACCGCCAAAAGTCTTTGCAACGGCTACCATTGTTTCTGCATCAACAAGTCCCCATACGGCTGAAATAGCGGCAAGATAATTTTCTACATTATGCATACCGGGAATTTTGATGTCATGAATGTTCATAATACGGGTAATTTTTCCGTAGTCATTATAGCAGATTGTATCGCCGTCAAGAAAAGCACCGTTTGGAACACTTTCTTTTACGGAGAACTTTGCAAGCTGACCTCTTACGCTGTCGGAAAAGCCGTTTGTAATCTCATTATCAAGGTTAAGAACAGCCTTTGAAAAAGCATTCTGATGAAGAATGATATTTTTCTTTGAATCAATGTACTCCTGCATATCCTTGTGTATATCAAGATGGTTGGGAGCAAGGTTTGTTACCACGGCAATATCCGGACTCTTTCTCATAGAGATAAGCTGAAAACTTGAAAGCTCAACTACTGCATAGTCATCGTCATTCACGCTTTCAATCTCAGGAAGAAGCGGCTTGCCGATATTACCTCCAAGGTGTACATTAAAACCTGCCGCCTTTAAAAATTCCGAAATAATCGTTGTTGTGGTTGTTTTGCCGTCAGAACCTGTCACAGCAATAATCCTGCACGGGCAAAGGTCGAAGAAAACTTCCATTTCGGATGTAAGAACAACACCCTTGTTACGAAGTGCAACAAGCTCATCCTTATAAAAAGGTGTGCCGGGACTTCTGAAAACGATATCGGCGTCAATCTCAGAAAGATAATTTTCACCGAGTAAAAGCTCTGCACCGTACTCTTTAGCCTTAATACCGTTCTGTCCCAAATCTTCAAAATTTTTCTTATCGCAAGCAGTAACTTTTGCACCCTTTTCAACAAAAAGTTTTATAAGCGGAAGATTGCTTGTACCGATTCCGATAAAAGTAACTTTTTTCCCTTTTATACTGTCAAAAAATTTATCAGCCATAGCATTCATTGTAAAATCCCCTCTGCAATTAGTATTTTATGCCATTTCAGTGACTTTATGCCATACCATACAATTATACATTTTAACGGAAATAATTTCAACCGTAATACACTGATATTGCAATAATATTTTCAAAATGTTAAAATACGGTAGGTGATGTTATGCTGTACGATTTTATAATTATCAATAAAAAAGACAAAACTCCGCTTTACAGGCAGATTTATATGTCGGTCAGAAAATCAATTGAAACGGGAAGTCTGAAAAAAGGAACAAAGCTTCCGTCAATAAGACGATTGAGTACCGACCTTGATGTTTCAAAAACTACTGTCAACGGAGCGTATGAACAGTTGTGTGCAGAGGGATATATATCAAACAGGCCACGAAGCGGATATTATGTTGAGGCACAGTTCAGCGGTACACCGTCAAAAAGCGATAAAATGTCTTCAAATATCAACAAAACAAAAAGATACTATGAATATGATTTCAGCAGTAAAAGCATTGATGATGGTATAATCAACATAAACGAATGGAAAAAATATGTTAAAGAGGTTTTAAATCAAAACTATCTGCTCACTTCCTACGGTGAAGAACAGGGTGAAGAAATTCTGAGAAATGCTCTGCAAAAATACAGCCTCGGCACACGGAGTGTAAACACCTCATACGAAAATATTATCGTCGGAGCAGGTACTCAGACGCTTTTGCACATACTCTGTTCACTTCTCGGCAATAATAAGAAAATCGCACTTGCGGATTACAGCTACATTCAGAGTGAATATGTGTTCAACAGTCACGGTTACGACATCAAATATTTCAGATGTGATAAATACGGAGCCTGTATTGATTCACTTGAAGAAATCAAGCCCGATATAATTCTTATAAATCCCAATTTTACCGTAAACAGCAACATTACAATGCCTGTTACACGCAGACTTGAGATAATCAAATGGGCAAAAGAAAATAATGTTTTGATTATTGAGGACGATTACAACGGTGAACTTCGATACAGTACGCACCCTATGCCGTGCGTACAGAATTATGATACCGAAAACACGGTTTATCTCGGCTCTTTTTCAAAGATACTTCTTCCCTCTGTCAGAATCAGTTATATGGTTCTTCCGCAAAAACTCACAGATGAATACAACAAAATCAAAAAATACACAAATCAGACAGCATCAAAAACAGAACAAATTGCCCTTGCAAAGTATATTAATAACGGTAAGCTTGATGTTCATCTGAGAAAAGCAAGAAGAATTTATCTTGAAAAAAGCAACCTTATGCTTTCAAACATAAAGAAATATTTCGGAACCTCCGTTAAAATTGTGTTTAACGAAACTTCGCTTTATGTTTCGCTGATTTTTAAGGATAAAATGATTGACGATTCTGTTATAAAGAAAATTGACGACGCATTAATTAAAACTATGCAGTTCAACAAAGCCGAAAATATGATTGTGTTAAGCTTTTCGGGAATAAAAGATGTAAAAATTGAAAGCGGAATAAAATTACTTTATGAAACAATTTCAAAATAGCATAACAAAACGGGACTGAAATCAGCCCCGTTTTCTGTATAATCAGTTTTCACAACCGCATTTAAAAGAAGATGTATGAGAAGAGTCACGGTCGCCACGGTGTATTGCATTCGGCGGGAAGAATGAGTCTGTAGGAAAATCAATTTTACTGAAAACTTCGCACGGATCATCGGGCGCTGACGGACATTCCTTGCGGGGAACACAAAAATCATAGGACGGAATCATAATCTGTACATCTCTTTCAAGCCTTGTAATCGTAAAAATACCGATTGTAACAAGCACTCGCTGTGTTTCAGGCTGTGCAGGTTCTCCGTCAAGGTAATCAATAACACAACTTGGAAATGTTCTGCAAACAGTTATCGGATTCGCATTATTGTAATCCTGTAGATTTGCAGACAATGCCATTGGATTTGAAATTTGAACCGTTGCTCTCGGCAGGCAATAGGGATATTTGCACGGACAATCCGAATCTGATGTATCGCAAACAACATCTTTGTCACTGGAGAATGACTTTACGCAGCCTTCACCGCCGTAAAGCACAACTCTTTTGCCGTACATTGCAAGACCTGTGACAGTTTCGGGAATCGCACCTGCGGCTGTATAGGCTTCAACGGTGACGGCAAAATAGTACATCATATCAACCGAATAAAAGCCGCGATGGAACGCAACAGGCTCAACCTCTACCGTAGATGTAATTATGCGCACATTACTTATCTTTACGGAACAAGCCCCATCAATAATTTTCTGGTTTGCTTCGGTAAACATAACAGGAAGATTTGAAAGGCAATCTTTTGCTCCGCAACTGTCATAGATTCGTGAAACATTGATACAAACAGGTTCACAACCGTTAGTTTGCTCGCCGCCTTCGGTGCATGCATTTTCCGAGGAACAGAAAGGTACATCTGACATAAAAATAACCTCCGTAAAAGTATTGACAGTTCAATTAATGCACTGTAACAATACATTTTATGGAGGTTTTGATTTTTGGTGATTAACAGCCGAAAATTAACCGTAAAACGGGGCAAGTGTTTTCTGAATGTTATTAAACAGATTAATCGGACTGCTGTTTGAATAGTTTGAAAGTGCTATATAAATTTGATTTTCGTCTTTGGTAAAAACAAGAGCGGCATTATATTTGTCGATTTTTCCTGTGTGAGAAATCATATTGCTGTCTTTTGACACAACAAAGCCGTAACCGTAGTTACCCTTGTACGGCGTTGTCATTTCTTTAAAAGATTTTTCCGAAATGAGCTTGTTTGTACAAAGAGCGTCAACCCATTTGAGTAAATCGGGAACATTGGATATTAAACCGGTTGCAGAATATCCTACTCCGGGATACAATGTCCACGCATTATCGTAAATATCCTGATATCCTACAGCGAGCTTATCAGTGCTCTCAAAGCCTGTGTTCATCATTCCCGACGGTTTAAGAATATTCTCTTTAATATATTTTTCGTACGAGGTTTCGCTGACCTGTTCGACGATATCACCGAGAAGAAAATATGCGCTGTTTGAGTACATATACTTCTCATCGGGTTCAAAATTAAGTTTCTGATCAAGTATCCAGTCCATTACGGCTTTTTTATTTTTCTTTGCGGAATTTTCGGCTGAAACCTTATATTCAAGCTGAGATTCGTTGTATGCATAAGTATTTGTATCGCCGTCTTTGTTGATGTAATCCTTTATGCCCGCTGTCATTGTAAGCAGGTTTTTAACGGTGATTTTTTTGCCATATTTATATGACGGAAAATATTTGTCGATTGTATCATCAAGTGAAAGCTTTCCCTCCTCAACAAGCTGCATAACCGCAACAGCAGTAAACTGCTTTGTGAGCGAAGCAATTCTAAAGCATGTGTCCGTAGAATTCTTTGTGTGCCTGTCCTTGTCGGAAAATCCGTTAGTGCCGATATACTCAAGAGCATTTCCGATTTTGACATAAACCGTTCCCCTGAATTTGTTATCGGTTATTATTGCGTCAAGATTTTCGGAAATATCGGAAGATTTTCTTTTGAGTTCGGAATAGTTCCATGTGGGTTCTTGTGTCTGCTCATCGGAGGTTGCCGCCTTTGTTACAGGCTGTGAAGCAGCCACGGCGGTTGTTTTCTCGGTAGCGGATACAGAGGACTGCGTGTCTTTTCCGCAGCCTGTAAAGCACACAGAAAAAGCTGTCAACGCAGAAATTGCAAGGCACAGAACCTTTTTTGATGATATAAGCACTTTAATCACCTCAGATTTTTTTCATATTACTGCAATAGTTCGCCATAAGAGTTTTTGTGCCGGCTTTGTCAAAGGCAATTTCAAGCATAGTATCATTGCCCATTTTCTCGGCTTTCATTATCATACCCTTGCCAAACACCTTGTGCTGAACACAATCTCCTACATTGAATACAGCACCGCTCTTAACAGGAGGTTTTGTAAATCCAAATGATTTATTCGGTGAATACGAGCTACCCGATGATTTGCCGACAGAAACTTTTTCACCTGTTCCCGATGCAAACCCGGAAGTCGCCTGTGTGAACATCTGCTTTCTTCCGCCGCTGTATTCAAGAAGATTATCTGGAATTTCATTTAAGAATCTTGAGCCCTTATTATAGCTTGTTGATCCGAACAGCATTCTCGAATTTGTTTTTGTGAAATAGAGAATTTCCTTTGCTCTTGTAATTCCGACATAAGCAAGTCGCCTTTCCTCGTTGAGTTCATCGGGATTCATCATTGTTGCAACGGACGGAAACATTCCTTCTTCCATGCCTGCGATGAATACAACAGGAAATTCAAGTCCCTTTGCCGAATGTAATGTCATCATTACGCAGGTATCTGCATCTGCATCGTAGTTATCAATATCAGTCTGGAGAGAAATTTCTTCAAGAAATGCAGAGAGGTCTGCCTCATCGCCGTAGTCCTCTTCAAACTTGACGATATTTGAAGAAAGTTCTTCAATGTTTTCAATACGAACTTCAGGGTTGTCCTTTTCGGTTTTAAGATACTGTTCGTATGATGTGTGTTCAATCACAAGGTTATATAATTCTGCAAGAGAATATTCGCCACTCTGCTCAGCTTCAATAAGTCCGTCAATAAGCGCAACAAAAGCTTTGAGCTTTGCAGAGGCACGGGAAAGCTGCGGATAGTTTTCCGCCTCCTTGATTACATCGTAAATGCTTTCGCCGAGTCCTGCGGCAATGTCTGCGGCATGAGAAACGGTTGTCGCACCTATTCCCCTCTTAGGAACATTGATAATTCTTGAAAGTCTGACATCATCATGAGGATTATTTATAACCTGAAGATATGCAACCATATCACGAATTTCTTCACGGTCATAGAATCTGTGACCGCCGATTACACGGTGCGGCACACCGCTTCGTGACAAAGCCTGCTCAATTGCGTTTGACTGGGCATTCATTCTGTAAAGAATTGCATAGTCGGAATATTTTCTTCCGTCGGCTACACCGTCAAGAATAGTCTGAGCAATGAAATTAGCCTCGTCACGCTCATTCTCGGCTGTATGTACCTTAATTTTTTCGCCCTGACCGTTTTCGGTCCACAAAGTTTTACCCTTACGCATTGTGTTATTTGAGATGACCTCGTTAGCGGCATTGAGGATATTCTGTGTACTTCTGTAATTCTGTTCAAGGCGAATCATTTTTGCGTTCTTAAATGTATTTTCAAAAGAAAGAATATTTTCGATTGTAGCACCACGGAATTTGTAGATACTCTGGTCATCATCACCGACAACGCAGATGTTTCCGTATTTGCTTGCAAGCAGGCTTACAAACTTATACTGCACCTTGTTAGTATCCTGATACTCATCGACCATGATGTACTTGAACTGATTTCTGTAATAGTCAAGTATATCGGGTGCTGTTTCAAAAAGCTTTACGGTATTGCAAAGCATATCGTCAAAATCCATTGCATCGGCTGTTTTAAGCTTTGTCTGATAGATTTCATAAACCTTTGCAATCTGTGCTTTTCTGCTGTCAAATTCAGCCTCCTTACGCATTTCTTCGGGAGTAAGCATTTTATCCTTAGCCTTTGAAATTTCGGAGAGGATTGATTTTACAGGCAAAGTTTTTTCGGCAATATTGAGTTGCTTTAAAATATCCTTGACGAGTTTTTTCTGATCGTCAGTCCCGTAAACCGTGAAATGACTTGTATAACCGATTCTGTCGCCGTATCTGCGAAGAATTCTTGCACAGGTTGAATGAAAGGTAGCCGCCCAGATGTCGGCACCGCCCTCGGGAACTGCCGCACAGATTCGTTCTTTAAGCTCTCCTGCGGCTTTATTGGTAAAAGTAATGGCAAGTATCTGCCATGGTTTACAAAGCTCACACTGCAAAATGTAGGCTATTCTGTTAACAAGAACAGTTGTTTTGCCCGAACCGGCACCTGCAAGTATGAGCAAAGGACCTTCTGTGCAGAAAACAGCCTGTTTCTGCATATCATTCATATGTGAAAAGTTTTTTTGAATCTCAGTCTGTACCATTTTTAACCTGCCTTAAAATATTGCAAAAGAAAGGGGCGAACGATGTTCGCCCTCAGTAAATTTTAAATGAATTATTTAATGCTGTCATTAAACATTGTAAGCATATCGGATGCCTTTTCACCGATAATCATTGTAACAAAGTTACCGTCTTTTGTAACCTTACAATTTTTCACCATATCAAGCTCTTCAGCTGAATAGGAAGCGTTCTGCTGAAAGATTGAATTATAGCGGTTTGTAAGAGCAGTTTCAACTCTTGAAGCGGCATCCGAATCAGTTGCCTCAACAAGAACTACCTCTGTGTTTTTGCTGTCTGTATCAGACTTACCGACCTCAGCGGCAAACTGCTTGATATCATCGGCATTGATATTGTAATATTTGTACATATCATCCTTTGTTTCATACTTTGTTGCATCTACACTGTACTCGGAATTCATCTTATCCATAAGATCCGCAAGATTAACTTCCTTTGCACCGCAACCTGCAAATATCGAAAGGCAAAGAACAAGAGCAACTGCAAGCGAAATTACTTTTTTCATAAAATTACCTCCAAATTTTTTTAAAAAGAAAATGCGCCGAACTTAAAAAAGTTCGGCGCCAAACTGGTCGAGGTGACAAGATTCGAACTTGCGACCCCATCGTCCCGAACGATGTGCGCTACCAAACTGCGCTACACCTCGAAATAAAAGAGCCCCGAATAACTTCGGGGCTGTGGCTGTGGAATAGGGATTCGAACCCCAACAAACAGAGTCAGAGTCTGTCGTGCTACCGTTACACTATTCCACAAGATGTAATTGCTACCGAACTTGCAACGATATGAATTATAAGACATATCGTTCAAAAAGTCAATACTTTTTTTAAAATTTTTTCAAAAAAGTTTTCAGACCTTCAAAACAGCCGACAGCAACAGGATTTTTGACGAAAATATTTTAAAATTATTTTCGTCTAATCCTTATATCTCTGCCCAAAAAATCAAGCTGACGGGCATTTCCGCAGATTCTTGATACAAATCTGTCTGTATAATTCTCCTGCAAATCTCTTATTGTCAGATTTGTATTTATAATTACGGGCTTGTTTGACAACATTCTTGAGTTAAAAATGTTGTAAAGCTGTGATACGGAAAACTGAGAATGAAATTCCGTTCCGAGGTCATCTATAATAAGAAGGTCGCATTCAACAAGCATATCGAATGTTGAATCATCTTCCTTGTTTGAAAAATATATTTTTTCAAGCTTTGAAACAAGTTGCGGAGCAGACGCATAAATTACACCGTAACCCCTCTTTATTGCCTCGTTTGCAATTGCAAGCGACAGATGAGTTTTGCCGAGTCCGGTTGCGCCTTTCATAAGTATACTTTCCGAATGCGAGTTAAAGTTGTCGGCATAATTCTGACAATATCTTAAAACTCTGCTCATATGGTCATAAGGAGATACCTTAAGCTTTGGATCAACAGTCTTGTCATAATATTCAAGATTAAAGCTCTCAAATGTAGAAAGTGACAGCGGAGCGTTTCTGTTAAGCTCGGCACATGCACAGGCTATGAGAGCAGACTTCATGCATGAACATCTGACAGTTTTGCCGTTTATGTCACAATAGCCTTTGTCATTACATTTCTTACAAAAATAATCGGGTTCAAAATAATTTTCGGGATAACCGTTATCTGTAAGGATTTTCCTGACCTCTGCCTGCATTGCAAGATTCTGATCACGAAGCTTTGAAACGGCGTCCTTCACATCTCCGCCAGCAAGAACTGCTCGGGCTGTTTTGATTCCGCCCACGGAAATCTGTTTTTCAAGTTCTTTCACACGGGGAAATTTTTTATAAACCTCTTCTTTTCTTCTTTCCGCTGCCTTTTCGGCGTTAAGTCTGCGTTCATGTAATGTGTCCGAAGCAGCCTTATAAACACTATTGCTGTATCCCATACCAACCTCTTAATTAAAAATTATCAAGTGAATTAAATTTGTCGAGTTCATTAATATCATAAGATGACGACTGTTTCTGCGACGGCTTTGACGCTGATTTTTCATACTTATGAAGTTCGTCAAGCGTGTGCAGATTGCTTGCATTCCAACGCTTTAAGATTCCGTCAATGTAGCGAAGATTCATTGTTCCCTTTGTATCAACGCATCTTTCATACGCCTCTCTGAGCATTTCGGGCGAAAACTTCCACTCGCTTACCCACTTGTCACCGTATTCAAGCTGTTTCTTTGTAGGAGAACCGACATTTTTAAGTCCGAATGCTTTTGAAACAATTGAAAAGTTTGCCGTTGTTTTTTGAATCTGCTTAATCTTGTTATCAGCCGCCTCGAGCGAATAAACGCCGTCATTTGCCCATTGAATACCGATATTTTCAATCGTTCTTATATTGCCCTTATCAATGCTTGCACAATAATGTATAAGCATAAAGATAACATCAAGCGGAAGTCCACAGGTGTCCTTGAGCATAAGCAGAGTTGCGATATCGGAATTTGAAAGAACTTTTCCGAGTGTTGTCTGCGTTTCTTCAACAAGCATTTTTAATTCTTCATCAACTGCAAGCCTTTGTGCCGTAAATACAAAATCCGGCTTTTGCGGTCTTGTAGCCGTAAAATGTCTTTGCGGTTCTTCTGTGCTTTCCTTTGGTGACTGTTCTGTTTCCTGTTTTACAGGCTCTTGAACCGTTTGAACAGGCTGTGGCACTGTCTGTTGTGGCTGTAAAACAGTCTGAACAGGTTGCGGTGTCTGTTCCGTTTGAACAGAAGTTTGCGGTGCAGGAACAAATTCCTCGTTATTTTTTACGGGAGTAAAGGTATTTTCAATTCTATTAAACACACCCATACTTACCCAATAGTCAAGCGCCTCGGGAATATCGGTTACATTGACGCCTGTTGCCTTTGAAATTTCTGTGTCGTCAACGGAACGACCGGCATTACGAAGGACAAACAAAAGAACTTTAAGCTTTACGCCGTCAGAAAATTTTAATCCTTCATCGACTACTTTGGAGGGAACTGCAAAAATTGAGTTCCATGCTCCCAAATCTATATTAATTGACATTATATCCTACTTTCTGTGATTTGCTTTTTGTAAATGTCTGTTACAATATTTATAATAGTTTCATTCTATCAGAGCTGTGGAACATCCGCACTTGGATTTCAATTAAAACAACGCTCTGCTTTCATAACAGAGAGCAAAGTTTGTAACAAAGTGCAATCTGTATTTAAATTATAACATAGATTTTCAATTTTAAAAACAAAAAAATAAAATTATCTGGATTTTTTTCTGTTTCTGTGATAATATGATTTCAAATTATGAAAAGAGGTATTACAATGAAATATTCATATTTCCCTACGGGAGTTTGCTCCAGACAGATTAATCTTGAACTTGATGACAACGGTAAAATCACAAACTGTGAGTTTGTGGGCGGCTGTTCAGGCAACACTCAGGGCATTTGTATGCTTGTTAAAGGTATGGACGCAAAAGACGCTGTTGACAGACTAAAAGGCATTGACTGCCGTGGCAGAGGCACATCCTGCCCCGATCAGCTTTCAAAGGCTCTTGTTGAAGCATTAAAACTTATCTAAATCATTTTTGCGTATAAGTTTAATTATTATTCCGATAAGGAATTTTACTGCATAAGAAAACGCAATTACAAACAAGGTAATCGCACTCATTATTGTTATGATAATGAACAAACACAACATAAAAACATCCTTACAGATTTTTAATTTCATTATATCTGCAAGGATGTTATTTTTTTGGTTTATTATGTAGTACAGAGCAAAAAATTATTTTGAAAGGAAGTAATCCATCATTGTGAAACCTTTTTCAATATAGTTGCCTGTCTTTTTAGCCTCTTCTTCACAGAATTTGCTTACGCCGCTGTCCACTTCGTTTTTGCTGTCATAGATAAGATAAGGAACAGGATTTGAAGTGTGTGTGCGGATAGAAAGAGGTGTGGGATGATCGGGACATACGAGTACGGCAAAATCATCAAATGTTCTGAGAAAATCGGTTACAGGCTTGAGAATATGCTCATCAATGAGTTCAATAGCCTTTACTTTATTTTCAATCTCTCCTCTGTGACCGCATTCATCGGGAGCTTCAACATGGATATATACAAAGTCCGCACCGTTTTTGAATTCATCAATTGCGGCTTTGCACTTTCCGTCAAAGTTTGTGTCAATATAGCCTGTTGCACCCTCAACATCAACGCTCTTCATGCCGGCACAAATTGCAATACCTTTGAGAAGGTCGACAGCAGAAATCATACTGCCCTTTTTGCCGAACTTGCCGAAGAAGCTGTCAAGAGCAGGTTTTGTACCCTCGCCCCAGAGCCAAATTGAGTTAGCGGGACGAAGTCCTTTTTCAATTCTTGCCTTGTTTACAGGATGATCTTTGAGCAAATCATAGCTTTTCTTCATCAAATCATAGAGAGCGGCAGTATCGTCACCCTTTGGAATATATTCTTTAATTACACGACCTGAGATATCGTGAGGAGGTGTGAGTTCGCCCGGATGAGGATTGCCGTTTTTCCATACAAGACAATGACGGTATGCAACACCCGAATAGAACTTAAAAATATCGTTGCCAAGCTTTTCCTCAACATAGTTGATAAGCTCTCTTGCCTCTTCTGTTGAAATGTCGCCTGCACAATAGTCAACCATAGACTTGTCCTCGTAGTTTTCTTCATCGGACAAAGTTACAAGGTTACATCTTAATGTTACATCGGTGTCTTTAAGGTCAATACCGATACTTGCCGCCTCAAGTGGAGAGCGACCGCTGTAATAAACAGCAGGCTCATAACCGAGAACCGAAAGGTTTGCAACATCGCTGCCGGGTTTGAGTCCTTCGGCAACAGTTTTAACCATTCCGACCTCGCCCTTTGAGGCAAGGTAATCCATGCAAGGCTTAACAGCCTTTGCCATAGGAGTTGAATTATCAAGCTGTGCGTTTGGCTCATCAGCCATACCGTCACAGAGCATTACTAAATACTTCATACTAATTCATAGCCTTTCCGTATAATATGAAATTTATTTTTGAAGTGTGCCAAGACTTGCACACTTTAAATATGCGTTGATAAAGCCGTCAAGATCGCCGTCCATAACAGCCTGAATGTTACCTGTTTCAAAGCCTGTTCTGTGGTCTTTTACCATTGTATACGGCATAAATACATAGCTTCGGATCTGTGAACCCCAGGTGATTTCCTTTTGAACACCCTTGATGTCCTCAATCTTTTCAAGATGCTCACGCTCTTTGATTTCAACGAGCTTTGAAATAAGCATATTCATAGCAACATCACGGTTCTGATACTGACTGCGCTCAACCTGACTGGCAACAACGATACCTGTAGGAATATGAGTAAGACGAACAGCAGATGAAGTCTTGTTGACCTTCTGACCGCCTGCACCGCTGGCACGGTAAACATCCATTTTAATATCTTCGGGCGGAATATGAACTTCTGTATCTTTTGCAATTTCCGGCATAACCTCAAGAGATGAGAAACTTGTGTGTCTTCTGCCTGCCGAGTCAAACGGAGATACACGAACAAGACGGTGAACGCCTGCCTCGCTCTTTAAGTAGCCGTAAGCATTTTCACCTTCAACAAGAAGCACGGCACTTTTAAGTCCTGCCTCATCGCCGTCAAGGTAGTCAACTTCTTTAACCTTAAAGCCGTGAGCCTCTGCCCAACGGGTGTACATTCTGTAAAGCATTTCTGCCCAGTCCTGAGCCTCTGTTCCGCCCGAACCTGCGTGAAATGTAAGAATTGCGTTATTTTTATCATATTCGCCTGTGAGCAAAGTCTGCAAACGCTGTTTTTCAAGATTTTTCTTGACAGCCTCAACTTCGCTTTCTGCTTCTTCAAGAAGAGATTCGTCCTCTTCCTCATTTGCAAGTTCAATCAAAGCGTGAGTATCCTCGTATTTGGCAACAAGACCTTCGTAAGCCTCAACCTTGCCCTTTAAAGAGCCCGTACGCTGTAAAACCTTTTGTGATTTTTCCACATCGTCCCAAAATCCCGGCTCGGTTGCCTTGAGTTCAAGCTGTTGAATCTCCGAGAGCATACCTTTCATACCGAGTGCATCGGACAAATCGTCTATTTCAGGCTTTAGAGCCTGAAGCTTTAAAAGTAATTCCTCAAACTGTACCATAAACATGTACCTTTCTGAATATAGTTTATTCTTTCACAATTTAATATTATAGCAAAAACATCCACAAAAGTAAAGAAAAACAGCTATTTTATTCACAAGTAAACTTATACACAAAAACAAGTTGCATTTGTCAATACTATTTGTTATAATTAAAGTGTATAGGTACACAGTATCGTGTATTCTTTGGAGGTTTATAATGGAATTTACAGAATACAAATGTCCGGTATGTGATAAACAGTTCAAAAAGGGTGACGATGTTGTAGTCTGCCCTGAGTGCGGAACACCGCATCACAGAGAATGTTATGAAAAAGAAGGTCATTGTCATTTTGCAGACAGACACAGCGCTGACTTTTCTTTTGAAAAAGAACAGCAGGAAGAGGCCGAACAACAGGCAGAGCAGGACGCTAAAGACGGTGTAGTTCTTTGTAAGAGCTGCGGAGCGGAAAATCCGAAAGAAATGTTCTATTGCTGTAACTGCGGTGCACCGCTTTACGGTGATGACAAGAATAATCCGAACTTTCAGCAAAATCAAAATAACGGTCAGCCTAACCCGAATTTCAATCAGAATCAGGGTATGCCGCCGTTTGGTGTTCCTTTTGGTCAGGCAAATCCGCAAATGGCTGCCGCTTTTGATCCCATGGCAGGAATGAAGAGCGACGAACCGCTTGTTGACGATATCACTGCAGGTGAAGCCGCAAAATTCATTGGTAAGAACACCCCTTATTATCTGAGGATTTTCAACTTTATCAATAAGTTTAAAAAGAGCAGATTCAATTTTTCCGCATTTATTTTATCGGGAATATATTTTCTGTACCGAAAAATGTACGGCTTAGGCGTATTGTTCTCAGCTCTCGTACTCGGTTCAATGGTAGGTTCTGCTTATATTTCATCGCTTCCGGCATGGAAATCTATCTACACAGGCATAGTACAGGCTCAGCAATCAGGACAGGTGCTTTCGTTTAATAATTTTTTCGGACTTTCACCGACTGAGTTTTTACTGTTCATCTCTCCTCTGCTTGCAAATGCGGTTTCACTTATAGTAATGGTTATCAGCGGTTTAATTGCAAATAAATGTTACTACAGTCACTCTGTTAAAAAAATCAAAATGATAAAAAGTACAACAAATAAAGAGCTTTTGAATGAGGCACTCGAAACAAAAGGCGGAGTAAATCTTCCGATTGCTGTTTCTGTAGCTTTTGCTTTCCTTGTTGTCAATTATCTGCCGATGTTCTTAATGTAAATGACAGAAACGCCGTAATAAATGTATAGAAATATAATAAGTAAAAAGTTTAATGAGAAAGAAGGAATATTATGCGTATAACAAAGGCGGTTATCCCGGCGGCGGGACTCGGCACAAGAGTTCTTCCCGCAACAAAAAATATGCCGAAAGAAATGTATCCTATCGTTGACAAGCCAACTATTCAGTTCATAGTTGAGGAAGCTGTTGCGGCAGGAATTACAGATATTCTCATCATCACAAACCGTGGCAAAGGACTTATGGAGGATCATTTTGACGCTTCTCCCGAACTTGAAAGTCTGCTTGAAAAGAGCGGCAAAACAGAATTTCTTGAAACAGTCAGAAATATTTCAAACCTTGCAAACATTTCTTTTATCAGACAGAAAGAAATGAAAGGCCTTGGACATGCCGTTCTCAAAGCAAAATCTTTTGTAGGCACTGAACCTTTTGCCGTTATGTACGGTGACGGCGTTATTACAGGCAAGGTTCCTGCAATCAAACAGCTCATCGATCATTACGGTGAATACGGTGAAGGAGTTGTAGGTGTTAAAAAGGTTGACGCCAAAGACATTCACAAGTACGGTTCACTCAAAGTTGAACATATGCACGACAATATTTTTGCCTGTACGGACATGAAGGAAAAGCCGCAGACTCCCGAAGAAGTTCTTTCGCTTTATTCGATTCTTGACAGATGCGTGCTCCCGGCTGAAATTTTTGAAATTCTCGAAAATACAAAGCCCGGAATCGGCGGAGAAATTCAGCTTACAGACGCAATGAGAGAGATTGCAATAACAAAAGGAATGACGGCCGTTGAGTTTGAGGGCAAGAGATACGATATGGGCAATAAATTCGGAATCTTGCAGGCTCAGATAGAAATTGGGCTTGAACACCCTGAAACAAAAGATTTATTGAAGGATTACATAAAAAATCTTGCAAAAACTTTGTAAAAAGGTATTGCAATTTTCAGAAAAGTGCAGTATAATTTGCTGCAGTTAAATATTGGATTCAAAAAAACAAGGAGGATTTCACATCATATCAGTGCGAAATCCTCTTTTTGCTTTTAATAACTATTTTAATTCTTTGTTATTCAATTGTTATTTCATAAGGGCAACAGTTTTCATATATATAGTATGATTTGAATCCGGCTTTAAAAGCAAGCTCTATCCCCTTTTCAATATCTCTGCCGACATCATTTATATTATGTGCGTCACTTCCGAGGGTTATGTACTTGCCTCCAAGGTCGTGATAGCGTTTAATTTCATCAAATGCAGGGAGAGTTTCACCGAGTCCCTTGAACAGTCCAGAAACATTAATTTCAAGAGCCTTATCATTTTTAATAAGTGTTTCATAGATAAGGTCAATCTTATCTCTGTACGGTGAAAGATTCGGAATAACGCCCGTATCACGCTTAATATATCTCAACGGATATGTAAGGTGTGCAAGAGTACAAAAGCTGTCAAAAGAGGCGGTTTCGAGAAGTTCATCAAAGTACATATCGAGAATTATATGTGCATCTTCTTTTTTGAAGTCCATATAATAAAAATCCGGTCTGTTTCTCAGGTTATGCACGGATGCGATTATTATGTCAAAATCTCCAAAACAAAGTGCTTTTTTTGTACATTTGGCATTGTGCATCGGCTCACCAAGTTCAATGCCTCTCAGTATTTTGATTTTACCCTTGTATCTATCTTGCATAATCGAAGTTTCATAATTCGATTTTGGAATTAATTTGCTGAAATCTCCGTACTCACTTTCAGAACCGAGCAAAATCTCGGGAGCTTCGCAGTGGTCGGTGATTGCAAGTGCAAAAAGTCCCTTATTACAGGCACTGTTGCACATTTCTTCAACTGTATTTTCAGCATCAAAAGAGTTGCTTGAATGGGTATGAATATCACATATTTTCATTAGTAAAACACCTCACAAAAAAGATGATAACATATGAAAAAAATTTTTTCAATATTGCACTTTACTTTATTAAAAATTAGTTATATAATATGCACAAATAAAGAAAAGCAGTTTTATGCAGAATTCCAACGAAAATCTGCATAAACAGGAGGTAAAAAATGAAGGCAGTTATCACAGTAATCGGTAAAGACAGCGTTGGAATCCTTGCAAAAGTTTCAGAGGCCTGTTCAAAGGCTGATGTTAATATCGTGGAAGTAACACAGAGTGTTCTTCAGGATATGTTTGCTATGATTATGCTTGTTGAAATTGACAAATCCAACATCGGATTTGAACAGCTCCGTACAAACCTCAAAGCAGTCGGAGAATCAACAAATACAAAGGTTCATGTTATGCACGAGGACATCTTTAACAGCATGCACAGAATTTGATCAGTGCTACCGAATTGAAAGGATATACATAATATGTTAGAAACAAGAGATATACTTGAAACCATAAATATGATAGACAATGAAAACCTTGATGTAAGAACAATTACAATGGGTATTTCATTGCTTGACTGCATTGACGAGGACATTGATAAGGCTTGCACAAAGGTTTATGACAAAATCTGTCGAAATGCAAAAGACCTTGTTAAAACAGGTGAAGACATCCAGAAGGAATTTGGTATTCCGATTATCCATAAAAGAATTTCAGTTACCCCTATCGGTATGGTAGCCGCTCCGTGCCAGAGCAAGAATGTTGTCAAGTTTGCCCACACTCTTGACAAAGCCGCAAAGGAACTCGGTGTAAATTTCATCGGCGGTTATTCCGCTCTTGTTCAGAAGGGTTTTGCAAGCGGTGACTACGCTCTTATCGAAAGTATTCCACAGGCCTTGAGCGAAACCGATTTCGTTTGTTCATCCGTAAATATCGGTTCTACAAAAGCCGGCATCAATATGGATGCTGTTAAGATGATGGGTAAGGTCGTTAAGCAGGCTGCAGAAGTTACAGCCGACAGAAACTGCATCGGTGCCGCAAAGCTCGTTGTATTCTGTAACGCTCCCGAAGACAACCCGTTTATGGCAGGTGCTTTCCACGGCGTCGGCGAAGCCGATACTGTTATCAATGTCGGTGTATCGGGTCCCGGCGTTGTAAGAGCCGCTCTTGCAAAAGACGGTGCAGGAAAAGACATCACAGAAATTGCAGATATGGTTAAGAAAACTGCATTCAAAATCACCCGTATGGGACAGCTTGTTGCAAGAGAAGCAAGCAAACGACTTTGTGTTCCCTTTGGCATTGTTGACCTTTCACTTGCCCCGACACCTGCTGTCGGTGACAGTGTTGCATATATTCTTGAGGAGATGGGACTTGAAGTGTGCGGATGCCACGGTACAACCGCTGCACTTGCACTTCTTAATGACGCTGTTAAAAAAGGCGGCGTTATGGCTTCTTCCCATGTCGGCGGTCTGAGCGGTGCTTTTATCCCCGTTTCCGAGGACGCAGGTATGATTCATGCCGCTACTGAAGGTTACCTTGATATTACAAAACTTGAATCAATGACAGCCGTATGTTCGGTTGGTCTTGACATGATTGTAGTACCCGGTGACATAACTCCCGAGGTTATCTCTGCAATTATTGCAGATGAGGCTGCAATTGGTATGGTAAATACCAAAACAACTGCGGTAAGACTTATTCCGGCTATCGGAAAAAGTGCAGGCGAAGAACTTAATTTCGGCGGACTGCTCGGCAGAGGTCCCGTTATGCCTGTAAGGAAAGGTTCACCGGAGGCATTTATTAAGCGTGGCGGAAGAATTCCGGCTCCGCTTCAGGCGCTTAAAAACTAATTTTTCACGGGGGTGGTATTGTGGAGAATATGATTAAAAAAATCGTTGATGCCGACAACGAAGCCAAAGCCATGGAAAAGGATACTCTTGAAGAAAAAGAGGAACTTTCCAAAACTATTGAAGCCGAAACGAAGAAGATTTATGACGACTTCATGGCAAAAGCTGAAGAGGTTGTGAAACGCAACGACATTCAGGAAACAAAGAAAGCCGAACAGCAATGGGAGGAAATTCAGGGCAAGCACAATTCAGTGCATATCAAGCTTGACTCTGATTTTAAACTCAACTGTGACAAGTGGGTTGACGAAATCGTCAAAAGAACGGTTGCACAGTAACATTCCATTTACTGTTTACAAGGAGGTGTATGCGGATAATGTCAAAAACTTCGTTTGCAGTTCTGACAAAAGCAAGGTCAAAGTTCGGCAACAGACTTACCGAAAAGGATTACCAGAGTTTGCTTGCATGCCAGAGTGTCGGAGAGATTATGTCGTATCTTAAAAATAATACGCATTACTCCAAGGCTCTGACGGATGTCAGTGAGCGTGAAATTCACAGAGGACGGCTTGAGGCTCTTTTGAGGCAAAACCTTTTCTATGAATTTGACTCTTTGTGCAGATACGATTCGAGCGTAAGCTCGGGTTTGTCATCGTACATTATCTCGACATTAGAGGTTGAGCAGATTATAAGATTCCTTATCCTGCTCAGTTCAAACTCGACTGACAAGTTCATCTATCAATTCCCGGGGTATATTTCAAAGCATACGGAAATAGATGTTAACAAGCTTGCCAACGCAAAAAATTATGAAGAGTTTCTGAACGCCACACAGTCCTCCCAATTCTACGATATTCTCAAGCAATTTTCTCCTGATGAGAAAAATCGACTTCCAATATCGGACATTGAGAACAAGCTGTATAACTTGGTGTTCGGAAAACTAACAAAACTGATTAAAGCTACAACAAAAGGACAGGAAAAGCACGAGCTTATCAACTTTTTCTTTACGATTAACGATTATAATATTTTCTCGAGAATTCTGAGATTGAAAAAGTATTATAAGCTTTCTCCCGATGATATCAAAGCAAACCTCTTGCTTAATTACACAAATCTCAGCGAAAAGACCGTTGACATGATGTGTAAGGCGGAATCTTCGGGCGAGATATTCTCAATTATGCAGAATACGCATAACGGAAGATTGATTGATAAAATCGGATATGTTTATGCAAGCGATATTTCACCGAGAGTAAAATACAGGCTTGCAAGGAAAAATATGCACTTTTCCAACAACCCTTCGGTTGTAATGATTTCATATGTTTTTGTTGCCGAAACAGAGCTGATGAATATTGTCACTCTGATTGAGGGCACAAGATATGAACTTGACAATAAAATTACACAGTCATTGCTCATTAAATGATTATTTGACTGTCAAGAAGAGGTGATTATAATTTGGCTGTTTCAACCATGCAGGCCGTAAGCATTATCGGACTTACAAGGGATATTGATAATGTAATATCGGTACTTGGTGAATCAGGTGTGTTCCATCCCGATGATGTTTCATCTTTCTACAGCAACACAAAGGATTTTACACATCTGCAATCAAAAAACATCTATGCTGAACCTCTTAACACTCTTAAAGCAACATTAAGCCTTACAAAACGCAAGTTTAATCTTGTTGATGTAAGTGACTTTAATCCGACCTTTAAAGAAATTGAGCTGTTTACAAATCAGATAAACAGCGACATTGAAGTTCTTGCAGATGACAGGCTGTTTGTTGAAGAGCAGTTGATGCAGGCAAAGGAAAATCTTGTTGAAACAACACACTTTGTCGGACTTGGGGTTGAAATTGAAAAGCTTTTAACCTTAAAGTATATCAGTTCACGCTTTGGCAGATTGCCTAAGGAAAGCTTTGAAAAGCTTTCAGCCTATAAAGATAATCCTTATGTGGATTTTATTGTCTGTTCCGAGGATAAATCACATTATTGGGGCGTTTATTTTGCTCCGATTGACAAAACCGAGGAAATTGACAGAATCTTTTCAGGATTGTACTTTGAAAAATGTGATGTTCTCGGAGTTAATGACACACCGAGAATTCATCTGAAAAAACTTGAGAGCCTTATTCCCCATCTTGAGGAAAAGCTTAAAGAAGCTCAGAAGCGAGTTGACGATTATGTTGACAAGTATGAGGTTAGAATCTGTAAATATCTTTCTAAGCTTGAAGAGCTTAATCTTTATGCCAAAATCCGCACAAAAGCGTTGCAATACAGCAAAAGCTTTATTATTGTAGGTTGGGTTCCTACAGAGGATGCTAAGCCTCTCAGACGCAGACTCAAAAAAATTGCCAGCGTCAATGTAGATTTTTCAGACGGCAAGACGGAGATTGCAAAATCGCCGCCTGTCAAACTCAAAAACTGTTTCCTTGCAAAACCGTTTGAATTTTACACAGAGATGTACGGTGTTCCGAAATATAACGAAATTGATCCGTCACTCTTTATCGCTATCACTTATGTCATTATATTCGGCATAATGTTTGCTGACCTCGGTCAGGGCATTTGTGTATCAATTGTCGGTGCGCTTATGTGGAAACTCAGGAAAATGAAAATCGGTAAGATTCTTGTGCCGTGCGGAATTTCTTCTGCGATATTCGGCTGTGTATTCGGAAGTGTGTTCGGATTTGAGCATGTGCTCGATCCTCTTTACAAGGCACTCTTCGGACTTGATGAAAAACCAATTGAAGTAATGTCATCAGGCTCAATTGTAATGATTCTTCTTGCGGCTGTTGCAATAGGTATTTCGCTTGTTGTGGTTGCTATGGGACTTAATATTTACAGTTCCTTCAAGCAGGGAGATGTGGGAAGAGCCTTGTTCGGATCAAGCGGTTGTGCAGGTCTTGTATTCTACTGTTCAATTATTTTCGGTGTTGCAGGACAGCTCGTATTGGGTCTGCAGGTATTTTCCCTTGCATACATTCTTTGTCTTATCGTTCTCCCCTATCTGCTCATCTTCTTTGGTGAGCCTCTCGGACTTCTTATCGCCGGTGAAAAAGACTGGCAGCCCGAAAGCTGGGGCGGATATATTCTTGAGCATGCTATCGAGTCAATCGAATTTTTGCTTGAGTATGTTACAAACACGGTAAGCTTTTTAAGAGTTGGTGCATTCGTTCTTGTACACGCAGGTATGATGACGGTTGTTTTCGTACTTGCCCAAACAGCTCCCGCAGTAGCATACTGGCCCGTAGTTGTTTTAGGTAATGTTTTTGTAATGGTTCTTGAGGCGCTTCTTGTTGCAATTCAGGTGTTAAGACTTGAATATTACGAGATGTTCAGCCGTTTCTATTCCGGTGAAGGCAGACCTTACGAACCTGTTAAATTAAATATTGATTGATAATTTTTTGGAGGTATTATTATGTTATTCAATTTAATTATGTTAGCTGTTCCGGTAGTATTTCTTTGCGCATCTGCAATCCTCGCAGTAAAGGCCTTTGAGCATGGAAAGAACAGAAAGAAAACAGTTCTTACTCAGATTTGCTCATTCGCTGCTGTATTTGCATTCTGCATGGTATGCCCTATCGTAGCAAGTGCTGCTACAGGTGATGCCGCTACAGCTACATCGGGTATGGCTGACGGTCTTGCATATATCGGTGCCGCTCTTGCAACAGGTCTTTCATGTATCGGCGGCGGTATTGCCGTTGGTAACGCTGCTCCTGCCGCTATCGGTGCTACAAGTGAAGATCCTAAGGCATTCGGTAAAGCAATCATCTTCGTTGTACTTGGTGAAGGTATCGCTATTTACGGTATGCTCGTTTCAATTCTTCTTATCTTTGCAAGATAATTTAAGCGATTTAAGTTTCGTTAAGGATTGATTATTATGAAATTTTTTCTTATAAGTGATAATGTCGATACCAAAATGGGTATGAGATTTGCAGGTATTGAAGGCGTAGTTGTTCATCAGGAAGATGAGGTACGCAGTGAGCTTGAAAAGGCTGTGAACAGGGATGATATTGCAGTTATTCTTATTACGGAAACACTTGTTTCGCTCTGTCCCGACCTTATTTATGACCTCAAGCTTAACCGCAAACAGCCGCTTATTGTTGAAATTCCCGACCGTCACGGTAACGGAAGAACCAAGGACAGTATTACAAAATATGTTCAGGACGCAATCGGCGTAAAGCTGTAATTATCACATATCTGAATTTATTCAGGGAGGTTATTTTTAATGGAAAACTCCAAAAACAAAACAGATAACTTTCTGAAAGCCATTAAAAAATATGCTGATGAACAAAGAAGTGCCATGCAGACAGAGGTTGCTCAGCTTAAAGAAGAAAAGCTGAAAGAGGCAACCGAAAAAGGCAGACATGACAGCGAAAAATATATCAAGGACAATCTTGAAGAATCAAGAAACAGACAGACGGGTATTCTTGCAAAGAAAATTCAGGAAAGTCAGAAAAAACTGTTTCTCGAGAGAGCTGAAATGACTGAAAGCGTATTTAAAAAGGCTGAAGAAAAGCTTGTTGAATACACAAAAACATCAGATTACTCAAACAGCCTTGTAAAAAGTGCAAAGGAAGTTGCTAAGCTTTTTGCAGACAACGACTGTGTTGTTTATGTCAACGAAAGAGATATGAAGAACTCAGACAAAATCAAGGCAGTTTTTGCAGGAAGCACCGAGGTTGTTGCCGACAAATCAATTAAAATCGGCGGAATCAAAGGCTTTTGCAAGGCAATGAATATTGTTGCCGATGAAACTCTTGACAGCAAGCTCTATGCACAGAAAGAATGGTTTATTGAAAATTCCGGACTGAGTGTGCTTTAATCTTGCTGACTGTTAATTTCTTTTGAAAGAGATGGTAATAATATGGAAAACAACAATGTTATATATGGAATAAACGGACCTGTTGTTACCGTAAAAAATACCGACAGCTTTGAGATGATGGAAATGGTTCATGTAGGCAAGCAAAAGCTTGTCGGTGAAATCATCGGTATTACAGACGACATCACAACTATTCAGGTTTATGAGGAAACAACAGGACTTAAACCGGGCGATCCCGTTGAGGGTACCGGTGCTCCTATGAATGTTCTTCTCGGCCCCGGTATTATTGATAACATCTTTGACGGTATCGAAAGACCGCTGAAGGCTATTGAAGAAGAAGCAGGTGCGTTTATTAACCGTGGTTCTTCGGTTTCTGCTCTTGATGACAAGAAGCTGTGGAATGTTACAATGAAGGTTAAAGTCGGTGACAAGCTTGAGGGCGGTCAAATTTACGCTACTCTCCCCGAAACTCCTATCATTGAACACAGACTTATGGTTCCGCCTGAGCTTTCGGGTGAAGTTGTAAAGGTTAATCCCAACGGCGACTACAAGCTCTTTGATACAGTTGTTGTAATCAAGGATGACGAAGGCGTTGAGCACAACCTTACCCTTTGTCAGCAGTGGCCAATCAGAACTTCCCGTCCTGTTAAGGAAAGACTTACATCATCTGTTCCGCTTATCACGGGTCAGAGAGTTATTGATACTCTCTTCCCTATCGCAAAGGGCGGTACAGCAGCTATTCCGGGCGGCTTCGGTACAGGTAAAACAATGACTCAGCACCAGCTTGCAAAGTGGTGCGACGCCGATATCATCATCTATGTAGGTTGCGGTGAGCGTGGTAACGAGATGAGCCAGGTTCTTGAGGAATTCTCAGAGCTTATTGACCCAAAGTCACAGCGTCCTATGACCGACAGAACCGTACTTATCGCCAACACATCAAATATGCCTGTTGCGGCTCGTGAGGCTTCAATTTACACAGGTATTACTCTTGGCGAATATTACAGAGATATGGGTTACCATGTTGCCATGATGGCTGACTCAACATCCCGTTGGGCTGAGGCTCTCCGTGAGATTTCAGGCCGACTTGAAGAAATGCCTGCCGAAGAAGGTTTCCCTGCATACCTTCCTTCAAGACTTGCCGAGTTCTATGAGCGTGGCGGTCGTGCCGAGGTTCTCAGCGGCGGTGAAGGTTCTGTAACGCTTATCGGTGCGGTTTCTCCACAGGGTTCAGACTTCTCTGAGCCTGTAACACAGAACACAAAGCGTTTTACAAGATGTTTCTGGGCTCTTGATAAGGCTCTTGCTTATTCAAGACATTATCCTGCCATTAACTGGATGGACAGCTACAGCGAGTATTTTAACGACCTTGATCCGTGGTTCAGGGAAAATCTCGGTGAGGATTTTATTGAATACAGAAACAGAATAAGCGCACTTTTACAGGAAGAAAGTTCACTTATGGAAATCGTAAAGCTTATCGGTTCGGATGTACTCCCCGATGACCAGAAACTTGTAATTGAAACAGCAAGAGTAATTCGTGTCGGTTTCTTACAACAGAACGCTTTCCACGCCGATGATACTTATGTTCCGCTTGAAAAGCAAAAGCTTATGATGAAAACAATTCTTCATCTTCATGCCAAAGCTAAGGATATAGTTGCTCAGAATATTCCGCTTTCCAAGATTCTTAACCTTGGTCTGTTTGATAAGCTTACAAAGATGAAGTATGATATTCCTAACAGCAAGCCTGAAATGTTTGACGATTACATTAAGGAAATTGACGAAAAGCTTGCTGCAATTTCTTAATAAGGAGGGAACGCAATAATGATTATAGATTATGTAGGCGTTAAAGAAATTAACGGCTCTCTTATAGTTATGGACGGTGTTAAGGGCGTTTCCAACGAGGAAATTGTTGACATTCGTCTTGATAACGGTACAATGCGTCAGGGTCGTGTCGTTCAGATTGAGGGCGAAAGAATAGTTGTTCAGGTTTTTGAGGGTACAAGAAGAATCAGCCTTAAAAACACAAGAACAAGACTTACAGGTCATCCTATGGAGATGCCTCTTTCCCCTGAAATTATCGGCCGTGTACTTGACGGTGCGGGCAAACCTATTGACGGACTCGGAGATATTTTCCCTGTTAAAAAGGCTAATATCAACGGTACTCCTATCAACCCTGTTTCCCGTGTTTATCCTAAAAACTACATCAACACTGGTATTTCAACCATTGATACGCTTATGACTCTTATCAGAGGTCAGAAGCTGCCTATCTTCTCCGGCTCAGGTATGAAACATAACGACCTTGCCGTTCAGATTGTAAGACAGGCTAAAATCAGCGGTGCAAACAGCTCTAACTTCGGTGTTGTATTTGCCGCAATGGGTGTTCAAAAAGATGTTGCAGAATACTTTAAGAAGAGCTTTGAAGAAAGCGGCGTACTTTCAAGAGTTGTAATGCTTTTGAACCTTTCAAACGATCCTATCATTGAAAGAACTCTTACACCGAGATGTGCTCTTACAATTGCTGAATATCTTGCATTTGAGCTTGATATGCACATTCTCGTTATTATGACCGATATGACATCTTATGCCGAGGCTCTTCGTGAGTTCTCGTCATCAAAAGGTGAAATTCCGGGCAGAAAGGGTTACCCCGGCTATCTTTATTCTGACCTTGCATCACTTTATGAGCGTGCAGGTATGATTAAAGGTCACAGCGGTTCTGTTACACAGATTCCGATTTTGACAATGCCTAACGACGATATTACTCATCCTATCCCCGACCTTACAGGTTACATTACAGAAGGACAGATTGTTCTTGACCGTTCACTTCAGGGACAGGGACTGTATCCGCCTGTTAATGTTCTCCCTTCCCTTTCCCGTCTTATGAAGGACGGCATCGGTGAGGGTTATACAAGAGCCGATCACCAGCCTCTTGCAAACCAGCTTTTCGCTTCTTATGCAAAGGTAATTGACGCAAGATCGCTTGCATCTGTTATCGGTGAAGAGGAGCTTTCTCCTACTGATAAGAAGTACATTGAGTTTGGCAGATTGTTTGAATCAAAGTTCGTTAATCAGGGCTTTAATGAAAACAGAAGTATTGAACAGAGTCTTGACCTTGGTTGGGAATTGCTTTCAACATTGCCGAGAGCAGAACTTGACCGTGTCGACGATGCTTTACTTGATCAGTACTATAAGGGTGACAAATAATCGTTTGAAGAAAGGAGTGTGAGCATTTATGGCAGTACAGGCAGTACCTACCAAGGGTAATCTTATGAATACTAAGAAATCCCTTGCACTCGCCAAAAACGGCTATGAACTGTTGGACAGAAAGCGTAACATTCTCATCAGAGAAATGATGACGCTTATCGACCATGCAAACGCAATCCAGCAGAAAATTGATGACGCTTATGCAGAGGCTTACACAGCACTTCAAACGGCAAATGTTACCAACGGCTTTTGCGAAGATATTTCTAACGCTATTCCCTATGAGGACGGTTTGAAACTTGATTCAAGAAGCGTTATGGGTGTTGAAATTCCGATTCTTACTATTGCGGAACGAGAAAATCATAACTACCTACACTACGGTCTGCGCACAACAAACTCGGCAATTGATAAGGTTTATACAAAATTTACCGAAGTTAAAAATCTTACAGTTGAGCTTGCCGAGATTGAGAACAGCGTTTACCGCCTTGCCGATTCAATCAAGAAAACTCAGAAGAGAGCAAACGCTCTGAAGAATATTATGATTCCCCGTTTTGAGGAAACCGTTAAGTTCATTTCTGACGCACTTGATGAAAAGGATCGTGAGGAATTCAGCCGACTCAAGGTAATCAAAAAGAAAAAGCAAAAAGATGCTGCTTTGAAAAAAGCTAAAGAATTAAGTGCTGAAAGCGCATAAATTATCAGCCCGACCGCAGATTTGGTCGGGCTGTTTTAATGCGTCAACAAAACAAAACGGATTGGCATTTTTATTGAGCCAATCCGTTTTGTTTTAGATGTTGTGAATAAGCTGTTGTTTCTTTTTTGTTCGGTATTTTATAAATACCGAAACAATACATTCTGCAAAAACAACTATTGCAATCCCTGAAATAAGGTAGGCAAACATACCAAATGATGCCTTTGCCATAACAATTCCAAGTATGTCCGTTCCCTGTTTTATTGATACGCTTATGCTGTTAATTGATTGATACGCCCAACACCATGCGATAATACCGTTGATAATGTTGGATACAGCAAGCGCAGTAATAACAGTACCGTATATTTTCATTTTCTTTATGTTGTGATGAAATATAAATACAAACAAAAGCTGTGCTAACAAGAGAATAAAAAATACAATCGAATTTCTTATAACAGGTATTTGGGTCAGTAAAGACGAAAGTGCCGAAAAAATAAAAAGAACAGTTAAAAATATTTCACTTATTTTCATATTCCACTTCACTTTCGGTCAAGTTTTCTTCCGTGCATTTTCTCTTTTGTCTTTGTACCCTTTACTTTGAAGATAATCAGGTATCCTGCAAGAAGTGCAAGGAATGTTGTCTGAGTATAGAACAAGGCATAATCTCCGCTTGAAAAGCCCTTGCCGTGCTTTACGGGCTTGTCCTCGGGCTTTTCTGTGGGAATAGGCTCAATGCCGTCATAATTACCCGAAATCACCGCCTCATCGGGCGAAGACGCCGCAGACACACTTACGCAAAAGGCTGATGAAAAAGTCATCAGAACAGCCATTAACAAGGTGATTATAAATTTAGTCTTTTTCATGATATTTCCCTTTGTAAAATTAAGATTTAAAATAACTACAGTTAATTGTATCACAAGAGAAATATATATGCAACTGCTCTTTATTCTTCTGTCCAAGCCTCTTTTGCCATATTGAAAGCTGCCCAAGCTTTTGACCATCCTGCATAGAATGCGGAATGAGTGATGATTTCTGCAATTTCTTCCTTTGTAATACCGTTGTTTTTGGCTGACATAAGATGATACTTAAAAGAAGAATCTACAAGTCCCTGTGACATAAGTGCAACAACTGTAACAAGTGAACGGTCACGAAGTGAAAGTTTGTCTTCCCTACTCCACACTTCACCGAAAAGCACATCGTCATTAATTTCTGCAAATTTCGGTGCAAACTCACCGAGTTTATCTCTTCCTGCTGTCTGTTTTACCATTGATATTAACTCCTAAATTTCGTTTAGAATAGTTATTTTTAAATTATTTAAATCAAATAAATTATTTAAATCAAAACAACTGCATCTTCTGCAATCTGTTCTGGTGTGAGGCGGTTTTCTTTGAGGACATCGGCAGGATTATATCTGTCAAGGAATTCCTTTTTAAGACCGAAATTGATAACCTTAACATCTGACGGACCGTAGAAACGGGCAATCTTCTCACCAAAACCACCGTCAAGCACTCCGTCTTCAAGTGTCACAACAACATCATGGTCTTTCTTGAGGCTTTCAAGAAGTTCTGTGTCAACGCCTGTAATGTAGTAAGGATTGATAAGAGTAGGCGCTGTGCCTGTTTTTTCTTCAATAAGCTTTGCAGCCTGTTCGCCCATTCCATAGAATGAACCGAGTGCGATTACGGCAATCTTACCGCCCTGCTGAGCAACTTCATATTTATTAAGTTCTGCAAAACTCTTTGTGCAAGGCTTGCCTGTTGAAACAAGTTCTGCAACGGGAACACGAATTGCAACAGGGTAATCTGTCTGCTCAATACTCCAGTCAAGAACAGCAAGGTAATCTTCTTTGGTCGTAGGAGCGATATAAACAAGGTTGGGAATGTTTGAAATCATGGGAATATCAAAAATTCCGAGGTGTGTAACATCTGTCATACCGTTTACCGACGCAGTCTGAACAAGGATTGTTGCAGGGTTTGAGTCAATGCACAAGTCCTGTGAAAGCTGATCGTAGGTTCTCTGAATGAATGAGCTGTAAACATTGAATACGGGCTTGCCGCCGTTCTTTGCGATAGCAGATGCCATTGCAACAGCTGTCTGTTCTGCGATACCTACATCAAGAAACTGTCTGCCGAATGCTTTTCTCTCATCAGGAGTAAAGCCGTAAAGTGCCGGAGTGCCGGCTGTAATCGCCACAACTGACTTGTCAGACTTCATCTTATTTCTAAGATAATCTGTTGTAATTGAGCTGTAGTCCTCCTCATCAGGGAAATTAACAGTAGTATTGCCTGTTTCAATATCAAACGGCATACACCAATGCCAGCTTTCTTTGTCAGTTTCAGCAGGCTTATAACCTTTACCTTTAAGAGTGTTAATATGAACAACAACAGGATGATCAATGTCTTTTACAGACTTAAAAGCCTTGATAAGCTCTTCAATATTGTTGCCGTTCTTGACATATACATAATCAAGCCCCATTGACTTGAAAAGGTTACATTCAGCCTTGCCGTCTGTATCACGAAGAAGTTTGAGATTTTTATAAAGTCCACCGTGATTTTCTGCAATAGACATTTGGTTATCATTTGCTATAATAATCAGGTTTGAATCCATTTCACCGGCAACATTAAAACCTTCAAGAGCCTCACCGCCGCTGATTGAGCCGTCACCGATGAGTGCAATAACATTGCCCTTGCCGTTTGTTACATCTCTGCCCCTTGCAAGTCCGCAGGCAAGGCTGACAGAGGTTGATGTATGACCGACAGTAAACATATCGTGTTCGCTCTCTATGGGGCTTGTATAGCCTGTTACATCATCGTAATGCTCCTGTGCAATATATGCCTCTTTTCTGCCTGTGAGGATTTTATGAGGATATGACTGGTGTGAAACATCAAACACAAACTTGTCATGTGGTGAATCAAATACATAATGAAGGGCAATTGTTGCCTCTACAATACCGAAATTCGGGCCGAAATGACCGCCGTGAACACTTGCACGGTGAAGTAAAGCGTCACGCATCTCCGATGCAAGAGCGTTAAGTTCATCAATACTGAGTTTCTTAACATCCTGCGGTCCGTTTATTTTTTCAATATACATCGTAATCAGAGCTCCTTATCATATAAATTTTAAATATAAATCAGAGATATCTCCCTTTAGCTATATTATATAACCTCAAGCTAACTTTAGGTCAAGAGTATTTTTAAAAAATTTATCTTTTGCATTCTTTTTTATGTATATCGTTACAACGCAACAGCATAACCCTCGACAGGTAACTATAATTGAAACAGGCACTTACATAAAATTGCAAGTGCCTGTTTCATGGCTGAGCCGGCGGGATTCGAACCCACGGGTGACGGAGTCAAAGTCCGTTGCCTTACCGCTTGGCGACGGCTCAGTATATATTCTACTTTTATTGATTATTAAAAAAACAAGCCGCCAAAGAATTTCTTCAGCGGCTGTTGGTGACCCATCGGAGATTCGAACTCCGGACACCTTGATTAAAAGTCAAGTGCTCTGCCAACTGAGCTAATGAGTCAAATGGGGTGGAATGCCGGATTCGAACCGGCGGTCTCCAGTGCCACAAACTGGCGCGTTAACCAACTACGCTAATCCCACCATAAGTGGCGCGCCAAAAGGGACTCGAACCCCTGACCTACTGCTTAGAAGGCAGTTGCTCTATCCAGCTGAGCTATTGGCGCATCAGTTGCTGACCTCAGTCAGCCTTTATATTATACCCATATACGGCATATTTGTCAACACTTTTTTGAATTTTTTTCATATTTAATTTTTAAAAAGTTTTTTTCGGACAAAATCCGCCAAATTACGGCTTTCCGTATTTCTGAGCAAGTGCAAGATTCCTATAATCGGGTTCAGACGAAACCTCTCTTATAAGCTTCACAAACTTAGGAAGTTGATACCGCTGATCTTCACTAAGCAATTCAATTTCTATTGTTGCCCTGTCATTCCAGAACGGATAAACATCAAGTTCAAAATAGGTGCTGTTGTCAACAATACAATATCTGTCTTTACTGATGACGCCTGTAACATACTGCCTTTGAGCAAGGTACGAGTCGTATTGTTCTTTTGAAATATAATTTTCAATTTCGATCCGCTTAATATCCGATATTTTGATTTTTACAGTTTTGATATATACAGCCTTGTCACCCTCTCCCCTTTTGCGGATTCTGAAATATCCTTCCTCGGGAGTAGTGAGGTATGCCTGTGTAATAGGAATTCTGCGACAGGTTTTTATGCTGTTCAAAAATTCAATATCAGGATATTCAATCAAAAATTTTCTTTCAATTTCAAGCGGTTTCGGAATTCCGAGAAATGCGACAACCTCCTTGAGAAGTCTTTTCAGCTTAGTATCAAAGTCGGTCGAATTATCAATAATTCTCAGATGCGGTGTGCCTGTCCACACAGCCATAACATCTGTGTCAACTTCTCTTGCTTTTTCAAGACTTTCTTCTCTGCGGAAAATATTGGTTTCTTTTCCGTAATACTCTTCTGCACCGTCTGCGGAAGTCACAAGATGAAATACTGCGTCATAAGAGCTTCGTATTACATCTTCATTCAAATTGTGGATACCTGCATACTTTGCAAACTCATCTTCCGTAACATATGCTCTGCTGTCAAGCAATCCTCTGTCAAAAAGCAAAACTGCCTTTTCACAATCCATATTTTTGGCAATTTGCGTTTTTTCATTCTCCTCAGCAAGCTGAATTTCAAACAGTTCTCTGTGAAATTCATAGGAACCTACATTTTCGGGGGTTTTGCCCTCACTAAACAATCTGCTTGCAACCTCACCGATTGTAATTGTAGGAATATTAAGCTTTTTAAGCTCTTCGCTGATATATTTTAATGCGGAAGTCTTGCCACCGCAAGGTCCTCCCGTCAATACTATTTTTACAACTTCAGCCATAAAATCACCCATGTAACTTATTAAATTAAGTATATATCCCAACAGCAATTTTTTTATTCTGTTGAAGAACATTATTGTTTGTTTTTGCCCTTTAAAAGATAATATCGGCAAAATGAAAGTTTCTTATGCAGTAAAATTCATATTATACATTAAAAAGCGTATAAATTATCATAAAAACGGTGAAATATGCTGTTATAACATTGACAAGTTGCGTGTTAAAGTGCTAAAATATGTGTATAACCAATGAGGTTTTTTCTTATATTGAAAGGAAGTATTTATGATGGAAAAGCAGAATATTGACTGGGCAAATATTGGCTTCGGTTATATGCCCATCGGTGAAAGATTTGTAGCTAATTATAAAGACGGTAAGTGGGACAACGGCAGTATGACAGCCGACACCACAATTACTATCAGCGAATGTGCAGGCGTTTTGCAGTATGCTCAGACTTGCTTTGAGGGTATGAAAGCGTACACTACCTGTGACGGCAGAATTGTTGTGTTCAGACCTGACCTTAACGGACAGAGAATGGAGGACAGCTGTAAGCGTCTTGAGATGCCTGTATTTCCAAAAGAGAAGTTTGTTGAGGCTGTTTGCAATGTTGTTAAGGCAAATGCCGATTATGTTCCTCCGTACGGCACAGGCGCAACACTTTATATTCGTCCGTATATGTTCGGCAGCGGTCCTGTAATCGGTGTTAAGCCGTCGGCAGAATATCAGTTCAGAGTATTTACTACTCCTGTAGGTCCTTACTTCAAGGGCGGTGCAAAGCCTATTACAATTAAGGTTTCAGACTTTGACAGAGCTGCTCCTCACGGCACAGGTCACATCAAGGCAGGACTTAACTATGCAATGAGCCTTCACGCTATTGTTACCGCTCATGCAGAAGGTTTTGACGAAAATATGTATCTTGACGCCGCTACAAGAACTAAGGTTGAAGAAACAGGCGGTGCTAACTTTATTTTTGTAACAAAGGACAACAAGGTTGTTACTCCAAAGTCTAACAGCATTCTCCCCTCAATTACCCGCCGTTCACTTATGTATGTTGCAGAGCATTATCTTGGTCTTGAGGTTGAAGAAAGAGAAGTTTACTTTGATGAAGTTAAGGACTTTGCAGAATGCGGCCTTTGCGGTACAGCTGCCGTAATCTCACCTGTCGGCAAAATTAACGACCACGGCAAGGAAATTTGTTTCCCGAGCGGTATGGATGAAATGGGTCCGATTACAAAGAAGCTTTACGATACACTTACAGGTATTCAGATGGGCAGAATCGAAGCTCCCGAAGGCTGGATTAAGGAAATCAAGTAATCAATTTTATACATATAACAAGACGGTCTGTGAGAACAGACCGTCTTTTATTTGCAGTTTTTAATTATATTGTTGTAGGCAACATTCACGGCAGAATCATCTGTATTACAATGCAACACATAAAATTTTGTATGCCGAATAAGATTGTCAAGATTTGAGAGTAAAGACATTCCGTCTGACTTATTCACAAATTTGACAGTTGATTTGTAGAGCCTTTGTACAATCTCATTTGTGTCGGGAATTGTAACAAAATTATCGTCTGAGCGTTCTATGAATATTATAGCACCTACGGGAACGGTTTCGTTGTTAGCAATTCCGCTTCCGCCGTCAAACGGAGTTCCGCAGCATAGCGGGACTTCGTTTTTAATTTTCACAACAGGCTTATCGTCATTGAGAATATGAGCTTTTGAGCCGAATCTTTTCAGCCACATCTTTGTATGAGTAGATTTGCCGACGCCTGAATCGGCGGAAAATAAATACGCTTTTCCGTCAAAAACGAGTGCCGAGGAATGCACAAGCATAGCGCCACGGTGAATTATTTTGCGGTTAAAAATTGACGCCGTTGCAAATTCTTCAGCTTCATCAATGGTTGAACCTTCAACCATACGGCTCAACAGGGAATTTAAGTATGAGTCTGACGGTATTGCAGAAAAATCTGCACTTCTCTCCCCTTCATACAAAAACGGTTCGCAAAATTTTTTTAAGTAATCAAATTTTGGTTCAATTTCAACGATAAAATCAGCTATTAAATATTTTGGCAAAGCGTCCTCCGAAATAAAACAGACTCACAAAGAGTGAGCCTGTTTTTTATTGGTTAGTTTAAATGAACGATAAACTTCTGAATTTCCGTTGCGTCAACTACCGTGATATCACCATCGTAGTTATAATCGGCAAGATGTTTTTGTTCTGCCGAAAGTTCAACAATACCGACAACATACTTCTGCACAAGAGTTGCATCTAAAATATTAATCCCGCCATCCATATTAACATCACCGACATCATAAGCAGAAATGCCGTTAAACGGAATATTGTTAGCCTTTGCATATTCCTCAGCATAAGAACCGTAACTGCCCTTGATTGTTACATTCGGAGAGTTTCTGAAAGCGTTAGAAGCAATAGAAGTCACGGATGTAGGAATATACACCTCAGATAATGATTTACAGTTTCCAAAAGCAAATCTTTCAATTGATTTTACGGAATCGGGAAGATCAATACAAGTCAGTGAAGAACAGCCATAAAAACACTGTTCTGTAATTTTATTTACTCTTGCATACAATCCAATTTGAGTCAATGCCGTGCAATTTTGAAAAGAGCCAAAATCGAAGGAATTAATCCAGTATGGTAAAACAATTGATTTGACATTTGAACAACCGGAAAAAGATAAATAACCAACGGAGCGAAGATATTTTGCATTTGTAAAATCAATAGATGTGATATTCCCGTTATTTATAAATGAATAATCAGCTATTGACCTAACATTATAATTATCTAATCTATCGGGAAAAACAAGCTCTGTTTTGTTGTCATTACAACCGTAAACAGTAGCATTATATTTATCATCCGGAAGATAGTAAAAGCCGTCCGATGTAAGGTATGTTGCGGCAAAGCATTGTTGCACAGCGGTTAACACAATTAAAGCAACCACAGAAAAGCATAAAAATGTCTTTTTAAATATAATCATAATAATCACCTGAAAGCGGGCAGAGCAGTATATAAAACACTGCTCTGCACAAATTTCACTTAAGCATCTATATCACCTTTATCGTTATCATTACCGGCTGATCCTGTATCTTCCGGATTACTCGGATGAATATAATCAGTAAGCAAAGTTTCAAAATCAAACCTTACAAGATCAATAACGGGTGTTTCATAATTTTTTTTCATAAACTTTCCCTTTCTAATCATTGCTGAGATGTATAAGTCCTAGTACCGATATCATTCAGGTTAATAACTACAGGGGTTTCTGAAAGAGTAACCTCGTTATTAACAATTACATAAGAATACACCTTAACATAATATGATCGGTTAGCATCAGAATTCTTAAATCCGTAATAGGATGTAATTCTGTTCTTGTTGTCAAGATCAGCAATACGGATTGAATTCACAATAACATTTTTCTTAGTAGTAGCATTATCAGATTCTGTTACTGAAACAGCCTTTTTAGCGGTTACAGATGTTGATTGATGTTCTACAGCACCGCCGTCTGTTGCATTTTCTGAAATAGCCTTTTTAAGTTCTGTTTCATCAACGGTATAGTTACCGTCTGTTTTACTGCCGACAACCATAGCATATCCGACTTTAATGTCATTACCGGAGTATTTATTCAACAGGTAGCCATTATGATTAAACATAAGGTTAAAGTCAGCATACAAACGATCGTAGTCTGTACCTGCCAAGCTGTAAGAACCGGTATCATCTTTACCTGTTACCGTATCATTCCAATGGTTACGAGAGTACTGTAAGAAGTTAATTGAAGAATCTGTTGACTCATCTTTATGAGTACCGCCAACACCATAAACAGCAACTACAATATAGTTGTCATAACCGGTATAAGCAAAATTCTGACCGTATGCTTTAGTTACAAACTCTTTATTCTTTGTCATTACATACCAGAAACTAAAGTCACCGGTTTTATTTTTATATTCCGTCGGCAAACCTTCAACATAGGCTGTCGTACCTGTAGGTTTGGCTGAAATATATGAACCGTCTTTTAAGAATCTGTTACCAAAAATTGTTGTAATATTTTCAGTAGGAGAATCCGAGTCAACATAGAATGTAGCAGTAACATTTCTGTCATCAACCTGTGTAGCCGTAATATCAGCAGTTAAAGTTCCGTCGGCTTTAGAACCAAATGTAATTTTATTAGAATCCCAAGTGATATTCTGTTTAAAATTGGATTCAAACGGAGCTTTTGCCATTACAAATGAATTACTAAGTTTAGTCTCAGTACAACCATATTTGCTAATATCATCCGCAGTTAATGTGCCGGATACCTTATACACCTTTGTACCGTACAAACGAGTATCAAATGTATATTTAATCTCGTACTTAACACTACCAAGCGAAAGCTGTGAGAAGTAGTTCAATACCTTAATATTTTGCTGGTGATCAGTTAAATCTTTATCAAACAAATAGTCATCAACATTAAACGAAATTTCAGCTTTGTAGGTATTGTTAGTTGTATCTTTTGTTACGGTAACAGCAGGCACTGCACCTGTTCCTGTAGTCTCCAGCTTAGCAAAGTCGGATGAATAGGAATAGAAATCAGTAAATGTAGTAGCCTCACCAGGTACTGTTCTCAAAGTAATTTTAATCTTATTGCCCTGACCATATGTAATATAGGCATTGGAAACAGTAATATCACTTGTGGTTTCGTCATAAGAATGAATTACTTTACCGTTTCTGTCAAGAACATCAACTGACACATAACACTCACCAAGACCTGTCGTATCGGGATGAAGCTTATGAGAAATTGTAAGTGATCCTGACGGAGCCTTAATAAATCTTGCAACATAAACATCGTTGTTGTCCTGCGGAACAGAAACGATGTTCTCAACAGTAGATGTAAGCGGTGAATATTTACCTTCACTCAAAAGATACCAACCGACAAATATGTACTGCGATGCATGGTCGGTATTAGCAATAATATCAAAAGTATTGTCTGAACCTGTCTGACCGTTTGCTTCGGTTTTTTTATAGTATTCATCATTGGTAAAATAAGCACTTGTTCCGGTTGTCAGACCCGTGTATTTGCTGCTGTCATAACCATCCTTTGTATAATCAACATTGCCGTCTTGATAATAGTCACGGAAGAAGTTGGTACCGAGTTTGCCGCTGAAATCATTTAAAGTGTCAGCATATTCAATTACCGTATGAGCAGTAACATTGAGGTTATCTTCCGAATAATACCAACGACCGTCGTTTCTGTACGCATTTTCATTCTTATTAGGTTGTCCTTCGATAGAGTTTTTCCTCTCAATGGTCTGTTCATATGTAATCTTAACAGGAACACCGTCAGCGCCGGCGTCCTTAAATGCCTTATACGCCTCTGCGTCTGAACTTGCGCTCAGTTTTTCGTCACCTGCAGAATATGTTTTTGTATCGGCAAGAATATCTGCATAATTGTTATAGAGAAGCGATGATGAAGAAATTACATCAACAAGTGAATAGCTTGTTACATTGCCTGTGTCAGCATCCGGCTTATAAACCGCCCAACGAGTTGCATAGTAACCAAAATATGTCTGTTCATAACCGTTAGAGATTACTCTCCAAGGATTTTTCTTTCCGTCAACGGAAGAAGCGTCAACTTTTTTATTATAAAGGTCAACCTTGTTGCCATAGAAGTCGGTAAGATCTTCCCAACCATTTGCATATAATGTGTCCATATCATCGGCTGAAATGGTATCAGGATATGTCACGCTTGTTTTATCACCCTTACCGGTTGAATCATCACCGAAATTGTTGTAACCTGATGTGCCGGAAGGTACATACTTAAAGGAGAAAATAATCTCCTGCGACTTTCTTTCAGTTGAACCGCTGATTTTTTGTTCATAAATCTTTAAAAAGTCGTTGTAGTCATATGTCTGTCTATTGCCCAAAGAAGACACTAAACCATTATGAACATCATCATAAAAATAGTTGTTAAGTGTAACGCCGGCTATAGTACCACCTTTATATTTAATCGGCAAATCAACATAGCAACGACCACCGCTCACAAGCATTGGCTGACCGGGATAATTAGAAAATACATCACCACCGGTACCGCCGCTGTAATACGGATAAACGGCAATTGTATTACCCCAATCCTTCTTAACGGTATCATCAAAGCCCGTAACATAAAATCTTACGGTTTCTGTATCAGCAGATGTTTTGTAGAAGTAAACAGGAGTAACCTCAATTGTATCCGTCAGCTTTGTAGTAGACTTAACATAATAGTCGAATGAATATTCGTTGCTCTCCATATTGCTTGTCTTTGGAAGATATGTTTCACCGTCAACACACCAACCTGCAAGATAATATTCCGAATCTTTCACTTTTGTAGTAATAGTGAGCTTAACCTCGTTCTTTATATTCTCTTCTGAAAGGTAAGCAATTTGCCACGATGAAGAAGATTTGGTGTCAACATCAACATCATATTTAGTCTTATCATAAGAAATGGTTGTAATACCCTTAGTATGCATATTATTGGCATACTGTTTATCCGTTCTGCATGAACCGTTCTTAGCATAAAGCTTTGCTCCGTTATGAACCTTTACAACCGGAGTAACCTGATAGTTATTTGTTCCCTCATTATAAGAAATTGATAAGGATACAAGTTCACCGCTATACTGGAACATACCGTAATAGTTACCGCTATTTTCTTTTCGTTCGGTTTTTACATTATCCCCTTCATGATACCCTGGATAATTGTTTACTGTAATATCAGAAGTATTGTAGTGTAAGTCAGACGCGCTTAAACGATAGTCTGATGTAGGAATTTTTTTAGTCACAGCAAAACGATACCAAGTATTTTCCTTAAAAAGCGATGTATCAAGGTATGTTGTATATACATTATTGCCATTTTCGTCTGTTGAAGAATAAGTATTGGTACCGACAATCCAATCTCCTATACTATCACTTTCTCCCCAAGCAAGGAAATGATCCGCAGATGCAGTACCCTGTGCAAAGGAAGCAGAAACCGTAATATCAACAGTCGGATAAATAGTTGCTGTAGCTGATGTCATAGAACCCTCAGCAGTATAGCCATTCTCAGGAGTGATTGACCAAGAACTGAAAGAATAAGAAGAATCAGGAACTGCAACGAGTGTTACCGGAGTACCTTCTGTCACAGTTATTGTCTTTGAATTTCCGTTTGCTGTAACGGTACCGTTTGTTATATTGTTTGCGATTGTAACTTTATATTCTTTCGCTGTTCTAAATGTGGCTGTAACCGTCACATCTTCATTAGGCATTGTAAATGTAGCCTTATTACCAACAACCTTAGCAGGGGTGTTGTTGAATGTTACTGTTTCAAGAACATAACCCGAAACAGGCGTTGCTTCTACGGTTACAGTATCACCCTCATATGGATTATTGTTGTCAACAGAAATTTTACCGTTTTCAATGTTAGAATCTACAGTAACACTATACTGTGTACCCTGTGTGACTTTAAATGTAGGAGGGTTTTCGCCCGGATTTGTTAATGTGATAGTGTACGGCTTGTCACTATAATCAACATAATATACATTACCGCTTGTTTTTTCTGTGGTATAGTCTGTATTTAGATCAACTTTTAAACCACTCGTGTTCTTTGAACCATAATTGTTATTAGCAGAATCGATAAGTCGAAACTGATTAAGATTTGTATTTGAATTTTTAGCATAAAACTTCAAAGTATAATTGTTATCAGCATTAAAACTCATAGCCTCGGAATAATTAGACCAACCTATGGGACTAGAATCACTTTGCGAAGCATATACTGCACCCTGTAAACCGTAAGTAAGAGGAGGTTCTTCAACCCAAACCTTTATCTTACCGTCAGTTGCTGTATTGAGATGAATGGTATAACGCTTACTTGTAGTAGGATTACCAATATAGTACAGACCCTTAGTTGCCGATGAAATTTCTACAGTATACGGGTTCTCTGCAGTATACATTGAATCTGTAATATTAATAGATTGATCGTTATCGGTTTTATATGTTTTATCGTTATTATCGATAAAACAAAAAGCATCATTGCCACTTTTAATATCAGGCGAACTAAAGGTATAGGTATAATCACCGTTACCGTTGTCCTTCATAGGGACACCATTATTATGTGTAGTTTCACTTGAAGTATCAGCACCGCCTGTAATAGCCGAATGGCCTAAGATATAATACTGCTTATTTGACTTAAGGTTTTTGTATGCAACTGTCAAATCATTTAATGCAGTTGTGTATTTCTCAGTATCAGAGGCATCAGCATTAGGAAGTCCTTTGAGGAGATCCTGTGCGGATTTAAGTGCTGCAGAGAAATCTGCGTATGAATCTTCTGTATAACTGCCGGAAGATGTATTCTGTACAGAGTTTACATAGGTTTCAAGATCAACATACGCTTGCTGAGTAGCTGTGTAAAAAGCTGTGATTGTAACCTTAGCACTGGTTACATCAGAATAACCGTTAGCAGAAACGGTAACTGTGTACTCATATGTGCCGGCTGCAGTCGGGGTTACAGTAAGTTTGTCATTATTCTTTGCTTCAGTTGCTTTGCCACCAGATATCTTATTATAAGTATAAGTAAGATTATCTGATTTTGGACTACTTACTGTAGGTGTAAGAGTAACGGAATTTCCGACTTTTACAGATGTAGGGTTAGCTGTGAGAGCTACACTATCAGCTACATCTGGCTTAGTTTCTTGTGGAAGAAGACTGCTAGCATCCCAGTAAGCATATTCATACTTATTATTACTTTCACCGGAAATGTAATAACCAGCACCATTAGAGAATTTCAAATCTGCATCTGAAACAGTCAAGTCAACAGACTGTTTGCTCTCAGATGGTCTAATGATAAAAGCAGTAATATCTGATGGAATATCATACCAATAGACATCTTGTGAATTCTCATTATGTCCATCAAGTTTATTCATTGATTTACTGCTTTCCCAATTTGCCGGATTCTCTTTACTACTTCCCCACCAGAACAGTTTATGTGTGGTATTTGTTTTGTAGTTATCTGTAACAAAAATACGATAATATCCGTCAGCAACTACACCAGTAGTTGGTTGAAGTGTACTTGCCGCATTAACTGTTGAAACAGTACCGATAAGCATTGTTGACAGGAGCATCATTACCGCAAGGATGACGGAAACAGTGCTCCTGCCAAAATGAGAAATTTTTGTTTTCATAAATATTACCTCCATAACCGAATATTTTGGTTTTGGTTAGGTTCGGTTTTGACCTTTACCGCCTGACCAACGGTGAAACATAATCGGCAAAGCCACGGGATTTTGTTGCTAATTTACAAAAAGTGCCGTGTTTTTAGCTAAAAAATGTGTCCTTGAGCTTGTTTCAGTCAAAATGTGAACACTAACCCATATTCTTTATAGTAGATTATACCATTTTAGATTGATTTTTTCAATTAGGTTGCAATAATTTTATTGTGTTTGTTTAATGTGATAGTTTTGTGTTTGTTTTTACATTCAGTTTTGCCGTTTTGACAAGATATTTTTATGTTATGCACAAGTTATGGTGCGTTTTTTGTAGAATTCGTCTATATATCGGTGTTTTAATTATTCCGATTAAGAAATTGTTATGCCGTGTGTTACAAATTTGATAATGTTATTTTGCGAAAAGCTCAATATTTGAATGCTGTACAGTAACATTATAAAATCAGTTTGACGGAAAATTTTCCGCCTTTGCGTGACGGCAGTCCGACAGACACAGCTACGGGTAACCGTGCATAGTTTAATATACAAATAAAAATGCCCGACTGCGATGTCGGGCATTTTGTTTGAGATTATATGATTTGATTATTTATCCTTACTCAAAAGCATACGGTCGTTTTCAAGCTTTGAACCGCTTGCTTTTTCAAACATTTCGAGGAGGTGTTCAACCGTAAGATTTTTCTTTTCTTCGCCTGAGATATCGAGGATAATTTTGCCGTCACTCATCATAATAAGACGGTTGCCGTGAGTAATTGCGTCATGCATATTATGAGTTACCATAAGTGCCGTAAGGTTGTTTTCGGCAATGATTTTGTCGGAAAGCTCAAGCACCTTTGCGGCTGTTTTCGGGTCAAGGGCTGCTGTATGCTCGTCAAGCAGGAGAAGCTTTGGCTTTTTGATTGTTGCCATAAGGAGTGTTATTGCCTGACGCTGACCGCCCGAGAGAAGTCCTACTTTTGAGGACATTCTGTCCTCAAGTCCGAGGTCGAACTCTGCAAGCATCTGACGGTAACGAAATCTTTCGTCAGCCTTTACACCCCATGAAAGTCCTCTTTTTTTGCCTCGTCTTGCGGCAATTGCGAGGTTTTCTATAATTTCCATATCGGCTACCGTGCCTGTCATCGGGTCCTGAAATACTCTGCCGAGGTACGGCGCTCTTTTATGCTCGGGCAATGCGGAAATATCCTTGCCGTCAATGAGAATCTGACCGCAGTCAACAGGCCACACGCCTGCAATTGCGTTGAGTGTTGTTGACTTGCCTGCACCGTTACCGCCGATTACCGTACAAAAATCGCCGTCATTGAGGGTGAGATTAACTCCGCAGAGCGCCTGCTTTTCATTTACTGTGCCTTTATTAAAGGTTTTCCATACATTCTTGATTTCAAGCATTCTTAACCCTCCTTCTGTGCGTTTTTAGCATTCATTTTTGCAACTTTCTTGAATGAAGTCTTTCTCTTTTTCTGGAGATACGGAACTGCAAGGAAGATTGCAACGATAATTGCCGTGAAGAGCTTTGTATCGTCTGTCGGCATTTTGAGCCAGAGTACAATGCCCATTGCGATATAATAGAGAATACCGCCGACAATTACAAAGAGCATTCTGATGATGAAATTCATGTGCTTGCGGAAAATTGCCTCACCGAGAACTTCACCGATGATTACAGCGGCAAGACCGATTACGATTGCACCTCTGCCCATGTTGATATCCGCAAAGCCCTGATACTGAGCAAAAAGTGAACCCGAAAGTGCAACAAGTCCGTTTGAAAGTGCAAGAGCAATTACCTTTGTAAAATTGATGTTAATGCCCTGTGCCTTGCTCATTGCAGGGTTTGAACCTGTTGAGCGGATTGTCGAACCCTGTTCCGTGCCGAAATACCAATACATTGCGGCAATTACAACGGCACAAATTCCAAGACCTACGAGAATTGCCATATTTATATTACTTGCAGAAACAACAAGCGTATAGTTTCTGTAGCTGATTGGGAGGTTTGATTTTCCCATAATATTCAGGTTAATTGAATAAAGAGCAATTTGTGTGAGGATACCTGCGAGAATGTCGGGGATTCCGAGAAGCGTGTGAAGAAGTCCCGTTACAAGACCTGCCGCAAGACCTGCAAGGATTGCTACGATGATTGTTGCCCAAACGGGACAGCCGTTGATGAGCATAACTGCGGTTACTGCACCGCCTGTTGCAAATGAACCGTCAACGCTTAGGTCGGCAAAGTTCAAAAGCTTAAAGGTGAGAAATACACCGAGTCCCATAAGTCCCCAGATTATACCCTGAGCAATATTACCCGGAAGTGCGGATAAAAAGCTCATTGGATTAAGAGAACCGAAGTAGTTTGCTAAAAAATCCATAAAAACCACCTATACATAAAATATCGGGGTGTCGCTTGCACGGCACCCCTGCCAATATTATTTTTCCGAATATGAATTATTCTGCTTTGATTTCTGTGTAACCGTCGGGAACTTTGATTCCATATGTGTCACAACGATCTTTGATATATTCTTTTGTTACATTCGGAGCAGCCTCAACCTTCATCTTTGTGATGTCCTCGCCATTTACAAGAATGTTGTAAGCCATTTCGCCTGTTTTTCTTCCGAGTTCGTCATAGCTGATTGAAAGTGTTGCAACACCGCAGCCCTTGCAGATGCCTTCTTCGCCGGCAACAATAGGAGTTTTTGCGGCTGTGGCAACATTGTCGATGATACCTGTGTTAGATGCCGCTGTGTTATCTGTCGGGATGTAAAGAACATCGCTCTCGTCACAGGCAGTCTTTGCAACTGCGGCAACATCGTTTGAATCTGCAAATGAATATGATTTTACAGTATAGCCTGCATCCTTGAAATAAGGAGTGATTGTATCGCTCTGATACTTTGAGTTAGCCTCAGCCGAGCAGTAGAGAATTCCGACATTCTTTGCATCGGGGAAAAGCTCCTTGAGCATTGCAGCCTGCTGATCAAGCGGAGCAAGGTCTGTTGTACCCGAAACATTCATACCCGAAACGCCGTTCCAATCAGACTTGTCGAGCGCTGTGCCGTAGTCTGTGATTGAAGTACCGAGAATCGGAATATTCGGTGTTGCTGTGTATGCTGCCTGAAGTGCGGCAGTACCGTTGCCGAGAATAAGGTCATAGTTTGAAGAAACAAACTGATTACAGATTGTGGCGCAGGTTGCGGAATCACCCTGAGCGTTCTGCTCGTCAAACTTTACATTGTCTGCACCGAGTTTCTCCGTAAGATAATCCTTAAAGCCTTTTGTTGCGGCATCAAGAGCCTCGTGCTGAACAAGCTGACAGATACCGATATTGTAAACCTTACCGTCCGTGCCTGAATTATCTGTCTTTGAGCTTTCTGCAGAACCGCCGCATCCTGCAAATGCGAGTGACATGGAAGCCGCCGCAAGAGCAACTGCGACAATCTTTTTAGCTTTTTTCATTTTGATTTCCTCCTAAGCTTTCAGCACTTTCACGCTGTAAAGCATCATATACTTCTGCACTTTTATGCAATAAAGTGTTTTTAACAACATAAATTATAATACATAAAAACGAAACTTTCAATAGCTTTCACTAATTTTTATTACAAATAACTGAAATAAAAGTTTGTTTTTGGTTATTTTGCCACCACATTTTCGTCACCAAGCTGATATTTGAGTTCTTTTATCATTACAGGATTGATATCAACCCACATTGACGAGGGGGCTTTCACCTTTCTTTTAGTGTCGGTAAGATAGAAAATAACAGGCGTTCTGCCATCAAAAATGTCAAGAACACGCTTTGCACGGTTGTATTTGTCGGTATTGAGGTCATCAATACGCAAATACAGAGCAGAAGGCTTTTGTGTATCATTTTTCACGGCTTGCTTCTGATAATTTTGCGAAAAATGTTCTGTGTTTTTTATTGAAACAGGGTTATTTTTGCAATCCTCGTTTGTACGGGCAGACGCTATGGAATCGCAGATGATTTTCGGCTCTTCGTTTTCTTTTAAATTAACAGTTCCACGGAACAGCAACGCTCCGCCTGCACCGAGGAGTGCGGAATATTTTTCATATACATTCGGGAAAATCACGATTTCAAGCATTCCGTATCTGTCCTCGGCATTGACAAAAGCCATAATCCTGTTATTTTTTGTAAGCTGGGTTTTCAGCTTTGCAACTATGCAGACAAGGCTGACTTTTTTTCCGTCAAAATACATACCGCTGTCATTATTGATTATATCGCCCGTTTTGTCGGCATGGATTGCTTTTGAAAAAGTTGTGTATTCATCGAGCGGATGACCGCTGAGATACATTCCCGCAATTTCGTTTTCCATATGCAAAAGTTCAGAAACGGGAAATTCGGGCAAATCGGGAATTTTTGGCTTTGATGATTGAGCATCAACTTCTGCATCATCAAAAAACGACATCTGACCGCCCGCATTTCTTCTGCTTTCATACTCAACATCGTCAAGAACGGTTTTACTGATTGCGAGCAATTGTCTGCGATTTGCTCCGAGACCGTCAAATGCACCGCATTTTATCAGACTTTCAATTGCTCTGCTGTTCATATTTCTGCCGTAGAGCCTTTTGCAGAAATCGAAGAAATCTTCATAAGGATTGTATATACGCTCCGAAATGATTTCATCTATGAAATTTCTGCCGAGATTTTTAACGGCAAGAAGTCCGTAACGGATATCGTTTCCGCTGACCGTGAAATGAAGATTGCTTTCGTTGACATTAGGCGGTAATACACGGATTCCGAGCCGTTTGCACTCAGTGATATATGATGCAAGTTTATTTTGATTGTCAAGAACACTTGAAAGCAAAGCCGCCATATATTCACGGGGATAGTGACATTTGAGCCATGCAGTTTTGTAGGAAATGTTGGCATATGCCGCCGCATGAGATTTGTTGAAAGCGTAGTGTGCAAAGCTTTCCATTTCATCATAAACGGAAATTGCCGTTTTTTCATCAACACCACGGCGAATGCATCCTTCAACTATGATATTTCCGTCATCATCAGTAAGACCGTGAATGAATATTTCACGCTCCGACTCCATTACGGCAAGTTTTTTCTTGCTCATTGCACGGCGCACTATGTCCGCTCTGCCGAGACTGTAGCCTGCAAGCGTTCTGAAAATCTGCATAACCTGTTCCTGATAAATTATGCAGCCGCTTGTAACTCCGAGAATTTCCTTTAAAAGCGGATGTTTGTAACGAATATGCGACGGATTGTGACGACAGTCAATATAAACGGGAATGCTGTCCATAGGTCCGGGACGATAGAGTGCCGTAACGGCTATAAGATCCTCAATTCGCTCCGGTTTTAGCTGAGTGAGGACATTTTTCATTCCTTGACTTTCAAACTGAAACACACCCTCTGTGTATCCTTTTGAAAACATTTCAAAAACTTTTTTATCGTTTTCATCAACCATATCGGGAGTATAGTCGGGATTTTTATGTTTTATCTGCTTTTCTGCATCATTGATTACGGTTAAGTTTCTAAGCCCGAGGAAGTCCATTTTTAAAAGACCGAGTTCTTCAAGCGCCGTCATGGTGAACTGTGTTACAACATTATCGTCATTTTTTGACAGCGGAACATAGTCGCTGACGGGCTTATCGGTGATTACAACACCTGCGGCGTGCATTGTTGCGTGGCGAGGCATTCCCTCAATGCTCATTGCAACATCAAGCAGTTTTTTTATCTGCGGATCGTTATTGCAGCGACTTCTCAGATCGGGACTCAGTTTCAGCGCTTCCTCGATTGTCATATCATGTTCCATAGGAACAAGCTTTGCAACAGAATCTACTATCGCATACGGAATTTCAAGCACCCTTCCGACATCTCGGATTGCGCCTCTTGCCGCCATTGTACCGAACGAAATTATCTGTGCAACATGATCTTCGCCGTATTTACGCACAACATAGTCGATAACCTCTCCCCTGCGTTCCTTACAAAAATCGACATCAAAATCGGGCATACTGACTCTTTCGGGATTGAGAAATCTTTCAAAAAGAAGATTGTACTTTATCGGATCGATTGCGGTTATGCCTATGCAGTAGGCACAAAGTGAGCCTGCACCCGAGCCTCTGCCGGGACCGACAGGAATTTGGCATGATTTTGCGTAGCTTACAAAGTCATTTACAATGAGGTAGTAATCTACAAAACCCATTTGCGACACCGTGTTGATTTCATATTCAAGTCGGTCAATCAGAGATTGGTCGGGATTCTCGCCATAGTGTTTATAAAGCCCCTCATAGCATTTTCTTCTGAAATAATGCAGATGATCTTCATTATTAGGAACATCAAATCTCGGAAGCTTGCGTACACCGAATTCAAAATCCACATTGCACATATCGGCAATTTTCTGTGTATTGTCGATTGCTTCGGGGTAACTTGCAAACACCTCACGCATTTCATCTTCTGTTTTAAGATAAAATTCCGAAGTTTTGAACTCCATTCTGTCGCTGTCATTGACTGTTCGGTTGGTCTGAATACAGAGAAGAATATTATGGACTGTGCTGTCCTGTTTTTCGATATAGTGACAATCGTTTGTTGCAACAATGTCAACACCGATTTCACGGGCAATTTTTATAAGGCTTGGAATTATCCTTTTCTGTTCCTCAATTCCGTGGTCTTGAAGCTCTATAAAAAAGTTCTCACTCCCGAATATATCACGGTAAAATTCTGCCTTTGACTTTGCACCGGCATAATCACCGTCAAGGAGCTTTTGAGGAATTTCGCCCGCCAGACAGGCAGAGAGGCAGACTAAGCCCTCATGATACTCGGCAAGGAGTTCATCATCAATTCTAGGCTTTGTATAGAATCCCTCCGTAAAACCCTTTGACACAAGCTTGATAAGATTCTGATAGCCTGTATGATTTTTGCAGAGCAGAACCATATGATAGTATTTTCCGTAGGATGAGGTCTTGTCAAAACGGCTTTGCGGTGCAACATACACTTCACAGCCGATTATCGGCTTTATACCCTGTTTTTTGCATTCCTTATAAAAATCGACTGCACCGTACATTACACCGTGGTCGGTGATTGCGAGTGCAGTCATTCCTTTTTCTTTTGCGGCTTTTGCAAGTCTGCTCAGACGGCAGGCACCGTCAAGCAGACTGTATTCTGTATGAAGATGTAAATGTGTAAATGCCATTTTACTCACCTGTTGCTTTTGCCTTTATTTCACCGTCTGAAAAACGGAGTGTAAATTCATCTCCGCTTTTCAGCATTTTTGCGGAATTTACCGTCTTACCGTTTTTTTCGGCAATCGAATAACCTCTTGAAAGAATTTTAACGGGGTTAAGTCCTTCAAGTTTAGCGGCTGTCTTTGTGATGTCGGCAGCCTTTTTATTTATTGTTTCCTGAACAAAATGCTGTATTTTCGTTTTGCAAAGTTCAAGAGATTTTTCATATTCAAAAATTCTCTGTTGTGGTGATACAACGGACAGTCTTGTTTTCAATTCCGTAAGAGCATTATATTCCTGCCTTAATTTTAATGTTGCCATTGACGAAACATACTGCTTTTGAGATTTATAGTAATCAACAAGCTCCGCAGTATCGGGAACTGCAAGCTCTGCCGCCGCAGACGGAGTCGGCGCTCTGAGATCGGATACAAAGTCACAGATTGTAAAATCGGTTTCATGACCAACAGCGGAAATTACGGGAATTTTACAGTTATAGATTGCATAAGCAAGGTTTTCATCATTGAACGCCCACAAATCTTCAATTGAACCGCCGCCTCTGCCGATTATGATAACATCACAGGCATTGTATTTATCAAGTTTCTGTACGGCGTCAATAAGTTGGGCGGGAGCATTCTCGCCCTGAACAAGTACGGGACACATAATTATGTCGGCAAACGGAAATCTTCTTGAAAGAATGTTGCGGATATCCTGAACTGCCGCACCTGTGGGAGAAGTAATTACACCGATTGAATTCGGAAACGGCGGAATTTTCTTCTTATGTTCGGGAGCAAAAAGTCCTTTTTCGGCAAGCGACTTTTTAAGTTGTTCATAAGCAAGCGAAAGCGCACCTATGCCGTCGGGTTGCATATCTTCAATATAAAGCTGATACTGACCTGTGGGTTCATAGACTGCAACTCTGCCACGGCAGATTACTTTCATTCCGTTGGTCGGTCTGAACTTTAAATTACGGGCATTGCCGGCAAACATTACGGCTCTTATAACGGATTTTTCGTCTTTGATTGAAAGGTAGATGTGTCCGCTTCTGTAATGGTCGGTTAGGTTTGAAATTTCACCCGTAACAAAGACAAAATTCAGCCTTGCGTCATTTTCAATAATTGACTTTATATAAAAATTCAGTTGTGAAACACTTAAAACTCGTGGTTTGCTAAACTCGGGTGTGTACATCGTTATACTTCCTGTATCCTAAATATGCAATTCCTGCCGAGTTATCTGCCGAAAACTGCGGCGGTGCGAATATTGCATTATATTTTTCTTCAAAAGAATTTTTTATTATTTGATTTGACATTACTCCGCCTGCAAAAAGCAATGGAAGTTCTCCGTATTTTTCAAGCAGTCGCTTGGTCATTTCGGACAAGGTCTGTTCAATATATTTAAGACAGAATGCCGAAACATATTCGGGAGATTTACCCTCGTCAATCAGCTTTTTGGAAAGATTTTCAACTCCGCTCAGGCAACAATCGCAACCCTTGAGAGTTGGTTTTACCTTGATTTTTTCTGTATTTTTAAGGGCAAGCTGTTCAAGCTGAGGACCGCACGGAAATTTTAAACCGAGCATAAGTCCTGTGCGGTCAATCGCCTGTCCTGCATTGAGATCGAGTGTGTGTGCCGCAAGTTCAACGGAAAAGCCCGTGCCGAATCCTTTTGCAAATACTGCCTCGGTTGTACCTCCGCTGACATGGAAAGCGATAAACTGCTTATCAAACAAATCTGTTCTCTGCGAGCCGAACAATGCCGCCGAGATATGTCCCTCCTGATGTGAAAATGTGTAAAGAGGGATTTTCATTGCAAAAGATAAAATTTTTGCCGTGTTCTCTCCAACGGTGAAACACGGCATATATGAGCCGTCAACAGGTCTTGGACGGCTTGACGCCGCAATTGCGGCTATTTTGCTTGTATCAACATCTTTCAAAAGTTCTTCAATAAGCGTGTGCAGCTGTGCTGTGTGGTGAAACACAGCGTCACTCTGACGAAGTCCGAGCTGACCTTCTTTTACGGGAAGAAGTTTTTTCTGCTGAACCATTTCGCCCGTTTTGCTGTCGTAAAGGGCGGTTGATGTTGTGTAATTTGAAGTGTCAATTCCGAGAAAAAGGCTCATATCACTTCTCCGACTTTCCCGAAAATTCACGGGAATATGTGCCGAGAATACCGTTTACAAATTTGCTCTCGTCGATTGTATATTTCTTGGCAAGTTCAACAGCCTCGTTGATTGAAACGCTCTGCGGAACATTGTCGAGATACTTCATCTCATAGATTGCAAGGCGAAGAATAGCAAGCGACGGCTTTGAAATCCTTGAAAGAGTCCAGCCCTTTTTCAGGTGGCTTGCAATGATTTCGTCAATCTCCTCATGCTTGTCCTCAATGCCGGAAACTACAGCCTGAGCATATGCGCAAACACCGCCTACAAACATTTCCGAATTATCATCTATTGTTTCTTCAAGAGGCTCATCGTCAAAAGACTTTGAGAACAAAAGCATAAAAGCCTGCTCTCTCGACTCACTTCTTGTAAGATTAACCTCTTCCTCAAAAATATCATTAACTTCAATATCATTAGTTACATTGTTCATTTCATTATCCATATTAAGCCCAACTTTTCGTTAAATTAATTTAATAAAGGTAGTTATTATCATCAAGATTATACCATAACTGAAATTGAATGTAAATAAGAATTGACAAAGATATCTGTGACAAATCATTTGAATTTCGGAAATTTCTTTCTGAATAACTCTTCAATAATTTTAGTGCTCTCATCACAGCCGAATGTATCGGACTTTATGCACAAATCGTAGTTATCTGCATTGCCCCATTCGGAAGATGTAAAGTATTTGCAATGGTCGGCTCTTTCACGGTTTACCTTTCTGACCTTTTTAAGAGCATCGTTTACGGAAAGATTATCCCTTTCGGAAATTCTCTCTGCCTCGGTATTTTCATCGGCTGATACAAATACATTGAATGTATGCTTTTTGTTTTTGAGAATCTCGTTTGCAAGTCTGCCGACTATTACGCAGGATTCATTCTGTGAAATGGTTTTTATTACATTTTTTTCACGGTTAAAAAGGCTTTCGACATTCGGCATATTTGCGGTATCAAGCGGTCCGCCGTACCACGCAAAGAAATCGTGAAGTAAAGGATTTTTAATTGTCTGTTCATTCTTTTCAATAAAATCAGGAGAATAGCCGCTCTTCTCAACAACAAGTTTTATCAGCTCGTTATCGTAATACTTAAACCCAAGACTTTCGGCAAGTGCCTTTGCAATCTGTCTGCCGCCGCTGCCGTATTCCCTTGACACGGTGATTACATATGTAGGATTCTGCTCATCATCAGTTTTTTCATCAACCTGAACGGACGGAGTCTTTTTAAGAAGTTTATCTCTGTATTTTCCGAAAGCTTTGTTGATAATGCCGAGAATAAATCCGACAAGAAATGCCGCAATTACTGTTCCTGCACCGACACTGCCAAGGCTGTGAATCATAATCAGACAAGCCGCTGCCGACACTACCACCATAGTGATATCAAAACCCATTTTTATCTTTGAAAATTCGATTTTTGTAACCTGTGAAACAGCAGACATTACACCCTCGCCTGCGAGCGGAATAACATCGGCAGGAAGATACAGAAAAATTCCGACTGCGACAATAACGGAGCTTGCAAGCACCATTAAGATTCTGACAATAAGATTATCGGGTGTCGGAAAGAATGATGCAAGGTAGTTGCAGAATGTTGTAAAATAGCCGAAGATAACGCCTACGGGAATCTGCAAAAGGGTTATTAATTTAAAGTTTTTGCGAAGTAACAAAAACTGAATGAACACAAGAACAATGTGGAATATGATTGTTGCCTTGCCCATTTCTATGCCCCATATGCAGGTCATTGTGTATGGGATTGAGCTTACGGGAGATACACCGAGATTTGATTTTACCGAAAGTGCAATTCCGATTGTCATTATAAAAAGACCGATAAAATACATCGGCAATCTGATTTTCATATTTTTTAAATTCATTACATAACTTCCTTTTCAAAATGCTTTGTCATATTTTCATACACTTTTGCAAGCAGACTTTGGAACACTTCCGTTTCTTCTTCTGAAAAGCCGTCTGTTGCAATACTTTCTACGCTGTCAAATTTTTCATTGAGATATCGGACATACTCTTTTCCCTTATCGGTGAGAAAAACATAGAGTGACCTTCTGTCGCCGCCAAGAGATTTCCTTGCGATATAGCCTTTGGTTTCCATACCACGCAAAATCACGGTTATGGACGCAGGCTCAATGTGACAGCCTGCCGCAATATTCTTTTGTACACAGCCGTTATGGTCTTTTAGGTAATCGAGTATTTTCGGCTGACCCAATGTAAGTCCCGATTCTTTGATACTGCCGAGAAGTGCCTTTTGCACAAGCATATGGTCAGACATCAGCAGATAGTGAATTGACTCTTTCATACACAACCCTCTCTTTAATAGTTTTAATTCTAATTGTTATAATTCTAATTATATATCCGTTTAAATCGATTGACAAGTTTCCGGAAAAATTTCAGCCTATTGCGCAGTATTCTTTGTGAACATAGGAATATTTTTATGCATAAAAAAAGCAGAGGACACTATGCCCTCTGCTAATTTTATGCCCCTATTACCGATATATCGTCATAATCAACCTCATAATGAGTAACCACGGCATCGTCAATGATCAGAACCGATGTATCATCAAGCTGAGATTTCGGAACAATTACCGACACACCTTGATTGCTTATATAGCAAAGGCACTCGGAAAACCCTTTTGCTTTGACAATGCTTTCAATGCTGTCCTGAATTGTAAAGGTTTTGAGAAGTTCTTCAACATTCTTTTCAGCCTCGCTTTTGTCGGCGTCGGACGAGCTTTCAAGACTAAAAATTTCTTTTGCATCATCAATTATTTTATCCTGAGTTGCCTGCCGCTTTGTCCTTTCGGCTGAAAAATAACTTTTGCTCTCGTTTGAAAGTGCCGCCGTCTGCTGTACCTCATCATCCGACGCCGAAGCGGTTGCACTGACATACGATGCCGCACCAAGTTCTTTGGCACTTTTGGGAGTTTTTGCCCCCGAAAGCTGCCAGTTTATGTACACAGCCGCTGAAAGTGCAAGCACAAGTGATGCAAAAACGATATATTTTTTCTTAGATTTCATATTACTCCCGACCTTTATTCTGATAATTTTGTAATACATACTTTTGCTGTTGAAATATCAAGCGCTTTTGTGACTGCATCGGTGACACGCTCAACCACAACAGGATCATCACCGCCTTCACACACTACAAGCACTCCTCTTATCAAAGGTTCAATTTCCTTTGTTTTGGTGGTGCTGTTGTCAAGATAAACATATTCAACGGAATTTTCCATTGTGAGCAAAACTTCCGTCTTGCCTGCTCCCTGAATTTTTGAAATCACCGTCTGCAAATCAGTTTCTGTTTTGGTGCTGTATGTTTTTACGGAAAATGCCTCATCTCCTTTTTCCAATGTCAAAGAACCGAAATCAACCCAATTTGAAAGAAATATTAAACCTATGCCGATAAGACCGACAACGATTATGATATTTCTTATTTTTTTACTGTCGAGCATTGATTTCAGCTTTGAACTTGTTTTGTCTTCCATAATTCACTCCGTCATAATGTTTGGTGTAATTCCGAAATTGTCATAAACAATTGATGATACAAGATTTGTGTACCGAACAAATTCTTTGTCTATATATATGCTGATTGACGCTATGATTATGCCGTTGTTTTCAACTCTGCTCAAAATTATGTCACACGATTTGATTGTTATATTATTCTGTAAAAGAAGATTTTTTAATGCAGTTTCAAGATTTATCTCCGTCTGCTTTATAACGGCATTGCTGTATGCCTCATCATCTGTTGATATTTCTTTAACAGAATTTTGCTTTTCCTCAATATCGGTATTAAATGACGATACGGCATTTTTTACGGGAACAACCATACAGCAGATAATAAAAGCGCCTAAAACAAGGCTGATGATTTTCTTTGTACTGCCGTCTGTAACAAAGGTCTGAACAAGCGAGCATATTAACGCAGACGCACACATTACAACAACAACCGTAAAAAGTCCGCTCATGATGAACCTCCGCCAAGCATAATTACCGCCGCCGTTGAAAGAATGTAAATTGACATAATGCACAGCAAAACAGCTATGAGAGTTGAAAACACAGACGATATGTTTTCAAGCAGTTTTGCCGGACCGTTTAGATTGAGAACCTCTGCCGTTGATTTGCCAATCCAAAGGGTGAACATCCACATTACTCCCTGCAAAATCACAGGCATAAACACAATTGTAACGGACAGAATCACTATTATTCCTATTCCCGATTTTAAAAGTCCGATACTGCCCTGAACTACCTTGTAGGCATCCGAAAGTGCCGAACCGACTATCGGGATAAATGAATTGAGAGTAAATCTTACCGCACGGGTTGAAACATTGTCAACCGAAACGCTTATAAGCTGTCTGAATGTAAGCACGGCTGTGAAGATTGTCATAGCAAAACCCAAAAGCCACTTTACGCTCTTTGAAATCATTGACATAAAACCGCTTAGATTTACGGACGGCGATACGGATGATGTTATTGACAGACCGAGAAACATATTGAGCAGAGGAACGATTATTTTTGATGAAAGCTGTGACACACCCTCCCCTGCCCCTATCATTACGGCATAGTATGATGCCGAACCTGCCACAGAACCCGAGCTTGCCATAATTACAGCCATAACAGGAACATAGGCAAGCATTATATTTGATGCGGTGCAGATTACCGAACCCGTTGATGCGATGACTCCGACAGCCGGGACTACTGCGGCACAGGTTATGCAAAGCGTTGCGGTTATGTTCAGCGAGTTTGAAATATCACAGGAGAGCGAACCGTTGTAGGCGCTGATTACGGAACAGAGCAAAAGCAGGGCGGTTATATTGACAAGACCTTTGAGCGGTGAAGAAATGTTGCCGAGTGCAAGTGAGAGGATTTCGCCCATTACATTTTCAAAAGACAGGTTGGCAAGCTTTGAAAAATCCCCCAGATCAACGCCCATATTCTGAAGGCTTTGCTTTATATCGTCGGACAGCGAATCAAAAACATTTGACATATCATAAATCATTTCACCTTCTTCAGCGTTTGCACAAACGCATGAAAGGGCGATAAGCACAAACACAACAGTAATTATTACAACACTTTTTTTCACTTCTTCACCTCAATTGCCCGCAAGTGACAACACGGTTTTTAAAATATCAGAATAAAGCGGAAGTGCCGTTACCGTAACCATAATTTTTCCTGCAAGTGAAACATTTGACGCAAGCGACTGACTGCCCGAATCCTTGCAGGTGTTCACGGCGAACTCGGTGACAAGGCATATTCCGATTGATTTCAGCAGAATTACTATGTAGTCAATGCTTATTCCCGATGACGCTATGATTTGATTGATTGTTGTAACGATAGCCGAAACCTGAGTAAGCACACCGATTAAAATAATAACGGAACAGCTTATACCGAGCATTACGGAAATTTCCGCATTTTTCGGTTTGAGCATTACGCAGATTATTACGGTCACAACGGCAAGCACGGAAATTGACAGAATATTCATATCAAAAACCGAAAAGCTGTTTTATTGTGTTGAACAGAGTGCTGATTTGCGTTATTATCAGCGTCAACACAACTATAAGTCCGGCAAGCGAGGTCAGCATTGCCTGCTCCTCTCTACCGCTTCGTATGAGAAGTTGGGTAAGAACCGCAACAATTATGCCGACAGCGGCAATTTTGAAAATAAGTTCAACATCCATTACTACCTCTAAATCATCATAAGGGCGATTGCACTTCCTGCAAAAAATCCCATTGTTTTATATAGCTTTGATTTTTTTGTTATGGCATCACGGGCTGATGAAAGCTGTTTTGAAAATGACACCTCGTAGAGTTCAAGATGTTTTAACTGCCCCTCTGTATCGGTTTTTCCGAGCTGACCTCCGAAATCGTTCAGCATTGAAATGTCGGATTTTGAAAGCGGTATTTCAGAAGATAATTGTTTTACCCTTTCAAGCCACAATTCGTCAAAAGGTCTGTCACATTCTGAAAAAAGCAATAAATCAAGGCTTGAATTTTCCGCACAGGAATTAACCAGAGTGAAGATATCATCACCGCTGTAGCGAAGATTTGTTGCAAGCAATGATATAAATTCCGTGAATGATTTCAGAAAATCTCTGCGTTTGTATAACCTACCCGACAAAACAAAACCTATCATTGTACCCGTGCAGACAACAAGCAAGCATCCTATGAGTTTAAACGGCAAAGTTGTCACCTACCTGCGATATTTTCACAATTTCACCTGCGTGGGTTCGATTTGACAGAAACACAAGCGTTTGAAATGCCCCTGTTTTCATGAGAGAAACCATGTTAGCTTTCTGTTTCAGTTCGTATTCATTTGCACAATGTGTTGATGAAATTATCCGAACTCCGCAGTTGACCGACTTTTCTACGGCATGGATATCTTCTTTTGAGCCGATTTCATCGCAGATAACAATTTCGGGAGCCATACTGCGGATTGCGTGAAGCATTGCCTCGCTCTTGTTGTATGAATCATAGACATCGCACATTCCGATATCATTCTGAAATTTACCCGATGCCGTGCCCGCAAGCTCTCCTCTTTCATCAATCAGGGCAACATTCTTCTTGCCCTTGGTTGACAAAAGTCTTGCAAGGTCACGAAGTACGGTTGTTTTTCCGCTGCAAGGTGCTCCGCATATGAGAACACCTCCCGAAACGGCAATTATCTTATTATAAAGAGAATCCGCACAACCCTTATGCTCCCTTGCAATACGAACATTGATTGAGGTTATGTCACGGATATTCACAATTTTTCCGTTGTTTACGACCGCTGTTCCGCAGATTCCTGCCCTGTGACCGCCGTACATTGTGACAAAGCCGTTTACAATTTCGTTCTGTCTGTTATACACGGAGTAGTTGCAAATGTTGTTGAAGGTATCGACAATATCGGCTTTTGAAACAACAAGCATTGCACCGTCAAGGATTGTGTTGCTAAGTCCGCCGTTTTGCGTTAAGTAGTATGTATTGTCGGGACAGACAAGTGCAAGCGGTCGTGAAAGCCGCAATCTGATTTCCTGAACCGAATCGGCTAATTTAGGTACAAGCGGTAAAAGTCTGCGTGAAATATTCTTGCAAAGGCAGTTGAGTGCCGCCGTAAATCTCTTTTCGTTTTGTTCAGCAAGCATATTTTAAATTCCTCCCAAAAGAGTTTGTACAATAAATACTATGCAGACAAGCACAGTCATATGTCAAAAGGGCAAAAAAAATCCCCCGACATAAATCGGAGGATTGAAAATTGTTTTATTTGCTTTTTATTTCACTAAAGATAGCAGCATATTCTTCGTTAGTGTAATCACCTGTAAAATTAATATTGCCATCAGTAATTTCAACATTTATATACGGGTTTGAAACCGTCTTTCCGTTAATAACAAACCGAACAGCAGAACCGATATTATTTTTAGTGTAGTCTGCAAACTTATCAGTTCCGTCAGCTGTAAGCTTCATATTTAACACCATACCGTTAATATCATCAAGCAAACACACATACTCGATTTGAGATGACTCAATAATAACTTTGTTTTCATCTTCATTATCACGGATTTCTACATTGGTCGGATTATAAATTTTCGGCAATTCAGCACTTGATGTCTGAGTTGTTTCATTAACTGAGGTTGAAACCTGAACAGTTGTATTTTCAGCAGAAGTATCGTTACTTTTTACATTTCCGCTGCAAGCAGATAACAAAGCAGCAAGTAAAGTTACAACAGCTAAAATTAAATATTTTTTCAATTTAAGTACCCCTTTCGCCATAATTATGCAACAGCATATATATACAGTGTCAAGTATTTATTGTAACTATTTCATTGACAGCATTTCTTTTAATTCTTCTTCGGAAATTATTGCAACGCCTAAGGTTTGGGCTTTGGTTAGTTTACTGCCGGCATCTTCGCCTGCCAAGACATATGAAGTCTTTTTTGAAACTGATGAGCTTGTTTTGCCGCCGTTCTGTTCAATGAGTTTTGAGGCTTCACTTCTTGTCATTGTGGGAAGTGTGCCTGTGAGGACAAAGGTTTTGCCTTCAAAAAGACCGCCTGTGTTTTTCGGCTGAGAGGGTTTCATTCTCAGACCGAGTGATTTAAGGTCTGCAATAAGCTCCTTTGTACCGTCAAGTGAAAAATAATTTTCAAGGCTTTCTGCCATAACAGCACCGAAACCGTCTATTTTTTCAAAATCCTCAGCCTTTGCGCTCATAATATCGTCAATTGTTGCAAAATTTTCGCAGATTATCTTTGCGGCTTTAAGACCTATGTTACGGATTCCGAGAGCAAAAACAAGCCTGAAAAGTTCGTTTTCTTTTGATTTTTCTATTGAATAAATAAGATTCTGAGCAGATTTTTCAGCCTTGCGTTCAAGGCTTGAAATATCTTCTGCTTTAAGTCTGTAGAGGTCGGCAGGAGATTTTACAAGTCCTTCATCTGAAAGCTGTTCGAGAATTGCAGGACCGAGTCCGTCAATATCCATTGCGTCACGGCTTACAAAGTGAATAAGATGTCTTGTCAGCTGAGCCGGACAGTCCGTATTTGTACAACGGATTGCCGCCTCTCCCTCATCGTGTGTAACGGGATTACCGCATGACGGGCATACTGACGGAAATTCAAACGGCACGGCATTTTCAGCGTGTTCCTTAACGGAAAGAACTTCGGGAATAATCTCGCCTGCTTTTCTGATTATAACCGTATCTCCTACGCAAATGCCTTTTTCATCTATAAAATCTTTATTGTGGAGTGTGGCACGGCTTACTGTTGTTCCGGCAAGAAGTACGGGTTCAAAGTTGCCTACAGGAGTAAGCACACCTGTTCTGCCGACATTGATTTCAATATTGAGAAGTTTAGTAGGCTTCTCCTCGGGCGGATACTTATATGCCTCCGCCCATTTAGGATATTTTGCGGTACTGCCGAGAAGTCGGCGGCTTGCAAAGCTGTCAACCTTGACAACAGCGCCGTCAATTGCATAATCAAGCTCTCCACGCATATTTCCTATGCGCTCAATTTCCTCAATCACCTCGTCAACATTATCGTAAACGCTGTAAAATGCAGTCGGAAAGCCGAGTTCCGTAAGATAGTCAAGCCCCTGAATATGGCTTTCAATCGTCATCCCTCTGATTTGCTGGATATTGAACACGAATATATCAAGACTTCTCTGAGCGGTTATTTTTGCATTTTTCTGACGAAGTGAGCCTGCGGCGGCATTTCGTGGATTTTTAAAGGTTTTTTCCTCGTTTTCTTCCTGTCTGCGAGTGAGTGCATCAAACGAATTGAACGACATATACACCTCACCACGAACCTCGAGATATTCGGGTGCATTCGGAATACGCTTTGGCAGACTTTTAATTGTCATAAGATTTTCGGTTACATCTTCACCTACAGAGCCGTCGCCACGGGTTGAACCTCTTACAAAAATGCCGTTTTCATATTCGCACGATACGGAAAGACCGTCAAATTTAGGTTCAACAACATAGCGTACATTCGGCACGGTTTCTCGCACTCTTGCGTCAAATTCACGAAGCTCTTCGTGTGAAAAACTATCGTGAAGGCTTTCCATTACAACCTCATGAGTAACGGGAGAAAACTTTTCTCCTGCATTACCGCCGACACGGTTTGTCGGTGACATAGGAGATTTGAGTGACGGAAATTCCTTTTCGATATTCTCAAGTTCACGCATGAGCATGTCGTAATCGTAGTCGGAGATTTCCGGATCATCCTGATTGTAGTAAAGGTTGTTGTGGTATTCAAGCTGTTTTGTAAGCTCTTTGGCACGATTCTGTGCTGTTATAAAATCCATTTTGGTTTCCCCATATCATAAATTTATCGGTAAAATAAGTATCTGCGCCTGTGTTTAAAATATTACCTGTTATTAACCTGTGAAGTTCCTTTTTCACGGAGGAAGGTTGATTCAAGGTCTGCAAGGTGAAGCTTTACGGCAAGCGGATACTTGTCATAAGCCTGGCTGATTGTGTTGCTGTTTTTGTCACCAAATTCACCCATATGCCAACGAATTGCCATAGCCTCATCAATTTTAAGGTGCATTTTGCGTTCAATGAGAAAAACAGACTTTTCACCGTGACCGTAGGGAAACTGGTCTTCAATTGCATAATACGGAACTTTTTCCCATTGACCTGTTTTTTCATTCTTAACATTTCTGCTTGAAACCTTGTAGAATTGAGCCTTGCACAAATCGTGAAGAAGTCCGCAGATTGCAAAACTTTCGATATTGTCGGTTTCTTCATCATAGTGCTTTTCCATCATTGTATTGAACACGCTGACGGAGTGCATTACAAGACCGTTTTCACAGGCACAATGATATTTTGAACTTGCAGGGGCGGTGAAAAAATCGGTTCTTTTGAGCCATTCCAGAAGCTCGTCAGCACCCTGTCTTGTGATATATTTGTTGTAGATTTCAATAAATTCTTCCTGCGGCGTCATATTAATCCTCCTCATATAATTGTATTTTTAAAAAGGCAACAGCAGATAATCTGCCGTTGCCCTGCATTAAAAGTTCAAAAGATTTACTTTGCTGAAGTTGTAGCTGTTTCCGTAGCCGCCTCGGTTACTGCTGCTGTAGTTTTTGCCGAATCGTCATCCTTTGTATAGAGAATGTCATTAAGCTTGAGTCCGTTGCTTTCTACGGAATAAGCAACATCCATTTCAACTTCATCTGTGTAATAGTACTTGATGATGATTGTGCCGTTCTTGATTAAGTAAGTACCGTCAACATTGAGTGCGTCTGACTGGTTGATTTCAACAGTACCGTCATCATTGAACTTGTATGTCATCTTAGCGTAACCGTTATCATAAGTCCATGAACCTGTGATTTTCTTGTCAGCCTTGAAGTCCTTATCAACCTTCAATTCAGGCTTAACCTCTGAACCTGACTTGAGTTTCACCTTGTTGGCAGCAGTTGAAGTTGAAAGCTCGAGAGTTCTGCCAGAGAACATATTACCCGAAACAGCGTAATTACAGCTTGTTTCATTGCCGTTAAGCGTCATGGCAAGTGTCTGATTACCCGAATCATCTGTTGAAACCGTGTATGTACCGTTCCAAACCATTGAACCGATTCTGTAATCAAGAGTATTGTCACCGTTAAATGTGTAGTAAACATCAACCTTTGACGCCTCATCGGATGATGCTGAATTGCCTGTTACATCAACAGATTCAATCCATGTTCCTACAATGCTTGTATCAAAAAATCCTTTGATTACGAAAAGAGTAGCTGCCGCAACCGCAACAATTACGATACCTATAATGATAGGAAGCTGAATAATACTCTTTTTCTTTGGCTGCGGAGCAATCACGCCGTTTTCGTTTACAAGTTCTGTTTCAGCAAAAGACATTTCTTCGCTTTCTGTGGGCTCATCTGCAACGAATGTTGTATTTTCTGTTGTTTCTGCTGTTGTATCTGTGTTGGTATTCTCTGCCTCATTTTCAGAAGTAAGAATTTCTTTATTCTCGTCCAACTGTGATACCTCCTTAAATTTTGTCATCGCTTTCTATCATACTATAAATATGAAAGAAAATCAACTGTTTTTTATGCCGTTAAAATGTAATGAAAATTATTTAAAATACATATAAAGTTCGCATTTAAGCGTTCCGTTATAAAGTTTGCGGCGTTTGTCAGCCTTTCTGCCGAAGATTTTTTCAAAATCGTCATTGGGGCTTATAACGGTGTAGCTTTTACCTTTCATTCTTTTAAAATGTTCACCCATAACTGCATACAGCTTTTCAGCTGATTTTACATCAAGTAATCGTTCACCGTATGGCGGATTTGTGATGATTGTCTGAAAACCGTCCTCAAGTTCAAAATCTTTAATATCACGGTTTGCAAATGTTATTCTGTCGGCAACTCCTGCAATTTCTGCGTTTTTCTTTGCGATTGCAAGGGCTGAATCATCTATATCGTAACCTGTTGCCCTGAATGTTGCGTCGTGTCTTATTTTCTGCCTTGCATTTTCTCTTGCTGTTTCAAAAACATCTTTCGGAACACAATTCCAATGTTCACAGGCAAAATAACGGTTAAGTCCCGGAGCAATGTTAAGCGCTTTCATAGCCGCCTCAATGAGAATTGTGCCGCTGCCGCACATAGGATCGGTTACAAAGTGGTTTGCCCTTACTCTTGAAAGGTCAACCATAGCGGCGGCAAGTGTTTCTTTTATAGGAGCATCATTTGAATCGGCACGATATCCACGCTTGTGAAGTCCTGCGCCCGAAGTGTCAAGCATAATACTTACCTTGTTGCGAAGAATGAGAAACTGAATCTGATGCGGAGCACCTGTTTCATCAAACCACGGGAGCATATATTTTTGTGAAAGGCGGTCTGCGACTGCCTTTTTAACGATTTTCTGACAATCGGGAACGCTCATAAGGTCGGAATCAAGACATCTTCCCTTTACGGGAAAAGCCTCGGAAATTCCGATATAATCCTCCCACGGGATAGCCTTTACGCCCTCGAACAAATTGTCAAAGGTGTGAACCTCAAATTCCGCAAGAAGAATGAGTATTCGCTCCGCATAACGGGAATTTATATTTGCAAGTGCAAGTGTTGACCAATCGCCTGTAAAGGTAACTCTGCCGTTTTCGGCATTGACATTTTCAACACCGAGATATCTCAGCTCATTTGCACAAAGGCCTTCAAGACCGAAAATGCATGGAGCGGAAAATTTCATATTCATATTTATCTCCTGTTTTATTGATACACAAATTCTATTAAGACTGAAAGACAAAAAAACAGGGTATCGGAATAACCGATACCCCTTGCTTTTAAAAAATTAATCGGTTGTCGGCTCGAGCACACCATAGTTGCCGTCTGCACGCTTGTAAACAACATTGATTTCATCTGTCTCGGAATTGATAAACATAAAGAAGTTATGGTTTACCATATTCATTTCAAGAATAGCCTCATCAACCGAAATCGGCTTTACAAGAACATGTTTTTTACGAACTACGCTGTATTCATCGTCCTCCGGTTCACCAGTCTGAGCAGCTTCCGTGATTAAATCTTCAATACCGGCGGATTTAATTTTCTTTTCAAGCCTTGTTTTATTCTTACGAATCTGACGCATAAGAATGTCGCAAACCTTGTCAAGAGCGTCATTCATTTCGGGCATTGTGCTTTCGGCACGATAAATCATACCGTTGTCACGGATTGTAATTTCAACAGTCTGACGGTTCTTTTCGAGGGTGACAACTACATTGACAGAAGCATCCTCTGAGAAAATACGATTAAACTTTGAAAGCTTTTTCTCGCATCTTTCCTTAAAGTTATCTCTGAGGTTGACTTTTCTTGCTGTGTAGGTGATTTTCATAAAATCTGCCTCCCTTATATAATTTTTTATTTTCTGCCGTTGCCGTTGCCTCTGCGGCTGTAGCCACGGCTTTCTCCGCCACGCTTAAGATCGGACATCTTATCCTCGCTTGTCTGCTTGAACTTTGACATCATATCCTCAAACGAAGAAGGAGCATTTCTGCGTGAACTCTGCCACTCGTAATCACCCGGTGAAGTTACGGGCGGAGCAGGCTTGTATGGCTCTCTGCTTCTGTGATTCTGTCTTTGAGGTCTGTCAGAGCGTTTTCTCTGCTGTTGCTGTTCTTTCGGGAGAGCCTGTTTCATTGACAGACTGATTTTTCCGTCATTAAGAGCAAGCACCTTAACCTTTACTTCTTGTCCTACTTTTACATAATCACTGATTTCATTGATGAAGGTAGGTGCAACCTCCGAGATATGTACCATACCGGTTTTTGAATCCGGCAAATCAACAAATGCGCCGAATTTTGTAATACCTGATACTTTGCCTTCCAGAATCATTCCGACTTCAATAGCCATAAAAATTTATTACCCCTTAAAATTATTTCTACCCTGTTATTCTCCGGCAACATTAATGAAAATTCTTTCACCGTCACCGACATAGCCTAATTCATCCTTAGCTATTTTTTCAATATATTTTTTAAGATCGTCACCCTTGTAATTCTGAACCTTTTTCAGATACTGCGACTGAATCTCAACCACGCTGATCTGCTGTTGCAAATCCGTAAGCTCTGCCTTTTTCTCGGCAATCTGAACATTCTGATTGATAATTGTAATTACGGCATAAAAAACAAAACCGATAATTGCGAGATAAATCAGAATATATCTTCCTTTTTTACGCTTTTTCGGAGTTATCTCCTTTATTGCGCCGTCTTCTGTCTGCCGAGAAGCCGCAGTGCTTTCTTTTACTTTCTTTGTGCTTTTTTTCATCTTCAAAACTATCTGCTTTCTCTGCTGAATTATTATTATCGTTTCTAAATATACCTTTATTCTTACCCTCATTATACAATATGTTGTTGCTGTTTTTCAATAGCTTTTTTAGATTTTTTTTAATTTTTTGCGAAATTTTCACACAGACACTCTCCGTGAAACGAATCATCGGACAATATACAAGCGATAAAAGTCTGCCGAGTGTTAATCGACAAATAACAAAACCGAGAAATGAACCGACCGTTACAAACACTCTGAAAAATCCGAGCATATATGCAACGGAAAAAATAAACAGATTAAGTGATACAATAAAAACATAAAGAAAGTCTGTAACAAAAACCGACGCTTTTCCTTTGCAAAGCGTCATTCTGATTATTTTAAATATATCATACAGCAATCCTGCCGCCGCTCCGAATACAAGTGAACAGAGAAATGCGGTTGACTGCTGTGCAAAAGTCAGCTCCAAGATTACACCTACTTAAAGAGTTTTGAAAGTTTGGATTTTGACGCACCGTTGCCGAGGTATTGCATGGCGTTAATTTTTCCGTCAATTGAAACATCTCCCGTTTCAAGGTTTAACTTATCAATGTGCAGATTTTCCCCTTTGATTACAAGGCACCCGCAGGAAGTTTTTACCGACACCGTTTCCTCGTTGAAGCCCGACACATCCTCCGTGCCTGTCATAACAAGCTTCCCCCTGTTATCAAGCATAACCGTATGATTCTTAGCCTTTGGCATTTCCTGCATAAAAAAACCTCCGTATAAATTATTTGTCAGTAATTTATACGGAGAAAAAAATAAAATTATTCTTCTTTTTTTGAGATTTTATGTATAACAACATAGTGCATCAGATTGCCATCAACAATAACATGAGCAATAGCAAGAAGAGGGAATTCAGAGAAGAACGCCTCCTGATTGCCTTTTACACCCTTTGCCGTAAAGCCAAGCACCACAATCAGTTATATCACATTGTTTAACACAACAATATTTCATAGTTTAATACCTCAACTTACGATTTATTTATATTTATTAAGTTGATAATTATTCCTACTAGTAAACCTGATGAATGTCGTGGTATACACATATTCTCCTCGTGTGTAGATTATTTTAACGAATTTAAAAATTGGCATACCGAAATAATGAACAATAAAGTCATTATTACGAAAGAGCCATTGGGTATATTTATCTGTGTGTAAAACTTCATTACAATAATCCCAATGTAAGTAATTACAGATAATATTGCCAATATTAAATTAATTGTCTTATTCATAATCTACTCACCTAATTTCATCCAAAGTAATATTTTGTGTTTTAATTTTGGTAAAAAATCAGACTGCCGCCTCATACATTGTTGCCGCATCTTCCTTGCGAACAACTTCTTTTACCTCTGTAACCTTAACCTTTACACTTTTTGAACCGAGTGTGATTTCGATTACATCACCGACTTTTACATCATAGGACGCACGGGCAACCTTGTTATTAACTGTGATTTTGCCTGCGTCACACGCCTCATTTGCAACTGTTCTGCGTTTGATGAGTCGGGATACCTTTAAATATTTATCAAGTCGCATATTATAAAACCTTCCGATTTTTAATAAAAAGGGGTAATGATACAGCGTACCATTACCCGAAATATAAAACAAGATTACTTGTTTACTACATCCTTAAAGCCCTTGCCTGCCTTGAATGCAGGAACCTTTGAAGCAGGAATTTCGATTGATTTACCTGTTCTTGGGTCACAACCTGTTCTTGCATTTCTCTGACGCTGTTCAAATGTGCCGAAACCTGCGATCTGAATCTTTTCGCCTTCAGCTACTGTATTGATGATTGTGTCAATTGTTGAAGAAACTGCCTTTTCTGCATCCTTCTTTGAAAGTCCGCTCTGCTCGGCAACTGCAGCAATAAGTTCTGTTTTGTTCATAATAATAAACCTCCAATTAATAATTCTTAGATAATTTAACTTCATCCCAAAGGGAATCGAGTACAGATAACGGTGCCGTTTTCATATCTATTCCACGCTCGTTTGCAAGCTTTTCAACAGACGAAAAACGGTCGGTGAATTTGTCACAGGCATCATAGAGTGCGTGTTCGCTGTCAATGTTCAAAAATCTTGCAACATTAACTGCTGAGAAAAGAACATCACCGAGTTCTTCACGCTGATTATCAACATCATTGTTTTCAACAGCGGCTTTAAGCTCTTCACATTCTTCAAAAAGCTTATCAAGCGCACCGTTTACATTTTCCCAGTCAAAGCCGACCTTTGCGGCTTTCTGCTGGATTTTTGTACTGCGCATGAGTGACGGAAGTGCCTTTGACACGCTGAGAATTGCCTGTGTCTGAGTTTTCTGGGATTTTGTTTTCATCTTGATGGCATCCCAGTTTTTGAGAACCTTTTCGGTAGTGTCAGCGTTGACATCACCGAAAACATGGGGATGACGGATAATGAGCTTTTTGCAGATTCCGTCACAAACATCGTTTATATCAAATGTTCCCTGTTCACTTTCGATTTCCGCATGCATAGCAACCTGTAGAAGAACATCACCGAGTTCTTCTTTAAGCAAATCGAGGTCGTCGGTATCAATTGCCTCAACAGCCTCATAGGTTTCCTCAATAAAATTTGAGCGGATTGACTTGTGAGTCTGTTCTCTGTCCCACGGACAACCGTCGGGTGCACGAAGGATTTTTACTATCTCAACAAGGTCATTAAAATTATAATTTTCTTTTTCTGTAAAGTTCATTCGTGACATCTCCGATAATCTTATTAGACAATGCAAATTTTATCTGAGAAGCGGAAACAACCGCAACAGATATATATTTTACCTAATTAATCCTAATTTTTCAAGTGTTTTTGCAATTTTCTCACCTTTCGGCAAAAATTTCAGTTCTGTTGCCGTAAAAGCACGCAATATCAACAACACAGCAATATAAACGATAACCGCAACAAAGATTGCAACTGCAAGCGAAACTGCAATTGACATTCTTGCAGAGCCGATAATGCTTTCCATAAGGTGATATGCGCCGAATGCCGAAGCGGCACTTGCAATCGCACCGATAAGCGGTTTTACTGTTGTACCGAATAAATCAGGCTTGATTTTTGAATACTTGATAAGCAGATACATACCTACGATTGTCATAATTGCATAGGTAATCATTGAACCGACAGTTGCACCCTGAACATTGATTTCCGGAACGCTTACAAACATCCATGTAATGCCGATCTTGACAGCCATACAAACTGTGTATAGCTTCATCGGGAGGTCAACTCTGCCGATGCCCTGGAGCATACTGCACACAGGAGTTGACGCCGCACCGAATATTGTTGTAACACCCATGATGAGGAGAATTCTTCCGCCGACATCCGTAATAAGCGGATCGTTATACACAAGTCCCATAATCGGGAACGAAAGTGCCATCATACCGAGAGCCATCGGGAATGTAAAAAGCATTGTAAGGCGAATAACAGTTTCGATTGACTTTTTGAGTTCGTCCTTGTTGCCCTTTGTCCATGCACTTGTTACATTCGGCATAGCACTTGAACCGAACACCTGTGTTACGGCTGTTACAAGCTGAAGAAAAGTGAGGGCGGCTGAGTAGCAGCCCCAAAGGCTGGTGTGGATTGTCTTTGTGTCGGCATAGAACATATCGGCTGTAAAATACTTACTGTACTGTGCCTGCAGAGCCTGCGGATTAGTTTCAATCATATTGAGGAGTACACGCTGAACAATTACCTGGTCAATAAGCGAACCTACGCTCATAATGAGTGAACCCATTGCAACAGGAATGGCTGTTTTAAGAATCTTGTTAAAAGTTTCTCTTTTTGAACGAGCCTCTACGGAATTACGGTAGTATTCTTCCGGAATTCCGTCACCCTGAATTTTAAATTTGAGAATATAGAACACAAATGATGCGGCGCTTCCGAGGGTGATACCCATAATTGCACCGGCAACCGAGAATGAAACGATTGTCTGATAAGCCTCGGTTTGATTTGCAATGTAAAGTCCGAAAACCGTGCCTGACTCAGCATAAGAATTCATACCGAGGTGCGCAATGATGTAAGCGAGGAATGCACCGATAAAGAGCTTGATTGTTGCCTCGATAATTTCCGAAACGGCAGTCGGGAACATATTGCGCTGACCTTCGTAGTATCCTCTGTAAATTGAAACGAGGCAACCGAATAATACCGTCGGAGAAAGGCAGAGCATACCGAGCAATGAATACGGTGACTCAATAATCTGAACATAGATAAAGCTTGCACCGACAAGAATTGCAAATGAAAGAATTCCGACAATAACGAAGAAAGGAATTGAAACCCTATGAATTTGTTTTACATCGTTAAATCGTTTTTGTGCCGTACTTTCAGATACAAGTCTTGAAATTGCTATCGGCAGACCGCCCGTTGCAACCGTGAAAATTACGACAAAAATTTCGTAGGCATTACTGTAAAGACCCAGACCGAAAGATGCAAAATTGACGGTTTCCGTTCCGCCTGCAACAGCCTGTTCAAAAGAAACACCGGAGAAAATACCTGTAAGAATAACCTTGTCAAGAAGTCCGAAAACCTTGACAATTACCATACTTAAAGTAAGAATTGCCGCACCTTTGACAAAGGTTTGAGAAGCGTCCTTCTCAGCGTTTGCAACGGCATTGTATTTTTTAGTTTTTAATTTAGACAAAAATAATCACCCATTAATAAAAAATCAAAGTTCAAAATCCTCATCAGTATCGTCAATCTTGATACCGCAGATGTTGCAGAATACAGAATTTTTAGGAATAACAGCATTGCATCCGGGACATCTTCTCTGATCTTTTGCCACGGCAATATGTTCATTTACAACATCAAGATTATCTTTCAAATCGGAAATTTCCGAAACGATAAGCTTAATCTGCTGTGAATTGTCTGTTCCGTGAACCTCAGATTTGTATGTAAGAGCACCGAGTTCACGAAGCTTTTTGTTGATATCGCCTCTGATTTCAGCGGCAGTAATCTTGTGCTTTGAAACATCATAAACTGTTGACGCTTTCTGCGAAACAGCAGATGCACAGGCTTTTGCATTGACAACTACATCGTCAAAAATTTCATCAAATTTTCCCATATTAATCCGACCTTTCTTAAAATTATCTCATCAGAAAAACAAATTATGAACAAGAATTCTGTTTTGTTCAATATATGACAATTTCACTTCCGTATGCAATCACATATGTCGTATTATAACACCGTTGACAGCATTAATCAACTGTGTTATTGACCATAAAACTGCATTATCCCGGACTTTCTTTGAATAAGTTCATCAAAACGGTCAATGTATTCGTACGGATATTTAAAATTGAATATTCTTTCGAGATAATCGGGATTGTTGCGTTTCAGTTTTGTAACACCGCCCGAACCGCAGGCAAGGATTGTGTGGGTTTCGTCCATAACATAAACATTGTACAGGCTTTCAAAGCCTTTCTTCGACCAGCCGACATTTTCAAGATTGCCGACCATTCTGCTCTGGCGATACATATAGTACGGTATGTACTCGTTCTGTCCGAGAATATTCTGAGTGTAAGCAAGCATTTCTCTTGCATCTCTCGCCTGTTGCAAATCAAGCGTTACTCCCTCGGTTGTAAGCCGTGACGCTCTTTTCATGCACAGCGTGTGAACCGTGATACATTCTGCATTCAGCCTGACGATTGAATCAAGTGAATTTTTAAAGCTTTCGGGGGTATCTGTCGGCAAGCCTGCAATCAGGTCTGTGTTGATATTATCAAAGCCGCATTTTCTTGCAAGCTCAAAAGCGTCAAAAAACTGCTGAGCAGTATGCTTTCTTCCGATAGTTTTCAGCACCTCATCGTTTACAGTCTGCGGATTTATGCTGATTCGGTCAACTTTATTTTCTTTTAAAGCAAAAAGTTTTGCAATGTCAATTGTATCGGGGCGACCTGCCTCGACAGTAAATTCACGGCAGGTTGACATATCAAAGCTTTTGTTTACTGTTCTAAGCACTGTGTCAAGCTGTTCGGCACTCAGAGTAGTGGGAGTGCCGCCGCCGAAATATACGGTTTCAAGCCTTAAACCAAGCTTGTTTGCAATTTCGGCTGTCCGTTTAATTTCTTCGCATAATAGCTTTGTGTACGGTTCAATCAGCTTTTCAGCCCTTTCGATTGACGCCATTACAAATGAGCAATAACTGCACCTTGACGGACAAAAAGGGATTCCGACATAAAAACTGAACGATTCGGGTTTTGAAAGTTCAAGAATTTTTCGTTCGTTATGCTCGGTTTCCCTTGACAATGCTATTTTTTCGTTGCTGACAAAAAAGTCTTTCTCAAACTTTTTTACAGCCTGTTCTTCACTTGATTCTTCGGCAAGTCGTCTTAAAAGCTTTACGGGGCGAACTCCCGTAAGTATTCCCCACGGCTGTGTAAGTCCCGTAAAATCACAAAGGAGTTTGTACAAAAGCTGTGCCGAAACAAGCTCGTTGTCATCATCCGTAAGCTTTTTCACAGCTGTTTCGGACTTATTAAAAGAGCCGATATTCACCGAAATTGTGATTTTATCCGAAACCTCCGTATAGATATACGGAGGCTGTGGTTCAGAAAAATCTCTTATTACCGTTATTTTTTCATTTGGAAAGAAAAGCCTTGTAAGATTTTCAAGTTCAAAATGAAAATTGTGATTTTTTACATATAAATTCATATTAAAGAATCCTCATCAGCGGATTGTATTTTCTCTCGTGGTCAAGGGTTGTTGTCGGTCCGTGTCCCGGAATCACACGGTAATCACCCTCAAGATTTTTAAGCTTTCTGATTGACTTTGCCATTTCGGCATCGTCACCTGTGGGAAGGTCTGTTCTGCCGTATGATTCGCAGAAAAGAGTATCTCCCGAAATGATTGTGTCATCAAAAATATATGAACCGCAACCGCTTGTATGTCCCGGCGTGGTGATATATTTGATTTCAGTGTTGCCGAGCATGAAATTATCACCGTCTTTAAGCAGAATATCTGCTGAGAACGGTTTGAGTGAAAGTCTGTGCTTTTCGGTAAGATTGAGTGCAGGATTGCTGAGAAATTCGTTATTCTTCTCGCCCGTAACAATTTTTGCGTCAAACTTTTCCGCAAGCTGTTTTGCATAGCTTATGTGATCGTAGTGACCGTGTGTAAGAATTACATATTCAAGCTTTCCGCCGTTTTTCTCAATTTCAGAATTGAGTTCTTCATTCGGTGCACCCGGATCAGTTACAGCCATTTTGCCCGTTTTTCTGTCTGTAAGCAAACAACAGTTTGTCATAAGAACCGTAACATTAAAAATTTTTACATCTATCATATTTTCAAATCCTTTGTGTTGATTTCAATAGTAACGGGACCGTCATTCACAAGCGAAACCTTCATATCGGCGCCGAAAATTCCCTTTTCAACACGCTCAATTCCGTTATCGTGCATTTTTTTGCAGAAATATTCGTAGAGCGGATCGGCTGTGTCAGGTCTTGCGGCAGCCATAAAGTTAGGGCGTCTGCCGTGTGAGCAGTCGGCGCAGAGGGTAAAGTTTGAAATTACAAGCACCGAACCGTTTACATCGGCAAGAGCAAGATTCATTTTATCATTTTCATCCGTAAAGATTCTCAGACCTGCAATTTTTGCGGCAAGTGCGTCCGCCTCTTTTTCGGTGTCACCGTTTTCAACTCCGAGAAGAATAAGAAAACCCGTACCGATTTCGCCCACGGTTTTTGAATCAACTTCAACCTTTGCCTCGGTAACTCTTTGTAAAATTGCTTTCATAAATTATAACCTCAATTACAATCTTTTTACTTCGATTGTTCCGTTGATGTCGGAAAGCTTTGAAATTACACCACGGAGGTGATTTCTGCCCATTACATCAATTGTTGCGGTAACTACGGCAGTGCCGTTGCCAGCCTCTCTTGAATTAAGCGAATGTATAAAAATGTGCATATCCGAAAGCTTGATTGTAACATCTGCAAGAAGTCCTGTTCTGTCGGTTGCGGTAATCTGGAGCGTACTTCTGAACGCCTCTCCTACCTCGTCCTCCCAGTAACAGCTTACCCATCTTTCGGGTTCTTCACTTTTACTGATATCTTTCGGCACATTTGTGCAATGTCTTTTGTGAATTGAAACGCCGTAGCCCCTTGTAATATAGCCGATAATATCGTCACCCGGCAGAGGATTGCAGCACTTTGAGAATTTTACAAGAACATCGTCTGCTCCCTCAATTACAACACCTGCGGATGCCTTCGGTCGCTTTACGGGTGCTTGCGGAACATCAATTTCTTCAATATCTGACGCATATGCTTTCTGATATTCTTCTTTGAGCCTTGGCATTATCTTCCAAAGCTGAATACCGCCGTAGCCTACTGCGGCATAGAAATCATCCATGGAATTATACTGCTTTTTAATCATCAGCTTCTGGAGGAAATCGGGATATTCTTCTTCGGAAAGATTTATGCCGTGGCGCTTGAACTCCTTGTCAAGCATCTGCCTGCCTTCGGCAATATTTTCATCACGCTTTTCATGCTTATACCATGAGCGGATTTTTGATTTTGCCGATGCGGTTTTACAGATATCAACCCATGCCCTGTTCGGGTGTTCCTCTTTTTGGGTGATAATTTCGCAGATATCGCCTGTTTTAAGCTTATAGTCAATCGGAACGATCTTTCCGTTGATTTTTGCGCCGACCATTCTGTGACCTACCTGTGTATGAATAAGATAAGCCATATCAATCGGAGTTGAACCCTGCGGAAGATTGAACACATCGCCTCTCGGGCTGAACACATAAACATCGTTTTCCGTAAAATCGTTTCTGATATTCTTTGCGATGTCGGTAACATCTTCTGCCTCAAGCTGATCAAGAATCATATCCTTGACCTTTTTGATGTTCTCCTCCATTTTGTCATTATTTTTGCCGCCTGCGCCCATTCCAAGCTTATACTTCCAATGGGCGGCAATTCCGTATTCGGCGGTGTAATGCATTTCCCATGTTCTTATCTGAATTTCAAAAGGAATTGCGTTTTTGTCGAGTACGGTTGTATGGAGCGACTGGTACATATTCGGCTTAGGCATTGATATATAGTCCTTGAAACGGTTAGGAATAGGCTTGAATATATCATGCACTACACCGAGAACATTGTAGCAATCGGATACTGTGTCAACGATTACACGCACGGCAAAAATGTCAAAAATCTGATCCATTGTTTTGCCCTGCATATATGTTTTGCGGTAAATACTGTTAATACTCTTTACCCGACCGCTGATATACACACCTGGGATTGTACCCTCGGTTTTTGCGAGAATCTGATTCTTGATGGATTCAATAAACTTGTCACGACCCTCTTCGGTCATAAGAAGGTCATCTTCGATTTCCTTATAGCCGATTGGATCGAGGTACTGAAGAGAACGATCCTCAAGCTCATCTTTTATGGTTTTAATACCGAGCCGATGAGCAATCGGAGCAAACACCTGCATATTTTCAAGTGATTTATCTCTTCTTTTTTGTTCCGGCATACAATTCATTGTACGCATATTATGAAGCCTGTCGGCAAGCTTGATGATAATTACACGGATATCATCAGCCATTGCGATAAGCATTTTTCTTATATTTTCAGCCTGTTGCTGTTCACGGGTTGAGTACGGGATTTTTGAAATTTTTGTAACACCGTCAATCAGCTTGGCAACATCCGCACCGAAAAGCTTTGTAACCTCTTCAAGTGTGACTCCTGTGTCCTCTACTGTGTCATGAAGCAATGCACCGCAGACGGAATCGGTATCCATACCGAGCTCTGCAACAATACAGGCTACTGAAACGGGATGAAGAATGTACGGAATTCCCGATACTCTGCGCTGGTCACCGTGAGCTTTTTCGGCAAATTTATATGCCTTTTCGATTTTATCCATATCGTAAGTGTTGGCAGCAGATGCGGAAAGAATCTTTTTCAGTTCCGTAAAATCCTGATAGTGTGCAACATTTGAAAATTTACCCATCAGAATACCTCCCTTAATTTCTTGATAATCGGGGCTGATTCGAGGTCAACCCTGCCGTTTACGGGCAGGACTGAAATTTTTGAGGTTTTCATTCCCTCTGAAATTTCGATAAGCCTGAGCTCTCTCATGGCCTCAAGTATCACTTTAATTTTACCAAAAGACAGCCTGTTGTCAAGCATGTGAACCAAAGTTGCGGTTTCAAAAGCGTAACCGCCGTTGCTTTTCAGATATCTGTAAAGCAATGCAAAATCGTTTCTGTCGGGCATTAAATCCGAAAGCTGTGAGCGGTCAAGCTCTTTCCCTCTGCAAAAATCCTCATAGTTTGTACGGCTGTCAAGGAGCTTTTCGGTGTCGCAGTCCGATGATTTTATATCTTTAACAATTACGGAAACAGACACATTTCCGTTGAACTCATTGCGGTCAAGATTTACTGCAAGATCAAGTGTTTCACCGATTTTATACGGAAATTCTTCGGTTGATGTAAAGAATTTCATTGCAGTAATCTGTATGTTATTACGGGACAGAGTGAGTCTTAAATGCCTGTTCGCCGAAAGCGGAGTGATGTTCTTCAATGTCATATTGTACAAACCGAAAACAGGTGTCGGATTGCCGGCACCGTAGGGCTGCATAAGCGACAGAGAATCAATTAAATCAAGGTTTATGTATGCCGGATTGAGCTTGCACTCAATGTTGATTTTATCATACGGCATCTTGCCGAAATTGTCGGCAAATTCGTTTATTTTCCTGCGAAAAGCAGGGATATTCTCAGAATCAAGAGAAAGCCCGACAGCCATAGGATGACCGCCTCTGTGTGTGAGAAGATCCGAACAGGCAAAAACAGCGTCACAAAGAGGAAATCCCTCAACACTTCTGCCCGAGCCCTTTGCAATATCACCGAGCTTTGAAATGACGATTGCCGGCTTGCCGTAAGCCTCTTTGACTTTGGCGGCAATAAGTCCGATTACGCCCTGATGCCAGTTTTCACCGTCAATTACTATGATTTTATCATTAACAAGCGACGGTTTTCTGCGGATTATTCCGTCAATTTTTTCAAGAATATCACGCTCAATCTCTTGCCTTTCGGAGTTGTCAACGCAGAGCTGCGATGAAATTTCAGCCGCCTCGTCATAATCTTCCGTAAGAAGAAGCGATACTGATTTTTCGGACAAACCGAGTCGTCCTACTGCATTTATTCTCGGGACAATTGTAAATGACACATTTGTTGAAGATACGGTTTTTCCCGTAAGACCGGAATTTTTGATAAGCGCCTGCAGTCCGGGACGGTCGGTATTTGTAATGCTTTCAAGTCCGTGTTTGACAAATACTCGGTTTTCATCCTTCAACTCAACAACATCACCGATTGTGCCGATGCTCAAAAGGTCGGAATAGTTGTCAAGCAAGGTGGTTGTATCGCAGTATTCGCCTTCAAGCGCCATAATCAGCTTGAAGGCAACACCCACCCCCGAAAGATTTTTGAATCTGCTTTTACAATCCTCTCTGTGCAAGTCAACTACGGCACAAGCCTTTGGCAACTCGCCTGAGGGCATATGGTGATCTGTGACAACGGTATCAATTCCGAGTGAGCTTGCGTATGCAACCTCCTGTGCTGCCGCAATTCCGTTATCAACCGTAATTATGAGTTTTATTCCACGCTCATTGAGTTTGTCAACAGCGTTTTTGTTCATTCCGTAGCCCTCGGTTTCACGGGACGGAATATAGTACATTGCGTTTGCGTCAATTGTTTCAAGGTAAGAATATAAAAGTGCTGTTGAGGTGACACCGTCGGCATCATAATCACCGTAAACACAAATCGGTTCACCGCAATCAAGCGCCTTGTTAATGCGTTCAACAGCCTTATCCATATCTTTTATTTCAAACGGATCGGCAATGAAAGAATCGTTGTAAAGAAAGCCTTCAATTTCATCTTTCGTTGTAATATTCCGTATCTGAAGCAGCATTGCAACAATTGCAGGCAGCTCATAGCGGGACTGAATCTCCCCCGCCTTAGTTTTATCAAGTTTTGCAACCGACCACAGCTTCAAAATGCCGCTCCCTTTCGTTTATATAGTTGATTTATATTAGTTATTATACTTTTCAAGCATTGATTCTGCGTGTTTAAGTGCGGCGTCGGTTATATCAACACCGCCGATTATTCGTGCAAGTTCGCCTGCTCTGCCGTTATGGTCAAGGAGGGTTACATTTGTAAATGTTCTTCCTTTTTCAACCTGTTTGCGGATAAGATAGTGAAAATCCGCAAGAGCTGCGATTTGTGCCTGATGTGTCACACAGAGAACCTGACTGCTTTTGCTGACTTCACGCAGTTTTAAGCCAACCTTTTCTGCCGCTGAACCCGAAATACCTGTGTCAACCTCATCAAAAATGAGGGTATCAACCGTATCCGTGCTTGCAAGAACTGTTTTGATTGCAAGCATCATTCTTGAAAGCTCACCGCCCGATGCGATTTTTGCAACAGGGCGAGGCGTTTCACCCGGGTTTGCGGAGATGAGCAGTTCCATTTTATCCGTACCCTTTGAATTTGGTTCGCACTTTTCAAAGTACGGAACAAGCTCAACATTCGGCATATTCAAAAATGCCATTTCGGATTTTACTTTTGTTGCAAAGGTATTTGCGGTTTTTCTGCGGAGAGTACCGAGTTTTTCGGCAGCCGCAAGCATTTTTTCTTCGCTTTCTCTGCATTTTTCCGCAAGCTCGTCACGGTTGCGGTCATAGTTCATAAGTTCGTCAAGTCTTGCCTGATATTTTTCGGCAAGATCCGAAAGCTCGTCTGACGGACAATTATATTTTCTTGTAAGACGATTGATAAGGTCAAGCCTTTCTTCAACTTCTTCAAGCCTTTGCGGATCGGATTCAAGCGAATCAATAGCGTCGGAAATGCTGTCGCAACAATCCTTTAAATTGTAATATGCATCTGTAAGCGTATTTGCAATTTCTTCATATTCAGCATTATATGATGACGCTTTTTGAAGGGCAGTTGATGCAGAATCGACCGATTCAAGACCGCCGCCATAGTTTTCGTCACCGTCAAGAGCCATTTTCGCATCATTGAGCAGAGAAAAGATTTTCTCAAAGCTCATAAGCGCTGTTCTTTCGCTCTCAAGCTCCTGTTCTTCGCCCTGCTTAACATCGGATTCTGTGAGTTCATTTACCTGATATGAAAGTAAATCAATTTCTTTCAATCTTTCACTTTCGTCCGAATCGGCTGAATTTAATTTCTTTTTGAGAATTTTATATTCATCATAACATTTTTTATAATCAGTCAAAAGCTTTTCACAACCGCCGAAACGGTCAATATAATCAATATGAGTTTCGGGAGAGAAAAGTTCGTAGCTTTCGTGCTGACCGTGAATATTTATAAGGTGCTTTGAAAGCTCTTTGAGCATTGAAACCGTTGCAGGCTTGCCGTTGATTTTACAACTGCTCTTGCCGTTTCTGTTGAGAGTTCTCTGCAAAATGAGTGTTCCCTCGTCATCGGAAAAGCCGAGTTCATCAAGCTTTTCAACAATGCTTTGGTTAATATCGTCAAACTGGGCGCTTACAAAGGCTGAATCAGCCTCGGTGCGAATAATTTCCTTTGATGTACGCTGTCCCATAATTGCATTGATTGCGTCAATTATTATACTTTTACCTGCACCTGTTTCACCTGTGAGAACATTAAGACCGTTTTCAAAATCTATTGAAGTTTTTTCAATCACGGCAATATTTTCTATATATAAAGTTCTGAGCATTTCAATCAGTCCTGTCAAATAAGCTTTTTGAGTTCTTCGGTAAGCGACACCGCAAGGTCGCCTGTTCGGCAGGCAATGAAGATTGTATCGTCACCTGCAATTGTTCCGACAACAGACGGATAGTCGGCTGAATCGAGTGCGGCACAAACTGCCTGTGCCATACCGCTGAGGGTTTTTATTACAACAAGATTCTGTGCTACATCTATTGAATTTACCGAAGTGCTGAAAAGATTTGAAAAATTGGTACGGATATCGGTTGAACTGCGAGATGCAGAAACATAGCGATATTTTCCGTCACTTCCGAGAGTTTTAACAAGGCGTAAATCCTTGATATCTCTTGAAATTGTAGCCTGGGTCGCCTTGAAACCTTCTTCACGAAGTCGGGTAAGTAACTCGTCCTGTGTTTCAATGGGCTGTTCGGCTATAATATCAAGAATTCGTGCGTGTCGCCCTGTTTTCATCAAAAATCCCTCTCTTTCAGTTTTTCATTTAGCAGTTTATAAAAATTGCGGTTGTGGAGTAACGCAAGTTTAAGCTTTAAATCGGATTTGCGGATTACAACCCTGTCGGTTGCAAGAACAGGAACATTTTTTTCACCGTCAATTGTCAGCACACAACAGCATTCTTCTGGGATTTTCACATGAACCGAAAGCTCCGATTCTCCGCTGAAAAGTACGGAACGGGAAAATAATGAATGGGGACAAACGGGAGTCATAAGAATACATTCCATTTTCGGTGCAAGGATAGGTCCGCCTGCCGACAAAGAATAAGCGGTTGAGCCTGTAGGAGTTGCAAAAAGCAGACCGTCCGCTCTGTATTTTGAAATTTCGTCACCGTCAAGCGTCAGGTGCAAATCAATTGTTTTTGAAAGCTGACCTCTTGCGACAACGGCATCGTTCACTGCAAGATAGTGCTTTGAGCCGTCCTCTTTTATGACCTCAACATCAAGCAAAATTCTCTCCTCTGTTGTGTAATCACCCGTAATAAGCCGTTCAAGCTGTTCATATTCGTGCGGTTCAACATCTGCGGCAAAACCGAGTCTGCCGACATTAACACCGATAAGCTGTTTATCGGCTTTTGCGGCATATTTTGCGGCATGGATAATCGTTCCGTCGCCGCCTACTGTAATTGCCATATCGCAGTATTCAAAAAGCTCCGTAATATTTTTTGAATAATGAATGTGGATTCCCTTAAAATACTGACTGCATTCCTCAATCATAGCAATTTCTGCATTTTTATCAAGAAGAAAAAGAGAAATCTTTTTTGCATATTTAATTGCCCTTTCTTTTGAAAGATTGACCACTAATGCAAATTTCATAAAAGCACCTGCTCATTTTTTGTCAAGAGCGGCATGTGAATTTTCAACAAGCTGCTCGGGTGTTACATCTGTGTATGACTTTGGATCATCACTCTTGCGAAGATGGATAAGGTATTCTATATTGCCCTCGGGACCTTTGATTGGCGAATAGTCGAGATTAAGTACATCAAAGCCGTTTTCAAGGCAGAAATCAAATATTTTTCTGACAACCTCAACATGGACGGCAGGATCACGAACTACGCCCTTTTTGCCCACCTTTTCCCTGCCTGCCTCAAACTGCGGTTTGATTAGGCAGACAGCCTGCGCGTTTTCGCTCATAAGCTGTCTTGCAACAGGCAGAATCAGCTTTAATGAAATGAACGAAACATCAACCGAGAAAAAATCAATTTCATCGGGAACCTGCTCCCTTGTAACCTTTCTCATATTGGTGCGTTCAAGATTGACAACACGGGGATCGTTGCGAAGCTTCCATGCAAGCTGACCGTAACCGACATCAATTGAATACACCTTTTTTGCACCGTTTTGTAGCATACAGTCGGTAAAGCCGCCCGTTGACGCACCGATATCCATTGTTATCTTATCTTTTAAATCAAAGTCAAAATTGTCTATGGCCTTTTCAAGCTTTAAACCGCCACGGCTGACATACTTCTGTGTGTTGCCTCTTACTTCAATTTTAACATTTTCATCATAAGAAGTTCCGCACTTGTCGGCTTTCTGATTGTCAACATAAACCTGTCCTGACATTATAATCGCCTTAGCTTTTTCACGGCTGTCGGTAAAGCCCTTTTCATATACAAGAATATCAAGTCTTTTTTTCATCCTAATTCTTTTCCTTTAAATTTTTGGTAATGGTATTCACCATTCCGTCATCATCGAGTTTAAGCTCATGAAGAGCCTCGCTGACAGACATCTGCTTGACAAATTTGTCATTAATAGCCTTTATATGATAATCTCCGCAGAACTGTGTGCAACAGAGTAAATCGGAGAAATTTCTCGCAATACCGCCGTTTTTGATGCCCTCTTCAAAAAACCATACATTATCGAAATCTGCCGCAAAATCAACGGCATTTTCGTCAATCGGTTTAATTCTGCAAAGTTTTAATATGCAAATCTCAACACCCTGTTTTGCAAGGGTTTCCTTGGCTTTGCAGGCATAAGAAAAAAGTCTGCCGTAGGTTATGAGAAGATTTTTACAATTCGGATTTCCGTAAACATCGTATGAAAGATTTTCTTCACCGAAATCATCTGGTCTGTAAAGCTCTCCGCCACGGGGATAACGCACAACAGCGAGGCTGTCGCAAATGTAAATTGCGGTTGAAAGAGATTTTCTCATACCGTCAAAATATGCCGGAGAAAAAATTGTTGTGTTCGGAATGGTGTTGAGTATCGAAACATCAAACACACCCTGATGAGTTTCACCGTCATCACCAACAATTCCCGCACGGTCAACCCCGATTACGAGGTGAAGCTTTCCGAGAGCCGCATCATGCAAAAGCTGGTCATAGGCTCTCTGGAGAAATGTTGAATACACGGCAAAAACAGGTCGCATACCCTTTGCGGCAAGTCCGCATCCAAAAGTTACTGCGTGTTCTTCAGCAATACCGACATCAAAAAATCTTTCCTTAAAAAGCCTTGAAAATTCGGTAAGTCCCGTTCCTCCCGACATTGCGGCTGTAATTGCGCAAATCTTTTTATCGTCCTCGGCTAATTCGCACATAGTCTTTCCGAACTCAGCCGAAAATCCCTTGTGACTTGAAAGCGGTTCGCCCGAATCAATATCGAACCTGCCTATTCCATGAAATCCGCCCGGATTGTCCTCGGCAGGCTGATAGCCTTTGCCTTTTTTGGTAACAACATGAACAAGAACGGGAGAATTCACCTTTTTTGCACACTCAAACGCATTTTCAAGCTCATCAATGTTATGTCCGTCAATAGGTCCGAGATAGGTAAAACCAAAGCAGTCAAAAAGAGTGTTTTTGTACACAAGATTTTTAAGTTTAGACTTTCCTCCCTGAAGAAATCTTTTCAGAGGTTTTCCGATAAGCGGAATGTGCAAAAGAATTTTTTCCGTAATTTTCTTGACTCGCATATACCACGGCTGAATTCTTACCGTTGTAAGGTAGCGTGACAATGCGCCTACATTCGGTGAAATGGACATTTTGTTATCGTTGAGAACAACAATAAAGTTCTTGTTGAATCTGCCTGAGTTGTTCATTCCCTCAAAAGCAAGTCCACCCGTAAATGAACCGTCACCAATCACGGCAACGGTGTAGCTTTGGTCGCCCATAAGGTGTTTTGCTCTTGCAATTCCGTATGCGGCTGATATTGATGTACTGCTGTGACCTGTGTTAAAATCGTCGTATTTGCTCTCGGCACGCTTCGGAAAGCCTGAAATTCCGCCTTTTTTGCGGATTGTGTCAAACTGCTCGTAGCGTCCCGTCAACAGCTTGTGGGTATATGCCTGATGTCCGACATCCCATACAATGCTGTCTTTCGGCAGATTAAAGCTACGCTCAAGAGCAACGGTAAGTTCAACAACACCGAGGTTCGGTGAAAGATGTCCTCCGTTTACAGACACGGTTTCAACGAGCTTTTCCCTTATTTCGGTACACAGCTTTTCAAGCTGTTCGTCATTAAGCTTTTTGACATCATACGGTGATTTAATTTTAGAAAGCAGTTCATACTCACCCATAATTTATTTCCTATCCGTTTAATTAATATTTGCAAAGAATTATTTATTTCTCTTTGCAAGCTTGTAAGCAAATTCTTCAAGCTCTTTTGTATCACCGTCAAAGCCATGAAGTGCGTTAACAGCTTTTTCGGTAAGTTCATCAACAAGCTCACGGCACTTTTCAATTCCGAGAAGTGAAACATATGTTGATTTACTATTTTCTGCGTCACTGCCAACGGGCTTGCCGAGTTCCTCATCGGAGGAGGTTACATCGAGAATATCGTCCTGAATTTGGAACGCAATGCCGATGCATTCGCCGAATTCAGAGGCGGCTTTAATTTGCTTATCGTTTGCACCTGCGCTTATACAGCCCAGTTCACAAGCCGCTTTGATAAGACAGGCTGTTTTTTTGTAGTCCATTTCACGAAGGACTTCAATCGGAGCGTTTGTGTTTTCGCTCATAAGGTCAATCACCTGACCGCCTATCATTCCTGTCACACCTGCGTATTTTGAAAGTACGGAAACACCTCTGCAACACGCAGAAGTTCCGCAGATTTTTACTGTCTTTTCGTTTGTAAGGGTTTCAAAGGCAAGCGTCAGCAGGGCGTCGCCTGCAAGCAATGCGATATCTTCGCCGAATACCTTGTGGTTTGACGGCTTGCCTCTTCTGAGGTCATCGTTGTCCATACACGGCAAATCATCGTGAATGAGAGAATATGTGTGAATCATTTCAACTGCACAGGCAAATGCCGTTGCAGACTCTTCACTTCCGCCGCAAAGACTGTTAAACGAGAACACAAGATACGGACGGACACGCTTTCCGCCTGCCTCAAGGCTGTAGGCCATTGCGTCAATCAGCTTTTTTTCACGGCAATCCGTACTCGGCAGACAGCTCTTTAAAGCGTTTTCAATATTTTTTGCATAATCTTTAGTCATTGTCATCACCCTTTGAAAGCTTTGAAATTCTCTCGTTTATATCAATAATTTTACCCTTGCATTGTTCAAGCTGTTTCATACAATAAGCAAGGAGTTCACACGCTTTTGCGTACTCCTCCATTGTCTGTTCGAGAGTAAGTTCACCGCTCTCCATTTTTGAAACCGTTTTTTCAAGCAGTTCGTTTGCCTGCTCAAAAGTCAAATTTTTATTTTCCATTGGGTTTTACCTCTGTACCTGCATATTCAAGCAATCTTTGCATACGGTGATTTGCACCGCTTCGGCTGATTGGGGTTGAAAGATTCTGTCCCAAATCACGAAGTGACATATCGGGATTTTCAAGCCTTAAATATGCGATTTCACGCAAGTCCTCGGGCAAAGAATCGATTCCGACTGTCTTTTTTATATGTTCGATTGCACTGAGCTGTTTTGCGGACGCCGTTGCGATTTTTCCGATATTCGCAACCTCGCCGTTAATTCTGCGGTTCACATTGTTGCGAACCTGCTTTATTGCCTTTGTACCCATAATTTCCATTGATCTTATCGGTGAGCCTATGTAGGTAAGCAAGTCACAAATCTGCTCGCTCTCCTTAAAATAGACAATGTAACTGCCGCTGCGGACAACCGTTTTGGGAATAAGGGTACATTCGGTTATTTCGGAAAGAATCTTGCACAAATCCTGAGAAAGATTTTTGTGCGGAACACAGAATTCAAGATGATAGCTTTTCATGGGATCGGATACCGAACCGCAGCTAAGAAAAACTCCGCGCAAAAACGCTTGCGAAAGTTCTTCGCTTGAAAGATTTGCCCTGTTGACACGCAAAGTAATCTGACCGTCCGTATGACCGAAATCTTCAAAAATACGCTTGCAATCGTTTCCGTCAACCACAATTATTTTGTAAAGATGACTATCGCTTGATTTTGTTCGCAAAGCCGATTGTTTTTCAATTATCGGCATATATAAATTCTGCAAAAGAAATATAAGACGATTTCCCGCATAATTGCTTTCTGTTGTGAAGGTTATTTTGTTCGGAGAAAAATTTCTGCTGAACAAAAGCATTCCGTAAAGCTCCGCTTTTAGAGCCTCACGGTCAAACTGTTCAACCGAACAAATTTCTTTTTTTACATCCGAGGAAAATGACATTTCTGCACCTTACCTGTCAATATCTCTGTGCTGAATAACACACCTATAGCCTTTTTCACGAAAGTGGTCGTTCAGCTGCATTGCGATTGTAACACTTCTGTGCTTGCCGCCCGTACAACCTATGCCGACAACAAGCTCGCTTTTGCCCTCTTTGAGATAGAGCGGTACAGAAAAATCGAGCATACTCAAAAGTCGCTTTAAAAATTCGGTTGTTTCTTCACTTTCAAGAACATAGTCACGCACATCTTTGTCAAGTCCTGTAAGATGTTTGAGTTCGGGAATGTAAAAAGGATTAGGCAGACAACGCACATCCATAATGAGATCTGCCTCAAGCGGAATTCCGTATTTGAAACCGAACGACATAAATGTCAGCGTAATGCTTTGTGAAGTGTCTTCCATGAACATTGACATAATTCGCTCTCGGAGCTGTTTGTTTGACATATATGTAGTGTCAATGTTATAATCGGCTGTTCTTTTAATAGGCAAAAGAAGCTCCCTTTCAAGCTCAACGGCAGACAGTACAGAACCGTCCTTGAGTTTTTCCGAAAGAGGATGTCTTCTTCTTGTTTCCTTATAACGAACAACGAGCCTGTCCGTCATTGCGTCAAAGAACAATACCTTTACATTTTCGTAATGCATTTTGAAGTGTTCAATCTGAGAACACATTTCCTCAAATTTTTCGTTACCTCTTACATCGACAACAACCGCAACCCTCTTCATTGAATCATCTTCAGATTTGAGGCAAAGCCGATAGAGTGTTGACAACAGACTTGACGGAAGATTGTCAACACAATAGTAACCGATGTCTTCAAGCACATGAAGAGCGCCTGTTTTGCCTGCACCCGACATTCCCGTAATGATTACAAATTCCATAAAATTACACCTTTTTTGCTTTATAGAAAAATAAGTTCACATTCAAGCTTGTAGCCTGTTTCATTTTCAACAGTTTTCTGAATTTCCGACACAAGCTGTTTTACATCGTCAGCCGTAGCCTTTGATTTGTTGATGATAAATCCTGCGTGCTTTTCGCTGACCTGAGCACCGCCGACTGTTTTGCCCTTGAGTCCGCATTGCTCAATGAGCGCACCTGCAAACGCACCCTCGGGTCTTTTGAACACACTGCCTGCGCTCGGATATTCAAGCGGCTGTTTTGTTGAACGGCGGTTCATATAATCGTTCATTCTGTTCTGAATTTCTTCGGGATCATCTTTTTTAAGTTTGAATACCGCACCTGTGATTATGCAACCGTTTTTGCGGTAAACGCTTGTTCTGTAGCCAAACTCAAGATTCTCCGCCTCTATTCTGCCGATATCACCGTTCTGTGTGATGTGAGAAACGCTGTATACAACATTTTTCATTTCACCGCCGTATGCACCTGCATTCATAAACAAGGCACCGCCGACTGTTCCCGGAATTCCCCATGCAAATTCAAGTCCCGAAAGTCCGCATTTTTGGGCAAACTTACACAGACTTCCCAAAGCCGCGCCTGCGCCGCAATAGATTGTTGTATCGTCAATTAATGAAATATTCCTGAAATCACCGTCAAGACGGAGAACTGTGCCGTGGATTCCCTCATCCGGAACCAGAACATTACTGCCATTGCCGAGAAGAATATACTTCTCCTTGCAGACATCGCATTCCTTTAAAATTTTCATCAGCTGAGAAAGATTTGTCACCTTTATGTAAACATCTGCTTTTCCGCCGATTTTAAATGAAGTGTGTCTGCTCATCGGTTCAAATCGTCTTGCATCACAATCAAGCTTTTGAGCACAATTATATATAATATCGGTAGTGTCCATTCAATTACCCTCCGTTGTTAGTTTAGAATATGAAATTTCTGTTCCCTGTATTCCGTTACAAAGCGGAATTATTCCCATGTATCAACAATAACCTTTGGTGACGGCGGAAGATCCTCAACAGCCATTCCGAGATTTTTGAGAAGTTCTCTTGCGGCATTGTAGCCCATTTTCTTCTGTCTGTTATTCATGGCGGCAACCTCTATGATTACGGCAAGGTTACGGCCGGGCTTTACGGGAATTGTAAGAGTCGGCACTTCGACACCGAGAATCTTCATGTATTCGTTGTCAAGTCCCATTCTGTCATAAACCTTTGCGCTGTCCCATTGCTCAAGGTTGATTACCATATCAATCTTTTCCTGCAGCTTGATAGCACCCATACCGAAAAGTTTTCTGGCATTGATAATTCCGATACCTCGAAGCTCAATGAAGTGACGGATATTTTCGGGCGACTGACCATAGAGTGTAGTCTGGGCAGTTCTTCTGATTTCTACGGCATCATCGGCAACAAGACGGTGACCACGCTTAATAAGCTCAATTGCGGTTTCACTCTTACCGACGCCGCTGTCGCCCGTAAGCAGACAGCCTTCGCCGTACACTTCAACAAGAACGCCGTGACGGGTTATTCTCGGCGCAAGCTCTTTGTTAAGATATTGTACAAGTGACGCAGTAAGATCCGATGTACTCTGCGGGGTGCTGAAAATAGACACCTTGTGCAGCTTTGCACTTTCGAGAATTGCGTTTGACGGTTCAATATCACGACAAATTATTACAGCCGGAGGACCAAAGCTGAAAATGGAGTCAATAACCATTTTTTGAGCCTCAGGACCGTATCTGCCGAGATATGAGAACTCTGTATTACCGAGAACCTGAATTCGCTTGTTGTCAAAGAATTCAAGATAACCCGTAAGCTCAAGTCCCGGTCTGTTGATTTCAACAGTCGATATGTTAGTTTCCTTGTAATTTTCAGCGACATAAACTTCAGTGAGGTTCAATGCTTCTGCAATTTGCGACAGCGGAACAGAAAATTCAACAGACATAAATCATCGTCCTATCATAAATATTTATTACCTTTCACAAATCAGAGCAACCGCTCTGCCGCCTAACGGGCAGATGTATGCTCTCAGGCTATATACTTATTGCTATTATACACCATAACGCAGTTTTGATAAAGTCTTTTTGTGAATTATTTTTCAATTTTTAATAAAATTTTCTCATTTTTCTGTTACTGTTTTAACAATGTCTGCTTTTAATTCTTTATCGGAACTAATATAACAAATACTCAAATAGCCGTTGTTTTTACCCTTAAAATTATTGAATATGGATAAAGATGTCACGGAAAGGTTGTTATTATTATTCTTCAACAGAACAATGTGTTCTTTAACTTTTTTCAGTGCGTTTTTATCTTTTGAAAAAAGTTGCAAAGTTTTTGTATCCGAAAGGGCAGTATAGGTCAAAGGTGAAATTGCAGTTTCTTTTGAAATATAGTCAATATCGGTTTTGAGAGTTTTTTCTCCGAGATTTGAGTCGATAAGATACAATTCAAGCTTTGAAAGCGTCAGCGCAGGGATATAGGCTTTCTTTGCCGATATTACGGCTTTTTCAAGGCTGTCAGCCTCAACCGAAACACTTTGCACATCCTCGCTGTTCTCAAGCAGATAGAAATTATACACGGCTTTGCCAGATTTGTTTTCTGCAGTAATCGTCTGAACAAGTGAAGAAGTATCAATTCGGTTTGAATTTGAACAGCCGCCTAAAATCAGAACAATTGCCATAATCGGCAGTAAAAATAATTTTTTATTCATAAAGCTTTCTCCGATATACAAAAAGATAGATTATAGGAATCAGAAGTGCGGAAATAAAATTGAGTACAGTCAGAAAAATATTGTTCAATAATAATTCTTTTACAGCATTATAACTATCTGCACAAACAAACAAAACAAACATTATAAGCGCAATTATAGAAACAAAAACAAGCGTTCTTTTTGAAGATGTATTTACAATGCAGTTTGAAACGCTGATGAGGACAGCCGTTACAAAAACGAAAATACAGGCAGTTACTGCGGCAAGGTAAAAGCTGTCAAAGCCTTTCATATCACCAAAATATGCGGTTTTTGACAATAGCTGAACAGAAAACGGTTGCTGTGCAGAATATGCACCGATAACAAAATCGGTAAAAAACAAAGTCAGCATTAATGTGCCGAATATAATAAGAGTTGTAATTACAGGTTGTTTTATCGACAGATTTTTGGTGCTTGTGGAATTGAATCCAAAAATAACAGGCAGAAACGCAAAGATTAAACAGTCTGCAACATTGCTCCGAATATTTGAAAAATCGGGTGTAACAAAGGTGCTGTTCGGTACAAATTCAAAAGATTTTATATTTCCGAAAAATATCACGGCAAAAGCAATTATGAGAAATGCAAGCACAAAAATGCTGACTCTTGAAAGCGGATTTATCCCCTTTGACGCACCGTAAACACAAATGCAAAGTATCAGAAAGGCAATCACCTTTGTGTCGACATCGGGATTAACTCCCGAAACAAACATATCGCAGAATCTAATCAGAAAGGAAACGGTTATCACGGTGAAATACATACAATAATATGAAGAAACAAAGAAAAAGCCCGTTTGCGATGTGTTTTTTACAAAGGCTGAAAAATCAAGTCTTGTTCTGTGCTTTATCGAATAAAAAGGAACAAAGCACAACAGCGTGAAAAATATTCCGAATCCGATTGACGCAAAACTTGAAAAAATATTGTCACTCTGCAAAAAGCTCCGCCCCATTAACAATATCGGAAGTACAGAACATACAAACAGCGAAAGCATAAGTCTTTTTGACGGAAAAGTTACATTCGATTGCATTACATCTCCTCCGTTTCGGGGAATTTCTGAACCTTGATTGTGTGCTTTGAAAGCCTTTTCCAATCTGCTCTGACAAAGACATCACGCATACTCCGCCACGAGAACGGTGCAAGCGATGACATATACGGCACGCCGACTGATGTTTTGGAACACATATTGACAAGCACTCCGCAGGTGAGCAGAACTATTCCCCACAAGCCGAACATTCCGCCTGCGATAACGCAGAAAAATCTCAACACCATAATAGGCGGATAGAGTGCGAATGTGACATAACTGCAAATTGCCGCAGTTGCAACAACCATAAGAGTTGACGAGCTGATGATGCCTGCGCTGACGGCACTTTCACCGATTACAAGCGCTCCGACAATGCTGACAGCGTGTCCGAGCGGCTTTGGAATACGCAGTCCGGCCTCTCTCATGACTTCATAGATAAAGGTTATGAGAATAACTTCAAGTGTTACGGGTAAGGGTGTTTGTGACAAAGAATCGGATGTTTTCACGAGCAATCCGGTCGGAAAATATTCGGGATGAAACTGTGCAAAAGCCGTGTATATTCCCGGCAAAAATACGGCTATAAGGAACGAAATATACTTTAAAATCCGTATAAATGCCGCATAATACGGGCGGTTTGAATAATCATCAACGCTTTGAAATTCTTCTGCAAAAAGGTGCGGAATGATTATCACCGACGGTGTTCCGTCAATCAGAATTGCCACTCTGCCCTCTGACAGCTTTCCGCAGACCGTATCCGGTCTTTCGGAAATCCCGACACCTGAAAAAAGTGATTTTGAATTGTTGTCTTCAAGATAACTGCTTAAATATCCCGACGCAAGAATCATTTTCAGGTTGCAGTTTTCAAGCCGTTCTCTGATTGCTTTAAGAATTTGCTTTGACACGCTGTTTTGAAGATAACAAATCATCATCTGCGTGTTTGAACTGTATCCGCTTGTTACGGTTTCAAAAACAAGGTCGGGACTTTTGATTCTTCGTCTTATTAAAGTCATATTGATTCTCAGCGGTTCTGTAAAACCTTCTCTGCAGCCTCTCTGCACTACCTCACTTTCGGGTTCCGAAACACTTCTGAATGAAAAGCCCTGTGCTCCGATTGCAAGCATACGACTGCAACCGTCAACAACAAGCAGGGCAAAACCTGATGTTGAAAAGCTGATTGCCTCGTCAATTGTCGTGAACTCGACAATTTCACTTGATGTCAGCACGGTATTTTTTATAAGGTCAAAAACCTTATCGGGAGATTGGCAGTCAAAATAATAATCGAGCAGAGGATTGATTACCGACAATGCAAGCGTGTCCTTTCCGCACATTCCCTCAATTGTGATTATTGCGGATTTTATACTGCATTGTCCCTTTAGATTCATTTCACGAACCGTAAAGTCTGCCGAATTTTTGAACATTTTCTTCAGAGTCGAAATATTTTCTTTTAATGAATTATACATTTAATCACCGTCTTAATATATCTGCTTTTTATTTTGCGGTATATCGGCTCAAATTATGCAAATATTAGTAACGGTGATGTTATGTTAATTTCAATAATCAGAACAATTTTGCTCTATGCCTTTGTCATTCTGGCAGTCAGGTTAATGGGAAAGCGACAGATGAGCGATATGCAGCCGAGCGAGCTTGTAATCACAATGATAGTGTCGGATATCGCATCAATTCCTATGCAGAACACATCTCAACCGCTGTTGAGCGGAGTTATTCCCGTTGCAATTCTCGTTGCACTTGAAATTACCGCAAGCATTATTATGATGAAGTGGAGCGGTTTCAGAAGTCTTGTGTGCGGAAAACCCGTTATAGTAATTAAAGACGGAAGGATTCTGCAATCGGCTATGAAAAAGCTGCGGCTTACTACAGAAGATTTGAGCGTCAGATTAAGACAACAGGGTATTTTTTCAATCGAGGATGTTCAATACTGCATTGTTGAAACAAACGGTGAGGTGAGCGTTCTTGAAAAGCCTGAGAAGAGAAAGCCTTCTGCCGAGGATTTCGGGTTAAAAATTAAGGACAATAAAATTGAAACCGTAGTTGTCAGCAACGGAAAAATTCTTGAAAATTCGCTTAATTTATGTGAAAAAGAAAAGGGTTATGTTAAAAATATTCTGCAAAAGAAAAATATTAAGCAGAGCAATGTTTTTCTGATGACTCTTGACGCACTCGGAAATTACAACATTATAAAGAAGGAATAACGATATGAAAAGAATTTACATTGCACTTTCACTTGTTCTGGCGGCACTATGCTTTGCATCTGTTGAAACAGGATTTATTTCGGGCAAAACTGATTCATTCATTGCAAAAATTGAATGTGCCGACAGACTGATGAGCAGACTTGAATTTGAAGACGCACTCAAAATATGTGAAGAAACAGAGAAAGAATGGTATGACAATGCCAAATTGATTGACACCATGCTCATTCACGATTATGTTGACAATATCGGATTAAGCATTTCGAGAATGACCGCATTTGCACAAAAACAGAACCGTGATATGTACTTTGCCGAAAGCGTTCAGGCAAAAAAAGAACTCGCCTCCATTAAAGAAAGCGAGTTTCCGTTAGTTGAAAATATTTTGTAATTCTTACACAGAATTATTCTTTTTAATTTTGGAATTGATAAATTCGACCAGTCGGAATATGAGGAAAACGGCGGCATTGACTATTACAACGCTTGCACCTGTCGGGGTGTCGCATGAATATGACACGCACATACCGACAAAGAAACAACAGAGTGAAAGCACACCCGAGCAGAGAATTACCGACTTGAATTTTTTACAGACTCTCATGGAAGAAAGTGCAGGGAAAATTATAAGTGCGGAAATGAGCAGAGTTCCCATAATTCTCATACCGATTACAATTGTGAGAGCCGTAAGGAGGGCAATTACCGTGTTATAAACGCCTGTTTTAAGACCGGTTGCCCTTGAAAATGTTTCGTCAAAGGTTACGGCAAAAATCTTATTGTAAAACAAGATGAATATTACGATTACGACAAGTGCAAGGATTCCGCACATAATTGCGTCGGCTGTTGTAGTGGCAAGAATACTGCCGAAAAGGTATGAGTTGAGGTCGGTATTTACGCCCGATACACTGACAAATACAACACCTATGGCAAGCGCCGTACTTGAAATTATTGCGATTGCCGCATCGCCGTTGATTTTACTGTTCTCGGAAAGTCTTAACAGCAGGAATGCCGCAATAATGATTACAGGAACAGCAACTTCAAGCGGTGCAAGATTTAGTGCCGCCGCAACTGCAAGCGCACCGAAGCCCACATGAGATAATCCGTCACCGATCATTGAATACCGTTTGAGAACGAGCGTAACACCGAGCAGTGCCGCACACAAGGAAACAAGCGTGCCGACAATGAATGCTCTGACTATAAAATTGTATGAAAACATTTCAAAAATCATATCAAACATTTTTAGCACCTCCGTGAACTCTGTGCTGACATTCATCACACGGGCAATCGCTGAGAATAAAGCGTTTGCCGGCATCCGAATGCAGATACTGATGTGCCGTACCGTAGAAATACCAATTCTTTGCAAGGTGCAGAATTTTTGAGGCATTGCTCACGGCTGAATTCACATCGTGAGAAACCATAATAATCGTGATTCCGCTTTCATTCAACTTTTTGATGAGAGCGTACATATCAGCCATTGCCATCGGATCAAGTCCCGTTACAGGCTCGTCAAGAATAATCAGTTTGTGAGTTGCACACAATGCACGGGCGAGCATAACACGCTGCCGCTGACCGCCCGAAAGCTCTCTGAAACATTTTTTGCGTAAATCATAAATACCCGTGAGCTTCATATTCTCGGCGGCAGTTTTTTTCTGCTCCTTTGAATAGAAAAAGGTGTGTTTTTTATTAAGGCAGCCCGAAAGCACCACCTCTTGCACCGACGCAGGAAAGTCACGCTGAATATCGCTTGACTGCGGAAGGTAGCCGATTTCATTCTGTTTTAGTCCGTCACTATAGGTAATCGAACCGCTCAACGGCTTTAAAAGTCCGAGAAGTGCTTTCATGAGAGTAGTTTTGCCCGAACCGTTTTCACCAACTATACAGATATAATCCTTTTCTTTTATATCAACCGAAATATCATTGACAACGGTTTTGCCTTCATAACCGAGTGAGGCATTTTCAATTTTAATAAGCGACATCAGTATAACGCCTCCTTTAATGCTTCAAGATTTTGTTCCATAACAGAAATATAAGTTGCACCGTTTTCAAAATCATCCTTTGTGACATTGTGACATGAAGAAAACTGCATCGTCTTTGCAGAAGAATCCTCAGAGATAATCCGAGCAATTTTGCCGCTTGAAAGCTCAAGATAGAATACAACAGGTATATCGTGTTCTCTTGTAAAATCAATCAGATGAGAAACAACGGCTGTACTCGGCTCGGTTTCGTGACTGCAGCCCGGAAATGCACATTCATATCCAAGGTTGTAGTCGCTTACAAAATACAGAAACGGAAATCTGTCGCCGAAAACAAGCGTATCACGCTTTTTGTTATTTGCAACTTCGGTAAATTTCTTATCAAGGCTGTCAAGCTGTGAAATGTAATTTGTTTTTCTGTCATTGTAATATTTAGAATTTTTACTGTCAACTGACATTAACTCATCTGCGATTGAGGCAGACATACGCTCCGCATTTCTGATTGAAGTCCAGACATGCTCGTCATACTCCTCCCCTTCTTCGTGATCGTGACCTTCGTCATCATCATCCATATCTTCATGGCTGTCGTGTTCATGGTCATGATCCATAGACTGTTCATGTCTGAGAGGAACATACTCCATCATCTTCATCACTTTTACATCTTTGTTTTCAATTGACGAAAGGACTCCGTCAACCCATTCGTCGCTTTCACCGCCGTTGCAGATAAAAATATCGCAATTTTCAATTGCTGTAATATCTGACGGTTTGGGTTCATAACTGTGCGGATCGCTTCCGGGCGAAAGCAACAGGCGAATATCAACTTTATCGCCTGCAAGCTGTCTTACAAAATCATAGTAAGGAAAAATCGTTGTTACAACGCTGATTTTACCGTCAGATTTCTTGACATCTTCATTTCTGTCACAAGCGGAAATTAATAACAAGCCGCAAATTATCACGGCAGAAAGAAAAATTGAAACAAGTTTTTTCATATATCACTCCAAATAACGCTTAAAAAGTCTTAATACACAAAAGGGATTGCATAAAACATCTTTATGCAACCCCTTTATAATTATTTGCAGAATCGGATAGATTTATCCGAAGGCTGTTTTATGCAGCTTTAGCGGCAAGCTTCTTTGCCTTTTTATGACGCTGCCACATAACCCAAAGCGGACCTGCGATACAGATTGAAGAATAACAACCTGATATGATACCGATAATCATCGGAAGAGCAAAGCCCTGAACAGATGTGATATTGAACGCACAGGCAACAACATAAACAACAAGAATAGCCGAAAGTGTTGTTACAGAAGTCATAATTGTTCTCTTAATACACTTTGTGCAGCTGAGGTTGAATATCTTGCCAACATCTGTTTTGCTTCCGACAAGCTTCTTTTCCTCACGAACACGGTCATAGATAACAATTGTATCGTTAAGCGAATAACCGAGAATCATAAGAACAACTGCGATGAAGCTTGCATCAATCGGCATCTGGAAGATTACATACATAAAGTAAATCATTGCAACATCGTGGAAGAGGGCTACGAGAGCCATAACACCTGCCGAAAGACCGCCGATTTTCTTAAATCTGATTGTTACATAAAGAACCATAAGCACGGCTGCAATTGCAACAGCAGTAAGACACTTGAGAAGGAAGCTGAAACCCATTGAAGCATCAACTGAATTTGATTCAAGACATTTGAAGTTATTGTCCGGATACTTCTTCTGAAGGTCTGATTCAAGGTTCTTCTGAATATCGGTTTTGATTGAATCGTTACCCGAGAACTGAACTGTTACCGTTGTGCCGCTGTCACCCATAAGATCCTGAGCATATGTAGTAGTGATTCTGTCCTCTGTTGTTTCAACCTGAATAAAATCAGTAAGTTCAGACTGATTGATTTCACCGCTGTAGCTGAATTTAAGTGTGGCACCGCCTGAGAACTGAATGTCAAGCTGTGTACCGAAAATAAAGTTGCAGATGATACCGATAATAATAATTGCAAGAGAAATTCCGAAGAAAATCTTTTTGTGACCTACAAAGTCAATAATCTTGTGGCCTCTGTTATACTTTTCGGCAAATTCCTCGTCTGTAAGGGGGGCATTTGAAACTGCCTTTGTCTGAGTTTTATCAGTCATTCTTAGCACCTCCAAACAACCATTTTTTACGCAGGAACTTAAAGCCTGCAACACTTCTGAGCATAATTCTTGTACAGAATACACCCATGATAAAGTTAGCGATTACGCCGACAAGAAGTGTGTAACCGAATGAGTAGATAGTACCTGTTGTAGACTCACCGAAGATGATTGAGAGAATATTTGCAGGACCAAATACAAGCATAAGGATAATTGATACGATAATAACGGTCATATTACCGTCAACGATAGCGGAAAGTGAATTCTTTGTACCCCTTTCAAGAGCACCGTCAAGAGTTCTGCCCGCTTTAAGTTCTTCCTTGATACGCTCGGCAGTAATAACATTACAGTCAACGCCCATACCGATTGAAAGGATAAGACCCGCAATACCTGGGAGCGTCATTGTGAATGAAGAGAATACAGGGAAGTAACCTGATACAGCCGCAATGGCAAGACCCATCTGACCGAGAAGTGAGATAACTGCAACAAAACCGGGCAAACGGTAGAAGAGAATCATAATGATTGCAATAATGATAAATGCGATAACACCAGCATATGCCATTGCAACAAGTGAGTTCTCACCGAGGGTTGCGCTGATTGTGCCGTAGTTTGATGTTTCAAGCTGGAACGGAAGAGCACCTGCATTAATTTTTGATGCAAGGTCCTGAGCCTCTTTAGCTGTGAAACTGCCCGAAATAACAGCATTGCCGTCAGTAATTTCAGCCTCAACCTTAGGAGCTGAAAGCATAATATCATCCATCCAGATTGAAACCTGCTGATTTAGATATTCTTTAGTGATGTCAGCAAAACGCTCTTTACCGTTCTTGTCACCGCTGCTCTTGAGCTTAAGCTGTACAACATATGAATTCTTACCGGTTGACTTATCTGTTGTCATACCTGCTGTTGCACTTTCAACATAAGAACCGTCCATAAGGATTGTCTTAGCTGTGTCGCCCGAAGGAGTCTTGTAAACATATTCACCGTTTGAATCGACGTCAGTTGTTTCATGACCGTCTCCGGGACGGAATGTAAGCTGTGCTGTTGAAGAAATCTCTTCGATTGCCTCAATTGCGTTCTGGTCGGAATCTTCCTTCCATGGGAAACGAACAATGATTCTGTCGCTTTTTGCATCCGCATAAAGCTCATAATCTGTGATACCCTGAGATACCATTCTTAATTCAATGATTGACTTTGCAGACTCAAGCTGCTCGTCAGTTGCGTCAACATCTCCTGCCGGTTTGAATGTTGCTTCAACACCGCCACGGATGTCAATTCCCCATCGTATATCGCTGATGCCCTTTAATACTGTTGTTTTGTTATCGCCGGTGTAGTAGGAAATACCAAAAATCGCAGTAAACGAAAAGGCAAGTATCAGCAAAGCTACGACAAAGAATACAGGCTTTGGAACTCTTTTCATGCCTTTGAAACCTCCGTTAAATAATTGGCTGTGATTTTATTTTGCTCAAAAGTCAAAATAACTCTGTCACGAACATCCAATCACAGACCGTAACAGAGTTATTATAGAATTTTTTTAGTAAAATGTCAATGGATACGGAAATATTTAATAAAAAAAGAATTGAATTTATCAAAAAATACATTCTAATGTCATAAACTGCGTACAAAATTCTTCCAAAATCCAACTGACAAACCAAATTTTCAAATGATGATTACTTGTTCAGAATCTTTTCGCAAGCCGCAAGCCTTGCACAGATACAAAAAACATCCATAGCAACCTCAAGCTCGTTGTTCGGAGGGAATGTCGGTGCAATTCTGATGTTGGAATCCTTTGGATCAATTCCGAGCGGATATGTTGCACCAGCACCTGTAAGAACAACTCCTGCCTCCTTACAGAGAGCGACTGTTCTCTTTGCCGTGCCTTCAAATACATCAACGCTTACAAAGTAACCGCCGTGCGGCTTTTTCCATGATGCGATATCAGCAGGCGCAAGTTCTTTGTCAAGAGTATCAAGAACAATCTCGAATTTTGGTTTAAGGACAGACTTGTGCTTTTCCATATGTTTAAGCACGCCGTCATAGTCCTTGAAGAATCTTACATGACGGAGCATATTAAGCTTATCATAGCTGATGATTTCGTAGTTATATCTTTCACGGAGAACCTTGAGGTTGTTCTCGGATGCAGACATTGCGGCTACACCTGCACCGGGGAAAGTAATCTTTGATGTTGAGCAGAAAAGAATCGGGAGGTCTTCATTACCTGTCTTTTTGCATTCATCCATAATGTTGAGCAAAACATCAGGTGTGTCGCTGATTTCATGGATGCAGTAAGCATTATCCCACATAATTCTGAAATCCTTAGCGGCAGGCTTTAAAGCGGCAAAGCGCTTAACAACCTCATCGCTGTATGTGATGCCGGCAGGGTTTGAATATTTCGGAACGCACCAAATACCCTTGATTGAGTCATCCTCAGAAACGAGTCTTTCAACCATATCCATATCGGGACCGTTGTCGTCCATCGGAATCGGAATAAGCTCAAAGCCGTAATACTGAGTAATGCCGAAATGACGGTCATAGCCCGGTACCGGACAGAGGAATTTTCTGTTCTTTACTTCATACCATGGTTTGCAGCCCTCAACAGCGGGAGCTGTCATAAAGCATGAAATTGTATCAAACATCATATTAAGGCTTGAAGAACCGCCTACAATAACATTCTCTGCATCTACACCGAGAATATCCGCAAAAAGCTTTCTGCACTCTGTAATACCGTTGAGAAGTCCATAGTTGCGGCAATCCATCTTATCCTCACCGATAAAATCGGATTTGCTGTTGATTGTATCGAGCATAGGCAATGAAAGATCAAGCTGTTCTTTGCCGGGCTTACCTCTTGCCATATTGAGGTTAAGTCCCATGCCTTTAATCTCCTCAAATCTCTTTGCGAGATTGCCATACTCTTTTTCAAGTTCCTGCTTACTCAAGTCAAGATAACCCATTTTGAATAACTCCTTAAAATATTATTGCAAATGTAATTTAAATTTCTAATATATTTTACTCTATCCGCTCAAGAAATGCAAGATGTTTTTTGCAATCTTGCATTTTTATTTTCACAAAAAAGAACAGACCTGCAACAGTCATTTTTGGTGAAAGTTTGCAAGTCTGTGATTTTGTGTTATTTTTATTGAGAATGTGTAGTTTTGTGCCAAAGCACAAAATTGAGATTAATAATACTGGTAGTAGTAATAACCTTTCTTTCTTCTCTTTGAATCATAGGTACAACCTACCTCGATCAGACCGAGTACGGTTGAATCGGCAAGCTTTACGCTGTCAAGAAGGTGCTGAAGGTCGCCGTGAGTTGTTGAGCGTTCACGAACAACTACAACAAAGCCGGCAATCATATCCTTGAGAAGCAGAGCGTCGGCAACCACACCGATAGGAGGCGTATCAAAAATTACATAATCATAATCTCTGATAAACTGCTCATAAAGTTCCTGAAATCCGGTACTGCACATAAGCTCAGAGGGGTTTGGTGCAATCGTACCTGCCGGAAGAATGTCGAGATTCGGAAGAACATCATGCTTAACAGCCTCGTCAATTTCAACCATTTTACCGATTACATTGGTAAATCCCTTCTTATTGTCAAGCTTAAAAATGTTGTGAACATTAGGGCGGCGAAGGTCGCAGTCGATAAGGAGAACTCTTTTTTCCATTTTTGAGAAGGAAATTGCAAGATTTGCGGAAACGGTACTCTTGCCCTCACCCTTTGAATAACTGGTTACGGCAAAGCATTTTTTTCCTTTTGCGGAAAGCGAGAACATAATATTAGTTCTTGCGGCCTTATACGACTCAACAATTGCAAACTTGCTCTTATCGGAAAGAGAAAAATTCTGCCCGTTATTTTTTTTATCGTCTTTCTTTTTAAATAATTTAAAATCAGAAGCCATAGTTCCTCCTTAACCCTGGTTCTCAAAGTCGGGAATTTCGGCAAATATAGGAATACCGTAGATATCCTGAATATCGTCCTCAGACTTGATTGTTGTGTCGATGAGTTCAATAAGAATAGAAATAAGGCAGGAAGCAATTAATCCGATTGCGGCGCCTATAAGCATATTCTTTGTGTTACTCGGTGCATACGGAGCCGAAGGAACCTTTGCCTGACGAAGTGTTCCTATCTGACCGTAGCTGAATTTTGAATTATAAACCTCAGCCGCTTTTTCGGCAAGCTGATTGGCAACATTGGCACACTTCTGTGCGTCTGTACCGTCCACTGTAATTGTGATAAAGAAAGTACCGTCGGTTACATCAACATTAACCGTGCAGCCGTCATAGAGTGCTGTCATCTCATCGGAATTTTTAAAGAGTGTAACGCAGATTTCAGCAAGATTTGCAGAGGCGGAAATATCAGCAGGATATATCTTCTGGTTTTCCTCATTGGTTGTCTTTTTGGTTGTATCATCGGCAGCCTTTGAAGGTGTCGTACTCTTGGTGTCGGCATTGGCATTTGCTCGCTGTGACGAACTGTAGTTCTGTACATAAATCATGGTAGATGTGCTGTACATCGGCGCAATTACAAAGCGTGAATACATAAAGAACAGCAATCCCATTACAACAGTAGCAAGAATAATAAACTTGATTCTGTGCAAAAGGACGCTGACAATTCGCTGAATGGTTACATTCTTTGCCATTTATATAGCCCCTTTAATTCATATTAAATATTATGAAAGCATACCGTAAAGCAAAAAAAGGTGTTTTTACGGCACTAATTTACACATTTTTATTTCATTATATCTTATGTATTCTCAGTAATATTTCTATCATAGAATATTGATTGAAATAATTTCTTTAATATTATACAAATTTTTCATTGTCGGATTCTTTAACAGCAAAAATAAAGGAAGCCGTAAAGACTTCCTTTATCATAGTTTATTAAGTTACGGTTATCAGCCTACAACATTAAGAAGTACGCCGGCTGCAACTGCTGAACCGATTACGCCTGCAACATTCGGGCCCATAGCGTGCATGAGGAGGAAGTTGCCGGGATTTTCAGCCTGACCAACCTTCTGAGATACACGGGCAGCCATCGGAACGGCGGATACACCTGCTGAACCGATGAGCGGGTTAACCTTACCGCCTGTTGCCTTGTACATAATCTTACCGAAAAGTACACCGAATGCAGTACCCATACAGAACGCAAGAAGACCGAGAACGATAATCTTGATTGTGTCAAAAGTAAGGAAGTTCTGACCGGATGCGGTTGCACCTACAGTTGTACCAAGGAAGATTGTGATAATATTCATAAGCTCGTTCTGAGCTGTTTTGCTGAGTCTTTCAACAACGCCGGACTCCTTAAAGAGGTTACCGAGCATAAGCATACCAACGAGCGGAGCTGCGTCGGGAAGGAAAATTGCGATGATAATAACAACAATTACCGGGAACATAATCTTCTCAAGCTTTGAAACGGGACGAAGCTGTTCCATAACTACCGAACGCTCTTTTTTGGTTGTGAGTGCCTTCATAATAGGCGGCTGAATAATCGGCACAAGAGCCATATATGAATATGCGGCAATTGCGATTGAACCGAGAAGATGCGGAGCAAGCTTTGTTGTTACATAAATAGCCGTAGGACCGTCGGCACCGCCGATGATACCGATAGCACCTGCCTCTGCCTCTGTAAAGCCGAGGAAAATAGCACCTGTAAATGTTAAAAAGATACCAATCTGTGCGGCAGCACCGAGGATAAGGCTCTTCGGGTTAGAGATGAGCGGACCAAAGTCGGTCATGCAACCGATGCCAAGGAAGATAAGAGGCGGATAAATGCCGAGCTTAACACCCTGATAGAGGTAATAAAGAAGTCCGCCGTATGTCGGATTCTCAATATAAGTTACTCCGTCAATCACCGTTTTGGCATGTCCCGACACCGCAACATTCTGTGCGGTACATTGAGCCTCTGTCAAAAGCTGTGTTGTAGGCGGAGCCATAATGCTCGGATAAAGATTAACAAGCAGCATACCGAATGCGATAGGAAGGAGCAAAAGCGGCTCATACTGCTTTTTGATTGCAAGGTAAAGCAAAACGATTGAAATACCAATCATTACATAGTTCTGCCAGTTAAGAGTTGACAGACCCGAGCCTTCAAAGATACCGACAACGGCATCTGCAAAGCCTTGTAAAATTTCCATTAGATAACATCCTTTCCCTTAAAACTTTGCCTTAAAACGGGCGGGTATTATCAAGTACACCGGCTTTTGCCCATGCGGAACGACCGCCGTCTGATGACTTTTTAATACTCTTGATTCTTGCTTTTTCGGAAGAGCCGTACATAGTGGCAACTGCTGCGGAAATTACGGCAACAACCTCATCGGAAACACCGTCTGTCTGAGCAGGAGCGACAGGAGCGGCAACAACAGGAGCAGGAGTTTCTGCTACAGTTTCAGCCTTTTTCTCTTTGCTCTTTTTGCCGGCATCTTGAGCTTTCTGAATGATTGCGCCGTAAATCTTGATTATGAAAATCAAGAGAATCAGCATTGCGAATACAACAACAAAACCTGTAAGAACAACTTTTGCAGAGGCAATACCTTTTTCGGCAAGGGAAAGCTCCTCTTTAGCCAATAAAGCTACATCGGAAAGATTCATAAAACAACCCCCATATTTGTCATTTGCATATAGGAATATTATACTTTATTCCCGAAACATTTTCAATAACAAATATGGGGCGAATATTTTTTTGGCGATATTACCAATTTATTTATTTGTGAGCCTGTTTATTTGTGAATTAAAGCTTTGCAATTTTATCATTATTTGTCGTTACAGAATTATACATATTAATCCGTTACAGCCGTCATTGATAATTTTTTCAACAGTCTCCCCTATCCGCCTTCTGGCATCGGCAGGCATTCTGTACAGCTTGTTGTGAAGTCCCTCGTTAACGAGTTCGTGAACTGATTTTCCGAATATGTTACTCTCCCAGATTTTTTCCGGATTTTCGTCAAATTCTCTGAGAAGATAAGACACAAGCTCTTCGGACTGCTGTTCCGAACCGACAATCGGAGTTACCTCCGTCTGCGTAAAAATCTTCATCATATGAATTGACGGTGCGCTTGCTCTCAGCTTGATACCGTATTTTCCGCTCTGCTTAATAATCTGCGGTTCGTCAAGGGTAAGTTCGTCAATTGTCGGCATAACAATTCCGTAGCCCGTTTCCTGAACCTGTTCATAAGCCTGTGCAATCTTGTCAAATTCTTTTTGTTTTTGCGAAAGAGTCTTTATGCAGTTCAGAAGTTCGTACTCCTCGGTTATCTCAAGCCCTGTTTCTTCCGAAATAACCTTGTAGAAAAGTTCGCTTTCGATAGATACGGTCATCTCCGCATATCCTTTGCCGAGGTCAAGACTTGTAACCTTTGCCGATGTGATGTACTCACATTGCTCAATATCAGAGATTATCTGCTGAATTTGCCTGATTTTCTCTATTTTTGCGGCATTTTTCTTTATTGAATCAAATACAACCGATTTCAGCCAATGGTCTTTGTCGAGCTTTACAACCCATTTCGGAATGTCAACCTTGATTTCACGGATTGGAAATTCAAACAAAAGCTGTGCAAGTATCCTTTTGATTTCGGTTTCGTCAAGCTCCATACAGCTAACGGGAATTACGGGAACCTTGTATTCAGCGGTCATTTCGTTTGACAGTTGAATTGTTTCATCTGCCGTAGGGTCAACTGAATTGAGAAGTATAATGAATGGTTTATTGATTGCTTTCAGCTCATTAATTACTCTTTTTTCACTTTCAATATAATCTTCTCTCGGAATATCGCTGATTGTTCCGTCAGTAGTGATAACAAGACCGATTGTTGAATGGTCGGTAATTACCTTTTTAGTGCCTATTTCTGCGGCGTCATCAAAAGGAATCGCCTCGTTTGACCACGGAGTTTTTACCATTCTCGGTTCGTCCTCTTCGCTGTAACCGATTGCGCTGTTTACAATATAGCCTACGCAGTCAATCATTCTCACATTGAAGGTTGTGTTGCCGCCGAGATTGATTTCAACGGATTCCTCGGGAATAAATTTGGGTTCTGTGGTCATTATGGTTCTTCCTGCCGCAGATTGAGGAAGCTCGTCAACGGTACGCCTGTAAACTGCCTCGTCACGGATGTTGGGCAGGACAAGCGAATCCATAAACCTTTTTATAAATGTGGATTTTCCCGTTCTGACGGGACCGACTACTCCGATATAGACATCGCCTTCGGTTCTTCGGGAAATATCCTGATAAACATTTCTCTCTTCCATTTTTTATACCTCCCTATATTCTCGGAATCAACAGCATTTTAGGTGCGTCGAGCACCTGATTTTCAGCCGAATTTTCCGAAAGCAGCAAATCAAGCTTTGTGTTGTGGGATTTAGCAATATCCCAGAGCTTTTCTCCCTTGTCGGCAAAGTATAATGTCAGCGCACAATTTTCGGGAGGTATAGGTTTATCCTCAAAAACATTTACATTTTTTACGGTGTTTACTCTGTTTTCCGAAAAAACAGCACCGCAGATTTTAAGCTCACAACGAATTTCTATGACATCATCCTCGGCAAGTCTGTAGCTTATACTTGCTGTCCTTGTGCCGAAAATTTTGGCACAGGTGCAGTCTGTCTGCGGAATAATGTGCTCATAATCGGCTGAACGCTCAATAAACACAGGAATATCTTCCCCGTTAAGCGCCAATATGCATATGTTGATTTTTCCGCTTATAACCATACCTCTGTCATCATGTGAAGCCTCGGCAGTTATCTGTTCCGTGAAAATATCGAGAATTCGTGAAATTTTTCCGTCATCAATCTTAACGGACATTTTTTCCATATGAGGTTCATTAATCGGAACAACCTCGCCCGTAATTTTTAATTGTTCAAACTCCGGCAACGAGGAAAATTCTGTTGAGTAGGCGTCACACACAATTTCTTCCTCACGGGTTATATAGCCCTCCTCCGTAACGCAGAGTTTTACTTCAAGTATCACAGACGGCTTTTCGGAAAGCATATCATTTTTCAGTCTGATGTCATACGACATAACATCGCAGGAAACACAGTTGATAGTGTTTTCGTCAATTCCGTCACAATCTAAAATTTTGTTGAACGGCAACAGATAGTCAAGCTTTTCAACTTCTCCGCTCTCTGCGTTTGAAAGGTACAAAAGCTTGAGATTAAGTTCACCGTTAAGCATAAGCTTTCCCGTTACAGCCTTAGCGTCAATCACTCCGACGCTTACATCGCTGCGGAGAACGGATTCAATCTGCGGTTTTTCGCCTACCGAAATTTCTTCGCAAACAGAAAACTGCTCCTGGCAGAACGATTTAAGATCGGCACAGGTAACGGTCTTTCGGTCGGTTTCAACATTATCGGAAGGCGTGAAAATGCTCGTCTGAGTTTTTGAAAATACCTTTGCATACAATGAAAACGCTCCGTGCATAACAAGTCTGCGGGGGCTTAATGCCCTGCAGTTTATGTATTCCGACTTGGTTTTTGTGATGATAACCGGATTGTCGGGAGCGTCTTTTACCGAAAAGTTCTGTGAAAAATTCACGCTTTGTTCGCAACACCGCACGCTTTTCTTTATGCTTTCCACATACATCACATTCACCGTACAAAATCCGTCAATCTGAAGCTGACCTCCCGAAAGGGTTCTGCTCTGAATTTTGGGTGTGAGGGTACATTTCAGAATTTTTTCTATATCCGGACAATAATCGGGCAGAGTGAGGTCAACATCTGCAAGCTGTTCGGCAACCGTGTCAAGCACAGCCGACGGTGTGCAAAACGAGCGGTTTTCCTGATTAAACTCCATATTTTTCTCTCCTTTATGTTTTATAGTTCAATTATATTAGGGAGTGCGGAAAAATATTACCCGTAAGATTAATCATAATTTTATTTTAAAAAATTAGATGTGCAAAGTTTTTTGTAACTATGCACATCTTTGGCTCGAATTTATTGTAAGCTATTACCAATAGCAAGATTTTGGAACAGTGTCCAAACATATGACTATTATTCCGTCTTGGTTTCCTTTTTGATTCCGTAAATTTTTCTCAAAATTGCCGATATGAATTTTGGTTTCTCAATAAGTACAACTTTCATAATTACCTCCGAACACAACAAATACTGACAACTACGAGTGCGCCTGCCGCAATGACAAGTACCCATTCACTCGGCAGAAGTGATGCACACAGCAGTCCCAGTCCAAAGCATACTGCAGATTTTATTCTCTGTGTGTAACAATTCACTGTATCACCCTATATCAGAATATACACAAAATCAAATTATGTGCAAAAGCGGTTGAATTATTTTTAAAATTGATATAAGATAAACTGAGAAAACAATTACGGAGAATTTTACAGACTATGAGAACACTTGAAATTAAAAAGAATGACGCAAATCAGCGACTCGATAAATTTTTACAGAAAAGGTTCAAAACTCTGCCAAAGTCGCTTATGTACAAATATATAAGGAAAAAGTGTATTAAGGTAAACGGCAAAAAGTGTGATATTCAAACTATGCTTAAAGAGGGCGATGTGCTTACCTTTTATATTAAGGACGAATTTTTTGAGGCATCGGAGCAAAAAAGCTATGAGTTCATGAAAGCACCGAAAACCTTTGACATTGTTTATGAGGATGAAAACCTTATACTTATAGATAAAAAACCGGGTATAATCGTTCATCCCGACAAAAATTATCACTTTGATTCACTTGTTGCAAGAGTTCAGCACTACCTCTATGACAAAGGTGAATATAATCCCGATGAAGAAAAAGCCTTTGCGCCTGCACTTGTCAACAGAATTGACAGAAACACGGGCGGAATTGTTATTGCGGCTAAAAATGCCGACAGCCTGAGAATCCTAAACGCAAAAATGAAAACAAGAGAGCTTGAAAAACACTATCTCTGCCTTTTATACGGAAAGCCAAAAAAGGACAGCGACACACTTCACGGTTATATGACCAAGAATGAAAGCAAAAACAAGGTTACTGTTTTCAAAAATGAAGTTGATGGTTCAAAAGAAATCAAGACAAAATATGAAATTCTTGACTTCAACGGCAAATTCAGTCTTGCCGAGGTTGAACTGCTGACGGGCAGAACTCATCAGATAAGAGCGCATATGGCATCAATCGGACATCCGCTTGTGGGCGATACAAAATACGGCAAAGGCAAAAAAGCACCCGACAGCATTAAGTATCAGGCGCTTTACAGCTATAAGCTGAAATTTAATTTTGAAACCGATGCAGGCATTCTTAATTACCTTAACGGCAAGGAATTTGAGGTAAACGATGTATGGTTTGCAAAAAACGGAAAGATTAATCTAGATAGATAAAGGCGGTCAATAACCGTCCTTTGCTTTGCAAAAACAAAAATTTTAATCTTCTTTAATACACATAAACGCACTCATTGTGCCTCTGTGACCTTTGGTGGCACGGTGACTCCATAAGAGGTCACTGTTGCAATTGGTGCAGACATCGGAAACTGTTATGTTTTCATTCTTTACACCTGAAGCAGTAAGAATCTGACGGTTGGTTTCAAGGAGATCGACCATATATTTTCCGTTTCTTTTTTCAAAAACGAACTTTGAGCTGTCAAGGTCTGCAAGATTCAGAAAATGTTCTGCACATGGGTAATCAACCTCATAGCAACAAACTGAAATTGCGGGACCGATTGCAGCTTTGATATCGGCGGGATTTGTACCGTAAAGCTCAGTCATTTTCTCAACAACCTTTTCCCCTATTCTGCCGACAGTTCCCCTCCAGCCGGCATGGGCAAGTCCGATTGCCTTATTCTTTGTATCGACAAAAAACAGCGGTGTGCAGTCGGCATAGTAGGTTACGAGGGTTACTCCCTTTTCATTTGTAATCAAGGCGTCAACGCTCTCCATATCACGGGGCTTATAGATACCTATGCCCTTTTCGGCAGATGTTACCGCTCTTACAACCGTGTGGTGATCCTGTGCTGAGGCTACAAGACTTTCATAGTCAAAGCCTGCACTTTTGCAGAATCTTTTGTAATTTTCGGTTACGCTGTCGGGATTGTCACCTCTGTTGAATGCCATATTCATTGATGTAAATTCACCCGTTGACACACCGCCGAGACGGGTTGTGAATGCGTGATTGATGAAACTAATTTCTGATAAAGAATTATATGTAAGATACGGAACCGTATCAATGTTGTTGAGCTTCATTGTTTTTGAAAAAAAATTCATAAGTGTTCCTTCCATATTTTATAATAAGATTATTTTTAACCGATTAATTGCTTTGTCAATATTTTCCGACAAAATATTATGCTTGAAACACGGCTGAGTTAATGATATACTATATTCATTCAGAGGTGTTGATTATGAAAAAAAGTTTGTTTGGCAAGAATATTCCTGTCAACTGTTCATATTGCGAATACAACGGAATTGAAAATGATATTATGTTCTGCAAAAAGTCAAAGCAGATCAAAGACGGAAAATGCAGATCGTTCAAGTATGACCCGTTGTTGCGTATGCCGAATGTCACGGTTTTTAAGATAGATTTTTCGGCAAAGGATTTTAAACTTTAATCCGCCGTATTTTTATTATACAGGAATGAATTTTGTTAATATTCCTTTTCAGAATTAAATTACACATTCAAAAGAAAAAGCTTTACCGTTTTTTGGTAAAGCTTTTAGTTTTGCAGTCTTTATAAATTTACGCCATCTGAAAATCACGAATATAGCTTGTGATAGCCTTTTCAATGATTTCCTTTGCCTTGTCAACACCGTCAGTTTCGGTTACCGAAGTAACCTTGTCAGCCTCAAGTGTTTTGTAAACCTGGAAAAAGTGCTGAATTTCTTCAAAATAGTGTTTCGGAAGTTCGCTAATGTCGCTGTAGCAATTGTAGTTGGGATCGTTAACGGGAACTGCAATAATTTTTTCGTCACAGCTGTCGTTATCAACCATATTGAGAACACCGATAGGCTTGCATTCAACGAGCGTCATCGGCTGAATTGTTTCACTGCACAAAACAAGAACATCGAGCGGATCGCCGTCATCTGCAAATGTTCTCGGAATAAAGCCGTAGTTGGCAGGATAGTGCGTTGATGTAAAAAGCACACGGTCAAGCTTGAGCATACCTGTTTCTTTGTCAAGCTCATACTTGTTTTTGCCGCCCTTTGAAATTTCGATTACTGCATAAAACTTGTCTTTTGTAATTCTCTTCGGAGAAATGTCGTGCCAAATGTTCATAATTTCTGTCACCCTTCTTAACCTTATTTTTTATATATCCTGTAATACCCTGTGAAACATTATGTTATGGTTTAATTATAAGAAATCTGTCAAACTTTGTCAAGGAATTTTTGTAATTTCAATCAAAATAATTCAAAATAAATAATTCTCGGTCATAATTATTCAAAGATTATGACCGAGTTTGATTATTTATTACTTTCTCACATTTTCAACAATAACTTTTACAAACTGAATTATAAATGTCGGGATGAATGCAAGTAGGGCTATAAAGCCTGCCTGTGCGCCTGTGAGTGCGGTAACGCTGAAAAGCGGCTGCATAAACGGAACAAACAATACAAATGCGAGCAGTAATGTTCCGATAAAGAAAGCACCTATGCTTGCCGTATTTGAAAAAAGTCCGAGTTTAAAGATTGAATGTGTACTTCTGCAATTAAAGCCGTGGAACAGTCTTGCAAGCGTGAGTGTTGCAAATGCCATTGTGCTTGCAACGGCTGGACTTGTCTGAAGTCCGATGTAGAATGAAATGAGCGTTACAACGGCAATCAAAGCACCCTGTCCGAGCATAAGAGCAGAAAAGCTTTTTGTAAGGATTCCCTGTTTCGGATCACGGGGTTTCTGTCTGAGCAAATCTTTTTCGGGCTTCTCCATACCAATCGCAATTGCGGGAAGTGAGTCTGTAAGAAGGTTAATAAACAGAAGGTGAACTGCCTCAAACGGCACGGGCAGAGCCATTATTGAACAGAACAACACGGCAAAAATGCCTGCCATATTACCCGAAAGCAGAAAAAGAATTGCATTTTTAATGTTGCGGTAAACATTTCGTCCGTTTGCAACCGCCTTGATAATTGTAGCAAAGTTATCATCCTGAAGAATCATAGATGCGGCGTCTTTTGAAACCTCGGTACCTGTGATACCCATTGCAACACCGATATCCGCTTTTTTGAGAGCAGGTGCGTCGTTTACACCGTCACCTGTCATGGAAACAATGTTGCCTTTTCTTTGCCAAGCCTCAACGATTCTGATTTTGTTTTCGGGAGAAACTCGTGCATAAACAGAAATTTTCTCAATTTTTTCGTCAAGCTCCTTATCGCTCATTGCGTCAAGCTCAAGACCTGTAACTGCGATGTCTCCGTCATTGAAAATACCAATCTGCTTTGCGATTGCACTTGCTGTGATTTTGTGGTCGCCCGTAATCATAACAGGCTTGATTCCTGCACGGATTGCATCGGCAACAGCCTGTTTTGACTCCTCTCTCGGAGGATCTATCATTGAAACAAGTCCGATAAATGTATAATCCTTCTCTGTATCAACCGTGAGAGCCTCATCAGATTCCTTATATGCAAAGGTGAGAACACGGAGTCCCTGTTCGGAATATTCACGGTTAACTCTTGAAATCTCAGCCTTATCTTCATCTGTAATCGGACGAATACCGTCTTTTGTTGCGATACTTACACAACGGTCAAGAATTGAATCAAGCGCACCCTTTGTGAGAATATGATTTACACCGTGCATTTTGTACTTTGTGCTCATCATCTTTCTGTCGGAATCAAACGGAACCTCCTCAACCCTTGTAAGAACATCTCTAAGTACATTTTCGTCAAGTCCGATATGCTGAAATGTTTCAAGCAAAGCGTACTCGGTCGGGTCGCCTATTCCCTTTCCGTCAACGATACTCGAATCGTTGTTTAGAACCATATCGTAAAGGAGATGACGGTGGCTTTCAATATTAAGGTCGAGCTGATCCTCAAGAATACTTTCGCCGTTCACATAGATTTTCTGAACGGTCATTTTGTTCTGTGTGAGCGTACCCGTCTTATCGGAGCAGATTACAGACACACAACCGAGGCTTTCAACAGCTTTCAAATCCTTGATAACGGCATTTTCTTTTGCCATTTTTTGCGTACCCATTGCCTGAACAATTGTAACGATTGAGCCGAGTGCCTCAGGGATTGCGGCTACTGCAAGTGCAACGGCAAACATAAGAGAGTTAAGAACCGACATTCCGTTGAACATACTCAAGCCGAAAACTACTACACAGATTGCCATAATAATAACGGCAAGTCTGCTCGAAAATTTATCAAGGCTGAGTTGGAGGGGAGTTTTCTTGCTCTTTGCCTGATTCATAAGTGTAGCAATTTTACCGATTTCTGTGTTCATGCCTGTTTCCGTAACAACGACAATTGCTCTGCCATATGTTACAAGGCTGCCCGAAAAGACCATATCAGTGCGGTCAGCAAGCGGAACTTCCTTTTCAATTGCCTCCACACTTTTGTCAATATTTGTAGATTCACCCGTAAGCGAACTTTCATTTACCTGTAAAGAATAGTTATTTATTATTCTTCCGTCTGCAACAACAAGGTCGCCTGCTTCAAGCACAACAATGTCACCGGGAACGATGTTTTCTGAATCAATTTCAATTTTTCTTCCGTCACGGATTACCTTTGCCGAGGGTGACGAAAGCGATTTAAGGCTTTCAAGCGACTTTTCTGCCTTGACATGCTGAACCGTGCCGAGAATAGCGTTGATTGTGATTACCGCAAAAATTACGATTGTGCTTTCAACACTTCCCGAAAACATTGAAACGATTGCCGCAATTATAAGGATTATTACCATAAGGTCGGCAAACTGACTTAAAAACACCTGAAAAACAGATTTCTTTTTGCTTTCTTCAAGCACATTTTTGCCGTGTTTTTCAAGAAGGCTGTCAGCCTGTTGTGACGAAAGTCCTTCGCTTGTGACACCGAGCTTGTCAAGAGTTTCGCTCTCGGTCAACTGATACCAATTTTTCATAATTTTCTCCTCCGTTCGGATTGCAGAATACAGATAGACTGAAAAAGGCAAATAAAAAAGACCTTTATTGCAAGGTGCAACTCACCCTACAATAAAAGTCTTGTCCTTTAAGATATAACCGATACCGAAAACGGTATGTACTGACGATTAATATCACAGATTATCTGCGAACTACTCCCCTTTATCTGCAACCATTCTATCAAATTTATTCCTCATTGTCAACAGAATTTTCCGAAATTTTGTTGATATCATCATTTTCGGCAACAATTTCATCTGTGACAAGGTGTCTTTTGCGTTTTTTGGGTTTACTGCAGGTTGCAAATATTATGCCCAAAAATGCAAGAAAAGCACCGCTGCATGAAAAGACTGCGGAAAAATACGGGCGTTCAAGAGCATATGCAACAATTGTTGCAACAATGAAAAGCACTGCGGCAACAAGCATTAATATAAAAGCGGTTTTGTAAAGACCGTTCATTTTTCTTTTCATAATCAATCACCAAGATTGTTTGCAATGTTTGCAAAATCTTCAAGTTTAAGCTGTTCCGCCCTTGCATTCAGAGGAACGGAAGAATTATCAAGAATTGCGTTGACCTCTGCCTTTGGCAGAGAAAGTCCGGATGCAAGAGAATTTGAAAGTGTTTTTCTTCGCTGTGAAAAGGCGGCTTTTACAACCTTAAAAAACTTCTTTTCGTCATCAACCTTCACGGGCGGTTCTTTTAGAATGTTAAGTCTTAAAACAGCCGAATCAACCTTTGGAGCAGGCATAAACGAGCCGGCACTAACCGAAAACAGCATTTCGGGTTCTGCGTAATAGTTGACCGATACCGTTACCGCACCGCTTGCACGAGAACCCACCTCAGCACAAATTCGCTGAGCCGCCTCTTTCTGAACCATAACCGTGATTGCACAAATCGGCAGTCTGTCCTCAAGCAATTTCATAATTACGGGAGATGTGATGTAGTACGGAAGATTTGCGCACACAACAACATCCATGCCCTGAAATTCTTCTTCAATCAGCTTGTGCAAGTCAATTTTAAGAATATCATCGTTTACAACTTTAACATTGTCGTGTTCGGAGAGTGTTTCTTCAAGAACGGGAAGAAGTCGCTTGTCAAGCTCAACCGCTACAACCTTGTCGGCAAGCGAGCAAAGCTCTGTTGTGAGAACACCTATTCCGGGACCGACTTCAATTACGCCTACTCCCTCTCCGGCGCCCGAAAGCTCTGCCATTCTCGGACAAACTGACGGGTTTATAAGGAAATTCTGACCGAGTGACTTTGAAAAAGTAAAGCCGTGTCTTGAAAGTATATCTTTGATTGTACCTATATCTGATAATTTTTTCATCTTAATATGCGAAGCCCTTTCGGATATTTATTTTTCAGTCTTGAATTTGACGCTTTGCCAAAGCCTGTTGTGATTCCGTTTACACAGACAGCCGTATAGCCTTTGACATCCTGTGACACGGCAATTTCCTCACCGTGAAGATACGCTGAAATTTCTTTGCTGTTCACATCAAAATCAACTGTGGATTTACAGTTTTTCTTTTTAGCCGCCATAAATGCACTGTGGTGCGGTTCGATTCTGTTCTTGACAATTTCGCCGAGAATAATTCCCGCACGGAGAATCTGCAAGCCTTTTACATCAAAATTATAATTCCGCGGAAGAACTATAATTTTATCCTTTATAACCTCAATATTTTCACCGAACGGTCTGTCGATAAAAATACTGTCATAAAAATCAAAAATTTTCGAGTCAATTTTATTATTCTTTTTAGGAATATTATAATTAGAATACGGCTCGCCCTTTTTGTGAAGCTTGGCGGCAAAATGTCCTTCTCCGCCGTCCATCGGGAAAATTCTTCTCGCATAATCAAGCGTAGGTCTGCCGAATGTTACGCCCGAATCAACAAGTTCAAAATCGGGATTTTCTGCAAGGAACCGAGAAATTACTCCCTCGTTTTCTTCCTTTGAAAAAGTACAGGTTGAATAAACCATATATCCGCCGTTTTTCAGGGCATCCTTTGCACTGTTAAGAATCAAAAGCTGACGGGCGGCACAACTCTTTACATGCTCAATGCTCCATTCACGCTCCGCATCATTCTTGCGGAACATTCCCTCACCGCTGCAGGGGGCGTCAACAAGGATTCTGTCAAAACGGTTTTCAAGCCTTTTGCAAAGTTCATCGGGACGGCAGTTTGATACAACTGCGTTTGAAATTCCCATTCGTTCAATATTCGATAAAAGAATATTCGCTCTGTTTCTTACAATTTCATTGCTCCACAAAAGTCCTGTTCCGTTAAGTTTAGCGCCGATTTGCGTACTTTTTCCGCCCGGAGCGGCACACAAATCAAGGACATAATCGCCCTCATGAACATCAAGCATTGTAACCGCAGAGGTTGCAGACGGTTCCTGAACATAGAACGCTCCTGCATGGTGCAGAGGATTGTTGCCGATTGACTTAACATCGGACGGAATATAGAAGCCCTCATCGCAAAACAGAGTTTTTTTCAGTTCAAAATCAAGAAGTGAACAAAGCTTTTCGGGCAAACATTTTAAGGTGTTGACACGAAGTCCCTTTATGAAATCGTCACTATTGTAAAATTTTAAAAATTCGTCAAATTCATCACCCAGAAGTGATTTCATTCGCAATAAAAAATCATTCATGAATAAACAAGCCTTTTCGGGTTAATAATAGTTTTGTAAAGGAGGTGTTGAAATGAATTTCAATCAGAATCGGAACAACAATCAGAACAAGAACGAGCAGAACAGCCAGAATAAGAATCAGAACAACAATCAGAATAAAAATCAGCAGAACAGCCAGAACAAAAGTCAGAACAATTGCAGATGATTACATTCTGAAGTTCTCCCAAGCCGTGTCTTTTGATGCGGCTTTTTTCTTTATAGGAATTAATAGCCGTATTCTTCGCCGATGATAATAACCTTGATTCTGTCAACATGTCTTTGCTGAGCGGATACCACATAGTTACAGCATATTCTTGTATCACCGTGACAACCGTCACAGAGCTCGGGATTTTCTTTTCTCAATGAAACACATTCGCCTGTTTTTCCGCAGGGGGTTTCAATGCCGAGTCTGATTGTATTCTGCGGAGCGGCAATTGTTTTAACTCTCTTGATTGCCTCGTCAATATTCTTTACAATTTTGTTGATACCGCATACAATGATAACGCTTTTCGGACCGTAAAGAAGTGCGGCAACACGGTTTGAGTTGCCGTCAACATTATAAAGCTCTCCGTTTTCGGTAAGAGCGTTTGTGCTCATAAAAAATGTGTCTGCCCTGAAAGTCTGACGGTAAACCTCTTCAACCTCGGGACGAGTCATTCCGGGTGCGGAACGGTCAAGAAAATTGTAATCGGGTGAATTAATTATCTGATAAATTCCCGTTTCGTCGAGAGTTTTTGAACCTCCGCATGAAATTGTTTCGCCCTTTTTAATGAGTGTTTTTACAAGTGCCTGAGCCTCTTCCCTGTTTTCGCAAAAATAAGGTTTCATCTTGTTGCGTTCAAGATTTTTCATAACTTTCTCAACTTTTGCTCTCATTTCATCAGTCATAATAATTTCTCCGTTTCATAATTTCATAAAGTAATTAAGCAAGTTTTTGCATTAAATAATAGTTCTTTAAAAGAACAATATTCACCCCTACGCTTGACATTCTGCCTACGGTTACAACCTGCTCACACACAATAATTGTGATATCATACACTTGCAAACATTTTCACCAAAATCATATGTAATCATTATACAATACAAATTGAATTTTGAAAAGAAAATTATTTGTCAACGGCACGGGTTTTGCGAATAAAATGATAAGAGATTAATTTTAGGAGAGATTTTATGCCGTCAGTTTATCTTTCACCGTCATTGCAGGAGTACAACCCTTATATTGACGGAGGAAATGAAGAATATTATATGAATCTTATTGCAGACGCCATGGAGCCTTATTTGAGGGCAAGCGGAATAGATTTCAAGCGAAACGATCCAGATATGACGCTGAGTCAGGCAATTGCAGATTCAAACAAGGGCAATCATGATTTGCACCTTGCAATTCACAGCAATGCCGCTCCCGAGGGTTCGGCAGGCAGATACACGGGTGCAGATATTTATTACTATCCGACAAGCAGTAACGGCAAGCGTTTTGCTGAAATTCTGCAAAAGAATTACAAGGATATTTATCCCGAACCGAACGATGTTGACATAATCCCCACCACCTCACTTGCGGAAGTCAGACGGACAAAATCACCGTCGGCATTGATTGAGGTTGCATATCACGACAACCCCGAAGAAGCTCAATGGATTAGGGACAACATTAATGCAATCGGCAGAAATCTTGCAAAATCAGTTGCCGAGTATTTTAATATGCCGTTTGTCGAGCCGTAATTTAATTTTGACAAAGGATAAAGGTCAACACGATTATGTGCTGACCTTTTGTTATTCATCAAAATATACGTTTAAAAATAATCAGATCTTTCGCTCATATTGTTTCTTTCATTACATTTCAATTAGATGTTCACAACATTCGGAACACATATTTCTTTTAATATTAACCGCTTGCCCAACCGCAAATTTCAATTTGTTTTTATACAACTTCAATATCATTCATCTCAATACTGCCCCAGGCTTTTTGCCAGGTGTTTTGGTATTTATCGGGTTTTCTTCTTCTGAAAGTCAAACCGTCTGCAACCTCTAAGGTTTCAAAGGGGGCAGCATCGTTCTTTCGGCTGTAGAAAACATAGCGTGTATAGTATCCGCCACGGACAATTTTTGATATGTCTATTTTCAATTTTGCCGTGTGGGTTTCGCCCTTTTTTCCCGAATAGAAATATTCAACCACAAATGCGGTAACGGGATATCTTCGGTAATCGCTCACTTCAACACGCATACAAAGATTTTCAATATCAGCCTTGTTTTTCCATGTGAGTTCAAGCAAAATCTGCTCGTCATCATAGAAAATATTATCCTCTTTGCCGTTATATCCGGCAAATTGCAGACAAAGGTCGTTTCTGTCGGCATGATGCTTGTGTTCGTTTCCGACATATTCAATGGCACGGAAATTTTCGTTTGCACTTCCGAGATAGATTTTTACAGCGTCTTCAACATCGCCGTCAAAAACAATTTTGCCGTGGTCAAGAACTATGCACCTGTCGCAAAGGTCACGAATAGTATTCATATTGTGTGAAACATAGAGGACAGTTCTGTCCTCCTCGGTTGCAAGGTCACGCATTTTTCCGATACACTTTTTCTGAAAGTGCATATCTCCGACAGCAAGCACCTCGTCCATAATCATGATTTCTGCATCAAGGTGTGCCGCAACAGCAAACGCAAGCTTTACGAACATACCCGATGAATAACGCTTTACGGGCGTGTCAATGAACTTTTCGCACTCTGAAAATTCAATAATACTGTCTATTTTTGAAGTGACCTCTTTCTTTGTCATTCCGAGGATTGCACCGTTAAGGTAGATGTTTTCCCTGCCGGTAAGCTCAGCGTGAAAGCCTGTTCCGACCTCAAGCATACTGGCAATTCGTCCCCTGAAACGCACTCTGCCGTCTGTCGGAGAGGTAATTCTGCATAAAACCTTTAACAGAGTTGACTTGCCTGCACCGTTAGCGCCTATAATTCCTATGCGTTCTCCACGGTTTACCTCAAGGTTCACACCGTCAAGTGCTAAAAATGTGTCGCCTTTCGTATATTGTTTGGCACCGATTCTCTGATTCGGATCTTCTTTACCTCTTTTTTTTGCATACCAACTCTGCAAATCATGACGGAGAGTTCCCGAACCGATTGCACCGAGTCGGTATTCTTTTGAAAGATTTTCAATTTTTATTACGCAATTTTCATTCATTTCAGTCATGACATCATACCGTATCTATAAAATTCTTTTCTACCCTATTAAAGACGATTATTCCGAACAGAAGAACGACTGCCGTAACAGCAAAGCTCAATATGAGATATTGCCACGGAAATGTTCCGCTGCCTAAGAATCCGTAACGGAATGTTTCAATTAGCGGAGCAACAGGATTTAAGAGTGCAAGCGGACGGAATGAATCCGACACCTGAGAAACAGGATAAACAACAGGAGTAATATACATCCACAATGTTACTCCGAATGAAACAAGCACACCGAGGTCACGGTATTTTGTTGTTACAGACGAAACAATCAGTCCGCAGCCTGTGCCTAAAAGTGCCGAAGAAAGCAGAATCAAAGGCATAAGCAATGCGCATAAATTCGGGTGAACATTTGAACCCGTAAACATATATATAAGAACAAGTATAAAGAACATTACAAAGTTAATCAAAAAACCGATTGTGTTGTAAATTATGTTTGCGCACGGCATTACGAGCCTTGGAAAATACACCTTGCCAAACAGCCTTGCGTTGCCGATAAAGGTTGATGAACTGCCGTTAAGACAGCTTGAAAAAAATGACCACAAAATATTGCCTGCCATAAAAAACAGGAATTGAGGCATTCCGTCAGTTGAGATATTGGCAATCATACCGAAAATTACGGTAAAAACAAATGTTGAAAGGAACGGCTTTATTATTATCCACAACGGTCCGAGTACGGTTTGCTTGTAGGAATTTTTAAAATCACGCTTTACGAACAGTATAACAAGGTCACGATACTTCCGAACATCACCGAGATTAAGCTCAAACAATCTGCGTTTTGAAGTAATATCGGTTATTTCATTATTTTTCAAGCCACATTCCCCTTTTGTCGGTATTTCACATACAAAAAATTTTAACACATTTATATTTTTGTGTCAATTCAGGTTGATTTGCAGACATAATAATGCTAAAATAAATTAAGTTTATTTATGAAAGGAATTTGAAAATGACAAAAATTAAAAAGATTTCGGCAATCATGGTTGCCGCAATTATTCTCTGCACATGCTTTTTAATGAGCGGTTGCGGCGGTGACACAGAGAGCAGTTCTTCTGAAAAAGCAACTTCTGCAGTTTCAAACGAAGAAACAACATCCGCAAGCACAGACACAACCGACTACAAATCAAGCTACACAGCTACTATTGATGTTAAAGACTACGGTAAAATTGAAGTTGAGCTTTATGAGGAGCTTGCTCCGATTACAGTCAAGAACTTTGTTGACCTTGCAAAAGACGGTTTTTATGACGGTCTTACTTTCCACAGAATCATTACCGGCTTTATGATTCAGGGCGGTGACCCAAAGGGTGACGGCACAGGCGGCAGTAAAAAAACAATCAAGGGCGAATTTGCTCAGAACGGTGTTGAAAACAACCTTTCACATACAAGAGGCGTTATCTCAATGGCTCGTTCAAATGAACCCGACAGTGCAAGCTCACAGTTCTTTATTGTTCAGGCTGACAGCACATATCTTGACGGTCAGTACGCTGCATTCGGCAAGGTAACAAAGGGTATGGATATTGTTGATAAAATCTGCAAGGACACACCTGTTACAGATTCAAACGGTACTGTTGAAAAGAAAAATCAGCCTGTTATCAACTCAATTAAGATTGAGGAAAAATAATGAACGGTATAACTGTTCTTGTTGATGCGGATGCCTGCCCTGTTGTAAAATCGGTTGAAAGGATTGCAAAAAGTCACAATGTTCCCGTTGTGCTTTTGTGTGACACAAACCATGTTCTAAAGTCAGATTACAGCGAGATAAAAATTATCGGTGCAGGTGCAGACGCAGTTGATTTGGCGCTTGTCAACCTTTGCAAAAGAGGCGACATTGCGGTAACTCAGGATTATGGAGTTGCGGCACTTGTGCTTGGAAAGGGTGCGTACTGTATTCATCAATCGGGAAAAATTTTCTCGGATGATAACATAGGCGGTCTGCTTATGGACAGGCACCTTGCAAAAAAGGCAAGAATGTCAAACGGCAAGCATCACATTAAAGGTCCGAAAAAGCGTACAAAACAAGATGATGAAAACTTTGAAAAAAGCTTTGAATCTTTGCTTGTAAAAGTGTTAAATAATTCTAATCAGGAATAATAATAATTTTTCGGCATATACTTGAAATGCACAGAAATGTGTGCTACAATAATTGTAGGCAAAATGAAATGAGTTGTCCATTGGGCAAAACGAAACCCTCAAAGTCGGTAGCTTTGAGGGTTTCTTCATAGGTTGGCTGTTGAAGTTACTATCTATCCAACCACTTGCAAATGTAGTAGGCAACTACACTTGCTCCAATAGATAATAAAAATGAAATGAGAAGGTCCATTGGGTCACCTCCTTCCTGCCGGAAAGAGTCAACAGCACAATCAGTATATCACATCTATTGAAATATGTCGATATACTTTGACACTCATTTACAAACAGAACACCCCGAAGAAGCTAATCTTCGGGGTGTTTATGTTTTACCGTAAGAATTTTTGCAGTCGCATACTCGGGCAAAATATGATATAAACGATTCAAACTTTCTTCCCGACCGCACCTAACAGCTATTAACTTTTCACTCCTCACTTCCAACGGTATCCGTTGGTTCGGTTGATTTGACTTTTTTCTGATAGGTGTCAATATTAAAAATGCCGAGATTCTGTTTCCATTTTAAGATTCGCTTTACGGATGCGTCAACCTGAGCTTCGGAAATTTCACCGTTTTGAACAGCCTCAAGAACTGCTGGATATTGGGTATCGACAGATGAACAACAGAGCAAATCGTTACCGCATTTTGCCGCTGTGACTGCCGCCGCCTCATCTCCCGTAAAATCCGTGATTGCGTCCATGATAAGGTCATCGGTCATAATTACACCGTCAAATTTGAATTCATTTCTGAGAATATCATGCACCTTTTGTGAAAGTGACGCAGGATATTCGCTGTCCATACAATTAACTATGTTGTGAGAAACAAGAATACAGTCGGCACCGGACTCAATTCCCTGATAAAACGGTTTAAAATCTGTATTTTCAAATTCCGAATAGTCACGGTCATCGTATGCAATTCCCGTGTGTGTGTCGCTGTTATTGCCGTAACCGGGAAAATGCTTCAGAACCGTGCCGAGCTTTTTTGATTTGCTTGTTTCAACAACGGTTCGCACATATCTGTTTTCCATATCAACATCCGAGCTGAAAGAACGGTCATACATAAAGCCGTATTCATCCGAGGTCATATCGCACACGGGAGCCAGATTCACATTGATTTCGAGTGAAAGGAGTAAATCCGCTTTTTCTTCTGCATCCTGCTTGACAGCATCCCAACCGCCGTCTGCATAAGTATCTTTTGGAGAAAGAAACGGAGTTTCACGGAGGTTTGGGTTACTGCTGACACGCACAACCGTTCCGCCCTCCTCATCAACGCCGATTAAAAGCGGAATATCCGCCTCGTTCTGATAGCTGTGAATATCGTCAACAACTTCATCTTTGGTTTTACCGTCAAAATCTCTGCCAAACAGGATATAACCGCCGATATTGTACTCGCTGACCTGTTGCACAGCATCTTCATCGGGACAGCGTACAAAAAACATCTGCCCCACCTTTTCTTCAAGCGTCATATCGGATATGAATTTATCAAGCTTTCGGTCATTAATTTCTTCGGCTGACATTGTTGTCGGCTGAACAGTCGTCTGCTCTGCAGGCTGTGACTTTTCTGACTGACTGCTGTTTTCGGCACAAGCCGTCATTACAAAAACCATACATAATGTAAGCAAAGCAGATGAAGTTGTTTTTAATTTTCTGTTAAATATTTTCATAAACGCCTTACGCTTTCTGCATTTTAGCCAGCGCACTGCTTGTGACATATACAAGGCACCTTACCGTTACACCGTTTGCCGTGGTACATGATACTGTGGTTTTGCCCGTTTTGTTGGCTGTAATTTTTCCGCTGTTTTCATCGACAGACGCAACAGTCGGATCTGTTGACGAATAGGTTGTTGAACAGGTTGCCTCACCGTCTGCTACAGAAAGATTCAGCAAGCTTGAATTACCCTCTGAAAGTGAAATTTTATTTTTGCCAAAGCTAACCGCCATTGCAAGAAACTTTACATTCACATTCACATTTTTTGTTTTACCGTCAGATGTCGAAATCGTGATAACCGTATCGCCTATGCCCGTGGCAACAATATTGCCGTTTTCATCAACAGAGGCAACTGACGGGTTACTGCTTGAATAGCTGACATCTATATCTCCCCTCAACTCCGTAATTTCGCTGTTAAGGGTGTAACTTTCAAAAAGTCCCATAGAAATGTCACTTTTCGGCAAAACAAGTTCAGACTTGCTCTGTACTGTTTCGTTAAGCTTTTCGGCAACGATGGGACCGTATATCTTCATGTTGGCATATGCAAGAGGGTGAATCCCGTCACCTTTTTTGGTTGTTGCATTATATCTAAAATACTGTGTTGTAATTTCCTCATTATCATCGGTAAGCTCTGTTTCTTCCGAAAGGTCAACATAGGGAATTTCCCACTTATCAAGTATATTTTTTATTAAAGACCAATACTGTGACTGTTTTGTTCTTGTTGAGCAATTGTGACAGAGTACGAACAGCTTAATTGAGTCTTTATAATTCTTATCAAGAAAATAGCAAATACTTTCCAACGCACCTGCTGTGGTGTATTCATTGTATTTTCCCGACTTATTATTTATATCGGTCATTGCACCCATTTTAACATTTTTGAACAGGTCATTAAAACCGCCGTCAAGCAGAATAACATCATAACTGCCTTTCATTTCACGGACACGCTCAAGGATACTTCTGTGGTCTGTGCCGATAAAATCCTTTCTTATTGCAAGAGTTGTGCCGGGAGCGGCCTTGTTGGTCATTGTCATATTATATTTTTCGGCAACATAATTGCAGAAAGAATATGTTGAATTTCCCATTGTGTTCGTACCCGAACCGTAGGCAACGCTGTCGCCGTCACAATACATAGTTCTGCCCGAAAGGTAGTCGGGAGCAGAATACATAGCCTTTGCACACGGAAAAAGCTGTGCGTAAAATTCGTTGCCGACAGCCTGCAAAATAAGATTAACATCATTTTCTGTGATTTTGCCATCATCATCAACATCGGCAGCCGTCAGTTCTTCCTCGGTCGGAACAGTGTTGATAAGGCTTTTGGCAAGCTTTGCATCAGCTACCTCAACAGTTCCGTTGTTATTAACATCGCCGTAAATCACATTGCCCGACGAAACAAAGTTTAGCGAATTGTCATTGCAATATTTTTCTGCGACAGTCCCCGAATAGCCTTCAAGAGTGAACGATGAATCGGTTGAATACTGCTGAGTGCTTATTGTCTGCTTACTGTAGGTGTCAAAAACGCCCTTTTTGGTTGAACAGCTTACCGCAAACGAATCATCGCAAATCTGCGTTACGGACATTGGAATGCTCACGGATTTAAGACTTTTACAATTCATAAACGCACCGTAGCCTACAGTTTTTAAACCAAAATTCAGGTTGATTTTTTCAAGGCTTTCACAACCGTAAAAAGCCCACCATTTGATACTTCTTACTGTGTTGGGAATTGTCACTTCCTTGATTTTGCCTGAATAAAAAGCCGTCCTGCCGATTGAGGTTACAGGCTTTGAATCAATGCTGTCGGGAACAGTCACAACTGCATTCTTGCCCGTATAACCGCAGATTTCGGCTGTGTTATCGTCAAGAATTCTGTATTTAAAGTTTTTGTATGTGTGTTCATCGGTTGCGGCAAAAACGGTTGTACCGACACCTGCAACTGATGAAACTATTATTACCGTTGAAAGTAAAAATGATAAAGTTTTTTTGAAATTTCTCATTAAATAGCTCCATAAATCATTATTCCTACATTTTACTACAAAATGCAACATTTTGTAAATAGGCAAACAACCCAGAATTACCAAAAATAAAAAAACAGAGGAACAACATTGAAAGCAATTCAAAGAATGCTCCGGTTAATCCTCTGTATCCTTTATATATTTTTTAAAAAATCAGCCTGCAAGCACAAGCGGAAGAACATCGTTACGGTCAATGTGAAGAACAACCGAAACCTCGTCACAAACCATTTTTTCAGCTTCTTTAAGAAAACGCTCGTCAGTAATGTGAAGTCGTCTGCCCTTTTTGAGCTGGAGCTTACTGTGGAAGTGCATTCTCCTGATAAGCTCAACAAGCTTCATACAATCGCCGCCCGAAATAATCTCCTTGATTTTTTCACATCTTTCGGCTTTATTATCAATCCATATTTCATTATCGGTTTTCTGTGACAAAATATCTTTAATTTCATCCGAAGAAAGGACAACACGCATTCTTGACACAAGCATTTCATTCTGAGTCGGAACAAAAAGCGTTGAAGAATCCGAGCAAACAGGTTTTAAAACATAGTATTCAATAGAATCCTTTCCGATTTTTTTCGTTGTAATTTCGGTAATCTCACAAACTCCGTTTGAGCCGTAAAGAACAATCTCGCCAATACTGTACATACTCTCACCATCCGTATAATCGCATCATCTTAAATCTCAGATAAACACTGAGTTCTTACAGTATTATTATACCACTTTTTGCATAATTTTGTTATAGGCAAAATTACCGAATTTGACAATTTTTTCACTGTGGGAAATTAGTTGAATTACAACTATGTACAATTATGCCGAAATGGAAACCCGCCGAAAAGTGAAATGACCGACAACAAGCGTCGGTCATTTTCGGGGTATATTGGGTTATAGAAGGAATATATCAATATAAATGAACGAAATAAGCATTGAATACAGGCAGAAGAAAGAACTTTTCACGACTAATTTCAAAACTCCAAAACAAATTACCTAAAAACAAATCTGTTTCAATGCTTATTCCGTGGGCATCAACTTTAGCTTTATTGTACAACAAAAGAGTTTTAAATTCAATTGCATTTGCAACGGAATTAAATCTTTGATGTAAAATATCCTTTGGAATTTTTATCTAATTGTTACAAAAATAACAATCTCAACCTTTGCAGAACAAAATTCGCAATCTTTTAGGTGTAATTATCGAAGCTATAAATATATATTTATATCCTTTTATTATTGCATTTATGTCAATTTATTATGATATTATCCAAGAATTTCATCAGCAAGTTGTTCAAGCTGAGGAATATTTTCTTCTTTCATAGCAGAACGGATTGTCACAACAGTAGGACAAACTTCAACATTTTTCATTTCTTCAAGATATGTTCTCATTGTCTTTGCGGCCGAAGGAGCCCAAGAGCCGTTTTCAACCATAGCAACCTTTCTGTTCTTGTAGCCCTTGATTTTAAGGTGGTGCAGGAAATCGTTCATTATCGGGAACACACCGCCGTCATAGCTCGGTGCGATAACAACCATTCTGCTGAAACGGAATGCATCCTCAATATCCTCGGCAAGGTCTGTGCGTGAAATGTCTGCAATCGAAACCTTTTTGTCGGTTTTTGATTTGATGATTTCACTAAGCTTTGCGGCAGCCTTGGCTGTGTTGCCGTGAACCGAACAATATGCAATGAACACACCGTCGGTTTCAGGCTCATACTTGCTCCATGTATCGTAAAGACCGATGTACCAACCAAGATTTTCGTCAAGAATAGGACCGTGAAGTGGGCAGATTTTCCGAATATCAAGCTTTGCGGCTTTTTTGAGAAGATTCTGAACCTGAACACCGTACTTACCGCAGATATTGAAGTAATATCTTCTTGCCTCGCAAGCCCAATCGTCCTCCTGAGCGTCAAGTGCGCCGAATGTGCCGAAGCCGTCCGCAGAGAAAAGAACCTTTTCTGCGCTTTCATATGAAACCATAACCTCAGGCCAATGAACCATGGGAGCCATTATGAATGTAAGCTTGTGCGAACCGAGTTCAAGTTCGTCACCCTCTTTGACTGTAACGGTTTTATCGGCAAAATCAAAATCCGGGAAAAACTGTGGGAGCATTGAAAAAGTCTTTGCATTACCAACAAGCTTCATTGACGGATATTTCTCGGAAACAACCTTAATATTTGACGCATGGTCGGGTTCAAGGTGGCTGATTACAAGATAATCGGGAGTTCTGCCGTTAAGCTCTCTGTCAAGATTTTCAAGCCATTCGTCTGTCTTTCTCTTGTCAACCGTATCCATAATTGCAACCTTTTCGTCAACAATAAGATATGAGTTGTAAGAAATTCCGTTGGGAACAAGATACTGACTTTCAAAAAGGTCGATTGTCTTGTCATCAACGCCAATATATTTTATAGAATCGGAAATTTTAACCTGCATTGTATTCTCTCCTTTATAAATCTGTGTCCGTATTTGTCGGAAATTTTTGTTAAGTCAATTATACTATGTTATCAAGTTGAAATCAAGATGATTAGGATAATTTAAACACCATGCAAATTTTGTTCATGTGTCTGATTGTATATGAAATTATTTTGCTATTGATTTAAAAGAAAGGCGATGATATAATATTGTTAAAGAAAAATACAAACGGGTTGTTATTAAGAATATAGGTTCTCGTGGAGATATTTATAAATGAAAGGAGTTGCCGTATATGAGTACGAAAACAGCTGAAATTGCTAAAATGATTGATATGCTTCCCGACAGTGACAAGGAACTTGCCTACGAATTGATTAAGAAACTCGTACTTGCTTGGGATCCTGACTACACAAAAGTTACCGAACAGGAGTATAAAGATATTACAGAAGCGGAAAACGGTGACTTTGTTTCCGAAGACGATATTGATTGGGATAATCTTTCAAGATATGCAAACTAAATAATTGCATTAATTTAGCGGTGGCATTGACCACCGCTTTTTATTTTAGTTTTTAATATTTTGAGTGTATGACATTTACCCACCAAAGCATAATTTTCCACTTTCAATTTTCAATTAGCAAAACAGTCCCTTTCAATGCATTTGCAAATTGAAAGGGACTGTTTGTATAAATATTAAAAAATATTAGATTTCAGATTACAAAAATTACTTTCTGTTGTTTCTGTTAAAGCCGCCTCTGCGGTCATTGTGAGGTCTGCGTGGACGAGCTGCTCTTTCTGCGTCAATGTCGTTTTCGGGAACAAGACCGTCAACATCAATAAGAACCTGACGGCGAGAGAGGTTAAGTCTGCCCTTATCGTCAATTTCCATTACCTTAACACGGATAATGTCGCCTACATTAACAACATCTGTTACATTCTCTGTACGCTTAACATCAAGCTGAGAAATGTGAACAAGACCTTCCTTACCCGGAGCGATTTCAACGAAAGCACCAAAGTCCATAATACGGGTAACCTTACCGAGGTACATTGCACCCGGCTCAGGATCAACAGCGATTGTGTTGATGATTTCGATTGCACGCTTACACTTGTCGGAATCAATACCCGAAACAAATACCTGTCCGAGTTCGCCGTCTTCCTCAATGTCAACCTTAACTTCGCATTCAGCCTGAATTTCCTTGATAACCTTACCGCTCTTACCGATAACCTCGCTGATTTTGTCAGCAGGAATTGTTGTTGTGAACATCTTGGGAGCGTACTTTGAAAGCTCTTTTCTCGGCTCTGCAATAGCCTTGAGCATTACTTCATCAAGAATGTAGTTACGAGCCTTGTGAGTCTTGGCAAGAGCCTCTTTAACCATTTCGGGAGTAAGACCGCTGATTTTGAGGTCCATCTGAATAGCTGTGATACCGTCATGTGTACCTGCTACCTTAAAGTCCATATCACCGAAGAAGTCCTCAAGACCCTGAATATCAACCATTGTCATCCAACGGTCGCCCTCTGTGATAAGACCGCATGAGATACCTGCAACAGGAGCCTTAATCGGAACACCTGCGTCCATAAGAGCAAGAGTTGAACCGCAGATTGAACCCTGTGAAGTTGAACCGTTTGAAGAAAGAACTTCCGAAACAAGGCGGAGTGCATACGGGAATTCTTCTACCGAAGGAATTACAGGAACGAGTGCTCTTTCTGCAAGAGCACCGTGACCGATTTCTCTTCTGCCCGGACCACGGCTTGGCTTTGTTTCTCCGACTGAGTAGCTTGGGAAGTTGTAGTGGTGGATATATCTCTTTTCTGTTTCACCGTCAATGCCGTCAAGGAGCTGTTTGTCGGAAACAGGACCGAGTGTTGCGATTGTGAGAACCTGAGTCTGTCCTCTTGTGAACATACCCGAACCGTGAACTCTCGGAATTACGCCAACCTCTGATGCGAGAGGACGGATATCGTCCATTCCTCTGCCGTCAACACGCTTCTGCTCATCGAGTAACCAACGGCGAACAATGAACTTCTGTGTCTTATAAAGGCACTCGTCAATGAGAGCTTCGCTTTCGGGATAAATCTCGTCAAATTTTGCGTGAACTGCCTCATAGATAGGCTTGAGTCTTTCGTCACGAATTCTCTTATCATCTGTATCAAGAGCAACCTTAACATCTTCTTCTGCAAATGCCTTGATTGCCTCAAACATATCATGGTCGGGTTCAAGACTTGCAAACTCAAACTTAGGCTTGCCGATTTCAGCCTTGATTTCCTCAATAAAGCTGATAATCTTCTGGTTAGCCTCGTGACCTGCCATAATAGCGTTGTACATATCGTCATCAGATACGCAGTTAGCACCTGCCTCGATCATAGCAATTCTTGTGCTTGTTGAGGCAACTGTTGTTGCCATCTGAGAAACCTTTCTCTGCTCCTCTGTCGGGTTAATGATGTACTCACCGTCAATCATACCTACAGAACAACCCGAGATAGGTCCGTTCCACGGAACATCAGAAATTGAAATTGCGATTGAAGCACCGATCATGGCAACAATTTCAGGCTGACAGTCGGGATCAACGCTCATTACCGTACAAACGATTGAAACATCGTTTCTCATGCTCTTGTCAAAAAGAGGACGGATAGGACGGTCGATTACACGGCTTGTGAGGATAGCCTTTTCCGAAGGTCTGCCCTCTCTCTTGAGGTAAGAACCGGGGATTTTGCCTACTGCGTACATCTTTTCTTCATAGTCAACCGAAAGCGGGAAGAAATCAACGCCCTCTCTTGGCTTTTCTGATGCTGTAACAGCAACATGAACTGTTGTGTCGCCGTAGTGAACAAGACACGCACCGTTTGCAAGCTGTGTCATCTTGCCTGTTTCAACCTTTAAAGGTCTGCCGGCAAATTCTGTTTCAAATACTCTGTATTTGTCGAATGTCATAAGTCGATTCATTTTAGTAAAATCCTTTCCGAAACATAAGTTTCACATTTTAAATAAAGTTCAATTTTATTCAAACGGGATTTTACGCCGATTTAGCAATAAAACCATTAAACAAAACTGACAAACACACAAAAGCATATGTTATTTAATCGTTTTACCGCTAAAAAACAGCAAATAAAAATCCCGCAGAAAATCGAATTTAGGGCAAGCTTTCGCTTGCCCTTGTGTACTTAAAAAATTACTTACGGATACCGAGTCTTGCAATGATAGAACGATATCTTTCAATGTCTACCTTTGTGAGGTAAGCGAGAAGGCTTCTTCTCTGACCAACCATCTTGAGAAGACCTCTTCTGCTGTGGTGATCCTTCTTGTGAACCTTGAGGTGCTCAGTAAGGTCATTGATTCTCTTTGTAAGAAGAGCAATCTGAACCTCCGGAGAACCTGTGTCGCCTTCGTGAGTTGCGTACTCAGCCATGATAGCCTGCTTTTCTTCTTTAAGCATTAAAAATTCCACCTTTCAAAAATAGTCGCCAACATCTCAGGGCAGGGCTGTGAAAATCCGACAAACGGCATGCTCCCTGTTCCGAGACACGGTCATCTGTTTTATATTATCACAATCAAAGTCAAAAGTAAAGTGTTTTTTACAAAATCTTCTTTGCTTTTTCATTGTAGAGCATATCTATATATTCACAAATTTTCTTCTGATCTTCTTTAGACATTGAGCGATATCTTGCAATGATTGCTCTTTCGGAAAGAGTCAGTACATTGAGCGTCATGTCACCGTCGGCAACTCTTCTTTCAAAATAATCTCTGTTGTCAAGAATTGCGTTATAATCGATACCGAACATTTTAACGATTTTTCCGAGAAGCTCGTGGCTTGGTTCGGAAACTCCCGTTTCATATTTTGTATAAGTTGTTCTGTTTATCTTTAATGCGTCCGCAACCTGCTGTTGGGTAAGTCCGCACTGAATTCTGTAATAACGCATTCTGAGTCCTACCGAAGCGTCGATATTACTGCACTTTCTTTTGGGCATCTTCTGCACATCCTATCACATAAAAGTATTTCCGCTTTGCACACTGCGATTCAATTATAATACTTTTAAATAAAATATTCCACAAATGTGATAACACTTCACTAAACAAAAATCGGCATAATTTTTGTGCATTATTTTGTATTCATAAATATTTTTTTGATGAATTATACCTGCATCTATTATTATTGATTCGTAAAACTTTTATGCATCTCTTCCGGTTTTTGTAAACCTCTTTTTCAAATTTGGTATTGAAATCTTTAAATTTTTGATGTATAATCATGTAGCGGAAGTTAGTGTGTATGTTTTTATACAATTTCTGCGTTCTGTATTTTTGCTTTATTACAGCCGAACAACCAAAAATTAAACGCTGGAGTAGCGCAGTTGGTAGCGCAACTGATTCGTAATCAGTAGGTCGAGGGTTCAAGTCCCTTCTTCAGCTCCATAACAAAAACCGCATCAGAAAGCCGTTTTCAGGCTATTTGGTGCGGTTTTTATTTGTTTATTTTTACCGTAAAATATTGCGAAATATCGCATAATATTGCTTAAATATTAGTCAAATGTCAGTCAAAAAACAGCAATCACATCAATCACACATATATACCTAACACATTATGCATATAAAACTAAAAGCACCCTGCATTTTGCAAAGTGCTTTAAAAATTACTCTTTCATATTCGTTTTAGCCGGATTTTTAATCATTCTGCCGTTGACGAAGATGTAGTCATCATCGGAGTTTGCGTTTTCGACTGCTTCGGTTTCACGCTGAACTTCTTCTTCCGTAAGGACATACTGCACATTATCACCTGTAAAGTAACCGACAGACTCCTGCACGCCCTTTGCGATTACGGATACTATTATATAGGTTGCAATCATCGGGTAGAAAATTACCGAGAGAGTAACTGCAATAACAAGCATTGCACCCTTTGCATAGATTACTGCGAGGAATACTGCGAATGAAACTATGCCGACAAGCACAAGTGCGATAATATTTCTGAGAATTTTACCGAAAATCAACAGGAGTGAATTTTTATAAATGTCACGGAGTCTGAGGTCATAGGTAATTGTTAGCAGGGGTACATAGAACAGCATAATCAGCATTGCAATTGAGAACACTATATATATGGTAAAGACAGAGCCGTAAACGATGTCTGTCTGAGCAAGTGTTCCGTAATAGAGAATTGCAAAAAAAGAACATGCTACTATGAGGTAGGCAACAAATCCGTTGAAGATTGATTTTTTCAGATTTTCACGAAATGCCTGTACAAAAGTTTTGAAAACATTTACATCCTCTTTTTCAACCGAAAGTTTGCGGATTACCATTACAAGTCCGGAATAGAACGGCATTGCAGGAATTATACCCAAGCTCCATAATATTACATTGTTGAATCCGGACAGAAAGCTTATGAGAATGAATATTCCGGAAAATGCGGCAAACGGAATTGAGTACATCAGTCCCGCAAATAACAGCTTAGGAAATCGGGTGAAAAATCGTGCAAGGGATGATTGATTGAAATTTTTCATAATTGCTGAATTAACCTTCTTAAAAACAAATTTGACATAATTTTAGCACAAATCGCTTGTCATTTTCAATAGAATGACCATATTTGACAGGTTACAATATTGTAACCTTAATGTTGCTTTAAAATTTCTTATTTGACAAATAAGTCACAAAACTCAGATAATATGCGGTTGTTTTTTGTTTGATTTTGAAATTACATTTGGTCAATACCTTCGTTTTGACTAATCACAGAGAAATTTTTTTAAAAAAATCTATTGTATTTTCATAAATAGTGTGTTATGATTGTGGCAATAGAGAGAACACAGAATGTTGTTCTCTCGCCAATATCCGGGTTTAGCGGATAAATATTTTTAATTAAGGTGAAAGCTATGAAAAAATCAACAATCAAAAGAGCTGCAGCTCTTGCAGTTGCAGGTATGATGACTGCTACTGCTCTTGCAGGCTGCGGCGGTTCTTCATCATCAGGTTCATCAAAAGATGATTCAAGTGCAGCAGGCAATGCAAAAAACGGTAAAGTTTACTATCTTAACTTTAAGCCTGAGCAGGACAAGGATTGGCAGGCTCTTGCTAAGAAGTACACGGAAGAAACAGGTGTTGATGTAACTGTTAAGACAGCTGCCGAGGGTACTTATGAGTCAACACTTACAGCAGAGATGGACAAGGACAACGCTCCTACACTCTTCCAGGTTAACGGTCCTGTCGGTCTTGCTAACTGGAAAGACTATTGTGCAGACCTCAGCTCATCAGAAATTTATAATCAGCTTACTTCAAAGGATTATGCGCTTGAAGAGGACGGCAAGGTTTACGGTATTGCTTATGTAATTGAAACATACGGCATTATCTACAACAAGACTCTTCTCCAGAAGTATTGCGATTCTGACTTTGCTTCAGTTAAGAAAATTGAGGACATCAACAGCTTTGAGAAGTTAAAGACTGTTGCCGATGAAATCCAGAAGAATAAGGATAAACTCGGTGTTAAGGGTGCGTTCACATCAGCAGGTATGGATTCTTCATCTGACTGGAGATTCAAAACTCACCTTGCTAACCTTCCTATCTACTTTGAGTACAAGGATAAGAACATCAAATCAACAAACGCTATCGAGGGTAAATACCTTGAAAACTATAAGAACATCTGGGACCTCTACATCACAGATTCAACATGTAAGCCTGCAGACCTCGCAAGCAAGAAGGGTACAGACGCTGAAACTGAGTTCACATCAGGCGAAGCAGTATTCTTCCAGAACGGCAGCTGGGAATATTCAACAGTTACTAAGGCAGGTATGAAGGACGACGAACTCGGCATGCTCCCGATTTACATCGGCGTAGGCGATGAAGCTAATCAGGGTCTTTGCACAGGTTCAGAGAACTACTGGTGTGTAAACAACAAGGCAAGTGCTGACGATCAGGCAGCTACTCTTGAATTCTTGAAATGGTGTGTAACAAACGAAGCAGGTACATCTGCTCTTGCTGATGATATGGGCTTTGTAATTCCTTTCAAGAATGCTAAGGAAGCAACCAATGTGTTTGTTAAGATTGATAACGAACTCACAGCAGCAGGCAAAACTCCGGTAAGCTGGAACTTCACAACAATGCCAAGTGAAGATTGGAAAAACGGTGTTGGCACAGCTCTTACACAGTATGCAGCAGGTACAGGCGACTGGGATGCTGTTAAGACTGCATTTGTACAGGGTTGGAAAACAGAATATGCAAAGGCTAACGGCTGATTGTAAGATTTCTGTTTTAATTTAACAGGTTCGGTAGGGGGGCGGCATTCCGCCCCCCTTTTTTATGAACGGAAAGGCAAAATATTATGTTTAGAAAACCTAAAAGAAAAATTTATTTTCTTATATTTGTTCTTCCTACTCTTGCTGCTTTCCTTATAGGTTTTGTATATCCGTTCTTTAACGGCATTTACCTTTCATTCTGTAAATTCAGAACAACAAGCGACGCAGTATTCATTGGGTTCGGAAACTATGTCAAGGCCTTTCAGAATGAGGGCTTTTTACATTCATTCTGGTTTACGGTACTGTTTGTTATAGTATCAGTTATACTCATTAACCTCATTGCGTTTTTTGTGGCATATGCACTCACGCTCGGAATCAGGGGTTCAAATGTATTCAGAACTGTTTTCTTTGTTCCTAACCTTGTAGGCGGTATCATTCTCGGCTACATCTGGCAGTACATTTTTAACGGTATTCTTCAGTATTACGGAACAAACCTTGAGCTTAATGCTAACTACGGTTTCTGGGGACTTGTAATTCTTATGTGCTGGCAACAGGCAGGTTATATGATGATTATTTACATTGCCGGTTTCCAGAGCGTACCTCATGATCTTTATGAGGCGGCTAAAATTGACGGCGCAGGCAAAAAACAGTTGCTTACAAATGTAACATTGCCGATGATGATGCCTTCCATCACAATCTGCACATTCCTTACACTTACAAACTCATTTAAGCTGTTCGACCAGAACCTTGCCCTCACAGGCGGTGCTCCGGGTATTGTATCACAGGGAAGCGGTACAATGGTTTATCAGACGGAAATGATGGCTCTCAATATTTACAATACATTCTATGCAAACCAGAATTCTCGTGGCGTAGGTCAGGCTGAGGGCGTTATCTTCTTCGTAATTGTTGTTATCATTGCCCTTATTCAGCTTTACTTCACAAGAAGAAAGGAGGTTCAGCAGTAATGGCAAAAGTTGCAGCAAAGGCTAAGGATAGGCCTGTAAAGAAAAAACAAACCGCAGGAATGAGAATTTTAACAATTCTCTTCTCTATTGTGTCAGTATTCTATGTTGCTCCCGTTTTCATTGTACTGATGAACTCCTTCAAGAGCAATGCGGCAATCAGCCGTGCAATCTTTGAATTTCCGAATGCAGACAGTTTTCAGGGCTTTCAAAGCTATATGACAGGTATGTTCCACGGCAACTATCCGTTCTGGAAGTCAATTGTATGGAGCTTCTTCATTACAATCGGCGGTGTTGTGCTTATTCTTTTCTGCACATCAATGTGTGCGTGGTACTTGCAGCGTTCAAATTCTCGTATATGCAAAATCATCTACTATTTCTGCATTTTCTCAATGGTTATTCCTTTCCAGATGGTAATGTTTACCCTCTCAAAGACAGCCGACAGTCTCAAGCTTACAACTCCGTGGGGTATTTTGATTATATACCTCGGATTCGGAGCAGGACTTGCGGTATTTATGTTCTCGGGATTTGTTAAATCAATTCCTGTTGAAATTGAGGAAGCCGCAGATGTTGACGGAGCAGGTCCTTTGAGAACATTCTTCGGTATTGTTCTTCCGATTATGAAACCTACTTTTATTTCGGTGGCAATCCTTGAAACAATGTGGATTTGGAACGACTACCTTCTCCCCTATCTTATTCTTGATATGGATTACAAAACTATTCCGATTCATATTCAGTATCTTAACGGCAGTTACGGTCACACGGACACAAGTGCTATTATGGCGCTTATCGTCCTGAGCATCGTTCCGATTATTATTTTCTACTTTGCCTGTCAGAAATACATCATCGAGGGTGTTGTTTCAGGTGCTGTAAAAGGTTAATCTTTCTTTCATTTTATTTTCAAAAAACGGCTGTGTACATTATGCTACACAGCCGTTTTTTACTCGTGTTTTTTCTCTCGTGTAGACAGTTTGTATAATGCAAAACAAATTATCTACACGAATTGGGTACGGCGGCTCGCCGTGCGGGCGGATAATATCCGCCTCTACATTTAAACGCAACTTCTATATATACAAAGACAATCGGGCGACGATGATTTGCATTTTGCAAACTGTCTGCTCGACCATAATTTTCCATTTTCAATTTTCAACTTTCAATTTTAAAAAAACTTCCGCTCGGGCATAATATGTTTTTTGACATTACAAACTATCTACACGAACAAGAAAAGTCGGCTCGCCGTGCGGGATTGTTCTTTAGTAGAATTATACTGCATACAAAAAATCGGGCAATCGTGATGACTGCCCGATATGCGGAAATTTTATGTGTTAACTTTTACCGTAAAAAATCAGATTGACTGAAGAACAGGCTCACCGTTTTCGGCTGTAAGGTGCATTGCAGTAACACCGCCTGCACCTGCCTCAATCATTGCGTTTGCAATTTTCTCCTCAACCTCTCTGCGAATTGTATTTCTGAGGTCACGAGCACCGCTTGCACCGTTGCATGACTTTTCTGCAAGGAGCTGACAAACCTTTTCGTCAAATGTGAATTTGATGTGCTTTTCCTCAAGAGTCGGAACATACTCAGAGAGCATAAGGTCTGCAATCTTTACAAAATCGTCCTTTTTAAGGCTGTTGAATACGATAACCTCGTCAACTCTTGCGATAAATTCAGGACGGAGGAACTCGGAAAGTGCCTTCATAACCTTTTCTTTTGAGGCATCTTCTTCAGTCTTGCCAAAGCCTAATGCGCTGTCCTTTGATGCAGAACCGGCATTTGATGTCATAATGATAACAGTATTTTCAAAGTTTACTGTTCTGCCGTGAGCGTCTGTAACTCTGCCCTCGTCAAGAATTTGGAGCAAAATATTGAGAACATCGGGATGAGCCTTTTCGATTTCATCAAAGAGGAGAACCGAATAAGGTCTGCGGCGAACTTTCTCCGTTACCTGTCCTGCCTCATCGTAACCGACATATCCGGGCGGTGAACCGATAATTTTAGAAACCGAATGTTTCTCCATAAATTCACTCATATCAAGTCTGATGAGAGTTTCGGGGGTATCGAAAAGCTCCTTGCTGAGAACCTTTACAAGCTCTGTTTTACCGACACCTGTAGGACCTACAAAGATGAACGATGCAGGTCTGCGGCGAGGTGAAATCTGAACTCTGCTTCTTCTGATTGCAGATGCAAGAGCCTTTACAGCCTCGTCCTGACCGATAATTTTCTTTTTAAGCTCATCCTCAAGGTCGGCAAGCTTTGAAAGCTCGTTTTCCTTGATTCTTGATGCGGGGATTCCCGTCCAGAGTTCGATTACCTTGGCAATATCCTCTTCTGTAACCTTTGAAACGAGAGTTTCGGGGTCAATTTCTTTAAGGTCGCTGTCAATTCTTGCAAGGCTTGTGTTGACCTCGGCAAGCTGTTCGTAGTTTACATCATCGGCATTTGTAAGAGCGTCCTTTTTTATGAGAAGCTTCTGTCTTTCATCCTCAAGCTTATCGTGGCGCTCCATGCTCTTGTTGCGGAGAGCAGCACAGGCACAGCTTTCATCAAGAAGATCGATTGCTTTGTCGGGAAGAAAACGGTCTGTTATGTATCTTTCGGAAAGGACAACCGTCTTGCGAACGATATCATCGTCAACAATTACACGGTGATGTGCCTCATAATAGCCTTTTACACCTGCGATAACATCAATTGACTGAGCAATTGTAGGCTCGCCGACCTTTACGGGCTGAAATCTTCTTTCAAGAGCAGAATCCTTTTCGATATATTTTCTGTATTCGTTGAATGTTGTAGCACCGATGACCTGAACCTCGCCCCTTGAAAGAGCCGGTTTGAGGATATTTGCGGCATTCATTGTACCCTCGTTGTCACCTGTGCCGACAAGGCTGTGAACCTCATCAATAAAGAGAATTATGTTGCCGTTCTCCTTGATTTCGGAAACAAGTCCTTTGATTCTGCTTTCAAACTGACCTCTGAACTGAGTACCTGCAACAAGTGAGGTGAGGTCAAGAAGCTGAATTTCCTTGTTTTTAAGTCTTTGAGGAACATTTCCTGCGGCAATGCGGAGAGCAAGCCCCTCTGCAATAGCGGTTTTACCTACACCGGGTTCACCGATAAGGCAAGGATTGTTCTTTGTCCTTCTTGAAAGAATCTGAATTACACGCTCAATCTCGCTGTCTCTGCCGACAATGCGGTCGATTTTGCCCTCTCTCGCCTTGCGTGTGAGGTCTTCACAGTAAAGATTGATGTGCTTTCTGTTCTTTTCTTTTTTCTCTTTTTTGCCCTTTTTATTGTTATCCTGATTTGTCGCATTGTTGTTCTGTCCGCCGAACATACTGTTGAAAAATGCGGGGAATGCAGGTGCACCGTGAGAGAAGTCATCATCCTCACTGCCGTCACCGTCTTTAGCAAAATCGCCCATCTGCTCGGCAAGGTTATCCGCACCAAGCTGTTCCATAAGCTGCGACATATCGCCGTCACCCATACTGTTCATGAGGGTGTTCATCTGATCCTGAACATTTTCAAGGTCCTCATCCGAGATACCCATTTTGCTGATAAGATCCTCAACCGGCTTGATTCCAAGCTCTTTTGCACAGGTAAGGCAATAACCTGCCGTCGGGGCATCTTTGGAATTGTTATTTGAAACGAAAACAACCGCAGGCCGTTTTCCGCATCTTGTACAAAGCATAGCATACTCCTTTTTAGGACACCAAATTGCACATTTGCTGTCATGGTAATATAAGAATTATACAACTGTTTAACAAATAATTCAATATTTATTTGTCGGAATTTATTTATTTTTAATGTCAGCTGTCTTTTTAAGTGATTCGTTGTACTCCTTAATCATTGCAAAATAGATTTTGCCGTAACGATACAAAGCGTATAGCATGGATGCGGCTGTAACCGAAAGCAATATCAGATCAAGCACCATATTTTCGTAGGCAAAAAAGGCCTTGAGAAATACGATAAGACATACGGAAAAGTAGAAAATGATTGTTCCGACCTTTCCGTACCAGTTTGCAGAAGGCGGAGTGAGTCTTTTTTTGATTAAATCGGCACCGCCGAGGAGCATAAGAAGGTCTTTGACCAGAAGTGTTACAAGAATCGGAAGAACCATAGGCACATAAATCACCATACAGATAACGACCGCAAAAAGCGTTACCTTGTCTGCAATGGGATCAAGGATTTTTCCGAGAGGAGTTACCTGATTGAGTTTTCTGGCAGCCATTCCGTCAAAGCAATCGGAAAGTCCCGACAAACCTATACATATTGCCGCATATATATACTGTTCCGCAAGGAAAAAATATACAAACGGGATTATAAGCACAAATCTTACATAAGTTATAATATTAGGTATAGTAACCAAATCGGATGTTTTAAAGCTCCACACATCTTTTTCTTTTTCCATTACTGTTCCCTCCTGTTTCTTCATTCAGACTGCAACGCTGAAAAATTTAAAAACAGCACCCGAAATCATCGGGTTATTAAGCATTTCGGGATTTGAAAACTCAAGCACTCCCGAAAAGATATTAACGGCAAAAAACACAAGTATTGCCGCCTCTGCAAGTCCCAACACACCGCCGAGAAGCTTATTAATCTGTTTCACCACGGGTATTTTAAACACTATTGCAAGTTTTTTAACAAGAATTTTTATAATTATAAAGATAATTATTGAAAGAACTGCGCCGATAACCAAGCGGAACATTCCTGTGATAACCGGCTGAATAAGATTTTCCACGGAAGTTGACACCGCCGCTGCGGCAGAGTTCGGAACCTGAAAATCGTTTGTATAGACACTTGAATCCAATCCGAAAATTGAAAGGAAAAATCCGAGCATTCCCATAACCCAGTTTGGCAAAGCCGAAAAACTGTTTGCAATGGCTGAGTTGATGCCCTGAGTGTCAATCATTTGTTGCAGATTTGTTGTTAAGGTCTGCTGAACAAATGCCGTATAAACCCACGATGCAAGAAAATTTGAAATGTGATATGCAAGAAAGCCCGTAAGAGCCAAACCTGCAACATTGAGAATTGTAATTGCTATGCCACGCTTGAAATCAATAAAAAACAAAAGCGCAAACACGGCAATAATAATTATATCTGCAACCAAATTTATTACTCCTGTTTTGAAGTTTGAGCGGTATCGTCGCTCGATACACTGTCAAGGTCAATAAACCTAATTTGATTTACGCTGAGAATGTAAGCGGTGTAGTCCGAGGCAAGCACAATCTTTTTTGAACCGGTTCCCGAATTTGTCGAATAAAGCAAATCGCCATTTTGATTATAACCGTAAACAACATTTCCGTCAAGGATTGCAACCGTACCCTTGTAGACAGAAAGTGAATCGGCTTTGTGTTCGGTATTTATTGTGTACTGTGCCTCACCGTTGCTGTTATAGCTTATGAGAGCAACACTTCTTCCGTCACCGCTCCTTGAAAGAGCCATTGTATAGGTTGATGTATCTGTGTTAAAGCAGTAATTTGAAAGGGTTTTGTCCTCATAGCTTACTGTTTTGTAATTCTTTTCACCCTTTTTAACAATATAGCTTGCCTGTGAACCCACAAGAACCGCCGTATCTGAGGTCAGATACTTGCAATCAAGCACGCTGTCACCCGAAATTTTGTAGGTTGAAACAGGCTTTTCCTGTGAAAAATCAAGCACATAAACGCCCGTTACCGCTGAACCCTTATCACTTGACACACCTGTAGCAACGCAACCGGAGCCGTCCTTGTTAATTGCTACCGATGTTATATAATACTCCGAAAAAGAATATTTGTAAATTCTGTTATTATTTTTGCTGTAGGCATACAGCGTTGTAAGATAACCGTTGTCCTCGGTAACAAGACAGTATGTACCGTTTGAGGCAACATCACCTGTGTATATTTTATTTTCGGCATTGCCTGAGTAAAGCGTTTCGTCAAAACTGCTTATCTCATAGCTTGCACTGCCGATTCCGTATGTGAGAAATCTGTTTTCATTGTTTTTCATTACGGGATTTGAATGTGTAAGCTGAAGTCGTGCAACCTCTGTACCCGAATTTGTAAGGGTTACGAATGAGGTGTCCGACGCATACACAGCATGTCCCTGTGACACTGCAAAGTTGCCCGATGAAACCTCGGAACCGATAATGTCAACGGGATAGCCGTGACCGGCATTTCCGAGTACATCATAAGTCCACCAGTTTGAGATATTCTCCCATGTTAGCTTGTCACGGTTTGCAAAGGCAAAAACTATAAGTCCTGCAGCAATGGCAATACACGCACCGAGTACGATTTTCTTGACAGCCTGCGGCGACATTTCGGTTTTTTCCTGTTCATAATCGTCAAGAGGCATATCCTCATAGCTCATTACATCTCTGTCGGTTTTATGTGTCTTTCGTTTTGAATAATGTCCTTTAAATTTTTTAAACATCAGCGTTCACTCCTTTTTTGTGAACTGTTGTCATTTTCATAATTCACACGATTCAGGTACAATCCGCAAGCCTGTGCGGTGGGACCCGAATATTTTCTGTTTTTCTTTTCTATAATGGAGGGAATTTCATCGGGAGCAATTTTACCCTGCTGAATCCTGAGAAGTGTTCCCACCATAATACGAACCATATTGTACAAAAAGCCGTCAGCCTCAACCTTCATTGTAACAAGGTCGCCCTCACGGGTTACCGAAAAGGCTTTTACATTTCTGGTCATATCCCCTTTTTCACGGTTATCAAGCGTGCAAAAGGAAGTGAAATCGTGTCTGCCGACATATGCCTGAGCGGCTTTGTCGAGCAGATTTTCGTCAATTTTGTATCTGTAATGAAGCGCGTATCCGTCAAGAAACGGATTTCGCACCTCACTGTTCCAGATTTTGTAGATATATTCCTTGCTTGTGCAGGAATAGCGGGCGTGAAAATCGGGTGCAACCTCTTTGCAGTCAAGAACCGCAATGCTTAGCGGCAGCCAGCGGTTAAGCGCCGCCTTGAGTCTTTCGGGCTTTATGGGATGCTCTGTTTTAAGGCTGATGCAGTACATATTTGCGTGAACTCCGCTGTCTGTGCGACTGCATCCCTTTACATCAAAGTCATCACCGATAATCTTTGAAAGAGCAGTTTGAAAAGCCTCCTGAACCGTCATTGCGTTCTGCTGAATCTGCCAGCCGTGAAACTTTTTTCCGTCATATGAAATTGTGAGAAGAAGATTTCTTAAACTGCCGCAGGCAGGAATATGTTGCATAAAATCACTCCGCCGATTAGAAGTGCGACCATTACAAAAGATACATAGTCACGCTTTGCCATATGAATAGTTTTCATTCGTGTTCTTCCTGTTCCGCCACGGTAGCAACGGCACTCCATAGCTGTTGCAAGCTCATAGGCTCTTCTGAATGCCGAAACAAAAAGCGGAATAAGAATAGGGATAAACGCCTTTACCCTCTGAATAATATTACCTGACTCCATATCGGCACCTCGTGCCTTTTGAGCCTGAGTAATTTTGTCGGTTTCTTCAAGAAGTGTGGGAACAAATCTTAAAGCAAGCGACATCATCATTGCAATCTCGTGAACGGGAAAGTGCAGTTTTGCAAGCGGCTTCATCAGTCTTTCGATTGCGTCCGTAAGCTCTGTCGGAGAAGTTGTGAATGTAAGACAGGAGCTTGCAAGGATAAGACAGATGATTCTTACCGAAACAAAAATTGCTCTGTTAATGCCGTTTAAGGTAATTTTGAAAATTCCCCATTGTACAAGCGGATCACCCGAACCGTAGAACACATTGAGAATTGAGGTTACTATTATAATAAATATAATTACTTTCATGCTTTTGAAATAGAACTTTGCAGGCACCTTGCTTGCCGCAACAAAAAGTGCGGTAAAAAGCACAACAAGCGCAAGCGAAGCATAATTAAAAGTACAGAAAATAATTACGAGAAATCCGACAAGCATAATCAGCTTTGCACGGGGATCACTTTTGTGGATTACGCTGTTCGCAGGAAAATACTGACCGAACGCAACATCTCTTACCATATTTTACCCTCCTTGTCAAGCAGTGAGGAAATACAGTCCATTGCCTCATCAACAGTAAGTATTCCTTCGGGAACATCAAAACCTTTTTCACGCAGTTCAAGCATAATTTTTGTTATCTGCGGTACTCGAAGTCCTATTTTTTCAAGCTCTCGCCCCTTTGAGAAAACTTCTTTTGTCTTATCAAACATAACGAGGTTTGACTTGTTCATAACGATTATCTTATCGGCAACCCTTGCAATGTCTTCCATGCTGTGGGATACAAGGATAACGGTGTTTTTGCGTTCCTTGTGATACTGCACAATCTGACTCAACAGCACATCTCTGCCCATAGGATCAAGACCTGCGGTCGGTTCATCAAGAACGAGAACCTCGGGATTCATTGCTATAACACCTGCAATTGCCGCCCTTCTCTTTTCACCGCCCGAAAGGTCGAACGGAGATTTTTCAAGAAGTTCATCTTTAAGTCCGGTAAATCTTGCGGCGTCATTTACCGCTTTTTCAAGCTCTGCACCGCTCTTGCCCATATTTGTAGGGCCGAATGCGATGTCCTTGGCAACGGTTTCTTCAAAAAGCTGATATTCGGGATACTGAAATACCATTCCGACTTTGAAACGGATTTTTCTGATATCCTTGGGATTTGCCCAGATATCCTCGCCGTCAAGAAGAACCTGTCCGGAAGTTGGTTTCATAAGTCCGTTGAGCATTTGAACAAGTGTTGATTTGCCCGAACCCGTGTGTCCCATAATGCCGATAAACTCGCCTTTTTCAATTGAAAGGCTCAAATTATTGACAGCGGTTTTCTCAAACGGAGTGCCTGTTCCGTAAACATAGCTTAAATTTTTCAGTTCAAGCACCTTGCTCATGACAGCACCTCCTCAAGCATTTTTACACATTGCTCTGCATTGAGAGGAAGTTTATCAAATTTCACTCCGCACCCCCTGAGTCTGTATGCAAGCTCTGTTGCCTGCGGAACATCAAGACGGTGCTTTTTGAGCAGCTCCGCCTGTGAAAAAACTTCTTCGGGTGTACCCTGAGTGAGGATTTTTCCTGCGTCCATAACGACAACTCTGTCGGCAAGGACTGCCTCTTCCATATAGTGTGTGATGAGGACAACCGTCATATTCTTTTCACGGTTGAGTTTTAGAAGCGTTGTCATTACCTCGTCACGGCCGTTAGGGTCAAGCATTGCCGTGGGTTCGTCAAGAACTATGCATTGCGGCTGCATTGCAAGAATTCCGGCAATTGCAATACGCTGTTTCTGACCGCCCGAAAGCTTGAACGGAGCGTGTTCACGGTAATCGTACATATCAACGGCTTTGAGGGCATCGTCAACCCTCTGCCGAATCTCCTTTGGCGGTATTCCGAGGTTTTCGGGGCCGAATGCAACATCTTCCTCAACAACGCTTGCAACAAGCTGGTTGTCGGGATTTTGAAGTACAAGTCCCACTTTTTCTCTTATGTCATATGTCTTGTTTTCATCTGATGTGTCATCTCCGTCAACATACACTTTGCCCTTATCCGGCAATAGCATTGCGTTGAGATGTTTTGCAACAGTTGACTTTCCGCATCCGTTGTGACCGAGAAGGGCAACAAATTCACCCTTTTCGATATTGAGAGAAACACCGTCAACCGCATTTTTATACGGCTGACCGCTTTCAATGTCAGAATATGAAAAGCTGATGTTGTCAAGTGAAATAAAGCTCATTTATTATTTCTCCCATATTGCGGTTGAGCCGCACGGCAATACAAGTCCCGTGTCGCTCACCTTCAGTCCTATTTCATCGCTTGATACTTTTCCGCCGAAGTCCTTCTGCAAAAGAACTCCGAGCAAATACTCCATTACAGCGGGAGAAAGTCCCGTTGTGTAGGAATTGAGAATGAAAAACAGCGGATTGTCTGAGAGAACCTGTTTGCACAGGGTTACGAGTGAATAAAGCTGTTCTTCAAGTTTCCAGACCTCACCGCCCGGACCTCTGCCGTATGACGGAGGATCCATAATGATTCCGTCATACCTGTTGCCACGGCGGATTTCACGCTGTACAAATTTTACGCAATCGTCAACGAGCCAACGGACAGGTCTGTCGGCAATACCGCTTGATGCGGCATTTTCCTTTGCCCACTGAACCATGCCCTTTGATGCGTCAACATGGCAAACGGTTGCACCTGCGTTCATACACGCAAGAGTTGCACATCCTGTGTAACCGAAAAGGTTGAGAATTTTAAGCGGTCTGTTTTCGTTTTTAATTTTTTCTGCGGCAAAATCCCAGTTAACTGCCTGTTCGGGGAACACACCCGTGTGCTTGAATCCCATAGGCTTGATGTTGAAAACGAGGTCGCCGTAATTTACAGTCCAGCGGTCGGGAACTTTTTTGTACTGCTCCCAACTTCCTCCGCCACGATTTGAGCGGTGGTAACGGGCATGTGCCGAATACCAAAGAGGATTTTTCTTTTCGCTTGACCAGATAATCTGCGGATCGGGACGGATAAGGATTATATCTCCCCATCTTTCAAGTCTTTCCCCGTCAGAGGTATCTATAAGTTCATAATCTTTCCATTTATCAGATAATCGCATTATGCAAGTCTTTCCCTTACTACCTGTGCGGCTTCTTCCGCAAGGTTCTGAATTTCTTCGAGGTTTTCGCCCTCGAGCATTACTCTTACGAGAGGTTCTGTTCCCGATACACGAACAAGAATTCTGCCTCTGTCACCGAGGATTTCGCTAACTCTTTCGATTTCAGCCTTGATTTCCCTGTCTGTATAGAATGAGAGCTTGCCCTCTCTGCTGACCTTTACATTAATGAGCACCTGCGGCAAACGCTCCATAATCTTTGCAAGCTGACTGAGCTTTTCGCCTGTTCTCTTCATAATGCTGAGAATCATTGCGCCTGAAAGCTGACCGTCGCCTGTTGTTGCATAGTCAAGCAAAATGATGTGACCGCTCTGCTCGCCGCCGATGTTGTAGCCCTCCTGCATCATAGCCTCAAGAACATATCTGTCGCCAACCTTTGTTGAAACAAAGTGCATATCGTTTTCTTCGCAGAACTTGTTAAAGCCCATGTTTGTCATAATTGTTCCGACAACGGCATTTTTTTTGAGTACGCCTCTCTGCTTCATATCATTTGCACAGATTGCAATAAGGTAATCGCCGTCAACAAGGTTTCCGTTTTCGTCAACCGCAAGACATCTGTCGGCATCACCGTCAAATGCAAGACCGCATGAAAGCTTGTGTTCACGAACATACTTCTGCAATTTGCTCATATGAGTTGAACCGCAGTCACGGTTGATGTTCACACCGTCAGGCTCGTCAAAAAGCATATGAACCTTTGCACCAAGCTTTGTGAAAAGCTTTTCGGCTGTTCTTGAAGAAGAACCGTTTGAGCAGTCAAGGGCGATTTCCATACCCTCAAAGTCGCAGTCAACTGCTGAAACAAGGTGGTCAATATACAAATCAGCCGCCTCTGTATCATATGTTACTCTGCCGATATTTTCATCTGTTGCGGATGCATACGGAACAACATGGTCAAGTACGATTTCTTCAATTCTGTTTTCGAGGGCATCGGGGAGCTTGCATCCGTCAGAGCTGAAAATTTTGATACCGTTAAATTCAAACGGGTTGTGTGATGCGGAAATCATAATACCTGCATCGGCATTGTATTTGCCTACAAGATAAGCAACCGCAGGAGTAGGAACTACCCCGAGAATGTGAACATTTGCACCTACCGAGCAAAGTCCTGCAATAAGTGCGCCCTCAAGCATATCGCCCGAAAGTCTTGTGTCCTTACCGATTAAAATTGTGGGGTGTTCAACCTCATCGCTGATAAGAACCATTGCCGCCGCTCTGCCTATATTCATTGCAAGTTCGGGTGTAAGCTCTGCGTTTGCAACACCTCTTGCACCGTCTGTACCGAATAATCTTCCCATTATATATATTCCTCCGTTAAAATAATTTGTAGATTGTAAATTTTCAAAACTGAAAATTTCTGTATAACCCAAGTAAAAGCCTTGCACTCTGTTGAATTATACACTCATATTGTGACTGATTTATGACTCCCTGTCACCAAAGAGAGTCGGCTGTGTAGGCTGTGCATTTACAACGCCCTTAGGAAATTCACAGCCGAGATGTCTGCAAGCCTCGGCAGTTATGCATCTGCCTCTCGGTGTTCTGCTGACAAAACCTATCTGCAAAAGATACGGTTCATAGACATCCTCGATTGTTACAGCCTCTTCACCGATTGCCGCCGCAAGTGTTTCAAGTCCGACAGGACCGCCGTTGTAAAAACGAACGATTGCCTCAAGCATTCTTCTGTCGTTGCGGTCAAGACCGAGTTCGTCAATTTCGAGTCTGTCAAGTGCTGTCCTTGCGGTTTCAAGTGTGATGACACCGTTTGACATAACCTGTGCAAAGTCACGCACACGCTTTAAAAGTCGGTTTGCAATTCGTGGTGTTCCCCTTGAACGGGACGCAATTTCAAGCGCACCGTCATGTTCAATTTTTATTTCGAGAATTCCGGCGCTTCTTTCAACAATCTGTGCAAGCTCCTCGGGAGTGTAGAGTTCAAGTCTTAACACCACACCGAAACGGTCACGCAAAGGAGCAGTCAGCTGACCTGCTCTTGTGGTTGCTCCGACAAGTGTAAATTTTGGCAACGGCAGATGATACGAAGCCGCCATCTGACCTTTACCCGTGATGATATCAATTGCAAAGTCCTCCATTGAAGGGTAAAGTATTTCTTCAACGGAACGGCTCAGTCTGTGGATTTCGTCAATAAAAAGCACATCGCCCTCGTTAAGGTTGGTAAGCAATGCCGCAAGGTCGCCCGGCTTTTCAATTGCAGGACCTGAGGTTATTCTCATTGACACACCGAGTTCATTCGCAATGATTCCCGAAAGAGTTGTTTTACCGAGTCCCGGAGGGCCGTAGAGCAGTACATGGTCAAGGGTTTCGCCTCTGATTTTTGCCGCCTCGATAAAGACCTTGAGGTTTTCCTTTGCCTTTTCCTGTCCTATGTATTCCGAAAGTGTTTTCGGTCGCAGAGGGTTGTCGCTCTCTGCCGTATCTTCGGGAATTTCGGAAGTATCGGTTATTCTGTTTTCAAAATCAAATTCATCCGAGAATTCCATTTTACTCATATATTACTGTCTTCCCATCTGTTTTAATGTGAGCGAAATAAGCTGTTCAACAGGCAAGGCGCTGTCGAGTGTTGCGAGTACGGGAGAAACATCCGACGGAGAATAGCCCAAAACTCCGAGTGCCTCGATTGCTTTCGGAACATTTCCCGTTGAAACATTCACGCTGTTCTGTGCCGCCTGTGCAAAGGAACTGTCCTCTTTAGCCGCTTTTGCAAGCTTGTCCTTGAGTTCAAGAACAATTCTCTGTGCAATTTTTTTGCCTATTCCCTGTGCTCTTGTAATTGTTTTGAGGTCATCGGAGGCAATCGCCATTGCAACCTGTTCGGGACTGAGCTCCGACAAAACCGCAAGTCCTGCCTTTGGACCTACACCGCTTACGCTGATGAGGTTTTTAAAGGTTTCAAGCTCTGCCTTTGTTGCAAAGCCGAAAAGGTCAACCGCATCTTCCCTTACATTAAGGTAGGTGTAAAGCGTTACCTCTGTGTTAAGCTTTACGGCTTTGAGTGTGTTCATTGTTGTCTGGCACATATAGCCGACACCGCCGCACTCTACTACCGCCGCATTTGATTCTATTGCAATAAGTTTTCCTCTTACGGAATAAAGCATATTTAAAGTCCCTTTCCGTACATTACTCTTCTGAGCTGTGAGCCTGCCGCCTGTGTGTGACAGATTGCAATTGCAAGTGCGTCACAGGTATCATCGGGTTTCGGGATTTCTTTCAGCTTTAAAAGTCTTGCGGTCATTTCCATAACCTGTGGTTTTTTAGCCTTGCCGTATCCCGTTACAGCCGTTTTGACCTGGAGAGGAGTGTACTCAAAGATTGGTATTTTAAGTTTTTGTGCCGCAAGCAGGGTTACTCCCCTTGCCTGAGCAACATTGATAGCCGTTTTCTGATTGGTCTGAAAGTAAAGTTTTTCGATTGCAAGGGCGTCGGGGCGACATCTGTTGAGAATAGCATAGGTTTCGTCATAGATGTACTCAAGCCGTTTGTTAAAATCAGTTCCGGCAACGGTTTCAATTGCACCGTAACCGAGAGTTTTATATGTATTCGATTGAAAATTGATTGCTCCCCAACCTACAATGGCATATCCGGGATCAATTCCAAACACTACCAAAACAATACCTCCGAAAAAATCCAAAAATGGCATAATAACATAGCCTAAAACATTATAACACACACAACTTTATTTATCAATAAAATTATTCGTTAATCTGCGTATTCCGCTCAAAATGTACATAAGAAACATTGAACGGCTGATTTACTCGGTTTTTTGCGTGTTATCGGCACGGCTGAGCGTGATTTTTGAACCGTTGTATGACAAATCAAGCTTTTTTCCGTGGGGAATATATTCAAAGGTGTAGTTTCGGTAAAGCTTCGGCACAAATATGACAAGCGTTGTATCATCGGCAACATATTTTCCGCAAAGCTCCGCCTTGTCTTTTCCGCTCATCATAATAAGGGACGCATTGCCACCGTCAAACGAAAGGTTTATCCTTCCGCCGCCGTCAAGCTCTGCACTCCAGTCTGTGCAGGTAAGCTCATTTTGATATCCCGATGTGTCGGTACTGCATGAACAAAGCAGAAAACATAAACAGATTAAAAGCAAAATGACAAATTTCTTCATAAAAACCGCCCTCACAGGTATATGATATTATTACAGATTATTCATGAAATCCGAAAATTAGTACATATGCCGTTGACGGCAGATAACGAAATTTACAGTTTTGTTATAATTCTTGAAAAGCATAATTATTTTGTGTATATTGTATGGTGTGATTTTATGGAAAATTTTAAAAACGAGAACACGGAGGGATTGTTTTGCAACATGAGATAACCGAAAAGCATAATGTTTTTGAAGAAAACGGAGAGGTTATGTGTGCAGGCTGGGCAAGAACGCCTGTTTTTGAATATAACAGCGAACAGAGCAAAACAAGCGGAAAACACAGCGAAAGGGATTGCTATTTCATAAGCAACACAGAGGTTTCGCTCTATCTTTCGGTTGAAAATTTAGGCATGGAATTTGCGGTAAAAATTGCGGTTGCCGACCTTAAAAGAGGCGGTGTGATTTATGATTGTGTTGTAAAGAAATTTGTTTTCAGCAAGAATGAGCTTCCCGAATCGGGCAGTTCGGGAGAGCTTTTGTACACGGACAAAAGGCTTCAGCTGCAGTTGACAAACACACCGAACGGAAGATTTTTAAAATGTGATTTTATCGACTTTGGCGGCATAAAAAATCTTTACTTTAACATTAATCTCAAAAAGACGGCGGGCGAAAGTCTTAACGAAATTGCGCCGTTTGAGAGAGACAGAAAATATTTTTATCTCAAACGCTTTGTTCCCAAATTTGTCGCAGGCGGAATTATCCGTGTTGGCGGTATGGAATATTCTTTAAACGAAACAACCACAAACGCTTACTTTGACTGGACACGCTTTTCAAAGCCGAGAAAGCATAATTATCAGAGATTAAGCTCCGACTGCTTTATTGACGGAAAACGCTTTTCCCTCTGTCTTGCAAGCAGAGTCGGTGACAACCGTTACGGCAACGAAAATTGCTTTTTCACAGACGGTCATCTTGTAAAGCTGTCACAGATAAATGTTAAAAGCACAGGCGGAAAGCTTGACAGACCGTGGTACTTTAAGGCGGGATATTCGGCAGTTGACATTACATTCAAGCCGTTCACCGTAAAAGGCGAGGCTATGGCGGCATATATGGACAAAACAACCGTAATTTTCGGCAGACTCTACGGAGAATTAAAGAGAGTTGATATGGATAAGCCGTTAGTCCTCGATAATTCTCAGGCACACATTGTTCTGACGGAATTTTAAAATTTAAAATCGGCAAAAATAAACACGGCAATCATTTCAGATGATGAACTGCCGTGTTTTAATTTTATAAAATAAAGTCGGGAAAACAATGCTTTGCATTAAGCAAGCTGTGTTCCCGACCGAAATTTTCAATTTTTCGTTTTCAACTATTAATTTGTAAAATTACACTTCCCTGTTCGGGTCTGTGTTTTTCTGCTTAACAGGAGCTTTTGTAGCATCTTTGTCGGTAAATCTTGCAAAGATTGAAAGCGTTGTGAGAAAGCAGATGAGAATGTACAAAAGAAGTGCAATTACAGAAGCAAGGCTGATTGTATAGCTTACCATTGTGAGAATTGAAAGCACACCGAGCAGACAGCAGATGATTGAAACGATATTCTTCATATTGCGTTCTTTGTCAAGAGCGCAGAAGAAAAATCCTGCAATCGGTATAATGAAGAAAATCGGCATAAAAAGCGAATACTTAAAAACCGCATCATTTGAACCGCTGAGTCCCCACACAGACATAATATCAAATACGGAATAAGAATGGAGTACATTTTTTTCGTCAATGTACTGGAAATACGGCAACGCACAGAGTACGATTTCAACGAGATAGAGCACGCAAAGTGTGATTCTTAATTTTTTTCTTGTTTTGTTTTCGGGCATTTTGAGCATTTTGTTCCTCCGAGATTTTTTTAAATCATTTTTAAATCATCAATATGTTACATTGTAACACAAATTATTCAGTTGCACAATAGAAATTTTAGTGTTATAATTATGACTAATGTACACAAAACACTGCATTCGTACATTGCTTTATTCTGTGCAAAAAGGAGATAATATAATGGGATATATAAATGAATCCGTAATTTACAATATTTATCCGCTCGGTTTTTGCGGAGCACCAAAGGAGAATGATTTCAAACAGGAATACAGACTTGACAAAATTTACGGCTGGATTGACCATATGAAGTCAATGTCGGTAAACGCACTTGTTTTCAACCCTGTTTTTGAAAGTTCAAAACACGGCTATGATACTATTGATTATAAAAAAATCGACTGTCGGCTCGGGGACAACGAATCTTTCAAAAAAATTTGCAAAACACTTCACGATAACGGCATCAAAATTATGCTTGACGGCGTTTTTAATCATGTGGGAAGAGATTTCTTTGCCTTCAAAGATGTTCAGCAGAACCGTGAAAATTCAAGATATGCGTCTTGGTTTGAAAATATAAACTTTTGGAACAACAGTCCTTATAATGACGGTTTCAGCTATGAGGGCTGGGCAGGTTACTACGACCTTGTAAAGCTTAATCTCCACAATGACGAGGTAGTAAACTATCTTCTTGACTGTGCAAGATTTTGGATTGATGAGTTTGATATTGACGGACTTCGCCTTGATGCGGCTGACTGCATTGACATTGAATTTTTCAAGAAATTAAAAAATGTTTGCAAAGAGAAAAAGTCCGATTTCTGGCTCTACGGCGAGATTACCCACGGCGATTACAATCATTGGGCAAATCCCGATGTGCTTGACTCGGTTACAAACTACGAATGCTACAAAGGCATTTATTCAAGCCATAATGACCACAACTATTTTGAAATTGCTCATTCTCTTAACAGACAGTTTGCTAACGGCGGTATTTACAGAAATATCTACACATATAATTTCGTTGATAACCACGATGTAAACCGTGTTGCAAGTATGCTTAAAGACAAAAATCATCTTAATAATGTTTACACGATGATGTATACAATGCCCGGAGTACCGTCAATTTACTACGGAAGTGAATTCGGCATTGAGGGTATGAGAACTGCCTATAGCGATTATGAGCTTCGTCCCTGTCTTGACCTTGATTCCATCCCGAACCCGAACTATGAACTTCTTGAGCATATCAAAAAACTCGGTGTAGTAAGGCTTGCACTCGAAGCTCTCAAGTACGGCGATTTTGAAAACATAAATATTCAGAATGAAAAGCTTGTATACAGAAGAAAAACCGACAATCAGACTGTTTTTGTTGCATTTAACCTTACAGACCGTGTTGAAAGAATCGGTTTTGACACAGGCTGCAACGCAAAGCTTACAGATGTTCTCAACGGCAACGAAGTTATTGATGTAAACGGTTACTATGAAATTGAAATGCAGCCGTATCAGTCAAGGATTCTTGTTGTTAATGACGGAAGTTTCAGGGTTGATTTCAATGCAGACAATACAGATTGCAGAGCAGCTGAAATTGACGAAGCTCCTGCAAATGAAGAAACTTCAGTTAAAGCTGTTAAAACAGAAAATTGCTGTGAAAGCAATTCGGACAATGCCGAAAATACGACAAAAGAAATCAAGCCGGGTATTTACCTACATTTCAAGGGTGGCGAATATGAGGTTATCAACTTTGCAACCCACAGCGAAACAGGTGAAAAACTTGTAATTTACAGAAATCTCCACAACACAAGTGAAGTGTGGGCAAGACCTGTCGAAATGTTTGCCGAAAAAGTTGATGTTGACGGCAGAAAAACAGACAGATTTACTTTTATAGGTTGACAATAAGCGTAAGCAAATGATTAAAAAGACCGAATATATTTTTTATTCCGGTCTTTTTTTGTGCAAAAATACTGTTTTTTTAATCGTGATGACAAGATTTGACTATGTTTTTGCAAATAGTGTGTTGAATAAATCACATAATATGATAAAATAGACATATGTTGTGTTATGACTGAATTTTTGTTTTTTTGAGAGTAACTTAGGGGGATTAAATATTATGTTGAGGGATTTAAAGCCAACCGATAATGTAGGTGGTTTCGATGTCAGACCCGGCAACTTTCTTTTAAACGGTGCAACAACCGTTTCCGGCGGTGTAAACTTTACTATTCATTCGGTTTATGCCGTTGAGTGTACATTGCTTTTATTCAGACCTTATGCAAAAATTCCGTATGCAAGGCTCAGATTTCCGGATTCTTACAAAATCGGCAACACCTATTCAATGCTCGTGTTCGGTCTTGATGAGGTTGATTTTGAGTATGCATATTCCTTTGACGGTCCGTATGAACCCGAAAAAGGCATTATTTTTGATAAAAAGAAATACATTCTTGACCCATACGCAAAGGCTGTAATCGGTCAGAGCGGCTGGGGTAAAAAACAGGAGCATGAGGGTGTTTATAAGGCAAGAGTTGTCAACAGCGACTATGACTGGGGCAACTGCACTCAGCCGAAGCTTCCGTTTGAAGAGCTTATTATTTATGAAATGCATGTAAGAGGCTTTACTCAGGACGGCTCCTCAGGCGTTAAAAACAAAGGTACATTCGCAGGTATCCGTGAAAAAATCCCCTATCTTAAAGAACTGGGCATCAATGCCGTTGAAATGATGCCTATTTTTGAGTTTGACGAAATGGGCTCATATCGTAATTATGACGGGCGTCAGCTCTACGATTACTGGGGCTATAACACCGTATGTTTTTTTGCTCCGAACACAAGCTATGAGAGCGACCACGAGCATCATCACGAAGGCAGAGAGCTTAAACAGCTTGTTCGTGAGCTTCACGAAAACGGAATTGAAGTTATCCTTGATGTTGTGTTCAACCACACGGCAGAGGGCAACGAAATGGGACCGTATTTCTCGTTCAAGGGCATTGACAACAACATTTACTATATGCTCACTCCGGACGGAAAGTATTACAATTTCAGCGGTTGCGGCAATGTTCTCAACTGCAATCAGCCGATTGTGCAGCAATTTATACTTGACTGTCTGCGTTATTGGGTAACAGAATACCGCATTGACGGTTTCCGTTTTGACCTTGCATCAATTTTGGGAAGAAACGAGGACGGTACTCCTATGGATAAGCCTCCGCTTCTCAAGAGCCTTGCGTTTGATCCGATTCTCGGCGGAGTAAAGCTTATTGCAGAGGCATGGGACGCAGGCGGACTTTATCAGGTCGGCTGTTTTCCGTCATGGAACAGATGGGCTGAATGGAACGGAAGATACCGTGACGACCTCAGAAAATTTCTTAAAGGCGACAGCCACCTTGCATGGGATGCGGCTCAGAGAATTACAGGCTCAAGAGATTTGTATGACCCTACCTACAGGGGCTACAATGCGTCGGTAAACTTTATTACCTGTCATGACGGATTTACTCTTTATGATATGTATTCATACAACGAAAAGCACAATCTCGAAAACGGCTGGAACAATACTGACGGCGCTAATGACAACAACAGCTGGAACTGCGGTGCAGAGGGTGATACAAATGATTACAATATCAACAAGCTCCGTATCAAAATGGTAAAAAATGCTTTTGCAACCCTTATGTGCAGTCAGGGACCTGCTCTTTTCCTTGCAGGCGATGAATTCTGCAACACTCAGTTCGGCAACAACAACGCTTACTGTCAGGACAACATTATCTCATGGCTTGACTGGACAAGAAAAGAAAAGCATAAGGATGTATTTGAATTTTTTAAATATATGATTGCTTTCAGAAAGAGATTCCATATTATCACAGACAGCAGAGGCAAGGCAACATGCAGTTATCCGCCTGTCAGCATTCATTCAAATGTTGCGTGGAGTGCCAAGTATCACGATGATACAAGAATGATTGGCGTTATGTACGCCGGTGCAAGTCTTAAACAACAGGGACTTGACGAGTTTGTTTACTTTGGCGTCAATGCTTATTGGGATTATGTAAATGTTGAGCTTCCCGACCTTCCCGAAGGATACCACTGGAAGCTTTATGTAAACACAGGCAACGAGCCTCAGGATGTAATCCTTGAGGACAGAAATGTTATTCTCTATGACAAACGAATTAATATGGCAGGCAGAAGTGTCATTGTTGCTGTCGGAGAAAGATATTAATTATAAGGACAATTTCTTTGTTTGAGAAAACCGCCCCTACACGAAAATGTGTGGGGGCTTCATGTTTTTATAGGTTTCGGATTGTTGTAGAAATTGCATAAATAAGAAGTTTATTCCTTGAAATATAGGTAAAAAGTTTGTATAATTAAAGCAACAGTATTTTTAAGGAGAATATTTATGCAAAGAGAAAATTTTAAGTCGAGGACAGGTTTTCTTCTTGTAAGTGCAGGCTGTGCGATTGGCATAGGCAATGTCTGGCGTTTTCCGTATGTTACGGGCGAAAACGGCGGCGGATTGTTCGTGCTTTTTTATCTTGCATTTCTTGTGCTTATGGGAATTCCCGTTCTGACAATGGAGCTTGCAGTCGGCAGAGCAAGCAGAAAAAGTGCCGTATTAAGCTATAAAACACTTGAAAAGCCAAAGAGCAAATGGCACATTCACGGTTGGCTGTGTATGATAGGCTGTTACCTTTTAATGATGTTTTACACGCCTGTTTCGGCTTGGATGTTAGATTACTTCTATAAATTTGCAACGGGAACATTTAAAAGCGGAATGAACTCAGAACAGGTTTCGGGAGTGTTTAACAACCTTATGGCATCGCCTGTTGAGATGATTATATGGCTTGCGATAATCGTTGTATTCGGATTTTTTGTATGCAGTCGAGGACTTCAAAAAGGCATTGAAAAGGTCAGCAAGGTTATGATGCTTGCGTTGCTTGCGCTGATTGTCATTCTTGCAATCAACAGTATGATGCTTTCAAATGCGGGAGAAGGCTTGAGCTTTTATCTTGTTCCCGATTTCGGAAAGGTTAAAGATGTAGGACTCGGCAAGGTAATCACCTCTGCAATGAGTCAGGCGTTTTTCACACTCGGACTCGGAATCGCATCAATGGAAATTTTCGGCAGTTATATGAACAAAGACCGCACGCTTTACGGTGAGGCTGTTCAGATTTGTGCATTAGACACTTTTGTTGCAATTGTTGCCGGACTTATCATCTTCCCTGCTTGCTTCTCATTTGGCGCTCAGCCCGACCAAGGACCGGCCCTTATTTTTGTGACGCTTCCGAATGTTTTCGTAAATATGACGGGCGGTCGGATTTGGGGTACGCTTTTCTTTCTGTTTATGACATTCGCAAGCTTTTCAACGGTTATTGCCGTGTTTGAAAACCTTGTTGCTTTTCTTACCGACACATTCGGCATGAGCAGAACAAAGGCGTCAATAATCAACGGAATTATTATGTTCTTTGCGTGTCTGCCGTGTATTTTCGGATTCAACATTTGGAGCGACTTCAACATTCTCGGCAAAGGTGTGCTTGACCTTGAGGACTTCGTTGTCAGCAACCTTCTTCTTCCGATTGGCGCAATGGTTTATCTCCTGTTCTGCACAACAAAATTCGGCTGGGGCTTTGACAATTACTTTGAAGAATGTAACACGGGTAAAGGTCTTAAACTTTCAAGAGTGCTGAAGCCGTACCTTAAATACGCACTCCCCGTGCTGATTGTTATTGTTTTCGTTCAAGGCTTTATAGGGTAGGATTGACAATCCCCTACGGCTCAAATTGTGCAAATTTGTACAATGTTACATTCCTATAAAATAACATATAAAACTAAAAACTGTACAACCATATTCGGCTGTACAGTTTTTTGTTATCTTGTGTTACCTTTTAGACGTGGATTTGTTTTTGTAACATAACCGTCAAACCAGTTGCTACACTTACGCTCGGGCATAGTATGCTTTTGATATTGCAAACTATCTGCACGAATCGGGAAAGCCGACAACCAACTCGGCTATTTACGGTTACAAGAAAGACCCGAACAACAAAAATCATTGGCTGATTGATGAGGAAGCGGCTACAGTCGTCCGCAGAATTTTCCATTTCACAATAGAAGGCTGCGGACCTTATGACATAGCCCGCACGCTGTTTGATGACAAGGTTGAAACCCCGGCTGTTTACTTTACAAAAAAGGAATTGGAATAAGGAAAAACAAAAAGGAGTTTACCCACCCGTTCAGTTGGAGCGGATATGTTGTCCGCAGTATTCTTGCAAAACAGGAATACTGCGGAGACACCGTAAATTTCCGTACGCACAAGGAATCATATAAGGACAAAAGCTCAGTGAAAAATCCGCAGGAGAACTGGCTGATATTCAATGACACGCACGAAGCAATCATTGACCGAGAAACTTGGGAGCTTGCTCAGAAACTGACAAAAACGCCGAGACGTGTTGACACCACCGGAGTGGCGAATCCGCTGACGGGTCTTGTTTATTGTGCCGATTGCGGTGCAAAGATGTATAACCACCGATTTTTCCGAGCTTACTACGCCGATGATAAATGAGTTTATCGACAAAATTTTAGTTCACGCTCCGTATTATATTGACGGAGAACGTATGCAGGAGGTTGAAATCTATCTCAATTTCATCGGCAAGTTTGAAATTCCTCAACCTCAGCTGAGCGAGGAAGAAATTAAGCGGCAGAAGCAGCTGAAACAGCCCGTCTAAAAAGCAGGGAATGCTATCAGTTGATAAAGGCGAGAAAACACAAGGTCGGCGAGCCGTTTACACTTAGCTGCAAGGGCTGTGACAAGGTATTTGAATCCAAGCACAGCAATGCTTTGCTAAGATTGTGCAGGCTCAGTCAACAGATCACCACCAACCCTGCGTGAAAGGCTGATAATCATCAACTATCATATTCGACACACTCAAACCGGCAAGTGGAGCATAACGGATTATTCAAAGTCTGTAAAGGAAACTTTGGCGCGGTATAAAGCCGCCGTAAAGCAGATAAACGAAAAGAAAAATGAACGGAAGGGACTTCAAAATGAAAAGAAATCCACTTCCGTTTTTAATATCGCCGCACAGTGAGATTGACGGCAAACTGAATGATGAAATCAATGTGCAAGCTGCCCGTGAATATGCCCGCCGCCGTTGCAACCAAACTCAGACGAGAAATACAATGCGGCACGAACACAAGAGAAAAAACAATAGTTTACCGTTAAAAGAAAATTTAAATATTTTTTCAAGCTTGAACAAGAAACGGATTACGACACCTTGCTGTATTGCAGTTTTGCGTTAATCAGATTTTCGTCATGATTATACAACGAGGCAACTTTTCAATGTCCAAGTAATTCAGCACTAATTATGCTAAACCAACATTGTTATTTATTTGACCAATTTAAATATCTTGAATTTAATTAAATTTGACTTCTGACATTATTTTTTGAGGATATAAAGATGATACCAAATAATACGTTCTGTTTCTAATATCGGTGGAATCATAATTGAGAAATTGTTCAGAAGAGATAGGAACGGGTGCAATAAACGTTTTTTGTTCACCTTTTGAAAGTTTAATATACATTCCACAATCATTGTAATACATAACGAGCGGGTAATAAAATTGTAATGAAAAAGCACCTGATTCAATATGAAAAGCTGTTAAATCAACAGTTATTTCATCATCTGTTGTATTGGAAATTATAATTTTTATTAAGCCAAGATTCAAATCTTCACTTTTCAAATAGTCAGAATTTTCTTCCAAATATTCTGATAAATCATCATCATTCATAATGTCCATACGCTTAAGCATGTATGTATCTGTTATAGTGAATTTTGCATTTTGACAAACAAATGAATCGCCCATTTTATATACAACTTTTTCGTTTTGCGGATATTTTGAATTGATACTAAAAAACCTAATGACACCACATATACATAATACTGTTACAATAAGGAGCGTTACAATAACTTTTAAATTATTTTTCTTTCTCATAAAGACTATCTCTCCTGATGATTTTACCCTGCGCTAATTCTATAGTTTCGTCGCAAAGAGCGTTAATCTGATTTTTGTCATGACATGACAGCAACACAACTCTATCGGGAACTTTTGCGGACAAAATCATTTTTTTGACATTTTCACATGAAGCTTCATCCAACGCATTAAAAGGTTCATCTAAAACAAGTATTTGAGGGTCTTCCATCATCGCTGCTGCTATTCCAAGTTTTTGTTTCATACCAAGTGAATATTTTCGGAAACTCTTCTTTTCGTTTGGGTCAAGCCCTACCATTCTCATAGTATCCACTATTTTTTTATCGTCTATTTTCTTTTGTATTTGAGCGAGAATCTTCAAATTTTGAAAACCGGAGTACTCAGAAATGAACCCCGGATTTTCAATTAAAGCCCCAACACTATCAGGAAACGATATGTCTTTTCCTATGATTTTGTTATTTATTTTTACAAAACCACTGGTAGGTAAAATCAGTCCGCAAATTGCACGCATAAGCATAGTTTTCCCCGAACCGTTCTTACCTACAAAACCGTAAATTTTTCCTCCGGAAAGTGATAAATTTATATTTTCCAGTACAAGATTTTTTGATAACTTTTTTGTATAATTACAAATTTCTATATTCATAAATCTCTCCTACTTTAAATAATGTTTTTTCTTTTGATAATTGGCAAGCCTAAAAATAAACATATAACGATTATTAAAAAGGCAACCTCCAGTTCTGTATATATTGATATATTATTTATGGTGCAAAAATCAGTTCTTATCAACATTGAAAAGTTAAACGGCAAAAATTCGCTGCAATAAAACACAGATGTGGTCATAAGGCAGACTATCATCAAAAACGCGACAACAGGTCCAAATGTAATACTGATAATTGCATCAAATGTCATGTGACAAGTTGTAATCATCCAAGGTAACAGTACTGAGGAAATGAAAATTTCTGTCATACTTTTTCCATAAGTGCTTAGCTCCAAAAATTCTTCAGTTATTAAACTGTTTTGAGTTAATGAAAAATTACCGGAAAACAATGTAAAAGCTGTCGAAATTACAAAAAACAGTAAATAGTACAAAGTTGAAGAAACAACACACCAAACTATTTTACTCAACCACCATAAATATCGGGATTTTACCCGCAAAATAAAGGTATCGGCACTTGTCTGCAAATCGTTTGTAATGTATAATCCCACAAACAAATAAGGAAGTACATTAAAAGAAAACCACGTTATGGGAATATCTACACCCTTATTTGCCTCCGGATCAAAAGGGTCACATCCGGCAAAAACATTCATAAAAAAATCCAGAACACCGCAGTCTACAACCGAATTATAATCACTAAAATATAAGCTAATATTATGCCAATACACGAAATCAATAAATATGAACAGCAACGCAGCAAAAATAAAAAATTTACGATTATGTATGATTCCCTCTGTTATATCATGCGAAAGCAAACGAAAAAAAAGACGAACTTTCAATTTAAAAAATCCTTTCTTTTCATGAACAATAAATTTAGTACGAATACTATAATTGTCCCAAAAATCAAGAGCCAAAAGTCAATATTCCAATCACCATCAAATGAAACTGCAATACATGTTGTGACCGTCACTAAGAACGGAAATACTTTGTTTATTATACAGCCAAAAGCACATATTAATTCAGAAAAAAATATTGTAGGAATTAAAAGACATACAAAAGTTTTCATCACTACTTTTGCAAAGCCTACATTGCTTATGCATCCTTCACACAGATAATAATAGCTTTCATATGAATTCCAATTAATTACTGTTCGTGAAAAAAATCTCGACATACCAAGAACTGCGACGAGGAATAAAATGCAAAAAGCCACAGAAAAAGCAAGAACTTTCAAACTATTTCTGACAACCAATGTATTTCTAAATCTAAAGCGAATATAGACATTTGTAAAGTTACTGTTTTTTTCGGAAAATATCGTTGAAAGTAATGCGGCGGTTGGTACAAAAAAGATAGTTGTCGTGTGACCCCCGGCGGCTTCCACAAAATCTGCCATACATATGTTGTCTGTTATATCCATCATATTTTTTTTTAAAAAAGCAAAAAAGTAAAACAATACAAAACTGCAGAGTAAACAGAAAACAACCAAATATTTAAAATATGTCATTGCAACAAAAGTTTTTCTACACGCTTTAAAAAACATCTTTTTTCGCTCCAATAAAATAATACGGAAAAAATGAAAGGCAAAAGAAAATCAAAAATAAAATTGTTACAGAAAAGGTAGTCCCACTTTCACTTGTAGTCGTGACAAGATTTCTGATACTGTAGGCATCAAATCCCAACATTTCAAGACAAAATGATGAAAAAATGTAAATGAAAAAAGGAAAAACAAAAGTCACAAATTTTCTGTTTAAAAAGAATGTAATAAACAATGACAAACTTGCTGTTACTCCCGAAAACAAAAATGTGATAAAAATATATATCGATGTATATAATAACGGTTGCACATAAAATAAATCAGCCCACTTATACGCAGGATATATGTTAGTAAATGTATAAGATGCTTCAGGAAGCATTGTCGGTAAAAATATTGAAGAAATGAGAAAACTAAGAACCATTGGAATAGCAACCACGCAACCACCACTTACGAAAACAGCTATGTATTTTGCCACAAGATAATATTTTTTCTTGGCACGAACGCACACATTCCTTGCATATCCCCTGTTTATATCATCATAAAAGGAACTACCAAATGGCAAAGTGGCGAGAATTGGAATAGCCATATAAAAAATGTTTTGCTGAAGATAGATATTATGACTGCCAATCCAGTTTGTATATGAAATTTCAAAAAATCCCATTAAATTTTCATCATTTAAAAATTCAGAATTCAACTGCACACAGTATGGTATTCTTTCAATCGAATACCATGTTACCAATGCTAATGAAATTAGCAAAGAAATTAAAAACAGCCTGTTTTTAAAACTTCTTTTCAGTTCGAATTTAATCATTCTTTGCATTTTATCATTCTCCATTTATTATTTTTCGGATTTGATGACTTGCATAGTTCCTTCTCCTAAAGGATTGCCTGAGAGCACTGTCATCAAATAAAGTTGGTCTTTGTACTCATTAAGTTGTTTGTCCTCAGCAACATATGCTACATTAACATTCAATTTTTTACCGGGTTCAAGTTTTTCTACAAAATAATTTTTTGAAGTCTTTTTCTCACTTGAATTAAAACTTCGTGCTTCGTTATATCCACCGTCTGTACCAAAATGCAAAAGTAAGCTGTTCAATGATACCTCCACATTTTCATTTCCTTTATTCATCATTGTAATGTTAAGCACTACATATGAATATTCATTTGTAATATTTCCTTGGCTATCTTTAATTTCATCCCAGTCCTCAAATGTGTCAAATTCGGGAAGTTCTGCTTTGTTTTTTGAAATGCTTATATCATTTAATTTAACATAAATGCTTGTTCTATCGTCGTACATAGTATCGTATTCAGCACCTTCCTCAAGCAGAACACAACTTTTTGAGCCCAACGCTGAATTTTCTGTGGAAGAGATATTACTTCCATTTGCAACCTGTGTGTTTTTTGCATCAGCATTAGTGTATATATCGTTGATGTCAATAATATCATTTTTTATCAAGTATAAGATGGAAACTATTATAGATGAAGCACAGATGATAATCAAAATAATTACGGTTGTTATTTTTTTATTCAATATATAAACACCTCTATAAGCAACTCCCTACCGCAGTCTAAAAGTCATGCTTTGCGCGCATATATAAAGTCAAAACTTCATTAAAAGGCACAGAGCATAACTTACAAAGCCACAAATATTTTATATGCTGTCAGGACTCCATGCTATGTGGTAACTCACAGCTTCCTTATTCATAATGTAACCCAAAGTAGCATATTTATAGCCGTCTTCTTTAACATAGTTAGGCAAATAATAATATGTACCCTTTGGTAAATTTTTCATATTCTTAGTTGCCCCATTATAGCTCCATGAACCGTAATATCTGTCTACAGTTTTTACGGAGGAAGTATTCTTATTATTTGTACGCTGAACCCAAGCACTCAGAGAACCTCCTGATGTGCTCTTGTTTTCGCACCAAACAGATGTATAATCTTTCTTCTCACGCCAAATAGATCTGCACGGAGTACCTCCGTTGTTACTTCTCGCACTAATGTTGATAATTGTATCTGAAACATTACCGGCAGAGAATACTGAAAAAGTAAGAGCAGACATCAAAGAAAGAACGACCATACCCAACACAATCATCTTTTTTACTTTCTTCATCTTTTACCTCCTGTTAATAAAAATGTTAATAAAAAATTAAAAGTTTTCAAAATTTGAAATATTAAAACACCGGACGCACCTCATCTCTATTATAGAATATAGTGGTTCAGTTGTCAAGACAAAAATCTAATCATTTTATAATAAACTGAACCGATATAGTAGAAGTGGTCTTTCATAATATTTATTATCCTGTTTGATAGGTTTTGGAGCAACTACAACCTGTTTACCTGTGATTGTTTCCACCACTTCAATAAAGCTATAACCTTTAACCTCAATTAGATAATTGAGAGCTGTTGTACCTCCAATCCCACGAGAAAACCACATCCATTTTCCGTTTGAAATTTTCAAGCTATCGTGTGTTCGTGAGGTGTAATTGTTCTTATCAAGTCTTACAAGTTCGTGTGGCTCAAAGTTTTTAAGAATGGTTAGCAAGTTCATTTTCTTTGCTTCAAGCACTACTTTAGGGTCTATATATGGCACTTATTCATACCTCCATTTCTGTTATTTTATCGCAAAAAGAAAAGCCAAGAAATTTTTATTTCTTGACTTAACTCTTTTGCGTATTATTAAATTGCTTTGTTATTGCGAATATCATTGATTATCTTTGCAATGTTACAAGTTACCTGTCCTGAGCATTGGTGGATATCTTCATTAATTTTGCATTCTTCAACGATTGCAAAATCAACTTGCTTAACCAGTTCTCCTATAGATTTATTTTTCTTTGGATTAATACCAAACACCTGAGTAAACAAATTTCTTATATATCTTTGATTTCCTACCTTTTCGTTAGAAATTATCTCCTTTTCATTTGGTTTAATATATTTCTCATAAGCATCTTTATAATGCAAAAGTAAAAACAATTCAAATGCAGGATTAGATATACCAAGTATATTATTATTTTCTCCAAATGCTACAACTTCATCAAAATCCTTAACTTTTTCTTCGAAAATATCTGCATCAAAAACGATAATCATCCTATCCATTTCAGCATCAAAAGATATATCTGAGTTAAGTTTTTGCTCCTCGGCAAACTCTATAAGTCTTCTGGGGAAAGATATATTCTTATCTTGTTGAGTCTTTTCGAGAAAGCGAATATCAATATTAGGATTAATTCCCAATTCTTTTTTATAGTCAACCAGCTTTTCGAAATACCACGTTTCAGTATTTGCACCTTCACAAATAAAGAAATACTTTCTATAAGGCTCTATAGCCTCATTTGTGTCGCTCTTTCTTTGATTCCAATTATAATAACTTCTTACCGGTGCCATATATTTATTCCTCCGTCAAATCAAAATTAGAAAACACAGGAATTGCACCATAACGCCCCTCAAGATAAGCTTTGCTCAATGTTTTATCATATCTTTCTTTGAACTTATCCAACGAATAAACATTACTTGTGTTATTTCCATCTCTTTCAACAAACCATATTTCATCACGTCTAAAAAGCTTTTGCTCCATAATAGATGCTTCGTGGGTTGTAAACAACAACTGAGTTTTATGGCCTTTATGGAAATTCATAAAAAGCTCAAGAAAATGTTCTGTAAGTTTTGGATGAAGACTTCTTTCTAATTCATCAACAACATAAATAATGTCATCGTTTTTGTTAAGTAACATATCGAGTAAATCGAAAATTCTTCTTGTACCATCTGATTCTTCATCGAAATTAAAATCATAAAATGATTTTCCATGATAGAGTTTCAAAGTAGATACAATCGGTTCATCGTCATCCAAAGTAACAGTAAAAAAGCTTTTGTCAGTTCTCATGGTCATTCGTGCCGAAGAATATAATGACTTGTGAGCCATCTTGTTTCGTATGTCCTTCATAACTAAATCAAAAACCTTAGCCGGTAAAGCTTTTCTAAATTCCTCAAAATCAGTTTTTTCAACTCTAACTTTATCAATACCAGTATCAAAGGTTTTTATTAATTTATTGATTAACTCTAAGGATGTTTCATCATTATAATATTGAAAGTTATCAAAAGAAGTATTAGGCTTAACGATAATTATGTTTTGTGATAACCAACTATAAACCTCCTTGAAGAAAACCAGCTTGGAGTCTTCAGAATATTTTTTGTTTCTATTCATTTCCGTAAGAAACAAAATTGATTCATTACCATCAAAATCATCAGTATATGTTTTGAATTTTGCTTCATCAATTTTGTTTAATTTTACATCTTCGCCCAAGTGTGGAAATTTTTCTTCTTCATTTCTTTCAAATAAACATTTTGCATTACCATTTTGATAAAGCTCATATAACCACTCAGATGTGATTCTTCGTTGATTTAATAAAGCCGTAAAACCATAAGCATAGAATTTATCACCAATCGTGAACTGAATTTCAAACGAGCTATTCTTATTTATATTTTCTTCCTTACATTTACAAAACCATTTTGTAGCTACCATAGGAATTGTATCATTAAGCGTACTTTTCAAAAACCAAAAAAAATCAATAAGATTAGATTTACCTGCCGCATTAGCACCATAGATTACTGCGTATTTAAGTATATTCGTACTTTTAATTTTAACCCTATGATCAGTGCCTTTTTGAATTTTTGTAGAAGAAATCATAGTCATCTCTGTTGGTTCAGAAAACGATTTAAAATTCTCAACTGTCACTTTAATAAGCATTATCAATCTCTCCTTCTTATTTAATATTGTAAAGGAGAATTACAAAAAAGTCAATATGTATCCGTTTATTTGGAGAAATTTTCTCTAAATGACCTATTTATCTCGACAAACTTAACCATAGAGCGATTGTTTTTGATGAATTTTACATTTCATCTTGTTCGCTTTCTTTTCTTGTATCTTGTTTTCGATTCACCCTCATCAGGCTCACCTGTAACAATCTCATTTTCTTTTTACAACTATCACCTCTTCTTAATTTTTACTAAAAATTGTTTTTATCACCTCACTTTGGTTATACGGTGAATATGTTATTGGTTTAGCATATATTTTTTGCATAGTGTTATTATATATCACATTATGCAAAGTTGTAAATATAATTTTGAACGTTGTTTTATTTTTGTAAAATCTGGCAATATAAAATACTTATATTTATACAAATTACCTGTTAATAGACTTTTACGACCTAAATTTGGGTATAAAAAAAGAGCCTACTGGCTCGTAACATAACTATTTATAATTCGACATACTTCTTTATGTATAATTTGTTTTGACTCATACGATGGTACACTTTTAGTGAACTACTCACCTGTTTCGGGTTGGATGTTAGATTACTTCTATAAATTTGCAACGGGAACATTTAAAAGCGGAATGAACTCAGAACAGGTTTCGGGAGTGTTTAACAACCTTATGGCATCGCCTGTTGAGATGATTATATGGCTTGCGATAATCGTTGTATTCGGATTTTTTGTATGCAGTCGAGGACTTCAAAAAGGCATTGAAAAGGTCAGCAAGGTTATGATGCTTGCGTTGCTTGCGCTGATTGTCATTCTTGCAATCAACAGTATGATGCTTTCAAATGCGGGAGAAGGCTTGAGCTTTTATCTTGTTCCCGATTTCGGAAAGGTTAAAGATGTAGGACTCGGCAAGGTAATCACCTCTGCAATGAGTCAGGCGTTTTTCACACTCGGACTCGGAATCGCATCAATGGAAATTTTCGGCAGTTATATGAACAAAGACCGCACGCTTTACGGTGAGGCTGTTCAGATTTGTGCATTAGACACTTTTGTTGCAATTGTTGCCGGACTTATCATCTTCCCTGCTTGCTTCTCATTTGGCGCTCAGCCCGACCAAGGACCGGCCCTTATTTTTGTGACGCTTCCGAATGTTTTCGTAAATATGACGGGCGGTCGGATTTGGGGTACGCTTTTCTTTCTGTTTATGACATTCGCAAGCTTTTCAACGGTTATTGCCGTGTTTGAAAACCTTGTTGCTTTTCTTACCGACACATTCGGCATGAGCAGAACAAAGGCGTCAATAATCAACGGAATTATTATGTTCTTTGCGTGTCTGCCGTGTATTTTCGGATTCAACATTTGGAGCGACTTCAACATTCTCGGCAAAGGTGTGCTTGACCTTGAGGACTTCGTTGTCAGCAACCTTCTTCTTCCGATTGGCGCAATGGTTTATCTCCTGTTCTGCACAACAAAATTCGGCTGGGGCTTTGACAATTACTTTGAAGAATGTAACACGGGTAAAGGTCTTAAACTTTCAAGAGTGCTGAAGCCGTACCTTAAATACGCACTCCCCGTGCTGATTGTTATTGTTTTCGTTCAAGGCTTTATAGGGTAGGATTGACAATCCCCTACGGCTCAAATTGTGCAAATTTGTACAATGTTACATTCCTATAAAATAACATATAAAACAAAAACTGTACAACCATAATCGGCTGTACAGTTTTTTTAATATCTTGTATTACTTTTTAGACTTAGGATTTGTTTTTATAACTTCATTCAAGCCTATAAAGTGCATACCTTTTCTTTTTGTTTTTTCAAGATGAATTTTTTCGGAATCAGCAAGCAAATCAGTATAGGGACTGTTTTCAGATTCGACAAAACAGAATATTCTGAATTTTCCGAAAGTTACGGTTTTGTCGGCTTTATGTGCAGAATCGGAATATGCAAGAATATTCGTTTCTCTATTCGGAACTGCTGCGAAAAGAACCTGTTCACCTGTTTTCTTGTCTTTTACTTTGCAAGTTCTGATAAAGGTATATTCACCTGAATAAGTATCGTCCGAAAGTTCAATGTGTTCAAATGCAGTATATTCGGCATTTCGGTTAATCATAGAAATTCTGTTGTTTTGCTTTGTATAAACTGCAGGAGAAACTAAATTAGTTCCTTTGTCAAGCACAAGTACAAAACTACTACTTGGCAAATCCATTAAAGAATCATAAACAAAATGTTTAATTCTGTTTTGTCTTTTATTTGTAAAAGAAGTTTCCACCTCAACAGAATCAAATTGTCGATTATCTAATATATGTGAAACAATCAATTTTGATAATTGAAACAGAAGCAATAATATTAGAAAAACTATGCCAAACGGATTACCCTCTGAATAAAAATAAGCTACAGTGTAATTCAAGATCATTCACCCATTCAAATTGTTGTTCATGTAATTATCAATCTGTTCGCCAATCGTATTTATCAGTTAAAACATTAAGTTCAACATCATTTATTACCACAACCTCATCAGATTTCCAGTATAAAGAAACATCTTCCTGATGATATTTCCAATAAATATTACGGCATTTACTTGTTTCGGAATCCACTACCTCACATCTTACCGAAAAATCCGTAGTCGCATTTCCTGAACAAAGATAAGCATTAACCGTATATTTTCCATTTGGAGATATTGAGGAATCAATCAATTCGCCTTTAGGCAAATTATCTAAGCCACACCCTGAAAGGAAAGCACATAGCATAATCATCAAAACAGCAATAAAGTTTGTAATAATGCGTTTACTTTGCATTTTAATGCCCCCCTAAAGCACCAACCTTTAATCGTATTATACACAATGCAACAAGTTATAGCAATACTCATATAACAAATTATTTGCTCAATATACAAAAACTGTACAACCGAAAAAGGCTGTACAGTTTTTTATTTTGCGGTAGAACCGCATTACAGAAAGGCTTATTTAATTGAATCAATCCATTTTTGAATTTCAGACTTTGATGTACGCAGAACTGATTCGTCAAAACGGATATTCATTCCCTGCTTTACATCGGCTGTACCGCAGGCATTTGCAAAATCTTTGAATGTGTGACCAATCCAACCGCCGTTGGTTGCAAACGGATAAACCGTCTTGCCCGAAAGGTCATTTTCCTTGAGAAATGTGTGCATTGCAGGGGCAAAAGTGTACCACCAAACAGGTGTTCCGAGAATTACCTCGTCATACTTGCTAAGGTCAATATTAAGCGGTTTTATTTCGGGACAATATCCGCTGTTCACTTCATCTTGACCTTGATTTACAACCGAGTTGTAGTCGCAGTCATACGAAACTACTGTTTCGATTCTTGCAATGTCAGCACCCGTGCTTTTCTGAATCATCTCGGCAATGCTTTTTGTGTTGCCACGATAAGAATAATAAACGATAACTTTTTTCATATTCAGAAGCCGCCTTTCGATAAACCGAGTTTATTATATTCTTCATCGGTTACGGGTTCGCACCACTCGTTTGAACATTCTTCGCCCGGCATTTCGGTTGCAATGTGTGAGAACCAGCTGTCCTTTTTAGCACCGTGCCAATGCTTAACCTCGGCTGGAATTACGATTACCTTACCCGGTGTAAGGCTTACAGGCTCTTTGCCCTCTTCCTGATACCAACCCTCACCTGCTGTGCAGATGAGGAGCTGACCGCCGCCGCTCTTTGCGTGGTGAATGTGCCAGTTGTTACGGCAACTCGGTTCAAATGTTACATTTAAAAGGTGAAGTCCGTCCTCGGGCTTTGTGAGTGAATTTAGGTATGACTCTCCGATAAAATACTTTGCATAAGCTGTGTTGGGAGTGCCTGTGCCGAATACATTCTGCTTTTCAAATTCATCCTTGTCTGCAATTTTCATAATATTCTCTCCCTGTGCAATTAAATTTTTTTAATCCAATCATTAACAATGCCTTCTGCCTTATCGGCATCACTTCCGAACACGGGAAGTCCGTTTGTTACGGTTGCACCTTTGGCAGTATTTTTAATATCATTGACTGTGTTTGAAAGTCCGCTTCCCTCGTGAGTGCAGAACGGATGAATTGTTTTGCCCGTAAAATCAAATGCTTCAAGGAAAGTATAAACCGCCATAGGCATTGTTCCGCAGTAGTTTGGATAGCCGAGATAAATTTCATCGTAATCGTCAAGATTCGGCAATGAAACAAGTTCGGGTCTTGCCTTTGATTTAAGGTCTTTAACCGACTGAGCAACACATTCCTTGTAGTTTGCGGAATACGGAACTTTCTGCTCAATTTTAAACATATCGCCGCCCGTGAGGTCAGCAATCATCTTGGCAACTTTTTCTGTGTTGCCGACTTTTACATAGCGGTACTGACCGCCGAAATAATTTTCATCTGCTCGTGAATAAAATGCAATTAACTTTGCCATTGTAAATCTCCTTTGTTTCAGAATTTTTACTATTTTTCAGTTTGTTTTTTACTTTACAGGAATATATTACACCCTGAAGTTGACTTTAAGTCAAGAGGCATTTTTGATTTTTTCGTATAATTTTTAATTAACTGCATAGGTTGCTTTCCGTACAACACTCTTAGCTTAAATATTCTGCTGTTACTTGTGGGCATCCGATGAACTCCTCTATTTAAAATTGCAAAAGCAATCGCTATACTTACGCTCGGGCATAGTATTTTTTGATATTGCAAACTATCTGTGCGAACGGAGAGCGGCGGTACAACAAAAAAATACTGTACAACCAAGAAAGGCTGTACAGTATCGGAATTATTCTTTATAAGAAACTATTTCTTTTCAGTAAGAAGCTTATTGAGTTCGTCCATAAAGGTGTTAATATCCTTGAACTGGCGATAAACAGACGCAAAACGTACATATGAAACCTCGTCAATATTTTTGAGCTGATCCATTGCAAGCTCACCGATTTGCTTTGAAGTGATTTCACGGTCAAGGCTTGACTGAAGCTGAGCCTCAATATCATTGACCATATTTTCAATCTGTTCAATTGAAACGGGACGCTTCTCACAGGCACGGAGAATTCCGCCTGTAAGCTTGTTGCGGTCAAAAACCTCACGGGATTTGTCACGCTTAACAACAATTATCGGAACAGTTTCAATCACCTCATGTGTGGTAAAGCGTTTGCCGCATCTCAGGCACTCTCTTCTTCTGCGGATTCTTTCGCCGTCATCGGCAGAACGAGAGTCGATAACCTTGCTTTCTTCATAACTGCAATATGGACACTTCATATGAAAACCTCCGAATAATTATTCCCTAAAATAATTATAACATACCGTTTCCAAATTTCAAGTATAGAAAATTTACAATTTAATTACACTTTTATTGCATCAGAGATTGCGGTAATGCTTAACATTTCTCTTCTTTCTTTTACGCTTACCGTGAATTTTTGAAATAATAAGGTAAATGATAAGAACGAGAATGATAAGAGCGATAATCACAATAAACCAATAGGACTGAAATACTGTGCCGATGATGTTGAACACATAGAGAATTCCGCTGCGTTCAATCTTTTCGCCTGCAACAACATTAACCTCGGCAAGCTTCTGCTTTTCGCTGTTTGCATCTGCTTTGTAATAGATTGTTGCCTTGCCGACTACCGAGCCTTTGTCAAGCGGTGCGTCAACGCTTTCGGGAACATCCTGTTCAATAATTATATTCTCATCTGTGCAGTCTTTCGGAACAATTGCACTTAGGTCGGTTTCGGGATAAAGCAATGTACTGTTTTTGCCCCATGCAAGGTTAACCTTTACTTCGCAAAGCGGCTTTGACGAGGTGGCAACAGTGTTCATTTCAAGACTTGTCAATGCCCAGCGGAAAAGGTCTGCCGCATCGGTCATTGTTGCGTAGTCCTCGGTCACACCTTCCTCATACGGTGCGTGAAGGAGAATTGCCATATATGAATAGCCGTCTGCCGACGCTGTCGTTACAAGACATCTGCCTGCCTCGTTAGTCGTACCCGTTTTGATGCCCTTTGCGTACATATAGTAATACTCACCGCCACGGTTGGCGTCAATGAGGTAGTTGGTTGTTACAAGGGCTGTATCGTCGCCGTCACAAGTGTATGTACAGGTATTTGTGATTTCTTCAAAGCGAGGAAGAGTGAGCGCATAGGTTGTGATTTTGTACATATCACGGGCGGTTGTGTAGTGGTCGGGATCGTGAAGTCCGTCAGGATTTGCAAAATGAGTGTTTTCGCAACCAAGCTCCTTTGCTTTTTCATTCATCAGCTTGACAAAGTTATCAACATTGCCTTCACCGATATAATCGGCAAGAACCATTGCGGCATCATTACCCGAGGGAACCATCATGCTGTAAAGCAAATCGATTGCAGTCATACTCTTGCCGACATGATTTTCAACATTCGCAAGGGAACTGCCTGTGTTTTTGAGAACATCAAGAACCGACTGCTTAATCGGAATTTTTGTATTATCAAGATCGGCAATGTTTTCAACCGCAATTATGTAGGTCATAATTTTTGTTGTTGACGCAGGGTAACGCTTTGAGTCGGCGTCTTTTTCATACACGGTCTGACCTGAATCCATATTTACAAGAAGGATTGAGTCCGACTCGGTTTTTACATCATTAGGATAGGACGCAGCACCTGCCGATGTGAAAGCGGAACAGATAATGATGCAAAGCATACAGAGAAGTGAAAGTGTTTTGGTTATGGTTTTTCTCATTTACTTAATTCTCCCATTTATAGTTTTTCAGTTTAAAGCATTTTGTCCGCCACGCTCAAACAGGCGGTCTACCTCTGCTTTTAACAATCGTATTTCATCGTTTCGGATATCGCCGTAACGGTCCATTATGCAGTCTGCAATTTTTTGAGAAAGTTCAAGGCTTTTTGTATCGGCAAAATCGGCAATCGACATCTGCGGAAGTCCATGCTGTCTGTGACCGAAAAAGTCGCCGGGACCTCTCATTTTCAAATCTTCATCGGCAATGACAAAACCGTTGTTCGTTGAACACATGACCTCAAGTCGTTCTCTTGTTGTCTTACTGCCCTTGTCGCTGATGAGAATACAATAGGACTGCGAACTGCCTCTGCCAACCCTTCCTCTCAGCTGATGGAGCTGTGAAAGTCCGAATCTTTCGGCATTTTCAATCACGATAACCGTAGCATTCGGAACATCAACGCCGACTTCTATTACCGTTGTGGCAACAAGAACGGAATACTCATTCTCGACAAACTTACGCATAACCTCGTCTTTTTCATCAGACTTCATCTGTCCGTGAACAATGCCTACTGCTATGTCAGGAAATTCCCGCAACATCAAATCTGCGGCATATTCTTCGGCTGACGCAACATCGTCAAGCTCGCCTTCTTCAACAAGGGGACAAACTATATACGCCTGTCTGCCGTGTTTTACTTCACTGCGGATAAAATCATACACTCCGCCACGCATTGCAGAAGTTCGCAACACGGTTTTAACGGGTTTTCTTGACGGCGGAAGTTCGTCAATTATTGAAATGTCGAGGTCGCCGAAAATGATAAGTCCGAGTGTTCTCGGAATCGGAGTGGCACTCATAACAAGCAGATGCGGATTGTTGCCCTTGCCGAGAAGCTTTGCTCTTTGTGCAACGCCGAATCTGTGCTGTTCGTCGGTTACGGCAAGCGCAAGATTTTTAAACTCGGTTTTATCGGTAATGAGAGCGTGTGTTCCGATTACCATATCAATCGAACCGTCTGCAAGTGATTTTCTGATTTGTTTTTTTTCGGATTCCCTTAGTGTGCCTGTCAGCAGACCAACCTTGATATCCGTATTTTCAAAAAGCTTTTGAAATGTTTTGTAATGTTGTCGGGCAAGGATTTCAGTCGGCGCCATAAATGCGGTCTGGAATCCGTTTTTGGCAACCGTGTAGCAGACCGAGGCTGCCACAGCCGTTTTGCCCGAACCTACATCGCCCTGAACAAGTCGGTTCAGCGGAGATGATTTGTTGATTATATCGTTTATGCAGTCCGACACCGCCCGTTTTTGGGCATTTGTCATTGTGAACGGCAAAAGCGATTCAAATTCTTTTGAATAATCCTTTGTGATTTCAAGAGAGGTTACTCCCCTGCTGTGGTCACGCAGATTTCTCATTCCGAGGTTCAGCACAACAAGCTCTTCGGTAACAAGCCTTTTTCGGGCTGCTTCAAGCTGTTGGCGGTTCTTCGGAAAGTGAATGTCAAACAACGCCTGTCTGAGTGAGCAAAGGTCAAATCTTTCTCTTATGGCATCGGGCAAAGGATCCTTAATTTTTGAAGGCAGCATTGAAAGTGCCTGTCGTACGGCTGATTCAACCGATTTACTCGGAAGTCCTGCCGTTTGTCTGTAAATCGGACGGATTTGTGTTCCCTTGACAGCAGGAGCAAAAGTCGGAGATACAATCTGCATTCCGTAGCTGTCGGATGAGATTTTTCCGTAAAAGAAATATTCTCCGCCCTGTCTGAGCATTGAGCTGATGTATTTATTGTTAAAAAACACAAGCTGAATTGAGCCCGTTTCATCATAGACTGCGGTTTTGGAAATAATTCTTCCGCCGCTTATGCGGGTATCATTTACAGATGTTGCGACAACAGCCTTTATGCAGACGGTTTCACCGTATTCAAGCTCATCAATATGCTTGATGTTGCTCCAATCCTCGTATGTGCGTGGATAGAAATTAATCAAATCTCCAACGCTTTTAATCCCGAGTCTTGCAAAAAGTGCGGCACGCTTTTCACCTATTCCGTTCAAATTTGTAACGGGAGTTTTATAAAGTGATGTCATACCGCACCTCCGTTATACAAAACGGGAGCATAACCGTAAAAATTATGCTCCCTGAAAAAATCCGATTTAAATGCTTATTCTACGCTGAGAATAAAGTAGTAAACAGGCTGGTCGCCCTTTACAAGAGTAATATCGGTTCTTGAACCGAACTTTTCACGAAGCTCTCCGTATGCCTTTTCTGCCTCTTCCTCACTTACATCCTCACCATAGATAAGAGTAATGAATGAAGTGTCACGGCTGACCATATCCTTTGCAAGCTTAACAAGAGCCTTAACCGTGCTCTTTTCTGTGATTGTAAGCCTGCCGTTTTCAAGAGCGATAATGTCGCCCTCTTTGATTTTCTTACCGCCGAATTCACTGCTTCTTGCGGCAAAGGTTACAAGACCTGTGCCCACAGACGCAAATGCGTCCGTCATAAGCTGTGCGTTGCTTTCGGCAGAAATCTCGGGATCAAAGTTGAGCATTGCCGTCATACCCTGCGGAATTGTTCTTGTCGGAACAATGATGACATTTCTGTCTTTTACCATCGGGATTGTCTGCTCTGCGGCAAGAATGATGTTTTTATTGTTTGGAAGAACGAGAACATTCTTGGCAGGAGTTGCCATAATTGCCTCATAGATATCGTCTGTACTCGGGTTCATACTCTGACCGCCCGAAACAACATTGTCACAGCCGAGGTCTTTAAAAAGGTCTTTAAGACCGTTACCTGCGGCAACTGCAACAAAGCCGAAATCGTTTTCAGGTTCTGCGGGAACAAACTTTTCCTTTTCAGCCTTTTTCTTTGTTGACTTGACATTCTTGTGCTGTTCCTTCATATTCTCAACCTTAACCGTGAGAAGCTGACCGAACTCAAGTCCTTTTGAAAGAGCATTGCCCGGCTGTTCCGTATGAACATGAACCTTGATAATCTCATCATCATTTACAACAACTACGCAATCACCGATTGATTCAAGATAACTGCGAAGCTCGCCGATTTCGGTTTCAATCTCTGCATTTCTGCCAACGATGAACTCTGTGCAATATGTGAATCTGATATCATCGTCAAATTCAGCGGCGGCACTTTCAAATGTGCTGACGGTTGCAGGAGCTGTGTCATCGTCAGCTTCAATCATAATGCCGTTCTTAATTACAGAGAGCATACCCTCAAAGATTACGCAAAGGCCCTTACCGCCTGCGTCAACAACGCCTGCCTTTTTAAGCACGGGCAAAAGCTGAGGAGTGATTGCAAGCGCCTCGTTAGCCTTGTCAACAATTGTCTGCCATACAGACACTACATCTCTGTCATACTTAGCGGCTTCGATACCTGCCTCATAAGCCATTCTTGCAACCGTGAGAATTGTTCCCTCTGTCGGTTTCATAACAGCCTTGTAAGCGGCATCAACACCGATTCCGAGTGCTGCGGCAAGATTTTTGCCGTCAACTTCTTCGATGTCTTTAAGTCCCTGGGCAAAGCCACGGAAGATTAGTGAAGTGATAACACCCGAATTGCCTCTTGCTCCACGGAGCATTGCAGAGGCTGTGATACCTGCGGCATCACCTGCACAGGTACCGTCAAAATCTTCAAGCGCTGCAACAGCCGCATTGACTGTCATTGACATATTTGTACCTGTATCTCCGTCGGGTACAGGGAAAATATTAAGATCATTTATACTGTTTTTTTGGTTTGAAATATTATTCGCACCCGAAATAACAGCCTGTTTGAGAATTTGTCCGTTTATCATTTAGGCACATCCTTTTAATGTACATTTCTTAATCAACTGCACAAGCCGATTTTACACCGACAAACGCAGTTTTACAATAATTCACATTATAACATTATACATTATCAGCTTGTTTTTTGCAATAGTATAATACACTAATTATCTGCAAAAAAAGCCGACTTAATCGGGATTGTTTCATATTTTTTGACAATTGGAAACAATTTACTTTATGCTGATTTGTGTTATTCAATACGCATTGACTCGGCTGAAACACACTTTCCGCTTTTGTCATCAACATCAAAAAGCGTACATTCCATTTTGCATTCTCCGCTTGCAAGGTCAAAGCGCTGCGGAAGCTTATTTTTCAGCTTTGCAATTATAATTTCGCTCTTTACACCGAGAACGGAATGTATTGTGCCCGTCATTCCCGTGTCGGTTATGTAGCCGGTTCCCTTCGGGAGAACCTGTGCGTCCGAGGTCTGAACATGGGTGTGTGTTCCGAACATTGCGGAAACTCTGCCGTCAAGGTAATAACCCATTGCCCTTTTTTCACCCGTTGCCTCTGCGTGAAAATCAACAATTATGATTTTGCTTTCAGCCTGTTTAATCATTTTATCTACACATTCAAAAGCGCAATTCAGGTTGTTATCCATATAGGAATTACCCATAATATTTATAATCGACACAATTCTTCGCCCTGTGTCAACATTAATTATACCTTTGCCGGGTGTTGAATTTTCGGGAAAATTGGCGGGTCTGACAATGAAGGGATTTGAGCCAAGACAGTCATAGACTTCTTTTCTGCGGAAAGAATGGTTGCCGAGTGTAATTGCGTCAACTCCGCTGTCAAAAAGATGCTTTGCAGACACGGGAGTCAGTCCGTTACCATCAGCGGAATTTTCACCGTTGCAGATTACAAAATCAACGCCTTTCACCTTTTTGAGCGTGGGAAGATTGTTGCGAAGAAATTCACAACCGATACTGCCTACAACATCACCTATACATAAAATTCTCATAGTTATCCCTCCGTTTGTGTCCGATTGCAAAATTTCAGTCGTTCAAAGCAAAACATACAGATTGATTATAACACAACTTTTCTATTCTGTCACATCAAAATCAACCTGATCTGCAATATTTTCGTTAAAAATATAATCTGTTGTCACCCTGTAGCTGTCTTTATTTTCTTTAACGGAAATTTGTTTTGAAATAACCTTGCTTTTATTCTTTGTAAAAATCTCATAGAGAATACAATCAGCCTTTGCAATCTCCTCAGCCTTGTTTTTACTTACAGAGTTTTCAGTTGTTACAAGTTCACGGTCGGTTTTGATTTTAAGTCCTACCGGCAGAACAACATCATTTATAAACAGATTTTCTCCGTGAACTGTACTTACAAAATTGTCGTAGTTTTCAAAGGCAAGGTTACAGGGAAAATCGAGCCATAAAAATCTGAAATTTTTTCTGTCAACATAATTTTCGTCAGCGTAACTGTAGGTTACTTTTTTCGGAATTGAAAGCGTTTGCTGTTCGGTAATGTCGGCATAAACCTTTGCGTTCGCTCTCAAATAACGCATATCACCCTGCTTGGTTTCGTCAAGACCGCTGACAAGAATCTGACCGTTCACAACTCCGCTGCCCTTTGTAACAACAGGTCTGCCGTTATATGCCTGAATCCGTGTTATGACTCCGTCTTTAACGGCTTTTACATTGCAAGGATTTTTTGAGGTGTCAAGCTTCGGCTTTTTGTAGGTTTCCTTAACTTCAACCGTGACAAGACTGCCTGTTATGTTTATGCTCATCCAGCGAATATCGTCGCATTTCAGCTGAATATTGCGTTCTATCTGATCTGTATCGAGATTGTTTTTCCACACACCGACAGAAATCCCGTTATCATCAAGTAAAGATTCAAGATATGTATTGCTGATTTCCTCTGTACCCGAAATTTTTACCGACCAGATAAAATTTGAAAGAAAAATACAGAGAATAATTCCGCATACCGCACCTGCAAAAAGTCCTGTTCTCTTCTTATAGCGGTTAATAATAAACGGCAGTCCGTGTTTGGCTGTTATTCTTGTTTTAACCCTTGATTTGCGTGCAAGTATTCTGATTTTTTTGTAGTCTGAAAGGTACATTGAGGCTGATATTGCGTTCTTTTTCGGAACGGGATTCCAGAGATTCACACCGTTTTTTGCGGTTATGTTCATAAATCTTTCGGGAAATTTTCCGCTTGCGGTAAAGTCCACACTTCCTCTGAGAAAGCGTATTATTTTAAGGAGCATAGTTTCACCTCACGAAAGAAAGTTGATATCGGTTACAAAGCCTTCAATTTCAACGCAGGAGCTTGAAATGCATTTCAATGTCATTCCTCTGCCGCAAAATGAAATTACGGTTTTGCAGGTATTAATTTTTATGCTTTCGCTGTCATAGAGCAAAATCCCCGTTGAACCCTCAACGGTTATTCTGCGGTTTCCGAGCATCTCTATATACGGCATTGTTCCCATATCGAACATCGGAGAAGGCAATCTTTCGTTTTTATCGGCAATTCGTTTCTTCTTTGGCAAAAAAATCTCCCCTGTTTTCGTTTCTCATTTATTTTTATGCAACCGCCGTCATATATATTAATTGGTGATTAATATGTTTCTGAGTAAAAGTACCGTAAAGGCGGTGAATATTTTTAAAGCAATCGGAATTTTTCTTTTATGCATTACAGCTCTTTTGTTTTCAAAAGAATGTTCAAAGGGTGCTGAAAACGGCATAGGCTTGTGCCTTTCAACGCTTGTACCGTCACTTTTCCCTTTCATGGTGCTTGCCTCATATATTACAGATAGCGGTCTTGCAGAAAAAATCGGCAGACATCTTTCATGGCTGACAAAACCGCTTTTCGGACTAGACGGTTGCTTTGCATCGGCAATAATTCTCTCGCTTGTCGGAGGTTATCCCGTTGGTGCAAAGACGGTAAATTCGCTTTATAAAAAAGGTGCAGCAAGTGAAAGTGAGTGTAAACGGGCAGGTCTGTTTTTGGTGTGTTCGGGACCGGGGTTTCTTGTGAATTTTATCGGTGTACAGCTTTATTCAAGCATTGAAGTCGGGTTTATTATATTTGCCGCCCAATGCATCTCGGTTTTTATACTTGGATTTGCTTTAAAATTCGATTGCAGCAATAAGCTTGACGATAATTCCAATTTGGAAACATTAATAAGCGCTCCGCAAAAAGGTGACGCACTTGTAAAGTCTGTTCTTGACGGTGCAAGGGGAATGTTTGCAATCTGCGCATTTGTGGTGCTGTTTTCGGCATTTACTGAGATTTTCTGCTCACACATTACGGATGAAAATATTCAAAAACCGTTTTTGATACTCACGGAAGTTTGCAATGCGGTTACTGCGGTATCGAAAGATTTGCCGATTGAACTTGTTGCATTTTCGGCAGGATTCGGCGGACTTTGCGTACATTTTCAGATTTTCTCGGCACTTGGAGATATTAAGGTTAATAAAACGTTATTTTTCCTTTGCAGAATTTTGCAAGGATTTATCACCGCATTGCTTACGCATTTAGGAATAAAACTTTTCTCCGTCACAACCGATGTTTTTTCAACATCAACGGTTGAAAATTTCAGTTTTTTCGGAGGAACTGCCCTTTCGGGAGCGGCTTTGCTTTTTACCGCTTTATGCTTTTTATATTCACTCAAAAATTACAAACAAAATTGACGGAGGTTACTTTATGTGCGGAATAGCAGGATGGATTGACCACTCACAGGATATGAGCGAAAGAATCGATTTGCTCAACAGAATGTCTGAAACGCTTGACAGGCGAGGCCCTGACGAAAACGGTTTGTACATTAACCGAGGGGCGGCGCTTATGCACAGGCGGCTTGTTGTAATTGACCGTGAAAACGGCAAACAACCGATGTCGGTTCGTCACAAGGACACGACTTATGTAATTGTCTATAACGGCGAACTCTATAACACAGCGGAGCTTCGTGAGGAGCTGAAAGCATCGGGTTTTCATTTCAGAGGTCACAGCGACACGGAGGTTGTGCTGAAATCGTACATTAAATACGGTGTTGACTGCTGTAAAAAGCTGAACGGAATTTTTGCCTTTGCAATCTACAACACAAGCGACAAATCTCTGTTTTTGTGCAGGGACAGAATCGGCGTTAAGCCGCTGTTTTACCACGAATACAACGGTGGCTTGCTGTTTGCGTCAGAAATAAAAGCGTTGCTTGCAAGCAAGATTGTAAAGCCTCAAATTGACGAACAGGGACTCAATGAAATTTTCTTTTTAGGACCTGCAAGAACACCTTCGTTCGGAGTTTTCAAGGGAGTATTTGAACTTAATCCGGGCGAATGTGCAATGTATAAGCACTCAAAGCTTCGCCGAAAAAAATACTACACCGTTGAGGCAAAAGAGCATACAGACAATGAAGTAAATACCATTGAAAAGACGAGATATCTGCTGACTGATGCAATTCAGCGACAGCTTGTGAGTGATGTTCCGCTGTGCTTTTTCCTTTCGGGAGGGCTTGACAGCAGTATAATTGTCAAGACCGCATCAATGTACAACAAGGAGCATAAACTCGGCAAAATCAACACCTACTCGGTTGAATACCGTGACAACGAAAAATATTTTCAAAAGAGCAATTTTCAGCCTACTCCCGACTACGAATTTATTTCGATGATGTCAAAAAATGCCGACACAAAGCACAGGGAAATTGTCCTTGACAACACGCTTGTGTGCGACGCACTTTATGAAAGTGTTCAGGCAAGGGATTTGCCGGGGTATGTTGATGTTGACTCGTCACTTTTGCTCTTCTGCAAAGAAATCAAGCAAAACTACACCGTTGCACTTTCGGGAGAATGTGCCGATGAACTTTTCGGCGGATATCCATGGTATCACAACCATGAAATACTTTTTGACGATTGTTTTCCGTGGTCAAAAAGTCAGGATATTCGCAGGAGCATTCTCAAGGACGGTGTGCTGAAAAACGGCGAAGAGTATGTCAGACAAAGGTATCTTGACACAATAAGCCTTGCCCCAAAGCTTAAAAGCGACACCGACCTTGACAGGCGAATGCGAGAGATGTTCTACCTGAATTTTTACTGGTTTATGCAATGTCTGCTTGAGCGAAAAGACAGATGCTCAATGTTCAGCGGACTTGAGGTAAGAGTACCGTTCTGCGATTACAGACTTGTTGAATATGCGTACAATATGCCGTGGGAATTAAAGGCATGGGGCAACCGTGAAAAGGGAATTGTGCGAAAGGCTTTTGAGGATATTCTGCCCGAAGAAATTTGCTGGCGAAAGAAAAGCCCGTACCCGAAAACGCACAATCCGATTTACTTCAATGAGTGTGTAAAAAGGGTTAGAAAAATTCTTAAAAAGCGTTCAATTCTAAACGAACTGCTTGACCGAAAAGGGATTGAAGATATCATTGAAAATCCCGATAAAATCACAAATCCGTGGTACGGTCAGCTGATGAAAGCACCGCAGATTCTTGCGTATATAATCGAACTTGACTACTGGTTTGATAAATATAATGTTGAAATAGTGTAACGGTTATGTTAAAATCTGAGTGTAAAAAGCTCCGGGAGATGTAGAAAATTAGCCGTAAACAATATATTAAACTGACCGATTTTTTCAAGAATAACAAATCCGCAAAAAATATATTGAAATTCGTATATAAAATTTTTCCGCTGACAGTATTTGCAAGCTATCCGATTTTGCTTGTATATACATTTTTGTGGCAAAAAGATTTGTTTTTAAAGTCGCTGACTGTGCCTGCGGGGGTGTTTTTGGGAATAACACTTCTGCGAATCATCATAAAAGAAGAACGCCCGTATGTGCGGTACGGAGTTGCGCCTGTTTTTGCAAAGAACAGCAAGCCCGACAGTATGCCGAGCCGCCATACCGCAAGCGCATTCATCATTGCAATGGCAATTTTGCGGTTCAATGTGTGGGCAGGGATTGCATACCTCTTCATTGCGGTTATGATTTCCGTGTCAAGAGTGTGTGCAGGAGTGCATTATGTGCGTGATGTCATAGTCGGCGCAACAATATCAATCCTCTGCGGAATTGTATTTTTGTTTTTGGTATTTTAATATAAAATTGTGCAAACGGTAACAATGTTACGCTCAATCATAATTTTCAATTTAAAAAGCCACAGCAGAAAGTAAAAAATCTGCCGTGGCTTTTTGTTGAGTGAAAATATTTATAAAACTTATACGGGTATTTTTACAATAGTTTTCTGAATGTATGTAGCATCTCGAACATCAATCACTCCGTCACCGTTGCAATCAGCAAGCAACTTCTGGTCATCTGTAAGCGTTGCTATACCCACAACATACTTTTGCAATAATGTTGCATCAGCCACAGTTACTGAATTGTCAAGGTCGATGTCGTTTGTTATTCCCGATGTTACATGAAATTGTACGGTTTCAGTATTTATACTTCCGTAATTATTAACGCAACTTACAAATACACCATAATCTCCTGCTCCTAACTTACTGCAATCAATATCAAGCTTGTTAGCTGTAAATGATTCCTGATATACGACTTTATCACCTTTCCATACCTGAACACCATAATAATCCACACCGCCGTCTGCTGATGCAGATACACTGACTTTTTCATCTAAATTATAATTTTTCTTATTCAACGAAACTGCAGGGTGGATTATGTTAGTAGTTTTTTGAATATCGAATTTCTGCGGTGCCCAATCTTCGCCTCTGCCCCATACTTCAAGATTATTTGTGGTTTGACTCATATCAAGTACCATATCAGTACATACCGGTTTTATGTAGTATGAGCCGTAAATATCATAAATGTAAAATCTTTGGGCTGTACAATCCCAGTTATTATAAACCTGAACATTTGTGCCGCCACCGCCTGCACCAAAATCATCAACATCTAATGCACGATCATCTACCAAACTAATTATTTTATAACTGTTATCGCTAAGCCGCACAAATTTCCATAGCTGTGAATTATCATCTTTTTTCTCTGCACCCTCAACATTGTTACCGACAGCAGTAAAGTATTTTTTAGATGATTTATTTTGTACTCTTGCAATAAATTCGTCACCTAAATTTTTTCTTTCAGGTATAAGAAAACTTACTCTTGAGGTATCAACACCGCCAGAACCATTATAAACCGAGAAATATGAACTGTATGACCCTACTCCGAGTTGTGAAGCAGCAATTGAAAATGTAGTGTCACATTGTTCAGTAACCACTCTGCCTACATTTGCCTTATCAATTCCTATAACTACTCCTTTTGCACAAACAGGCGAAACTGAAATACTGACTGTTTCATCAATATCATAGAATGGTTTTTCAACAGAAACACTATTATATCCGGCAGCTCCTACAACAGAAAAATTAATTCCTACCGAATCAACATTTCCTGCTAAATTTGAAGCGGTAATCCACGCATAATAATCGCCAACACCCCATTGACTTGCAGAAAATCGCAACTCACCATTTACGGAAACACCTTGACTGATCAACTGTTGCCCGTCTTTATGTACACTAATCCAAAATGAATCGGCATCATTTGCTCTTGGATACAAAACAATATCATCTTTCAAATCATACCAAACCTGACTTCTGTCAAGATGAACATCTGTCGGAGCATTAGCAGGAGCATTATTTGCATATGACGGTGTACCATATCCTAAAATATCTGTATTACTTAAAGAATAACCGTTTGAATACCCACCGTTCACCTTAACGGCATTTCTGGCATTACCCTCAATTGTATAAACTCGACCTCCGCTTGAAGAGGTTACAATACCTACATGGTCATAAGTCCCGTTAGAACCGTAATCAAAGTAAATTATATCGCCTGCCTTTGGGGTGTATCCACTACTTCTGCTTTTCCATTCATTTTTGCTTTTAAACCAAGATACACCTGAAGCACAGCTTGCTGTTCTCGGAACTTTATCTCCTGCACCGGCTTGATTGGCACACCAAGATACAAAAGCGTGACACCACGCATATGAATAACTGCCTCCAATAGAACCAAGCCAGTATGTATATTTGTTTGGAGAACCGCTTACTCCTACCTCTCCGTTTGCTACATTTACAATATCATTTGCTGTACCTGCCGCACTTACAGTAACAGGAGCAATGATAATTGCCGAAATTACTATTGTCATTGTTAAAATAATAGACAACGATTTACTTAATTTTCTTTTCATCTCTATTCCCCCTAATTATTTATTTGTACAATATACGCATAATTATTGTTTGGATGTGCATATTATTGTATATTTGTATTATAGTCATATTTATAACTATTGTCAAGTGCAAAATCTTATATTACCTTTAAATACAGGTGATTTAATGATAAAATACACTCCCTTTTGGGAAACTTTGGAGAAAAGTAATGAGAGCACCTACACTCTTATCAACAAGCACAATATCAGCAGTGCGACAATTGACAGACTGAGGAAAAATCAGGGGATCAGCACAACTAAGATTGATGATTTGTGCAAGATTTTCAAATGCAGAGTTGAGGACATTATTGTGTTTGAAGATGATGAGATTGACGAAAACGGCAATAGCAACAAATAATTTAAGCCACAGTAGATTTTAACTTTCTACTGTGGCTTTTTTGTTGGTTGTTAAGTTGTGTAATATCTGTTTATGTAACAGCAATATTATTTTTTGTCGTCTGTTTTTTCTGTAAGGTCGATGATATCGCCTGTGCAATGGGGACATTTTGTGGCTTTGATATCAATTTCACTGAAACAGAACGGACACTTTTTTGTTGTGGGAGCTTCTTCGGGTTCAGTTTTTTTGCCGAGTGACATAACCTTGTTGACAAGCTTTACGATAAGGAAGATTACGAAAGCCATAATCAGGAAGTTGATTACCGCTGTGATAAACTTACCGTACATAATTGTTGCGCCGTTGATTGTAACCTGAAACTGGTCAAAGTTGACACCGCCGAAGATACCGAGAATCGGCGAAATGATGTCGCTTGTGAGAGAAGTTACGATTGCCTGAAAAGCCGCACCGATGATAACGCCGACTGCGAGATCAAGCACATTTCCACGCATTATGAATTCCTTGAATTCCGAAAAAAACTTTTTCATTTTGCCCTGATCCCCTCTATTTAATTTTCAAAATCAGCCAAGAATCGCCTTATGGTAAACCTTTTTACCCTTTTTGATTACAACATAGCCTTTTTCAAAATCAGACTTTGCAACCTTTGCGTAAACATCTGTTACCTTTTCATCGTCAACAGAAACACCGCCCTGCTGAATAAGTCTTCTGCCCTCACCGTTTGAAGGAATGAGTCCGCACTTCTTCATGAGGTCAAGAATTCCGATTTCGCCGTCTGCAAAATCAGCCTCTGTAAGAGTTGTTGAAGGCATATTGTCAGTATTTGTCTTGTTGCTGAAGATTGCTCTTGCAGCCTCCTGAGCCTTGTCAGCCTCCTCTTTGCCGTGAACAAGCTCTGTAAGCTCATGAGCAAGAATTTCTTTTGCTTTGTTGATTTCACTGCCCTCAAGCTTTGCAAGCTCGTCAATTTCTTCAAGCGGAAGGAATGTGAGCATTTTAAGGCACTTGATTACATCGCCGTCATCAACATTTCTCCAATACTGGTAGAAATCGTAGGGGCTTGTCTTTTCGGCTGAAAGCCATACTGCACCCGACTGGGTTTTACCCATTTTCTTACCCTCTGAGTTGAGGAGAAGGTTGATTGTCATTGCGTATGCGTTCTTGCCGAGCTTTCTTCTGATAAGCTCTGTACCGCCGAGCATATTGCTCCACTGGTCGTCACCGCCGAACTGCATATTACAGCCGTACTTTTGATAGAGGGCATAGAAGTCATATGACTGCATAATCATATAGTTAAATTCAAGGAAGCTGAGTCCCTTTTCCATTCTCTGCTTGTAGCACTCTGCACGAAGCATATTATTAACGCTGAAACAAGCGCCTACATCACGGAGAAGTTCAACATAGTTAAGGTCAAGAAGCCAGTCTGCGTTGTTTACAAGAAGAGCCTTGCCCTCTGAAAAGTCGATAAAACGGCTCATCTGCTTTTTGAAACAATCAACATTGTGCTGAATTGTTTCCTTTGTCATCATCTGACGCATATCTGTTCTGCCTGACGGATCACCAATCATACCTGTGCCGCCGCCTACGAGTGCAATCGGCTTGTTACCTGCCATCTGAAGTCTTTTCATAAGGCAAAGAGCCATAAAGTGACCTACATGGAGACTGTCGGCTGTCGGGTCAAAGCCAATATAGAATGTGGCTTTACCGCTGTTTACAAGCTCTCTGATTTCTTCTTCGTCAGTAACCTGAGCGATAAGTCCTCTGGCTACGAGTTCTTCATATACTCCCATATTTAAAAATTCCTTTCGATTTTTGTCAGTTAAACAATAATATTATAACATTATTTAATTTATAGTCAACCTTTCAGGCATGAGTTTTGGTGCAAATCTCACCGTTTTCGACTGTTATCATAACGGTTTTATCGCTGTCTGTCCGATAAACATTTTTGCACACGCTGTTAAGCAAGGCTGTTATGTAGTAATCGGGAAGTGCCGTATCGTCAGCCGAAACGCTTATTACAGCGGTTTCGGGGCTTGCCTTTGCAAGAAAATCCTCACTTGAAGAATACTTACTGCCGTGGTGTGCAACCTTGAGAACATCGCATTTTAATTCTTTGTCGGAATTAACAATTGATTCTTCCCTTTTTGACGAAATGTCGCCTGTAAAGAGAAATCGCTTTTCGTCATATTCAAGCATTGTTACAAGCGAATTATCGTTTGTGTTGCCGAAGTCCTTTTCGGGTTGATAAAATTTAAAGGTCATATTTCCGATTTCAACGGGTTTGTCTGAAACGGGAATTACGGTTTTTATATTATTTTCTTTTATAGAATTAACGAGTTTTTCGTATTCGGGGGTTTTGTGGCTGTCGGAATATTTTCCGAAATAAACAACATCTGTACCGAATTTATCTATGATATCGGGCAGCGAACCGATGTGGTCGCTGTCGGGGTGTGACACGATTACGGCATCAAGATGAGTTACCGAACTGCGTTTGAGATAGGCAGTAATTTTATCGGTCACAAGATTTGTTCCTCCGTCAATCAGCACACTTTTGTTTCCGCATTTAATCAGCGTACAATCAGCCGAACCTACATTTATAAATGAAACGGAAAAGTCGGCTTCCATATCGGCTGAAATCCCGAAAAATGTATAGACATCGTTCCAATCGGGAATTCCGAGAGGTTTTCCGAATGAAACAAGCAGTACACAAACAGTGAAAAGTACGCATACCGATATTTTGAGTATGAAAAAGATTTTATTTCTTTTTGTTTTTTCGTCTGTACTTTGCGAACTTATCTTTGCCGTTTTTGCCTCTTCCCTTCTGATTCTGCGAATTACGGTTGTTGTTCTGTTTTGAATAACCGCCCTGTGTTTGTCCAGCCATCGGAGTTACAAGACATTTTTTATCGTTACCGATTAAATCCCGTCTGCCGGCTTTGATGAGTGCTTTGATTACAAGCGGCTTGTTTTCGGGAATGAAATACTGCAGCAACGCCCTTTGCATTGCCTTTTCATTTTCAGACTTCGGAACATAAACCTCTTTGAGAGTGTACGGATCAAGCTCCGTATAGAACATACTCGTTGAAATTGTACCCGGAGTCGGATAGAAGTCCTGAACCTGTTTTGGGTGAATGTTTTCATGCTTGCAGAAAAGCGCAAGTTCTACGGCATCCGAAAGTGTTGAACCGGGGTGTGAACTCATCAGATACGGCACAACATACTGGTCTTTATTTTCCTTGCCCGTAAAATCGTAGAACATCTTACAAAAACGCTTGTAGCTTTCAATATGCGGCTTGCCCATTTTGTCAAGAACCGCCGCCGAACAATGCTCGGGGGCAACTCTCAGCTGACCGCTGATGTGGTACTTTACGAGTTCACGGAAAAACTCGTCATTTTCATCTTCAATAAGGTAATCAAAACGGATTCCGCTGCGGATAAACACCTTTTTAATTCCCTTGAGATTTCTCAGCTTTCGCAGAATATCAAGATATTCCGTGTGTGACACCTGCATATTCGGGCAAGGTGTCGGTGCAAGACATCTTCTGTTTTTACAAAGTCCGAGTTTTTTCTGCTTTTCGCATGACGGAAGTCTGAAGTTTGCGGTAGGTCCTCCGACATCACTTATGTAACCCTTGAATCGTGGATTATCAAGAAAACTTTCAGCCTCTTCAATAATACTCTTTTCACTTCTGACGGTTACCGCTCTGCCCTGATGAAAAGCAAGTGAGCAGAAATTACAAGCTCCGAAACAACCACGGTTGTGTGTGATTGAAAACAGCACTTCGTTGATACCGGGTACGCCGCCGAGACTTTCATAACACTTTGGATACCAACGCTCATACGGCAGAGAATAGACATAATCAAGCTGTTTTGTGTCAAGCGGCTGCATCGGAGGATTCTGCACAAGAATGTACTTTCCGTGCCTTTGAATGAGGGTTTTGCCTCTTACGGCATCAGCCTCTTCAAGCTCCCTGCGTGATGCAATTGCATAGTCACGCTTGTCCTCTTTTACACGCTCGTAGCTTGGAAGTTCGACAACCGACTTTGGCACATAATCGTCTGTACGAATTTTATAGCAAACACCTCTGATATCGTAAAGCGATTCAACAGGATAGCCCTCGGAAAGTCTTTTTGCAATTTCAATTGTCTGCAACTCGCCCATTCCGTACACAAGCAAATCTGCCTTGCTGTCGAAAATAATTGAGGGCATTACCTCGTTTTTCCAATAATCATAATGGGCAAATCTTCTGAGTGATGCCTCAAGACCTCCGATTATAATGGGAGAATCGGGATATAGCTTTCTGATTAAGTTGCAGTAAACTGTGACTGCTCTGTCGGGACGCCTGCCGTTTTTACCGCCTGCCGTATAGGCATCATCATGTCTTTTACGCTTTGCAACCGTGTAGTGGGCAACCATACTGTCAATGTTGCCTGCCGACACCATAAAACCGAGCCTTGGTTTTCCGAACTGTGTAAAATCATCATCGTTTTTCCAATTAGGTTGTGCAAGGAATGCTGTCTTGTAACCGCAATCCTCAAGAACTCTCGTGATTATTGCCGCACCGAATGACGGATGGTCAACATAGCTGTCACCGCAAACATATATAAAATCGACTTCGTTCCAGCCTCGATCACGCATTTCTTTTGCGTTCATCGGTAAAAAAGCCATATTGAACCCTCCTTTATTTATTAATCGGCTCTGTTTTCAAGTGCATTTCTGCGTTCGAGCCATTCGTTGTAGGTCATGAGAACATCTCTCGGTTTTGAACCCTGATGAGGGCCTACAACTCCCATTTGTTCCATATCGTCAATCATTCTGCCTGCCCTTGCATAACCGACTTTGAGTCTTCTCTGCAAGAGTGAGGTTGATGCCTGTCCTGCATCAATTACGCACTTGATTGCCTCTTCCATTTTGCTGTCAATATCAAGGCCTTCGTCAGATGATGAATCTGAATCACCCGATTTTTTGCCATGAGCAATTTCTTCTGCAGCAATTCTTTTAATTTTTTCTTCGATTTCAGAATTATACTGAGCTGAATATGCTTTCTTTATGTAGTGGGTTACACCCTCGATTTCTTCATCGGAAGCATAGCAGCCCTGAACACGAATAGGCTTTGGAGCACCTACAGGCGAAAACAGCATATCGCCTCGGCCGATGAGCTTTTCACCGCCGCCTGTATCAAGAATTGTACGGGAGTCTGTGTTTGAACTTACCTTGAGTGAAATACGGCTCGGTACATTCGCCTTGATAAGACCTGTGATTACATTAACGGTAGGTCTTTGGGTTGCAAGGATAAGATGCATACCTGCGGCACGAGCCATCTGAGCAAGTCGGCAGATTGAGTCCTCAACCTCGCTCGGAGCCGCCATCATCAAATCGGCAAGCTCGTCAATTGCAATTACAACACGGCTCATTTTTTCTTTGGCAACGGGAAGACCGTTCACTTCAAGAACAGGCTGAACCTCTTCCCCCTCTTCATTAACAACAGGTGGATTTTTCTCCATATAATTCATATTTTTTTCGATAAGAGAATTATATGAATCAATATCCTTACAATCGTATTCGGAGAAAATTTTATATCTCTGGAGCATTTCGTTTACTGCCCACGCAAGCGCACCCGCCGCCTTTTTGGCGTCGGATACTACAGGGATGAGCAAATGCGGAATACCCTTGTATTTTGAAAATTCAACCATTTTCGGGTCGATAAGCAACAGCTTTACTTCATCGGGAGTTGCCTTGTAGAGAATACTCATAAGAATTGAGTTTACACATACGGATTTACCTGAACCGGTTGTACCTGCAATGAGCAGATGCGGCATTTTTGCAAGATCAGTAACAACAATTTCACCGGATATATCTCTGCCGAGAACGGTTGTGAGCTTACTCTTGCTGTTTCTGAACTTGTCCGAATCAATCAATTCACGCATTGTTACCATGCTTACAACCTTGTTCGGAACTTCAATTCCGACTGCCGCCTTTCCCGGAATAGGCGCTTCAATACGAACACCGTTTGCGGCAAGGCTGAGTGCGATATCATCGGAGAGATTTGTAATTTTGCTGATTTTAACACCGGGGGCAGGCTGTAACTCATAGCGTGTTACGGACGGACCTCGGCAGATGTTTACAATGCTTGCCTTTACACCAAAGCTTGTGAGGGTATCAATAAGCTTTTTGGCATTATTCTGCATTTCTTCCATTGCATCGCTGTCATCGGAATTTAGCTTTGGTTTGAGCAACTGAATCGGTGGGAACTGATACTTTTTTTCTTCTTTTTGAGAATTATCGGAACGAACAGCTCTGTCAAGCTGTTCCGCAATTTCGTCACCAGCCTCCTCGCTGTTGTCTTTTTTGCTTTTGAGAAGTGCTTTTTTGACGATGTTCTCAGTTTCGGCATCAGGCTTGACCTCTGTCTGTTCAGCCTTAGAAGCTGACTTTTCGTTTGAGATATCCTCTGCAATTGCAGAAACCGTATTGTCGGCACTTTTGCCCATAGGCTTGCTTGCACGATTGATTATGTTAATGAGATCCTGCGACAGATCCTTGTCTGCGGCATTTTCTTCCTTTGAATCGGCAATATCCGTGTCAATTCCGTTTACTGCCGACTTTGCTTTCTTGACCTTTGTCTTTTTGTCATCAAGCGGAATATCAATAAAACTTCCCGAGGACTTTCTGTTTTCACCTTCAAGCGCAATGTCGATATTGCTTCTTTCGGCAAGCTTTCTCTCACGGTTTTCTTCTCTGCGTTCTCTGCGAACTCTTGCCCTCTCCTCACCGGCTTCACGGATATGTACGGCTGTCCTTGACGCCGCCGCTGTCATATCTTTAATAGAAATGTTCGCAACAATAAGGATAAGTGCGGCTGTTACAACAAAGCTTGTAAAAAGTGCGGCTGTACTGCCGAACAGGACAACAAGCGGATAGCCGAGCAATCCGCCGATTATTCCGCAATCGAAAGTCATATACCTTGAGGTGTCGGAGGCATCCTTGAACAGATTGCCAAGACACGCAAAAAAGTTCATATCAGAATATTTTGCACCGCTGCCTGCGTAAATCAACGCCCCGATAAACAGAATTATGACGACACAAAGGAAAAGCTTCAGCTTATAGCGTGCAACCTGTTTCTCCTTTTCGGTCATAACACACAAATAAAAAAGCGTTACGGGAACAAGAAAAATTCCGAATCCGAGAACTCCGAAAAAGAAACTGCGTATCATTGTCCAGACATTTGAACCTTTTATGAAAATTATGCAGACAAAAACAGCCGCAACGGCGGCATAGAGGATTGCCCTTACACGCGGTGAAAGTCCGCTGCTCCTTTTCGGAACAGCGGATGCTTTGGTTCTGCTTGCAGTTTTTGCACCTTTTGATGAGGTTTTTGAAGAAGTCTTTTTTCTTCCCGACGCAGTATTTTTAGTTTTGTCAGCTGTTTTTTTGTTAGCTGCCAATAAAATCACTCCATTTAAAATTTATGCAATCGGCGCACCTGTGAAAAGGTTTACGCCCGTATTCATTTCGATGATTGAAATTACAATAAATGCAACACCGACAACCGCTGTGTAGATTACAAAAATTTCCATTTTGTCGGATTTCAGGAACCACTTAAAAATTACGATTGCAAGATAGCCTACAACTGCGGAAACTGCCATTCCGATAATCAGCGGAATAAATTCAATATTGCTTAAACCTTCGGGTGACTTGATTGCATCCACACCCTCAAGAAGTGCCGCCGCAAGGATTGACGGGATACCGAGTACGAATGTGTAGTCAAGTGCCTTCTGCTTTGAGATTCCTCTCATCTCACCGACCGAAAGTGTTGAGCCTGAACGGGAAAGTCCCGGAAGGAGTGCGGCACAAACCTGTGTTACACCGACAAGAATTGCGTCAACAACATTAAAATTATCTCTTGTTGCCTTTGCATTGCTCTTTGAGGCAAGATGTTTGTGAGTTGAGGCAACACTCTTGCGGTTACGGATAATACCGATTGTTAAAAGTACGCTTGTGAGAATGAGCGAACAGGCAGTTACTATGAGAACAGGACTTGCGGAAAGCAGGTCTGCAAGGTCCTTGAGCTTCATATCTGTTCCGGGGATTGGCAGAAAAAGCAAGAACAGCGGTATAAGACCGATGATGAGCATTACAACGAGATTACGGTTATAATTCATTTTGCTCCATTTGAACTTGCCCGTGAAAATATCCTTGAGCATAAGGAAAAATTCTTTGATAAGATCCCACACAAGTTTGTGGTAGAATGCAACAACGGCAACAAGTGTGCCGACATGGAGCATTACATTAAAGAAAAGATTGCTTTCGCCTGTGCCTGCACCGAGAATGTGCTGTGTGATTGCGAGGTGGCCGCTGCTTGATACGGGCAAAAATTCGGTAAGTCCCTGAACAACACCCTGAATAATAGCATCTAAAATTGACATGGTTATGTATTCCCTCCAAAAAATAAGTTTTCAAATCTTCTTTGTTATTTGTACGCTGAAAAGCCGTATGGGTTGGCATAATTAAGATTTCATACAAATCATAAGCGTCACAATATATATGTATTCGGGCAAAACGCCCGAAATTATTTTTCCTGCTTTTTTGAGCGTGATTTTGCTGACTTTGGCTTGCTCCCTTTGTTTTCTTTAATCAAATCATAAAGAGCGTCAATTGCGTCGGAAACTGTTCCGACCTCGTCAATCAAGCCTTCTTCAACAGCCTCTTCTCCCTCAAGAATAGTTCCGATATCCATTACAAGCTCACCCGTGTTAAGCACAAGCTGATTATAACGGTCTTTTGTAATATTGGAATTTTCGGCAACAAAGGTTGTGATTCTGTCCTGCATACGCTGAAAATATTCAAAGGTCTGCGGAACTCCGAGTGTGAGGCCTGTTGTTCTGACGGGATGAACCGTCATTGACGCACTCTTTGCGATAAAGCTTTTCTTTGCCGCAACAGCAAGCGGAATTCCTATTGAATGACCTCCGCCGAGTACGATGGAAACAGTCGGCTTTTTCATTCCCGAAATCACCTCGGCAATTGCAAGACCTGCCTCAACATCTCCGCCGACTGTGTTAATCAGCACAAGCAGTCCGTCAATTCTTTCATCCTCCTCAACCGAAACAAGCAGAGGGATGACATGCTCGTATTTTGTGGTTTTGTTTTGTTGAGAAAGAATGTAATGACCTTCAATCTGACCGATAATCGTCAGGCAATGCAGCACACAGTCCTTATGAGTTGTGAGAACAGAACCTGTTTCGCCGATTCGGTCTATTTGTTCTTCACTTATGGGGCTGTCGTTTGCAAGCTTTTGCGGATCATCATCCGGCGCAGGATTTTTAACATAGTTCCCTTTTTTTGATGAGACTTTTGAAGATTTTGATTTTTGTGGCATTGTATGCACCTCCGAGAATAGTTTCACCGAAATTGCAAGCAAAATGTATGCATACAAAAAATAAGACGCACAAGCCACATTGTTCAATTGTAAAAAGCCTTTAGTGCTTATTATACCATTACAGCAAAATTATTTCAATAATTTTATTTCTTTATTTCTAATAAGTAATAATTATTTAAAAGAATTATAGTAGTATTAAAGAAATATTATTCCGACAGAACCTGTCGGAAGTTGTTATGGAGTGATATTCAGTTGACATCTGACATAATTATGGGTGTTGTCATTTTAGTTCTTATTTTGCTTTCGGCGTTCTTTTCGGCGATTGAAACTGCATTTTCGTTTGTAAACAAGGTGCGTGTTCAGCGTTACAAGGATGACGGCAACAAAAAAGCGGCAACAGCGCTCTACATAATCGAGCATTTCGACAATGCCCTTACAACAATTCTCATCTGCAACAATGTTGTAAACCTGAGCTGTTCTTCAATTGCGACTGTGCTGTGTATGAATCTTTTCGGTGACGCAGGCTCGGCAATTGCAACGGGTGCAACAACTTTTCTTGTTCTGACATTCGGTGAGATTGTGCCGAAATGTCTTGCAAAGGAACATTGCGATGCCTTTTCACTCAAAACAGCCGGATTGCTCAGAGGACTTATGACACTTCTTACACCGCTTGTGTGGATTTTCACACGATTCAAAATGATTGCCTTAAAGATTGCAGGCAGCAGCGGTGACGCTCCGTCAGTTACTGAAAATGAGCTTAAATACATTGTTGAGAGCATTGAGGAAGAAGGCGTTCTTGAAGAGAGCGAAAGCGAGATGGTTCGCTCCGCACTTGACTTTGACGAAACTACTGCCGAGGAAATTCTCACTCCGAGGGTTGACATCACATTTATCAGCGTTGATGACTCGCCTGAAAAAATCAAGGATATCATCATTGAAAACCGCTATTCAAGAATTCCCGTGTACGAAGGCACGGTTGACCATGTTGTCGGTATTCTCCATACAAGAGATTATCTTGAGCGACTTGCAGACGGTAAAGCGCCCGATGTTAAGGAGCTTATGCAGCCGCCTTACTTTGTGTTTAAAACACAACAGCTTTCAAAAATTTTGAACGCATTCAAACGCACAAAAATTCATCTTGCGGTAGTTACGGATGAATACGGCGGAACACTCGGTATTGTTACAATGGAGGATTTGCTCGAAGAAATTGTCGGTGAAATATGGGACGAGGACGAGGAAATTGAGCATAACTACTACAAAATCGGCAAGGGCGAGTTCCTTGTAAACGGTGATATGGAACTTGAAGATATGCTCGGTCTGTTCGATATGGACGAGGACAGTCTTGAATGTGACAGCGTAACGGTCGGCGGTTATATTCTTGAACACGCAGGAACAATCCCCCACAAGCGTGACAACATTGAGGCCGACGGATTTAAGTTTACCGTTATGGAGGTTAAGGATCAGCGTATTTTACGGGTTGTTGTCAAGAAAAACGACACTTCCGAAGAAAACGAATCCGATGAAAAAAGCGAGAACAAAAAGTCCGAATAAATAAAACAAAACAGGAGCAGTATTTTTACTTACCGCTCCTGTTTTCTTACTGTATTTTTTTGCAGAGAGAAGTGCATAATGCGCTGACGGGGATACAAAGAAATGCCCACAAGGTGCTGTAAAACGGACAAATCTGCCCTTTTAAATTAAGTCGGCAGTTTGAATAATCCCAGACATTAAGCTTGAATTTCAGATTGACAACACAGCCGCAGCAGTATTCAAGTGCGGTAATTATCGCACTTCCCGATATGCATTTTTGCAGCATATTCATTTTTGAAAAGTGCTTGTAAAATCTGAAAAGCGACACAAACGCAGTTCCGCCCGTGACCGCCATTGACCAGTGAGTTTTTCTCCGCCACAAAATTTCGAGCAGAGCGTAGCCTGCTCCGCCTATTGAAAAGAGAATGCAATCGTTACGCAACCGTAAACTTTTTTTCATAAGAAATCACCTGTTTTAGTTTTCGCCGAAACAGGTGATTTATTTAACCTATGAATTTTTTATTTTGTCAGAGCATCTCTTTTAGTTCTTCAAGAGAATAAAGACAGTTAATTGCGGTCAAAAATGCGTTTGTTGAAAGATATGACGGCAGACCGAGTTTTTTAAGAATCTTTTTGCGGTTTATTTCGGAATTTTCAGTTCCCGTAAGTCCGAGTACAAATAGATCGGCTTTAGTAATTTTCCTTTCGGGAATATTATTTTCTTCACCGATTATCTCGGCACCGCTTTTACGGATTGCATTTATTATAACCTCATCGCTGACGCCTTCAACGCCCAAAAGCCCCTCTTTACCGCCTTTTGCCTTGCGTTTTTCCTTGCCTTTGATTTGAGGAATATAGCAATTTTTGATTTTTGAATTATCGACCGAGCCTTTAAGGAAATTCCTTATTACAAAGCCTGCACCGTCGCTGTCGGTCATTATAAGTATTCCCCTTGTATCGGCAATTTTACGGATAAGCGACTGCTTTTCTTTGTCGGAAAAAACACGGAAACCGTTGGTTTCGATTATCGGAGCATCTACAATTGATGAAAGCTTTATCTTGTCATATCTGCCCTCAACTATGACAGCCTCACGGATTTTGAGCATTAGATCCTGCCCTCCTTTGCAATCAAAAGCAAACGGGAAATAAGCTGTTCAATTAAAAATCTTTGATTAACGGAAACTGATTTCAGCTTTTCGTCTGTTTCAACAAGCACATCAAGGCTTTTCCGAAGTGCCTCGGTTGAAGTCCTTGAAACGGAGGTTCTCGCCCTGTTTAACACAAACGCACGGTTTTTGTAGGCAAAATCTTTTGCCACGGTTTCTTTACTGACTGAGCATTCATCTGCAACACGCATACGATACGCATCGACATAGGCAGATGAAAGTGCATAGAGAATGTTAATCGGTTCTTCCCGCTGACAGAAAAGTGTGTCAAGCTTTCTGAACGCTCTGTCACCTCTGCCGTTAATAACATCGTCAGCCATATCATATGTTCTTGCTTCAAGGTTTACGGTTGACAAAAGGTCGATATCACGGTCGGTAATTTCTTCACCCTTTGCATATGCGGCAATTTTGTTGACCTCGTTTTTCAGAAGATTAAGGTCATCGCCGACATTTGAAATAATCTTTGATGCATTGAGGTGTGAAATCAGCTTGCCGTTTTCGTTTGCCCACTTTGCAACATACTTTTCGATAATTTGTGAGTTGATTTTTTCAAAACAGCAGACGCTGCCGATTTTTTCAACACGCTTTATAAGAGCGGTAAAAGAAGTTTTATTTTTTGACGGAACATAAGTCGGCATTGAAATTATGAGAACCGTACCGTCCCATGCTCTGCTTGTAAGCTCTTTAAGAGTATCAAGCCGGTCCTTTACCATATTATCAAAGTAAATGTCGGTCACAACAACACAGTTGCGTTCCGCCATAAACGGCATTATTTGCAGAGATGCGGCAAGTTCCTGCAAATCGATGTCGCCGCTGAATGTATGATAATTGAAATCGGACGGATTTTTGCCTGCAACAGCCTCACAAAGCTTTTTTGTATAGCTTTTGACAAACATCTGCTCCGAACCGTAGATTAGGTACACAGGCGAAAAGCTTTTGTTTTTAATATGTTTTTTCAGGTCTGCTTCGGTGATGCGCGGCATTTTATCCTCCGTTCAGATTGACCGTTATGTTCCTTTCAGATGTTGAAATAACGGTTGGACTGATTTCTTTAATAGAATCATAATTTTTCTTAAACTGCTTTTCCGATCCCGAAAATATCACGGTATTGCATGATATCAAATCGAAATTTTCGGGGACTGTATCAATCAGCAAACAATCGGGATTGCGATACTTTTCGGGCAGATTTGAAAGGTCTGCATCTGTCGGCACAAACAATACAGTCATATTTTTCCCTTTTATGAACTGAAACATTGTGTTGTCAACGCAGATTACCTCATCCGTCACCGTATCGGAAAGATTCAGCGTAAAATGACTGTTTCCGCCGAAAGTCTGTCGGCTGTTACCGTCAAAAGCGTTCAAAAGATTTTGCTTTTTAATGTCATTATCATATACCAAAATATTATTTAAGTCAAATTTTGTGACCGCAAAGCGTTCAAGAGAAGAGTATTTATTATTCTGATTCGGAATTATCATATATTCAATATCTGAGTATCTTTCGCTGATATCGGCTGTCACATCATCTGCGCTTGCTCTGTTGCCTCCGCAGGAAATTACGGAACAGCTGTCGGGGCAGTTGACTGTTGCAAAAACACCGTTGCCGACATTATAGATTTTCATTTCACCGTTATCGGCTGTTAAAAGCACATTGAGCGACGCTCCGATTACTAGGACTGAAATTGATACCAAAACAGAAATTTTGACATAGAATTTTCGATTTATTACAAACAATCCGCCGATTGCGAGAAGTACGCTGACACCTATCCACACAAACCAATAGAGCGAATGGGTTTTAATTGTGCTGAATGGGAGTTGTGAAAAAGTTGAAACCAACCACAAAATTGCCTTTGAACATAATCCCGAAACGAGTCCAAACGGGTATGCAAAAAATGATATGAACGGGCAAATAAAAAGTACCGAACACAACAGAGAACACACCAAAAGTGCCGAAACAAACGGTTCACATAACAGAGAAACAAGTATGACTGTCGGGGAAATTCTGTTGAACGCAACAGCGGTTATCGGCAAAATCCACAGAAATGCAGATACTGAAACCGACAGCATATTTACGCAGATTTTAAACAGCCTTTTGATATAACAGACAACCGTTCCGACAAAACCGTCCTTACGCTTGTTTTTGTAATGAAAGAATCTCAGCACAGAGCGTTCAATCGGTCTTGACCACAGAATTATGCCCGTCGTTGCCGAAAATGAAAGCAACATACCGATATCGGCTACCGCATATGGGTTGAAAGCTGTCAGGACAATTGCGGCAAAACCAAGGTTATTCAGCGAGTCGGCTATTCTGAGATTTGACGATGCAAACGACACAATTATCATCATAATTCCTGCACGGACAACCGAATGCGCAAAGCCCGTTACAGCCATAAAAGCAATAACCGTAAATGTGGTAAAGCCTGTTATTATGAATCTGTTTTTTGTTAATTTTCTTACCAAGAACAATACAAAAGAAGTGATTATAACAAGATGCATTCCCGAAACCACTATTAAAAACGAAGTGCCTGTCAATGAAAAATCATCTTTAACGCTTGAATCAAGAGCTGTTTTCTCGCCTAAAAGAACGGCACGGCAGAGCGTTGAATAATCCTCCGGCAACAGCATATCAAGGGAATTTTTCATTGCCCGTCTTATTGAAACCGCAAATGAATAAAAAGTTGTTGCTTTCTCTCCTGTCGCATCAATTTTGAAGCCGTCATAGGAATATGCTTTCAGAAAAATTCCGTGACTGATCTGTGAGTTTACATTATTCTTGTATGTATGAGCCGTGAAGTTGACCTTTTCAAAAGGCTCTGCGTCAACATTTGTATATGAAATAATCTGAATTTTTGCATCTGACGGCTGACCGTTGATTTTGTCGGTTTTGATTACGAAACTGCATGATGAATCGGTGGTGATGATTTCATCACAAATATATCCGCTTGCTGTAATTTCTTTATCAGAATAATTATTTATGACCGTGTTGTTAATATATTCGGAATAGCCGATCATATTTCCCGCAGAATATATTACAGCAAAAGCAAATGCACACAGCGACTTGCCGAATGATTTATTTTTCTTTGAAATAATTAAAAATATACCGACAGCAACGGAAAGCAATCCCAATGAGCCGATAATTGCAAAGACAATTTCATTAAAATCCGAATAAAAAACGGCTGAAAGGACAAACAGGAAAGTAAATCCTATAAGTCCAAACAGCCGTTTCATAAAAATCAATCCTAAAAATTATTTTTTACTTAAAGAAAAGCGGAAGTTCGCTGAGGAATATAATGTCATCTCTGTCCTTAGCGTCGCCTTCGGCAAGGACTGACGCCCTGCCAACGATATTTGCGCCTGTTTTTTCAACGAGCGTTTCAAGAGCGTGAAGACTTTCGCCTGTTGAAATTACATCATCAACAAGAAGAACTCTCTTGCCGTTGAGAAGATTTACATCATCTTCGCCGAGGTAGAGTTTCTGTTCGTTTTTTGTTGTGATTGAATTAACGGTCACTCCGATAGGATTGCCCATATAAACCTTAACGCTTTTTCTTGCGACAACATAGTTTCTGCAGCCCTGACGAGCCATTTCATAGCAAAGCGGAATACCCTTTGCTTCGGCAGTCACAACAACATCGTGTTCGGGAACACGCTTGAGGAGTTCTCTTGCGGCAACCTCTGTCATCTCAATGTCACCAAACATAATAAATGCGGCAATATCAAGCTTATCGTTTACAGGGAATTTTCTGAGTTCTCTGTCAAGTCCTTCAATATTAATCTTATATGTATCCATTATTGCAGTCCCTTCTTATGCCATTGTGCCGTTGAGCTTTTTGCCGCCAAGGATGTGGAAATGCATATGCTTTACGCTCTGACAGCCGTCCTCACCGCAGTTATTTACAATACGGTAGCCGTTTGTAAGTCCGAGTGATTTTGTAATTTCGGGGATTTTAGTGAAAATGTGAGCAATATTGCCGACATTTTCTTCATTAACTGCGTCTGCACAGCAGATGTGTTCCTTTGGAATTACAAGCACATGAACGGGAGCCTGTGGTTCAAGATCATAGAAAGCGAGAATTTTTTCGTCTTCATAAACTTTTTTTGACGGAATTGAGCCGTCAACGATTTTGCAGAAAATACAATCTGACATTTTAATTCAACCTCTCAATAAAATTTATTTTCCGTATCAGAAATATTTAAAATATAACAAATATCATATCAAAGTTATTGTACAACCAAATCACTTTTCGGTCAATACTGCCGTCATTTTTTGGCTGTAATTTTCTTTTCTTCACCTTTAAGAAGTCTTTTGATGTTTTCTTTGTGCTTTACAATAACGAAAACGCCGATTAAAAGAGCCGCCGCAGTTGAGAAGATTACATATGTAAGAGAATAATCCTTGTAAATTATGAAGTCAAAGATAAATGTCATTGCAAAGGTGTAAGGCGCATAGAGAATCGCACAGAGAACACTTGCAAGTGATATAATTTTTGAGCAGAGGAAGATAATAAGAAAAGTTACAATAATTGCGATGAATACACGCCAATCCTCTGTCAGCATAAGAGCGGCGGCGGTTACAACACCCTTGCCGCCCTTAAAGTGAAAATACACGGGGTATGAATGTCCGAGAATACAGAAAATACCTGCAACATATTTTCCGCAGTTGATAAGCTCGTTTATAAAAACAGGGCTTTCACCCTGAAATGCAACCGATGCAAACGAGAAGATGAACCCTCCGATAAGCACGGCGATAATACACTTCAGTGCGTCACACACAATGGTGATGATTGCCGGAACTTTACCGACGCTGCGCAGTACATTTGTAAAACCTGCATTGCCGCTGCCCATTTGACGGATATCCTTTTTGCCCTTTGTCACAATGCCTGTTACAAGAACAGCCGTGTTGATACTGCCGAGAAGATACGCAATCAATGCCGAAAGCAGAATCATCCACCAGCAGTTTGCTAAAATTGCCGAAATATGCTCCATTACTTTTCTCCTCTCTCTCTTACCACAATTTTGATCGGCGTACCCTCAAGAGCAAAAGCCTCACGGATTCTGTTTTCAAGATAACGCTGATATGAGAAGTGGAAAAGCTGTGCATTGTTGCAGAAGAAAACGAATGTCGGCGGTTTTACGGAAGCCTGAGTCATATAGAAAATTTTAAGTCGCTTACCCTTGTCCGACGGCGGTTGTACTCTTGTTGTAGCCTGTGCAAGAAGCTCGTTGAGCATACCTGTTCTGATTCTGCGGTTTGCGCTGTCATTACAGCTTATGATATATTCAAACAGCCTGTCGATACGCATACCTGTTTTTGCGGAAATAAATACCTTCGGCGCATATGACATAAACGCAAAATCTGCGTCAAGCTTTTTGCGGAACTCCTGCATTGTCTTATCGTTCTTTTCGACAGCGTCCCACTTGTTTACGGCAATTATACACGCTCTGCCTGCCTCATGCGCAAGACCTGCAACCTTGGTATCCTGTTCTGTAACACCCTCTGTCGCATCAATCATAATAACGCACACATCACTGCGTTCAATAGCCATTTTTGCACGGATAATACTGTATTTTTCGATATTATCATAGATTTTGCTCTGACGGCGAAGTCCTGCGGTATCGGTAAAGTTGAACTTTCCGTACTTATTTTCAACAAGCGTATCGATTGTGTCACGGGTTGTGCCTGCTATATCGGACACAATACAGCGTTCCTCGTTTGTAATTTTGTTTACAAGAGATGACTTACCTGCGTTCGGCTTGCCGATTACCGCAACATTGATGATTGTGTCGTCATCTTCCGCATTTTCATCATAATCAAAGCTTGAAAAAGCCTTGTCTAAAAGGTCGCCCGTACCGTAACCGTGAACGGCTGAAACCTCGATAGGATCGCCTAAACCGAGATTATAAAACTCATAGAATTCAGGTGACGGTTCGCCGAGTGTGTCGCACTTGTTTACACAAAGCACAACGGGCTTGCCCGACTTCTGGAGCATCTGCGCAACATCCATATCCGTTGCAACCATGCCAGACTTACAGTCTGTTACAAGGATAATAACATTAGCCGTGTCGATTGCAAGCTGAGCCTGACGGCGCATCTGCACAAGAATAATATCATCTGATTTCGGTTCAATACCGCCTGTGTCAACAATAAAGGCAGTTTTTCCGCACCATTCCACCTCACCGTATATTCTGTCACGGGTAACACCGGGAGTATCGTCAACAATTGACAATCTCTGACCGATGAGTTTATTGAAAAGCGTTGACTTTCCCACATTTGGTCTGCCGACAACGGCAATTACGGGTTTGTTCATCTTATCAGTCCTTTCCTGCAATTACAGCCTCTACAAGGTCGTTTCCGTTGTTATTGACGGGAACAAGAGTTACACCGAGATCCCGTTCAACATCATCTGTTGAAACATCATCAAGAAACAAATCGTTTTCAAAACGGAGCATTGATGACGGGATAATAAGCCTGTCGCCAAGGTCATCGCCACGAAGCTGATCAATAAGATCACCGCCTGTGACAAGTCCCGACACATTTACTCCGCCGCCGAAAAAGTTGTTCTTAATCGCCCTTGTATTTATAGTTATATTCGGGAATTTTTCGTTAATCATCGACATAATCCGCTTCATGTACGGAAACACTCCCTCGCCGCAGGCAATTGTTACCTTATGGCAAAGGCTTTCGTCTGCATCAAGCTCTTCAAGCTTCCAGCCGACATCATCGGTCAGATACGCAATCATACCGATTCCGTCCTCAAGAGCGGAAAAGTCCTCATAAAATTCAGGTGACGGGATTTCTCTTTCGGCAAGGAGGTAAAATTCATCACCCGGAAAGAAAATTCGTCTGCCGTGCTTTTTGACGCACTCATCACCCATTTTTTCAATTATATCAATTGTCTGTCCTGCCGTTTCCTTATTATAAGGAACAAGCGGATAAAGGTTTTCACGGTAGCGTGTAAGTCCGACAGGAACAATCGCAGTCATATTAACCCCGAGGTTTTCAAGATCGGTCAATGTTCTGACAAGCTCGTCACCGTCATTAATTCCGGGACAGGAAACAATCTGACAGTTAAGCGTTATTCCTGCGTCTGCAAAGCGTTTGAGATATTTCAATGTATCGCCTGCAAAGCGGTTATTCATCATCTTACAACGAAGCTCGGGGTTTGTTGTGTGAACCGACACATTAATCGGGCTTATGTGCATTTTTATAATTCGGTCAATTTCGTGCTCTGTAATATTTGTCAGCGTGATATAGTTGCCGAACAAAAACGAAAGTCGGCTGTCGTCATCCTTAAAATAGAGCGACTCACGCATTCCCTTCGGAAGCTGGTCAATAAAGCAGAAAATGCACTTATTACGGCACGAATGCTGTTTGTCCATAAGATATGTTTCAAACTCAAGACCGATTTCCTCATATTCTCCCTTGGTCATTTCTATGGTACGAACATTTTTGTTCTCATCCTCAACCTCAAGAGTCAGCTTGCGGTTTACCTGATAGAATCGGTAATCAAGAACATCAACAATCTCGTTTGAATTGATTGAAAGGAGGGTTTCCCCTTTTTTTATCCCTGCTTTGTCGGCATGACTGCCGGTTGTGACATCAAAAATTTTAACAGCCACACCTTCACCTCGCAAAACATTTTTACATACACTTTTATTCTACACAAAATACCGTTTTTAATCAACAGGTTTGCAAATTGTTTTTGGATATACGGTAAAATTTGCAAAACAAAAGGGCGAACAGATAACTGCCGCCCGTAATGTTCGTAATAAAAATTACTGTTCGTCTTTCTTTACAACAACCTGTCTGCCGTTGTACATACCACAGTTTGTGCAAGCCTTATGAGCTGCTGTTAATTCACCGCAGTTAGGACAAGCAGTAAGTTCAGGAGCATTAATCTTCCATACTGTTGAACGTCTTGAGCTCTTTCTTGCGTGTGATGTTTTGTTCTTGGGTACTGCCATTACAAAAACCTCCTTACAAAATTTATCTTAGTCAATCAACTGTTTAAGTATCTCAAGTCTTGGATCCGTTTGACGCTTATCACAGGAACATTCACCGTTGTTGAGGTTTTGTCCGCAAATCTGACACAGACCTTTGCAATCGTCCCTGCAAAGATTCTTTGACGGGAGCGAAAGAAAAATGTCAGAAATTACAACATCATCAAGCTCGAGTGTAAAATCAGGTGTTTCAATATAGTCATCATTTTCCTCATCGGCAAGAGTCTGAATAAGCCTGTGTTCAAAGCTCATATTCATCTCTCTTGTATAAGGCTCACCGCAACGGTCACAGTCACGGCTATAATCAAAGTGTGCGTTGATTACAAGAGTAATCAAACTTGCTCTGTTTGTTGCTTTGGCAGTCACGACAACGGGAGTTTTGAATGGATAAACTCCGTCAACGTCAAGACCTGACAAGTCAAGGTTATATTCAACTTGTTTTTCTTCACCGTCATTCTGAAAGACGGATTTAAGCTCAAAAAGCATATCTGCACCTCTTGACAGCATAGACACATATTAAAACGCTGTTTATTATTATACAAAAGGTTTGTCCCTTTGTCAACTAAAAAATACAAGAAAATAGGCTGTTTTTTTCGGGAATTTATGACAAAATTCGCTAATTTTCCCATATGGAATTTTGAGCCTGCAAAGTCACTAGGAAAGTTACTTTGCACTTGATTTTTCCTTTTTATTATACCTCTTAAACATATATAATGCAATAATAAATTGCAGTTGACATAAAACGGAATTTGTGATAGCATACTGTGTGGCAGTTCGTAACCATCCTGCCCGAAGGACGCCGATAGGCTGCTCCTTCCATCAAAACTAAGGAGAAAGGCACAGGACTTTTTATGCCCTTTTTGCACCCTCTTTTGTGTGGGTGCTTTTTTTGTGCCGGAAAGAGAGTATGGAGAGATACAGTATTATTAATGAAAAGAACAGTCGGGAGATTGTTCTTCTGCGTGGAAGCGGCTGCGTTTACAAAAAATGCATCTTCTGCGACTACTACACCGACAGGTGCAGTGACGAGGACGAAAATTTTCGTCTTAACAAAGCCGTGCTTGAAAAAGTTACGGGAATTTTCGGTGACCTTGAGGTCATTAACTCAGGCTCGGTTTTTGAGCTTGACAAAAAAACACTTGATTTTATCAAACAGGTGTGCAAAGAAAAAAAGATAAATACCATTCATTTTGAGGCACATTATCTTTATCGGAACAAAATCAGTCAGCTCAGAAAAGATTTTGCGGATTTTGATTTAAAAATGAAGCTCGGTCTTGAAACCTTTGACTGCGATTTCAGAGAAAATGTTCTGAAAAAAGGAATCAAAGAGAGCAGTCCCGCTGTTATTGCTGAGAATTTCGACGAAGCTAATTTCCTTTTCGGAATTAAAGGTCAGACAGCCGAAACCATGCAAAAGGATATTGAGTTGGGATTAAAATATTTTGAACGAATTTGCGTTAACATTATGTGTGACAACACAACGGGAGTTGAACCCGACAAAGCTGTCATAAAAGAGTTTATGCAGAAGGTCTATCCTGTATATAAGGATAACCCGAGAACGGATATTTTAATTAACAACACGGATTTTGGAGTGGGTGACTGATATGATTAATGAACTTTTACTTATATTCTCGGTAGTATTTATCTACGGAGCGGCACTTTTGGGATATGCGCTTTTCGGAAAAGCGGGACTTTACTGCGTTTCAGCCGTAGCAACAATTCTTGCAAACATTGAGGCTTTAATCCTTGTAAACGCTTTTTCAATGGAACAGACTCTCGGCAATGTGCTTTTTGCTGTAACATTTTTGATTACGGACATTCTCTCGGAATGTGAGGGCAAAAAAGCCGCCAACAAGGCGGTTCTTACGGGAATACTGTCATCGGTATTTTTTCTTGTGCTTTCACAAAGCTGGATGCTTTACAATCCGAGTCCGAACGACACGATTATGCCGTCAATCAAGGCGGTTTTCTCAAACACTCCCCGAATGATTTTTGCATCCCTCACTGTTTACGCAATAAGTCAGCTGTTCGATGTTTGGCTCTACCACAAGTGGTGGAAGTTTACTGAAAAGAAATTCGGTGACAAGAGAAGATTTTTATGGCTGAGAAACAACGGTTCAACGCTTATCAGTCAGATTCTGAACACAGCCCTCTTCACCGCTTTTGCATTCTGGGGAACTTATGATTTCGGAACGCTTGTTACAATCTTCCTTTCAAGCTATGTAATCTACATTTTCACAAGTCTGCTCGACACCCCTGCCGTGTATCTTGCAAGATTTATCCACGATAAAAAGGAACAGAAAAAGATTACGGAATAAAAATAGCTTAATTGAATATTTTCAATAAAAAGACAAGTCGTCGCAATAATTTTGCGGTGACTTGTTGTGCTTTTTCAGGATTTTCGTGAATAAATCATAATATTATGCTTTTTATAATATACAACCTTCCGCATTTTTATAGTCATTTTTTGACAATATGTGCAAAATTGGCTGATTTTATCCTGAATCGCATAATTTTTTAAGATTTTTATTGACTTTTTCTGTACCAAATAGTATAATGAAGGCAAGTTAAATGCTTAATATTATTTATAAACTTAATTTTGGAGGTAAATATTATGCTTACTAAAAGTGAAGAAGAAATTATGTACTTATTGTGGGACCTCGATGAGCCGCTCACAAGCTCGGAAATTGTTAAGAAAGCAGTAAACAAAACATGGAAAAAGAGTTACATTAATCTTCTTATCAATTCTCTTCTCAAGAAGGACATGATTAAGGTTGTCGGCGTTAAGCAAATGACTAAGAACTATGCCCGTACTTTTGTTCCTACAATGACAAAGGACGCTTATGCAATAAAGCAGATTTCGGACAGACCGAATTTTGCAGACAGCGATATTCCGACTCTCTTCTCAGAGCTTATTGAGAGAACCGAAAGCTCAGATGTTTTTGATGAGCTTGAAGCTCTCCTTAAAAAGCGCCGTGAAGAACTCGGCAAATAATTTATGCAAATAAGTTTTTATTCATTCTTGTTTTCTATTGCAATAAGCAGCATTTTTATAGTGCTGCTTTACTTTTTCAGAAAAAAGGTTGCTTTTTGTAATTACTGCGGTCTTTATACGATTTTGGGATTGTATGCTGTAACATTTTTAAGAATGGTATTTCCGTTTGAATTCAAATTTACATATACAGTTTCCGATAAAAATGTGTATGCCGCAATAATGGATGTTCTGACTCCCAACAAAGATGTGCTGTTTGTTCCGGAATTCACATGGCTCAACCTGCTTGTAGTAGTATGGATTGCCGGAAGTGTGATATACATTTCACGGGTGATGATTAAGTATTACAAAGCAGTCAAAGCTCTGAAAGCAAATGTTATTGACGGCACACCCGAAATGCAGGCAAAGCTTGACCTCATTTCGCAAAAGTGCGGAATCAGAAGAAAAGTTAAGCTAAAAATTACCGATTGCGTTATCTCCCCTGTTACATACGGATTTTTCAATCTTGTTATTCTTATTCCGAATCGTGAATTTGACGACAGGGATTTTGGATATATCGCAACGCACGAATGCTGTCATATAAAAAACAAGGATATTTGGATTAAATTGCTGACGGAAATTTATTGCGGAATCTTTTGGTGGAATCCGTTTGCCCACCTTTTGAAAAAGGATTTAACCTACTGTCTTGAGCTCAGGTGTGACAAGCGTGTTACAAGCAAGCTTAGCGAGAACAGATGCACTGTGTATTACGAAGTTCTTGTAACGCAAATGAAAGCCTATAAAGAACAACAAGAAAGTGAAGAGAGCGACAGGGAAACTGCACTGAAAAGTGCGCTTGTCGGAATGAGTTTTGTAACCAACGAAAAGGGCAAAAAAATTGTAAGCAGAATGGAAATGATTCTGTACCCGAAGAAAAAGCAGACAATTATAAACAATATTGTTACAGCTTTTATGGCATTGCTTATTGTCGGTATATTCTTTGGTTCGTACTGTTTTTTAATTGTTCCGGGTTGGGACGCCACATACGAGGATTGTGTAGCCGATCTTGTATCATCGGGCGAATACAACGATAATGTCGAAGTATATGACGGAACAAATATGTATGTGTATGTTGAAAAAGACAAAACCACTCACCTTATTTTTAAGCCTTACGATAAAAAGAAAGGCGTTGTCTATACAAAAGATGATTCTATTATTATCCCATACTCCGATATAGAAGACGGCTGCTATAATTATTGTCTTATATTAAGGGAGAAATAACAGATGAAAAAGAAAGCCGCAAAAATTTTTACAGCATTTATTATGACAGCAATTATCGCACAGGGAACCGTTATGGTTGCAAGTGCAGCAGAAACAGATTCAACCCCCGACAGCGTTGCAGTTGTTGAAGTTGCAACTCCTGACAGTTCAGCTTTGGAGAGCGGTGCCGATTCAACTTCTGTTCAGCCGATAGCTGATGTAATTTACAAGAAATGGCGTCGTGGAAGTCACGGACAGCTCCAGTACAGAAGATGGAACGATACAAAGCAAAAATGGGTTGACGACGAATGGATTGACTACAAAGGTTAATCTGCAATAACAACAAAGGCGAAACAGACATAAATCTGTTTCGCCTTAATTTTTTGTTTATTCAAAAAGATTCTGTTCCGACAAGTTGACCGATTCAACATCTTTAAGCTGACGCTGAATTTGACGGGTACGAACTCCGACAAGCTTGTCAAGCTCCTTGTTTGCCTGATCAAGTCTTTGCTGTGTCATTACAAGCACATCATTGAACTTGTCGAACTCGGTCTTTACACCGCCGAGTATTTTCCAAACCTCTGCACTTCTCTTTTGCACGGCAAGGGTTTTGAATCCCATTTGCAACGAGTTGAGCAGAGCCGCCATTGTACTCGGACCTGCAATATTCACCTTATACTCACGCTGAAGGACTTCAACAAGTCCCATATTGACAACCTCGCTGTAAAGCCCCTCAAAAGGAAGAAACATAATTGCAAATTCCGTTGTGTTCGGCGGATCAATGTACTTATCATGAATATCCTTTGCCTCGCCCTTTATACGCTGAACAAGTGCTTTTTGTGCCGTTTCAATGCGTTGCTTGTCACAGCTTTCAATCGCATCACGGAGAGCAGAATATGTATCGCCCGGAAATTTGGAATCAACAGGCAGATATACTGTACCGGCACCGTCAGCAGGCAGTTTGATTGCAAACTCAACAACATTTTTTGAGCCTTTTTTGGTGGCAATATTTTCCTCATACTGTTCCTTTGAAAGGATTTCGGAGAGAATTGCACCAAGCTGAATTTCGCCGAGTATGCCCCTTGTTTTGACATTTGAAAGAACCTTTTTCAAATCGCCCACACCTACCGCAAGCGTTTGCATTTCGCCGAGTCCCTTATATACCTGTTCAAGTCTTTCGTTGACAAGCGAAAAAGACTTATTCATTTTTTCTTCAAGTGTTTTTTGAAGCTTTTCATCAACTGTCTGTCGCATTTCATCAAGCTGACGGAGATTTTCCCGCCTTATACTTTCAAGCTTTTCATCAACCGAGCGTCTGATATTTTCAAGGCTCTGAACATTGTCGGCTGAAAAGCTGTGAAGTCTTTGTTCAAGCTGAACCGCCCTGTCATTTTGCGACTGTGCAAAGCTTTGCTGATTGAGCAATATCCTTTGAAGTTCGTCCTCCGTTCTGTTGTTATTATTCTTTTTGAGAACTGTTATTAATGTGACAACGCTGGCAATGAGCGTTATTGCACAAAATAAAAGCACAATAATCTCGGATGTCGTAAACTGCATATTAAACCTCCCGAACAATAATTCGATTTCACATTTAAATAATATCATTCGGGAGTTTTTCTGTCAACTCAGGTATCAAATATTGTTTCAACCCGTTTCCGACAATTTTCAGGTGAATATACAAAACGGTCAATACGGTTGCTATCGCAATAGTATTCGGGGCATTTCGGATTATATTTGTAATCAAAGGTGTCAATAATTATCAGTTTGATTTTCATTTTTTCGGGAATGATACTTTTTATGTAAACGCTTGCCTGCTGACCTGCACGAACTCCCTCTTTTGTTTCTGCAAGTCCTGCAAGATTTGGTGTAAGCTCCACAAAAGCACCGTAGTTTTCCACGCTTCGGATAATTCCCGACACGGTTTCACCGGCACAAAACCTTTCGGCATTTTCTACCCATGTGCCGAGAAGTTCCTTGTGACTGAGGCTTATACGACCGTTTTCAACAGATTTGATAACGGCTTTGATATCCATTCCTACAGTAAATCTCTCGGCAGGGTGTTCAATCCTTGAAACCGAAATTGTGTCAATGGGCATAAGTGCAACAATTCCGCAACCTATGTCTGCGAATGCACCGAAGTTTTCAAGATGAGTTATGCGGGCAGGCACAATATCTCCGCATCGCAGCCTTGAAATGTATGCGTCAAGGCATTTGCGTTGTGCTTTTTCACGGGAGAGCATTACAATCGGTTTGCCGTTTTCGTCCTCGGTTATGTCGGTGACAACGAAACAGACGGGACGGTTCACCCTTGAAATCACGGCTATGTCACGAACCGAGCCGTCCTTAATTCCGATTGCGCCTTCCTCCCTCGGAATTATGCCTTTTATGCCTGCAAGGTCAACAATAAGGTTGTGACTGCTGTCGCACACACACGCCTTTGCCTCAAGAATCTTTTCGCTGTTTTTTGCATCCTCAAGCATCTTTAATGAGTGAAGTATATTTATGTTTTCCTGTTCGGATATAAGTTTTCCTTCGGGTAAATATTCTGACATTTTAAAGCCTCCGTCATATTTAGGTTTACAGAAAATCATATGAAAAAGTTTTCTGTCTTATTACACGAACGCAATTTTTTGCAGAAAAATTTTATTGCATTTGCTACGCTTTCCTTCATAAAAAGCGACAAACTTGCATTTTTATTTAAATTATGGTACTATAAATATGTGTGTTTTAGAATAAAATCCAGATTAGAAGAGCCGAGGCTGTTTTTGGAAACATTACATAACAACGAGGCTTGACAGGAAGGAAACAAATCTATGAATACTTACAATCTTAAAAAAATGTGTGCCGTATCGGTTGCATCAATTATGTGTGTTTCTGCACTGGCATTTTCGGGTTGCGGTGACAAGAAGGCTGAAGTCTCGCAGACTCCCGACGAAACAACACCGGCAACTACTGCCGTAAGCACGGCTGATGAACCTACCGCACAGAACTATCTTGAAAGCATCGGCATTGATACCGCTACTCTCGGAATCAATCCAAACATTATTCACGATTCAAACCCTGTCGGTTTTCAGCTTGATATGCCGAAGAACGGCGATACAATCGCAGTTGTTCACACCTCATACGGCGACATAACAATGCGACTTTTCCCCGAACAGGCACCAAAGACCGTTACAAACTTTGTAAACCTTGCAAAATCAGGAAAGTATAATAATTCACTTTTCAGCAAAGTAACAAAAGACTTTATGATCAACGGCGGTTACTGCGGTACAAGCTCGTACGGCGAGGCTTTTGAAGATGAATTTTGCGACAGGCTTTTCAATATCAGAGGCGCTGTTGCAATGTCAAACACAGGTGCGGACACAAACGAAAGTGCATTTTTTATCAACCAGAAAACTGCCGAAACATATAAGAATGAAGGCGGCTGGGAACATCTTGCAAGTCAATGGGATTCTATCAAAACCCAGCTTGCAAACTACAAGGATTCAAACCTTCTGACTGCATTCATTGAGAAAAACGGCACAAACTGTTACGATACCGACAGCGTTCCCGACAGCGTTAAAAAGCTGTATGAGGAAAACGGCGGAAACGCCTATCTTGACGGTGCATACAATGCGGTTGACAGAGGCTATACGGTATTTGCACAGGTAATTGACGGAATGGATGTTGTTGATAAAATCGCCTCGGCTAAGGTTGACAAGGATGACATTCCCGTTAAGAACATTGTTATCAAAAGCATTAAGATTACACAATATAAAGAGGAATCAACAACTCAGGCAGATTCGACATCTGCCAAAAGCGTCACACAGCCGACCACAGTCGGATAAGGAGCGGTTATGAACAGAATGCCCGTTGCAGCGATTATGTATGACTTTGACCGTACCCTATGTACGAAGGATATGCAGGATTACAGCTTTATCCCCCGTCTTAATATGACCGAAGACGAGTTCTGGAAATTTTCAAACGAACTCGGTCAAAGCGAACATATGGACTCAATCCTTGCGTATATGTACGCAATGGTAAAAATGTCCCGTGAAAGGAATATGCCTCTTTTGCGAAATGAACTTGTTGAAATGGGAAAAAATGTTGAGTTTTTTGACGGCGTAAAGGATTGGTTCAAAAGGATTTCCGACTTTGGCGAAAAGCTTGGAATGCAGGTTGAACATTATGTAATTTCTTCGGGTATGAAAGAAATTATTGAAGGTACGGAAATCAGCAAAAACTTCAAAAGCATTTTTGCGTGTGAATTTCTTTACGATGAAAACGGCAATGCCGTATGGCCTAAAACCGATGTAAATTACACCAACAAAACGCAGTTTGTTTACAGAATCAATAAAGGTGTTCTTGATGTTGCAAATGATGTTGACCTCAACCGTTCAATGCCGGAGGACAGCAAACGGGTTCCTTTCTGCAATATGATTTACATAGGCGACGGTCTTTCAGATGTTCCGTGTATGAAAATGATGAAAGCCTACGGCGGGTATTCAATTGCGGTTTACCGAAAAAAGGACAGCAAGGTTGAAGACCTGCTGATGAAAGACAGAGTTGATTTTATCTATCCCGCCGACTATTCGGAAAACACAGGTCTTGACCTCACCGTTAAAAATATCATCAGAAAAATGGCTGTCTGCGGTCTTTTGTACGATGAAAACCATGAGCAGAAAAAAGAAATTCTCGGAAGATAATTTCGGTTAAATAAAAAAAGTCAAGTATTAAAACGATGCTTGACATTTTTCTTTATTTGGTTTAATATAATTATAGAAAAGGAGATACCTGCGATAAGCGGGTTCTCCACTGTATTGGTTAGAAGCTAACCGCCAAAGGTTCGAATTTTGGGCGGTTAGTTTCTTTTTTATTTAAATGTACATATATGTACGAAGAAACAAAATTACTTTTTATTGCCAAAGACTTGGTAACAAAGAGCGATAACGCTGACGATTAAAGTGCCGAGTAAACATACATCGGAAATTGTCATGGTTATCACCTCCTCTTGTGAGGAGAAACCGCCTACCGTTTAATGCAGGTATCACGGTTTTATTCTAACAGTTTAATTCTTATTTGTCAATTTAATTTTCAGACGGCAGTTCTTTACGGACTGCCGTTTTTTTGCATATATTCTGCATAACCTAAAAACATATTTTCACATCTAAAGTTGGTCTGTATTTTACGAAAAAGACTTGCAATAAAAAAGCAAATCAAATATAATTTAATCAGAGAGCGTTGCTCAGATTCAATTATTGTATAAATAATATAACAACAAATTTTAACACAAAGGGACAAATAATGAATAAATTTCAACTTATAACCAATGAGGTAAAAAAGGTAATAAACGGTAAAGACAGAGCGGTTGTCACCACTCTGCTTGCGTTGCTCACAGGAGGTAACATTCTTATTGAGGATATTCCGGGTGTGGGAAAAACAACAATGGCGGTTGCGTTTTCAAAGGCGCTCGGTCTTGAATACGGCAGAGTACAGTTCACCCCCGACACTTTGCCGTCAGATATCACGGGCTTTGCGGTCTATAACAAGGATACAGGAAAATTTACTTTCAACAAGGGCGCTGTATTCTGTAATCTTTTTCTTGCAGACGAGTTAAACAGAACTTCCAGCAGAACTCAGGCGGCTTTGCTTGAAGCAATGGAAGAACGGCAGGTTACTGTTGAAGGCAATACTTTCAAGCTTGAAAAGCCTTTTTCTGTTATTGCAACGCAAAACCCAACAGGAGCGTCGGGAACACAGCTTTTGCCTGATTCACAGATTGACCGATTCACGGTAAGGCTTTCAATGGGATATCCCGACAGCGATGCGGAATGTAAAATGCTGCTTAACAGAAGCGGTAAAAATCCACTTGACTCAGTAAACTGCATTGTATCCAAAAATGAATTTCTTGAAATGCAGTCGAAGGTTCAGAATGTTTTTGTCAGCGACGATATGGCAAGATATATTGTGTCACTCATTTTGGCAACAAGAAAGCATCCGTTGCTTTCAAGAGGTGCAAGCCCGAGAGCAACGCTTTCACTGACCGATATGGCAAAGGCTGTTGCATTTGCCGAGGGCAGAGATTACATTGTGCCGAGAGATGTGCAGAATATTTTTATCTGCACCGTAAACCACAGGATAATTCTCAACGCAAAAGCCTCTGCATCAAAAAAGAACAGTGAAGAAATTCTGCACGAAATTCTAAGAAAAACTCCAAAACCGAGGACTTGAAAATGATAAGGAACATAATAATTTATCTTTGTCTGCTGACGGGAACATTTTTGTTCAGCATTTTTTATTACGCCTGGTTCTCATGGTTTTTGTTCCTGACGATTGTTTCAATTCCGATAATCTCGCTTTTGCTGAGTCTGCCTTTTATGATACGGAGTGTACGCTCCGATATTGAAATTTTTGCAAAAGAAAATGTTTTTATCAAGGATGAGTTTTACATTGCAATATCAGGCAAGAAGAAGAAACCGCTCTTCTGCCCTATGCTCACGCTGAATATAAAATCAACCAACCTTACAGCAAATCTTTGTGAAAACATAAAAATCAGATTTTCGGGTACATTTACAAAGCCGTTAATCAGACAATGCAACAGTCTTACACAACATTGCGGACAGCTTGATATTGTATGCAAAAACGGTAAAGTTTACGATATGCTCGGTATATTTTTCCTTCCGATCAGGATTAAAAAGCGTAGCTTTATTCGTGTTCTTCCAAAACAACAAAAACCGAAAATTATCCCCGACAGCAGTAATTTCACGGTTACGGGATACAAGCCTAAGCCTGTAGGCAACAGCGAAATTTATGAGCTTCGTGAATACCGTCACGGTGACAGTCTGCGCAATGTTCATTGGAAGCTTTCGTCAAAAAGCGATGGGCTGATTGTAAAAGAACCGAATGTTCCGATAATCAAGAACTGTCTTATAATGCCTTTTTTCGGAGATAATGCAGACGAAAATGATGTTGTTTTTGCAAAGCTGATGTATGTCTGCCGATATATGATTAAGAGCATAGGCATTTGCTTTGCCTGTGACAGGAACGGCAATCCTTTTGAGATAAGATGCGAAAACGATATATTAAACTATTTTTCCGCACTCTATCTAAACACGGAAAGCAGCTTTGTTGCCGACACAAATGATTTTCAGCATTACAATATTTTTGCCGATCGTGAGGAGGTTGACTTGTTGTGAAAAACAAAACAAGCTTTACGATTGACATTCTTCTATGCGTAACATTGATTTCAAGCCTGTTTTACTGTCTTGTCACCTCTTTTGATATAAAAACAGAATGGTACATCATAGTAGTTCCTACGGCAATTTTCTGCACAATTTACGGATTGCTTGCCTCCCTTGTCAAAAAGTCGGGTGTACTGTTTATCAGCGTGGCAATCACTATGATTGTTTTTGTATTTACTCTGCTGTTTTCACTTGAAAGCATACTTGAACAATTGAGTTATGTTATTACTCAGGCTTTAAAACTGCTCTCGCAATATCTTCCCGTACAAAACAAAATTATTTTGGGAGATACCCTCGGCACAAGCGCAACAGGACTATTTGTGTTTATTTCGGCAATACTGAGTGCAGTTTTTACAATCAGCCTGATACGATACAAGCGTATTTTGATTCCGTCATTGCTGTCAACGGTACTGCTTGTCCCCTGCTTCATTCTTGTAAACACTCTTCCGTCGCTCGTTTGTCTTTTTATTGCAATTGCAAGTCTTATTGCCTTGTACATTTCAAAGAACACACGCAAATTCAGACCGTCACAGGGCGGTGTGATTGCGGCAATTTCATTCGGAACAATGCTTGTTGTGATGGCAATTCTGCTTGCGTTCAATCCGATTGAAAAATATGAGCGATTTGACTGGCAGGAAAACCTTTTGCAGAGCATTGAAAACGCCTTTAATATTGATGACGGACGAAAAACTTCCACAGAAAAAAACTTTAATGAAATCAAAGGTTCACTTGAAGAAAAAGAAAATCTCAACGATATTTCTCCGCTGACGCAGACGCATACACCTGTTATGACGGTCACTTCGGCAGTTGGCGGTAATATTTATCTCAAAGGCACAGCATATGCCGACTACAGGGACAATACATGGAGTATCATTTCCGACAATAATGCCGCAAGATATCCGCAGGATTTCGTACCGTTTACGGCAACAATCGGAAACAATGCTTTAACCGATACAAGAGTTCATATGCTGAATGAAAGTAAGATTGCCTATGTTCCCTACTTTTTGGAAAGTCTACCCGACAATCTCAATTCGGTTGCCGATGTGTGCGTAAAAAACGATACGGATAAAAACGAATTTAATTATTCGCACTATCCGTTTTATGCCGAAAACACATACAGATACAACAATTCAGCCGAAGCGGAAGATTACAAAGCATTTGTGTATGACACCTATCTTGAAATTCCGAGAAAAACACAAATTGAATTGCGTAGGATTGCTGACCAAGAGGGCTTTCTCGACTCGGAGCTTACCGTTTCCGAAAAGATTGAAATGGTAAAGAACTATATTTCAAGCAGTAAAACCTATTCGTTAAAAACTCCAAAAATGCCGTCGGACAAAGATTTTGCAACTTGGTTTCTCAACGAGAGCGACACGGGATATTGTGTTCATTTTGCCACAGCCGGCACGCTTATGCTGAGGGCACTCGGGATTCCGGCACGATATGTTACAGGCTACTATGCAACCGCATACGCAAATCAAACCGTTACCGTAACAACCGACAACGCTCACGCATGGGTAGAGTATTACAGCGATACGGCGGGTTGGATTCCGCTTGAATGTACACCGTCATCGTTTCAGCCGGCAAGGTATGTCGGCTCTCAAAGAGCAAGCGGCGGCACTCAGCCAACAACCGTTGAACCGACAACAGCACCGACTGCTCCGACAAACGGCACGGTTTCTCACAGCACAAAACCGAAAAATGACAGTAAATCTTCATTTGAATTTAACGGATTTACAATCGCTATGATGTCATTGGGAATTGTTGCCCTTGCTTTAATCGCAATTTTCTCAAGAAGAATTATCATTATCAAAAAGAGAAAACAAAGATTTGAAACAGGCAGAAACAATAAACGGGCAATCTGCATTTATAAAGAACTTAAAAATCTCACGAAAATTTCACATATTCTGATTACAGATGAAGTGAAATCCGTGTACGAAAAGGCGAGATTCAGTAATCACACAATAAGCGATGATGAACTGAAAATTATTGAAAACGCTTACTATAATTCCGTTGAAGAAATTTACAATAATCTTCCTCGCATCAAAAAGCCGTATTACAAGTTTATAAAGGCAATAAAATAAGAAATGCTCCCGTACAATACGGGAGCATTTTTACACAACAAAAGGCTCTTGAAACAACTCAAGAGCCTTAGATTTTGCTTTATATTATTTAAAAAGATTCTTTTTGTCATAATAATCTTTATCGACAAACTCGTCCTTTTCGTCAAGATTATATTCACTGCTCTTGAAAAGTCCCGAGCCAAAACGATAATTGTGATTTGCCATTCTGCGAATTCCGTAAGCAAGAATTGCAACACACACCAAAATCCAGAAAACTAACCAAAACATAAACAACACCTCTCAAAAGCAATACAATGTTAATATTTTTGTTTAGCTGATTATATCATTATGTTATATTCTTGTCAACAAAAAATTGTAATTTACCGACATAATTTTGCAAGTTAGGGTTCGGTACTGTTAATTTTCTTTTTGATATGGTAAAATGGTTGATGAACGGAGGGAATGCGATGTTTAATGTTACAATCCGTCAGGTTGGGATTGAGGAACGGGAAGAAATTATAATTTGCTGTCATGAAATCAGCGACGAGGTTATGTCGCTTGCAAACAGCATTAAGGGGCAGAAAAGTTTTCTTCTTGCATCAAAAGACGGTGAGATGTTCAAGCTTGACACAAAGGAAATTTTCTACATAGAATCGGTTGACAACAAGACCTTTATATACTGCAAAAACAATGTTTATGAAACCAAACAAAAGCTGTATGAGCTTGAGGAAATTTTAAAAGGAACAAAATTTTTCAGATGTTCAAAGTCGATGATACTGAATATCGGTAAAATCCGTTCCGTGTCACCGTCTGTCAACAGCCGTTTTGAGGCAAAGCTTGTAAACGGTGAAACGGCAATTATTTCAAGGCAGTATGTGCCGACCTTGAAGAAAAAGCTTGGAATGTGAGGTATTGTTATGAATGATTCTTTAAAAGAAATTATAAAAGAAGTCATAAAGGACTTTTTCATAATCACGGTTGCAATGCTTTTTGTTGTAAGCCTTGCAAATTCAATTGCGTTAATCGAATACTATCCCCCCTATTTTCCGTGGGTTGTAATGGGAACAGGTGCGGTAACTTCAATTCCGACTCTGCTTTTTTACTTTAAAGAAGAACCCACCAAACTGCAGGCTCGCATACGAATTGTCATTCATTTCTGCCTTATTCAGGCAATTGTTATGACTGAGGGATTTTTGCTTGGTTGGTACAAGAATTTTCCTATGGCGCTTTTGGTTTTTGCAATGATTACCGCCGTGTATCTGCTGACATTCCTTTTCAGCTACATTACACGGACAAGCACGGCAAAATCTATTAATGAATCACTCAAAAAATTTAACGCTGACGAGGATTATCAGGACGAATAACTGCATTTTGATGTATCAAATTGCAACTTACTCCCCTCTTTTTGCAACACAGCTAAAATTGCTTTTCTTTTGAATTGCAAGGTGCTACTATGTTGACAGAAGGAGGGGATTTTTAATGAGTAACATAATCGAAGTTAAAAATCTTGTAAAGAATTATAAAGATGTTCACGCAGTAAATGATATATCATTCACGGTTGAAGAAGGTTCGTTTTTCGCATTTCTCGGAATTAACGGTGCAGGCAAATCAACCACAATCAACATTCTTTGTACGGTGCTTGAAAAAACATCGGGCAATGTTAAAATCGGCGGATATGACCTTGACAAAGAAAAGAACAAAATCAAGGAGCTTATCGGAATTGTTTTTCAGGGTTCTGTACTTGACAAACAGCTTACCGTCAAAGAAAATCTTGAATCGAGAGCGTCATATTACGGACTCAACAAAAAAGAAATCGCCAAAAGAATTGAGAGCCTTACACAAACCTTTGACCTTTCGGAAATTCTCAAAAGAAAATACGGAACATTGAGCGGTGGACAGCGCAGACGGGTTGACATTGCAAGGGCGCTTATTAACCGACCTAAGCTCCTGTTCCTTGACGAACCGACAACGGGACTTGACCCGAAAACAAGGCTGCAGGTGTGGGAAATCATCCACAATCTTCGCAAAGAAACAGGACTTACGGTATTCCTCACAACCCACTATATGGAAGAAACTGTTGACTGCGACAATGTGGTGATTATTGATTCGGGCAAAATTGTTGCCAACGATTCTCCGCATAATCTCAAAAAAGATTATTCGTCAAACAGCTTTGTTTGGTACACGGAAGAAAATTCTGAAAACGATAATCTTCTCAAGTCCGATAATCTCGAATTTGAAAGAGTAGGAGATGCGTATAAAATCAAAATCAAAAACAGCAGACAGGCTCTTGAAATCACAAACAAACATACTGAAATTGTCGATTTTGAGATTATCAAAGGCAATATGGACGATGTGTTTCTGACCGTAACGGGTAAAAGGCTGGGTGACTGATATGAAATTTCAAAGAACACTTTGCTCATACAAGGGTATGACAAAACGAAATATAAAGGTATATTTAAAGGACAAAACCGCAATTATCTTCTCAATGATGACGCAGATTATCATACTCGGACTTTATCTTTTATTTCTCAAACAGAATTATGTAGATTCAATGACTTCAATGCTTGACGGCTTCAACATCAAAACAGAGGACAATTTGATTAACGCACTTGTAAATTCATGGCTTGTATCGGGCGTTATCGGAACATCTGTTGTTACGGTTGCAATGAACTCGCTTTCGGTAATGATTTCCGACAAGCAGAACAAGATTGACTACGACTACAACGCTTCTTCCGTAAAGGGCAGTACGGTTGTTCTCTCCTACTTTTCGGGTGCGGTTGTAAACACAATAGTAATCAGCGCAATTTTGCTGACGGCAGGCATCGCATTTTCGTGCATATCGGGTTCAAGCTTTCCCGAATTTACAGAGCTTTTAAAATTATACGGACTTGTGATTTTAGGCTCTGTTTCGGCTGTACTTATTCTTATGTTTGTTGCGTCATTCTTCAAAAAGAATTCAACCTATGCCGCATTCAACACACTTATTTCGGTTGCAATCGGTTTTGTAATCGGCGCATACATTCCCGTCAGCCAGTTCTCGGACGGAGTTCAGACATTTGTAAATCTTATCCCCGGCTCACACATTGCGGCTATGATAAGAAATGTGCTTGTCAGCCCGTGCATTAACGATATTTCGACCTCACTCGCAGGAGCAGACCACGGAATGTTTGCCACAGAGGCAGAAAAAGCGTTTGCAACCAATCTCAACCTTTTCGGAAACAAAGTGGATTTCACATTTATGATGATGTACTCAATCGGTGCAATCTTACTTTTCCTTGTCCTCAACCTTATATCATACAAATTCAGTTCAAAACGCAAGGACTGATTTATGACAGATAAAAAGCCGACACTCCGAAAAGTGTCGGCTTTTTTATATATAGTTACTTCCAAACTTCTTCTGCAATTTCTTTTACAAGAGCAAGCTTTGCCCACTGCTCTTCCTCGGTAAGCTTATTACCGATTTCACATGATGCAAAACCGCACTGCGGACTGAGATACAATCTGTCAAGCGGAATATACTTTGCCGCCTCATGAATACGATTGATTACAGTCTGCTTATCCTCAAGAACAGGTGACTTTGTTGTGATAAGACCGAGAACAACCTTTTTGTCACCGCTCACATATTTTAACGGTTCAAAACCGCCTGAACGCTCATCGTCAAACTCAAGATAATAAGCGTTGACATTTTCTTCACCGAAAAGTTTCTCTGCAACAGGATCATATGCACCGCTGCTGAAGTATGCAGAATGATAGTTACCTCTGCAAACATGAGTATTGATTACGAGGTCATCGGGCTTACCCTCAATTGCAAGGTTGTTTACCTTGAGAAGTTTCTCACTGATACTCTTAAAATCTGCATTCTCGCCATAGCGGATTACGCTACCCTCCGCAACAAGAACGCCCCATGTGCAGTCGTCAAACTGAATATTTCTGCATCCTGCATCGTAAAGATCTTTGATTACCTTTTTATAGCCGTTTGCAATATCGTTGATAAATTCCTCATCTGTCGAATAGAACTTCCTTGTCGTTTCAATATTTGCAGGAATGATGAACTGCTGGAAAAACTGTGCGGGAGCAGGAATTGTCTGCTTTGCTACTGTGTTTTCATCCTCAAGAGCCTTTACAAATTTGTAATGTTCAACAAACGGATGACTGTCAACCGAGATTTCGCCGGAAAGCCATGTATCGTCAATCAAAGCCTGTTCGCCGTGGAATGCAACACCGTTTTCGGTTTTTTTGTGTTCAACTCCGTTAAATCCCCACATGAAGTCAAGATGCCATGTTGCTCTGCGGAATTCACCGTCGGTAATTGCTTTCATACCGGCTTTTTTCTGTTTTGCAACAAGGTCAAGAATAGCCTTGTCCTCAACTGCGGTAAGCTCTTCTTTTGTGATTTTACCGTTTTCAAAATCAAGTCTTGCTTTTTTAAGATAATCGGGTCTTAAAAAGCTGCCTACTGTTTCAAATCTAAATGGTGTGTGCTGTTTACTCATCTTAAATACCTCCGTGGAAATTTGATGAGTTAATTATATTATGAATTCACAGACTTGTAAAATACTAGTTATCAGCCGTTTGCTATTAGTTTTTCTTATATCAAATATGTTTCTTTAAAGCCTCAATATATGCCTCGGCAAGGTTACTGTGTAAAATCTTTTTATTTTCGATATAACCGATTTTCATATTGCCCTCTTCATCAAGGGGGATTGCGGTTATATTATCACCGTTAAGCTCATTGTCGATTACACCACTGCAAACTGTGTAGCCGTTGAGTCCGATTAAAAGGTTGAACAGGGTTGCTCTGTCTGTCACTCTGATATTTTTTGTACGCTCAACCGTGCTGAAAATTTCCTCCGAATAATAGAAAGAATTATGTTCTCCCTGTTCAAACGAGAGATACGGATAATCGGCAAGCTCCTCCATTGTAACGGATTTTTTGTCTGCAAGCGGATGGTCGGTTGATACAAACACATGAGGCTTTGCCGTAAAAAGCTCGGTGAATGTCAGCGACTTTGATTTTATAATTTTCATCAGCGCATCTTTGTTAAAGCTGTTGAGATAAAGAATTCCGATTTCGCTTTTCATCTTTGCAACATCGTCAATAATTTCGTAGGTTTCGGTTTCACGAAGTGAAAAATCGTACTCCTCGCCTGCAAACCGTCGGATAAGATCAACAAATGCATTGACTGCAAACGAGTAGTGCTGGGTCGAAACGCAGAACTGCTGTTTTATCTTTGTTCCCGACTTATACACTCCCTCAAGCAGACTTGCCTGTTCAAGAACCTGTCGTGCATAGCCGAGAAATCTTTCACCCTCGTTTGAAGTTACAACGCCCTTGTTTGTGCGTGTAAAAATCTTTATGCCCATTTCCGTTTCCAACTCACGAATTGATGTTGTAAGTCCCGGTTGGGAAATAAAAAGTTCTTTTGACGCTTCACTCATTGAGCCTGTGCGGGCAACGGTGACAACATATTTTAACTGTTGCAAAGTCAACCTTGTTCAATCCTTTCAAAAACAAATTCCCTCATTCAACATAAAAAACACGGTTTTCTCTTCTCGGCGAAGTTTTGGGATATTCACCGTTCACATAACCGATAACGCAGTGACCGATACCCTCATAGTCACCCTCAATACCGAGTGATTCGAGAATTTCTTTGCCCTCTTTGCTTTCAAATTCTTCCTTTGCACGGTGAATCCAACAACTTCCGAGTCCCTCATCATGGGCGGCAAGCATAAGATTTTCCATTACAAGAGTACCGTCATACAAATATGTAGGAGCTGCTTTATCGGCAAGCACAATCAGAACAACGGGAGCGTTATAGAACGGATCAACATCTTTTCCCATAATTTCGGCATTCATTCTTGAAAGCTTGTCACGCATTTCTTTGTTTGTAACGGCAACGATAATAACCGGCTGTCTGTTCATTCCTGACGGTGCATACAGACCTGCGGAAATGATTTCGTCAATAACTTCCTTTGGCGGCATATCAGACTTAAAGCTGCGAACGCTTCTTCTTGATTTCAGTTTTTCGATAAATTCACTCATTATGTAAGCCTCTCAGTCCTCATAAAATTTTGCAAAATCCTCAACAGATTTTCTCTTTGGTCTTACGATTTCGGAATCAGTGTAACCAACTGCGATAACGCTGACAACAGCCTCTGTTACGGGAATGTCAAATTCTTTTCTGAGCTTTTCGCCGTCACGGATACCCATAACAAGGGTTGAAATGCCGAGTTCGGTTGCCTTTAGCAAAAGTGCCATATTGTTAAGACCGAGATCGTAATATCCCCAGCCGTTGCCGATTTCAGTCACGGCAGTACCGTCTTTGTCAAAACCCGAACGGTTGAGAACAACTGTTGTCACGATATATGCGGACGCATTTTCTGAATTTTTTCTGTTAAATTCGGGGAGTGCCTCTCTTACGGCATTCTTACTTTTCTCGCCTGTTGCAACATAAAAGCGCTGCGTCTGTGAGTTCTTCCACGAAGGAGCAAGATTTGCCGCCGACAGCATTTCGTCAAGCAGGCTTTTGTCAACTTTTTTATCTATATAATGTCTTGTGCTTTTTCTGTTATTTAAAGCCTCAGATAATTCCATAATCAAACCTCCAAAATTTTTATACCTATATTGTACCAATGGAGTGGGAATTAATCAAGGGTTAAAGCAGAATATAGAACAAAATCGGTATCGTAAAAACTGCCGTCAGCTGTGACACAAGCGCAATACTTGCCCCGTCATCGGGACTTTTTCCGTAGGCTGACGGAATGATTACCGTGTTAAGTCCAAGCGGCATTGCATTTGCGCAAAGTGTTGCAACAACTGCCTCCTGAGGTGCGTTAAAAAGCTTTAACACAAGCACCGAAACCGTTGGCAGAAACACAAGGCGGATTCCTGCAACAACATAGGTTTGCCATTTGCCGAAAAGATTTGCAAAGCTGTAGCCGCCTATTACAAAGCCTGTCAGAATCATTGCAATCGGAGACATACAGGCAGCGGTTGAATTGATTATTGTTGTAACAAGTCTGAATTTCGGAATCGGCAATAAACCGAGAATTGCTCCGATAAAAATTGAAACAAAAATCGGATTAACAAAATTTTTCATTGAAAATTTGCCGTGTCCGTTCGGCACAAGCCACGCAATTCCTATTGAATAAGTAAACAGATTAAGCGGTAAAGTGAACATAAGATAGTCGAAAAGCTCCATGCTTTCTGCGCCGTATATTCCCGACACCATTGCAGTTCCGACAAATCCGAAATTTGAAACGGAAATTGAATAGCGGTACACCTTTTTCAGATATTCCGTCTTACCAAGAAATCTTGAAACGGCAAATCCCGTTGCAATGCAAAACAGCAGAACCCCTGTGCTGTATGCAATGAACACCCATTTTTCGCTTATGTTTTTTACTGTACAATTGGTGCGGAATGTGTTAATTACAACGGCGGGCATAAGAATTCTGTTCTCAAGCTTTGAAAAAATTTCGGCTGAATTTTCCGGCAAAAATCCGCCCTGTCGGATTGTAAAACCGATAAATATAAACGAAAACAAAACCGCAATCTGAAAAATTACCGATGAAAAAATCTCCACAAATTCATCCCCTTTTAAAGCCAAAACACCCCCAGTCCGAGGGGCTGAGGGTGTAAGCTTCAAATCAAATTACTTGCAGCTGCACTTTGCTTCAAAGCTCTGGCAGTCCGTACACTGACAAACAGTCGGATTTGCCTCGTGAGTTCCGACCTTGATTGCTTCAAGCGAACAGTAGTCCTTTGTGCTGTTGTGATGCTTACAGTTTGTTACCGAGCACATAATGCTTTGGTTACAATATGCATTGTTTTCCATGGTATTCATTCTCCTCATTCATTTTTGCGGATTAGCCGCTTTTTATATTGTTTCTGCATTTTGCAGATTTATACCGCACACTTTGAAACATCTGCAATAAAATGTACTGAGGTGAATTACATGAATGTTGTATCGGCTGTTTTTCTTGTTGTTTTTGCCGTAATCGGAATTTGTGCATTTGTCCGTGAATTAACATTTTTTCTCTTTCGTAACAGAAAAAATAATACCGTTATGTTTGTTGCTCCCGTCAGCGGAAAATGTGAAAATGCCGAATATATTTTGCGAAGTGCTGCCGCAAAGGTAAAATGGATAAGCAGAGGAAGAAATGACTGTGTAATTTGCCTTGACTGCGGTATGGACGATGAAACAAAAAGAATTTGCCAAAAAATATGTCGTGACTACGGCTTTGCAAAGCTTTTGACAAAACAGGAATTTTTAAAAATGATAAAGTAAAAATCCAAACGAAATTAAACAAAAATACTGCCACGGAATATGCCCAGGTTTTATAAGGCAGTATGATAAAACTTAATAAACACAAGGCATTGCCATGGCAGTATGAGGCTTTGACTGTAAAAGGTCAAAGCCTTTTTCTTATCAAAAGTCTGTGAGTGCATTTTTGCATAAATCAAAAAAGAGTGTAAGAATAGGCATTATAAAAAACACTATTATTATTTGTTTATAATTACATATGTATCTGTTATATTGTACAAAGAAATGTGAATAAGTCTGTAGACAATTATAATTGTATTTTATTGTTTAAATGTGGTAAAATTCAATCAACAAAACAAATGCCCTTACAATAAACTAATATAAAAATTAATGTTGTGAGTGATGTGAGTTTTGTAATTTCTACTTTGGTAGATTATTAGTTTTATTGTAGACAACAAAAAATAACTTTAAACATGAAAGGAGAGCTAATAATTTATGCAAGAGCGTAAAAAAATATCGCATCTTACACACAGAAATTCAGTTCAAAAAACAATTAGGATGCAACTGAATCCTGTAGGTAAAACAATGGATTATTTTAAAGCAAAGCAAATTCTTGAGAATGATGAAAAGCTTATAGAGGACTATCAGAAAATCAAGGAAATAGCAGACAGGTTTTACAGAAATTTAAATGAGGATGTACTTTCAAAAACCGGGTTAGATAAATTAAAAGATTATGCTGATATTTACTATCGCTGTAATACGGATGCAGACCGAAAAAGACTTAATGAATGTGAATCGGAATTAAGGAAAGAAATCGTCAAAAATTTTAAGAATAGAGATGAGTATAACAAACTATTCAATAAAAAGATGATTGAGATAGTTCTTCCCCAGCATCTTAAAAATGAGGACGAAAAGGAAGTTGTAGCCTCATTTAAAAATTTCACAACATACTTTACAGGTTTCTTCACTAACAGAAAAAATATGTATTCGGACGGAGAAGAATCCACAGCAATCGCATATAGATGCATTAACGAAAATTTGCCTAAGCATCTTGACAATGTCAAGGCCTTTGAAAAAGCAATTTCTAAGCTATCCAAAAACGCAATTGATGATTTAGATACCACTTATTCCGGCTTATGCGGTACAAATTTGTATGATGTTTTTACAGTTGATTATTTTAACTTTTTGCTTCCACAATCCGGAATTACCGAATATAACAAAATCATCGGCGGTTACACAACAAGCGACGGTACAAAAGTTAAGGGTATTAACGAATATATAAATTTGTACAATCAACAAGTATCCAAACGGGATAAAATTCCTAATCTTAAAATTTTGTATAAACAAATTTTAAGTGAGAGTGAAAAGGTATCATTCATACCGCCAAAGTTTGAAGATGACAACGAACTTTTATCGGCTGTTTCAGAGTTTTACGCAAACGACGAAACCTTTGACGGGATGCCATTAAAAAAAGCAATTGATGAAACAAAGCTATTATTCGGCAATTTAGATAATTCCTCTCTTAATGGAATTTACATTCAAAATGACCGATCCGTGACAAATCTGTCAAACAGTATGTTCGGTTCTTGGTCGGTAATAGAAGATTTATGGAACAAAAATTATGACTCCGTTAATTCAAACAGCAGAATCAAAGATATTCAAAAGCGTGAAGACAAAAGAAAAAAAGCATACAAAGCAGAAAAGAAACTTTCACTTTCGTTTTTACAGGTTTTGATTTCTAATTCCGAAAATGATGAAATCAGAAAAAAGTCTATCGTAGATTACTACAAGACTTCTTTAATGCAACTTACCGACAATTTATCAGACAAATACAAAGAAGCAGCACCTCTGCTCAGTGAAAATTACGATAATGAAAAAGGTTTGAAAAATGACGATAAATCTATTTCATTAATTAAAAATTTTCTTGATGCCATAAAAGAAATTGAAAAATTCATCAAGCCTTTGTCCGAAACTAATATTACAGGTGAGAAAAATGATTTGTTTTACAGTCAGTTCACACCATTACTTGATAATATCAGCAGAATAGACATATTATATGATAAGGTCAGAAACTATGTTACACAAAAACCGTTTTCAACCGATAAAATCAAGCTTAACTTTGGCAATTCACAGCTATTAAACGGCTGGGATAAAGACAAAGAAAGAGAGTACGGAGCCGTTTGGCTTTGTAAAGATGAAAAATATTATCTTGCAATCATAGATAAAAGTAATAATAGTATTTTGGAAAATATTGATTTTCAAGACTGCGATGAAAGCGATTGTTATGAAAAGATAATTTACAAGCTTCTCCCCGGTCCAAATAAAATGCTTCCAAAAGTTTTCTTTTCAGAAAAGTGCAAGGAACTTTTGTCACCGTCAGACGAAATACTTAAAATTTATAAAAGCGGCACTTTCAAAAAAGGTGATAAGTTCAGCCTTGATGATTGCCATAAGTTAATTGATTTCTACAAAGAATCATTCAAAAAGTACCCAAATTGGTTAATTTATAACTTTAAATTTAAAAACACAACCGAATATAACGATATCAGCGAATTTTATAATGATGTTGCTTTACAGGGATATAATATTTCAAAAATGAAAATCCCGACATCATTTATTGACAAACTTGTAGATGAAGGAAAAATCTATCTTTTCCAACTCTACAACAAAGACTTTTCACCGCATAGCAAGGGTACTCCTAATCTGCATACACTTTATTTTAAAATGTTGTTTGATGAAAGAAATCTTGAAGATGTGGTGTATAGGCTTAACGGTGAGGCAGAAATGTTTTATCGTCCTGCAAGTATAAAATATGACAAACCAACTCATCCCAAAAACACACCGATAAAAAATAAAAATACACTCAATGATAAAAAAGCAAGCACTTTTCCTTATGACTTAATTAAAGATAAACGCTACACTAAATGGCAGTTTTCACTTCACTTCCCTATTACCATGAATTTTAAAGCTCCGGATAGGGCAATGATCAATGATGATGTCAGAAATCTGCTGAAATCCTGCAACAACAATTTCATCATAGGAATTGACAGAGGCGAAAGAAACTTGCTTTATGTCAGCGTAATTGACAGCAACGGTGCCATAATATACCAGCACTCACTCAATATTATCGGAAACAAGTTTAAAGGAAAAACTTACGAAACTAACTACCGGGAAAAACTTGCAACAAGAGAAAAAGAGCGTACGGAACAGCGCCGTAACTGGAAAGCAATTGAGAGTATAAAAGAACTCAAAGAGGGCTATATCAGTCAGGCTGTGCATGTTATATGTCAGCTTGTTGTCAAGTACGATGCAATCATCGTTATGGAAAAGCTGACTGACGGATTCAAACGAGGCAGAACAAAGTTTGAAAAACAGGTATATCAGAAATTTGAAAAAATGCTGATTGACAAACTTAATTACTATGTTGACAAAAAGCTTGATCCCGACGAAGAAGGCGGTTTACTTCATGCCTACCAGCTTACGAACAAGCTTAAGAGCTTTGATAAGCTTGGTACGCAAAGCGGTTTTATTTTCTATGTTCGTCCTGATTTTACAAGCAAAATTGATCCCGTTACCGGCTTTGTAAATTTGTTGTATCCTCGATACGAAAAAACTGACAAAGCCAAAGATATGATTTCAAGATTTGACGATATAAGATACAATGCCGGCGAGGACTTTTTTGAATTTGACATTGATTACGATAAGTTTCCAAAGACTGCGTCTGACTATCGCAAGAGGTGGACAATCTGTACTAACGGCGAAAGGATTGAAGCTTTCAGAAATCCCGCAAACAATAACGAATGGAGTTATCGTACAATAATTCTTGCAGAAAAATTCAAAGAATTATTTGATAACAATTCTATAAATTATCGTGATTCTGACGATTTGAAAGCTGAAATTCTTTCACAGACAAAGGGCAAATTTTTTGAGGATTTCTTTAAATTATTAAGACTTACCCTACAGATGCGAAACAGCAACCCTGAAACAGGCGAGGACCGTATTCTTTCTCCCGTCAAGGACAAAAACGGTAATTTTTACGACAGTTCAAAATATGATGAAAAGAGCAAGCTTCCGTGTGATGCCGATGCAAACGGTGCGTACAACATTGCCCGCAAAGGTTTGTGGATTGTTGAACAATTCAAAAAATCCGATAATGTTTCAACTGTCGAACCGGTAATCCACAATGACAAATGGCTGAAATTTGTTCAGGAGAATGATATGGCGAATAATTAAATTCCGACTCTTTAACACGGTACTGTCGTTAAATATCACTCCGACAGTACCGTTGTCAAGGCTTGATATTTGACACAGATAATAAAAGAGTATATAATCAGACTAAGGATACATAGAAAAAGTTTGGTTTTGCCAAGAATGAAGATTCCCCTTTGCTGATAGTCGGCTAACTTCTGCAAACCCAAGTCTTAATATTTATTTTTGTCCATATGGGGTTATTGAACAATGAAAAAGTTATTACAATCTCACATATGTTATTTAAGTTATTTTGAAATTTATGTAACATCATACAACGTAAGGGTTTAATAACCCTATATAATTTCTACTATTGTAGATGCAGTCTGTACAACATTCTTATTGTCGTTTAATAACCCTATATAATTTCTACTATTGTAGATACCTGCGCAATTTTGTTTACAAGTTCGGGGTTTAATAACCCTATATAATTTCTACTATTGTAGATATAACTGTTTTATTCTGAATTTGCTTTGTTTAATAACCCTATATAATTTCTACTATTGTAGATTCTGTCATTTCAACAACAGCACACGGCGTTTAATAACCCTATATAATTTCTACTATTGTAGATTATGTGTGCAAAAAATGTCACGATGAGGTTTAATAACCCTATATAATTTCTACTATTGTAGATCCATATGCCGATAGCCTTTTGCATTTCTGTTTAATAACCCTATATAATTTCTACTATTGTAGATCACAGAACTGTCCGTATGAAATTCCCATTGTTTAATAACCCTATATAATTTCTACTATTGTAGATCGATGATGAAAGGAATGGTCGTGGGCAAGTTTAATAACCCTATATAATTTCTACTTTTTTGATTAGATAAAAAGGTTACTTACACCGATTAACAACAAATTCATTTTGCTACAAACATACAAGCCACACACAAACAAAAGCAGAGAGTCCGAAAGCTCTCTGCTTTTTATCGTTTTATAACATTGTACCGAACCATTACAACAAAGTTACCTACATAGCTATGGGAATTATCATAAACAGAAAAAGTCACGACGGCATATGCAATCGTGACCGAGTTGGTGGAGATGATTCGGACACGGAGAAAGTCACGGTTTAAAAATACTTGTGTCTGCCGAGTGAATTAAAAGGCTTTTAAGGAGTGTGATAAATACCTATATAAATACTATAAATTTGAATATCCTTAACTCACCAATTTTCGGCAACAGAAAAGGATATTGCAAGGCAGTTAAAACTGCCCCACACACCTCACGCTCAGTGCGTGGTGTGGTGTTTTGGCTTGCAATATACTTTTTGTTGCCGAATTTTTTGTCTATATATATTTTTACACTTTTGCGTGGAAAAGTACGGAAGATTTTTCCATTTGGCTGTCATATAATGTAAAAAGAGGGTGAAACAAGGCAGGTGATTGATATAGATAAAAATCAACAAAAATGCACAACATTAAACGGAGTTTATGAAACAATGAGCGAAATCATAGGCTTTGACAATGTGGTAAAACTGTATGAAAACTTTAAAGGGAGTCAGATAAACTTTCCTACCCGACTTTTTTCTAAGGAATTTGTCCTTGAAGAAGCACTCAAGGCATATGACGGAACATCGGAATCAATCAATCTGATTGCGACAAAATACTCGTATTCGGAACGAACAATCAGAAAACTATTAAAAAATCATTTAAACTCAATTTAAGCAAATCAGCTTAAATCATATTTTTATTCTTAGGAGGAATTTTAGTGTTACAAGTTATCATCTCAATCATAGGTTTAATTATTGCAGTATTTGTTTTTGCTTTTATAGCAGACAAGTTTCCGTCCATTACAAACTGCATACCATTGGCAATATTCGTTTTTGTACTTTTATGGGGAGCAAGTATTTGTATTTCCTATATAGCGTGGTGGATTGGAATAATTGTAGCTATTGTCGCTCTGATTGTTTACATAATAAAAAAGAAAAAGCCTCTGCAAATGGACAACAACGAACCAATTGACAATAATCGGGAGGATAATAATGAATCTAAATGAATTTTTACAAAAAGAAAACTGCGCAAAAGAATTTAATATATGTGTTGGCAACATAAAAGTTTCAAATGAAAGAAATTTATACAATGCTTTAAGAAAATGGTATAAAAGACTTGCAAAATCAGCACAAAACTCGTTTGATGAGGATTATAAATCCTATAATAACTGTGAGGACATTATTTCTAAAGCAGAAGATGATTTTAAAAGCAGTATGACAATTGTTGTTGAAGATTTGAAAGATACCTTTATAAATTTAGGTGAATATGATTATGACACCAATGCCGTTTCTGAACTAATCGAATCCGCAGGTTGCACAGAAATATTTGAAGAAAGATTTTGCTCTGTTGCCGAAAAAGTGTATTCTATTATGGGTGATGTTGAAGCTCAGAGAGAATACAGAGAACAAAGAAAAGAAAACAGAGGTCGTTGGCAGGGTGCTACTATAGGTGGAAATGCCATAACTGCAATAAGCCATCAAATTGATGTCGGTGCTATGAATATGGCGAGTGGTGCGGCACATAGTGTTGCAAATGCTGTCGGCAACTTTTTCACCGAAATGCAGGCTGAATCAGACCTGAAGAAATTATTCAAAAATAATGAAGTTAAGATTTTACTTTCTGAGGGTGTGTATTACTCAGCATATTCCGTAATTGAGGTATTTATGCAAACAGTCGGACAAGATTATGACTGGGGATATGTTGAAGATTGCGACAGCGATAAAGCACAAAGATTGATAAATAACCTTAAAAGCAATTCAATTGCTTCAGAGAATATTTCAAAAATCTGCATAGATGTACTTTCTCTTAATCCGTATAACATTGAAATATATGATTACTTATTAAAAAATTACGGTGATGACGGAAGTTTGAGTACATTGGCAGAATACTTCGACATAGACGGTTTTTCAGCAATAAAGGAATCTATGGCACTTGACTATGTAAAAAAGAATCAGGGTACAACAGAAGAAGATGCCGTTAAAGCTAAACACGATTTAATCGAATATTGCAAAAACATAAGACTTGACATTACAGATGAGTCCGAATGTATTACATACATAAATTCCGTACTTGATGATTTTGATTTAAAATATCGAACAGTTGACGGTGTGGTCTGTGAAACAAGAGAAAGTGCTGATTTTTCAAGAAGCGAATTACCTGATATACTTGAATTTATGAAACAAATTCAGCCTTTAAAATCAAATCCGATATTGCCGTATGAAAATGACCTGTTAGCAAAGAAAGAAAAATTTATCAACACATTTTCTTCTGAGGTTTCTAAAAAGCATTTAGAAACTATCAATACATATCTAAGTGATTTTGATAAACAATTTTGTAAAACAAAATTATTTTCAAGCGTTCCAAGAAAGCAAGCGGCAAAAGATAGAGCTTTATCGTATGCAAAAGGACTTCAATATTCTACAATTGAGGAGTTTGACAGAGAATACGAAAAATATAAAGATTTTATTATCAAAAATCTTGGCGTAAACATTGATGAAGCTGTTGAAGCAAAAGAATATCTTGAGAAAAAGAGGAAACGCTTGTCAAGTCCATACGGTGGCATAGGCGGATTCGGCGGTTTCTTCCACAAAAGAAAGTAATGCAATTTTTTAGTAAACGCATATATTTGCAAAAAGTGTATATAAAAAATAAATAATTTTTCACCATCTGAAAATGCACTCACCAAAAGGCGGTGGGTGCATTTTTGCATAAATAAATGACAGAAAGGAGCAGAACAATGGAAGCATTATGGTTTGTGCTTGGATTTGCTGTGACAACAACAGTTGTACTTGCAACGGAAAAACTTATCATCAAAAACTAAAATCGGAGGTAAAAATGTTTGGACTTATAATGACATTGACTGCAAAAGTCGCAGTAGAAATGTTTGCAAAAGGTGCAGGACTTGCCTTAATGTTCTGATATTGTTTTTCATATGTTTTTTTGAGATTACTTGTTTACAAAATCAAAAAATTCTTTGCACAAGCAAGCGGCATGTTTATCAAGTTTACACTTGCAAAAATTCGCAATATATAAAGGAATTTCTTTATAGTAAGCTTCTGCGATGCTTCCTGACATGGCAGCAATTGTGTCTGAATCACTTCCGTATGAAATTGCAAGTTTTATGGCTGATTCAAAGTCAGTACTTTCTAAAAAAGCAGCAACTGCCAAAGGAACTGTATCCTGGCAAGTTACGCTATAATTACTTTTTTCACGCAATACTTCAACCGAAAAATCAAGTCCTGAATAGCCAAATTCTCTGATAATATATTCTTTAATTTCATCTTTAGATTTTCCGTTTCTCGCAAGAAAAATTGCAGCCGCTATACACATTGCGCCTTTCTCGCCTTCAGGATGATTATGGGTTATGTCAGCAGATAATTTTGCAAAACGCATAGTTTCTTCCATAGTGTCAAAAAACCACCCAACGGGACTTACTCTCATTGCAGAACCGTTTCCAAAACTGTTATAAGGTTCGTATTCATCAATCAGATAGGCTTTGTTGCACCATTGCCAAAAATTAAATCCGTAGCCCAATGATTGATTTTTATATTTTCTGCAAACATAATCAACCGTTCTTTTTGCTAACTTTTCTTTAAAGCAATCATCATCTTCATAATCATTCAGATCATGCAACAACCAGTCAGCAACAGCAAGGGTCAACACAGTGTCATCAGTAAAATGGCTCCCGTCTCTAAACAAATCAATTTCTGAAATATTATTGTATTTCTTTTCTTCAAACTCAAATGTTGAACCCAAAATATCTCCGCAGATTGCGCCGAAAATATTATTGTTTGTCCTACAGGCATAACAAATTCCTGAGCAATTATATATCATAGAATTTTTCAAGTTTAGCTTTTAGATATGAATTTTTCATTAACTCATTATACAATTCTTCCTTACTAATTATATAAATATTTGTGCCGGCATATTCTTTTCTATATTTATCAATATCCTCGTCTTTCCATTTTCCTGAAAAAAGGTAGATTTTCTCATAACTCTTTTCATCATTATATTCATTTGGAATAATGTCGTCACTTTGATTTTTGACCTGGCAGGTTATAGGATTTCTATTTACGCTTACAAAACTAAATTCATAATTTTGTTTGTTAATTTTACAGGAAGAGGGCAATAAAATATATCCCTCTTTATAATGCCTTTCATAAATAAACTGACTAACGAGGTCCTCCAACTCCATATAGTTTAAACTCGTTACAAAATTATCTTGATTTAACAAGGGCTTAGGTATATTAAATTCCGTAGTCTTGGATGCTCTTTCATAAGATGCAATTATCATAATTTTTAATTTATTATTTGCAACTCTCTGAATGGTAGAATGATATCTTTGTGAAAATCTTCCAATTATATCAGATGGTAATTCTTCTTCATTTTCAAATTCAAACCATTCCTTTACATTACATCCCCATGATAGCCTATTAGCACCATTAACAGAAAATCTTTGAATATACTTTGCCTTGCCATCAACTCTGCCTAAATAGAAATGAGAATTTTTCAGACGCATTATCACTAAATCGCCGTCAGCAATGTTTTGGTACATTTTAAGTGCAGACTTATATGATTCTTTGTATTGAGGACGGTCTATTTCAACCATTGATTCATACTTTGCTTTGTTTTCTTCAGTAATCTCTTCGTTGTCTGCAATTTCGTCAATTATTTTTGTCGCCCAACCCATACCAAAAATATTATTTTTAATGCATTCTTGTTGAAAAGGTAAAACCTCAGATGAATATCTTTCATCCTTAGGAAATGGCATAAGATTAATAAACCAGCAGTTAACTTCGTTTAAATTAATTTGTTTCATCAATAATTACTCCTTTTTATTCATAATTTTTCTTTGCAAAATCAATATCCGCTTTAATTTCGTCAACAAGGCTTTACGGAAAAATGACCTTGATATGCCTTGAATATTTCAGTGCCCACATTCTCATGGCAATCGGGTTTACCTTGACAGTCACCGTGACCTCATCATCTGTTGTGTCCGAAAATTTTATATCCTTGCCGAACCAGTCGATAACATCGGTCACGATATACCTTTTTGCGATGAATTTCACAGCTACGCTTTTGGACTTGTCGAACAATACACCTCCACAAGACAAATAACGGGAATTACCCTCGCTTACATTTATGCTTTGCAACGAATTACATCCTGCAAAGACATAATTTCCAATGTTTATTACACTGTTTGGTATTGTTATGTTTTCCAAGGCTGTGCATCCCGCAAAAGCCTTATCCCCAATGCTTATCACACTGTCAGGAATTGTTATGCTTTGCAATAATCCACAATCAAAAAAGCATCTTTTCCGATGCTTGTTACACCGTCGGGAATTGTGACAGTCACGTTTTCTTCTCCCGACATCCTGCACTTTGCCAGAACACCGTTCTGAATTTCAAAATGCGGAGTACACATACAATCACCTCATAATAAAAGTATCATTATTTTACATAATAGTCAATCAGTTTTCTTTTATTTATGTGTTTATTTTAACAAGACAGATGAACCAAAAACAGGACATCCGTTATAAATTTTGATTTTGAAAAATGAAACGGTCAAAAAGTTTTGTGTCAGAATAAAAATCGGCTCTAAAAACACACTCAACGGCTGCCTTTTTTATTACAAAACAGCCGTATTTTTTATTCACTCTGACACTTTACTAATCGGCAAAAGTACCGTAAACGCTGATTACAAGGCAATTTTAAGACGTAAAAAATGAACCGCAATTAAGATACGCTTTGTATCAAAATTGCGGTTCTTATTTGGTGGAGATGAGGGGAATCGAACCCCTGTCCGAAAAATTCTTGCCAAGGGTTTCTCCGAGCGCAGTTGGTGTTTTAAATCTCCCTCGGTGCATCGCCCATCAACAGGCTATGCACTTTGGCAGCTCCTAAGCTGTGACAGGGTTCGGAGCGCTCCCCTGTTCACATTTACCTCTAATCGACGCCCCTTACACAGCCGAGGTACTCTGTGCAGGAACGAGCAGCACTCAGGCTGCTAAAGCAACTGTTTTGTTGTCAGTTAATTTTAAAGTTGCGGATTTTATGGCGGTTCCGCACCGCCGCTCGCTTACCAAGGTTTGAAATCCCCGTCGAAACCTTTACATCCCCATATTCAATTTAAAAATTTTATATTGAAAACCTGTATTCGGTAACAGGCTTATCAAGTATTTTTTCACAACAGACAAGACAACATTCAATATGCTTTGTGTTCGGCTCAATCGGTGAATATATCACAGCCGTTTTCAAATCGCTTTTGTTCGAATCATCCATTGCAAAAGCAACAATGCCGTCATCGGTTGCCAATCCGCCCATACCTTTGAAAGGTTTGTCAAGCTCATCAAAAAGGCAGAATATCACTGAGATTTCATCATCACACGAATACTCAACATACGGAAACACAACATCATTTTTGAAAAATTCCTTCATTTCGGAATCTTCGGCTGAATTCAAAAGTTTAAGATTTTTAATCACAATCTGATTTTCGCCGTCAAAAATTTCAATCGGAATATTTACTTCCTTGCCAACTTCAAGGCTGAGTTTTGCTAACGGATAATCTGTCTTTTGATATTTTGAAAATATTATTTCAACATTCTTTGTCAAATCAAGCAAAGACAAATCATCAATCTTATTTTCAAGTTCAATAAAGTTTATGAACAAAGAATCAAGAGGAGCGTCAAAAAGCCTGTCGCTCTTCCAACCGAGTTTCATAAACTCTGAGATGATATATGACCTTGTTAATTCGCAACATTCAAGCGTTTCACCGCATACTGAGTCAAAGTCAAAACGCTGTCCATCAATTACAATTGCGGAAAAATCATCGGACAAATCAGAATTATTTTTCTTTTCAAGAATGATATTTTCTCTCAAAGTCAAATCTTCACAGCAAATATCATCTTTGGAACAATTGAAATTCAACAGAACAAGCTCGGTTTTATCGGACGAATTTGCAAAACCAAGCACGGAATAATCGGTATCAAAGGCAGAAAAGTCCCGCCCGATTAAAGCGAAATCGCTGTATTCCGAAATATTTTCGTACAAGCTACGCAAACTCATAATAACACCAAACTATCTTCTCTGTTCTTTAATGGCACGCTCCATATCACGCTTTGCGGAGCGTTCTGCCATATCGGCACGCTTATCGTATAGCTTTTTACCTTTGCAGAGTCCAACCTGAAGTTTGACCTTGCTGTCTTTAAAATAAAGGCTGATTGGGATAAGTGAATATCCCGTCTGCTTAACCGTGCCGTAGAGCTTTAAAATCTCTTTTTTGTGCATAAGAAGCTTTCTCACACGCATCGGATCACGGTTAAAGATGTTTCCCTGTTCGTAAGGAGAAATGTGCATTCCGTTGACAAAAATTTCGCCGTCAACAATTGAACACCAGCTGTCCTTGAGATTTACTCTGCCGGCACGCAAGGATTTTACTTCCGTACCGCAAAGCTCAATTCCGGCTTCATAGGTTTCCTCGACAAAATAATCGTGTCTTGCCTTTTTGTTCTGAGCAATCGTTTTCATATTTGCCACTGCACATCCTCCTTTCTACTGTGGAATACAAGATTATACTACTGTTTTGACAATTTGTCAATAGTTTAAACCAAGAAATTAAATTTCATTTCTGCCCTCAAGAGCCTTTGCAAGAGTGTATTCATCGGCATATTCAAGGTCACCGCCAACGGGGATACCGTAGGCAAGTCTTGTCACCTTTACACCAAGCGGCTTTAAGAGCTTTGAAATATACAGAGCCGTTGCATCGCCCTCAACGGTCGGGTTGGTTGCCATAATGACCTCCTCAACCGATTCCTCGTTAAGCCTTGCAAGCAGTTCTTTTATTGTAAGGTTGTCGGGGCCGATATCGTTAAGCGGTGAGATTGAACCGTGGAGAACATGATAAACACCCTTAAATTCGTGGGTATTTTCAATAGCCGTAGCATCTCTCGGAGTTTCAACAACGCAGATAACAGAATGATCCCTTGCGGGATTTGCACACACGGGACAAAGGTCTTTGTCTGTAAGATTACAGCATTTACTGCAATAGTGAATCTTTGTGTGGGCATCCATCACCGCACCCGCAAGCTGTTCCGCTTCTGTTTTTGACAGATTGAGAACATAATATGCAAGTCTTTGAGCGGTTTTGTTACCGATTCCCGGCATTCTTTCAAACTGCTCCACCAAATTTTCAAGCGGAGCAACATTATATCCCGACATAATCAGAACATTCCCGGAATGTTAAGTCCGCCTGAGATTGTTTCCATTTTGTCCTCTTTTTCCTTAGCGGCTGCTCTGATTGCCTCATTTGCGGCAGCCATAACAAGGTCTGAGAGCATTTCTACATCCTCGGGATCAACAACTTCGGGTGAAATTTCAACCTTTGTGAGTTCCATTTTGCCTGTTACTGTAACCTTAACTGCACCGCCGCCGGCTGTTGCCTCATACTCTTTTGTCTCGAGTTCCTTTGATGCAGCCTCCATATCATCCTGAAGTTTCTGAGCCTGACGGGCAAGCTGCTGAATGTTGTTTGCTCCGCCGCTGCCGTAACCCTTTGGTAATCTTGCTTTCATAATTTTATCTTCCTTTCGGTTATTCTTGTGTTATTATTACATCGCTTCCCTGCAAACTTTCAATAAGCTTGTCAACGGGATCGGTTTTTTCTTCTTGTTTTGCACTCGGTCTTTTATACGGGCCGAGATTATAGTGCTGACCTGTTGTTTCTAAAATAAGCTGACGGATTTCCTGTCGTCTTTCGTTATTTTTGAGGAGTTCAAAAGCCATTTCATTATCTGTGTCAATCAGCAAATATTTTCCGCTTGTGTAAGCGGCAGAATTTGCAAATGCCGCCGCAATTGCCCTTGAAACAGGTTTCATATTGTTGACTACCTCTGCCCAATCGGGAAAAGGCTGTGCGTTATTATAGATTGCATCAAGGTCAACGCTCTGTCTTTGAGATGTTTTCTTAGGCTTTTGCTGTGCAGAAACGGGTTGTTCCTGTATTGGCTGAACGGGCTGTTTCGGTGTCGGCATCTCAACAGGAGGCGTCGGAATTACCGGCTCGTCCTTTATTTCTTCCGAAACAGGTTTTGTTTCCTGTAATTTTTCGGGTTCGGAATTTTGAACCTCGGGTTTTGGAGTTTCACTTTGAACAGACTGTGGTACAGTTTGCACCTGTTCGGGAACATAGTTCACCTTTATTCCCTTTTTAACAGCCTTTTCAAGAGCGGTTACCCTTGCGGTCAAAGCCTCAATTGTACCGTCAAGTTCTGCCGATGACAGCTTTACAACCGCCATTTCAAGCTCTGTTCTGTCGCCTGTTCCCCTGCCCATATTCTGATATGCCTTTGAAAGCACATCCATATAATAAACAATGTCGGCAAGTGAGAGGTAATCCGACTGCGTTTGAGCCTGTTCAAACTCATCGTCAGCCATAATCACGATATCCCTCGGATTTTTTACCGACTTTATGAGCATAAGCGTTCTGAAATGCGAAAGCAATTCATCGCAAAGCCTTGCCATATCCTTGGACTCACCGTAAAGCCTGTCAACAATTTCAAGTGCCTTTGCTGTGTTCTTATTGATTACACAGTTAGAAAGCTCAAAAAGATATGTCTTTCTCGCAAGTCCTGCGGCACTGCGAACAACATCTTCATCAATTTCCGAGCTGATTGCAATGCATCTGTCAAGAAGCGAAAGAGCATCTCGCAACGCACCGTCTGCAACAGATGCGGCAAGCATTGCAGCGCTGTCGCTCAGCGTCACGCCCTCCTGATTTGCAACATAGAGCAGTCTGTCTGCTATTGCACGGGGTGGTATTCTGTGAAAATCGAAACGCTGACAGCGTGACAGAATTGTCTGCGGAAGCTTGTGAACTTCGGTAGTTGCCAGAATGAATATGACATGTTCGGGAGGTTCTTCAAGCGTTTTGAGCAAGGCATTGAACGCCTCGGTTGTGAGCATATGAACCTCGTCAATGATGTAAACCCTGTATTTGCACTTTGCAGGCTTGAACTGAACCTCGTCAATAATCTGACGGATATCGTCAATTTTTCTGTTGGATGCGGCATCCATTTCGACAATGTCGAGGATACTGCCATCGTCAATTCCCTTGCAGATTTCACATTCACCGCAGGGATTTCCGTTTACGGGATGAAGGCAATTGACTGCCTTCGCAAGAATTTTTGCACAGGTAGTTTTGCCCGTACCTCTTGAACCCGTAAAAAGATATGCATGGTTAAGACGGTTGGTGCTGATTTCATTTAAAAGAGTTGTGGTTATGTGTTCCTGTCCCGAAACATCGGCAAAGGTTTTCGGTCGCCACTTTCTATAGAGTACCTGATACAAAAATTCACCCCGCAATCAACAAAAAATGCAAGCCGTCAGCCGAAATAACGGCAATCGTACAAATGAGTGAACGACAGACTTACTGCATCGCATCGGCAATACTGCTTAATGCTGCTCGGTTCCCCGCCTGACATGATTCACAGACCCCAATCGTACAGGGCCTGTCGCTCACTTAATTGCACGCTTTTTGACTTCTTGCAATTCTGAACTAAATTATTCATTTCTTTGTTCGTAAAAAGAAATATATTGTACAAAAGAACACCATTGCAAGACAAGCTGATTGTTCAGTCTGCTTTACAACGAGCTTATTATACCATAACCGATTAATAAAATCAATAGGTTTTGGTTATTTTTATTGTTTTCAGTCACAGAAAGATATCGTATGTTTTGCAACGGCAAACCTTGTTCACCGTTGCAAATGAATACACATTTTTGATTAAATCATAAGTTATGTGAATAAACAAAATGTTACATCAATGCGGGCGTCCAATGAACGCCCCTACAGCATAGACTGCATAAGCACTTGCAATTTTGCACTCGGGCATAATATGCTGTTTATTATGCAATCTATCTTCACGAATTGGGAACGGCGGCTCGCCGTCAATTTTTAATTTGCTAAGATTTCCCTTGCGACGAATACACCGCCGGCGCTGGCATGAGAAAGTGAATGTGTAACGCCGCTGCCGTCACCGATGATATAAAGTCCCTTGTGGGGCGACTCGAGATGCTCGTCAACATCAACTTCCATATTATAGAACTTGACCTCAACGCCGTAGAGAAGTGTGTCGTCGTTGGCTGTGCCGGGGGCAATTTTGTCAAGAGCATAAATCATTTCAATGATACCGTCAAGGATTCTCTTTGGAAGCACAAGACTCAAATCGCCCGGTGTTGCGTCAAGAGTCGGAACAACAAGTCCTTCTTTGATTCTGCTCGGATTGCTTCGGCGACCTCGAATCAAATCACCGAAACGCTGAACAATTACACCACCGCCCAGCATATTGCTAAGACGGGCAATGCTTTCACCATAACCGTTGCTGTCCTTGAAAGGCTCTGAAAAATGCTTGCTGACGAGGAGTGCAAAGTTCGTGTTCTCTGTCTGCTTTGCCTTGTCCTCATAGCTGTGACCGTTTACTGTGATAATGCCGTTTGTGTTTTCGTTTACAACGCAACCCTTCGGATTCATGCAGAATGTACGCACATTGTCCTCGAACTGTTCTGTACGGTAAACAATCTTGCTTTCGTAGAGTTCGTCTGTGAGGTGTGAAAAGATTGCGGCAGGGAGCTCCACACGAACACCGATGTCAACACGGTTCGACTTTGTGGGAATATTAAGGTTATGACAAACATGTTCCATCCACTTGCTGCCGCTTCTGCCGACTGAAACAATGCACTTTTTGCACTCATAATTTTCATCGGCTGTGTCAACAAGATAACCTTCCTTATCATTGCCGTTCTTGAGTTCAACATTTTCAACAGGTGTATCAAAGTAGAAATCAACCTTGTTTTCAAGGTAATCATAAAGATTTTTAAGCACAATGTAGTTGATGTCCGTACCGAGATGACGGACTGATGCGTCAAGAAGATTAAGCTTATTCTGTAAGCAAAGCTTCTTAAAGCTTGTGCCTGCTGTGGAATAAAGCTTTGTACCCTCTCCGCCGAACTTCATATTGATTTTGTCAACATATTCCATAAGCTCAATGGCTTTTTTCTTGCCGATATGTTCGTAGAGCGTGCCTCCGAAATCGTTTGTTATGTTGTACTTACCGTCCGAAAACGCACCCGCACCGCCGAAACCGCTCATAATGGAACAGGTTTTGCATGAAATGCACTTTTTAACTTTGTCACCGTCAATCGGACATTTTCTCTTTTCAAGAAGATGACCTTTTTCAAATACGGCAACCTTTATTTCAGAGTTGTTTGTTACAAGCTCATATGCAGAAAATATTCCGCCCGGACCTGCGCCTACAATAATAACATCGTACTTTTTCATTATCATTTTCTCCTTTATTTGTTGTGGGTAACATTTAAGGGGAATAAAAAAACCGCCAAAACATAATACTACGCCCCTTAACGGGGATTATAGTAAACTGTTTAAGGCAGTTTGTAGAAACACCCGTCCGTATTACGGGCTTATACAATCCAACTTCTGCACACGGCAGAAAATTGTTCTGATAAAAGTCATCAAAACCTTGGATATTGTAACAAATAACATCACAATTGTCAACAAAAAAAACGCAAAAGTTTAAAATCTGTTATTTTTCCTTTATCGCATAAAAACTACACAATAATTATGCTTGCCGACAAATGCATAAATATTATTCAAACTTTTCGGCAACCTCACCAAGACGCTTGTAGATGCTGTTTTCGGGAACATAACCTCTTACAAACGAAAGCGGATAGATGTTGGTGTTTCTGCCGATTACCGAACCGGGGTTAAGAACACTGTTGCAGCCTACTTCTACATGGTCACCGAGCATTGCGCCGAACTTTTTAACATTTGTGTCAACCTTATCGCCGTCGCAAAGAACGGTTACAAGGCTCTTGTCACTCTTGAGGTTTGATGTGATTACACCTGCGCCTGTGTGTGACTTGTAACCGAGAATACTGTCACCGATGTAGTTATAGTGCGGAGTCTGAACACCGTCAAAAAGAATTGAATTTTTAAGCTCTGTTGAGTTGCCTACAACTGCGCCCCTGCCGACAATTGCATTGCCTCTGATAAAAGCACACTGTCTGATTTCGGCATCTTCGCAGATAATGAGCGGTCCGCCGAGATATGCGGAGTCAAAAACCTTTGCACTTTTTGCAACCCACACATTTTCTCCCCTCTGCTCGTAGATTTCGGGATCAAGAGTTTTTCCGAGTTCAATGATAAATTCGCTGATTTTCGGAAGAGCCTCCCACGGATAATCAACGGTTTCAAGCAAGGGCTTTGCAATAGTCCTGCTGTAATCAAACAGATTTTTTGCCAATAATTTTTCGTTTTCCATTTTTAACATTTACTCCCAATATATATTATTATTTTAAAGAATTTTACAGTTTTATACCTCAACAAAGAACAGCCAATAACCGCTTGCGTCCTTTCCTGCAACAAACTCAACTCCTCCGCTTATGTACTTTGAAAATACATAGCTTTTGCCGTTTTGAGGATTTGTCACGGTGGCACAACTGCCCTCATGAATCCAACGCTCGTTGAAAACATTAATTCCCTTGATGAGAAAAGCCTCTTTTGAAGTTTTGCCGACAAATCTGTAATTTTTCATAAAATCAGCCTTCTTTAACCTTTTGCGGTGACAGCCTGTTGTCAAGACCTGTCTTTTTAAACACAAGCACAACGACAACGGCACAAATCACACCGAGTAACATTCCGCAGAGAACATCTGACGGATAATGAACATAGTTATAAAGTCTTGAGAATACAATCAAAAGCGCAAGTACAAGTGCAGGAATTCCGAATCGTTTGTCCTTGATAAGCATAACGGTTGCCGCCGCAAGTGACGAACAGCTGTGTCCCGAAGGAAAGCTACTGCCTGACGGAATGGCTATGTTAAGCCCAAAGTCGGGATTCAACTCAGACGGTCTTGCTGAATAATCGATATTCACCATAAACGGCCGTGGTCGGTTTATAAGATTTTTTATTCCGATTTCACCGACAAGAAAGCCGATTGCCATTGCAACAAGCATCATAACTCCCATTGAGCGAGTTTTTTTAAAAATTATAAACACAATGCCGACTGCAATCCAAAAAAGTCCCATTTCACCAATATAGCTGAAAAAAGCCATAATCGGATCAAGAAAAGAGCATTTAAATGTGTTCTGAATAAATTCAAGAACCGAGGTGTCAAATGATTGAATCATATCAAAGAATGACATATCATTTTCCTTTCATAATATCATTATAACAACCAAAAAACAGAATGTCAAATTAAATAAATTTTAAGTTATTCACATTCATATTTTGCAAGTTTAGCATAAAGTGCTTCGTCAACAACAGCCTCAACCGAAAGTCCTTCGGCAACATATTCTTCATAAATGAGAGTGCCTTTGTTGCGGATTTCATTTGCAAGACCTGCCTGTGCAAACGGCAGAAGAATTTTTACTCTTTTCATTCTGACGGGAAGATTGTCCTCAATTGCATTAAGAAGTTCGTCTATACCCGTGCCGTTCTTTGCGCTTATGCGAACACAGGCTTTAAAGTCCTGCGCAAGCATAGTTTCGTCAAGCAAATCGCACTTGTTGAGAACGGTTATAATCGGTGTGTCACCGCAGCCGAGGGATTCAAGCAAGTCGGTTGTAACCTGCATATGTGTTCTTGCCTCGTCACTTGATGCGTCACATACATTTAGAATAATATCCGACTGTGCCGCCTCTTCAAGGGTTGAGCGGAACGCTTCAACAAGGTGGTGCGGAAGTCTGCGAACAAGACCTACCGTGTCAATCATCATAACGGTTACACCGCTCGGAAGCTTCAACGCTCTTGAGGTGGGATCAAGCGTTGCAAAAAGCTTGTCCTGTGCAAGCACACCTGCGTCCGTAAGGCAGTTCATAAGAGTTGACTTGCCTGCGTTTGTGTAGCCGACAATCGCACAGGTTATTACACCGTCTTTTTTTCTGCGTGAACGCAACATCTGACGATGCTTTTCAAGGTCGGAAAGCTCTTCTTTCAGGCTTTCAATTCTTCTGCGGATATGTCGTCTGTCGGTTTCAAGCTTTGTTTCACCCGGACCTCTTGTGCCGATACCGCCGCCGAGTCTTGACATTGCGATACCTTTGCCCGTAAGTCTTGGGAGCATATATTTAAGCTGTGCAAGCTCAACCTGAAGCTTGCCCTCTTTTGACCTTGCTCTCTGGGCAAAAATATCGAGAATAAGCGTTGTTCGGTCAATTACTCTGACATCTGTTTCAGCCTCGATATTTTTAATCTGTGTCGGAGAAAGCTCGCTGTCAAACACAAGCAAATCTATCTCCTGCGATTCGCAGATTTCGGCAATCTCGGCAAGCTTGCCTGTGCCGACAAAAGTACCCTTTTCAATTTTTTGCAGATTCTGCGTTACCGACAAAACGGGATCTGCCCCCGCACTTTTTACAAGTTCAAAAAGTTCGTCAAGTGACGCCTGTGCGTCATATTCACCCGTGTCAACACTGACGAGCAATGCACGGGTAATTTTTTCTTCGTTACTTTTAAGCTCCATAAAATCCTCACTTGAAGTTATTTATTCATACTTTTGTCAAAACAGGTTTTCATATCCTCGTCCGTGATTTTTCTGATAGGCTTGCACGGATTCCCCACGGCTACGCAGTCGGACGGAATATCCTTTACAACAACGCTTCCGCCGCCGATTACAACATTACTTCCGATTGTGACGCCCGGCATAACCTGAACTCCTCCGCCAATCCACACATTGTCGCCGACGGTAATCGGATAGGCATACTCAAAGCCTGCATTTCTTCTCGGATAATCAACAGGATGACCTGCCGTGTAAAATCCGCAGTTTGGTGCAACAAAAACATTGTCGCCGAATTTCACCTTTGCACAGTCGAGAATCACCATATTGTGGTTTGAATAGAAATTCTCACCGAGTTCGATATTGTAGCCGTAGTCGCACCAGAACGGAGCGGTAATGTAGAAATTTTCCTTTGTGCTGCCGACAATTTTCTTTATCAGAATTTTTTGAGTCTCTTCATCTTCAAACGGAAGATTGTTGTACTCTCTGCAAAGATTTTTAACCGAACAGCGTTCATTGCGAAGCTGTTTGTCACCCATTGGGTTATACATCCGCGAATTAAGCATTTTTTCTTTTTCAGTCATAATTTTCTCCGTTAATAAATCACATAACAAAATTTACATAACAACGCTTATTATATTATAATCTCACCTTCAATACAAGTAAATCCAAAAATTAATTTACTTTTCAACTGACAACAAAATTCAATTTTAAAATTCATAGGGAGGATAATGGGACAGCAGGCTTTTGTATAATATAGTTACATTGAAAATATCAATGGAATTTGCAGAAAAAACGATTAAATTATGAGATTCCGTTTTAATTTGAGGAGGAATTATTATGGAAGAAAAAAGAAAAACCGTCACATCAACCGAAGTAAAACGCAGATACAACCAAAAAGTTTACAGTCAAATTTCATTTTCCGCCCCAAAGGAACTTGTTGAGGAATTCAGAGGGATATGCAGAAATATCGGAATTTCACAGGCAAGTGTTTTCAAAAAGTTTATCGCCGATTTTGTTGAAAAGTACAGATAAAATCAAAACCACTCGTTGAACGGATTGTTGCAATCTGCAGAAAAGCCCGAAATTCAAGCAGACCGAATTTCATGCTTTTATTTTTGAATTTTAAATTTTTTCAACCTGCTGTTTCAATTTGCAAAAAATTTTAAGAATATATATTCAAAGAAATAAAATTGTGGTATAATGATGAAGAATATATACAAGGTATGTACAGGCAACACAGGTTGTCTTTAATTAAGGAAGTGGCAAAATGAAAAAACTATTTACTATTATTGTGTGCAAGGTTCTGAAATTTGTCGGAGGATTGCTCGGCAAGGGCAGCAGTCTGCCGGGACAGATTGCGCTTAAGCTCTGCCCCGATATTCTCGGACGAATTGAACTGCCGAAATATATTGTTGCCGTAACAGGCAGTAACGGCAAGACATCTACCGTTGAGATGATTGCACATATTCTTTGTGAAAGCGGCAAAAAAGTTGCCTGGAACAAAGAGGGTTCTAACCAGATTGAGGGCGTTACAACTCTTATTCTCGGCAGTTGTACTCTTTCGGGCAAGGTGAAATCGGATATTCTTCTCATTGAAAGTGACGAACGCTTTGCAAAATATACCTTCAAATACATCACACCGACTCATTATGTTATCACAAACCTTTACCGTGACCAGCTCACACGAAACGGTCATCCGGAATGGGTTTACAATGCCGTAAAGGATAGTATTCATCCCGAAACTCAGCTTATTCTTAACGCCGACGATCCGCTTGTTTCGTGCTTTGGCTACGGCAGAGATAATGTTGTATGGTTCGGTGCAGGCAATCTTCCGACCGATACAAAGGAGTTCGTCGGTGTTTATAATGACGGTGCATATTGCCCTCACTGCAAATCTCCTATGACATATTCAAGCTATCACTACGACCACATCGGCAACTATGAATGCCCTAACTGCGGTCTTAAAAGACAGGATACAAGCTACACAGTTACATCTGCCGATCTTGAAAAAGGCGAAATTACAATCAACAATAAGTACAAGATTGAACTTACGCTCAAATCGCTTTATAATGTTTACAATTTGCTTGCGGCATTTACCGTTGCATCAATCACAGGTGTTGACGGCAACACAATTGCAAAGAGCCTGAGCAATTATGTTCTTAAAAACTTCCGTGTTGTAACATTCACGCTCGGAAACAGAAAAGGTACGCTTGTTACATCAAAACATGAAAACAGCATTTCGTACAATCAGTCACTCAAGCTTGCCGCATCCGACAAGGATAAGTGCGATGTTTTGATTATTGTTGACGCAGTCAGCAGAAAGTATTTTACAAGCGATGTTTCATGGCTTTGGGACATCAACTTTGACCTTCTCAAAAGCGACAATGTAAAGAACATTGTGCTTGCAGGAACATATTGCAACGACCTTGCAACAAGATTTTCTTTCTCAAAAGTTGACAGGAACAAAATCAAGGTTATCAAGGACATTGAAGAAGCCGTTGATTATCTTGACAATGACCGCAAAGAAAAGATTTATGTAATTACCTGTTTCTCGGACAAGGGTAAATTTCTTGAAAAGGTAAAGGTGGACTGATTATGAAAATTCTTCATTTGTATCACGATATAATGAACCTGTACGGAGAATATGCCAATGTTTCTGCGCTTGAAAGAATGCTTGAAAAGAGCGGTGTGAAATTTACAACCGACAGGCTTACCCTGTTTGACAATGCCGACCTGGGCGATTACGATTTTATCTACATCGGTTCGGGTACAGAAAAAAATCAGAAGCTTGTTTTGCAGGATTTTAAAAAATACAAGGATTTCCTCGTTGAATACATCAACAGCGGCAAGGTAATTCTTATGACGGGCAACTCGTTTGAAATGCTCGGAAAAACAATTACAGACTCTGACGGCAAGGTTTTTGACGGACTCGGAATTTATGATTTTACAGTTACCGAGCAGAACAAACGCAGGATTACAGGCGATATTGTTTATACATCTGACATTCTCACAAAACCGATTGTCGGCTTTGTAAACAAGTGCAGTGAAATTAAAGGTATTGAAAATCATCTTTTCACTGTTAAACACGGACTCGGTGACTACGAAAACGCTAAAACGGAGGGTTTGAAGGACAAGAACCTTTTTGCTACTCATGTTACAGGTCCTATTATGATTAAAAATCCGCATTTTCTTGAATACATTGCTTTGCAGATTTCAAAAAATACGGATGGCTTCAAGCCGTGTACGGATTACCTTGACTACGAAAGAGCGGGCTACGAAATTACTCTCGGCGAACTCACAAAAAGATTTGAGGAGTAAGTTTTAATGAACAACGACAATCTTCTTCAGCTTGAGGGAGCAATTGAAAGCGTGGTTTTCCGAAACGATGAAAACGGCTACACGGTAATTGAGCTTGCTGACGGTGACGATTATTTGACCGCTGTCGGAATTATGCCACAGGTGTCGTCGGGTGATGTTGTAAAGCTTACCGGCAAATATACAAATCATCCGAGCTACGGCAGACAGTTTGCCGTGCAGATTTGCGAAATCAGCAGACCTACCGAGGCGGCTGATATTCTGCGTTATCTGTCATCCGGAGCTATCAAGGGAATCGGCACTCAAACCGCACAAAGGCTTGTAAAGGAATTTGGCGAGGCAACGCTTGATGTGCTTGAAAATCAGCCCGAAAGAGTTGCAATGCTGAAAGGAATTTCTTCGCAAAAAGCCGAGGATTTTTCAAAGCAGTTAAAGCAGAACACAGGCGTGCGAACACTCATGCTTTTTCTCGGCGAGTACGGAATTTCAAACACCGCATCGGTCAAAATTTTCAACGCTTACGGCCCGAGCTGTGTCGATTTAATCAAGAAAAATCCGTACATTCTCTGTCAGGGTGATTTTGGGGTATCGTTTGAGAGTGCAGATTTTATTGCTAAAAAAGAAAAATTAGAACCCGATTCAAATGTCCGTATGCGTGCAGGAATCGTATACATTCTTCATCACAACGAGCGAAACGGTCACACCTGTCTGCCAAAGGAAAAGCTGCTGAAGGTTTCAACCGATTTTCTCGGAATTGACGGTGAAAAGGTTTCGAAGTGCATGGAAGAAATGCTGTTTGACCGTTCGCTTATCGAAGATAAGATTGACGGCAAAAAATTTGTGTTTCCCCCCAATGTTCACCTCTGCGAAATGTACATAGCGTCAAGAATAAAAATGTTGCTCAAATTTCCGTCGGAGAAAATTAAAAACATTGACAGGGCGATTGAAAAATGTGAAAAAGAGGACGGAATCGAATATGCCGATTTGCAAAAGAAAGCAATCACTATGGCACTTACCGAGGGTATGCTCGTTCTGACTGGCGGTCCCGGTACAGGAAAAACGACAACCCTCAATGCTATAATAAAAATAATGAAAGCAAACGGCAAAACTGTTTTGCTTTCTGCCCCCACAGGCAGAGCGGCTCAACGAATGAGCGAGCTCACGGGTGATGAGGCAAAAACTCTGCACAGACTGCTTGAGGTCAGCTGGGATAAACATGACAACCCCGTTTTCAACAAGAACGAACGCAATCAGCTTAAATGCGACGCATTGATTGTTGACGAGGTTTCAATGGTGGACGCATTCATTATGGAAAGCGTTATGAGAGCGATTTCCACAGGCTGCAGACTTATTCTTGTAGGCGACTCCGACCAGCTCCCCTCCGTAGGTCCGGGTAATGTGCTCGGCGATCTTATCGAAAGCGGACTTATTCCCGTTGTACGGTTGAATGAAATTTTCCGTCAGGCACAGCAGAGTCTTATTGTCACAAACGCACATAAGATTGTGAACGGTGAAATACCCATTCTTAATTCCGCCGACAAGGACTTTTTCTTTCTTCAAAGGAACAATAAATCAGAAGTTTCAGCGGTAATAGCTGACCTTTGTGCAAATCGTCTGCCAAAGGCATACGGATATTCTCCGTTTGAAAACATTCAGGTGCTTGCTCCGTCCAAAAAGGGTGAACTCGGAACTGCCGAGCTTAACCACAAATTGCAGGCGGCGCTAAATCCGAAGGATGACGATAAGGCGGAAATCACAATCGGTTCAAAAACCTTTCGCACAGGCGACAAGGTTATGCAGATAAAAAACAACTATGATATTCGCTGGTTTCGTGAAAACGGCGAAACGGGTGAAGGAATTTTCAACGGTGACATAGGAATCATCACAAAGATTGACAGAAAGACAAAATCGCTTGTCGTTAAATTTTTTGACAAGATCGCAAGATACACCTTTGAATTTGCGGGCGACCTTGATTTTGCCTACGCAATCACGGTGCATAAAAGTCAGGGCAATGAATTTGATGCAGTTATTATACCGATGTTTTCTGGACCTCCTCAGCTTTACTACAGAAATCTGCTCTACACCGCTGTTACAAGGGCGAAGAAAACTCTTGTGCTTGTCGGCAATCCGTCAACCGTTGAATATATGGTAAACAATAACCGCCGTACAAAACGGTACAGCGGTCTTAAAGAATTTTTACTGAGAGATGACACACTTTATTAAGAAAGTTTTCGGCACGATAAAAGGATTTTTCTTTACGGTTCGCTGTCCGTACTGCGGAAGGGTTATTGAACCGAACAAAAACTGTTGTGACAAATGCAAAAAAGAATTTCCCGAAATGCCGCTTGTACGATATGCAACGGGAGGGTACATCTGCACCTCTCCTTTCCCCTATGACGGAATTTTCCGCAGGGCAGTTCTTAACTTTAAATTTCACAACTGCGGTGCATATGCCGAATTGCTTTCACACGAAATGGTTCGTTCAATAAAAGATGTTTACCGTGACAGGGAATTTGACCTTGTCACCTGTGTGCCGATGCACAAGGATACTCTCAGAAAGCGTGGATACAATCAGGCTGAGTTGCTCGCAAAGGAATGTGCAAGGCTTCTCGGCATTGAGTATGCCGACCTGCTTGTCAAAACAAAGAAAAATAAAACCCAACACAGCATAAAAGCGGCTGAAAGGGCAAAAAATGTTATAGGCGTTTACTCGCCGATTAACAAGAATTTAATCAAAGGCAAGCGAATACTGATTATTGACGACATTATTACTACAGGCAGTACGCTTGGTGAATGTGCAAGAATACTTAACAAGTGCAAATGCGGCGAGATTTGTTGCTGTACGCTTTGCACATCTCTGCTGATATAGCATTGGAGTGATTAAAATGGATATAGCTGTTGATCTCGGTTCTGACAGAACAAGAGTTTTTATTGAAAATAAAGGAATAGTGCTTGATGAGGCAAGCGTTGTTGCGTTTGATGTTGACACCTACGACATTGTCGGCGTCGGCAACGAGGCGTATAAGATGATTGGCAAAACGCCTGCAGGCATAAGAGCAATGCACCCGATTGATGACGGTGTTATTTCACGCTCTGAACTTGTTGAGGATATGGTTTCAATTCTTATAAAAGAGGTCAGTCCGTCAAAGGTGACTATGCCGAGAGTTGTTGCATCAATCCCGAGTGAGGTTACAGAGGTTGAAAAAAGAGCTGTTGTAAACGCAGTAAGCTCAATCGGTGTTCGCAAGGTGTATCTTATTGAAGCACCAAAAGCGGCAGCAATGGGCTGTTCGCTCGACATAACAAGTCCTCACGGCATTCTGATTGCAGATGTCGGCAGCGGTACGGCAGATATTGCCGTGCTTTCTCTCGGTGGAATTTCGGTTTCAAAGTGCATAAAGTCGGCAGGCTGTGCAATGGACGAAGAAATCGTTAAATACATTAGAAAAGAGCATAACCTGATTATCGGCACAAACATGGCAGAGGCCTGCAAAAAGGCTGTTGGCTGTGTAAAAATTCCGAAAGAGCCTAAGCTTTTCAGAGTCAAAGGCAGAGATGCCGTAAGCGGTCTGCCTAAATTTATTGATGTTGGCTATGCCGAAATCAAGCCTGTAATCGAGGACATTGCGCTTAACATTATCAGAGCAATTAAAGATGTGCTTGAACAGACTCCGCCCGAGCTTGTCGGTGACATCTACACTGACGGTATAATTTTGACAGGCGGTCTTGCCAAGCTGACGGGATTTGCAAGGCTTCTCAGCGAATCCACAAGGCTGAAAGTAAGAGTCCACAAAGCCGCCGCTGACTGTGTTATCAACGGTTGCGGCAAGGCAATCGAATATATTGACCATCCCGAAAAAATACAGCCGGGTGCAGTCAATCCGCTTACAGAGGCATTTTAATTTTAAACATTTTATCCGCAGATTTTACCGTCTGCGGATTTTTTGTAACATAATATTGTAAAATCCGAAAAATATGGTTTAACAGTCGTCTTTATCCCATTTCAGTACAGTACTTTTATTTACATAAAAAATCTCCCCTTAAAGCATTCCCTGAAAACTATGTTTTTTCAAGAGTCTGCTTTAAGGGGATTACATCAGTTAAGAATTGTTCTCCGTTTTTGTTTTATAGTTCATTATTCTTTCAAGAAATATCTGTACTTTTTCTTTGGCTATCTCTCCGCTGTTTTCAATTTTAGTATCGCCAATGTAAAACTTGTGTTCAGCGGATTTCTTCAAAATATCAAGCAATTTTTTCTGTTCATCCGCTTTGTTAATGAAAACGGACACGGCACAATCACAGGCTATGGAAAATTCTGCCGGTGTTTTTGAAACAAGTGCGTCGTAAAATCTTCCTTTTACGCTTTCAAATTTATTTTCCGTGTCAATCGGCAAAAGCTTTGTAATCATCTTCCAGGTATTCCACGCAAGAAAGCCGTTGCATTTGTCAAGACCTTTGGCAACAAATTCAAAGAACGGATAGACAAGTTTCGGATTCACTTCGCAAATATACTCAAGAACCTGTTCCGCCCAGTGAGCATTTGCGTAATCATCGTCAAGAAAAATCTCAATAAGCAAAGGTACAGTCAGAATTTCTTTGCTTGCAAGCTGTGCATAATATTCTTTTTCAAGCCTTTGTTCAAATTCCTGAAAAATCTGCTCTGTTTTCATAAATTCCCGTCCATAAATTCACTTAAATTTCGGTTTATTACTCCTAATATAATACTGTATATTACATTCTTTTTCAAGGAAAATCATATTAAAAGTAACATTCCCCCCGAATTTTATCGGAGGGAATGCTTTACTGTTAACAGAATATTAAGAAAAGGTTGTTCTGTAGTTCTGTTATTCTGAATAACTTACCCAGACACCGCCGGACTTTGAACCCGGATTTGCACGAAAACAGTTCTTACCGTCAGCAACTGTCAAGTCGTTTGTCTGTGTTTCCCATGTTGATTCTGTGTCCTTAAAGAGGAAACAGTTTGAACCGGGGCTGAGCGGTGTGTCAAAATCGTAGTACCAGATATCTGTACCTGCAATCTTATTCATGTGAGCTGCTGCGTTGCCGAGTCCGCTCTCTGCCCAACCGTAGATATAAACATCAGTATAGTGTGCCTTTGAGTTATCAAAGTAAACTCTTGAAAGTGTAAATGCAGGCTTCTGCTCCGGAACATACGGAGCTGTTGAAACAGCTTCGTCATTGCTGAGTGTGATGCAGTTGTTTGTCTTTGAAACTGTTGCACCCCAGCAATTGTAAACATTACCGTCATCACCGCCTACAGGCTTTTCGTCAACCTCTGAAAGAGAACGATAAACGCTGACATTTGAAACTGTTGCGGGAACTTCAACTGTGTAAACATTCGGGTAAGCGTCTGTATCCTGCTCAAACTGATAGCTTGCACCTGTGTCAAGGTCATAAGCAAAGAGTGAAACACCGTCAGATGTCATCCAGCCAAGCTTAGTCTTGAAGTAAAGAGTGTATGTGTCAGCAGGCTTTGTTGTAGGTTCTGCTGTTGTAGGCTGTGCAGTCGGCTTTACGGTTGTAGGCTCAGCGGTTGTAGGCTCAGGTGTTGTAGGCTGTTCTGCCTGATAAACATCACCCGTGCGACCCCAGTCTTCGAGCCGAACAACGTACTTCTGAATCAATGTTGCGTCAACAACAGAGATTGTATTATCCCCATTAACATCAGCAAGAATCTGCTTGTCAGCCGAAAGTGTTTCAAGCTGAACGACATGTTTCTGAACGAGTGTAGCGTCAACGACTGTAATGTCACCGTCACCGTTTACATCACCGTAAACAGCATTGCCCGAAGGCTCTGTTGCGGGCTGTGCGGTTGTAGGCTGAGTTGACGGAACAGGCTTTGTTGTAGGTTCTGCTGCAGAACCCTTTGTAACATCAGTAGCCTCAATCTCAACCTTTGTAGGTGTAAGAGTTGTATCCTCCCATGTACCTGCCTTTGTAAGCGAGAATGCCTTTGATGAACCGTTGAGGCTGATAGGTGTATCTGTTCTGCCCGGATACTGCTCGCCGCCTTTTTCAGAGATGATTACTCTTGTGTTGGCTGAAGTTGAAAGGTCAAAATCCGACGGAGCCTGATTTTCATCATCTTCATCAGCTGAAATACTTGATGACTTCGGAACTTCGTAGTAATAGTAACCTGTTGCAGGATCAAGAGTCATTGCTTCGCCGGGCCAGTTTGCATTCTTGTAAACAGTACCCTTGTTTGTGGTTTCATCATAGATGTAAACCTGGTAAGGTGCTGACCAACCCTTCTGGGTAGCAGGGTTGAAGAATACATACACTCCCGATTCCTGAGCGGTACTCTTTGTGTACTTATAAGCCATTGAAGAAGTCTTTACGCCGTCGGTTGCCGTAACTGTGAGGTTGATTGTTTCACCCGGCTTATAATCTGAACCGATACGGATTGATGTTGTACCCGTAAACTTAACAGGAGTTGAATCATCAAGACAGTAAGTGCCCGATGTTGCGTTTTCAAGACTGAGTGTAAGGGTCATTGTGTCGCCCCTGAACGAACCGCTTTCAACAGAGTTTATTGCCTTCGGGGTTGTTGTACCGTTGTAAACAACAGCAACACCCGTCTTGCCGATTGAACCTGTGAGAACGCCGTTTGTAACAGTAAACTCAGCACCTGAAACCGTATCCGTATATTTGCCGTCTGCAAGACCTGTGCCCGAAATGCTTACGTTTGCGTTTGTACCTTTACAATTTGAAAGAACGATACCGCTTGTGCCTCTTGCAACATAAGCAATGTCGCCTGAAGAACCGAGCTTTTCAGACTGACCTACAAAGAGGTTGTGGAACTTGTTAATTTCGGAAACAGCTGTGCTCTTGTAAGTTGAATCCGTTGAAACACCGCCCATAAGAGCTGTTCCCGGACGAGCAAAGAAGAGAGCTGTTGAATCTTTTCTTGATGCAACGATTGCCCATGCCTTTACAACATTTTCATCCGAAATACCGGCAGTGTTTGAGAATCCCGATGAACCCGAGCTGCCCTCGTATGTATCGTGGCTTTCTGCCCAGAGAACTGCATTTGACGCTGCAACACCTGATTTGTATTTCGCATTGGTAGCTGTGCTTGCCTTACCCTTTGTGACATTGTAAAGCACTGCGTCGCCCGTTCTGTTGTCAGTAACATTGATATACTTGGTGTATGAGGAGTAGCTTCTGTCTGCACCGCAGTTGTTAAGAATTTCACCGTAGATGTAGAGATCATCGCCTGTTTTCTGTGTGTAGTAAGAAGAAGCCGAGGTTGTTATATTTTTCCAATAATCAGACGCATACTCGCCGTCATCCTCTGTTTCAATATGCTTTGCAGCATCAAAACGGAAACCGTCAACACCGCAGTCGATGCATTCCTTGAGGAGGTTGATAATGTATTTCTGAACAGCAGTATCGTTTGTTACAAGGTCAGGACACTTTGAAACATGACCCTGAACAACTGCCTGAACCGAACTGTCGTTTGCATCGCCTTTGTACGTACGGGTGTAGGTTCTTCTTTTCTTATAGAACTCAGGCTCGTACTTTTTAACCTGATTGCTCACAGTCTCCGGCCTAGCTTCATCGGCATTTGCAATATGGTTTGAAACGATATCGCAGATGATTTTGATGCCGTATTTGTCAGCCTCATCACAAAGTGATTTAAGATCATCCTTTGTGCCGAGCCATGACTTCTCTGCAATATGGAAGCTGATCGGCTGATAAAGCTTCCACCACTGACCTGTTACATCGCCTGAGGTTGAGTAGTCCTTTGGCTGCTGAACGGGAGAAGTCTGAACTGTTGTGTATCCTGCCGCTGCAATTGCGGGAAGGTTTTCTTTGATTGTATTGTAAGACCAGTTGAATGCGTGGAGCATAACACCGTCGCCGACCTTATCACGAAGGGTACTGTCGGCAGATGCAGTCTGTGCGGAATCAACCTCGGCAGCATTTACGGAGGTAATTGCCGCAAAAGAAGATGTCAGAAGCGCAGACGCAACAACAAGACTTGCAATCTTTTTTGCTTTCTTCATAGGGAAAACATCCTTTCATAAAATTTTCGATTTCATTATAACAAATTTCACCAAAAAAGTACATACTTTATGTTACAAATTCGAGGGCTGTTTTTTGTGCAGATTACACGGTTGTAAAAATTTTTCAACAATAATTTTGCACCAAAAAGCATTATATTTAACCTTTTCTGACTCTGTATGAGCTTTACTTCTTTAAAAGAATATTAGTGATACAAATTTGATTTTCTTTTTACACGATATTGATTGACATTTTTGTGCATTTAGAATATAATCAAAGAGCAGTTGTCCCCTGCCGCTTATGTGACGGGTGACATTTCGGAAAATTTAAATTGTATTGCGTGCAATCGCTTTTAAGCGGTTAATAAGGATTTTATGTGAAGAAAAAGGACGGGGCGACACAGCCGTCTTATTTTTCTGTTCAAAAATTCTGAGCATCATGGTTATGTCTTTGCAGAAACGGCAGAGCGGACTGTGTTCGCCTGCATTTTTCAGGCTGACACAATCCGCTTTATTTTTTACGGATTTTACTGTTATCACAACGGAACAGGGGTGCATAAATGGAACAGACATCAAAGAAAACAATAGTTTCACTCAAGGATATTTTCATCAAATTTGACGGTGAGGTAATTCTTAACCATATCAACCTTGATATAAATGAAAAGGAATTTGTAACTATTCTCGGTCCGTCAGGCTGCGGTAAAACCACAACCCTGCGCATAATCGGCGGTTTTGTTGAACCCGACAGCGGCGATGTCATTTTCGGCGGCAAAAGAATTAACGGAACTCCTCCGAATAAAAGAAATGTAAACACGGTATTCCAGAAATATTCTTTGTTTCCCCACCTCAATGTTTTTGATAATGTGGCTTTCGGACTCAAGCTTAAAAAGATGCCGAAAGATGAAATAAAAAAGCGTGTAACCGATATGCTTGCAACCGTTGACCTCAAGGGTTATGAAAAGCGTTCTGTTGCAAAGCTTTCAGGCGGTCAGCAGCAGCGTGTTGCAATTGCAAGGGCGCTTGTGTGCGATCCCGAAATCATTCTGCTTGACGAGCCTCTCGGTGCTCTTGACCTTAAACTGCGTAAGAGTATGCAGCTTGAGCTTAAGGAAATTCAGCAGAAAACTCAGAAAACATTTATATATGTTACTCACGATCAGGAAGAGGCTCTGACCATGAGCGACCGTGTTGTTGTTATGAACAACGGTGTAATTGAGCAGATTGGTTCTCCCGAGGATATATACAACGAGCCTGTGAACGCATTTGTTGCAGACTTTATCGGTGAGGCAAATATTCTCAACGGAATTATGCTTGATGACTGCAGAATTCAAATTCTCGGCAAAGAGCTTGAATGTGTTGACAAAGGATTCGGCAGGAATACTCCTGTTGATGTTGTCATCCGTCCCGAGGATATTGAAGTTACCTCTCCCGAGGACGGTCAGCTTGTCGGAACTGTTGAGAACACAACCTTCAAGGGTGTTCACTATGAGATGAGCGTAAGATGCGGAAAGTGTGAAATTCTTATCCACTCCACCGAATCGGCTGAAATCGGAAGCAAAATCGGTATGAGGGTGATCCCGTTCAACATTCAGATTATGAACAAGCTTCTTCCGTTTTACGATAATGTTATTGAGACAACCGTTACATACTCGAATCAGAACGACAATTCCTTTGAATTTGAGCTTGAGGGCGAAACCGTTACCGTTCCCGATAAATACTATGAAGAAGGTACAAAGCTGAAAATCACTCTGCCGCCCGACGCTCTTTCGCTTGCAGGCGACGGCGTGGGCGATTTAAAGGATTTGTACATTGAATCCGTAGTTTACAAGGGTGAACACAACGAAATCATTCTTGAATCGGACGAAAGAAAGTGGCTTATGCTCAGCGATACGGACGAGCAGGTCGCAACCTATGTTCCGCTTTCATTCAACTTTTCAAAGGCTCGGTTTGAGGTAATCTCAGAGTTTTCGGAAAAGGAGGGCTGATAAATGAAATCACGCAAGCCCTCTATTCCCTACATAATCTGGATGGTTGTTTTCACAATGATTCCGATTATTATGATCGGCTTTACCGCCTTTACCGACAAGAACGGTAATTTTTCGTTTCAGGCATTTACAAATGCATTTTACTACACAAACATTTTTGTAAAATCACTTTGGATTGCGCTTATTTCAACGGCAATCTGTCTTGTACTTGCATATCCGCTTGCATACCTTCTCACGAGAATGAAAGAATCAACCCAGAACACGCTCATTATGTTGCTTATGATTCCTATGTGGATGAACTTTCTGCTAAGAATCTACGCATGGGTGACGCTTTTGCAGGACAACGGTCCGATTGATATGATGCTCTCGCTTTTGGGTATTCATTCAACCTACATTGGCAACACGGGTGCGGTAATTCTCGGAATGGTGTATGAATATCTTCCGTTTATGGTTCTGCCGATTTACACCGTTATGAGCAAAATCGACAACGGTCTTATTGAGGCGGCGCAGGATCTCGGTTCAAACAACTTTACAGTATTCAGAAAAGTTGTCGCACCGCTCAGCGTTCCCGGAATTATTTCTGGTGTGACAATGGTATTTGTTCCGAGTGCAAGCACATTCCTGGTTGCACAGTATCTCGGCGGTCCGGACGACATTATGATTGGTGATGTCATTGAAAAAATATTCTGGACAGACCAAAACACGGGTTCGGCAATTTCATTGATATTAATGATTTTTATTTTCGTGTTCCTGATAATCATGAACTTGTTCGGTGATGAGGAGGCGATTGCATAATGAAAAAGAAAACAGGTATTCTTTCAAAAATTTACATTGCAATCCTGCTTATTTTCCTTTATTCGCCCATTGCCGTACTTATCTTCTATTCCTTCAACAACGGCAAAACTACCGTCTGGAAAGGATTTACATTCAAATGGTATGTACAGCTTTTTCGTGACGACAATATTATGAACGCATTGTGGAACACTGTTATTATTGCCGTTCTTGCATCTGTTTTTGCAACAATCCTCGGAACTGCCGCCGCAATCGGCATCAGCAATTTCAAGGGCAAAAAAAGAATGCTTATTCAGAATGCGTCAAACATTCCGATCATCAGCCCTGACATAGTAATGGGTGTTTCTCTCATGCTTTTGTTTACGACTCTCGGAGTTATCTTTAACTTTGAAATGGGATTTTTCACGGTTTTAATTTCGCACATATGCTTTTGTGTTCCGTTTGTTGTGCTTAATGTTATGCCGAGAATCAAACGAATGGATCAGAGCATTTACGATGCCGCCCTTGACCTTGGCTGTAACCAATGGCAGGCATTTTACAAGGTAATTATTCACGAGCTTATGCCGGGTATTTTCTCGGGTCTGCTCATGAGTTTTACATATTCTCTTGACGATTTCATCATAACATATTTCACAAGAGGTGCAAAATTCCAGAACCTCTCTATTGAAATTTACTCGATGACTCACAGGAGAATTTCACCGAAAATCAACGCTCTTTCCGCACTGCTTTTCCTTGCTGTACTCATTGTTATGGTTATTATTAATCTGCGTGACAGACACGAAGAAAAGGTGCAGAAAAAGAGAACTTGATTTTAAAAATTTTATTAAAGGGAGATTGAGAAATGAAAAGAATCATCAGCATTGTCCTTGCATCTGCAATGACGGCAACATGTGCGGCTTGCCTTTCAGGCTGCGGCGGAGGTGCTTCGGCTGACTCAGCTGACGCAGGAGAAGTTAATGTTTACAACTGGGGCGAGTACATTTCAAACGGCGAAGATGACTCACTCGACATTATCAAGGAGTTTGAAAAACGCACCAACATCAAGGTAAACTACACAACCTATGAAACCAACGAAGAGCTTTACAATATGCTGAAAAACAGTAATGTAAGCTATGATGTTGTCATTCCGTCCGAATATATGATCAGCAGAATGATTGATGAGGATATGCTGTTGGAGCTTAACTTTGACAATATTCCTAACTACGACAATCTTATGGATCGTTTCAAAAAGCTTGCCTGCGATCCCGAAGGTAAATATACCGTATGCTACAGCTGGGGCGTAACAGGTATGGTTTATGACAAAACAAAGGTTAAAACAAAGCCCGATTCATGGGACGCACTTTGGAACAAAGACCTTTCAGGTCAGATTCTTATGTTTAACAACAGCCGTGACGCAATGGCAATTGCAATGCAGCTTGAGGGCATTAATCCTGCTAACTGCACCAAGGCAGATGTTGACAAAGCCGCCGCTAAACTTAAAGAGCAGAAGCCTCTCCTTAAAAAATATGTCATGGATCAGGTATTTACTGAAATGGAAAACAGCCAGTCGGCAATTGCTCCGTACTACGCAGGCGACATTATGACAATGATTGATAACAACGAGGATCTTGACTATGCAATGCCAAAGGACGGCTCAAACCTTTTCTATGACGCAATGTGTATTCCGAAATGCAGTAAGAACAAGGAAAATGCTGAGAAGTTCATCAACTTTATGCAGGATCCGGAAATTGCCGCCGCAAACTTTGAATATCTCAACTATGCAACACCCAATCAGGTTGCTTATGACGATTACATTGATGAAGACGCAAAGAAAAACGAATTCATCTTCCCAAGTGACGAGTATCTTGACAAATGCTATGTATTTGCAAATGTTTCCGATGAGGTTTATTCCTATATGCAGGAACAGTTTGTAAAAATCCAGGCTGACTGATAAGCAATAAAATTAATCCCGAGCAAAGCTTTTAAAGGCTCTGTTCGGGATTTTAATTTTGGTAATTTTTTAAAATTAATCATCCCCCACTTATACAGCCTTTAAATTTTATGTTATCTTAAAAGTATTATTCCTTATTTTAAAAGGTTTCCGTGACAGGTTGTCATATTTGCTCTGCGAACACCCAAAATACACAGAATCAACGGGGATTCGCTCAATCTTACAAATAGATTTCAATTGCCTTGTTTTGATTGACAAATTAGGAAAAAGTAATATAATATATACTGTTAAAGAGTGCATAATACATTTTTCGATTTTATTCACTTGCAGGCGGGCGCCTGTGCATCACAAAAGAGATAGGATGGTATAATAATTGTTTACAATTTTAAAAGAACATCGTGGCTTCGGAAAGCAGATTTTGCTCCTTGCCAAAAACGAACTTATTAAAACTTACAAAGGCGCCGTAATCGGTCCTCTTTGGGCTGTTGTTAAGCCTGCGTTTACAATTTTTGTTTACTGGTTCGCTTTTTCCTGCGGTATCAAACAGCTTAAAACACTTCACCTTGACATCGGCGGAGCACAGCCTTTTTCCATTGACTTCTTTACTTTTATGTTCATCGGTATCATTCCGTGGTTCTTTATTCAAGACAGCATAACGCAGGGTGCAAAGGAACTGAGAATCAACCGTCAATTTATTACAAAGGTTAAGTTCCCCGTTTCAACAATACTTACTTATACAGAGGTTTCAAGGCTTTTTGTTCACCTGATTCTTATGGCATTTATGTACGCATATGTACTTTTCACAATCGGACCGAGCTGGTACAATCTGCAATTTTTCCTGTACTGTCCGTTGATGTTTATCTTCTTCCTTGCGCTCACATGGTCAACAGCTCCGATGTCTGCGTTCAGTAAGGACTTTGAAAGCCTGATTGTTTCCGTTATGTCAGGTATTTTCTGGTTATCGGGTATTATGTACAACTCCTACGGCTTTGATTCGCCGTTTCTCAACAAGCTTATGCTTATCAATCCGATTAACTTTTTCGTAAACGGCTACCGCAACTGTTTTCTCTACAACAGACCGTTCTATGCAAACAAAACGGAATGTCTTGTGTTTGCAATTGAATTTGTTGTAATTTTCGCCCTTGGTATTTTCAACTACAACAGACTCAGGAAAAAACTTCCTGATGTACTTTAAGGAGGTAATATTATGGCTGAAACAAAAGTATCCGATCCGATTATTACCTTTAAAAATGTCAGCAAAACCTACACACTCTACAAAGATGACAAGGCAAGATTCAAGGCTCTTTTCTTTAAGCCGAGAAATGCAAAAACGAACAAGGCACTTAACAATGTTTCAATGGTAATCAATCGTGGCGAATCGGTTGGTATTGTCGGCGATAACGGTGCAGGCAAGTCAACTCTGCTCAAGATGATTACGGGCGTTGCATTTCCCGACGAAGGCGAAATTACCGTTGACGGCAAGGTTGCCGCATTGCTTGAGCTCACTGCAGGCTTTTCCATGGAAATGACAGGCAGGGAAAACATTTATCTGAAGGGTTATGTTCTCGGTCTTGAGGACAGCTACATTAAGCAGATTGAGGAGAAAATCATCGACTTTGCAGAGCTTGGGGATTACATTGACCAGCCTGTAAGAACATACTCGAGCGGTATGAAAATGCGTCTTGGTTTTGCTATCAATGTCAACATTGAACCCGATGTTCTTGTTGTTGATGAGGCGCTCTCGGTCGGTGACGCAACCTTCAAAAAGAAGTGTAAAAATAAAATTAAAGAGATTATCGAAAGCGGTGTAACCGTACTTTATGTAAGTCACAATGCCGCTTCGGTTAAAGAAATCTGCGCGCGTTCAATCTTCCTGAAAAAAGGAACTGTTATGTTTGACGGCCCGACAGATGAAACCCTCAGAGTGTATGAGGAATCAAAAAAGAAAAAATAATTCCGTTTCGGAATAAAGCAAAAGCTCCACAATTGCGGAGCTTTTCTGATTTATCTGAGAGGTAAACCCATATGGACTGTACCTTAAAAGGCAATCTGCCCTCCGAAATTTTTGAGGACATTAAAAAAATTGCAGACAACAGGATGAATTTTCAACAGTTAAAAGACAAGACTGTTTTCGTGTCGAACTGTCACGGACTTATTGCATATTACATTATATGCACATTGCTTGAGGGCAATGATTTTTTTGAAAACGACACAAGGGTAATCACCCTTGCAAAAAGCCGTGAAGATGCCGAAAAGCAGTTTGGCAGCCTTACTCTCCGCAAAGATTTTGTTGTTGAAATCGGAGAGTCAAAGAACTTTCCGGAGATTGAAAGAGCCGACTTTGTAATATACTGCAACTGCCCGTGTGAGGTTGCAGAGGAAGATTGCAGTAATCCCGAAATTGCGGATACAATCACTTCGGGCTTTACAAATGTGCTTGAATATGCAAAAGAGTCAAATGCCGAATCGGTTCTGCTTGTATCTTCATATATGGTTTACGGGGAGGTTTTCAGCGGTAAAAATAACATTTGCGAAAACGACCTCGGCTATCTTGATCCGACCGATGCTGACAGTGCATACGCACAAAGTATGCGTTCAGCCGAAACACTTGCTGTTTGCTATGCTGAAAAGTTCGGTATGAATGTAAAAATCGCCCGTCCCTGCCCCACACTCGGCGGTGTCAGAATGAGCGATGAAAGAAAATGGGCAAAGCTGATTGTCAGTGCGGCAAAAAATCAAAGCATTATGCTTACAGATAACGGTGGCGAAAAGTTCAGCTTTTGCTATGTGACGGACACGGTTTCGGCATTGATTGATATTTTGCTTAACGGAAAAAGCGGCGAGGCATACAACATTTCAAACGATAACGCAAATGTGACAATGCGGGAATTTGCACAGCTTGTAAAATCGGCAAATCCCGAAAAAAATCTCTCTGTAGTGTTCGTTCACAGAGAAGATGAAGAAGAACCCGAATTTTCTCCGTCATCACCCACACCGTATGTTTTGTGCAACGATAAAATAAAATCACTCGGCTTTAGTCCGAAAGCCACGCTTAAAGACGGAATAAAACGCAGTATAAGAGCAACAGAACTGCGTGCAGAATTGCGAAGGATAAAGTAATGCGTATTAAAGATTTTTTAAACGAATTTGAGACCGACAGGGCGGCATTGCCCGGAGTTGAAAAAGAAACTCTTGCAAAGCTCAGGAACAAAACAATTGTCATCTCAGGCGGTGAACTTGCAAGGTGTCTTTGCTATGCCTTTCTGTACAATAATGAGGCTAAAAGGCTCGGAATAAAAGTTATCCTTCTCGGCAAATCACGCAACGCAATGGCATCATACCACAGCGAACTCTTGTTAAGAGATGATTTTGATTTTGTCGATTATAATTCTGCATCAGAAATTTCAAGTGCCGACTATGTAATTACAACAGGAATCTGCGGTGAACATGCAGACAACAACCCACAGATTATGATTGACGGCATTGCAGAGATAAATGCCTGTGCCAAAATTGCAAAAGCCACAGGCGCAAGAGTTGTCGTTGTGAACGACAGCAGAATTTACGGCAAAGCCAAACCGCACAGAGTTTATTCTGAAAACGAGTACGCAGAACTTGACACAACCTCTCCCTCATCGCTTGCAGGTCAGCTTATGAGAACGAGAGAAACCGCCTTGCACTCAGTTTTGAAGAACAGCGAATCAACCGTTACAACGCTCAGAACGGGCATAATTTTGGGAGCTTCAAGCAACTTTACAAGCGTGCTTGATCCTGTTTTTGACGATATAGCCAACCGCCGTAACACAGTTGTTCCGGCAACAAGGGATCGCTATACCTTTGTTTATATCAACGATGTTTTAAAGGCGATAGTATTCGCAATGACAAATCTTGAAGAAAACGCAGTTTATAATGTCGGCGGCAAAAACTGCAACGCATCGCTGATTATGATTGCGGCTGTTCTCAACGATATTTACGGCAGTCGCTGTACAATTGAGTCGGGCGATTTTACGGAGCTTGACGGCTGTGCAATTAATTCAAACAAGATTTCCGTAAACGAATGCACTCCCGACATTGACCTTGAAACCATGCTGAAAATCTGCATAATGGACAAGATGAAGTCTGAAAAAGTTCTGCGTATCCCCCACTCACACGAACGCAGACTTGATTCAATTCACGAAATTCAGCTTGCATTTCTGCTTGAAACCGACAGAATTTGCCGAAAGCATAACATAAAATATTTTCTCGGCGGCGGAACACTTCTCGGTGCAATCCGTCACAAAGGATTCATTCCGTGGGATGATGATGCCGATATTATGATGTTGCGTGAAGATTTTGACCGATTTTGCGAGATTGCGCCAAAGGAACTTCCGAGCAATATGACTTTTCAATCGTACCATACGGACAAGGCTTGTTTCTATGAATTTGCCAAGGTCAGACTTGACGACACTTTCTTTGCAACCGACTTTGCAAAAGAGCATCACGCAATGCACAACGGAATTGCGTTTGATATTTTCTGTCATGATAACACAGCCAATTCAGCAATCGGACGAAAAATTCATATGGCTGTGACTCTGTTCACAAGAGCGCTGGTGTTCAATAAATGGAATAATCGTAAGGCTGAAAACGGCAGTAGAATCCAGAGCATTGTAACAAATTTCTGCAAGAAAATATTTCCGCTCAGATTCAGTATGTGGCTTGAAGTCCGTACTTTAAAATTCTTTAAAAACAAAAAGAACGCAAAATATCTCTATGACGGAATGGGCAGAAATATTTATAACGGTGCTTTTCCAAAGGAATATCTTGACGATGTTGCTTATGCCGACTTTGAAGGTTACAAGTTCCCCGTGCCAAAGGAATATGACAAGTACCTTACTTTCCTCTACGGCGACTATATGGAGCTCGCACCGCTGTCAACAAGAATGGGTTGCCACGAAATTGCCCTCTGCGACATCGGAAAATATGACGGTTTTAAAATCCGCAAACCCGATTCTGAAAAATAATCAGCGTAAAACAGACCGATAAAGTAAATGTCACTTGACACTTACCTGTCGGTCTGCTATAATAATATAGCACATTTTGAGTGCTGTTGCGAAATCAGCTGAAGAGTAAGATTTATCTGAAAGTAAGCTCCGCCTCGGTTTCCCCACCGTGTAAAAATCAAGGGAATTTAAATTGATTATGCAAAAGTTGACACTTTCATTTTCAACTTTCCATTTTCAATTTTCAATTTAATAAGCAGGTATGGCGGAATTGGCAGACGCGCATGGTTCAGGTCCATGTGAAAGCAATTTCATGCAGGTTCAAGTCCTGTTACCTGCACCAACAGCCGTTTCTTATGTAGGGACGGCTGTTTTGTACCACATTTTCGATCTGTTTTATGGTGACTTTCAAAATATTTGAATTAATTTTGAATAAAAAGCGAAAATTATGTTGACAAATCCGAAAATATGGTATATAATAATCAAGCTGTTGTTGTTAAACAACATTTCGAGGTGTAGCTCAGTTTGGTAGAGTGCTTGGTTTGGGACCAAGATGCCGCAGGTTCAAGTCCTGTCACCTCGACCATACAGGTCACAATAAAAAATGTGACCTGTTTTTATTTTTTACATAATACGGTTGAGGTGGCAGGACTTGAAGGCGACCGTGCCAAGTTTCGAGCGTTAGCGAAAAAACGAAGGTAAAAACAGTCCTGTGGACTGTTTTTAGGGAGAGCGTTGATGAGAGTTTGAATACGAACAAGCCGCATTGGCGAGATAAAGTTCTTCATTACAGCAAAGCATTTCACCTCGACCAAAAAAGGTGGTTTTTTAACCGCCTTTTATTTTTTGCCAAAATTACTTAAAATACCTTAAAAGTGGCTTAAACACCGGGTTTTTGAGATTTCAAAAATTCAGTTGAGTAATTTTGAATTAAGTTAAAACAAGATAAAATGCAGTCAAACTTACTGTCATTTTAGTTTGCCTGCCGATTTTCAAGGAAACAAGATAATATATTTTTAAAATTTATTACACCGTAACACAAAAGATTTTTTATTATTAAAACAACAAAGAGGTTAAGCAACTTTTTCTAATGCTTAACCTCTTTTTTTATTTTGTTGATTACAGAGCATTCCCTTATCATAACTACCCTCTTCGGGGTTATAACTTTTCATATAAATATCTCCTTTAATATGTTTATATTATACCATATATTATAACTAAGTTAAATACTTTCTTTAGTATAATATTTATTTTTAGCATAGAAAAAGAGGGTTCATAAAGAACCCTCTCTTCCCAATAATTATTTTAAGGATTTATACTTGCTATCGAATTAATACCAACCTGCTTTTCTAACAAGAACTTTCTTATCCCAGTTATCATTTGCAGATACTTCTTCGTCATAGGCTTTTGTAATAGTTTCTGTATAAGCTTCTTTCCAATAACCATCTTCTACTGTCTTTGTGCCTGTCTGTACATATTCCTTCTCGTGATGATATGCACCTGCACCATTTGTCTTTAATTCCCAAGTAAGATGAGTTTTTCTCTGGTTAGCATCTGTCATTTTCATACCGCAGTTATTACATACATCGTATCCTACCCATTCATATACTGGTTCCTCGTGAGTACCTGTTACAATCCACTCTTTATCGTGATGTTTTGTCACTGCATCGTGGTGCTTATAGTACTTATATACCGCCTCGTGATATGTCTTACCTTCGTGGGGGTCTTTAGTCGCTGGCTGAACCTTTGAAGATTCGCTCGGCTTAGATGCTGGCTTCTGAGTTGGCTTCTGATCATTCTTTGAAGTATTTGTTTTTGAAGATGAATTGTCCTTCTTAGTATCAGCCTTTGAAGAAGTGTTGTCTTTCTTTGATGTATTTGACTTGGTATCTTCTTTCTTTTCGGTGTTACCCTTGTTGCTGTTATTGTTGTTAGATACTGTAGTTTTTACATCGTCAACCTTAACTGTAACTGTCTTACCGTCATTGGTTTTTACTTCTACTTTACCGTCTTTTACTTCGACTTTCTTACCATTCTTGTCTGTGATGTTGCCGTCTTTGTCAATTTTTAGACCGTTATCCTCAATAGCCTTGCTGACCTCAGATGATACAGTTGAAGTCTGTACGGTTGAAGATATTACTGACGGTTCTGTCGGTTCTTTCTCAGCGTTACAGCCTGCAAGAATGCTTATGCCGACTGCTGATATGCCTGCAAGTATTGTAGCACCGCAGACAACGGCAATTACCTTGGTTTTTACTGTCGCAGTTGCTGTTGCCTTTACGATAGATGAAACTGTTGACTTTGCACCTGTCGCAAAGCCTTTTGTTGCAGATGTTGCAAGTGTCTGTCCGTTCGGGAGCTTGATTGTAATGTTCGGTACTGCAAGGCTCTTTGCTTCTTCCTTGAAAATAGTTGTAAAGAAAGGTACAACAACAACACCGTGAAGCTTGTCACCGCTTTTATTTTCGTAATCTTCAATTGCAGTTTTCATCTTTGCCCTTGAATAATTGAGCCTTGAAAGCACAGTACCCCTTGAACATTCAAAGACTTCTGCGATTTCATCAACAGTCATTTCATTAAAATAGTGCATAATCACTGTCTGATACTGAACATCGGACAGTACTTCCTGCATAATCGAAAGAATAATTTCTCTCTTTGCCTTGTCTGAAATGTATTCTTCGGGAATTGATATACGCTCGTCAACTATTGCCTGATTTTCAAAAATTTCATCGTCCAGTTGGATTTCACCTTTATCTTTCAAATAATTTTTGCACTTATTAACGGCAATTCTGTTAAGCCAACTTCTGATTTGTGATGATTTTTCCAAAGATTGGATTTTTAAAAAAGCCGTTATGTAAGTTTCCTGCATAATGTCCTGTGCGGTTGTTTCGTTCTTTAAAAAGCTGATACAAGTAAACCACACTTCACGCTCTGTAAGCTTGTAGAGCTTTTCAAATGATTTGTTATCTCCCTTTTTAATTTTCTCTACTAAGTGGGAAATGTTCATAAAATAACCTCCTCTCATTTCCTTTCATAATATAGACAATTTAAAACGGCTTTTGATTTTATAAAATCCGAAAAAATTTTAAAATATTTCAAATTTTGTCGATTTTTTTAAAAAAAGCAAATATTTTTCGCATAATTTTGCATAAAACAAAAAGTGCGTAGCTTCAGCTACGCACGAAAAATACATAGCTTTGATTGTTGCGACACAATATTTCACTTGTAAGGTGTGAAAAGTAAAGCCTGTATTTTTACCGAAATAAAAATACACACTTAGGTGAACTTAAAATTAAATTTTTGTTTGGCATTTTTATTTTAGCATACAATATGTGAAAATTCAATATTATTTTTTCTTAAATTTTATATCTGATTTTTGATTATCCGCATAAACACTATACTTTCAAGCATTTTGAAATATAGGAAAGCACTCATTTTACCACGAATTTACCACGATTGAATGAGCCTTGATATGACGTAAGAATTTGAAAAGGACACCGTATAGTTTGGTGTCCTTTTACATGAAAATCATTAGTCGCTATTGATTGTTATTATACATTTTGTTAATTGTTCTTATTTCTTTTACGTTTTTTACCGAAAATCATGAGTATTGTCCGAGAGTGATTGGTCTTGCGTATGGTTAACCCTAAAGTTATGGAAATAAGACTTAGAAGCAAACTTAAGAGTGTGTTGATAGTGCATTATCTTAAAATTTTGTTATAATGGTATCGTAATTTAAGACACTTCAAGAGACATTTCTTAATGAATCTGATATA